>Ga0268265_10000005_pt1 | contig 535350 bp, 505 predicted proteins | sample KBSSwiS52_FD_190355 | JGI IMG/M metagenome (GOLD analysis project Ga0268265, IMG submission 190355) | Switchgrass rhizosphere microbial communities from Kellogg Biological Station, Michigan, USA - KBS Switchgrass S5-2 (SPAdes) (version 2) | ecosystem: Host-associated > Plants > Roots >... | reverse complement strand
GGATCGATGGCGTCGGGGTGTTCGCGGTCGCGTGTCCAGTCCGCGATGAGTGCCTCGCGGTGTGAGTCCAGGGCAGCGTCGAACTTCGCGGCGTCGAGTTTGGGCAGGGTGATTTTCCAGGTGGTGTACTCCCCGCCCGGACCACCGGTGGTCTTGCTGATGCAGCGTCGGGGTTCCGGCGCCGGCGTCGGATCGGGTTTCGGTTCGAGCTTGACCGCCTTGCGCAACTGGCTCACGGTGGACACCGTCGCCAACTCCACGTAGTGGGCATCGGAGCCGTCGCCGCCGCGTTCGGCGATCACCCCGACCTGATCCAGCGACAACCGCCCCTCCCGCAACGCCTCGGTGCACCGAGGGAACTCCTCGACGCGCTGCGCGACCGCGGCGATGGTGGCCGCATTCGACGGCGAGCAACCCGTGCGCCACGCCACCAACGCCGCCACCGACCGACACCCCGTCATCCCCCACATGTCAGACCGATCCATCTCGGCCACCACGTCGACGATCCGCCCATCGATCACATTGCGCTGACCACACAACTCTGCCAACTCATCGAAGAGCTGCTCGAGACGCACCTTGGGCGACACCCCAGCGCCAACGGCGACCGACGAAGACATGACCACATAGTGGCACGCGGGTACGACAAATTTAGTGCGCCACAAATTGAGCAACGTGCATCGAGCTGGCGGAAGCCACCGCCGACGAGTCAGGTTGAACTCAGCCGCTCTCAGGTCGCTAGCAGAGAGGGCAGCTTCAAGATGCGCTCGGCGTTGCCTGCCGCGATCTTCTGAAGATCAGATGGTGAAATCGGCGCCGTCTGAAGGAGTTCGGCTCCCGCGACGTTGCTCCGATAGGGGTAGTCGACTGAGTAGAGGAGACGCTCGACACCGACGACGCCCAGTGCACACATGAAGGGTGCGACGGTGAAGTACCCACTGGTGGTCACGGCAAAATGACGAAGGAAGTACTCGGACACGTCGCGACGGAGACCTGTGACCGCAGTTGGCAGGCCGTCCTGCGCGCGGATGAGCGAGTAGGGCAGGTTCTCCCCCATGTGTCCGATGATGATTCGCAGGCCGGGAAACCGGTCGAACACTCCGGCAAGGATGAGTCGCAGGCAGTGCAGGCCGAGTTCGGCATGCCATCCCCAGGCTGCGGTGGATAGGAAGTACGCGCTGCGTTCGGAGAGTCCTCCGAAGTAGACGTCACGAACGGACGCAGGCGGTGGGCTGGGATGCAGATAGAGCGGGACGTCCATGTGCTCCGCGGCTTCGAAGATCGGCGAAAACCGCGGATCATCGAGGAAGCCGCCTCCTTCGGTGCCGTTGAGGAATCCGCCAACGGAACCGAGCTTCGTAACGCCGCGTTCGAGTTCGGCAGCGGCGGCTTCCGGATCCTTCAACGCCAGATTGGTGAACATTGCGAAGCGGTCGGGATGTCGCCGAGTCGCATCGAACGCCACGTCGTTGGCGTCGTGAACCAAAGCGGTCGCTTCGGCCGCCCCGAGCGATTCCTGGCCTCCGGCCGCCAGGGAAAGGACCTGTAGATCGACACCGCCCTCGTCCATGGCTTGTAAGCGACCTTCGTCGAGATCGAGCAGCTTCGCGCTCAGCGTCGGCGATTTGGCGACGTCAGGCATGAACGCTGCTGTGGCGTCCAGGAATTCGGGTGTGGTGAAGTGTTCCTCCAGTGTCACGACCCGGACATCCAGGTGTTGGTCGCCCACTGGTGACGAGCGTAGGTTCAGGGTCATGATTGATTGTCCTCCTCAGTTCGATCGATGGCGGCCAAGGACAGCGCTCTAACAACGCTGTTGCGACCGAGGTCGACCTTGAACTCGTTCTGGGCCAGAGGTTTTGCTCCGGCCATCGCCACGCGGGCGGCCGTGCCGAACGCCTCCCCGTCCGGCCGACGACCGATGAGGCTGGCTTCGGCCTCGTGCAGTCGCCATGGCATGGCGGCGACGCCTCCCAGCGCCAGGGCCGCTGCGGTGATGATGCCGTTTTCGATGTGAAGGCCCGCTGCGACCGAGACCAATGCAAAGGCGTAGCTGTGCCGGTCGCGGACCTTCAGATACCACGAATTGTCCGCGAATTCTGATGGCGGCAAGCCGATTCCGGTAATCAACTCACCAGGCTGCAAGACGTTGTCGCGGTCCGGAGTCCGGCCGGGCAGCGTGAAGAACTCACTCAGCGGAACGGTTCGTGCCTCCGTCCGGCCTTGCACGTGCACCACGGCATCGAGGATGGAGAGTGCGACGGCCATGTCGGACGGGTGGATCGCCACGCACTCGTCGCTGGCCCCAAAGATGGCGTGCTCGCGATTGAAACCCCCGCGGGCCGCACAGCCGCTGCCGGGGATGCGCTTATTGCACTCGCTGAACGCGGTTTGCATGAAGTACGGGCAGCGGGTGCGTTGCAACAGGTTTCCGCCCGCAGTGGCCATGTTTCTCAGTTGGGTCGTGGCGCCGCTGAGGATGGCCTGGGAAAGGACCGGGTACCGCGCACGGATGATTCGATGGTTGGCCAGCGCGCTATTTGTGACCCCGGCCCCGACGAGAACTCCACCGGTTGGAGTCGTCGTGATCGAGTTCAAACCGAGCCGTCGCACGTCGACCAGCGTCGGTGGTTGCTCGACCCCACCCTTCATGAGGTCGATGAGGTTGGTACCACCGGCAAGATACTTCCCACCGGTTGCCGCGACCGTCCGGATTGCGTCGACGGTGTCCTGTGCCACGTGGAAGTCGAAGGTCTTCACGATGTCTCCTCCCCTGCTGCACGAGCAATGGCCTCGACAATGTTGGCGTAGGCCCCACATCGGCAAATGTTGCCCGCCATGCGTTCGCGGATCTCCGGCCCCGTCAGTCGGGAGCATCCGCTCAGGACGTCGCTGCGAGACCCGCCGAAGGAGGCTGCACTCAAGTCGCCGCGGGCATGCTCGGCGAGCATCGCGTGAGCAGAGGAGATCTGACCGGGCGTGCAGTAGCCACACTGAAAGCCGTCGCACTCCAGGAACTCTCGTTGTAGCGGATGCAGGTCTTCGCCGTCAGCGATTCCCTCGATCGTCAGAACGTCGGCCCCAGCGATCGAGGCTGCCAGCGTGAGGCAACTGACCACGCGTTCGCCGTTGACCGACACGGTGCAAGCGCCGCAGAGGCCATGATCGCAACCCTTCTTCGTACCGGTCAGCTGAAGTCGTTCCCTCAGCAAATCCAGCAGGGTGGTGCGCACGTCGATGCACATCGGGTGGGAATGCCCGTTCACGTGTAGTTCGATCGAAAGCTCGCTCATTTGTGGTCTCCGAGGGTCGGTTCGTATGGCGTCATCAAGTCCTCCAGGGTGATCGGCAATTCGCGCATTCGCTTTCCGGTGGCGTGGAAGATCCCGTTCGCGATGGCTGCGGGCACGCCGCAGGTGCCGATCTCACCGATGCCGCGTACTCCGATCGGATCGAGGCCATAGTCGGGAGTGTCGACGAAGGAGATGTCGAACTCGGGCCGGTCCGCGTGGGTTGGCAAGTAGTACTCACCGATCATGAGCGCGGTCGCGGGGTCGTAAGGCACTTGCTCGAGCAGTGCCATGCCAAGTCCAAAGGTGATGCCGCCCATCACCTGGTTACGCGCCAGCTTCGGGTTGAGCACGCGTCCGCAGTCCATCACCGCGACCCACCGCACCACAGTCGCCCGCCCGATGGCCTCATCCACTTCGACTTCGCAGTAGTGCGCTCCGAAGGATTGATAGGCCTTCCCACCCTGATCGCCAGCGTCGCTACTGACGGTGAAACTCAGCTCTTCGTGATGGGTACCTGCGAGCTCCGACGCACAGGCCGCAACGTCGAGTTCTGCAGGATGCCTTCCGTAGTAGCGCGATTCGGGGAGCGTCGTCGCAATCTCCGTCAGCCTGCGCTTCCACTCGACCGCTGCAGCGAACACGGCGGAACCGACCGTCGCGGTGGTCTGCGATGCACCGCTGTATGGCGCGGTCGGGAAGAACGAATCGCCGGACTCGAAGCTGACCCGGTTCATCGGGAGCCCTGTCGCGTCTGCCGCCACCTGGGTCATCACGGTGCGCACCCCGTTTCCGACTTCATGTGTCGCCGAGGCGAACCCGACGTTTCCGTGCTCATCGGTCACCACCCGACAGCTTGCGGCCATGCGACGGCCCGGGTAGGTCGCGGTCGCCATCCCCCAACCAACCTGAACCCCGTTGCGCGACATAGAGCGTGGAGAGAGTGGACGCTGCGACCAGCCGAAGCGCTGCGCACCCGACTGATAACACTCGAGGAGATGCTTGCCAGACCAGGGCTTGCCGCTGGCTTGATCAGCATTGGCATGATTGCGGATGCGAAGCTCGAGCGGATCGACGCCGACACCGTGTGCGAGTTCATCGATCGCAACCTCGAGAGCGAACAGCCCGGGTGCCTCACCCGGCCCTCGCATGAAGCATGGCGTCGGCGCGTTGATGCGTGCAGTACGGTGTGACACCACCAAATGCGGGGATTCGTAGAGGAATCGCGTCGATAGCCCGGCCGGCTCACAGAAGTGGGCGACGGTCGACGTCTCCGTGAGCGTGTGGTGCTCGGTGCTCAGAATTCGCCCGTCGCGGTCGGCGAGCAGCATCAGGTTCTGCTCGGTGCGGGGCCGGTGGCCGGTCGACGAGAACATCTGATCGCGGGTCAACACCACCTTGACGGGCCTGCCCACCTCACGGGCAGCCACGGCGCACAGTACGACGTGCATCCACAGGAAGCTCTTGGATCCGAACGCGCCGCCGACCAGGGGCGAGAGAATACGCACGCTATCCTCGGGAATGTCCAAATAGGCTGCCAGCGCAGTTCTTTCGCCGGCAATCCAGCGCGTGCTGTCGTGAACGGTAAGCGCATCACCGTCCCAGCTCGCGATCGTCGCCGACAACTCGATCGGGTAATGGGCGTGTATCGGCGTCGAGTATCTGGCCTCGATGCGCGCGTCCACGGCATCGGCAACGGGTGGTTCGCCGCGTCGGTCTTGAAGCTTCTCCTCCTCGAGTTTGACGAAGTGATCGGGCCTATAACTTCCGTGGCGAATCTGACCTTCCTTCTCGTCCGGCGCCGCGTCGTGATCGATGACGTCCGTCGCGCTCATCACCGCGTTGCTGCGGTGGTACTCCAGCCGGAACAGGGACGCAGCATGCGTGGCGTTCTCCAGGCTGTCGGCGACCACCATCGCCATGTGCTGGCCGACGTGCTGCACCGTCAGATCGGACAGCGGCGGCCTACGCTCGAGTGGAAGGTCATACGTCAGTTCGGGCGGCAACACGTGCAAAGCGGGACAATTCAACGGCGTCAGGACGTACACCACGCCTGGGGCTTCGCCCGCGCGGGCCGCGCTAGACCGAAGCGACGCCTCAGTGACGCGGCCGTGCGGGATCTCTGACTGCACTAGCACGGCATACACGAGTCCGGGCAAATCGACGTCAGCGGTGTACTTGGCTCGGCCGGTGACCTTTTCGACGCCTTCGACCCTGCTGATGGGCCGACCCATCTGCTCCGACGTCTCCAGCATGGCCCCGCGTCTCCTTCGATTTCGTTCGTCCTGCCCAGGTCACACTCAACCAACACCACCTGCGAACCGCATTGCAGCTAGCAGGGGGCAGGGAGGTGCGGGAGTCCGGTAACGGATTCGACCGCCAACCCCAATGGCGGGCCAGCTGCCGATGGACGAGAGTCTTGGACAGCCGCCAAACCCGGCTGAGCGACCCACAACGAATCGAAGGGGTGTCATGCCTCACCTGTTCACTCCACTGACGTTGCGTGAGGTGACCTTTGCGCACCGCGCGTGGATGTCACCGATGATGCAGTTCGCCGCGGTTCCCGATGGTGCCGACGTCGGAACGCCGACCGACTGGCACCTGCAGCATCTGGGATCCCGAGCCGTCGCGGGTGCAGCACTAGTCATGGTGGAAGCCACCGCCATCGACCCCGCCGGGCGCAGCAGCGACTACGACCTGGGCCTGTGGAACGATCGCCAAGCCGAATCATTCCGGCGCATAACGCGTTTCCTATCCAACCAAGGGTCGGTCCCGGGCATCCAGCTCGTACACGCGGGCCGAAAGGGATCTACCGGAAGGCCGTGGCCCGATGACCAACGCGCCCAGGCATCCTGGGAGACCGTTGGCCCGAGCGCCGTGCCGTTCGGACGCCTTCCCGTCCCTGCAGAGCTCAGCCTCGCGGACATCTCGGCGACCGTGCGGTCGTTCGCGGACGCCGCGCGACGCGCCGCCGCTGCGGGGTTCAAGGTGCTCGAAGTCCACGGCGCGCATGGCTATCTCATCCATCAGTTCCTCTCACCGCATTCGAACCATCGCCACGATGAATACGGCGGCCCGCTGGAGCACCGCATGCGGTTCGCATTGGAGATCGCCGAAGCGGTGCGCGACAGCTGGCCCGACGAGCTTCCACTGTTCTTCCGTGTCTCGGCGACGGATTGGTTGGCTGGCGACACCAACGACGAGCGACCCGGCTGGACCGTGGTGGACACCGTCGAGCTGGCAACGGCGCTCAAGCGATTGGGCGTAGACCTCGTCGACGTCTCGTCCGGTGGATCTGCTCCCGACGCACGCATTCCGGTAGCTCCGAGTTACCAGGTTCCGTTCTCGGCCAGAGTACGCAAGGAAGTCGAGATCCCCACTGCCGCAGTAGGAATGATCACACAGCCCGAACAGGCAGACGCCATCATCGCCGACGGCGAGGCCGACGCGGTCTTCCTGGCCCGCGTTCTTCTGCGCAATCCGGCCTGGATCCGGCAGGCCGCCGATGAACTTGGGCAGTCGCTGCACTATCCGGCGCAGTATTCCCGCGCTTTCCGCTAGCGACCGTTGATCTCGCCATTGGCCAGACGTCGACGTCAGCGGACATTCAGTCCTAGTCGTTCGAGCCTGCGGACGAGGATGCTCGGCAGCCATTGGCCAACGTCGGCAGCCTCGATCCACGTTGTCTGCTCGAGCAGCGTCCGCAGAACGATATGGGCCTCCAGGCGCGCCAGTGCGGCCCCCACACAGAAGTGTGCGCCCTTGCCGAACGTGACGTGACCCTTGGAGCCGCTGCGGTCAAGCCGAAACTCGTTGGGGTTTCCGAACTGGCGGGGATCGCGGTTGGCGGCACCCCACATCAACAGCAGTCGCGAGTCAGCGGGCAGGTCGACGCCGCCAAGCGTGGTGTCTCTCGTGACGTGCCGATAGTGACCGCGAAAGGGTGGCTCATAGCGAAGGGTCTCCTCGATGAACGCACCCAGCAGTTCGGGCCGCGCGCGGACCTGTTCTTGGATGTCGTTGTGGCTCACTAGTATCCACGCGGCGCTGCCAAGCAGGGAGGCAGTCGATTCACCAGCGGCGCTGAACAACGTCAGCATGATCCCGAGTGCGGGAAGCTGTTCCAACTCGCCTGCGGCGTACCGGGCCGCGAGGTCACCGATGAGTCCGGGCGCGGAACCTTCACCGGCCTTTGCGAAGTGCTCCATGACGTACCCGGCCAGTTCCATGGCGGCCATGCCTGCCGCTTCGAGTTGGGCCGCACTCACGACGCCGTCCAGTAGCGTGGTCGTGGCGTAACCCAGTCGGATCAGCATGTCGACGTCCTGCTCGGGTAATCCGAGCAGACGGGCAACCACCATCATCGGTAGCCGGTTGGCCACTGCACTCATCCACTCGATCTGACCGTCTACCAAGCCCTGCGACCAGAGTTGGCGCGCGGTGACTTCGGCGAACTCCTCGATGACGCGTACGCGCTTCGCCGAAAGGTGGGGCAGCAATATCTTTCGGTGCACGTCGTGAACTGGGTCGTCGGCGGTGGCCAGCGTATGCATCGAACCGCCGAGGGTGCCCATGCCGAACGGGGTGACGGTTCCGTCTTCGTGGTAGACCATCGTCGCGGTGAGGTTCGACGAGAAGTCTTCGACCCGGTTGACCGCGTCGACCACGGCGTCCCACCCGCACACCGCGTAGAAGTCGGAGTCTGCGATGCGGTGTACGGCTGCTCGCTCGCGCATGCGGTCGTACAGCGGGTAGGGGTCGTTCAAGGCTTCCGTTCCGAAGAAGTCGGTCGCATCGACCAAGAGCGTCATTGGCCCAGCGTGAGCGCGGCGCAAGTCGCCGTCAACGGTCGAGGGCGAACGTGAAATCAGCATCAGCGTGGGCGTGGGTGCTGGGTTCTCGCGGAGTCGCGCCGACCAGCGAATTCAGTGAGAATTCTTCCAGTAAGATTCGCACCGTGAGAAAAGGACTTCACAGTCTCGCCCCGCTCGAACGACTGACCGATGGCGAATGACGACTGGCTGGTAGGACGAGACCGCCACGACGCGGCCGCAGAGCGGATCTACCTCGCGGCGGCCGAGTTGATGTCGCGTCATGGTTACGACGCGTTCAGCATCGACGCGTTGGCCGCTGCCGTCCACTGCTCGCCTGCGACCATCTACCGCCATGCCGGAGGCAAGAGCGAAATCCGCGACGCCGTGACGGCATTGCAGGCCGAACGCGTGCTCGACTCGGTTCGTGAAGCAATCTCCGAGCTGAGCGGGCCGGAGCGCATCGTCACCGCCACGACGGTTGCCTTGCGGCACCTGCGAGCCGATCCGCTCGCACAGATCATGCGTTCGATGACCACTGCCTCTAGCTACGACGGACTCGCCGACTCCCCCGTCGTCACCCGCTTCGCCACCGAGATGGTCGGGCTGAGCACGCCCGATCCCCTTGCCGCCCAATGGTTGATCCGCGCGTTCCTTGCACTGTGGCACTGGCCGCTCAAAGACGTCGAAGCCGAGGAGCAAATGGTGCGCCGCTTCCTTGGACCGCCGTACGCAGGTCTCACGGACTAAACCGCGAGCACACCGTCACCCGTCTCGACGACTCGACACTCTCGGATCATCCCCGCACGTGTACGGGACGCGGACGCCGTCAATGCGGCCCTCGAAGGCGAAGTGAGGCGGTGAACGACAGGGGTGCGCTGATGGCGCTGGAACGGCTTAGCGTCCTCGCGAATGTCATCCAGCGCCGGCAGTGTCTCGTCGCGGTCGGTGAGTTGGCAGTCCTGCGGCGGCGTGGCAGTCGGCTCAGGAAGCGGCCTGCGCGGCGGGAAGACCCATGCCCCCGCTGAGGATCTGGCGCGCGGAAGATACATCCGCACCATGTAGTTCGAGCCCGCCACGATGGGCGAACAGTTGGCCACCGATCCGTCACAGCCTCCGAACTGCACCGTGACCGCAAGGCGGTAGACCGTCGTGCCGTCGTTGCCCGCCTACCTCAGAGCTGCGCCCAGACCGACTTCGTCTTCATGTACATCTCGATGCCTTCCTTGCCGAACTCATGCCCCCAGCCCGATTGCTTGTAGCCTCCGAACGGTACGTCGTGGTCGAACACCAACTGGCAGTTGACTTGTACGCTGCCCGCCTGCAGCCGCTTGACAATCCGATGGGCGCGACGAACGTTCTCCGTCCACGCGGTCGCCGCCAGGCCGTAGGTGGTGTCGTTGGCCATGGCAACCGCCTCGTCCTCGTCGTCGAACGGGATGATGCTGACGACCGGTCCGAAGATCTCCTCCTTGTAGAGCCTGCTGGTGGCCGGGTCTACGCCGGTGAGAACGGTCGGGTGCACGAAGTAGCCCTTGCGGTCCAGTCGGTAGCCGCCGGTGACGACGTCGACGCCATCGCTCTTACCCTCGTCGATGTAGCCCATGACCCGGTTTAGCTGCTTCTGGCTGATCAACGGACCGCTCATGCAGCCCTCCTCGTCGGGACCGCCCAGCTTCATGCCGTTCGCGACGCCGGAGATGCCCTCGATCACCTGGTCGTAGACCCCACGCTGAACGAAGATCCGTGAGCCGCACACGCACCCCTGGCCCGAGTGCACGAAGATGCCCATCGCCGCCATGAAGACGGCCTTGCTGAGGTCGGCGTCGTCGAAGATCAGCACGGGCGACTTGCCGCCGAGTTCGAGCGTGACCTTCTTCAGGTTGTCGGCCGACGCCCGGACGATCGCCTTGCCCACTTCGGTCGAACCCGTGAAGGCCACCTTCTCGACGTCGGGGTGTGCGGTGATCGCCGCTCCTGCCGTATGGCCATAGCCCGTAAGCAGATTGACGACACCGTCGGGAACTCCCGCCTCGTGGATCAACCGGTCGAGGAGAACGGCCGAGAGTGGCGTCTCCTCAGCCGGTTTGACGATCAAGCTGCAGCCCGCAGCCAAGGCGGGCGCGAGCTTGGCGCTGGCATTGAAGATGGGTCCGTTCCACGGGAAGATCAGGCCGACCACGCTGTAGGGCTCTTTCAACGTGTAGGCGTGCATGTCTACGAAGCTGTCCCCGGCGATGCCGTCGGTCTTGACGTCGTATGCCGTGCCGTTGATCTTCGAGCACCATCCGGCGTAGTAGCGGAAGAACTCCGAGACCGTCGACATCTGCAGCGTCGCCTGCATCAGCGGCATGCCGGTGTTCAGTGAGTCGAGTCGAGCGAACTCGTCCGAGTGTTCGTCGATGAGGTCGGCAATCTTCCACAACACCTTGGCGCGCTTGCGACCAGGCAGTTGTGACCACACGCCGGACTCGAAGGTCGCCTTGGCCCGTGCGACGGCCTCGTTGACCGCCTCCGCACCGCAGTCGGTGAATTCGGTGATCGTTTCTTCCGTAGCCGGGTTGATGATGGGAATGAGCTCGCCCGTTCCCGGTCGCTTCTGAATGTCGTCGAGGACTGCCTGCAGCGTCATACCGGGCTCTTCCGTTGGTTCGACGGGTCCACTCGACCCATTGCTGAGCACTTGCTTAGCACTCGGCTCTCCCCGAGGTCAAGAACGGGCACCGCGATCGGCTCCCTCCACTCGTGCATTGGAGGGAGCCGACAGGCGCTCTCCTAGCTGGCTGACGCCGAATCGGCCGCGTACCTGAGGCCGCTCGATGCACTTCGCGCGGAGTCACGCAGCCTGTTGACCGCGGCGCCGACCGGGCCTTCCTGCGCGCGGTGCCTGCCGCCATCGCCCGCCTTGACGAGGCTCCGTGTCACGTCGGCAACGTTCTCGCGACCGAGGACGGCGGGGGTCCTTGACGAGGGCGCGTCGCCGAGGCGGGTCGACTTAGCTCGTCACGAGCGTCGGCTGCCGAACTGTCCTGCGCGGATCAGAGATAGGTGCCGTGACCCTCGCGGACGAGGTCGCCGTCGAACACGAGCACCTCGTTGACGAGCCCGCCGCGCTCATTGCGGTAGTTGATGACCAGAAGCGACTCGCCCCGATATACCCCGATCAGCTCGAAGTGCAAGTCCGGCAACAGCTTCAGCGCAGTGGTCCAGTAGTCGCGAAGCTCGGTCTTGCCGCGCACGACGCCTGCGGTCCTGGGGAGCACTCGCGCAGCCACTGGTGAGGTGAAGACGACGTCGTCACGAAAGTGGGCGAGCACCGCCTCGACGTCGTGCGCATTCCAAGCCCGCACCCACTCGTCGGCGAAGGTCGTCGAATCCGGCGTCGGCAAGGTCATCATCCCCTCAAGCTGTCCCAGAACCCGCACTGGTGGGATTCGTCGAAGTCAGTGATCAGCCTGCTGCCATCCGGTTCCAGGGACAACCGATTTTCCGCCGCCGAGCCCTTGCCCACCTTCGGCCACGCTGGCTGACCGTTGACGGTGGGATCGCCGGTGGCGACGAAGCGACTCCAATAGTCGATCATCTGGTCTGACAACGCCTGCTGCGGAGGGTTCAGCGGTTGCGCTCCGATGACGTCGAAGAGGTACCGCAGTTCGAGTGAATGGCTCGCGCCGACGGGAAATGGCAAGTTGCGCAACGGCTCCGGCGCGACGGCATCGGGATCGTTGAATTCGTAGGCGAAGACCGGACTCGAGGGTGCAAGCTCGCCTGCGACCCTGTCTGCGACGCACGCGAACGCTCCGTCGGTGACGGCGGCCGCATAGCTCAGCGACACACTGCCGCCGTACCTGCTCAGCGGGTAGCGGGCCGCGACCGCGTCAGCATCGGCGCCGAACGTCGTCGCCAACAAGTGCGGGTACTCGGCCGCCGTGTACTCCCGGCCGTAGCGCAGGTACTGCAGGCCGACGAACAACGTGAACTCGTCTCGATTGCTGCCGATCATGACCGGCACCTTCGCCTCGCCCCCGCTCGCGAAGACGATCATCGGATCGACCGGAAGGGTGGTGGTCTGAGTTACGGGGCCGCTGAGCACCTCGTCACCAAGGTGGAAGTACTGCACCGGATTTCGCAACTTGTCGGCGGGCAGGCCGCGCAGACAATCCGCGGCGGTGGCTGGGTCGCCGCAGCCGACGTTGCGCGCGTAGTCGAGGCTCACCGCCTGCGCCACGGGCAGTGCCACCTGGGCCTGGCAGGGCGCGCTCTGGATGATTGCCGCGTGGAACAATCCCGACGATCCCGGTGCCACCAGATGGTCACAAACCGACATCCCGCCCGCTGATTCACCGGCGATTGTGACGCGTGCAGGGTCGCCACCGAATTCGGCGATGTTGTCGCGCACCCAACGCAGCGCTGCCTGCTGGTCGGCCAGCCCGTAGTTGCCGACGTCACCGTTCGCGCCCAGCGACGGGTGCGCGAGGAAGCCCAACGTGCCCAGGCGATAGTTGATGGTGACGACGACCATGTCGCCTCGCGTCGCAAGCAGTTTCGAGTCGTACATCGCGCCGCTGCCGTTGGTGAACGAGCCGCCATGGATCCACACCAGCACCGGCCGTCGGTGGTCGGACGACGGCGGCGTCCACACGTTAAGCGTCAGGCAGTCCTCGTCGGTGTTCCTACCCATCTCCAAGTCGCCGTTGATGTCCTGCATGCAGCGCGGCCCTGCATGGGTGGCATCACGCACTCCTGGCCACGACCCTGCAGGCGCGGGCGGCTGAAATCGCAGAGGGCCAAGCGGCGGCGCCGCGTACGGGATTCCGGCGAACATGCGGTATTCGGGTTTGACGACTCCGCGCAGCGTCCCGGCAGCCGTGTGCACCAACGCGGGGTCGTGCGGAGTGGACGTCGCAGAGGTCGCTCCTTCGCCGTGCCCGCAACCCAGTGCCAGCGTCGCGGCGACGACCAGCACGAGGAAACTCCGCGCGAGCCGTCGGACCGGCAAGGGTGCCACGAAGATCGAGCGTAGGCGATGAAGGATTGGGCAATCCGGCCATCGGGCTCACCACCCGACCTAGACTGGACTTGACACATGTCAAGTTGCGCACTTCAGTGAGGAGATCGGATGAGTCAGTCGACCATCGGCCGTGAGATGGACAGCGCCGCCAAGGTCCTTGCCGACCCGAGGGCGTACGCCGACGACGACCGACTCCATACCGCGCTCACTCACCTACGTTCGACCAATCCCGTTGCCTGGGTGGATAATCCGCCCTACCGGCCATTTTGGGCAATTACGAAGCACGCTGACATCTACGCCATCGAACGCGACAACGAACTGTTCCTCAGCGGGCCGCGGACCCTGCTGGCCCCCGCCGCCGCCGACGACTTGGCCAAGAGGCAACTAGAGGCAGGAACGGGCTTGCGCACCCTGGTTCACATGGACGGCTCCCACCACCGCAAGGTCCGCAAGATCGGCGCCGACTGGTTCCGACCGAAGGCCATGCGCGACCTCAAGACCCATGTCGACGAGCTCGCGAGGCGGCACGTCGACAAGATGCTCGCAATCGGCCCCGAATGCGACTTCGTGACCGACATTGCCGTGGACTTCCCGCTGCACGTGATCCTGTCGCTGCTCGGCCTGCCCGAGTCCGACTTCGGCCGGATGCACAGCCTGACCCAGGAGATGTTCGGCGGCGACGACGACGAGTACAAGCGCGACAGCGGATCGCTAGAGGATCAGCTCGCCGTGCTGATGGACTTCTTCGCGTACTTCACCCAGCTGACGGCTTCGCGCCGCGCGCACCCGACGGAGGACCTGGCTTCCGCGATCGCCAACGGCCGCATCGACGGCGAACCGCTCTCCGATCTCGACACCGCGTCGTACTACGTCATCCTCGCCACCGCGGGCCACGACACTACGAAGGACGCGATCTCGGGCGGTCTTCATGCCCTCATCGAAAACCCCGGGGAACTCGCCCGCTTGCGCAAGGAACCCGAGCTGATGGGCACCGCGATCGAAGAGATGATCCGCTGGACGACTCCCGTCAAGGAATTCATGCGCACGGCAACCGCCGACACCACGATCAGAGGGGTGAACATCGCCCGCGGCGAGTCGGTGTACCTCGCCTACGTGTCCGGCAATCGCGATGAGGACGTGTTCGCCGATCCGTTTCGCTTCGACGTGGGTCGAGATCCCAACAAGCACTTGGCATTCGGCTCTGGCGTGCACTTCTGTCTCGGCGCAGCGCTTGCGCGAATGGAGATGACCAGCTTGTTCACCGAACTAGTGACCAGGCTCGAGTCGATCGAATTGGCAGGCGTCCCCGAGCTTTCCGCAACCACGTTCGTCGGCGGCCTCAAACATCTACCGATTCGCTACTCGCTCAGATGATCACTGACACGCTTCTTGACGTGCATCGCAAGAAAACCGTCGACGGCGGCCTCGGCCACCTTGCGGTAGTCGAAGTCAGGCAGTGTGCTGAGCTTTCCCAGCACGATCGGACCAAGTAGCAGGACGGTGGCTTGCGTCCGGTCGACCTCCCCCAGTTCGGCAATGGCGATCGGACTGTCGAAGACGGCGTCGAAAGGGGCCGCGTACTGCTCGGCGACCCGCTCTCGCAGAGTCTGCACCTCTGGACTTTCGGACCTCTTGTCGCTACCCCACCGAATGTGTTCGAGGTCGCCGCCGAGCGCCAACCAGGACATCGCCGCGAGGGTTATCGGTGCCTCGGCGATCAATTCGGCGAAGCCCTCCAGCGCCGAGATGAGGCGCTCACGAAGCGAACCCGCGTCCTCCGGTATGGGGGCCGGCGGAATCAGCGAGTGAAATGCCGCAGCCAGCAGATCGTTTCCGCTTGGAAAGTGTCGATACAGCGTGGCCCTCGCGACGCTGGATGCTCGGGTCACCGCGTCGACCGTCACCGCGCTTGGTCCTCCGGACCGCAACAGCGCGGTCGCGGCATCGAGCAACCTCGCCCGCGATCGCGCTGGTCGCGGGTCGGTACGCGTCGTTGACATCGCTGCTCGACCTCCACACTGGTAGAGAAGGAAACGAGACTGTTAGTCTCTGTTGGAGACGGCGGGTCTCGAAAACCATCGTAGCCGTCATTAAGGAGCGGCCCGTGGTCGACATCCTCGTGTCAGGCCAGGACAAGGCCGGCACCGTTGCCCAACTCTCCACCCGCGCGCGCGCCTGGCTGCTCACCGTTGCGTGCTTCGGTGTCCTGTTGGTGATCTCGTCGATGGTGGCCCTCAACACGGCGTTGCCCGACATCGCCAGGGCAACCTCGGCCACGCAGTCGGAACTGACGTGGATCGTTGACAGCTACACGCTGGTGCTTGCCTGCTTGCTGCTGCCCGCTGGTGCACTCGGCGACAGGTACGGACGCCGTGGCGCGCTGCTGTTCGGCCTCGTCGTGTTCGCCGTCGCGTCCGTCGCGCCAGTCGTCTGGTCGGATCCTCTCCACCTCATCGTCGCTCGCGGCTTGGCAGGAGTGGGCGCAGCATTCGTCATGCCCGCAACCTTGTCGCTCATCACCGCCACGTACCCAAAAGATCAGCGCAACAAGGCCGTTGGCATATGGGCGGGAGCCGCCGGGAGTGGTGCGGCGCTAGGGATGCTCGGGTCGGGTGGCCTGCTCCACTTCTGGTCGTGGCACTCGATCTTCTGGGCATTCGCGGGAGCAGGTGCGCTTCTGTTCATCCTCACGCTCACCGTTTCGACGTCCAAGGAGTCTGTCGCGAAGTCCGTGGACTGGCTTGGCGCGGTCGTCATCGGCGGAGGCGTCGCGACGCTGGTCTTCGGCATCCTAGAGGCGCCGACCCGTGGCTGGTTGGACCCCGTGGTGATCGGCTGCATCATCGCCGGCACGGTCATTTCGCTGGCGTTCGGCGCGATCGAACTTCGGCAACGCCATCCACTGCTCGACGTCCGCTTGTTCGGCAATCCCACGTTCGCGACCGGGGCGGCTGCCATCACCGTCTTCTTCCTCGCCATGTTCGGGTTCTTCTTCATCATGATGCAGCACATGCAGCTGATTCTCGGCTACAGCCCGATCAAGACAGCGTTCTCGCTCTCCCCCATCATGGGGCCGGTTCTTGCCCTCTCAGCGACGGCGTTCTGGTACCTCCCGCGGCTCGGTCTAAGGGTCGTCGTGTTCACCGGCCTCTCGCTCATCGCCGCCGGCTTCTTTGGCCTCCAGTGGGTCGAGGTCGATTCGACGTACTGGGCGATGGCGTGGCCGATGATCGTCATGAGTTTCGGGATCGGATTGCTCACCGCGCCAACGACTTCGGCCATCATGAACAATGCACCCGACGACAAGCAAGGCGTGGCATCGGCCGTGAACGACACGACCAGGGAGATGGGTGCAGCCCTGGGCATCGCGCTCGCCGGATCACTTCTCGCGGGACGGTACACCGATGCCCTCGAGCCGAAGTTGAGCGCATTCCCCGCACAGGCTCGCGACGCAGCCGCCGACTCACTGGGGCAGGCCCTCGAGGTAGCGCGGCGGATGGGACCTCAGGGTGCGCAACTCGCGGACCTCAGTCGGTCCGCCTTCATCGAGGCCATGCATTCTTCGCTACTGGCCCTCGGCATCGCGGTCGCCATCGGTGCCGTAGTCATCGGAGCGTGGGCACCCGGACGCGATGAGCAGCAACTGCGGATCGTACGCAGACTTCGGGCCGGTCGATCCGTCGGTCGGCACCGCGGCTGAGTCGCGCTTAGGCTGGCACGGTGCGCCTGCTGCTCGTCAACCCCAACACGACGGTCTCGATGACCCGCGACATCGAGGCGAACGCCAGGCGAGTGGCGACGATGGACACGATCGTCGAGGCGACCAACCCGACCGAGGGCCCGCCGAGCATCGAGAACGACGACGACGAGCGACGCTGCGTTCCACACCTTCTCGCCGAGCTACGGAGTGCGGCGGCCCGAACCGGCGATCGGCCCGACGCGTACGTCATCGCGTGCTTCGGTGATCCAGGCCTCGACCAAGCAAGGGCGATGGTCGACGTCCCCGTGCTCGGCATCGCCCAGGCGGCGATGAACGCGGCGGCACTCAGCGCGGGCAGCTTCTCGGTCGTGACGTCGATGTCGGCGACGATCCCGCGCGCATGGGAGCTCGCGAAGGCCTACGCGCCCAATCAGTGCGTCGGGGTGCACGCGTGCGACATTCCCGTGCTGACGATCGACGCCGACCCTGCGGCGGTCCAGCCGATCGGCGACCTGTGCGAGCAAGCACTCGCCTACGATCGCAGCCGAGCGATCGTATTGGGTTGTGCGGCAATGGCGAAGCACGCAGGCCCGCTGACTCGTCGGCTCGGCGTCCCCGTGATCGACGGCGTCGTCGCCGCCACTCTGCTTGCAGAGTCCCTCGTCAGGCTGAACCACCTCACCGCGCAATGAACTCGGCTGCGCGATGGCCGATCATTACAATCGTCGCGTGAGGCCCCCTGCTGGTGACGGTCGGCATGATCGAGCCATCCACCACCCAGAGCCCATCGACTCCCCGCACCCTGCATTGCTCGTCCACGGGTGATCCGTCCTCGGCGTTGCCCATCGGCACCGTCGAGCACAAATGCTGCGACGTCGACCAATGCGACTCGCGCGCTTCGTAGCCCACCCCGGCCAAGTCGTGGGCCAACTCAGCGCCCGCTTCGAGCGCCGCGACGTCGGCCGGTTCGCTGTCGTAACGGTGATCGATCACCGGGGCTACCGTCGGATCCGACGAGACCAGCGTCAGGCGGCCTCGCGACCGCGGCTGCAACAAGGTCACCCCCAGATGAGGCCTGTCGGCGGGATCGTCGGCGTTGCCACCGACCATTGCGCCGAAACCCGTTGTATACGGTCGTATCTCAATCCCGTCGTCGGTGATGACCACCGCCTCGACGGGCGGACGCCCCGGCGCGGGCGGCCAGTCGACGGGCAGCACCCACTCGGGGTGATCCGCCGAACGCAGGCCGATCGGAAGATCGGAAACCACCGGAATCCCGACGCGTCTCAGGTCCGCAGCGGGACCCAACCCCGACAGCATGAGCAATTGCGCCGACCCAATTGCCCCAGCGCACAGAACGATTCGATCAGCGACGAGCGTCTGTTCGCCCTCCGGTCCGTCGCACTCGACGCCGACTGCCCGTCCGTTCACGATCCGGATGCGCGTCACGCGCATTCTTTCTCGCAGCGAGAGATTCGACCTACCCATCGCCGGACCAAGGAATGCTCCGCCAGGGCCAACCCGGGTGCCTCCGTCGATGTTCAACGGAACCGCTCCCACCGCTGATACCGGCGGCTCCGTCGTCAGCGCACCGTTGAGGTCGGCGATCCTGCGAAAGCCCAGAGCCTCTGCTGCCGTCACGAATACCGCTGCGCCATCGTCGAATTCGGCTACTCGGCTTATGCGCATCGGACCCTCTTTGCCGTGCGCTGGGCCGTCGAAGTCGAGATCCGTCTCGATCGCCCGAAAGTGTGGCAGAACGTCGCGCCAGGCCCAACCGGCGAGATTCCAGGAGTCGAAGTCGGAGGGCAGCCCGCGACAGAAGTAGCCGCCGTTGACGGCGCCGGACCCGCCGACTACGACCCCCCGCATGATGGCTGCCGTACGCCGCGGGTGATCGGTCAGGGTCGTCTCGTAGCGGCGCACGACAGAACTGGCCGCACCGATCGGCAGCCGGAGTCCATCGCTGATCTGCGCGGCCACTCGGGGATCGGAGGGCCCGGGACCGGCCTCCAACACCGTCACTCGGCACGATTCATCACGCGAAAGGCGTTCGGCAAGAACCGATCCTGCGCTGCCCGCACCTACGATGAGGACATCAGACGAATGGGCCAACGGACGATACTACGGTGCTCAGGTACGAATCTGGGGCTTGAGCGCACCGAGATGGCGCTCACGGACGACGCCGGTCCACAGCCCGAGGCCGTACGCGATGTCATCGAGTCGCTTCAGCACCAGGTAGGCGGGCAACCCTACGCGTTGGCTATCGTCGTCGACCTGGCCGTTGCGTGTGACCCAATCGACGACTCCATCGACGATGGCCGCCAACAGGACGACCTGTCTGCAGCGACGGAACAGCACGGCGAAGATCAGCGCGATCGGCCAATAGTGCCTACAGATCGCGGACGCGAGCTGAAGCGCCGCCGCCCACAGCCCTTGAGCCGCGACCGCCGCCACCTCCTTCGGCTCGGTGTCGACGGAGCTAAGCGACTTGGCGATCCGTCGTCCGGTGACGGCAGCGACCAACGTCGAGGCGAAGTACCCCACGCTCGAGCCCATTGCCAGTAGGACCCACACCAAGAGCGTCCACCCGGAGATCACCAGGGGTGCCGTCTTGCCTGGATGCCTCACCGAGAGCGGCGCGGCCGAAGTCCCGTAGAATGCCTTGCGCGTGAACCACTCTCGCAGTTGGGTTCGGTGATCGTGACCAACCAGAGCGATGGGCTCGTAGCGGAGCCGAGCACCCGCTTCGATGAACCGCCAGCAGAGGTCGACGTCTTCACCAGACCTCAAGCTTTCGTCGAAGCCATTCACCTCGTTCAGCACTGAGCGACGGCAGATGATGGCGGCGCTCGGAACGTAGGACACCGTGCCGTACGGCACGACCGGTGCCTCGCGAAGACCGAGGTCGAGCGACGACCGCACGGCTTCGTACCTCGCCATCAGATTCTCCGGTTCGCGCAACCCCACGATCCGCGGCGCCACCAACGCGACGGCGGGATCGCAGAAGTGGCCGAGCAGGGCCTCCAGCCAGCCACGGCGAGGTACCACGTCGGAGTCGAGGAAGGCGACGAAGTCGGTGTCGCATGCGGCAAGACCCGTGTTCCTCGCTGCCGCGGGGCCCTTGCTCTCCGCATGCCGAAGCACCCGGACATTGCAGTGCAGACCGTCGAAATTGCCCATCTCCACGGGCACTGCAGACCCGTCGTCGACCACCAGCACGCGCATGCCACGCAACGATCCGACGAGCCGGGTGACGCCAAACGCATTGTCCCGCACTGGAATAACGATCGTCACGTCGCGATGCGATGGTCCGCTTGCTGGCCGAGGATGGGCCACCGTTGCATCGAGTAGCGTGCGTGCCAACTGGGCGCTCTGCGCGTCGTGCACCTCGAGTCGGCCGCCGGTGAGCATGGTCTGCGCGGCGGGGGCGAGCTTGAGCAGCCGGGTGGGCGATCCGCCCAGCAGAGCCGATCCCTCCCCGAGCACCTTCACGTGCCTGTCCACCTGGACGGCAAATCCGTCCGGCAAGCGCGGTCCCGTCGTCATAGCAGCATCCCACCGCCCCCCGGCGTCCACGTGCCAATGCGGCGGACGCATCCCTCCACCATTTCGTCAAAGATACGCGCCCCATCGGCGGCCGACGACGTAGTTGGGTTGCCAAGCACCCCGACGGGGCTCACCGCTGCCATGCCCCCGGTTCGCATCCGGGGCATCAGCTCTCGCAGCGGCGCCTCGTTGCCGGGAACAAGATCATCCACCCAGACGTGCTCGGGCGAAATATGTAGCAATACAGACGTTTCGGTGTGGCCCGCGTGGGCGTCACCGCCCGCCACCGTGCAGGGACACCAGGCCGCCTCCCGCCCCTCCGAACGCAAGGTCTCGGTCGCTGCAGCAACGGCCGCGACGTTGCCGCCGTGCCCGTTGACGAAGACGAGTCGCGACGCCCAGCCAGACGCAGATCTTCCGAACTCGACCAGCAGGAGCTGCAGGGCAGAGGTACCGATCGACACGGTGCCCGGAAATCCTTCGTGCTCGCCGCTCGCGCCGTAGCCGATCGGGGGGGCCAGCATCCACCCTTCCGAGAGCCGCTCAGCAACCGACTTGGCGACCGCGTTCGCGATGCGGGTGTCGGTGTCGAGCGGCAGGTGCGGACCATGCTGTTCGGTGGAACCGAGCGGGATGAGCAGCCCTGGCGACAGGCCATCGAGCTGCCTCGTCGTCGAGGTTGCGAGCTCGGTGGGTAAAGCCACCCGCCGATGGTAGGCCGAATTCACCTGGCGTGCGCCGATTGTTGACGTTTGCGCTGCAATTGATTCATTGATCTTTGGCCGACGACGACGGGAGGATCCCGTTGGTCTCGTCAGCCACGCCCGTACCACCGCGCGATACGCACCTTGGCGCGTGCGAATCAGGAGTCGTGGCCGGTCGGTACTCCTAGTGCACGTGTGAAGTCCGCCGGGATCAGAACGTCGTCAGCAACCAAGTCGTGGATCGACGCCTTGCCAAGCCCCCTCAGCGCGGAGTCGATGCCTCCGCTCAGGATGTCGAGCACATTCTCAACGCCTGCCTGCCCGTTGGCGGCCAGGCCCCATAGGTACGCGCGGCCGATCATCACCGCCCGAGCGCCGAGGGCCACGGCCTTGACGACGTCGCTGCCTCGGCGGACTCCACCGTCGAGCAATACTTCGACCTGATCGCCGACCGCCTCGGCGATCGCAGGCAGGCAGCGGATGGCCGCTGGGGTTCCGTCCAGGTTGTTGCCGCCATGATTGGACACCGTGATGGCCGAAACCCCCGCGTCTACAGCACGTTTGGCATCGTCGACGCGCACCATGCCCTTGAGCAAGAACGGACCACCCCACTGCTCCCGCAGCCACGCGATGTCCTCCCACGTCGGCGGCGGGGTCCCCATCCACTGGCCGTACGCCTCGAAGAACGTCGGGCCACGCTCTCCGCGCCTGCCCTGATTGGGAACCCGAAGGTCCGGCGGACGCAGGTGCTTGCCGAAGCTCCACAGCCAACTCGGCTTGTTGAGCACCTCGGGGAACATCTTCAGCGTGGTCTTGAAGTCCATCCGCTCCGGAATCTTGGGACTACCCCAGTCGCGGCCATGGCTGAAGCTCCAGTCGGTGGTGGCGATCATGCCGACCGCACCAGCGTCCTTGGCCCGCTGCACCCGTTCGGCGATCTCCTCGCGGCTGCCGAGCCAGTAGATCTGGAAGAAGATCTTGTCGTTGACCGCGGTGACCTCCTCCATCGGCTTGCTCGCGAAGGACGAGAGCCCCATCGCAGTGCCACGCGCCGCGGCTGCCCTCGCCACGGCCACTTCCCCTTCGGGGTGAACGGCCTGCACTCCGGTCGGCGAGATGATCACCGGCATCGAAATGTCCTGGCCCATCACGGTTGTCGAAAGATCACGTTTCTCCGTCGCACCGATGACGTGCGGGGCGAAGCCCAGTTCCGCGAACGCCTCGACGTTGTCGGAGACGGAGACGCCCTTTTCACTCGCGGAGATCAGCGATGAATACGCGGACTTGGGCAGCCGTTTCTTCGCGCGCTGTTGCGCGATCGCGACGGTTTCGAACCACTTGTCACGTGCCATGGGTCAGACGGGACTTTCGTTGCAGAATTTTTTCGGAGGCGGGCCGCCGCCGACATTGGACCGGGGAGGCGGGCCGGTGAGCAGCTTGAGCGAGATGGGTCCCTTGCGTGCTCCGGTGCGTGAGTGGTCGCCGCTGGGGCGCGGCTTGCTGCGTTCGAGCGCCAAGGCGGGCTCGCCGTAGCCTTGCACGCACTCCGGATCCGGACCGTCCAGCGGCAGGCCCGTGAAGAACTTGGCGGCCATGCACCCACCGCGGCAGCCGTCGAAGTGTTCGCAGCCACTGCACGCGCCTGCCGACTGCGGTTCCCGGAGCTCGAGGAATAGCGGCGAGTTCTTCCACACACTGTCGAACCCGTTGTCCGACAGTATGTTTCCTGCCAAGAAGCGGTCGTGGATCGCGAAGGGACACGCGTAGACGTCGCCGACCGGATCGATCAGGCAGACGACGCGACCGGCTCCGCACAGATTGAGGCCGGCCAACGCGCCCGGCTCTCCGAGCCCAGACAAGTGGAAGAACGAATCGCCCGTGAGCACGCCCTCGCCGTGGGCGACCAACCAGTCGTACAGCTCCACCTGCTGTTGCGCAGTCGGGTGTAGTTCGTCCCAGACGTCCGCGCCGCGGCCGGATGGGCGAAGCCGGGTGATGCGAAGGGTGGCGCCGTATTGGTCTGCAAGCGCCTTGAAGTCGTCAAGTTGTCCGACGTTGTGGCGCGTGACGACGACGGAGATCTTCGCGTCCTTGAAGCCCGCCGCAGCGAGGTTCTCCAACGCGCGGATCGCCATCGCGAACGAGCCGGGCCCGCGCACTGCGTCGTTGACTTCCGCGGTCGCGCCGTCGAGCGAGATCTGAACGTCGACGTAGTCACTCGCGGCAAGCTTGGCGGCTACCTCTTCGTTGATCCTGACGCCGTTGGTGGAGAACTTCACGCCGACGTGGTGGGCGGTGGCGTAGTCGACCAACTCCCAGAAGTCCGGTCGCACAGTCGGTTCGCCGCCGCCGATGTTGACGTAGAACACCTGCATGCGCTCTAGCTCGTCGATGATGTCCTTGCACTGCTGAGTAGACAGCTCACGCGGATCGCGCTTGCCCGACGAGGACAGGCAGTGCACGCATGCGAGGTTGCATGCGTAGGTCAGCTCCCAGGTCAAGCAGATGGGGGCGTCGAGACCGTGTTCGAACTGTTCGATCAACTTCGGCACGGGTGCGGCAGTCGTCATGGTGTCACTCACTCTTCTTTGCGGACCAGCATCTTGGACGTGACCAACGTGCTGAGCGCACGCAGATAGGGCTCCTGTTGCGCGTCGTCGATTCCCGCAGCCCGGCACGCCGAGCGGGCGTCGGGATGCTCGCCCAGGGAGTTGACCACCTCGAGGATCTTTCGACTCTTGAGGAACGAAAGCTTGCGGGTGCCAAAGTGATACAGCAGCGCACCGAACGATTCCGGGCGCACTGCCACTTGCGGATGCAGCTGCCAGCCGAGGTCAGGGTCGAACGTCATGGCGTTCGCTCCGCCCGCTCGACCGCGGACGGACGTCGTCATCGTCAGTAGACCCCACACATGCCGTCGATCGACACCTCTTCGACGAGCGTCTCGGTGACGAGCTCTGCCTGGTCTTCAGTCTGCTGATTCGGCTCCATGGGACTGCCCCTTCCGGTTCGTGGGTCTCGACAAATGTGACCGAGGTCGCAAGAATATGGCATCGAGTGCCGAAAAGAAAGGGTGGGTTTCGATGAGTCGTTCAGCAGGCCGCCTTGGACGACGGCCGGCCACCACTCAAGATCACATCGCGGCCGCGGCGCTCGACCTATTCGCCGCCCGCGGCTTCGAGGAAGTCAGCGTCGACGACGTCGCCGCCGCCGCAGGGATCGCCCGTCGCACCCTGTTTCGGTACTACCCGTCGAAGAACGCCATCCCCTGGGGCGACTTCGACGCACACCTCGCGCACCTGCGCGACCTCCTCGACGCCGTACCTGGCGAAGCACCCGTCGGCACCGCCCTGCGCTCGGCATTGTTGGCGTTCAACAGCTTCGACGAGGCCGAGACGTTAAGACACCGAACCCGCATGCGCGTGATCCTCGAGACGGCGGCGCTGCAGGCGCACTCGATGACGATGTACGCGGGCTGGCGCGCAGTCGTCGCCGAGTTCGTCGCCCGTCGGCTTGGCGCCAAGTCCGGCGATCTCGTTCCTCAGACCGTAGCGTGGACCATGCTCGGAGTCGCGCTCTCCGCATACGGGCACTGGCTGGCTGACGAGTCGGTATCCCTCCCGCAGGCACTTTGCGATGCGTTCGATGCCGTCGCAGGCGGCCTCGCGAACCTCTAGCCCCTATGCGATTCGTGCACCCGCAACCGCGCTCACCGCGGGTTTCGGTGCACGAATCGCAAGGAATCGAAGAACGGGCGTCGGAGTTCGGGCCGAAATCGCGACGATAGAGGTGTGAGCCCCCCACCGGACGCTCGAGCCGCCTCGGACGCGCCGCGCGCGTTACTCGAGTCATACGACGACGCGCTACCCGCCGTGTACGGATACTTCGTCCGGCGGTGCGCCGACAGGGCCACCGCCGAGGACCTCACCTCCGACACCTTTCTTGCGGCAATGGATGCCGCGAGGAAGCCGAATCCACCGATGATCACGGTGCCCTGGCTGATCGGTGTGGCGCGTCACAAGCTGGCCGACCACTACCGCAGGCGATCAGATCGGTTCAGCATCCCCGTTGCCGAACTGCCCGAGCCGATCGAACCGTCCGACGGCTGGGACGCCGAACTCGACCGCATCGTCGCCGAAAGCGTGCTCGCGCGGCTGCCAGAACAGCACCGCACGGTCTTGTCGTTGCGCTACATGGACGACTGCTCGGTGCCCGAGTGTGCCGAGTTGATCGGCAGGACGGTGCACGCCACCGAGGCGCTCCTCGTACGAGCCAGGCGCGCATTCAAGAAGGAATACCCGGAACCGGAAGGGGGAGGCCCGTCATGAACAACGATCACGACCCGCTCGACGTGTTGCACGGCGGCGACCTTCCGGTTGCGCCGGATCCCGGGTTTGCGGCTCGTCTGCGCCTACGGCTGGAATCCGTTCTGACACTGCCCAATCGAACAGAAGGAGTTGACATGAGTGGAACAGATACGGCCATCGCCGAACTCACGGAACCAACAGTCACGGTGCACGAGTCCACGGTGCCGCGGCCAGCCGCCCTGCCGTACCTTGCGGTCGCAGGCGCACGCGAGGCGATCACCTGGTATGTCGACGCTCTGGGAGCGACGCTGGTCGGCGACCCGATCGTGATGGACGACGGCCGCATCGGGCACGCCGAGTTGGCGCTCGGAGACGGTGTCCTCTACCTGGCGGACGAATTCCCCGAGATGGGATTGAAAGCACCTGCCCCACAAGCTGTCTCGGTCAGCTTGATGTTGGCCGTCGCAGACACGGACACGGCGTTGCAGCGGGCAAGGCAAGCGGGCGCGGACGTGCAGCGCGAACCCTACGAGAACTACGGCTCCCGCACTGCGACCATCGTCGACCCGTTCGGGCACCGCTGGATGTTGAGCGGGCCGACGACCGGTGTGACCGTGGAACAGATCCACCACGGCGACATCGGCTACGTGTCGGTGTGGACGTCGGATCCCCAGCAGTCGGCCACGTTCTACGGCAGCGTCTTGGGATGGGAGTACGACCCGACGTCCCGTCAGGTGACCAACACGACTCAGCCCATTGGCATCGTCGCGGCTCCGGGCCCGCGGACGTTGTTCTGCTGCTACGCGGTCGACGACGTGGAAGTCGCACGGCAGGTGATCCTGGATGCCGGCGGACGGGCCGACGAGATCTCCACCGCTCCCCACGGGCCGACCGTGGAGGCAACCGATCCGTTCGGCGTCGCGTTCGCCGTGTATCAACCCGCACGGGACAACCCTCGGCCGGCGCTGAACGGCACTGGGCCAGGCGAACTCTCGTACATGACCTTCCAAGTGACGAGCTCCGCGGAGTTCCGCGAGTTCTACGGCCGCGTGCTTGGGTGGACGTTCGAACCGGGTCGCATCGACGACGGCTGGCAGATTCAGCCCGCACACCCGATGTCAGGGGTCGCGGGGGGCAACCCGAGCAACGTGGCGGTCCCGATGTGGACCGTCGCCGACATCGATGTCGCGGTCGAGCGAGTGCGCGAGGCCGGCGGCACCGTGATCGAGGAGCCGTCGCAGCAGTCCTATGGCCGCTCGGCACTGTGCACCGACGACCAAGGCTCGCTGTTCTACCTCGGCCAGCACTAACCCCGCTGCGGGAAGGTCAGGGGGCGGGGAGGACGTCGGCGATCGGGGCGCCGTTGGCGATCTTCCCGCGGGCCTTCATGACCTTGCCAGGCATGCCGCCGCCGACGACGCCGACCACCGTGCCGTCGCGCTCGTAGTAGGCCAGGAACTTGCGACCGTCGTCCTCGACCAGGTGCACGATGTCGTCGGCCTCCGGCTCGCCGAGGCACTGGATCTTGACGTCGTACTGGTCGCTCCAGAAGTACGGCACGACGACGGCGGACGGCGCGTCGGTCCCGAGCATCGCAGGCACGATCGCCCTCGCCTGCTCGGCTACATTGCTCCAATGCTCAACGCGCACTTGGTGTCCCGATGCGTCCTGCCACGATGCGACGTCGCCGATGGCCCACACGTTCGGCGCCGACGTCCTGCCGGCCGCGTCGCATACCACGCCGTTGTCCACCTCGATGCCACTGCCGTCCAGCCAGTCCGTCGACGGCCGCGACCCGATGCCGACCACGACGATGTCGGCGTCCAGCTCCGTGCCGTCCGACAGCGCGACCTTCTCGACGTGCGTGGTGCCCGAGACACCGGTGACCCCGATGCCGCAGCGGACGTCGACGCCCTCTGCGCGATGCAGCCGCGTCACCAGGTCGCCGATCTGCGTGCCGAGCACCGAAGCCAGCGGCGACGGCTGCGGCTCGACGAGCGTGACCGCGACACCGAGCTTGCGCAAGCTGGCCGCCACCTCGCATCCGATGAAGCCCGCACCGATGACCACCGCGTGCTTGGCCGTGTCCGCGTGCTTGCGCAGCGCGAGACTCTCGCCGTAGGTACGCAGCACCCTGACGCCCTCTAGCTTGGGAATCGATGGAATCACCTTGGGCACCAAGCCGGTTGCGATGACGAGCTCGTCGTAGCCGAGTACCTCGCCGTTGGCAAGCGTGACCGTCTGCGCGGCGGTGTCGAGTGCCGTCGCACCCGAACCAAGGTGGACGGAGATGTCGTTGTCGGAGTACCACTGGACAGGCTTCAGCGCTACGTCGTCGGTCTCGGCGCGCAGCACCTCCTTCGACAGCGGCGGCCGGTCATATGGCAGATGGTCTTCGTCGCTGACGATCGTGATCGGGCCGGTGTACTCGGCGCGGCGCAGCTGCTCAGCCGTGCGCGATGCGGCGAGTCCGCCTCCCACGATGACGATGCCTCCGCTATTGCCCCCAGTACTAGTCACGTGGCTTTTCTTACACGATGGCATCTGCCCAGTGTTCGCCACCCTCGTTGAATTGCCGCCCCCCGGCGTCAGGGGCGGGTGCGCTCGATGATGTTCGAAAGCACGACGATGCTCTCGCTTCGTTCGATGTCGGCACTGGACCGGATGCGCTCCAGTGCCTCCTCCAGATGCCGCATGTCACGGGCGAGCACGTGCAGGATCGCGTCCGCCGTACCCGTCACGGTCGCCGCGCTGACGACTTCGGGGATGTCGACCCAGGCACGTCGAAGGTCGTCCGGCGCGATCGTGCCGTGGCAGTACACCTGGACGTAAGCCTCTGTGCTCCAGCCGATGGCATTGCGGTCGACGATCGTCGTGAAGCCTCGAATCACCCCGCTGTCGAGCATCCTGTCCACGCGCCGCTTGACGGCGGGGGCGGAGAGGTTCACCCGCTGCCCTATCTCGGCGAATGTTGCCCTGGCGTGCTCGCCGAGCTCGGCCAAGATGCGCTCGTCGGTCTCGTCGAGTCGGTCCACGGGATGTCCTTTCGTGTGAGGCGCAACAGATCGCCGCTGCTGCCCCCTTTGCACAACAGATCATGCACTATTACGCAATGTGTGACGATTGATTGCGCAAAGCACAATCAATATCGTCTCTTTCATGACGATTTCAGAGATCGCTGGTACTTCAGCGTTCGATGTCGCCGCAACGAAGCCGCACATCCGCAAGCCCCGACTCCGCCGATACACGATGACGGCACCCACCTACTTCACCGTCGAGTACGCCATCAATCCGTGGATGGACACCTCCACCCCGGTAGACACCGCCCTCGCCGTGCGGCAGTGGGAGAAGCTGGTGTCGACGTACCGCAGCCTTGGCCACACCGTCGATCTCATCGAGCCGGTCGATGGTCTGCCGGACATGGTCTACGCCGCCAACGGTGGCCTGGTCATCAACGGCACGGCCGTCGTCGCGCGCTTCGCCTACCCGGAACGCGCGGGTGAGGCCATCGCGCACGCCGCATGGATGACCGTCAACGGCTTCGATCCGCAACACACCCACTACATCAACGAGGGCCAGGGCGATCTGCTCGTCGTGGGATCGACGATCTTGGCGGGCTACGGGTACCGCACGGAACTGCAGGCCCACGCAGAGGTCGCGCAGCTCACCGGCATGCCAGTCGTCAGCCTCGAGCTCGTCGACCCGCGCTTCTACCACCTCGACACCGCGCTGGCGGTGCTCGACGACGAGACCATCGCCTACTACCCACCGGCATTCAGCGACGAGGCGCGTGCGCAGCTGCAGGAGCAGTTCCCCGGGGCCATCGAGGTTGCGACCGCCGACGCCTACGTCCTTGGCCTCAACGTCGTATCCGACGGCAGGCACGTCGTGCTTCCCGCCAATGCGGTCGGGTTCGCACGCCAGCTCGTCGAGGCTGGATTCGAGCCCGTCCCCATTGATCTATCCGAGCTGCTCAAGGGCGGCGGATCTGTCAAATGCTGCACGCTGGAGGTGTATTCGTGACCATCCTGGACACCGTGACGTCTCGAGAAGGCGACATCACCAAGGCCGCCATCGCCGTGGACGACCAGTACGCGGCGCACAACTACTCGCCGCTGCCGATCGTCGCCGCGTCGGCCGAAGGCGTCTGGATCACCGACGTCGAGGGCCGTCGCTATCTGGACTGCCTGGCCGCGTACTCCGCGGTCAATTTCGGCCATCGCAATCCCGAGATCACCGCCACCGCCCATGCCCAGCTCGAGTCCGTCACCCTGGTAAGCCGCGCGTTCCACTCCGACCGATTGGGTCCTTTCTGCGCCGCACTCGCCGAGCTGTGTGGCAAGGACATGGTGCTACCGATGAACAGCGGCGCCGAGGCTGTCGAGAGTGGCATCAAGGTGGCCCGCAAGTGGGGCACGGACATCAAGGGCGTGCCAGCCGGACAAGCCAATATCATTGTGGCGCAGAACAACTTTCACGGACGCACCATCAGCATCGTGTCGTTCTCCAGCGACGAGAGCGCCCGCGGTGGCTTCGGCCCGTTCACGCCAGGCTTCCGGACCGTGCCGTTCGGTGACGCCGATGCCGTGGCGGCCGCCATCGACGAGAACACCGTCGCCGTCTTGTTGGAGCCCATCCAGGGCGAAGCGGGCATCATCGTGCCGCCGGCCGACTTCCTCCCCCGCGTCAGGCAGCTCTGCACCGACAACGGCGTCCTGATGATCGCCGACGAGATCCAGTCCGGCCTGGCCCGCACCGGCAAGACCTTCGCCTGCGAACACTGGGGCGTGGTACCCGACGTCTACCTACTCGGCAAGGCACTTGGGGGCGGCATCGTCCCGCTGTCGGCAGTGGTAGCCAACCGCGACGTCCTCGGCGTCCTGCACCCCGGCGAGCACGGCTCCACCTTTGGCGGAAACCCACTCGCGGCGGCCATCGGCACGACCGTGGTTGGCATGCTCGCTCGCGGCGAATTCCAGTTGCGCTCAGAGCAACTCGGAAAGCATCTGCACAACCGACTGCGCGATCTCATCGGCCACGGCGTGCTCGCCGTGCGCGGACACGGCCTATGGGCAGGCGTCGATGTCGACCCTGCTTGCGGCACAGGCAAACACATCAGCACGTTGCTGGCGCAGCGTGGCGTGCTGGTGAAGGACACTCACGGCTCGACGCTGCGCTTCGCACCGCCAATCGTCATCACCGAGCCTGAAATCGACTGGGCAGTCGACCGTTTCGCTGCCGTCCTGACCGAACAGAGTTAAGGTCGCTTCACTCCAAGAACGCAGCACGACCGCAGGAGGCAACATGACAAGCCCGACGGTAAGCCTTACTGAACAGATGCTGCGGCGTCGCCCAATCCTCGGCGCTCCCGTGGCACATGGCGCCTCCCAGGAACTCAAACGCACGATCGGCGTGTTCCAGCTGACGATGTTCGGCGTAGGCGCCACGGTCGGCACCGGTATCTTCTTCGTGCTCTCCGAGGCGGTGCCCGAGGCTGGCCCCGCAGTGCTCCTTTCGTTCCTGCTCGCTGGCATAGCTGCTGGTCTTGCTGCTATCTGCTACGCCGAAATGGCCTCGGCCGTACCGGTTTCCGGGTCGACGTACTCCTACGCCTACACCACCCTCGGCGAGTTCGTCGCCATGGGCGTTGCCGCGTGTCTATTGCTTGAATACGGCGTGTCCACCGCAGCAGTCGCCGTGGGGTGGAGCCAGTACGTCAACGTGCTGTTGGAGAACATCTTCGGGTTCCAGCTACCAAAGGCGATCACCGCGGCGCCATGGGACACCGATCCCGGGATCGTGAACCTCCCCGCGATCATCCTGGTCATCATGTGCATGCTGCTGTTGATCCGCGGCGCATCGGAGTCGGCCAAGGCCAACACGATCATGGTGCTGATCAAGCTCGGCGTGCTCGCGATGTTCGCCATCATCGCGTTCACCGCATTCAAGGCCGACCACTTCGCCAACTTCGCCCCGATGGGCGTGGGCGCCGTCGGACTCGCCGCTGGCACGATCTTCTTCTCCTACATCGGCCTTGACGCGGTGTCCACTGCCGGTGACGAGGTCAAGGATCCGCAAAAGACCATGCCGCGTGCCATCATTGCCGCCCTGCTCATCGTCACCGGCATCTACCTTCTCGTGACCTTCGCGGCGCTGGGCGCGCAGGACTGGAACGGCTTCGAGGGGCAGGAGGCCGGACTGGCCAAGATCCTCGACGACGTCACCGGCGCCAACTACTGGGGCACCGTGCTCGCGGCAGGCGCGGTCATCTCGATCTTCTCGGTCACCCTCGTCACCATGTACGGCCAGACGCGCATCTTGTTCGCGATGGGCCGCGACGGACTCCTGCCCTCGATGTTCGCAAAGGTCAACCCGAAGAGCATGACGCCGGTGAACAACACCATCATCGTGGCGATCATCGTCTCGATCCTGGCCGGATTCATCCCCTTGGACAAGCTTGCCGACATGGTGTCGATCGGCACGCTGACCGCCTTCATCGTCGTGTCCGTCGGCGTGATCATCCTGCGCCGCCGCGAACCGGATCTGCCACGTGGCTTCAAGGTTCCGCTGTACCCGGTCACGCCGATCCTCTCGATCATCGCGTGCGGCTACATCCTGTACAGCCTGCACTGGTACACGTGGCTGGCATTCGGCGGCTGGGTCACGGTCGTCCTCATCTACTACTTGGTCTGGGGCAGGCACCACAGCGCGCTCAACGATGGCGGTGACGGCGTGATCGCCTCGGCCGCACCAGGTATCGATGACGTGGAGGTCGTGACGCCCAAGGACGAATCGTGACCGTCATCGTCGGATACCTCGCCGGGAAGGCAGGCATCTCGGCCCTGCACCTCGGGGTCGAGGCCGCACGGACGCTCAAGACAGCGCTGTCGGTCGTCACCGTCGTGCCAAGGCCATGGACAACGCCGTCGCCCGCCCGCATCGACGCCGAGTATGCGCAGTACGCGGACAAACTCGCGGCGGACTCGGCGGCCCAGGCCAAGGCTTGCATCGCCAAGCTCGACCCAATGCTGGAGGTCGGCTTCTACAAGTACGCCCACCGGTCCGCATCGGGCGGCCTACTCGACGCCGTCAAGGAACTCGATGCCCAGGCGTTGGTCTTGGGTTCATCGGCGGACGGCAGCCTCGGGCAGGTGGTGGTCGGTTCGACCGCCGACCGACTTCTGCACTCGTCACCGGTTCCGCTCGCGATCAGCCCTCGGGGTTACCGCGGGTCGAAGACCCATGGGCTGACGCGCATCACGTGCGCCTATCCGGGAACTCCGGAGTCGCTGCACGTCGTAGAGAGGGTGGCAGCGTTTGCGGCGCGGCTCGACGTGCCTCTGCGCGTCATCACCTTCGCGGTGCGGGGGCGCACGATGTACCCGCCCGAGGTCGGTCTCGACGCAGAGACCTCGATCCTGCAGGCGTGGGCGACACAATCGCGAGATGCGTTGGCCAAGTTGAAGTCTGACGGCGTCGTTGGCGACGACGTCGAATTGCAGGTCGTCACGGGCAACGGCTGGGACCAGGCGCTGGACGCCGCCGAGTGGGAGGACGGCGAGCTGCTCGCGCTCGGCACCTCGCCGCAGGGCGCGATCGCACGGGTGTTCCTCGGTTCGAAGGGCGCCAAGATCGTGCGGCACAGCCCGGTGCCCGTGTTGGTGCTGCCGAACTAGCCTCACCTCTCTCGCGATTCGTGGAACACAACCTCAGGGCGACGGGAACGTCTCGGCGAGAAAGTCGACGAGGCTGGCCCACGCGCGTCGGGCGGTGGTCTCGTCGTACTGAATGCCGTTCGCGGGGTCGTTGGCGAACTTCGCCATGAACGCGTGCATCGCGTGCCCGTAGGCGTGCAACTGCCAGTCGGCGCCGCGTGACGTCAGTTCAGCGGCCAACGCAAGGACGTCGGCCGGTGGCGCGAACGGATCCTCCCAACCGTGGTAGACGGCAATCTTGGTCGCGATGAGCTCATCGGGTGCATTCCCTGGTGGAGTGAGCACGCCGTGAAAGCTGCCGACCGCCTTGAGGTGCGACCCGTGCCTCGCCAGGTCCAGCACACAGAGGCCACCGAAGCAGAAGCCGATGGCGGCCATGGCATCTCGCTCGACCGCAGGCAGCGAGCCAACGACGCCGACCGCACCGAATAACCTGTCCCGCAGCCTATCTCGGTCGGTCATCAGGTCTGCCATCGAGCCCGCGCCAGCCTCCATGCCCCTGACCTCGCGGCCGAAGATGTCGACGGCGACGGCCCGGTATCCCTCGTCTGCGAGTCGGTGGCACATCTCGACCTGCGCGTCGCTCCTGCCTTCCATGCCGTGGAAGACGAGTACCGTCGGCGCACTGGCATCCTCACCAGACACCACGACACCGTCGCAATCCAGGCCGTCGAGTTGGTAGTCGAACGAGAGCGTCGTCAATGCGGTCATGACGAAAACGTACCTCGGTGGCCGGAGCGCGGAACCTTCGTTCGCTCAGCGCTTATCGAGTTCAGCTTGCCGGGCAACGACTTTGGCGACGGTTAATACTTCGCGGTGCCGCGGTCGACGGCGATCTGCGAGCCGGAGATGGTCGCGGACCCATCGCCTGCCAGCCAGGCCACCACGTCCGAGACCTCCTCGGGAGCCATGAACTCCTTGAGGCCCTTCTTCCCTTGATGATTCACCGGGTGGTACGGCATCGGCGAGAAGCTATGCAGGAAGGCCGGGTACTTGCCGAACATCGCCATCATGGCGTCGGGCTCGACCATCGGCGTGTCGATCGAGTACGGGTGGATCGAATTGACTCGAATCCCGAACTCCCCCACCTCGATCGCCAACGCATTCGTCAGTCCGACGAGCCCATGCTTGGAGGCCGAATAGTGCCCGTTGCCTGGGGTGGCCTTGAGCCCGGCGGACGAGCTCACGACGATGATCGAGCCGCCGTTGCCTGCCTCGATCATCGCGGGCACCGCGGCCCGGATCGTCCGCCATGTCCCGTTCAGGTTGACGTCGACGACCGTGTCCCACTGCTCCTCGGACATCTCGAACATCCGACCCCAGCTGAGCACGCCTGCGTTGGCCACGACCACGTCGAGGCGACCGAACTGTTCAACGCCGTCGGCCATGACCTGCTGCAGTGCTGCGAGATCGCGGATGTCGACCTCCCGGGCGAGCACCTTGCGGCCCGCCGCCTCGACGAAACGAACCGTCTCGGCGAGATCCTCGGCGGTGGGAAACGGATAGGTGATCGTGTCGGAGATCGGGCCGCAGATGTCGATCGCGATGATGTCGGCGCCCTCGGCTGCCAACCGTGCCGCGTGCGCACGCCCTTGGCCGCGCGCTGCGCCCGTCACGAATGCGACCCGTCCCTCTAGTGCTCCGGTGGCTGCCACCATCGCCAGTCCTTTCGTCGACCCGCGGCAAGGCTAGCAGTCGAACTGGAACGTGTTCTAGTTGTGCCCTAGTAGTCGATCGGATCGCGAATGATCGGACACGTCATGCAGTGCCCTCCCCCCCGCCCACGACCCAGTTCCGCGCCGACGATCTCGATGACCTCTATGCCCGCCTTGCGGAGCAGCGAGTTCGTGTGGGTGTTGCGGTCATAGGCGAACACCACGCCCGGTTCGACGGCGACGAGGTTGTTGCCGCTGTCCCACTGCTGGCGCTCGGCGTCGTACTTCGTGCCCCCAGTCTCGACGACCCGCAGCGAGCCGAGGCCCAGCGCGTCCGCGACCTCTTCGACGAACGGCTTGTTCGCCTCGATGACCTCGACGCCAGGCGCGGCATCGGTGGGCAACAGCGTGAATGTCTGTACCGCGTCGATGATCTCGGGATACAGCGTTACGACGTCGCGATCGGCGAACGTGAACACGGTATCCAGGTGCATGGCGGCGCGCAGCTTCGGCATCCCTGCGACGATGACCTTCTCGGCTGCACCCTCCGCGAAGAGCTTCGCCGCGACCTGCGTGATGGCCTGCCGCGACGACCGCTCGCTCATTCCGATGACGACGACGCCGTTGCCCGGTACCAATACGTCGCCGCCCTCGATCGTCGAAAGACCCCACGATTCCTCGGGATCACCCCACCACACCGTCGAATCGAGGTATTCGGGATGGAACTCGTAGATCGCCTTCATCAACAGGGTCTCGTCGTGGCGTGCCGGCCAGTACAGCGGATTGAGCGTAAGGCCGCCGTAGATCCAGCACGTGGTGTCGCGGGTGTAGAGCGTGTTGGGCAGCGGCGGCATCAGGTACTCGGTGACGCCCGCCGCCTCCCTGGCGAGCGCGCGGTAGCCGGACTTCAACTCCGACGGTAGGTCACGGACCGACATGCCCCCAATCAGCAACTCGGCCAACCGATTCGGCGTGAGCTCGGCGAGGAAGTCGCGAGTGTCGCGTACCAGGCCAAGGCCCACCTCGTTGGCGACGATCTTGCGGTCCAGCAACCAGTCCTTCGCCCCCGGCTGCTGCATGGTCTGGGCCAACAGCTCGTGCAGTTCGACGACTTCGACGTCGCGATCGCGCATCTTGTCCATGAAGTCGAAGTGGTCACGCCGCGCGTTCTGTACCCACAGCACGTCGTCGAACAACAGATCGTCACAATTTGTCGGAGTGAGCCTCTCGTGAGCCAGTCCCGGAGAGCACACCAGCACCTTGTGGAGCTTCCCGACCTCGGAGTGGACGCCGTACGCGGCGGAGGGTCTGGTCATGATCGGAAACCTTTCGAAGCCCTAGATCGCGACGGCCCCGGTGGCCAGCGAGACAACACCGGCGACCTGACTCGCTCCCTAGATCCGCGGGCGACGATCTCGATCCAAGGGAGACGATAGACGCTTGGCGTCTACGTCAAGGCGGGTCGGCTACAGAGCCGAGATGATCTGCTGCCGCTTCGCGGCGTATTCGTCGTCGGAGATGGCACCCGTTGCGCGCAACGTCTCCAGTTCCTGAAGACGTTGAGCGGTCGACGGCTCGGGCGCGGAAGGCGGCGCGTACGAGGGCGCCGGGGGCGGTGGCGCACCATACGACGGCGGCGCGGTTTGAGCAGCGGACGGCGACTGCTGGGCCGCCGCGCGGCGTACGACGTCCATGACTTGTTGGCGGACAACGGGATTCGACCGCATGTCGATGCTTCCGGTCATCGGCACACCGTTCGCCTTGAGGATCTGCATGATCTCCATCAACGGACCGACTTGGCCGGAGAGATCGTAGGTCCGGTTGTCCTCGGCGAGGGTGAATTGCGCAGGCATCATTCCGCTGATCAATGCGCTTCTGTTCCAGTCGATTTGGTACTTCCCGGTGACGGGATCGACGAGCGCGACGAGCTTGCGCGAGGTGATCATCGGCAACCGCGTCACGGACGCGATGACGGAGTCCTGGGTGTCGAAGGAGGGAATGCCGGACCCCTCGACGTGCAGGTTGATCTTCACCAGCGGGTTGTTGTTGATGCGCGTTCCCGTCTCGGTGATCCCGGTGACCTGCGCAAGTGCCAGGACTCCGGTCGCTTCGAGCTGCTGGGCGTTCGCACTCGACCTGGCGTTGAACACCGCCAAGGCGATGGCGACGAGGACGTCGGCGATCGTGATGAACAAGCCGACGTACAACATCCAGGCGATGTAGGGCCGTGCCGTCGGGCCCAAGGCGAAGTACACGATCAGGAAGATCGGACCCACCAGACCACCACAGATGAGCACCATCATCTGTGCCTTCAGATAACGCCCCAACATCTGCCACACTCCTCGAATCGGCGGCGAACTCACCGGTCAGATTAGCCGCATCGGCAAAGTTTCGGACGTGTGTAGCAAGGACGAGTACCTAGGTGGCGCGCTGTTCGACGGCCTGGGGACGTTCGGGGACTGGGGCGATGACCGTGTCCGCGGCCGCGGCTACCGCCTCCGTCTCGTCCGCCGAGTCGTCGACCATCTCGATCTCGACGATGATGAACGAGAAGTTGTCGTGCGCGCCGTTGGCGCGGACGGTGTCGATGATCCGGACCACGGTCTCGTCGAGGTCGTCGAGCAGCATTAGGTCACTCAACTCCTGATCGGACATCAGCCCGCTCACGCCGTCCGAGCACATCAGAAACGTGCCTGGCATCAGCAACAGCTGCACGACGTGCGGGAGCACCGTGCCCGGTTGGCCGAGCGACTTGGTGATGACGTTGGTGGGCCTGCCGTCGGTACCGAAGATCGAGTGGTCGTTCGACATCTGCCCGAGGTGTCCCGGCGACCTCTTGTAGACCCGGCTATCGCCGACGTTGAACACGAACAGATGGTCGGCCGTGGCGCACAGGCCAGCGACGGTGGTGCCGAGCCCCTGCATTCCGTGCTGGACGCCCACCGCGTAGACGTGTTCGTTGACGCTGATCAACGTCTCGGTCACGTCCTCGGCAGACCGCCACATCGGCGATGCCTGCGCGATCACCGACAGTGCCGTGACGCTCGCGAGCTCGCCACCGACGTGCCCGCCCATCCCGTCGGCGACCGCACACACGAACGGAGGCGCTGGGTTGAACTTCATCGTGACAGCCGAGCCATCGCGGTTCTGACACAACCAGCCGGCCACCAGTACTGCGTCCTCGTTGCGCTGGCGCCGAAGGCCAACGTCAGTGAACGCGCGGACCGTGAACCTCGTCCTCGCCATCCGTGCCTTTCCCATCGCTTTACGACCGTGTCGCTTTACAACCGTGCGCAGCGTAACCGCCCGACCGCCACGGGAGTCTCTTATCCACCGACGAGACGCAAACGCCCCCGAAATCTTGGGCGATTTCGGGGGCGTTCGTGACTGCTAGCGCAGCGAAACTACTTGTTGATCTTCGTAACCCGACCGGCGCCGACGGTGCGGCCACCCTCGCGGATCGCGAAGCGCAGGCCTTCGTCCATGGCGACGGGCTGGATCAGCTTGACGGAGATGTCGGTGTTGTCACCGGGCATCACCATCTCGGTGCCCTCGGGGAGGGTCACGACGCCAGTCACGTCCGTGGTGCGGAAGTAGAACTGCGGGCGGTAGTTGTTGAAGAACGGCGTGTGGCGGCCACCCTCATCCTTGGACAGGATGTAGACGCTGCCCTCGAACTCGGTGTGCGGCGTGGTCGTGCCGGGCTTGACCACGACCTGGCCACGCTCGACGTCCTCACGCTTGACACCACGCACCAGCAGACCGACGTTGTCGCCTGCCTGGCCCTGGTCGAGCAGCTTGCGGAACATCTCCACACCCGTGACCGTGGTCTTGGTGGTGGTGGGGCGGATGCCGACGATCTCGACTTCCTCGTTCACGTTGATGATGCCGCGCTCGACACGACCGGTGACGACGGTGCCGCGGCCGGTGATCGTGAAGACGTCCTCGACGGGCATCAGGAACGGCTTGTCGGTCTCGCGGACCGGGTCCGGGATCGACTCGTCGACGGCGTCCATGAGGTCCTCGACGGACTTGACCCACTTCGCGTCGCCTTCGAGGGCCTTGAGCGCCGAGACCTGGATGACCGGGGCGTCCTCGTCGAACTCCTGGGCGGCCAGCAGTTCGCGGACCTCCATCTCGACGAGCTCCAGGAGCTCCTCGTCGTCGACCATGTCGGCCTTGTTCAGGGCGACCAGGATGTAGGGCACGCCAACCTGGCGAGCGAGCAGAACGTGCTCACGCGTCTGCGGCATGGGGCCGTCGGTCGCGGCGACCACCAGGATCGCGCCGTCCATCTGGGCGGCACCGGTGATCATGTTCTTGATGTAGTCAGCGTGACCGGGGGCGTCGACGTGCGCGTAGTGACGCTTCTCGGTCTGGTACTCCACGTGGGAGATGTTGATCGTGATACCGCGCTGACGCTCCTCGGGCGCATTGTCGATCTGGTCGAATGCGCGCGACTCGTTCAACGTCGGGTACTTATCGTGCAGAACCTTGGTGATTGCTGCGGTAAGCGTGGTCTTGCCGTGGTCAACGTGACCGATGGTCCCGATGTTGACGTGCGGCTTCGTCCGCTCGAACTTCGCCTTCGCCACTTCTGTGTCCTCCTGGACTGTGTTGGTGCTTGTTTAGGGCAGTTGATGATTTTCAGTTGTGTGGCCGACGGATCAGCCTACAGACCGCTATTGGCCCGTTGCCTTCGCGCAATCGATCGCTTGACTCCGGGTCAGCTCCGAGCCTCGTCCCTCGATTCTCACTGACCCGTTGCCTTCGCGATGATCTCCTTCGACACGTTCGCCGGAACCTCGGCGTACGAATCGAACAGCATGGAGTAGTTCGCCCGGCCCTGGGTCCGCGACCGGAGGTCGCCGACGTAGCCGAACATCTCGGACAGCGGCACGTTCGCCTTGACGACGCGTGCACCGCTGCGCTCCTCCATGGCCTGGATCTGGCCACGGCGAGAGTTCAGGTCGCCGATCACGTCACCCATGTAGTCCTCGGGCGTGGTGACCTCGACGGCCATGATGGGCTCCAGGATGACCGGCTGTGCTTGCGCCGCAGCCTTTTTCATCACCTGAGAGCCAGCGATCTTGAACGCCATCTCGGACGAGTCGACGTCGTGGTAGGCGCCGTCGATCAGGGTGAGCTTCACGTTCACCAACGGGTAGCCGGCGAGCACGCCGTACTGCATGGCGTCCTGCGCGCCGGCGTCCACCGACGGGATGTACTCGCGCGGGATGCGACCGCCCGTGACCTTGTTCTCGAACTCGTAGGTCGCGCCGTCCTCACCCGTGAATGGTTCGAGGTTGACGAGAACCTTCGCGAACTGGCCGGAACCACCGGTCTGCTTCTTGTGCGTGAACTCGACCTTCTCCACGGCCCGGCGGATGGTCTCCTTGTACGCCACCTGCGGCTTGCCGACGTTCGCCTCGACCTTGAACTCGCGACGCATGCGGTCGACGAGGATGTCGAGGTGAAGCTCGCCCATGCCGCCGATGACGGTCTGGCCGGTTTCGTTGTCCTGGTGGACCTTGAACGTCGGGTCCTCTTCGGCGAGCTTCTGGATCGCCAGGGACAGCTTCTCCTGGTCGCTCTTCGTCTTGGGCTCGATGGCAACCTCGATCACTGGATCGGGGAACGTCATCGACTCCAGCACGACCTGCTGCTGCGGATCGCTGAGGGTGTCGCCGGTGGTGGTGTCCTTCAGCCCGATCACGGCGTAGATGTGTCCGGCCGATGCGGTCTCCACCGGGTTCTCCTTGTTGGAGTGCATCTGGAACAGCTTTCCGAGCCGCTCCTTCTTGCCCTTGGTGGCGTTGATGACCTGGGCGCCGGAGTCGACCTTGCCCGAGTACACCCGGACGTAGGTCAGCTTGCCGAAGAACGGGTGCGTCGCAACCTTGAACGCCAGTGCCGAGAACGGCTCGGCGGTCGACGGCTTGCGAACCAGCAGCTCGTCCTCCTTGCCGGGAGCGTGCCCGGTGACGGACTCGACGTCGAGCGGCGACGGCAGGTAGTCGATGACAGCGTCGAGCATGGGCTGCACGCCCTTGTTCTTGAACGCGCTGCCGCAGAGGATCGGGTATGCCTCGGAGTTGACCGTCAGCTTGCGAATCGCGCCCTTGATCTCGTCGACCGTGAGCTCTTCGCCGCCGAAATACTTCTCTAGCAGCGCCTCGTCGGTCTCCGCGACCGCTTCGAGCAGCTTGGTGCGGTATTCCGCAGCCTTCTCCTGCAGCTCTTCGGGAATGTCGATGACGTCGTACTTCTCACCGAGCTTCGTCTCGCCACGCCAAACCTTGGCCTTCATCTCGACCAGGTCGACGACGCCCTCGAAGTCGCCCTCGGAGCCGATGGGCAGCTGGATCGGCAGCGCGTTGGCACCGAGGCGCTCCTCGATGGTGCGCACGGTGAAGTAGAAGTCCGCGCCGATCTTGTCCATCTTGTTGACGAAGCAGATGCGCGGCACGTCGTACTTGTCGGCTTGACGCCACACCTGCTCGGACTGGGGCTCGACGCCCTCCTTGCCGTCGAACACGGCAACCGCGCCATCGAGAACGCGGAGCGAACGCTCCACCTCGACGGTGAAGTCGACGTGCCCGGGGGTGTCGATGATGTTGATCTGGTTGCCGTCCCAGAAGCACGTGGTGGCGGCGGAGGTGATGGTGATCCCCCGCTCCTGCTCCTGCTCCATCCAGTCCATGGTGGCGGCGCCGTCGTGCACCTCACCGATCTTGTAGCTGATCCCGGTGTAGTAGAGGATGCGCTCGGTCGTCGTCGTCTTGCCGGCATCGATGTGCGCCATGATGCCGATGTTGCGGACCTTGTTCAGGTCGGTCAGCACGTCCTGTGCCACGGCAGTCTTCCCTCGTTCTTGGGTTGCGTTGGTTGGGTGTTCTATTTGTTCGCGACGCGATGCATCGGGAACGTCCCGGCGATGCCGGGTATAGGACCCGATATCACCAGCGGTAGTGCGCGAAGGCCCGGTTCGCCTCGGCCATCTTGTGGACGTCTTCACGTCGCTTGACGGCTGCGCCCAGACCATTGCTTGCGTCCAGCAGCTCGTTGGCGAGCCGCTCGACCATGGTCTTCTCCCGGCGCTGCTTCGAGAAGCCGACGAGCCAGCGCAGTGCCAGAGTCGTCGACCTTTCGGGACGCACCTCGACGGGCACCTGGTAGGTCGCACCACCGACGCGGCGGCTGCGGACCTCTAGGGCCGGCTTGACGTTGTCGAGTGCACGCTTGAGGGTGACGACCGGATCGGTACCGGTCTTGTCACGGGCCTGCTCGAGCGCACCATAAACAATGCGCTCGGCCAGCGATTTCTTCCCATCCAGCAGAACTTTGTTGACCAACTGGGTGACCAACTGCGATCCGTAGACCGGGTCGTTGACCAGTGGCCGCTTGGGTGCGGGGCCCTTGCGCGGCATCAGCTCTTCTCCTTCTTGGCGCCGTAGCGGCTACGGGCCTGCTTGCGGGACTTGACACCCTGGGTGTCGAGCGAACCGCGGATGATCTTGTAGCGCACACCCGGCAGGTCCTTCACACGACCGCCGCGGACCAGCACCATCGAGTGCTCCTGCAGGTTGTGGCCCTCGCCCGGAATGTATGCGGTGACCTCAACCCCGGTGGTCAGCTTGACGCGCGCGACCTTCCGAAGTGCCGAGTTCGGCTTCTTCGGGGTGGTCGTGTACACGCGGGTGCACACGCCGCGACGCTGCGGGCTGCCCTTGAGGGCTGCCGTCTTGACCTTGGCGATCTTGTCGCGGCGACCCTTGCGGACCAGCTGCTGAATGGTTGGCATCTACCGGCTTTCTGTGTTGCTTGTCTGTTGCTATTCGGTTCTCTAAGTCTCTGTACTGCTGTTTTCGCTCGCTCGCGTACCCCGCGACCGGGCGTGTCGCACGCATCCGAACACCGAATCTCATCGGTGCATCGTGGACATGCGAATTGGCCCGGCGTGCGCGCATGCTTGTGAACTACGTCAGCCGCACGCGCCCTATCGGCCAGGCACGAACGACCACCTTACCAGGAGCGCCGGAGTGAACCAAACCCGCGGATCAGCCACTTACCGCTGGTCAGGGGGGTCAGTGCGAACGGGTTAAGTCTACGTGACGACGGCCCTTCGCCCGTTCAGTCCCCGGTTCGCACCATGACGATCGTCGACTGCACCGTCGCCTTGCACGGATCGGGATACACCTCTTGCTGGGTGCCGGCGAGCTGCTGGATCGGGTCGGACACCGGGTTGGGCAGCCCCCACTCCGAGTGCGTCGTCTCGGTCACCGCGGCTCCGGACGGGCACTTGGCCAAACTCTTGACAACGCCCGCCCATGCGCCCTTCTGGAATTCGTAGGCTCGCACCGTGCGGGCTCCGCCACCCGGCGGCACGTACGCGGTCAGCGTCAGGCAGTGCGGGACGTTGCGTATGCAGGTGGTCGACACGTCGATCGAGACGACGGGCCCCTTCTGGCCGTTGTCGGCGGTGAGTGACTTGTCGTAGCGGCCCGTGAAGCCCTCGGCGGGCACTCGCCGCAACGGTGCCTCCTTGGCTGGGTCGGTGATCGTCAGATCTTCGTCGACGTCGCCGGTCCTGGTGGCCAGCATGGGCTGCTCGTAGGCGGCGGTGCACTCCGACGATGGCGAGAAGAAGGCGAGACTGCGGGTGCCCGACAACGTCCTCTCGTCGACCGGCTTCAACGACCACGCCTGCAGCACCGGTGACTTTCCGCCGCCGCACGCGCTCTGACCGCTCGTCGTGCCGACCCATTCGCCGTTGACGAAGTCCAAAATCGTCTGAGGTTGCTCGGCGGGTTTTTCGTGATCGTCGTCGCGCAGCTGACGTCCGATGGCGATGCACTTGTTGTCCCGATCGCAGCTCGACCGGAACGCGAACCACAATTCGAAGGGTTTTCCGGCGTCCGGCGCACCGTTGCGGAATTGCTTCGTGAGGTTGAAGTCCAAGCGGTACACCCCGTCCAGCGCCGCGGACGCCGAAGAGGTCTTGCTAGAGGACGAAGTCGTCGGCGAAGGGGAGGCAGACGAGGGTGCAGGGCTCGACGACCCGCGGGTCAGCGTGGACGTCGACGGACCGGACGGCGTATCACCAGGCGAACAACCAGCCAGGCCGACCGTGATGAGCACCACGGCGAATAAGCGTCCAGACTTCATCCATCACCCCTCCGACTGCCGACGTCGAAAGTTCAGCACGCCTGGCGCGGAATTGCAGCGAATTACGATCGAGCCATTCCAGCGGCCAATCTCAGGACCATGTCGGTGAATACGGCGTCGGTATCGATGTCGTCCATCACGCCCGTCATCTCCAATAGGACGAAGCCGTGCAACGCCGACCAGAATTCGAGCGCCGCGAAGAACGCGTTCTCGCCATCGAGTCCGTATGACGCCAGCACCGCGATCACCGGGCCCGCCGCAGCGCGGGTGGCCTCCGTGTACTCGGGATCGTCACCGCCGAGCGGCATTCGGGTGAACGCCGAATACCGACCGGGGTGGTGGTGGGCGTAACTGCGGTATGCACTCGCCATGGTGACCACCGCGTCGTCGCGGGTTCGGCCTTCGCCGACGGTGTTGAGCATCCCGATGATGTCGCCGATCACCCGCATCCGGACGGTGCGGCGAAGGTCGTCGAGGCTGTGCACGTGGTTGTAGAGCGACGGTCCCTTCGTCCCGAGCTGCGTTGCCAGCGCGTTGATGGTCAACGCATCCCAGCCTTCACGGTCCAGGAACGTCAGCGCGGCATTGACGATGGCGTCGCGGCTCAGCTTCGTCGTGCGCGCGGCGCCTCGGGTGCGGCCTGCGGGCGGAGCGGATGGGGACGCCGGCGACGACTTCGAGGCCGCCCCGGCGGCGACATCGGGCACCCGAGCCGCCCCGGCGGCGACATCGGGCACCGGCCGAGCTGGCATGTGCTCAAGTCCTTCTGTCGTCCTGCACGGATCGTCATTTTGCGATAGCGAATGACTCTAACCGGTCGCAACGCCGGGAGTCAGTTCACAGGGTCCTGGCTGACGTGCGCGAGTCGCTCGGCGACGCCCCACTGAGCAGCCGGCAACGCGCGGCGCCTCGTTGGGTGGCGACTTGTGATTGTTTGACGCGACGACCCCTCCCATCGAATGCCAAACACCCGCCACCAGCGAGGCTCGTCGTCGTAGGCTTCGAGAGAATCGATCGGCGAACGCAAGGGGGACCATCGTGAACTTTCACGCGGTTGGCAGGTCGCTTCTGGTGTGCCTCGTCGTGCTACCCCTTTCGGTCGCCGTGTCATCGGTTCCTGCGCAGGCAAAGAACGGCGACACGCACGTCACCGGTCAAGGCATCATTCAGACGCTCGATTGCAACGAGTCGACGCTCATCGTCGTCGGGACCGGCAACACGGTCACCGCGCTCGGCACTTGTTGGGCCATCACCGTCCAGGGCTCGTCCAACATCATCGTCGCCGACAACGTCATCAACGACATCACCGTGTACGGGTGGGACCAAACAGTGCTCTTCCACAACGGCGATCCGCTGCTGTGGGACCGAGGACGCGAAGTCGGGATGACGAATCGCCTCGATCGCGTGCCCGCCTAGCAAGGGGCAAGGCCGCGCCGGCGCCCACGGACCGATCACAGACCGATCAGGAAACGAGGAACCATGCGCACGAACACTCTTCGATTGGCCGCAGCCGTCGTTGGCATGGCATTCGTGATCGCGTTGGGGCTCACCGGCTGTGGCTCGCAGAGCAAGGACACGACGTCGCCAACGGCGACCGTCGGCACGTCGGGTGCTCAGCTCGAGGTCGGGAACACGATCAACTACACCTCGTTCGGCACGACCGCCGACATCGACTGCGCCGACGGTAAGTCCTTGAACGTCGGCGGCTCGAACAACACCCTCGCAGTGAAGGGCACCTGCGCCAGCGTGAACGTCGGCGGAGCGGACAACAAGATCACATTCGACAAGGTCGACAAGGAACTCAGCGTCGTCGGCATCAACAACACGATCACCTACAAGGACGGCGATCCCAAGGTCGACAACCTCGGCTCGGGCAACAAGATCACCAAGGGCTAGCGCCGACTAGGCGCGCGCGCCGTGGCGGCCTGCTCCGTCGGCGAATCTCTTTGCACCGGCCAGTGATTCGGCGGCAACCTTCGACAGGCTGCCAAACTCCACGTCCATCGCCTCTGCCTCAGAGACTCCCCACTGGTTCATCATCGACAGGCGATCCGCGCGCAGGCAAAGTTGTGGCAGTGCGGCGAGTTCGGCGGCCAACTCCTCGGCGGCCTGGCGGGCCCTCCCCTTGGGCACGACGCGGTTGGCAAGGCCGATCGCAAATGCCTCGGATGCATCGACGCTGCGGCCGGTGAGAATCAAGTCCATGGCTCGGCTGTGGCCGATGAGTCGCGGTAGCCGCACCGTGCCGCCGTCGATCAGAGGTACCCCCCATCGGCGGCAGAAGACGCCGAACACCGCGTCTTCCTCGACCACCCTCATGTCGCACCACAGTGCGAGTTCGATACCACCGGCGACGGCATAGCCGCTCACCGCAGCGATCACGGGCTTGGACAGGACCATCCGCGTCGGCCCCATCGGACCAGGACCGGTGCGATGTGCCGGATTCATGTCCGGCGTGCCGAATGCCTTGAGATCGGCTCCGGCACAGAAGGTTCCGTTGTCGCCCCACAGCACCGCGACCGACGCAGAGTCGTCGGCGTCGAACTCCTCGAACGCCGCGACGAGGGCGGCGGCAGCGGGGCCGTTGACGGCGTTGCGCGCCTCCGGTCGATTCATGATCACCGTCGTCACCGGTCCGTTGCGCTCCACCCGGACGCCACCATCGGTCATTTCGCCTCCATCAGGTCGGTCTCGTCGCGCTTCGCCGCCAGTGCGGCGGCGAAGTCGTGGTACGTCTGGCGCAGTTCGGCACCAGGCCAGTTGTCGGGCAGCAATTCGGCGGGAAGCACCGGGTCGGTGAGCAGGTGCCTGACGGTGGCGGCGGCCGCGACGAAGCGGCGCGGCGTGTCCTTGGCGCTCACCATTTGGTCGAGCAGCCGTGCTCCGACCCGCGACCACCCTGGCAGATCCCACAGCTGCGCGGCGAGACCCACCGGATCCTCGTCGCGAGCGCTGAGCACGCGAAGCCGGTCCCGCAGGTCGTCGGTGAGCTGGCGTTCGAGGTTGTCCGGCCGCATCCAGACGCCCTCGCGAAGCTCACCAAATCGACTGTCGTGCAGTGTATTACGTATCTGTGCTCGGCTTCGCGCATCCGTGCCGACGCTGGTGATCACCAATGTCGTCCACGTCCCGTCCCATCGCGTCAGCTTCGGGTCGATCGCGTCGTCCTGGCGACGCTGCCTGGCGAGGAGGCGCTCGGACAACCGATAGCCATCGGCGGACCGCACCAGGTCGCCCGCGCCAACCATCCTGGTGAGCGCGACGCGCAACGTCGGCTCCTTGATGCCGAAGTCGGACGTCAGGGTGACCAATTCGCTCGACGACGCCCACGCGGGATGCGCACCGAGCAGCACGCTCAGGACCACCGATCGCGCCGTGAGACGAGACAGCGGCTTGGCCACGGTCCTACACGCCCGAGGTCTTGCGGCCGGCATCACCATACGGTTCGTCGCGGTGCCGCACCGCATCGCGGAAACCGTGTTCGGTTGCATCCGCGACGAATTGGTGCCCTTCGGGAGTGTGTCGAGCGACGCCGTCGAAGACGGTGCTGACCATTCGACTGGTGGCGACGCCCTGGCTGTAGAGCGCGGTGTTGAGTGCGAGCTTGGCCATGATCAGCTGGTTGACTGGCATGGCCGCGATGCGTTCGACGAGACGCTCGGTGCGTTCGTCGAGGTCGTCTGGTTCGGGTGCCTCGACCGCAAGTCCCCACTCGGCAGCCTGCGCTCCGCTGATGCAATCACCCGTGAACAGAAGACGTTTGGCGCGTTGATCACCGAGACGGTGGGCCCAGAGTCCGGCGGCGGGCACGCCCCAGACTCGCATCGGCGGGTACCCGATCTTGGCGTTCGACGCGGCGATCACCTGGTCGGCGTGCAACGCGATGTCGGTTCCACCGGCGACGCAGTAGCCGTGGATCTTCACCACAGTCGGCTTGTCGGCGTGCATGAGGCTGGCGAAGCCTCGCACGAACCTGCTCATCATCTGGTAGTCGATCATGGGATCCCATGGCTGATCGGGCAGGTGATTGATCGCTTGGGTCTTGCCGTCGAGAACCGTTCCCTTGTAGCCACCCGTTCCGCCGGCCGACGACGTGCGGTCGGCGTACGCGGACAGGTCGAATCCCGCGCAGAACCCTTCTCCCCGACCGGAAACCAGGATGACGTGGACCGCGGGATCGAGATCGGCCCGCTCGACGAGGGCCGACAGTTCCAGGGGCGTGTCGGCGACGATCGCGTTGCCCTTCTCCGGGCGATTGAAGGTGATTCGCGCAACTCGGCCCGTGACCTCGTAGGTCATGGTCTTCAGGTTGTCGAAGTCGACCGGTCGAATCGCGTGGGTCATTCCCGCTCCCCCTGCGATTTGTGCACGCTCAACCGCGGTGAGCGCGGCTCAACGTGCACGAGTCGCGGGGTCATCCCTTGACCAACGCGCGCTCGATGATCGGGGCGAGGTCGAGTCCGGTCGGCAAGGTTCCGAACGCGCCGCCCCACTGCCCGCCGAGCCTGCTGGCCAGGAAAGCCTCGGCGACGGCGGGGTGCCCATACCGCACCAGAAGCGAGCCCTGCAGTGCCAGGGAGATGTCCTCGGCGATCTTGCGCGCGCGGTACTGGATGGTGTCCAACTCCTCCAATTGCGGCCGCAGCGCGCCGACGTGGGCGTCGAGTCGCGCGTCCTGGCCAGCGGTCTTGCCGAGCTCATCGAACAGCACTTCGATGCATTCGGGTCGAGTTGCCATGGCGCGCAACGTGTCCAGCGCGCTGACGTTGCCCGATCCCTCCCAGATTCCCATGAGCGGCGCCTCCCGGTACAGCCGCGGCATCCCCGACTCCTCGACATAGCCGTTGCCGCCGAGGCACTCCATCGCCTCGGCCGCGTGCGGGGTTGCGCGCTTGCACACCCAGTACTTGCCTGCCGCAAGCCCGATGCGCCGCAGCAGAGCCTCGCGTTCGTCGCCGCGTACGACCGCGTCGGTGGCGCCGGCCATCCGCATGGCCAACATCGTCGCGGCCTCGGCCTCGACGGCAAGGTCGGCGATGACGTTGCGCATCAGCGGCTGGTCTATCAGATACGCACCGAATGCCTTTCGGTGCTGGGCGTGGTGGATCGCGCGGGTCAGGCCACTGCGCATGCTCGTCGCACTGCCGAGCGTGCAGTCCAGCCGGGTGAGGTTGACCATCTCGATGATGGTCGGCACTCCACGGCCCTCTTCGCCAACCAACCACGCTGTGGCACCGTCGTATTCGACCTCGCTGGAGGCGTTCGAATGGTTGCCGAGCTTGTCCTTCAACCGCTGCAGGAACATCCGGTTGCGGCTGCCGTCGGGCAGCACGCGCGGCAGGAAGAAGCACGACAGTCCTCCCGGCGCCTGAGCGAGGACGAGGAAGACGTCGCACATCGGAGCCGAGGTGAACCACTTGTGCCCGATCAGGGAGTACGTGCCATCGGCATTCGGCGTGGCCTGCGTGGTGCCGGCGCGAACGTCGGATCCACCCTGCTTCTCCGTCATCGACATGCCCGCGGTGATGCCGGCCTTCGTCGCCGGAATCTTGAGTTCGGGGTCGTAGACACGACTCGTCAGCAACGGCTCGTAGACCGATGCCAATTCGGGGTTGGCGCGCAAGGCGGGAACGACGGCATACGTCATCGAGATCGGGCAGATGTGGCCGGGTTCCGGCACCCACACGGACGTCTTGGCGGCCCGCACGACATGAGAGCCGGTTCGATCATCCGCCCACGGCGCCGCGTGCAAGCCGTGGCCGACGGCGACGGTCATCAGTTCGTGGTAGGCGGGATCGTACCCGACCTCGTCGACGCGATGGCCGTATCGGTCGTGGGTGTGCAGGACCGGCCGGTTTCGGTCGGCGAGTTCACCCCAGCGTTGCGCCTGCGCGGTGCCGCATAGCGCACCCAGTTCCACGATCTCGTCCATCCCCCATTGGCCACCCTCGCGAATGATCGCCTCGGCGAGAACCGGTGACGTGGCCGGGTTGTAATTCTCCAGCGGCGGGGCTTGATTGGTGACGGCATGGGTGTCTGGCATAGCTCAATGTTACATTTTTTCGACGGTCGCACAAGAACCGTAATAGGTGGACGAATCAGGCGATTCCCATCCGGCACGGGCCTCGCGGATGGGTATCCTTCTGGTTCGACGTCGCGATGACGGTCCGGCCTGGTGGGGAGAATCGATGGGCAAGCGGTCCCTGGCGGAGCGGACGGCGCTACACGAAAGCATGCTTCGACGGCTGTATCGCGGATCGGTCGCAAGAGGTCAGATCACCCTGGCTGCGGTACCCGCCATGCTCGACGACTACGTCAACATGTGCGACTCGATCTTCGCCTCGATGGGCCGACGGTTCACGCCGGAACAACTCACTCAGGTGCGCTCGGTACTGGAAAGCCAATTGACGGAGGCGTACTCGGCCTCGCAGCGCTCCCAAATCACCATCGCATGGGAGGCTCCGGTCGGCACCGTGCTGAACTACCACGTCAGACCGGAGTGGTTGACCATCGAGGGTGCCTACGACAACTGGGTGGCCACCCGTGAACCACCCTTGTTCGGCAAGGAACCCGATGCGCGCGTCTGGGCGCTAGCCGGCGAGGCCGGCGATCCGTCGACGCACCCGGTGCTCGACATCGGCGCGGGAACCGGCCGCAATGCCTTGGCGTTGGCCCGCCGTGGCCACCCGGTCGACGCGATCGAGGCAACGCCGAAGTTCGCCGACATCATCCGGATCGAGGCTGCCAAGGAATTCCTCACCGTGCGCGTCTTGCAGCGGGACATGTTCGCGACGCTGGGCGACCTGCGGCAGGACTACCAGCTGATCGTGCTGTCGGAGGTGGTGTCCGACTTCCGCAGCGAGCAGCAACTGCGCGGCGTGTTCGAGCTGGCCAGTCATGCCTTGGCACCCGGGGGACGGTTGGTGTTCAACGCGTTTCTGGTGCGCGACGACCACGCGCTCGGCGACGACGCCCGTCAGCTCGGACAGCAGCTGTACACGAGCATCTTCACGCGCGACGAGATGGCAAGAGCGGCAGTGGGATTCCCATTGTCTCTCGTCACCGACGATTCGGTCTACGACTACGAGAAGGCCCACCTACCAGAAGGCGCGTGGCCGCAGACCAGTTGGTACGAGGGTTGGATCAGCGGACTCGACGTATTCGACCTCGATCGGGCGAACAGCCCAATCGAGTTGCGCTGGCTGGTGTACCAGAAGGCCGACTGAGCACGTGACAGCAGAACCGACGCTCGTGCGCCCAGCGATCTGTCTCAACATGATCGTCCGCAACGAGGCACACATCGTCCACGAGGTACTCGACGCCGTCGCGCCTTACATCGCCGCGTGGGTGATCGTGGACACCGGCTCCAACGACGGCACCCAGGACGTCATCCGCAGGCACATGGCGGGTCTTGGCATACCGGGTGAGCTACACGAACGTCCGTGGCGCAACTTCGGCGAGAATCGTTCGGAGGCGTTGGATCTCGCAAGAGGACACGGTGACTACATCTGGGTCATCGACGCCGACGACATGATCACCGGAACCCCAGACTTCAGCCGGTTGACGGCCGACGTCTACGAAATGCGTTATCTCGACGCGGGTGTCATGACGTACTGGCGTAGGCAACTCTTCCGCGATGGGCTCCGCTGGCGCTACCAGGGGGTCGTCCACGAATTTCCGACGTGTGACGAGCCGACGAGCGTGATGCGCCTCGACGGCGACTACTACATCGAGTCACGTCGGCTCGGTGCCCGCAACCAAGATCCGCAAAAGTACGCGCGGGACCGAGATCTGTTGCTGGCGGAGGTCGCTCGCGAACCCAACGACGCACGGTCGGTCTTCTATCTCGCCCAGAGCTTCTTCGACCTGGGCGATTTCGCGAACGCACGGATTTGGTACGAGCGACGGGCCGCGATGGGAGGGTGGGACGAAGAGGTATTCCGGTCGATGTTCCGGGTTGGCGAGTCGATGGCGAACGTCGGCGCCCCGTGGGCCGACGTCCAGGATGCCTTCCTCCGGGCGTGGGAGTACAGGCCGGTTCGCGCAGAACCGTTGTACGCCATCGCATTTCGATACCGAATGGATGAGCGCTACCTCCTCGGCTACCTGTTCGCCAAGCGTGCCGTCGAGATTCCCTTTCCTGAAGGCGACATGCTGTTCGTCGGCGCCGACGTCTACGCATGGCGTGCGAAGGACGAGCTCGCGGTGTGCGCATCCCGGCTGGAGAAGCACGCCGAGGCCTTCGCGTTGTGCAGGGAGCTGTTGGCGGGCGGCGACATCTCCGAAGACGATCGGAGAAGGATTGCGGCAAACCGCGACTGGTCGGTGCCGACGATGCTAGAGGCTGCGCTGGCGTACCCCGCCGAATCGTCGCAAACCCTCACGGCGGGTCCAAAGGACTCCGAGGTCACCGTCACGATCGTCGCGGGGCCGGATCGCAGCGCCATCGAGAATGCGCTCAACTCGTTTCTCAACTGCTGCTTGGACGCCTCGCGTGTCGGCCGTGTCCTCGTGTTCGATACCGGCCTCTCCCAACAGGATCGAGAGAGCCTGCTGGATGGGTACCGGTTCCTCGAGTTCAGCGGGACCACGCCGCCGACCGATGCTGGCGCGCTCCTGACCCACGTCCGCGGCGAGGTCGGCGGGCGGTTCTGGCTGCATCTTGGGCACGGCTGGCAATTCTTCGCACCCGAGCGCTTCATCACTCGCCTGACGAATGTTCTTGCAGCGGAACCGGATGTGGTCCAGGTGGCGATCAACTACGGCGACTCGAAATCGTTGAGCGGCGCCAGCGCGCCGGACAGTGCCGTGCGTCGGAACCCCGACGCGGGCCGATACCTGCTGACTCGCGGCGTCGCCAACGGGCCGTCGATGTTCGACACGGAACGGCTGGATCGGGCCAACGCCTCGTCGATATCCGCGAGCCTCGACGAGGTGCACTGCATCGCCGCCGGCTGACCTAGTCGAGGTTCTCCCGGAGGAAGGCGATGTCGTCCTTGCGACCCTCGTCGGCGGTCTCACAGATCACTGGGGCGTCGGCGGCCGTCACCACGGCGACGAGAAGTTGCGGGTCGATCTGGCCGGTGCCGAAGTTGGCATGCCGATCGGCTCCCGAACCCGCCGCATCGCGGGAATCGTTGCAGTGCACCAGATCTATGCGGCCGGTGATGGCCTTGATGCGCTCGACGGCGTCGATGAGTGCCTCGCCCGCCGCCCATGCGTGGCAGGTGTCGAGGCAGAAGCCGATTCCCTTGTCGCCGATGTGGTCCCAGAGCTGGGCGATGGTGTCGAAGTGGCGGGCCATCGCGTGGTCACCGCCCGCGGTGTTCTCGAGGTATACCGGCACATCGGTGTTGAGCGAGTCGAGCGCCTTGACCCAGCGCTCGAAACCGGCCTCCATGTCCTTGTCGTCGGCGTGGCCGCCGTGCACGATGACCGCGGCCGCGCCAACGTCGGCTGCCGCGTCGCAGGTGTCCTGCAGAATCTTGCGGGACGGGATGCGCACGCGGTTGTTGGCCGATGCCACGTTGATCAGGTACGGCGCATGCACGTAGATCGGGACGGTCGACGTTCGCAGAGCCTGCGCGTCGTCACGAGGTTTCGGCTTCTTCCAGCTCTGCGGGTCGCCGAGGAAGAATTGCACCACGTCGGCGCCATCGGCCGCGGCAGCGGCGAGCGGATCTTCTGAGTGAACATGCGAACCAATCAGCACCCCGTCAGTCTAGGCCGGGCCACCGACGACGACCGCTAGTGCGGGTGGGCTGCGAAGAACTGCCACATCGTCGAGGTGGCGAACCCCGGCCACTCGTGACCGCCGCCTGCGACCGTCATCAGCTCCACCGCGCGGCCGTCGGCGCACGCCGCCGTCGACGTCGTCACGGCTCCGTCGGTGGTCACCGTCGGCGTCCCACACTGATCGACGTCGCGCCAGAACGCGTTCGTGTCGGGAACCGGAGGACCGTCGATGTGTGCGAAACCGATTCCCTGGCTGCCGTCGTAGGGAATCATCCGGTCCGCAGTTCCGTGGATGTGCAGCACGGACGTCGGATGCGGCGACGGGCAGGCGAGCTGGGTGGCCGAGTCGGGACCGATCGCGGCGAACAGGCCGGTATTGCAGGCCAGCGCATACGACATCATGCCGCCGTTGCTGATCCCGGTGGCGTAGATCCGCGACGGGTCGACGGCGACGTTCTTGCCGACGTCCGCGACGGCAGCGGTGATGAACCCGACGTCGTCGACGCCGTCCTTCGCCGACCTCCCGCAGCACCCGCCGCCGGTGTTCCACGCCCGCCCGAGTCCGTCCGGATAAGCGACGATGAACTTCGCGCTGTCGGCCAATTGATCCCAGCCGTAAGCTCTTTCGGCCTGCTGAGCGCTACCGAAGCCGCCGTGCAACATCACCACCAGCGGAGCGGGCGACGCCAGACCGGCTGGCACGTACAGCAGATAGGTGCGGTTGCCCAGCGTGTGCGACGTGCTGCCTTGGGCGGACCCGCCTGGCTGTGCGCGGCTGAACCCGCAGCCCGACAGGACGACGAGCAGTACGCCGAGAATGACGAGGCACCTGGTCCGCATGCCACAGGATAACGGCGCATACGTTGGGTCGCCGTTAGGGAACTCAGCGCTCACCCCCTCTTCGCGAGCAGACAGGAAGTCCCCTCGATTTACACGGATGAGGGGACTGTGGATAGCCCAACAGACGCAAAATCCCCTCAACCGCGGGGATTGAGGGGATTTTGCGTCTGCTCGCGCAGAGAACAACTACCGGTAGTCGCTGAATCCGTAATCGTCCAGCGGCACGGCCTGGCCAGAGCTCTGGCCGAAGTCCGGGCTGTAGTACTGATCCTCGTAGGACGGGATCGTGTACGCGGCAGCGCGGGCCTCTTCGGTCGGCTGCACCTGGATGTCGCGGTAGCGGGCGATGCCGGTACCGGCCGGGATCAGCTTGCCGATGATCACGTTCTCCTTCAGACCGTTGAGCTTGTCGCTGCGGCAGTTGATCGCCGCATCGGTCAGCACTCGCGTGGTCTCCTGGAACGACGCCGCCGACAACCACGAATCGGTCGCCAACGATGCCTTCGTGATGCCCATGAGCACCGGACGGCCCGCGGCGGGCTCGTTGCCCTCCGCGACCACCCGACGGTTCTCGGACTCGAACTCGGCACGCTCGGTCAGCGAGCCGGGCAGGAATTCCGTTGCGCCCGAATCGATGATGGTGACGCGACGCAGCATCTGCCGGACGATCACCTCGATGTGCTTGTCGTGGATCGACACACCCTGGGTGCGGTAAACGCCCTGCACCTCGTTGACGAGGTGCTGCTGGACGCTTCGCTGACCCTGCACGCGAAGAACCTCGTGCGGGTTGGCCGAACCCTCCATCAACTGCTGGCCCACCTCGACGTGATCGCCGTCGGACAGCAGACGCTCGCTGCCGTCGTCGTGCTTGAACACCTTGAGGCGCTGGCGACGAGAGATCTTGTCGTAGACCACTTCTTCGCCACCGTCATCGGGAACGATCGTGATCTTGTAGAACTTCTCGCTCTCCTCTAGCCGCACCCGGCCTGCGACGTCCGCAATGGGCGCCACACCGCGAGGTACGCGTGCCTCGAACAGTTCCTGCACACGGGGCAGACCGCCGGTGATGTCCTCGCCGACGCCACCTTCCTGCTTGAACGTGCGCATGGTCAGCTGCGTGCCTGGCTCACCGATGGACTGCGCGGCGACGATGCCGACTGCCTCGCCGATGTCGACCAGCTTGCCGGTCGCCATCGAGCGGCCGTAGCAGGTCGCGCACACGCCGGTGCCCGTCGTGCACGTGAGCACCGAACGCACCTTGACGTTCGTGACGCCAGCAGCCAGCAGCGCATCGATCGCGGGATCACCGAGATCGTGCCCACGCTCGACGACGACGTTGCCGTTGTCATCGATCGCGTCGGCTGCCAATGTCCGCGCGTACGTCGAGGTTTCGACGTGCGGGTCGCGGATGAGCGAACCGTCGGCCTGCTTCTCGGCGATCGTGGTCGTGATGCCACGCTCGGTGCCGCAGTCATGCTCGCGGACGATGACGTCCTGCGAAACGTCCACGAGACGACGGGTCAGGTAACCCGAGTCAGCGGTACGCAACGCGGTGTCGGCCAAGCCCTTTCGAGCACCGTGGGTGTTGATGAAGTACTCCAGAACCGTCAGGCCCTCGCGGAACGAGGACTTGATCGGCCGCGGGATGAACTCACCCTTCGGGTTGGTGACGAGGCCCTTCATGCCCGCGAGCGTGCGGGTCTGGTTGAAGGTACCCGTGGCGCCCGACCGCACCAGAGTGATGATCGGGTTGTCCTCGGGGTAGTACGCCTCTAGCGCCTTGCCGACCGCTTCGGTGGCCTGCTTCCAGATCTCGACGAGCGACTGGTTGCGCTCGGTGTGATCCATCTTGCCGCGCTGGTACTTCTTCTCGATCTCGTCTGCTGCCACCTCGAAGGAGTCAAGGATCTCCTGCTTCTGCGGCGGCACCAGCACGTCGGCCATGGACACCGTGACACCGGACCGGGTGGCCCAGTGGAAGCCGGCGTCCTTGAGCTTGTCGACGGTCTGGGCGACGACGATCATCGGGAAGCGTTCTGCCAGATCGTTGATGATCGCGGCCTGAACCTTCTTGTGCATCTGCTTGTCCATGAACGGATAAGAGATCGGCAGCAGCTCGTTGAACATCACGCGGCCGAGCGTGGTCTCGATGTTCCACGCCATGCCGGGACGCCAACCCTGCACGCCGAACAGCTCTTCCTCCAGCTCGGCAGGAGGACGCAGGTGCGTCAGCCGGACCTTGATCTTGGAGCGCACCGAGAGCGTGCCACGGTCCATCGCCATGATGGCCTCGGACGGTGAGCTGTACGCCCCTGTCTCCGGCTGGTCCTTCGAGGCAGGCGTGTATTCGCCGATGTCTCCGGGAACCATCGTGGTCAGGAAGTACAACCCGGTCACCATGTCCAGACGCGGCATGGCCAGCGGGCGGCCCGACGCGGGAGACAGGATGTTGTTGCTGGACAGCATCAGGATGCGTGCCTCGGCCTGCGCCTCCGCGGACAGCGGAAGGTGGACGGCCATCTGGTCACCGTCGAAGTCGGCGTTGAACGCCTCGCAGACCAGTGGGTGCAGCTGGATCGCCTTGCCCTCCACGAGCTGCGGCTCGAAGGCCTGGATGCCCAATCGGTGCAGGGTTGGTGCACGGTTCAGCAGTACCGGGTGCTCGGAGATGACCTCTTCGAGGACATCCCACACCTGGGGGCGCTGACGCTCGACCATGCGCTTGGCGCTCTTGATGTTCTGCGCGTGGTTCAGGTCGACGAGACGCTTCATTACGAACGGCTTGAACAGCTCGAGCGCCATCAGCTTCGGCAGGCCGCACTGGTGCAGCTTGAGCTGCGGGCCGACCACGATGACCGAACGGCCGGAGTAGTCGACGCGCTTGCCGAGCAGGTTCTGGCGGAACCGGCCCTGCTTGCCCTTGAGCAGATCGGACAGCGACTTGAGCGGACGGTTGCCCGGCCCCGTGACGGGTCGGCCACGACGGCCGTTGTCGAACAGCGCGTCCACCGACTCCTGAAGCATGCGCTTCTCGTTGTTGACGATGATCTCGGGCGCGCCGAGGTCAATCAGCCTCTTGAGACGGTTGTTGCGGTTGATGACGCGGCGGTACAGATCGTTCAGGTCGGACGTGGCGAACCGGCCACCGTCGAGCTGAACCATCGGGCGCAGCTCCGGCGGGATCACCGGAACGGCGTCGAGCACCATGCCCATCGGCGAGTTGCCCGACATCTGGAAGGCCGCGACGACCTTGAGCCGCTTGAGGGCGCGAAGCTTCTTCTGGCCCTTGCCGTTCTTGATGGTGTCGCGAAGGCTTTCCGCCTCGGCGTCGATGTCGAAGTTCTCGATGAGCTTCTTGATCGACTCCGCGCCCATGGCGCCGTCGAAGTACTCGCCGTAGCGGTCGACGATCTCGCGGTACAACTGCTCGTCGACGATCAGCTGCTTGGGAGCCAGCTTGGTGAAGGTGGTCCAGATCTCGTCGAGCCGGTCCAGCTCGCGCTGTGCCCGGTCGCGGAGCTGACGCATCTCACGCTCGCCGCCGTCGCGCACCTTGCGGCGAACGTCGGACTTGGCGCCTTCCTTCTCCAGCTCGGCCAGATCGGCCTCGAGCTTCTGGCCGCGCTCGGCCAGATCTAGGTCGCGCTGATCCTCGACGGCCTTCTTCTCGACGACCATCTCGGCTTCGAGCGTGGACAGCTCGTTGTGGCGCATCTCGGTGTCGACGGCCGTGATGACGTAGGCGGCGAAGTAGATGATCTTCTCGAGATCCTTCGGCGCCAGGTCGAGCAGGTAGCCCAACCGCGACGGCACGCCCTTGAAGTACCAGATGTGCGTGACGGGTGCGGCCAGCTCGATGTGACCCATGCGCTCACGACGCACCTTGGCGCGAGTGACCTCGACGCCGCAGCGCTCGCAGACGATGCCCTTGAAGCGCACGCGCTTGTACTTGCCGCAGTAGCACTCCCAGTCGCGAGTCGGTCCGAAGATCTTCTCGCAGAACAGGCCGTCCTTCTCTGGCTTGAGCGTGCGGTAGTTGATGGTCTCCGGCTTCTTGACCTCGCCGAAGGACCAGTTGCGGATGTCGTCCGCGGTCGCGAGACCGATGCGGAGTTCATCGAAGAAGTTGACGTCTAGCACGTAACTCCCTTTCCCCTTGCGGGACTAGATAACAATCAATCAAAGGCAAACTGCTGAGGCGTCTTAAGCGAGATCCTCGACCGACGGAGATTCGTTGCGGGACAGGTTGATTCCCAGGTTCGCGGCGGCGCGCTCCAGGTCCTCGTCGTCGCTGTCGCGCATCTCGATCGCATGGCCTTCACTCGAAAGCACCTCGACGTTGAGGCACAGCGACTGAAGCTCCTTGAGCAACACCTTGAACGACTCCGGAATACCGGGCTCGGGGATGTTCTCGCCCTTGACGATCGCCTCGTAGACCTTGACGCGGCCGACGGTGTCGTCGGACTTGATGGTCAAGAGCTCCTGCAGCGTGTACGCGGCACCGTAGGCCTGCATGGCCCAGCACTCCATCTCGCCGAACCGCTGGCCACCGAACTGCGCCTTACCGCCCAGCGGCTGCTGGGTGATCATCGAGTACGGCCCGGTCGAGCGAGCGTGGATCTTGTCGTCGACCAAGTGGTGCAGCTTCAGGATGTACATGTAGCCGACCGTCACCGGATACGGGAACGGTTCGCCACTGCGTCCGTCGTACAGCACCGCCTTGCCGTCGGCGTCGACCATGACGTCGCCGTCGCGGTTCGGAAGCGTGTGCCCGAGGAGACCCTGCAGCTCGTTCTCACGCGCACCGTCGAACACCGGGGTCGCCACGATGGAGTTCGGCTCCGACGACAGCAGCCCTTCGGGCAGGTTGGCGGCCCACTCGGGGGTGCCGTTGGCCACGTCGATGTTCCAGCCCGCCTTGGCGACCCAGCCCAGGTGCGTCTCGAGGATCTGGCCGATGTTCATCCGTCGCGGCACACCGTGCGTGTTCAGGATGATGTCGACCGGCGTGCCGTCCGGCATGAACGGCATGTCCTCGACCGGCAGGATCTTGCCGATGACGCCCTTGTTGCCGTGGCGTCCGGCGAGCTTGTCGCCGTCGGAGATCTTGCGCTTCTGCGCCACGTAGACGCGGACCAACTCGTTGACGCCTGCGGGCAGCTCGTCGTCGTCCTCGCGGGAGAACATCCGAACGCCGATGACCTTGCCGGACTCACCGTGCGGCACTTTCAGCGACGTATCGCGAACCTCGCGGGCCTTCTCGCCGAAGATCGCACGCAGCAGACGCTCCTCGGGAGTCAGCTCGGTCTCGCCCTTCGGCGTGACCTTGCCGACGAGGATGTCGCCGTCGCGGACCTCGGCGCCGATGCGGACGATGCCCCGCTCGTCGAGATCGGCCAGCACCTCGTCGGAGACGTTCGGGATGTCCCGAGTGATCTCCTCGGCGCCCAGCTTCGTGTCACGCGCATCGATCTCGTGCTCCTCGATGTGGATGGACGTCAGGACGTCCTCCTCGACAAGGCGCTGCGAGAGGATGATGGCGTCCTCGTAGTTGTGGCCCTCCCACGGCATGACGGCGACGAGCAGGTTCTTGCCAAGCGCCATCTCACCGTTCTCGGTGCACGGCCCGTCGGCGACGACCTGGCCAGCCTCGACACGCTGCCCGGCATCCACGATCGGGCGCTGGTTGGCGCACGTGCCGTGGTTGGAGCGGGCGAACTTGCGCATGCGGTAGGTCTGGCGGCTGCCGTCGTCGGCCATCACGGTGATGTAGTCGGCCGACACCTCCTCGATGACGCCCGCCTTGTCCGCGACGATGACGTCGCCGGCATCGATCGCGGCACGCAGCTCCATGCCGGTGCCGACGAGCGGTGCCTCGCTGCGCACCAGCGGAACGGCCTGGCGCTGCATGTTGGCACCCATGAGGGCACGGTTGGCGTCGTCGTGCTCGAGGAACGGAATCATCGCCGTCGCGACCGACACCATCTGGCGCGGCGAGACGTCCATGAAGTCGACCTCGGAGGGGTTGACGTTCTCGACCTCGCCGCCCTTGCGGCGAACCAGAACCTTGTCCTCGGTGAAGTGACCATCGGCGTCGAGCGGCGAGTTGGCCTGCGCCACGACGTGGCGGTCCTCCTCGTCGGCCGTCAGGTGCTGGATCTCATCCGTGACAACGCCGTCGACGACCTTGCGGTACGGCGTCTCGATGAAGCCAAACGGGTTGACCCGCGCGTACACCGACAGCGAACCGATCAGGCCGATGTTCGGGCCTTCCGGGGTCTCGATCGGGCACATGCGGCCGTAGTGCGACGGGTGAACGTCACGGACCTCGAGGCCTGCGCGCTCACGAGACAGACCACCGGGGCCAAGCGCCGACAGACGACGCTTGTGGGTCAGACCCGACAGCGGGTTGTTCTGGTCCATGAACTGCGACAGCTGCGACGTACCGAAGAACTCCTTGATCGCCGCCACGACGGGACGGATGTTGATCAGGGTCTGCGGCGTGATCGCCTCGACGTCCTGAGTGGTCATCCGCTCGCGGACGACGCGCTCCATGCGGGACAGGCCGACGCGAATCTGATTCTGGATCAGTTCTCCGACCGTGCGCAGACGACGGTTGCCGAAGTGGTCGATGTCGTCGACGTCCACGGGAACCTCGACACCGCCGGGGACCGTCATCGAGGTCTGGCCCTCGTGCAGACGCACCAGGTACTCGATGGTGGCGACGATGTCTTCTTCGGTCAGCGTCGAGCTCGTGATCGGCTTGCCGCTGTTGAGGCCCAGCTTCTTGTTGACCTTGTAGCGGCCAACGCGAGCGAGGTCATAGCGCTTGTCCTTGAAGAACAGGTTCTCCAGAAGGGTCTGCGCGGACTCCTTGGTCGGCGGCTCGCCTGGCCGCAGCTTGCGGTAGATGTCGAGCAGAGCCTCGTCGGGGCCTGCGGTGTTGTCCTTCTCCAGCGTCGACATCATGATCTCGCTGAAGCCGAAGCGCTCGGTGATCATCTCGTTGGTCCAGCCGAGTGCCTTCAGCAACACGGTGACCGGCTGACGACGCTTGCGGTCGATGCGGACACCGACGGTGGCACGCTTGTCGACGTCGAACTCGAGCCAGGCGCCGCGACCAGGGATGACCTTGACGCTGGTCAGGTCGTTCTCGGTGGCCTTGTCCTTGCTCCGGTCGAAGTAGACGCCGGGTGAACGGACGAGCTGCGACACGACGACGCGCTCGGTGCCGTTGATGATGAACGTGCCCTTCTCCGTCATCATCGGGAAGTCACCCATGAACACCGTCTGGCTCTTGATCTCGCCGGTGGTGTTGTTGATGAACTCCGCGGTGACGAACAGTGGCGCCGCGTAGGTCTGGTCCTTTTCCTTGCAGTCGTCGACGGGCGCTTTGACCTCGTCGAACCGCGGATCGGAGAAGCTCAGCGACAACGTTCCCGCGAAGTCCTCGATCGGCGAAAGCTCCTCGAGCACCTCTTGCAGACCGCCCTTGGGGTCGATCTCACCGCGCTCTAGCGCCTTTTCGCGCCAGCGATCGGAACCGATCAGCCACTCGAAGGAGTCTGTCTGTACGTCAAGAAGCCCCGGAACCTCTAGAGGCTCGCGGAGCTTGGCGAAGGAAACTCGATTTGGTGCGCCCGGGACGGAGTTGTTGGTGTTAGCTGACTTTGTCTGGCTAGAGACTGCCAAGATGACGCCTTTCAGCACCTCATGCGACTATCAGGTGCCCGGCCAAGCCGGAACCCTTCGCCGCTATATCTGCGATGGTTCGGCTGGCAATCTCCAGACCACATGCCTGTCCGGTTCTCACGCACGCCACTAGGTCTGAGCCGAAAACGGGGCTCAGGCTAGGACCACGGTGTCAAAGCGGCGTGAGGTGGGCAGGAGGCAGCCAGCGCAACGTCCAACAATAGCGCACGTCCGCGCATTCCTCAAACAGCATTCCTCAACTACCGCGCCAGGAGCCGATCGGGCGCTGGCTGGCGACCTGCTCTGCTCCGTGCACACATGCTGCCAAACAGACTGGCGCTTTGCAGCGTATCCGTCAAGAGTTCGGCCTGCCTCGACCAAAATACCCGCGCCGTGCCTTCTCGAAGCCGAACGCCGTGATCGTTCGGCGTGTCATTCCGGACGGGTCGCCGCGACGGTCTGAGACGCTGCGGTGATCGTGCGCGAAACGTCGACCAATCCCGCGGCGCGCATCACGCTGGTGATCTCGTCGCTGTCGAACAGCCGCAGTGGGGCGAGCTTCGACGCCGCGACACCTACCTTGCGGACCGGTGCTGGCCCGCGTGCGCATGTCGTGAGCACGGCAATACGACCACCTGGCCGCAGCACCCGGACCATCTCGCGCAGCGCCGCAATCGGGTCATCCATCAGGTAGAGCGCGCCGTAGCAGCTGACCGCGTCGAAGGTGGCGTCCCCGAAGGGCAGGTCGATCGCGTCGCCGCGGACGTAGCCGACCGGGCTGTCAGCGGCGGTGTCACGGACCGCCTGCGCCAGCATGGTGGCCGAGCTGTCGACCCCGACCGCCAAACCGTCGGACCCGACCTGTTCGACGAGTGTCCTGGTGGTGTTCCCCGGGCCGCAGGCGACGTCGAGCACGACGTCGCCTGGACCGATCGACATGAGCCGGAGCTTGTCCCGATCTTCGTCGACGGTGTTTCGTAAAGTGAAGCCCCAGAACAGGATTGGTCGCCAGAGTCGCTCGTAGATGCGCGGCAACAGCGTCGAACCCATTACGCGTTGAGCTGTCGTTTGCGGGACGACGTCGCCGCCCATCACGTCGAGATAGCCATCTGTCAGCGCCGCGGGACGGTCAAGCAACTCCCGCGTTCGCGTGACCCCGTCGGTCACGTCTCTGGCGACGCGGGTCAGTACTCCTTGATGACGGTCGGCGGCGCCTGCTGCCTGATCACCTCGGTGGGAGCGTCGTCGACGCGATGCCGTGAGTCGTAGTTGGCAGGCGCCGTCGGCGCGCTGTAGCTCGGCTGGCGATCCATGTCCTCGCGGATCGCTTCCTGCGCGGCCGGGGGCAGGGTGTGCATGATCTCGCGGACGCGAGCCTGACGACGTGCGACGGCCTGGCGCACCGGCATGCCCGGCGTCGCGTTGACCTGAGGCGGCACGCCCTCGATCTCCTCGGTGCCACCGTCGTGGTGACCCGCATCGATGAGCGCCTGCTCCTCGGCCATCGTCGACTCGTCCTTCTCCTCCGACATACCGATCGGACCGATGCGACGACCGTTGAGGAACTGCTTGACCACCGGCTCGTCAGAGGTCAGCAGCACCTCGCGCGGGCCGAACATCACCAGGTGCTTGCGGAACAACATGCCCATGTTGTCGGGCACAGTACGGGCGATGTTGATGTTGTGCGTCACGATCAGGATCGTGCAGTCGATCTGGGCGTTGATGTCGATGAGCAGCTGGGACAGGTAGGCGGTACGCACGGGGTCCAGACCGGAGTCCGGCTCGTCGCAGAGGATGATCTGCGGATCCAAAACCAGGGAACGGGCCAGGCCTGCGCGCTTGCGCATACCGCCGGAGATCTCGCCGGGGAACTTGTTCTCGTCCCCGGTCAGACCGACCAGGTCGAGCTTCTCCATCACGATCTGACGGATCTCGGATTCCTTCTTCTTCGTGTGCTCACGAAGCGGGAAAGCAGTGTTGTCGTACAGGCTCATCGAGCCGAACAGGGCGCCGTCCTGAAACATCACGCCGAACAGGGTGCGGATCTCGTAGAGCTCCTTGGCGGTGCACTCGATGATGTTGGTGCCATCGACGATGATCTTGCCGCGCTCGGGACGCAGCAACCCGATCAGCGACTTCAAGAACACCGACTTGCCGGTACCCGACGGACCCAGAAGAACGCTGACCTCACCGGCGGGAATGTCGAAGGTGACGTCCTCCCAGATTCGCTGGGGCCCGAAGGACTTCGTCAGCCCCTCAACCTGAATGCCGATGCCCACGTGCGATCCTTCCGCCAAGACTGATTGCCACCACACGCCTCAACCCGCCTGTGGCTTGAGTCACTGTAGCGCACTGACAATCCACCGACCTCCTTTGTGTCATTCCGCATGAGGGAAGCGATTGCAGGTCCAAATTTGCTCGGTTTGGCGTTACGCCGAGGCCCAGCTGCCGTGAAATCCCATCGGCACTCGTTGCGGGAGATGCACGGCGGCCACGACGTCGAGGGTGCCCGCGTCGAGAATCAAGAGCTGGCCCTCGTTGCGCCTGCGATGACGGCCGAAACCCATCAGGACGCCGTCGTCTTCCGTGCTGGCTCCAGGATTTGGCACGAACGTCATCTCGCCGACGATCAGATCGGGATCGAGCGGCGCGGTCGCGCAGGATCCCGTCGCGTAGTCGTGCTTGTAGATCTCGGTCTCGAGGTCGTGGGGACTGTCATCCCATATGGACCCTCCCGACGCGCCGACCGTGTAGCCGTAGCGATGCTTGCTTCCGGTCAACGTGTCATTGATCCGCGGAAACTCCTGCGTCCGGTCGTCGCGCCGCTCCGTGCGCACGGCCCCCGTCACGAGGTTGATGGTCCAGCGATCGAGCGTGGGGTGTCCGTCGCTGGGTCCGCGGAGGTCGCGGTCGAACATGCGGTCATTGCGCACGACGTCGAGGACGAGCACCTCTGTGCCATCGCGCACCTCGGAGTAGCCGTTCAGCGGATGGAAGACGTAGCAGGGTTCGATGTCGAACCACCGCACGTCGGAGTTGGTTCCCTCGCGCGGCATCACGCCGATGCGGGCCGGGTACGTCGGGTTCCACGCGAACGGGATGGTGTCGAGCTTCTTGGTGCTGCGGTTGATCTTTGCCTGGATCGGACTGGGCACCTTGACGCGACCGACGAACGCTTCGAGCACAGTCCGCGCCGGTCCCTGCAGCCATCGCGGCGCAACGCGAGGAGCCATCTGCACGGGGTCGAACGTCACGGGTAGGTCGTAGATGACGACGTAGCGCTCGGTCAGCGTGAAGTCGTGCATCATCGGAGCGCCCGTCACCTCGATGTCGGCGGTGTGCTTGGCGCGCCCGTCGCAACCGATCACCGAGTATTGGACGGTGTTGCCACGGGCAAACGAATACGAAACAGCGTGCAGCTCACCGGTTTTCGGATCCCTATGCGGGTGTCCCGTATAGCCGCCGCGCAGCGTTCCATCGAAGTCGCAGGTTCCGACGGTGTCCAATTCATCGGTGAGCTCGTAGTTGGCGAATCCCGCCTCGACCAACGCCAACGTCTTACCCGCGTGGGTCAGCACGTTGGTGTTGGGGCCGACGGAGAGCATGCCGGCCCGCGGATCGATCGCCCGGATCCGCGACTCCCCCAGTGCCCGCGAGACCGCTGGCGTGCGCACCCAGCGGTTGCGGTACCACTGCGCCCTTCCGTCGCGCAGCGCGACGCCGTGGACCATCCCGTCTCCGGAGAACCAGTGATAGACGGCGGGGTCGACCTCCGCGACCGGGTTGGAGGTGTTGCCCAGGTAGCGCCCATTCAGGTGACCTGGGATGTGGCCGGTGACCTTCAACTCCGTCTCCGTGACCTCTGACGCGACCGGCGCCAAGCAGCCAGCCAGGTATTGGTTGCCGCCGTAGACCCGCGTTGCCACCGAGCTCATCACGTCCCCCAACTGCTATAACGTTGTTATATCACTGTTATTGGACACTACTCGCGCCGTGAGAAGATGGCAACGATGAGTTCTCCGGGAGACCGCGGGATGCGTGACGAGCTGCTGGCCGCTGCCGTCGGCCTGCTCGACGACAACGGTCCCGACGCGCTGCAGGCCCGCAAGGTGGTGACGGCGGCAGGCACGTCGACGATGGCCGTGTACACGCATTTCGGCGGCATGCGCACGCTGATCGCCGCAGTTGCGGAGGAAGGCCGCGCGCAGTTCGACGCGGCGGTGCGGGTTCCGGACAGCGACGATCCTGTCGCCGACATGTTGATCTGCGGTTCGGCCTACCGCAAGTTCGCAATCGATCGACCGCACATGTACCGGCTGATGTTCGGCAGCACGAGCGCGCACGGCATCGACGCGCCGGGCAACAACCTGCTGACGATGACCATCGCCGAGATCCGCGCGCAGTACGCAGCGTTCGGCCAGCTCGTCCACATCGTGCAGCGCTGTATGCGGGCGGGGCGCATCACCTCGGGTTCCGCCGACGACGAGACAGCCGTGATCACCACATCGGCGCAGCTCTGGTCAGTCATCCACGGTTTTCAGATGCTCGAGCTGGCTGGCTACTTCGGCGACGACGGCGCAGCGGTGGTGCCGGTGCTCGCGACCACGATCGGCAACCTGCTCGTCGCGCTCGGCGACACACCCGACCGACTGATGGCCTCGTTGGCCGAGTCGGGTTTGGTGTAGCGACGGCGAAGGCGAACGTCCCGAAACACGAAGAAGCCCCCGGCATGGCCGGGGGCTTCTCGCGTATGAAATTACTTGACGGTGACCGTCGCGCCTGCGGCCTCGAGCTTGGCCTTGGCGTCCTCGGCGGCGTCCTTGTTGACCTTCTCGAGGAGCGGCTTCGGAGCGGCATCGACCAGATCCTTGGCCTCCTTGAGGCCAAGGCCGGAGACGATCTCGCGAACGACCTTGATGACGCCGATCTTCTTCTCACCGGCACCCTCGAGGATGACGTCGAACTCGGACTGCTCCTCGGCGGCCTCGGCCGCTGCGGGGGCGGCACCGGCGGCGGCGACGGCGACCGGCGCGGCGGCCGTCACGTCGAAGGTCTCCTCGAACTGCTTCACGAACTCGGAGAGCTCGAGCAGGGTCATTTCCTTGAACGCGTCGAGCAATTCATCGGTGCTGAGCTTGGCCATGGTGATGGTCCTTTCTTGATTTCTTCGTTGACTGTTTGTCGGTTGTCGGTTTGGTTATTCGGCCGCGTCCGCGACGGGAGCCGCGTCCTCGACCGGAGCGGCGTCCTCGACCGGGGTCGCGTCTGCGACCGGAGCCGCATCCTCGACCGGTGCGTCGGAAACGGCCGGTGCCTCTGTCGCCTTCTTCTCCTGCAGAGCCGCGGCGAGCCGCGCGAACTGGGACACGGGCGCCTGGAAGAGCGAAGCGGCCTGAGACTGCTTTGCCTTCATTGCGCCTGCGAGCTTGGAAAGCAGAACCTCGCGCGACTCTAGGTCGGCGATGCTCTCGACTTGGGCGACGGTCAGTGCCTGACCGTCCATGTAGCCGCCCTTGATGACGAGCGCCTTGTGGTCCTTGGCGAAGGTCTTGATCGCCTTGGCGGCGTCGACCGGTTCACCCTGGATGAACGCGATCGCGGTGGGGCCTACGAACAACTCGTCGAGACCTTGGATGCCAGCCTCTGATGCCGCACGCTTCACCAAGGTGTTCTTGGCGACGGTGTAGGTAGTGGTGCCGCCGAGCGACCTGCGAAGCTCGGCAAGGTTGGCGACCGTCAGGCCGCGGTATTCGGTGACGACGGTGGCCGTCGCCTCCTTGAACCGTTCGGCGATGTCGGCGACCGCGGTGGCCTTGTCAGCCTGGGCCATGCATGCCTCCTCGTGGATGGATTCGTTTTCCACCGGATATCGAGGGTTGGCCAAAGGCTTCGGATATGACGACGCCCCGACACAGAACGGGCCGGGGCGCATGCAGCATGCAACTACCTGGTCCTCCTGCGTGGGCCGCCGGGGCACCTGATGTGCCGCTTGCGCGACGAACAACAGATACGTCCGGACCTTCAACCGATCTCTCGGTAACCGACGGTCTTCGGTGGAACCTCAAGAGGATAGCGTGTCGGCCGCCGATCAGCCAAAACGCGGACTCGCCTGCTCGGCGACGGTGCTCAGCGCCGCGAGGTGTTCGTCGACACCATCCAGGCCTGCCCCCATGGTGTTGACGGACACATGGCTCGCACCGGCGTCCGCCCATGCGGCAAGGTCGGAGGAGATCGCGTCGACGTCGCCGCGCCAATCGACCCGGCCCTCCATGCCCAGCGATGCCGGGTCGCGACCCGCGGCGGTTGCGGCCTCGTCGACGATCGATCGTGCGTAGTCGAGACCTGATCCAGGCGCAACCATCGGGAACCATCCGTCGGCGACCCGCCCGACGCGTTGGAACGCGCGCTTGGATGCCGCGCCAATCCACACCGGAATCGGTTGCTGGACGGGCAGCGGCGCCAGCCCGGCTCCTGTGACACGGTGGTAGTTGCCCTCGAAGGTGACGCTGCGCTGAGTCCATAGCAGCCGCATCAATTCGATCTGCTCCTCGGAACGCTTGCCACGGTTGTGAAAGTCCTCGCCCAAGGTCTCGTATTCGACTGCATTCCAACCGATTCCGACTCCAAGGCGAAACCGCCCGTTGGTCAGCAGATCGACCTCCGCGGCTTGTTTGGCCACCAACGCAGTCTGGCGCTGCGGGACGATGATGATTCCGGTGACGAGGTCGAGCTTCGGCGCTGCCGCGGCGAGGTAACCGAACATGACGAACGGTTCGTGAAAGGTGGTGTCGACGTCGTAGGGCCCGTTCCAGTCGGTGTGCACGGCAGGATCGGCGCCGACTACGTGGTCGTAGGCCAGTACGTGGGTGAAGCCGAGTTCCTCGACGCCCTGTCCATAGGCGCGCAACGCGCCGACGTCTCCACCCAACTCCGTCTGCGGAAACGTAACTCCCATGCGCATGACTGGCCCTTCTCGTGCCTCTTGTCCCCCCGACCTGGCATACGACGTGAATCGAAGCCGGGGTATTCCATCAGGCGTTGAAGAGGGCGGCGGCCCCGACAAGGCCGGCATCGCCGCCGAGTTCTGCGGGCACCACGCGCAGATCACGCAGGAACGCCAGACCCGCGTAGCCGACCAGCGCTTCTCGCAACGGATCGAACAGCAATCCGCCGGCTTTCGCGACGCCACCGCCGATCACCACCAGGTCGAGGTCACACACCGCGGCCACCGACGCGATCGTCGCGGCCACGGCGGTCGCGCCGCGTCGGAACGCTTGCAGCGCAACGGGGTCACCCTGGTTCGCGGCGTCTGCGAGAGCCCTTGCATCGGCGTCCGCTGGCGCCGTCCACCCGTTGGCGTGCGCCCACTTGGCGAGATGCGGGCCCGATGCCACCGTCTCGGCGCACCCGTGCCCGCCGCACGTACACGGCGCGCCGTCCGGTTCGACGACGACGTGGCCGACGTGGCCTGCGTTGCCCGTGCGTCCGTCGTAAGGTTTTCCGTCGAGGACGAGCCCGCCACCGATCCCTGTCGACACGACCATGCCCAGCATGAAATCTGCTCCCCGGCCCGCGCCCTGCCACCATTCGCCAAGGGCCATGCACAGCCCGTCACCGCCGAGTCGCGTCGGCAGACCAGAGGCGGACCTCACCCGCTCGACGATCGGAAACCGTTGCCACCCAGCGATGTTGATCGGACTGACCGTCCCGTCACTCAGATCGATCGGTCCCGCGCACGCAATGCCTGCGCCCGAGACCTTCCCGTCGGCGGCGCTTAGGGCGTCGCTGATCAGTCCCTCGGCCACCGACCACACGGCGTCGGCCTCCCCATGCGGGGTGGGCCGCTGCGCGTGATGCAACAGCGAACCGTCGGAGCCGACGAGACCGGCGGCGATCTTGGTGCCGCCAATGTCGAGCGCGAGGGTCGGCGTCCCCATCAGTGTTTGTGGATGTTGTCGGGTTGGCGGGGATCGCCTGGATGCTCGTAGCCAGGACTGAGCGCAACCAGGTCTGCGCGCCGGGCATCGAGCCAGACGCGGAACGTCCTGCGGCGCGCCGCTGCAAGCAGATGATCGGCGATCGCCGCGCGCGCGCCGTCGAACGCCGGAGCCACCCGGTCACTCCAGCCATCGGAGCCTGGTGCTGACCGCGCAAATCGAAATGGGTTGCGCGCGTGGAAGTCTGCGACGTCGGCGTCGCAGACGCTGGTGTCGGCGGTCACGCGCACGAAAAGCGCCCGGGCGAGTGGCGACTCGAGGGCCGACGCGGCCACGCTGCCGATCTCCATGCGCGCCGTCATGTCGGGAAGCAGATCCTGCTCGCTGGGTGCGCCGTCGGCGGTGACGCCGAGCGCGGCGGCCTCCTCGGCCACGACCGCGTCGGTGACCAGCAGTTGGGTCAGCCAGCGGCGCAACTGTCGCCCCTCGCTCGTCCCGGGGCGCGGCAACGCACTGGCCAATCGCGTTGCGCGCAGCCGTGCCTCACGCGCGTCGACGTCGGCGACCAACACGGGATGTCCCGCCACGGTCGCGGCCACGACATCGGGAGCAGAAGACGTCATCGCACGCACACTCGTACGGCTGGTGAGTAGATGAGCTGCCCGGCACACGCGACCCGAATCAGCGCCCACCACTCGCCGGGCTCGACCCACGGGGGCGGCCGAACGTCGAATTCGATGTCGGCCGTGCCGTTGGCGGGCAGGTCGACGCCCTTGACGGCGGGACCCATCCACTCCCACGTACCCCACGGGGCGATCAGATGAGCCTCGACCGCAAGGTCGTTGCGCGCGTCCGTTGCCACCGTGACGGCGAGCGTGGCGGCCTCACCCGGCGCAATCTCGATCGGCTTGGGGTCCGAATTGATTCGGAACAGTTGGCCGGTGGGCTGACCCACCGACACCACGCACACGTCCTCGACGACCTGTCGCCATGCCGTCGGTATCGACGCGTGGCCGGTGATCGCCAGCTCGGTGCGGACCGGGTAGATCCCGTCGGCGGTGCCGTCCGGCATCGTCACGGCAACAGTGGTTTCCAGGTACTCCCCCGGCGGAAGCACGAACGACAGCTCCGAGGGCTCCGCCGTCCACCCGGGCGGACAGATCAACCGCACCTTGCCGTGCAGTGCGGAGTCACTGCAATCGCTCGCCGCCGTCAATCGCAGCGAAAGAGTCGAATCCGGCTCCGCGGCAGCCTGATTCGGGTGCAGATGCGCAACCGCCGGAAGGCCTCCCAACGGTGCGGGGCCTCGGTTGTGCAGCCAGTAGCGGCTGTACAGCGGTTGGGCATCTTCGGCGTCGGGAGCCAGCGACACGTCGTCGCCGTCGAGAACGCGGGGCAGGTTGAGCCGAGCACGCATGGTGGCGATCTCATAGCCGTGCAGCGTCAGTCCGTCGGCGGAGCTGCCCGTCGAGCGTTCCAGCAGGTCGAGTCGTTCTAGGCTCTCGACGTGACGCAGACCCGACCTGATGTCGACATCGGTTGTGCCACCCTGTGTTTCGACCAGGCGCAGCGCGATCCCTTCGTCGAGATCGATCAGTTTGGCGCTGCCGTTCGCGATCGGGTTGCCCAACGCCTTCAGCGCCCCGAGCGCAACGCGGCCCGCCGGTTCTACTTCGAGCAGTGCTCCCCACGGCGGCAGTCCACCCGATTTCGCTTCCGGGCTCACGACGGGAAGCAGTGGTTGAGAGAACTCGGCGCTGCGGCCGGGAAGGCCGGCCTCGCGCCAGTCACCGTCCACGGCCACCACGGCATAGTCGAACTCGTGCGTCCAGTGCTGGAGTTGGAAGTTCGAGCCGTCGGGTGCGGTGCGCCGGGGCGGATCGATCCAGGTCCCCGAGGGCCAACCGGTGCACGACCGCATGAGCGAGGTGTGCAGGGTGCCGTCGGTGTCGACTGCGAAACCCGGCACGCCCCTGTTGAGTACCGCGACGGTTCTGGCCTCGAACGGCTCCAGACCGCTCGGCGCCGACTGAGCGACGGTGATCTCGGCATCGGCGAGGTCACCGACGAGGGCCGCGATTGCTTCGCCGCCCGCTATCACCAGCACGGGCAGAGCACGTACGTCGCGCAGGTCAGCGCTTGGAACCCACCGCTGCGCCAGCGGGAGCTCGGCAGGAACCCACACGCGCGCAACACCATTGGCATCCAATTGGCGTTTGAGCTCGTCGGTGTAGATCGCGTCCGCTGCCGCAAGCACCGATGCCGTGAACGCATTGTCGTCGGGTCCGCCGATCGCGATCCTTGCGTCAGGCAGATTCGAGTCGACGGCGATGTCGCCGTATCGCGGCTTGTCCGCGCTGCTGCACGTTGCGGTGACCCCGGCGCGGACCAGTGCGACCATCAGGTGGCGGATGGAGTCGGCGACATCGGGTGCCGGAGCCGCCCCGGCGGCGACATCGGGTGCCGGAGCCGCCCCGGCGGCGACATCGGGTTCGGGCGTGATCACCTCGGCGACGGACACGGCGCGCGTGCCCTCCCCGATCCGGATTCGCAACGCCGACGACAAGCCGAACCACCCGTACGCCGGGTTGTCGAGCGTATAGGGGTGCACGGCGGAATCGACTGCGTTGGCATGGTCGTGATCGTGCGAAAGATCGTGCAGGAGGCCGAACCCGCGTCCAATCACGGCGTCGCCGACCTCGCTCACCGGCATGGCGCCCGGCACGGGGCACGGCCACCGCAGCCTGACCAGCTTGTCCTCGCCGGTGAATTCGTCGATGGTCGTCCGGCAGTCGATACGGTCGACGCCGTGCCACAGCGTGATCGTCTGCGTGTACCGAAGCTGTCCGTCGATGCGCCCGCGAACGGTGAGGCGCTCGCCGAGCGCGCTGCGATGGGCCGTGACGTCGGCGGCGAAACTCGACGAAACGACGACTGGCCCTACGGGCAGAAGGTGCCATGGCCCCTCTCCAGCTTGCGGGTGAGCCGGATACTCGTCGTACACCGCAAGCTCGTTGCCCACTCGGCCGTCGGCGATCAATTCGCGCCCGTCGACGACCAACGACGACACTCCCCCGCCACGCGCAGGGTCCACGGCCACGCGGTAGTGCTCATTGCCGATCTTCGTGCCGCCAAAGGGCTTCCACCGAGATGGCTTGACATTCGCCGCCGTGTCGACCCTGTACGCCCGCCACCCCAGCGACGGTACGTCGTGTGCCAACCACGTCACCGAACGCCCGTCGTGCTCGACAAGCGTTGGCACCACTTCGCCATCGGTCCGGGTGACGATACCGCCGAGCGGCGCGTCTAGCCTAACGGTGACGATGTCGGTTCTGTTGTGCGCCAATGGGTTCCAGACGACAACCCAGCCGTCGACGGCACTCGACAGCAGGTCCAGGGCGTTGTCGCGGGCCGTTCGACCCAACTCCCATGCGTCGCGCCAACTGGTCAGCAGGTCGAGGTACACCTGGTCCGACTCGGAGCCGGTGATGGCGTCGTGGTGCGCGCCGTATGCCAACTGCACCCACGCCTTCGCCAACGCGGCCTGCGGATACGTCGCCCCTGCCAGCAAACCGGCAAAGACGGCGAACCGTTCGGCCTCCAGGACGGCATTCTCCGCGGCGCGGTTGGCCTGCTTGGTGTCGATGTAGGAGACGTGGCAGCCCGTGTAGATCGGGTTCATGTCGCGGGTTTGTGGCGACGGCGCGGCGCCGCGCTCGTCGAGTTCGGCACGGACAGCAGCGAAGAACTCCCGCGGCAGCGCGCACACGAACCGGGGCCAGGTGTAGCGCGTGTTCCAGTCGCGGTGAATGTCGGTGACCCACTTGTTCGGTGGCGTGTAGTCAGTGCCGACGGGCAAGAGCACGTTGCGGGTCAACGCGACCTTCTTCAACCCCGTGAACAGGTCGTAGGTCGCCTCTTCGGCCTCGGCGAGCGACGCGACCGAGTCCATCCACCATCCGGCGGCGTAGTGCGCGGGCATGTAGTGGGTCAGCAGGCCGCGGCCCGACGGCGCCGTCCACTCGAACTCGCTGGCGAACTGCATTCGCTCGGGATCGCCGTCGCCTGCCATCGGACCCCATTGGTGGTGCGGTCCACGCGCCCACGAACTCGACGTCAAGCCGGCGTCGGCGGCCATCCCTGGAAACTGCGGGTCGTGTCCGAAGACGTCCAGCTGCCACGCCGTCGCGGGATCGGCTCCCATCACGTCTCGCTGAAAACCCATCCCATGTACGAAGTTTCGGATCGCGGTCTCGGGACTCGTCAGATTGGTGTTCGGTTCGTTGTAGGTGCCGCCCATGATCTCCACGCGGCCCTCGTCGATGAATCGCTTCAAGTCGGCGCGGTCCTCGGGGTGCACGTCCCAGTAAGGCTTGAGGTAGTCGACCTCGGCAAGTACGAACTTGTATTCCGGTTCACGCCTTGCCATTTCGAGATGGGCGTGGACCAGCTCAAAGCTGTTGGTCTGCCTGCATCTGCCAGGCGGGTCCTCGGTCCACAGGCTGGTGTAGGCGGCCTGGGTGTTCCACCACACCGGGTCGTAGTGGAAGTGGCTGATCATGTGCATCGTCCAGCCGGGCTCGGCGACGGTGAACTCGAAGGCGAGTTCACCATCGTCCGTGACGACCTTGGCGCCACGCGCCTCGCCGACGACGGGCCGCGCCACGTGCACGCCAACTTCGACCGACCCGTCGCCAGGCCGAGCGATTGCGGCCGTCGGCGTCTTCAGGCCGTCGCCGACCACGCGAACGTTCGTCGGCTCGACGCACCCGGTCAGTGTGACCCGGACTACCTGGAGAGCCTTCGGCCCGACGAACAACTGCGTCGCGTGCGCTGAGATCAGCTCGACCGGCATGACCGCACTGTACGTTCGCCCACTGGCAGCGCGCGGGCAAACACGCGGTGAACGTCGACTGGCATCGTCATCGGAGTGCAGGGTTGCCGTTGGGTAGCAATTCATTTCGTCGACAGCCGGCGACCCCGCGCGTCAGATGCCGACGGCGCGATCTCGTGAGACATTGGAAACGTGACGAACGAGCTTCCGAAGGCACGAAAGGACGCGCCGGCATGGCGTGATCCCATCGGGCTGGGCTTTCGTGCGCATCGCGGAGTACTCCTGCTGCGCTTCCGCTTGCGTGATGCCGCCGCCAGGCGCCGTCGCCCGCCGACCCGAGTCGACTAGCCGCCAACCAATCGTGCACCCATCCTCCGCGCGGCCTCGATCACTTCTGGCGGCTCCAGGATCTCGAATTCGCAGTTCGGCAACGCCAGATACAGCACCATGCGCTCGGGGTCGTCGGCGCCGGTGGTGACGATGCACGCATCGGGCCCATCCGGTTCGACGTCGATCGATGCCGCGGGAAACACTCTCGCGATGTCCTCGACGCTCGCCTTGTAGCGCACCCGAGCGGTGTACCGATAGGGCGAGGTCGAGATGGAACGCCGCACGTAGGCCGCCGCGTCGGGGGCCTCTCGCGGTGCGAAGGTGCTGCCAAGGGCATGCACGTCGGCCATCCTGTCGAGTCGCAGGCTGCGCCAGTCCTGCCGATCCCTGTCGAAGGTCATCAGATACCAGCGACGTCCCGTCGTGACCAGCTGGTAGGGCTCCAGCCGTCGTTGCGTCGCCGTACCCCCGCGGTCGACGTACGCCGCAGCGACGTGCTCGTGGTCACGACAGGCTCGGGCTAGCGTCATCAGCACGTCGGGTTGCACCAGGGCATCGGACTGGCCGAACGTCAGCGTCACCGTGGCGTCGTGCACCGCGGACACCTGCGAGCGCAGCCGGTTGGGCATCACCTGGTCGAGCTTCGACAACGCCCGTAGCGCAGACTCGCCGACACCCGCGACGCTGCCACCAGCGGCCAACCGCAGGCAGACGGCCATCGCGACGGCTTCCTCGGGGTCGAGCAGCAGCGGAGGCAAGGCCGCGCCCGCACCGAGCTGGTAACCGCCGCCGTGACCCTTGCTGGCGTGCACTGGGTATCCGAGGTCACGCAGGCGCTCGACGTCTCGGCGCACGCTGCGGGTGGTCACCTCCAGCCGTTCCGCTAGCTCCTCACCCGTCCACACCCGTCGAGACTGCAAAAGGCCGAGCAGCTGAAGCACTCGGCCCGTCGTTTCGGACATGCCGCGAGTCTGCCGCAGTTTTAGGACCGAAGCTGTCCTATATGCCTGAGAAGGTTTCGGCATGGGTACGAATACAGCTGACATGGCAGAGACGAAGGCACATCTGGTCGAGCAACTCGACTGGCATTGGCAGCACCAGTTGCGGCCACGCCTGGACGGCCTCACCGACGACGAGTACTTCTGGGAGCCGGTGCCCGGCTGCTGGACGGTGCATCGTGACGGCGGGATCGACTTCGCGTTTCCCCAACCGGAGCCAGCGCCGGTCACGACGATCGCCTGGCGGTTGGCCCACGTGATCGTCGGCGTGCTGGCGATGCGGGCACACTCGCACTTCGACGGCCCACCCGCCGCCTACGAGACGTGGAGCTATGCCACAGACGCCGCCACCGCGCTTCGCCAACTCGACGAGGCCTACGACGCCTGGATGTCGGGCGTTCGACGCCTTGACGCCGACGACCTCGACAAGCCGGTCGGCCCAGCCGAGGGGCCGTGGGCCGATCACCCGATGCTCGACCTGGTCTTGCACATCAACCGCGAAGTCATTCACCACGGCGCCGAAATCGCCTTGCTCCGAGACCTTTACATCCACTCAGCCCACACCCCTACCTCGAAGGAGACCTGACCATGCCCGCAATGCCCCCACCCATCGCCGACGAACGACAAGGACTGCGCGACTACCTGTTTGCGCAGCAGCACGCATTCCGCGCGATGGCATATGGGCTGACCGACGACCAGGCGCGCGCGACGCCAACGGTCAGTGCGCTGTCCATCGGCGCTCTCATCAAGCACGTCACCAACTGCCAGCGCGGATGGATGCAAAGGGTCGCCTCGGCACCCGACGCCCCACCCGCCGACGAACGACCCGCTGCAGAACGGGAAGCGGAGTACAAGGCCGAGTTCCTGATGGGGCCCGACGAGACGCTGGCCGAGGTGTTGGAGCGGTTCGAGGCGTCGAACGCCGAGGCGCTTCGCCTCGTCGAGACCGTCGACCTCGCCGCGGCGGTACCCGTACCGCGTGACGCGCCGTGGTTCCCCAAGGACGTCGAGGCGTGGTCGGTGCGTTGGGTGCTGTTCCACATGATCGAGGAGTTGGCGCGGCACGCCGGCCATGGCGACATCATCAGGGAGAGCATCGATGGCGCCACGATGTACGAGTTGCTCGCGGGCATCGAAGGCTGGCCGGAGACCGATTGGCTGAAGCCCTTCAAGCCTGCGATGGCTGGCTGAGGAACCGTCGAACGTACGGTTGTCGTACGCATCGCCCGAGAGGGGGCGTCAACAACCGTACGTTCGGCGCAAGGAGAGACGCGTGCAGTTGCGCAGCGGCACCGCGCTCTGCGGAGATGTCGAGCTGTTCTACGAAGACCTCGGCAACCCGGTAGACCCGGCCGTCCTGTTGATCATGGGCGTCGGCGCACAACTGCCGATGTGGCCCGACGGCTTCTGCGAGCTGCTCATCGACAAGGGCTATCGCGTGATCCGGTACGACCACCGCGACATCGGCCTGTCGACCAAGCTCGACGGCCAGCGCGCCAAGGGATCGGTGTACCCGCGTGTGGTGCGCCACTTCCTCGGTCGCGGGAGCGACGTTCCGTACACGCTCGTCGACATGGCCGACGACGCCAAGGGCCTGCTAGACCACCTGAAGATCGAAAGCGCGCAGGTCGTCGGCGCGTCGATGGGCGGCATGATCGCGCAGGTCCTGACGGCCAGGGCCCCCGAACGCGTGGCGTCGCTCGGGCTGTTGATGACGAGCGCCAACCAGCCGTTCTCGGCACTGCCACGCTGGCGGGTGATCAAGCTGGCGTTCGACCCGCCCGCGAAGGACGCTCCGCGGGAGGCCAGGGTCGCCAACGAGGTCCGCAACATCGCGGTGTTCAACGGTCCCAACTTCTTGCCGACGGACGACCAGCTGCGCCACCGGGTGGAGTCGCTCACCGAGCGCAGCGACTACCCGCAGGGCAGCCTTCGCCAGTTCGACGCGATCCTCGGCACCGGAAGCCTCAAGAAGTTCGCCCGCGAGATCAGCGTGCCGACGGTCGTCATCCACGGCTCGAAGGATCCGATGGTGCGAATTCGCAACGGCCGCAACCTCGCCCGCACGATCGGGGGCGCGCGGTTCGTCGTCGTCGACGGCATGGGTCACGACCTCCCCGAGCCGGTGTGGCGCCCGGTGGTGGAGGCGTTGACGGAGAACTTCGGCAGCTAGTCTCCGTGGCGGCTCAGCCGGTGACCTCGTCGGTCCACACCGTGAAGTTGGCAAGCGTATTGGCGCCGAAAGCGTTGCTGAGCGCGACGTCGGCAGCATCCCGACCGCGCGCGATCAGTACCCTGCCGATGCGTGGCATGTTGTTGCGCGCGTCGAAGGTGTACCACTGCCCGCCGAGGTACACCTCGAACCACGCGGCGAAGTCCATCGGACCGTAGGGCGGCGGCATGCCGATGTCGCCGAGATACCCGGTGCAGTAGCGCGTCGGGATGTTCATCGCTCGGCAGAAGGCAACGGCGAGGTGGGTGAAGTCGCGACAAACGCCCACCCGACCGTTGAAGGCCTCCAACGCGGTTCGGGTGTTGTCCGCCTGCATGTAGTCGAAGGTGACGTGGCGATGGACGTAGTCGCAGATGGCCTGAACGCGGTCCCATCCCGGCGGGGTCTGCCCGAAGAGGTTCCATGCCGTCTGCGACAAGCGATCCGTGTCGCAATACCGGCTGCCGAGCAAAAAGATCAGCGTCTCGTCGGGCAGGTCTTCCACCGGAATCTGTTGCGCGTCAGGAACGATGACGTCGGGCAGCCCGGAGTCCCTGACGACGGCATCCGACGTCACACGCGTGCGACCCGCAGGCGCCACGATGCGAGTACACCAATTGCCGAAGTCGTCCCGGTAGCCCTTCATCGGCATCGACGGCTCGACGATCAGGGCGTCACGGCCGACCAGATCGGAGACGCGGCTGAAGTGGACGTTGAGGTTGAGAATCATCGGAGTGGGCTGGGGGCAGTCGAAGACCATCTCGAAACCGACGTTTATCTTCATTCTTGATCTCCAATGTTCGACACGCCCGTTGCTGGAAGCGCCTGCTGCTGAAAGGAATCCACTAGCGCTCGGCGCACGCCGGTCCAACGTCGGCCGCCCTCTGCGACGAACCGCTGGTTGACCTCCAATTCGACTCCGACGTACTGACTTTCGGTGAAAAGCGTGCGCAGGTGCGAGGTCAAGCCGTCTCCCTTGCCCGCATACGGGTAGTTGCGGCGCACGCGAAGCTCCGGCGCCAGCGCGACGAGCGAATCCCGCCACCGGGCACACATCTCGACTTCGCCGCGCCGTCGCGGGTCGTAGAGCAAGCCGACGTCGGCCGAACGGGCTTTGCCATCGAGCTCTGGGGTGAAGCTGTGCGACGCGACGTGGATGACGCGCTGAGCCAGTGAAACAGCCTGCGCCACCATCTCTTCCACGCGATCGCGGTGCGGGCGATAGTGTTCCTCGACGATCTGCGCCCTGGCGTCGGCAGAGGCACCTCGCGTCGCCGCAGAAAAGAGCGTCCGGTTCCCGATCGACCGGTTGAGATCGACCAGTAGCCTGCTCGTGGTCGACGCCACCAGTGGGGCTTGGCAGCTGTCTGCGAGTTCCTTCGCCACGACCAGCGCGCCCGCGTCATAACCCCGATGTGACTCCAGCAGGGCCCGCTGGCCAACGAACAGCCGCCGATACGGGGCTGGTATCCGATTGCCGCCGTGTTCACAGGTGACGAGGAAGGTGTCCATCGCGTCGACCGTCACCAACGCAACACGGGCAGACGGCTGAATACCTCCCGCGTTCCCTCGCCCCACGCATCGCTCACCGCGGTGAAATACGGGTCACCCTCGTGGAATCGTCGTCGCCACTGCAGCTGGAGGCTGTCCTTCTCGTAGCAGGCCAGGTCGATGGGCATGCCCACCGAGAGATTGCTGCGCATGGTCGAGTCGAACGACACCAGGACGCACTTCGTGGCGTCGGCGAGCGACGTCTCGCGGCTGAGCACCCGGTCGAGGATGGGTTTTCCATACTTCGTCTCGCCGGTCTGGAAGAAGGGGGTGTCGGTGCTGGCCTCGATGAAGTTTCCCTCGGCATACGTCCGGAACAGCCGGGGCGGTTCACCGAGGATCTGCCCACCGACGATGAACGACGCGTTGAAGCGAATGTTGCTTTCTTCCAAATACCCGGCGTCGCGCTTCTCGATGTCGCGCGTGGCATCCGCGACGAGGCCGACGACGTCGAACATCGTCCGGGCACCGAAGAGATTGTCGGGAGCGTCGCCATCCGCGCAGCGCTGCGTCAACAGGCTGACGACGGCCTGGGTGCCTGCCAGATTGCCGGAACTGAGCAGGACGATGACACGATTGCCAGCTCGCTCGAATACCGTCGTCTTGCAGAACTTTGCGACGTTGTCCACACCGGCATTCGTTCGGGAGTCCGATGCGAAAATCATTCCGGTGTCGAGCATTACGCCTATGCAGTAGGTCATTTTCGTGCGCCTTCGGATGCGATCGGCTTCCGTCGGCAATGCCACGTGCCAATGACTGAAGGAAGGCGAGTAGAGATCGGTGTCGCGCGCCGACGCGAGTCTTCCCTGGTGCTGGGGGAAGCTTCATCCGGATACCCGGCGCGAGCGGTGGACTCGCAAAGAACGACAGCGCACGGCTGTCCCCGTAGTTGATTGGTCGACAGCCTCGACTCTGCCGACGCTACACCGGGCATGACCTCACTGCCATGGGACGACCGCTGCCCGGCTCCGAAGGATGTGACCGGTCCCACACACTTTTCGCCTCTTCGCCGCTTTGTTGAGACACTGGCGTGATGACAACGACCAAACACCGCGAGGTTGCCAAGCTGGACCGGGTTCCGTTGCCGGTCGAGGCGGCCCGCGTCGGAGCGACGGGTTGGCAGATCACCCGGACCGGCGCGCGGGTCGTCACGAACCTGATCGGCCGCGGATCCCTGCAGCAGAAGATCGTCAAGCAAATCCCGCAAACCTTCTCCGACCTTGGCCCCACCTACGTGAAATTGGGTCAGATCATCGCGTCGAGTCCCGGCGCCTTCGGCGAACCGCTGAGTCGCGAGTTCCGCAGCCTGCTCGACCGAGTTCCGCCCGCCAACACGGGCGAAGTACACAAGTTGTTCAAGGAGGAGCTCGGCGACGATCCGGCGAACCTGTTCAAGTCGTTCGACGAGCAGCCGTTCGCGTCGGCCTCGATCGCGCAGGTGCACTACGCGACGCTGCACTCCGGCGAGGAGGTGGTCGTCAAGATCCAGCGGCCAGGCATCCGCCGTCGCGTCGCCGCTGATCTGCAGATCCTCAAGCGCGGCGCACAACTGGTCGAGCTCGCCAAACTCGGCAGGCGGCTGAGTGCCCAGGACGTCGTCGCCGACTTCGCCGACAACCTCGCCGAGGAACTCGACTTCCGGCTGGAGGCGCAGTCGATGGACGCGTGGGTCGCGCACATGCATGCCTCGCCGCTGGGCAAGAACATCCGGGTTGCCCAGGTCTACTGGGACCTGACCAGCGCGAAGGTGCTCACCATGGAGCGCATCCAGGGCACCCGCATCGACGACGTCGCGACCATCCGCAAGAAGGGCTTCGACGGCACCGAGCTCGTAAAGGCGTTGTTGTTCAGCGTCTTCGAGGGTGGACTACGGCACGGCCTGTTCCACGGCGACCTGCACGCAGGCAACCTCTACGTCGACGACGACGGCAAGATCGTGTTCTTCGACTTCGGCATCATGGGCCGAGTGGACCCGCGCACGCGCTGGCTTCTGCGCGAGCTGGTGTACGCGCTGCTGGTCAAGAAGGACCACGCCGCGGCGGGCAAGATCGTCGTCCTGATGGGCGCGGTCGGCAACGTCAAGCCGGAGGGCGAGGCGGCGAAGGATCTCGAGGCGTTTGCCACCCCGCTGACCATGAAGTCGCTGGGTGACCTGAGCTACGCCGAGATCGGCAAGCAGCTCTCGACGCTGGCCGATGCCTACGACGTCAAGTTGCCCCGCGAACTCGTCCTCATCGGCAAGCAGTTCCTCTACGTCGAGCGCTACATGAAGCTGCTCGCCCCGAATTGGCAGATGATGAGCGATCCCTCGCTGACGGGTTACTTCGCGAACTTCATGGTCGAGGTCAGTCGCGAGCACTCCGACGAACTCGACTGAGGCAGTGCTCCTGGGAGGATTCGAACCTCCAACCATCGCGGTAGAAACGCGAAGCTCTGATCCGTTGAGCTACAGGAGCGCAGCGTCGAACTTGGTGGCGCAGGGCGGATTCGAACCGCCGATCTCACAGGTTATGAGCCTGGTGGGATGCCGCTTCCCCACTGCGCTAAGCGAATTCGAGGGTAGGCGTGGTGACGCCGAGGGTGCAATCGATTTTCGACGACGTGCGGGTTGAGAGTGTCGAACTCAGGGCTGATCTACGGGCGGCCCGCGACACCCGCGTTGAATATGCAAGGGGTACAACGAGATAACGTGGCTGCGGCGCGGAGAATCGAACTCCGTCATGGCAGGTTTGGAAGCTGCTGCCTTCCCACTTGGCGACACCGCATCAGTCGGGACGGGAGGAATCGAACCTCCAACGCTGATACCCAAAACCAGCATGATGCCGTTTCACTACGTCCCGTCGTCTGTCGCGCGGGAGTACGGGAGCTAGTGAGCTACCCCAGCGCGACTAATATCGCGGGGGCCACGGTCGGAAGCGTGCGGCGCTCAACATGTTTGACGACCATACGGACCGATGCCGACGCGCGCCAGCGATTTATTCGCCACGCCGGATTGGGGCGCGGCGGACTGCAGCTATATCGTCGAGTCATGGACGTCCGCACCGGCACCGCACGATCGGGTGACCTCGACATCTACTACGAAGACATGGGCGATCCAAGCGATCCCGCGGTCCTCCTCATCATGGGCCTCGGCGCGCAGTTATTGCTGTGGCGCGAGGGCTTCTGCGAGCGGTTGGTGAATCAGGGCCTACGCGTCATTCGCTACGACAACCGCGACGTCGGCCTGTCGAGCAAGGTCGAAGGCCGCCACACCGGAGCGAGGTTGGCTCCCCGCCTGGTGAGGTCGTACCTGGGCAAGCCGAGCACGGCGGTCTACACGCTGGAGGACATGGCCGACGACGCTGCCGCGCTGCTCGATCACCTCGGCATCGAGAAGGGCCATATCGTCGGCGGGTCGATGGGCGGGATGATTGCGCAGATCTTCGCCGCGCGCCACGCCGACCGCACCAAGACGCTTGGGGTGATCTTCTCTAGCAACAACCAGCCGCTGCTGCCGCCGCCTGGTCCCCGGCAACTGAAGGCCATCACCACCCGTCCGAAGGACACCTCGCGCGAGGGCGTCATCGCGAACGCGGTGCGCGTCGCCAAGATCATCGGCAGCCCGGGTTATCCAGCGCCGGAGGAGACGGTCCGCGCCAACGCCGTCGAAGGCTACGACCGTTCGTATTACCCGGCGGGCGTGGCACGCCACGTCGGCGCCGTCCTCGGCAGCGGCAGCCTGCTCCGTTACGACAAGCAGATCACCGTGCCGACGGTCGTTATCCACGGGCGAGCCGACAAGTTGATGCGCCCGTCGGGTGGCCGGGCCGTCGCGGCAGCCATCCGCAACGCCCGCCTGGTGATGTTCGACGGGATGGGTCACGATCTTCCCGAAGCCCTGTGGGACGACATGGTCGGCGAGCTCAAGACCACCTTCGCTGAAGTTCCCTAACCCGGTACGATCGCTCACTCGATTCGGCTGGCCGCCGATTGACCGCGTACCATCAGCAGCGACCGCGTCGGGGCTTGCGCAGAGTCAACGTTGATCGCGCCCAAGCACCGAGCTGCCAGAGAGGCGCAATGCCAATGTCGAAAAGCGTTCGCAAGGACAAGTTAAAACCCCACTTCGAGGACGTACAGGCGCACTACGACCTGTCCGACGACTTCTTTCGGCTATTCCTCGATCCGAGCCAGACCTATAGCTGTGCTTATTTCGAACGCGACGACATGACGCTCGAAGAGGCCCAGTTGGCCAAGATCGACCTCGCCCTGGGCAAACTCGGCCTCGAACCGGGCATGACTTTGCTGGACATCGGCTGCGGCTGGGGTTCGACGATGATGCGGGCGATCGAGCGCTACGACGTCAACGTCATCGGCCTCACCCTCAGCGAGAACCAGAAGGCGCACGTCGAGAAGCTGTTCGCCGCGTCGGACAGCCCCCGCACGAAGCGGATCCTCCTTCAGGGCTGGGAGCAGTTCGACGAACCAGTCGACCGGATCGTGTCGATCGGCGCGTTCGAGCACTTCGGGTTCGACCGCTACGAAGAGTTCTTCGCCATGGCGTACCGCGCCTTGCCGTCCGACGGAGTCATGCTCCTGCACACGATCACCGCGCTGCTGCTGTCTCAGATGACCGAGCGCGGCATGCCGCTGACGTTCGACGTGGCGCGCTTCGTCAAGTTCATCGTGACCGAGATCTTCCCTGGCGGCCGACTGCCGTCGATCGAGAAGGTGGAGGAGTACGCGCTGCCCGCGGGCTTCAAGCTCACCCGCACGCAGTCGTTGCAGGCCCATTACGCGCGTACGCTCGACCAGTGGGCAGAGGCGCTAGAGGCCCACAAGGACGAGGCCCTCGCGATCCAGTCCGAAGAAGTGTACGACCGCTACATGCACTACCTCACTGGCTGCGCGAAGGGCTTCCGGATCGGCTACATCGACGTTCACCAGTTCACCCTGGAGAAGTAGTCGCCGCATAGCTCCATTCCCTTGCTGCACCGGGACGCCGAACACCACCCGGAAGGCGGGACTCCACCCATGAAAGACCTCACTCCTCATTTCGAGGACGTCCAGTCTCACTACGACTTGTCCGACGACTTCTATCGGCTGTTCCTGGACGAGACGCAGACCTACAGCTGTGCCTATTTCGAGCGCGACGACATGACGTTGGAACAGGCTCAGTTCGCCAAGATGGACCTGTCTCTGGACAAATTGGGGCTACGCCCGGGGATGACGCTCCTCGACATCGGGTGCGGCTGGGGTTCGACGATGATGCGGGCCGTCGAGCGCTACGACGTCAACGTCATCGGCCTCACCCTGAGCGCGAACCAATGCGCCCACGTCGAGAAGGCGTTCGAAGCGTATGACAGTCCGCGCTCGATGCGCGTGCTACTGAACGGTTGGGAGCAGTTCAACGAGCCGGTCGACCGAATCGTCTCGATCGGCGCCTTCGAGCACTTCGGCTTCGACCGCTACGCGGACTTCTTCAAGATGGCCCATCGGGTGCTGCCCGACGACGGCGTGATGTTGCTGCACACCATCACCGGCATGTCGATGGAGTACGCGAGGGCCAACGACGTGCCCTTGACCATGGAACTCATCCGGTTCGTCAAGTTCGTGATGACCGAGATCTTCCCTGGCGGTCAGCTGTGCACCGTCGAGATGGTCCCGGTGCACGCTCAGGCTGCTGGGTTCACGACCGCACGCACACAATCCCTGCGCCCGCACTACGCCAAGACCCTGGATCTGTGGGCCGCCGCTCTAAGCGCCCACCGCGACGAGGCCATCGCCATGCAGTCAGAAGAGGTCTACGACCGCTACATGCACTACCTGACCGGCTGTGCCCGACTCTTCAAGTTGCGGCAGGCCGACGTGAACCAGTTCACCCTGACCAAGTCGGTAGGCGAATTGGAGTCGACGGCCGGGTAACGGATAGAATTCCCGCCTTGAGGCGCGCGTGCCCGGTTTGCGGGCTACGCCAAGGTACCGTCACACGCGAGAGTTCAGCGGTGACTGGCCGTTCGTGAAGTACCAAAGAGAGGCAATCAGGGACACCATGCCTGACAAAGCAACCGGCACAAAAGACGACATGCGGCCGCACTTCGAGGACATCCAGGCTCACTACGACCTGTCCGACGACTTCTTCGGCGTTTTCCAGGATCCGACCCGCAAGTACAGCTGCGCCTACTTCACCAGCCCTCACGACACGCTCTCCGAAGCGCAGATCGCCAACGTCGATCAGCACCTCGACAAGCTGGACCTGAAGCCGGGCATGACCCTGTTGGAGGTCGGCTGCGGCTGGGGTCTGACGCTGCAACGCGCGATGGAGAAGTACGACGTCAACGTCATCGGGCTGACCCTGAGCAAGAATCAGCAGGCCTACTGCCAGCAGTTGCTGAGCAAGCTCGACACCGAGCGCACGTTCGACGTCCGGTTGGAGGGCTGGGAGCAGTTCCACAGCCCCGTCGACCGGATCGTATCGATCGAGGCCTTCGAGCACTTCGGCTTCGAGCGCTATGACGACTTCTTCAAGACGTGCTACGACATCCTCCCCGACGACGGCCGGATGACGATCCAGAGCAGCGTTGGCTTCCACCCGTACGACCTGGCCGAGCGCGGCAAGAAGCTGACGTTCGACCTGGCCCGGTTCGTGAAGTTCATGATCACCGAGATCTTCCCCGGCGGCCGCGTGCCTACGACGAAGATGATGGTCGAGCATGGCGAGAAGGCCGGCTTCGTGGTGCCCGAGACGATCTCGCTGCGCAACCACTACATCAAGACGTTGGGCATCTGGGCGAGTCGCCTCGAGCACCACAAGGACGAGGCGATCGCCGCCACCGACCAGGAGAACTACGACCGGTACATGAAGTACTTGACCGGTTGCCAGTACTACTTCGTCGACGAGGCCATCGACGTCAGCCTGGTCACCTACCTCAAGCCGGGCGCCGCGGCGTAGATCTCGTTCCGCGAGGCTGTCGGATTCGGCCGACGCCGTTCGTCGAACGGGTAGAGAGTGGAACACAAGGTTCTGCTCGCTACCCGGAGGTATCCCGATGCATTACTTCGCGCTTCTGCTCGGTCCCGAGTCCACCGAGCCACCCGCTCCCGAGGCACAGGCCGCCGAGATGGCTGCCTACCAGGCCTTCCACGCTTCGGCGGCAACCGCAATTCGCGCGGGAGACGCTCTCACCGCGACGGCGGCGGGCGCGCGAATCAGTGGCGGGCCCGACGCCCCGACCGTCACCGACGGTCCGTTCGCCGAGTCCGCAGAGGTAGCGGGCGGCTACTACGTCTTCGAGGCAGACAACCTCGACGACGCCCTTGCCCTCGCCCAGCAGATCCCTGCCGCGAAACATGGCGCAGTCGAGGTCTAGCCGATGGTGTATTGGAACGCACCGACCTCGCCCGTCGGCAACGCTTGGCTCGCGCTGCTACTCGAGTCGCCGGACAACGTCAACACCCCGGGCAGCCCGGAGTGGGACAGTCGCGTCGCCGAGCACGTCGAATTCGGTAAGGCAGTTGGAGATCACATCGCTGGCGGCGCGCCTCTGCAACCGCCGAGCACCGCGACGACCGTGCGGGTGCGCGACGGCAAGGTCACGCTGACCGACGGACCCTTCGCAGAGGGGGCCGAGGTCGCCAACGGCTTCTACCTGTTGCGGGCGTCCGACCGCGACGAAGCGGTGAAGCTCGCCTCGATGATTCCGGCAGGGACCGTGGAATTGCGTCAGCTCGCGGACATCTCTGGTCTGTAAACCGCTCAATGACCAACCTGGACAGCGTCTTTCGGCGCGAATGGGGTCCGGCAGTAGCGGCGCTTGCGCGCTGGTCGTCCGATCTCACCGTCGCCGAGGACGCTGTCCAGGAGGCGTTCACCGAGGCACTGCAGGCGTGGCCGCGCGACGGTGTGCCCGAAAATCCCGGCGGGTGGATCGTGACGGTCGCTCGCAACCGGGCGCTGGACCGCCTTCGTCGCGAATCGGTGCGTCAGGGAAAGGAACTCGCTGCGGTGACGGATGAAAACTGGGCACGCATCGAGGGTCAGCAGATCCATCCCGTGCGGGACGATGAGTTGCGGATGATGTTCACGTGCGCACACCCCGCGCTGGACCCAGCGTCACGGCTCGCGTTGACGCTGAGGTTGATCTCGGGCCTAACGGTCGCGGAGATCGCACGCGCGTCACTGCAGTCCGAAGCTGCCGTCGGTCAGCGAATCACCAGGGCCAAGAGCAAGATTCGTGGTGCAAACATTCCGCTGCGGGTGCCGCCAGCCGAGTTGCTGCCCGAGCGGACGCCACACGTGCTTGCGTGCATCTACTCGGTGTTCACCGAGGGCTACTGGTCAACGGCAGGCCCTTCCGCGATCCGCGACGAGTTGTGCGACGAAGGGGTGCGACTGGCGGGCGAACTGTGCGCGCTGATGCCGACCGAGCCGCAGACCCACGCGTTGGCTGCCCTTGTCCTGCTGCATGATTCGCGCAGGGCTACCAGGACGGACGCGTCAGGCGCCCTCGTGCCGCTCGACGAGCAGGACCGCGGCCAATGGGACCGGGGCCGGATCTCGCGCGGGCTGGCTCGGCTTCGGATGGCGGCCGGCGCGTCGGGGCCCTATCTCCCGCAGGCGATCATCGCCGCGGCGCACGCGACGGCGCCGAGCTGGGAGCACACCGACTGGACCTTGATCTGCGCAGCCTATGATCGGTTGATCGACATCACCGATTCGCCGGTCGCGCGGGCCAACCGCGCTTTGGCGGTCGGCTTCCGCGACGGCTTCGAGGTGGGGCTGGCCGCACTCGACGAGATCGCCGACGATCCGCGGCTGGCGCGGTCGAACACGGTCACATCGATCAGGGCAGACCTGCTGCGCAGGTCCGGCCGATCGGCCGACGCCGCCGAATGGTATCGAAAGGCTCTGGAGCACAACGCCTCCGAACCCGCGAAGGCGTTCCTGCTGCGGCGGTTGACCGACGTGAGCTGAACCGGGCGCGACAGGGATACTTGTCATCGACGCGCCAAAGGAGGGCACCTGAGTACCGCACGCCGAGTGATCAGCTTCGTCGTCGGCGTTGGTCTGTGCACCGTTGCAGCGGGTGCGCTCGTCGCCCGCTACGTGGAGATCCCTGGCCATCTCACGCTGTACGCCGTGATCGCCTCGCCGTTCCTCGTCATGGCCGCCGTGTTGGCGTTACTGGTGTTCGTTTGGGGCCGCCGCTGGGCGATGGCTGCGATCGCCTGTTGCTTGACGGCTGCACTGATGGCGCCGCAGATCCCGTGGTACGTGAGCGCAGATCCTGGGCAGGGCGGTGTGCCGCTGCGAGCGATGACCATCAACATGTTGTTCGGCAATGCCGATGCGACGGACGTCGTCGAACGGGCGACATCCGCCGCCGACGTCGTGATGGCACAGGAACTCACTCCCGAAGCCGTCCGTGCACTCTCCGCAGCAGGCATGAACGCCGCCTTCCCCTTTCAAGCGCTGGAGCCGCGCGCGGAGGCCGCCGGGGTCGGTGTCTACAGCAGGTTCCCGATCACCGACGTCCTGCGAATCCCCGGCTACGAGCTGGCGATGGTAAAGGCGCGCGTCCACGTTGCGGGCGTTTCCGACGCACTCACGGTGATGTCGATCCACTTCGCGGCTCCGTGGCCGCAACCGATCGACGGTTGGCGGCGCGATGTGAGCAAGTTCGGAAAGACGCTCGCCGAGGTGGCCGACCAATCCAACGGCGCACCGGTGCTCGTCGGCGGAGACTTCAACTCGACCATCGACATGCGGCCGTACCGCGAGTTGCTGTCCAACGGCTACCGGGACGCGGCCGAACAGGCAGGCGCGGGAAGGGAATTCACGTATCCGTCGAACGAACGGATTCCGCCGTTCATGGGAATCGATCACTTCCTGACCAGAGACTGCACGGCCGTCTCGTCGTATACGGCCCGGATTGCGGGCACCGATCACCGTGCGTTGCTGGCCACCGTGATGCTGCCGGCCGCGGGCACTAGTTGATGGGAACGTCGAGCAGAGGCCGGTCGACGTCGGCGCCTGGGCCGTCGAAGTGCCACCACTCGCCGGGGTAGACCGATAGCCCGCCGACCTTCATGCCATCGCGCAGCAGTGCCCGGTTGGCCTGCTGCGCAGCCGTGACGCCATCGGTGGCGAATGCCTTTGCGCGCAGGGTGAAGTCGTCGAATCCGGTGCCCATGTCGAGCAGACCCGAAGGACCCGTCAGCGTCACGTCCACCGACCGGGCGGCCACGTGACTGCGTGCGTACGCACTCGGCCGGGCCACCCAGTTGGGATCGGGCACGACGGCGAACATCCGGACCTGGACGTCGTGGGGTCGATAGCAGTCCCAGAACACCATCCGCAGCCCGCGTGCTCGAAAGACGTTGGCAGCAGCGGCAAGTCCGGGCGCAAGCGAATTGTGCACCATGCAGCGCGCGTCGGCCGGGTACAGCGGCGCGCCGACGAAGTTGTCCGCGGTGGCGTACCGGAGGTCCACGACGGCATCGGGGACGACGCTCAGGATGTCCACCAGGCCCGCCGCCTGCGCCTGCGGCGACAGGGGTGGCGGGTCAGCGGAGGCGATCGGTGACGTCATCAACAGGGTGGGTAGGGCCAAGGCCGCCGCGAGCGCGCGCAATTGCACGCGCAACACCGGCGTGTTGCGAGCAGACACGCTCGCTCGCGGCGAAGAGATCAGGCCTCGGTGAAGTTACGCGTGACGGCAGGGTCGACGGGGATGCCGGGACCGGTGGTCGTCGATACGGTGATCTTCTTGAGGTAGCGGCCCTTTGACGAGGACGGCTTGGACCGCAGTACCTCGTCGAGAGCGGCGCCGTAGTTCTCGGCGAGCGCCTTCTCGTCGAAGGACGCCTTGCCGATCACGAAGTGCAGGTTGGCCTGCTTATCGACGCGGAAGTTGATCTTGCCGCCCTTGATGTCCGACACGGCCTTGGCGACGTCGGGCGTCACCGTTCCGGTCTTGGGGTTGGGCATCAGGCCACGCGGGCCGAGCACGCGCGCGATGCGGCCGACCTTGGCCATCTGGTCGGGCGTGGCGATCGCAGCGTCGAAGTCGAGGAATCCGCCCTGGATCTTTTCGATCAGGTCGTCGCTTCCGACCTCGTCAGCACCTGCTGCCAAAGCAGCCTCGGCCTTGTCACCGACGGCGAACACGATGACGCGGGCCGTCTTGCCGGTGCCGTGGGGCAGGTTGACGGTGCCGCGGACCATCTGGTCGGCCTTGCGGGGGTCGACGCCGAGTCGGATGGCGACCTCGACGGTGGCGTCCTGCTTCTTGCTCGACGTCTCCTTGGCCAGCTTCGCGGCCTCTAGCGGCGTGTACAGATTGTCACGATCCACCTTCTCGGCGGCTTCGCGGTATGCCTTACTCGTCTTGCTCATTGTGAATCCAATCGTGTTGTTGGGTCGTGGTCATTCAGGCCGAAGCGAGCCCTTCCACGCTTGCTGGTACTGCAGTGGAACAACGTGCTACTTAACGGTGATTCCCATCGACCGCGCCGTGCCCGCGATGATCTTGGCGGCCGCGTCGATGTCGTTGGCGTTGAGATCTTCCTTCTTGGTCTCGGCGATCTCGCGCACCTGATCCCAGGTCACCGTGGCGACCTTGGTCTTGTGCGGCTCGCCGGAGCCCTTCTGCACGCCAGCGGCCTTCAGCAACAGCCGGGCAGCGGGCGGGGTCTTGAGAGCGAAGGTGAAGCTGCGGTCCTCGTAGACGGTGATCTCCACGGGAATGACGTTGCCGCGCTGCGACTCCGTCGCCGCGTTGTACGCCTTGCAGAACTCCATGATGTTGACGCCGTGCTGGCCGAGCGCGGGACCAACTGGCGGGGCGGGATTGGCCTGCCCGGCTTGGATCTGCAGCTTGATCAGCCCAGTGACCTTCTTCTTCGGGGCCATGAGTGTTCGGTTCCTCTTCTTCTGGTTCTACGGGTTCTTGGGTGCTGATTTGTTGGGGTGAAAGCGATTAGATCTTGGCGACCTGGGTGAAGGTCAGTTCGACGGGCGTCTCGCGACCGAAGATCGACACCAGCACCTTGAGCTTCTGCTGTTCGGCGTTGACCTCGCTGATCGAGGCGGGCAGCGTCGCGAAAGGGCCGTCCATGACGGTGACCGACTCGCCGACCTCGAAGTCGACGAGGATCTCGGGACGTTCGAGGCTCGCCTCGGAGCTGGCGGCGCCGCCGGACGTGCTCTTGGCGGGCTTCTTCGCCGCGCCCTGCGGCAGCAGGAACTTGACGACGTCGTTGAGCGTCAGCGGGGAAGGCTTGCTGGTGGCGCCGACGAACCCGGTGACTCCCGGGGTGTTGCGCACCGCGCTCCACGATTCGTCGGTGAGCTCCATGCGGACGAGGATGTAGCCGGGAAGCACCTTGCGGTTGACCTGCTTGCGCTGGCCGTTCTTGATCTCGGTGACCTCTTCGGTGGGCACTTCCACCTGGAAGATGTAGTCGCCGACGTCAAGGTTTTGCACGCGGGTCTCGAGGTTGGCCTTGACCTTGTTCTCATAGCCGGCATAGGAGTGGATGACGTACCAGTCGCCCGGCTTGAGACGCAGCTCCTTCTTGAGCGCCTCGGCGGGATCGAGATCCTCGTCGGCCTCGGCCTCGTCAGCCACCAGTTTGTCGGTCGGCTCCGCGTCGCCTGCGTCAGCCACCGCTTCCGCGGTGTTCTGTTCCAGCGACTCCGCAGCCTCGTCGGCGATCACGATCGCCGGGTCCGCGGCTTCTGCGAGCGCGTCGGACACACCCGAGGGCGTTTCGCCATCGAAGGTCGTCACGGTTGTCAATCCTCTCTAAATCTCTCTGCTGGTCACGCAGGCGGCTGGGTCAGCCGAATACCAACGTCACTAGCTTGGCAAGGCCGAGGTCGACCCCGCCGATCAGCGCCACCATGAACGCCAGGAATATCAACACCACCGACGTGTAGGTGACCATCTGCTTGCGGTTCGGCCAGATGACCTTGCGCAGTTCGGCGATGACCTGCTTGACGTAGGTCACGACGAAGGTGATCGGGTTCTGGCGCGACTCGCCCTTCTTGGCGGTCTTCTTCTTCGCCTTGCCGGTGCCGTTCTTCTCGGTACCTAGCTCGACTGCCGTCGACTCGACGTCGTCGCCCGTCGCATCGCGCCGAGACCTCTTGCCCCGTGGCTGCTGCGACCGGGCCGCAACGGCGGTCCGACCGCGACCGACGGTGTCGTCCGTGGTTTCGGTGTCGTCGCCTGCGGAGCCAGCACCATCGCGCTCGTCGCTCACCGCATGCCTCTCATCTGGTCATTGGTGGTCACCATTCCAGTGTCCACGTTCTTCTATTCAATTAAGCAGGGGCGACAGGACTTGAACCTGCAACCTGCGGTTTTGGAGACCGCTGCTCTGCCAGTTGAGCTACGCCCCTTCGTAAACGGCACTGCTGGCAGGTCCTTGCCGCTCGGGGCCTCACACAACTCGCGCGCTCCCCGATCGGTCGATCAGGAACCGACGGACAGCGCGCTGTTTTGGGTAAAACCCCGAGGACCGAGTGTACATCGGCCCAGTTCTGAGTTACTAATCCTTGACTGCCGTGCGCACGACCTGACCGCTTTCGGCGTCCCAGGCCATCGAGATCGAGTTGTCGCCGTCGTGGCCCATCAGCGTGGTGAACCCCTCCAACACGATCTCACCGTCGTCGTTGGTGCAGACGCTGCGGGTGACGACGATGTCCGCGCCGAAACGCTCGACCACGGACAGGATCTCCAACGATGCGTGCACCCTGAGCCCGACCTTGAGGGGCTGATGAAAGATGAACTTCTGGTCGACCTGGACGATCTGCATGGTGCTCATGCCCACGTCGACCTTGCGGAAGAAGTCCTGCTGCACGAGCAACGCCAGGATCGAGGGAAACGTCAGCGACGCGACCAGGTTGTCATGACCGAGTTCGGCGGCCGCATCCTCGTCGAACGACGCGGGGTCGTCGGCCTTGATCGACCGGGCGTACTGGCGCACCTGCTCGCGACCGATGACGAACGCCTCGTCGTAGTGATGCACCATCCCCTGGATGTCAGCCTTTAGCGGCATCGGCTAGGCCAGCTTCGCGGTGGCAACAGCGCGCCCGAAGATCTTCTTCCCGCCAGTGGTTGCCGACAATGCGATGGTCACCGACTTCGATTCGGGCTCAACGGATTTCACGCGTCCATTGAAGACGATCTCGGCGCCGACGCCGTCGTTGGGCACCGGGACCACTGCGGTGAACCGGACGTTGTATTCGGTCACCGCCGCCGGATCGCCGACCCATGCGGTCACGTAGCCACCGCCGAGGCCCATGGTCAACATGCCATGCGCGATCGCCGTGTCGAGGCCGACCTGCTTGGCGATCTCGTCGTCCCAGTGGATCGGGTTGAGGTCGCCGGACACGCCGGCGTAGTTGACCAGGTCCGTGCGGGTGAGCGGGATCACCCGCTCCGGAAGTTGGTCACCGACCTTCACCGAGCTGAACTCACGCAGTGCCATCAGAAAAGCCCTTTCCGCTTTCGTCCGAACGGCCGGCCAAGGTCGTGAACGATTCTTGGACGGTCTCACCCTTGTCGTTGGTGATGATGTTCTTGGTCACGATGATGTCGGTTCCGTGCGCCTCCCGAACCGAGTGGAGGTAGACGTCGCAGTACAGCCGGTCGCCCGCGTAGATGGGGCGCACGAACTTGAGCTCCTGGTCGACCTGCACGATCTGCTCGTCCTGGATGCCGATGTTCGCGTGTTCGAAGAAGGCCCACTGCGCCTGGTAGCCGAATACGGAGATGAACGTCAGCGGCGCAGGCAGCGACTCGTGACCGAGGGCCGCCGCGGCGTCCTCGTCGTAGTACGCGGCATCGTCGTTCTTGACCGCCACCGCGTACTCGCGCACCTTCTCGCGACCGACCTCGTAGAAGTCGGGATAGCGATAATGCATCCCAACGATGCTGGAAGACAAGGACACCGATTCAGAACCTAACTCGGCTAGCCCGGAGCGACCGCCCGCGGGTCGGCCGTTAACGCGATTCCTTGTGCGGCTGATGCTTCCCGCAGTTGGGGCAAAACTTCTTCAGCTCGAGCCTGTCGGGATCGTTGCGCCGGTTCTTCTTGGTGATGTAGTTGCGGTGCTTGCACACCTCGCAGGCCAAGGTGATCTTGGGCCGTACGTCTGTACTGGAGGCCACGTCTTCGTCCTAGCTTCGGTTACTTCGTCGTTGTACTGCTCTGTCGTGTTGTAGCGGTGGGGAGGCTCGATCTCCCGACCTCACGATTATGAGTCGTGCGCTCTAACCAGCTGAGCTACACCGCCATGCCGGGCGCCTTGGGTCGAGCTTCCTCGCGTCGCTCGCCCCAGCCCCCGAGCCCCCTAACGGAATCGAACCGTTGACCTTTTCCTTACCATGGAAACGCTCTACCGACTGAGCTAAGGGGGCCTTACTTCCTTCGAAGGCCCACTGCGTCGAGCGGAAGTCGAAACGGCTTCCATGCCGTGGGCCTTAAAGAGGGTACATTCTCGACGTTTGCCTCGCCAAACCGCTGTTCATCGGCGCCTTGGGCACCGCATAGTCTTGCTGCATGACCAGCCCCGCGGATGACGACCGCCTGTACTTCCGGCAGCTACTGTCGGGCCGAGACTTCGCAGAGGGCGACATGATCGCCCAGCAGATGCGCAACTTCGCCTACCTGATCGGCGATCGTCAGACGGGTGACTGCATCGTGGTCGATCCGGCCTATGCCGCCAACGATCTCGTCGACGTCATCGAATCGGACGGCCTGCACCTGTCCGGTGTGTTGGTGACGCACCACCACCCCGACCACATCGGCGGCTCGATGATGGGCTTCGAGCTGAAGGGCCTCGCCGAGTTGTTGGAGCGAACCGAGGTGCCGGTACACGTCAACGCCCACGAGGCGGAGTGGGTCTCGCGGATCACCGGCATACCGCGTAACGACCTCACCTCGCACGAGCACGGCGACAAGGTCGCCGTGGGCGACGTCGAGATCGAGTTGCTCCACACGCCCGGTCACACGCCCGGCAGCCAATGCTTCCTGCTGGACGGCAGACTCGTCGCCGGTGACACGCTGTTCATCGAGGGATGTGGCCGCACCGACTTTCCGGGCGGCAACGTCGACGACATGTTCCGCAGCCTACAAGCGCTTGCGCAGCTGCAGGGCGACCCGACGGTCTTCCCTGGGCACTGGTATTCGGCCGAACCGAGCGCCGCCCTTTCGGACGTCCGACGCACCAATTACGTCTATCGCGCAAGCAATCTGGACCAGTGGCGGATGGTGATGGGCGGCTAACGGACTCGCCACAGAGTGCAATTTCGTAAGGCAGCGTTAGCAGGCCTGCGCTATTCTCCGGGTTCGCAGCGTCCATGGGATGCGTGAACGGAGGAACCGTGCGATGACGACACCCGCCGATTGGTATCCCGATCCCGAGAACCCGGGTCAGCTGCGGTATTGGGACGGAACCGCGTGGACGATGCACCGCGCTCCCGCGCCGCCCCCTGCCCCCGAAGTCGAACAGCCGCCTGCGGCCGTCGAGCACGCGGCACCTGCCGCAGAGCCCTCCGCTCCTCTCGAAGCGACTGCGCCCTTCGAGCCTGCGCCGCACGACGACGCGGCGTCGGGCGCGACCGTCGCGTTCCAACGAGCAGCCTTCGAACCACCGGCTTCCGCCGAGCCGACGCCTGCTCCCGAACCGGAACCCATTGCAGAACCGGCGCCCGCTGCAGAACCGGAACCTGCCCCCGAGCCGACGCCCATCCCCGAGGCGACGACGCCGCCCGAGGCGCCCCCCGCCGCGGCCGAGCCCGCACAGCCAGTCGAGCCTCCCGCGCACGCGGCGCCGCCGGAAGTGGCTCCAGGCGACACGCCATACAGCGAGCGGGCAACGACCGTCGTGAAGCTCCCCCCACTCCCATCGCTCCAACCCACGCCTTCAACGCCGCCGGAGCCTCCGGTGCCACCCGAGCCGTCGGCTCAGCCCGAGCAACTGTCTCCGCCAGAGCCATCGCCTCAGCCTGATCAAAAAACGGGTCCTGATCAAAAGACGACGGTCATCCCGATCATGCACAACCCCCTCCGACCCGAATTGCCGTCAGAGCAATCGAGTTCGACGTCCGAGCCCGAAGGGGAATCGCCGACGACTGCGGTGCCGACGTACGGGGCCTCCTCGTATGGCCCACCGTCGTACGGTGGGCCATCTGCCGGCGGGCCCGCGGCCCCCTCCTACGGCGCTCCAGCGTCCTACGACGCCCCCGCTTCGTACGGCGGTCCGCCCTCCTACGACGCGCCGTCCTCCTACGACGCTCCTCAGTCGTATGGCACGCCGCCAGGACCGCCCCAGTTCGGACCGCCCCCGGGGGGCGACGACGGCGGCAGCGGTGGAGGCGACGGCAGCAACCGCAAGCTGATCATCACCTTCGCGAGCGTCGTCGGCGCGCTGCTGCTCATCCTCATCCTGCTCTTGGTGTACGCCTTCCTCATTCGCGACGACACCACGACGACGGCCTCGGTGTCGTCGGCGTCGTCATCGTCGTCCGCGACGGCCACCACCACGAAGGCACTCGAAACCTCACAGATCGAGACGACGACGTCGAAGCCACCCGGCGGCGATGAGGGCACCGAGGGTGACTTCACCTTCTCGGTCAAGGACACCGACCGGGGCCAAACGATCACCTCTGTCATCACCGACAGCCTCCAGGTGACGGCGAACGGTGAGTACTTCGTCGTGTACCTGGACATGAAGAACAACGGGACCGCGCCCGCGATCTTCGTCGGCAACCTGCAGCAGCTCAACGCCGACGGCACGGCGTACTCGCCCGACGACACCGCGTCGTCGTATCTTGGCGGCGGCGCGGTGTCGATCAACCCAGGGGACTCCGTCGAGGTACCCGTCGCCTTCGACGTCCCCGTCGGCACAGAACCGACGACGATCATGGTTCACGCCGTCCCCGGCGGAACGGGAGTCGAACTGCCGCTGTGATTCGCGTCGTAGATCACATTCGCCGACACCAAGCGTCCAGTTCCTGACTCCAGTCAGGCGCTGCATGGCAACCTCATGAGTGTGAGCAAAGCATCGTGCGGCCGACTTTCGGGATCGCCAGCGAAGGGTTAGTGTCCAAGGCGCAAACACTCAACCAGATGAGGCACAGTGGACTGGCTTAGCGATCGGTGGAATCAGCTGACCACCCTCGGGTCTGGAGGGTGGCTGGCAATCGCAGCGTGGGCCGCGCTGCTGTTCGGCGTCGTCGTCCTTCTCGTGGTCAATCGACAAATCCGCAAGAACCGCGAGCTCAAGCTGGAGCAGGTCCGGCCGCAGGTAGCCATGTACATGGAGCCTCACGCCTCCGACTGGCACATCATCGAGCTGGTCGTCAGGAATTTCGGCCAGACCGCCGCGTACGACATCAGGTTCGACTTCATCAATCCCCCAACCGTTGCCGCGTACGAAGACCGGAGCATCGACGGTCCCCCCGAAGTCGACGAGCTCGAGCTGCCCAGCGAACTTCCGTTACTGGCTCCGGGACAGGAGTGGCGAACTGTCTGGGACAGCTCCATCAGCCGGGAAGAGCTCGGCGGAGCAATCCGATCGCGGTTCGACGGCTCACTGACCTACTACGACCGTCCGCGACCGGTGGGCGGCAAGGCCGAGTCGCGGTACTGGAACAAGCGCGAAGAGTTCGAATCGAAGGTCTGCCTCGACTGGGCGACCCTGCAGCCTGCCCATCGGCTGGACATGATGACGTCGCACGACCTGGCCAAGCGTGAGAAGCAGAAGCTGGAACTGCTTCGCAGCTTGCTCAACTACTTCCATCACGCATCGAGGGAAACCCGGCCGGACGTGCTCCGCGCCGAGATCGACCGCGTCAACCGGGCGGCGGAAGAGGCAGCCGACCGCCTCAAGACCAAGCAGGTGGACGTCCCGTCTCTCCAGCTGCCGAAGGTGTCGAAGCACTCGAAGCATGCTGCGCCGGTGAACCAGGCGCCGGTGGAGGAAACGACGGAGCTGCTCGACTTTCCGTGGATCAAGGACGGCGCGGCGGTCCAGGGCCAACGGATGGCGCCGCGGGCGGTCCCCAACGCGAATTGGGCGAATCACCGATAGTTACGATCGGCTCGGACAGCCAACCCTAGGGAGAGCCGATGCGCAGCCCGGTCAACTACGAGCAGAACGAGTCGGTCGCCACGATCACGCTCGACGACGGCAAGGTCAACGTCTTGTCGCCAGCGATGCAGGATGCGGTCAACGCTGAACTCGATCGCGCCGAGAAGGCTGCCCTCGACGGCGAGGTCAAGGCGATCGTGCTGGCAGGCAACTCACGAGTGCTGAGCGGCGGCTTCGACCTCGGCGTGTTCAACTCCGGAGACGCTTCCGCGGCGCTCGGCATGCTGTCGGGCGGCTTCGAACTGTCGATCCGGCTGTTGACGTTTCCCGTTCCCGTCGTCATCGCAGCGACCGGCCCCGCGATCGCGATGGGGTCATTCCTGCTGCTCAGTGGCGATCACCGGGTCGGCTCGCCGAAGTCACGATGCCAGGCCAACGAAGTGGCGATCGGGATGGTGCTGCCCATCTCGGCGATCGAGATCATGCGGATGCGCCTGACGCGTGCGGCCTTCCAGCGCGCGGTCGCAGTCGCGGCGACGTTCCGCGGCGACGAGGCCGTCGCCGCCGGATGGCTCGACGAGATCGTCGAACCCGAGAACGTGCTGGCACGCGCTCACGACGTGGCGGCAGAGTTCGCCGCGACGCTGCACGTCAAGGCTCACCGGGCAAGCAAGTTGAAGGCACGCGACGATGCGCTGAAGGCGATCCAGGCCGGAATCGACGGGCTCCCAGCAGAATTCGCCGCCAGCTAGGCTCCCACCCACGCGATTTGTGCACTCTCACCCGCGGTGAGCGCGGGCGCGCGTGCACGAATCGCGCTAGGGGTTGCGCGAGTGACTGTCGGACCTGCGTCCTAGGGTGGCCTCGATGGCGTTTCACGTTCACCGTGCCGAGCGGACGGACCTTCTGGCAGACGGTCTCGGTGCCATGCTCTCCGAACCTCTCGACGATCCCTTCGCCATGGAGTTGGTGCTGGTCCCCGCGCGCGGCGTCGAGCGCTGGTTGAGCCAGCGCCTGTCGCACGTCCTTGGCCGCGGTTCGGGGGACGACGGCGTGTGCGCGGGGATCGAGTTCCGCAACCCGCACTCGCTCATCGCAGACATCACCGGCACCCAAGACGACCCGTGGGCCCCGGACGTCATGGTGTGGCCGCTACTGGAGGCCATCGACGAAAGCCTCGGCGAGGCTTGGTGCCAACCGCTGGCCACCCACCTCGGGCACTTCGAGGTCGACGGCGAGAAGGAGCTTCGGCAAGGTCGGCGTTACGCCGTCGCACGACGCATCGCTGGGCTCTTCGCGTCGTACGCCAGGCAGCGGCCACAGTTGCTCGTCGACTGGCTCGAAGGGCGGGCGGCCGACCTCGACGGCGATCTCGAATGGCAGCCGCCGCTGTGGCGGGCGCTCGTCGAACGTATCGAAGCCGAGCCGCCCCACGTCCGGCATCGCAAAGCCGTTGCTCGCCTTCGTGATTCGCCCACCTATCTGCCAAGTCGGCTGTCGCTGTTCGGCCACACCAGACTTCCCGCCACCGAGCTCGAACTCATCGCCGCACTCGCCACGCACCACGATCTGCACCTGTGGCTCCCCCATCCCAGCGATCACCTGTGGCGGGCCCTTGCCCACGAACACGGTGCCGTCGCACGTCGCGAAGACACCAGCCATCGCGCGGTCGGCCAACCGCTACTTGCAACCCTGGGCCGGGACCTCCGCGAGTTGCAACGCAGCCTTCCCGCCGAGCGCGCCACCGACGAGTACCTCCGTCGCGAGGCCGACGGCACTGACCATCCGGACACCCTGCTCGGCTGGCTGCAATCCGACATCGCCGCGAATTCCGTTCGACCGCAAGGTCGTCACCTTGCTACCGAAGATCGATCCGTGCAGGTGCACGCCTGCCACGGCCCTGCTCGTCAGGTCGACGTCCTTCGCGAGGTACTGCTCGGCCTGCTCGCCGACGACCACACGCTGGAACCTCGCGACATCCTCGTCATGTGCCCCGACATCGAGGCCTACGCGCCGCTCATCAACGCCGACTTCGGGCTGGGAGACGTTCTGCGCGAAGCACATCCGGCTCACCGTCTACGGATGCGGCTTGCCGACCGCTCGCTCGTTCAGACCAACCCGCTACTCGGCGTCGCATCGCAGCTGCTGGAGCTCACCGGCCGCCGGGTCACCGCCAGCGAGGTGCTCAACCTCGCGCAGTCCGGCCCGGTGCGTGCCCGCTTCGGCTTCACCGACGACAACCTGGAGGACATCACCCGCTGGGTCCGCCAGGCGAACGTCAGGTGGGGATTCGATCAGCCACATCGTCGGCCGTACGGAGTCGACTTCGTCCACAACACTTGGCGTTTCGGCATCGACCGGATACTGGCTGGGGTCGCGATGTCCGAGGACGCCCACGCCTGGATCGGCGCCACACTCCCCCTCGACGACGTCAGCAGCAACCGCGTCGAACTCGCCGGGCAACTCGCCGAGTTCGTCGACCGGCTGCAACGCACGGTTGAATCGCTCACCGGCGCAAAGCCCTTGCACGACTGGCTAACCGCGCTGGCCGACGGCATCGCCATGCTCACGCGCATCGACGACGCCGACGCGTGGCAGACCAGCCAGATGGAACGCGAGTTCGGCGAGGTGCTCGCCGCTGCGGGCGAGCGATCCCGCACCGTCTTGCGACTGCCTGACGTCAAGGCGCTGCTCGAACGTCATCTCGCCGGGCGGCCCACCCGCGCGAACTTCCGCACCGGCACGCTGACCGTCTGCACGATGGTGCCGATGCGGTCGGTCCCCCATCGCGTGGTCTGCCTGATCGGACTCGACGAGGGCGTGTTTCCGCGCAGGGGCGTGGTCGACGGCGACGACGTCCTTGCCCGCGCCCCGATGACGGGTGAGCGCGACACCCGTTCGGAGGACAGGCAACTGCTGCTCGACGCAATCGGGTCGGCAACCGAGAAGCTGGTCGTCGCCTACACGGCCGCCAACGAGTACTCGGGGCAGGCGCGGCCACCCGCCGTACCGTTGGCCGAGCTGCTGGACACCCTCGACGTCACGACGGGCGAACCCGTCCGCGATCGGATAGTCGTCCGTCATCCCTTGCAGCCGTTCGACATTCGCAATGCCATTCCCGGCTGTCTAGTGCCCGAGGTGCCGTTCACGTTCGACCCTACGGTGTTGCGGGCGGCGCAGGCCGGTGTCGGCGAGCGTTCCGATCAACCGAAGTTCATCTCGGGGCCGCTGCCCGCGCGGCCGTCCGAAGACGTCGCCCTCACCGAGTTGACCGGTTTCTTCAAGGATCCCGTCAAGGGTTTCTTCCGTGCGCTGGACTACACGCTGCCCTGGGACGTCGACGGTGTCGAGGACGCGATGCCCGTCGACATCAACGCGTTGGAGGAGTGGACCGTCGGCGACCGATTGCTCTCCGACATGTTGGGCGGCATGACGCCCGAGGAGGCCAGGCAGGCGGAGTGGCGCCGCGGCTCCCTTCCGCCGGGAAAGCTCGGCTGGCGCAAGGCAACCGAGTTGTGCGAACAGGCCGATCTGCTCGCCGACGCTGCCAGGCGTTACCGCACGTCGACTGCGACGGCCTTCGACGTCGACGTCGATCTGGGCGATGGAAGGCGATTGACCGGCACGGTGTCGCCGGTGTTCGGCGATCGCCTGGTGTCCGTGACCTATTCGAAGCTGGACGGCAAGCACATGCTGTCGTCGTGGATTCCGTTGTTGGCGTTGGTCGCTCACTACCCCAAGCGTGACTGGTCGGCGGTCTGCGTCGGACGACCCAAGCGCGGCACCGCTCCGCGGCTGGAGGGCCTCGGCCGTCCCGACGAATCGGCAGTCGGGCTGGTGAGGGACCTCGTCGCGATCTACGACGCGGGATCCCGCGAGCCGCTTCCGTTGCCCATCAAGACGTCCTACGCCTGGGCGGTCGCCAGGCACGGCGGCGAGGATCCCGAGCGGCAGGCCGAGTTTCGCTGGAAGTCCAACGACCGGTTCCCCGCCGAGGACAAGGACCCCGCACAGATGCGAGCATGGGGCGGTCAGGTACGGCTGCGCGAGCTGATGCAACCGGTGCGGCCCGGCGAGGAGTGCGACGGCGAGACCAACCGCCTCGGCGCGTACGCCGGCCGGTTGTGGCTGCCGATGTTGCGCGCGGAGCGGAGCCCGGACTGATGGACCGGTTCGACCTTCTCGGCCCGCTGCCGGCCGCGCACACCACCACCGTGCTGGAGGCAAGTGCTGGCACCGGTAAGACCTTCACGTTGGCCGGCCTCGTGACCCGCTACGTCGCCGAGGGCGCCGCCACGCTGGACCAGATGCTGCTCATCACGTTCGGCCGCGCCGCGAGCCAGGAGCTCAGAGAGCGCGTTCGCCACCAAATCACCGAGGCCGCAGCGGCTTTCGACGACCCCGCTGTGGGGATGGGCAACGAGGTGGTCACCCATCTCCTGGATGGCACCGACGAGGAGAGGGCAGCACGCTGCGAACGACTGCGCGACGCGCTGGCGGGCTTCGACGCCGCGACGATCGCCACCACGCACCAGTTCTGCCAACTGGTGCTGCGGTCGCTGGGCGTGGCAGGCGACTCCGATTCCGGCGTGCACCTCGTCGAGAGTCTGACCGACCTGGTCACCGAGATCGTCGACGACCTGTATCTCGCGCACTTCGGACAGGACACCGACGACCCGGCGCTGACCTATCGAGCCGCCCTGGACCTCGCCCGTACGGTCGTCGAGAATCCTGCCACCGAGTTGCGGCCAAGGGAGCCCGACCCCGACTCGCACGCCGCGATCTGCATCGCCTTCGCGAATGACGTTCTCGCCGAACTGGAGACCCGCAAGCGTCAACTCGGGGTGCTCGGCTACGACGACCTCCTCACTCGCCTTGCTGCAGCGCTCGACGACGAGGATTCGCCTGCGAGGTTCCGCATGCACACGCGGTGGCCCATCGTGATGGTCGACGAATTCCAGGACACCGATCCCGTGCAGTGGGAGGTGATCGACCGCGCCTTCAGCGGACGTTCGACCGTCGTGCTCATCGGCGATCCGAAACAGGCGATCTACGCGTTCCGCGGCGGCGACATCGTCACGTATCTGCGCGCCGCCGAGACGGCAGGGCACAAGCTGACCCTCGGCACCAACTGGAGAAGCGACGGCGTGCTCGTCGACAGGCTGCAAGCGGTGCTCAACGGCGCCAAGCTCGGCAACGACAAGATCGTCGTCCACGACGTCGAGGCTGCGCACACGGGGCACCGTCTGGCGGGTGCGCCGCACAACGACCCGTTCCGGCTGCGGGTCGTCAAGCGAGAGACGTTCGGGCGCAGGGGTGTTCAGAACCTGAGCATCAACGATCTGCGGGACCACATTGGCAAGGACCTTGCCGCCGACATCGGTGCCCTGCTCGCCAGCGGTGCGACGTTCGACGGCAGGCCGATCGCCGCCCGCGACGTCGCGGTGATCGTCGAGAAGCACAAGGACGCGCGGGCATGCCAGGCCGCCTTGAGCGCGGCGGCCATCCCTTCGGTGTACACGGGCGACTCCGACATCTTCACCTCGGAGGCCGCCGACGACTGGCTGGCCCTGCTGGAGGCATTCGACCAGCCCCACCGCACCGGAGTCGTGCGCGCGGCCGCGGCGACGACGTTCTTCGGCAAGAGCGCCCTCGACTTGGCCGAGCAGGGCGACGCGTTGACCGATCGGGTTGCGGAGACCCTGCGCGAGTGGGCCGGACACGCCAGGGAGCGTGGCGTTGCGGCGATCTTCGAGGCCGCACAGCTAGCGGGCATGAGCGATCGCGTGCTGTCGTGGCGCGGTGGCGAACGCCACATGACCGACCTCGCGCACATGACTCAGTTACTGCAGGACGTCGCCCATCGCGAGCACTACACCCTTCCCGCGCTTCGGGACTGGTTGCGCGCCGAACGCGACGGGGCAGGTACCACCGAGCGAAGCCGACGGCTCGACAGCGACGCCGCCGCGGTGCAAATCATGACGGTGTGGGTGAGCAAGGGACTTCAGTATCCGGTCGTGTACCTGCCGTTCGCATTCAACCGCAACGTGCAGGAGCGCGACATGATCGTCTACCACGACGACGAGGTCCGCTGCCTGCACGTCGGCGGCAAGGACAGCCCCGACTACAACACCGTCGCGAAGCTGGGCCACGAGGAGGCGGCAGGAGACGACAGCCGATTGACCTACGTCGCGCTCACCCGCGCTCAGGCTCAGGTCGTCGCATGGTGGTCGCCGGCGTACGACGAACCCAACGGGGGACTTTCGCGGCTCCTTCGCGGACGTCGGCCAGGTGAGTCGACGGTGCCCGACCGATGCAAGCCCGACAAGATCAGCGACGACGCGGCGCTCGCGTTGCTGCAGCAGTGGGAGGCGGTCGGTGGCCCCGTCCTGGAGGAGTCGGTCCTGACGCGTGCTCCGGCCCTGCCCGCCGCGCCGCCACCGTCGGAGCTCGACGTGCGCCACTTTCATCGCACCATCGACACGACGTGGCGCCGCAGCTCCTACTCCAGCCTCATCCGCGTGACCGAAACATACGGCGTCAGTAGTGAACCCGAGGTCGTCGAGCTTGACGACGAGGTCGCCGACATCCCGCTGTTGCAGACGCCGAGCGGTCCCGACCTGCTCTCGCCAATGGCCGACATGCCCAAGGGTGCGAAGTTCGGCAGCCTGGTGCACGGGGTGCTGGAGACCGCCGACCCGTTCGCCGCCGACCTCGCCGCCGAACTGGAGGCGCAGGTCCGTGCGCACTCCGTCTGGTGGCCGGTCGACGTGCCTGCCGCAGAACTCGCGGCGGCGCTGCTGCCGATGCACGATTCCCCGCTCGGTCCACTCGCCGGCGGCCTGACGCTGCGCGAGATCGGTCAGCGAGACAGGTTGTGCGAGATGGACTTCGAGTTCCCACTCGCGGGCGGCGACCTCTGCTCGGGCGCGACGGAGATCCGCCTTCGAGACGTGGGAGTGCTGCTTGCCGAGCACCTCACCGCCGACGATCCGCTCGCTCCCTACGCAGCCAGGTTGGCTTCCGACGGGCTTGGCGATCAACCGCTGCGCGGCTATCTGACCGGTTCGATCGACGTGGTGCTGCGGATCCCCGACGGTAACGGTGTGCGCTACGTCGTCGTCGACTACAAGACGAACTGGCTCGGCAAGGACGACGGGCCACTCACCGCGGCCGACTACGGTCGCCCCCGGCTCGTCGAGGCCATGCTGCACTCCGATTATCCGTTGCAGGCGCTGCTGTACAGCGTGGTGCTGCATCGGTTTCTGCGTTGGCGGCAGCCGGGATACGACCCCCGGCGTCATCTCGGCGGCGTCATGTATCTGTTCGTGCGCGGCATGTGTGGGCCGGACACCCCTGTGCTCGACGGCCATGCCTCGGGCGTCTTCGACTGGGCGTCGCCCGCGGCACTGATCGTCGGCCTCTCCGACCTGCTCGATGCCGGGAGGGCGGCGGCATGACGTCTCCCGAGGCCGTCGACGACGTCGACTGGCGCCGAGCCGCCGGGGCATCGGGACTGCTGCGCGACTTCAACGACGCGGGCGTCGTCGACTCATCGGACGTGCTTGTCGCGCAACGGCTCACGACCCTTGCCGGAGAACACGACGAGCGAGTGGCGCTCGCGACCGCCCTCGTTGTGCGTGGACTGCGTGGCGGTTCGGTATGCGTGGACCTTCGATCGCTTCCTGAGCAGATCGACGACCCCGACCTGCCGTGGCCCGCCGCCGACGAATGGTTGGCCGCCGTCGACGCCAGCCCGCTGCTCGGCCCGCCGCACGTGCTGCGACGCGAGGGACACCTGCTGTATCTCGACCGCTACTGGCGCGAGGAGCAGCAGGTGGCCGATGACCTGCGCGCGATGCTCACCGGCGCTGACCCCGCTCCGGTGGACGCCTTGGACCGACTGTTTCCAGCGGGCTACGAGGAGCAGCGGACAGCCGCTGAAATAGCCGTCTCGCAACGTCTTACGGTGCTGACTGGTGGCCCCGGCACCGGGAAGACCACGACGGTGGCCCGGCTGCTCGCCCTCTTCGCGGGCGGTGCGGATTCGACTGCCCGTGTACGGATCGCGTTGGCTGCGCCAACGGGAAAGGCAGCGGCCAGGCTTCACGAGGCCGTTCAGATCGAGATCGACAAGCTCGATGCCGCTGATCAGCACCGGATTTCGGGATTGAAGGCAACGACGCTGCATCGGCTCCTCGGGAGCAGGCCCGACACCTCGTCGCGATTCCGCCACCACCGCGGCAACCGGTTGCCACACGACGTCATCGTCGTCGACGAGACGTCGATGGTGTCGCTGACGATGATGGCGAGGCTGTTGGAGGCGGTGCGTCCAGAGGCGCGTCTGCTGCTGGTGGGCGACGCCGACCAGTTGGCGTCCGTCGATGCAGGGGCGGTACTCGCCGACCTCGTCGACGGCCTCGGCGAGGGCGGGCGTGGAAGGGTCGCCGCGTTGACGACGTCGCATCGCTTCGGCGAGTCGATCGGCGCGCTGGCATCGGCGATCCGCGATGGCGACGCCGACGCGGCGCTCGACGTGCTGCGGGCGGGAGGTGAGCACATCGAGTGGATCGACACCGAGGACCCGACCGACGATCTGCGCAATGTGCTTCTGCCCCACGCTCGTCGGCTTCGCGAGGCCGCAGTGCTCGGCGACGCCGCCGCGGCCTTGGTGACGCTCGACGAGCATCGGCTGTTGTGTGCTCACCGGCGCGGGCCGTATGGCGTTGCGCACTGGAACCGGCAGATCGAGCGCTGGCTCGCCGAGGCGACGGGCGAGCCGATCTGGTCGGCCTGGTACGCGGGCAGGCCGGTGCTCGTCACCGCGAACGATTACGGGCTGGGCCTATACAACGGCGACACCGGTGTGACGGTCGTCGGCGAGAGCGGGTTGCGGGCCGTCGTGGCCACTGCGGGGCAGCCGCGCGAGTTCGCGACGAGCCGGCTGTCCGACGTCGACACCATGCACGCGATGACGATCCACAAGAGTCAGGGCTCGCAGGCGTCGGAGGTCACCGTCTTGTTGCCGCCGGTGGACTCGAGACTGTTGAGTAGGGAGCTGTTCTACACCGCGGTGACGAGGGCGAAGGCCAAGGTGCGCATCGTCGGGTCTGAGGCGTCGATGCGCGGGGCGATCGACCGCCGAGCCGTGCGAGCATCGGGGCTGGCGACCAGGCTGCGCGCCACGTAGTGACGTCACCGTTTCGTCACCTGAACGCCTGCGTGCGCCCCGGGACGAAGGGGTACCACGGCAGCAGAAGGAAGGCATGATGTTGGACACCTTGATCCGGATCGCACGCGGCACGGCAGAGTCGGCTCTGTCGATCGTCGGCATTCGGGTCGGCACGGAGGAGCCGGCCCACACCAGCCAACCGCTGACGGACGACGTCGAGCTACGGCACTACGGCCCCCGCATCGCCGCCGAGACCACGATCGCGGGCGCCGACGACGACGCGGCTCGCAGCGAGGGTTTCCGCCGGTTGGCGGGATACATCTTCGGCAAGAACCACTCAGGGAATTCGATAGCCATGACGGCGCCAGTCGCGCAGCCACAGGTCGGGCAGAAGATCGCGATGACGGCACCGGTCGCCCAGTCGGCGGATGCGAGCGACGTCGGCCAGGGATCGGTGATCCGATTCTTCATGCCGTCGAAATGGACGCTGGATGCGCTTCCGACGCCCGACGACGAACGGGTCCGATTGACCGTGGTGCCCGCCGAGACCTATGCGGTGCGCAGGTTCAGCGGCGACCGCAGCCCACGCGCGGTCGGGGCGCGGACGGCAGAACTGATGGAGGCGTTGCGCGCGACGGGCTTCGAGGCGACGGGCGAGCCAACCGCCTGGTTCTACGATCCGCCATGGACGCTGCCGTTTCGGCGCCGCAACGAGGTCGCGGTGCCAGTGCAACCCTGATCGGTCGCCACTGGAAGAGTGATTCGCCGTGGATCGCGGTGAACTGAACGACTTGATCGGCCGGGCTGAGCGCTCGCTCGCCCACGTCGACCGACTGCGCTCCGACATCGCGAGCGACGTCCAGCGAATCGTCGACGACATCGTCGTCGACGTGCTGCGCCGAACGTCGGTCGACGAGCTGAAGTCGTATCTGCCCAAGGGCACTCGGGTCGGTGGTCTCAAGTCGTCGCGATACCGAAGCGCCGCTGACGTCTATCAGGCCACGCCGGCAGCGATCGCAGCGTTGCCGGGCATCGGCCCTCAGTCGGCATACGCGATCCACGCGGCGGCGGTGTCGAAGGCTGCGCACGAGCAGTCGGTCGCACGAGTGCGGCTCGACCCGCAGGCCAGGACTCCGCAGGACGGCGTTCTGGCTGGCAGGCTGCTGACCCTGCATGCGGTCGATGCACGTGCGAGGCGATTGCGTGCACTTCTGAACTGGTTGCACGCCGTCGTCGATCCGATGGCCAGGGATTTGCGCAGGCACGACAGCGGTATCCGAATGTTCTTCTCAGGTACCAAGAAGAAGGCTGCGGCCGACGCTGCGGCGGCGACGCTCGAACGGCTCGGTGCAGACCCGGCGTTGGCGGAGCTTGCCGGTCTCATCGATCAGATCGACTGGTATGGCCGGACTCCGTCGGGCGATGTCTGGGCCGACTACGAGCGCGAGGCGGCGGCGGTCAATGCGCTGCTCTCCGAGTTCGCCCCGGGGACGAGCGACGTCGAAGCGTCCCACGGTTACGTGCCGAATCCCATTGTCCAGCAAGCAGAACTCGTCACTCTCGACCTCGTGCAACTGACCGCTCGGCTGCGCGGCTATCAGGCGTTCGGCGCCCAGTACGCACTGTCCCGGCGGAGGGTGATCATCGGCGACGAGATGGGGTTGGGCAAGACGGTGCAGGCTCTGGCCGTCGCCGCTCATCTAGCCGCCGCCGACGGCGTCAGGCATTTCCTGGTGATCTGCCCGGCGAGCGTGGTGGTCAACTGGGCCAACGAGGTCGCCAAACACTCGCTGCTGGTGCCATACGAGGTCGTCGGCGACGATCGCGAGGAAGAACTGCGCCGGTGGGCGTCCGACGGCGGCGTGGCCATCACGACATTCAATACGGTGCAACGGATTTCGCTACCGAACCGGCCCGGTCTGATCATCGTCGACGAGGCACACTATCTGAAGAATCCCGCCGCGCAGCGTTCACGATGGATCAAGTCGCTGCTCGACCCAAACGATCGCGTGCTGTTCCTTAGCGGCACACCGATGGAGAACAGGATCGACGAGTTCCGCAACCTCGTCGACTATGTTCAGCCGTCGATTGCCCGGCAACTCGACGCGTCCGATGGATTGCGCGGCCCACTGGTGTTCCGCAAGACGGTGGCGCCGGTCTACCTGCGGCGCAATCAGGAGGACGTTCTCACCGAGTTGCCCGACCTCATCGAGGCCGAGGAATGGGTCCGCTTGAGCGGCAGCGACTCTGTGGCCTACCGCGCAGCCGTGCAGAGCGGTAACTTCATGGCGATGCGGCAGGCCGCGTATCAGGGTGCGACGGTCGAGTCGTCGGCCAAGCTCGACCGCTTGGTCGAGCTCGTGACCGAGGCTCAGGCCAACAGCGCAAAGGTCATCGTGTTCTCCTACTTCCTCAACACCCTCGAAGTGGTTCGAAACGTGCTGCCCGGCACGGTCTTCGGCCCTTTGACGGGTGCGGTCGGCAGCGCGGATCGCCAGGCGCTCGTCGACGACTTCACCCGTCACCAAGGTAGCGCGACGCTCGTCGCACAGATCGAAGCCGGCGGCGTCGGGCTCAACATCCAGGCGGCCTCAGTGGTGATCATCGCCGAACCGCAGTGGAAGCCCAGTACCGAAAAACAGGCCATCGCAAGGGCGCACAGAATGGGACAGCTGCGGACGGTCCAGGTGCATCGCATCCTCGCCAAGGACACCGTCGACGAATTCATCCGCGACATCGCATTGCGGAAGTCGGAGTTGTTCGACGAGTACGCACGCAAGAGCCTCGCCAAGGAGATCAGCCCAGGCGCGGTCGACGCCTCCTGGTCGGCGCCGACGCAAGACGCCGTCGTCAAGGCCGAGCAGGCTCGGCAGCGAGCGTATGCCGCCGCCGAAACCGCATCCACGGTCGTCAACAAGACGGCGCGACGACCGTAGGTGCGGTCTCGCCGGGTTCAGGCGAGCTTGCTGCCCTGTCGCCACTTGTCCCACGGCACGGTCCAGTCTCCGTTCTGCCAGATCTCCAGCGGCGCGCCGCCGGTGTTCTTCACCTCGACGACGTCCCCGGGCACCGCGAAGTCGTAGAACCACGCGGCGTTGTCCTGGTTGAGGTTCAGGCAGCCGTGGGAGGTGTCTTGGTGCCCCTGCGCCCACACGGTCGAGTTCAGCTGATGCAGATAGATGCCGTCGACGCTGATCCGGGTGGCATAGGCGATCGACTCCTTGTAGCCAAGCCGGGAGTCGATCGGCAGCCCGAACGTCGAGGAGTCCATCACCACGGGGTTGGCCTTGTCCATGACGGTGTAGACGCCGGGCGGCGTGTAGAACGAAAGCGTGCGGCCGTCGATCGTCTCCGAGCCGCCCATCCCCATCGAGGTCGGCATCGTCCGCACCAGCTGGCCGTTGTCGAAGACGCTCACCTGGTGGGTGTTGTCGTCGGCGATCGAGACGTGGGCGTCGCCGATCCGGAACGACACCTTCTGGTCCTCGTCGCCGTAGAGGCCGTCGCCCAGCGAGGTGCCAAACACGTTCGCGGCCACGCTGACCGTCGTGCCAGGCGCGTAGTACTTGGCGGGGCGGAAGTGCGCGGTGTAGTCGTCGATCCAGTTCCACGACCCGTCGACCGGCGGGTTCGTAGTCACGACGAGGTGCCGTTCGGCGTTGGCCTTGTCGGTGACGGGCTCGTCGAACTTCGCGACGATGACCGTGCCGATGCCATACGTCGCGCCGTCCTTCAAGTACACCCCTGCAGTGGAGTCGAGGTAGACGTCGGTCAGTGAGTCGGCCGCCAGGGTGGTGAAGCTCGACGTCTGACGCGACGGCATGCCCTGTGGGCCGCGAGCCGTCACCGTCATGGTGTATTCGCGGCCGTATCCGAGGGGGCCCGCCGGTTTCCACACCTTGTGGTCGGGGGTCAGCACCCCGGGAATCTCCGTTCCGGCGCCATTGACCATGACGACGTCGGTGATCGTCCCACTGTCGGCGCGGACGAGGATCGGACTTGCCGGGTTGACGTCGGCTGCACCGGCCTGCGGCACGATCGCAAGCGCAGCGGCCCGCGAGGGGACCGGCGCCGGCGGTTGCGCCACCGGAACGTCGTGGGCGGCCACGGCGACCGCCTGGCAGGCGTCGTGACACTTCGGGGTCGTCGACAGCACGACCCCCCCGAGCACGGCCAGCACCGCGAAGACGGCGGCCAATCCGGCACCACGAACACGACGAGCAGACCTCAACGAAACTCCGATTTTGTGTGACATCAACTAGATAACGCGTCGCCATCGTAGGTGGTTCACCGGCCGTCGCACCACTCGAGCCGGTCCGCAGCTAATAAGTCCCGGTGAGCTCGTCAGGATACGCTCGCGACTTCTCTTCGGTCAGGGTTTGACTTCGTGACGGCTCAGGATCGACACCCGGTTGAATGCGCCGATGGTGATCGCCACCCAGATCACCGCGGACAGCTCGTCGTCAGTGAGAACCTCTCGGGCGCTGGCGTATTCGCGCTCCGCGGTGTGGTGGTCGGGCAGCGCGGTGGTCACCTCCGCAAGCCTGAGCGCGGCCTGCTCGTGTTCGTCGAACAGTTCGGTGTCGCGCCAGACCGACAATGTCGCGAGCTGTTTCTCCGTCACGCCCGCGGCGGCGGCCCGACGGTGGTGCACCTCGAGACACGTCGGGCAGCCGTTGAGCTGCGAAACCCGCACGTTGACGAGTTCGACCAGGCTGCGCGAGAGGCCTGCCCCCTTCGCGGCGCCGAGCACCGCCGTGGACACTCCGACCATCGCCTGATAGGCCTCTGGCGTCTGCTTGTCGATGTGGAGATGGGCAACGTGCATGGCTGATCGTAATCACCGATGGCAGGCTGGCTGCATGGCTCTGACCGACAAGACCGGAGCACCCGTGACGGTCAGCAAGGAAGCGACGAAGTTCACCATCGCGCTGGAGCAGCGTCGCGTCGGGCTTGCCGCGTTCGCCGACCGTGACGACCAGCGCGTGTTCTTTCACACCGAGGTCGACGAGGAGTTCGGCGGTCGCGGTCTGGCCACCGTCTTGATACGTGAGGCGCTGAAGCAGACCAAGGCGGAGGGTATGCGCATCGTGCCCGTCTGCCCGATGGTCGTCGCCTTCCTACGCAAACATCCTGAGGACGATGACGTCGTCGACCGCCCGACGCCCCAAATCCTGGCCTGGCTGCGCCGCTAGTACTGACGACCGGTTCGCGGTCCTATGCCCGAATTCGAGGCTAGGGCTGCGAGATCGAGCTCATGGTCGTGATCAACCGCGAAATCGCTCGAAACCACAAACCTGACGTCGAAATCGGGCCTAGCAGCCAAACGGACTAGTTGGCAGCCAGGGCCTGGCGGGCGTAGGCACGCACGTCGGCATCGCCGTCGTCGAGAGCTCCGCTGAGCGCCTCGCGTGCGGCGTCCTCCGACGACGCCCACCGCGTGAGGCTCAGCACCGCGGCCTTGCGGACGTCGAGGTGCGGATCGGACAGCGCCCGCGATAGCGGTGGCAGCGCGGCGGTCGGCGACGGCGCCCCGGCCAGTGCTCGCGCGGCGCCCTGCCGGATCTGCCACGCCGACGCGCCGAGCGCACGCTCGACCGTCTTGGCATCGGTGACGTCCCACCCGATCGCGCCAATGGCGGCCAGCGCGGCAGCACGCACCAGCGGGTCGACGTCGTCGATGAGCCTGCGCACCGTTTCGGCGCCTGCGCCGAGAGTGCCGAGCCCGTTGGCGACGGCGATGCGCACTTCGCGGTTTGTGTCGGCGTGCGCGGCGGCCACGCCGTCGACGTCGTCTACGGAGACCAGCGCGCGCACCGCCTCGATTCGGACGCGGTGGTCGGCGTCCGCGAGCGCGCGACGGTATTGTGCGGCCTCGCCTGCCCGCCGCGAGCTGACGACGTAGACGGCTGCACCGCGGACGATGGGGTCGTCGGACCCCAGAAGCGGTTGAACGGCAACGGGATCGGGTAAGACTTCGACGAGCTCGCGGATACCGTCGGCGGCCACCAGGCGCACCTCGGCGCTCGCGTCGGCCAAGGCGGCCACCAGTGCAGGGGCGTACCCGTCGCAGAGGTGCTCGGTGAGCACGTCGACGGCGGTGCGTCGTACGCCAGGGTCGACGTCGCTCAGATAGGGCTGCAGATCGTCGACGGTCGGCTCGTCGAGCGCGAGCACCGCGGCGATGCGCGGCGACGGCGGAGGCGCCGCTACCGCTTCGATTCGGGATACCTCCGACGCTGGCGCTTGCCCACCGACGAGATCGGGTTGACGCACCAAGATGGGTTCGGTTTCCCCGCTTGGTAACTCGTCGAGGCCGGGCACGGAGACGAAGTACGGTGCGATGGGTCGCTTGAGGAATTCCATGTCGCCGTCGGCGGTCTTGCGCAGGTTCAGGTGATAGCGCCAGTCGACGTCGTTGCGGTCGGGGGTGTCGCTGCGGTCGTGGTAGAGCCCCCAGCGCGATTCGTCGCGTGTCAGCGACGAGCGGGCCGCCATCTCTGCGCAGTCACGGATGAACGACACCTCGACGGCGCGCAGCAGTTCATGGGGCGTGGTGGCACCGATGCCGTCGACCTCGTTGCGCATCCGCTCGAAGGTCTGGACCGCGATCGACAGCTTGGTTGCCGTCTTGGGTGGGGCCAGATAGTCGTTGACGAAACGGCGCAGCTTGTACTCGACCTGTGGCTGCGGCGGCCCGTCGGGGTGGCGCAGCGGACGGTAGATCAGTTCGTGCGCTTCGGCGATCTGCTCGGCCGGAAGCGCTTGCGGTGCTGCGACTTCGGCCAGAGTCGACGCCGCATGCGTCCCTGCGAGATCACCGTAGACGAACGCACCGATCATGTAGTTGTGCGGCACGCAGGCCAGGTCACCAGCGGCGTACAGTCCCGGCACGGTCGTGCGTGCGTTCTCGTCGACCCAGACGCCTGACGCGGAATGTCCACTGCACAGCCCGATTTCGGAGATGTGCATCTCGATGTCGTGGGTGCGGTAGTCGTGGCCGCGGTTGGCGTGGAACGTGCCGCGCGTTGGCCGCTCCGTGGTGTGCAGGATGCCCTCCAGCGTCGTCAGCGTCTCGTCGGGCAAGTGGCTCACCTTGAGGTAGATCGGCCCGCGCGCGGATTCGATCTCGTTGCGGACCTCGGCCATCATCTGACCGGACCAGTAATCGGAATCGACGAATCGCTCCCCCTGCGCGTTGACCTGATACCCGCCAAAGGGATTGGCGACGTATGCACAGGCGGGCCCGTTGTAGTCCTTGATGAGCGGATTGATTTGGAAGCATTCGATTCCCGACAGTTCCGCGCCCGCGTGAAAGGCCATGGAGTAGCCGTCGCCCGCGTTGGTCGGGTTCTCGTACGTGCCATACAGATAGCCCGACGCGGGCAACCCGAGTCGACCGCACGGCCCCGTAGCCAGGATGACGGCCTTGGCTCCGACGACGACGAACTCGCCCGTGCGGCTGTTCAGCGCGGCAGCGCCGACGGCACGACCCTCGGCAGTCAGCACCCGCACCGGGACTAGCCGGTTCTCGATGCGGATCCTCTCGCGCATCGAACGCTGCCGAAGCACGCGATAGAGCGCCTTCTTGACGTCCTTGCCCTCCGGCATCGGCAGTACGTAGGAGCCCGAGCGGTGCACGCGACGCACCGCGTATTCGCCATGCTCGTCCTTCTCGAACTTGACCCCGTACCGCTCCAGCCGTTGCACCATCGCGAAGCCGCGCGTCGCGGTCTGATAGATGGTGCGCTGGTTGACGATTCCGTCGTTGGCTCGGGTGATCTCGGCGACGTAGTCCTCCGGCGTAGCCTTGCCCGGGATGACGGCGTTGTTGACCCCGTCCATGCCCATCGCCAACGCGCCGGAGTGCCGCACGTGGGCCTTCTCCAGCAGGATCACCTGGGCGCCCCGCTCCGCTGCCGACAGCGCGGCCATCGTGCCTGCGGTGCCACCGCCGATGACGAGAACGTCGCAGTCGAGCCGCACGGCATCTTGCAGGTCGGGAATGTCCATTAGCTGATCAACTCCGAATATTCGAGTGCGGCAATTACTTCCGCGCGAAGAGCGCTGCGGGCGACGGTGAGGTCGCGCGGACGGGGCACGTCGAACAGCGCGCGCAACGGCTCTCCTGCTCGCCCGAGCACCGCGATGCGGTCGCCGATGAGGAGTGCCTCGTCGACGTCGTGGGTGACGAAGACGACGGTCGTCGGGTGGGTGCGCCAGGTGTCGATGAGCAAGCGCTGCATGGTGGCCCGCGTCTGCGTGTCGAGTGCGCCGAAGGGTTCGTCCATCATGACCGCGCGGGGTGCGCCAGCAAGGCCGCGGGCGAGTTGCACACGTTGACGCATTCCGCCGGACAGGCTCTTCGGTAGGTACTTCTCGAAGCCGGTCAGCCCGACGTCGGCGATCCAGCGCTGCGCCTCCTCTCGGCGGCCCTCGCGCGGACGGCCCGCCAGCTCGAGCGCGAGCTCGATGTTGGATTGCACTGTCCGCCATGGCAACAACGCGTTGTCCTGGAATACGACCGCGCGGTCCCGCGACGTGGTGACGACACGGGCGCCGTCGGCAAGGATTTCGCCTCTGTCGGCGCGCAGCAACCCGGCCAGCGCGCGCAACACCGTCGACTTGCCGCAGCCCGACGGCCCGGTGAGCACCAACATCTCGCCGGGTGCGACGTCGAGGTCGAGTCCGTCGACGACGGGTGCTCCCCCGTAACTCAGCACGACGTCGCTCAGCCTCAGGCTCATTCCGGTCACTGCGAATTCTCCTCGCCGCGAGGTAGCCAGCGCGTGGCGCGTCTGCCAATCACTTCGATGGCTGCGGATGTGGCGAAGCCGAGCACGCCGATGGTGATGATGCCCACGAACACGTCGGGGTAGGCCAGCACGGTGTACGCCTGCCAGGTCCGGTAGCCGACGCCGAGCCGACCGGAGATCATCTCCGCGGAGATGACGCAGATCCACGCGACGCCGATGCCAACGGACAACCCTCCGAAGACGCCGGGGAGGATGCCGGGCAACACGACTCGCACTAGTACGTCCCACCGATTGCCACCCAGCGTGCGCACGGAGTCCTCCCACAGTGTCGGCAGCGCACGCACCGCGTGACGGGTGCTGACCATGATCGGAAAGTACGCCGCGAGGAACGTGATGAACACGATCCCCGCCTCGTCGGTCGGGAACATCAGGATCGCCACCGGCACCATTGCGATGGCGGGGATGGGCCGTGCCAGTTCGGTGAGCGGCCCGAACACGTTGGTGAACTTCGCTGACCGGCCGAGCAGGATGCCGGTGACGACGCCCACCACGGCGGCGAGCGCGAACCCGGTGAGGATTCGGATCAGCGACTGGCCGAGATCGAGCCAGTACTCCTGCGTGCCGACGCGGTGCGCGAGCGCCGTGCCGATCTCGGTGACGGTCGGCAGTGTGTCGAACCGTAGCCAGAACCGAACGTGGTTGACCGTCAACACCTGCCACAGTCCAACCGCGGCAGCCACCGAGCCGACGCGCACCAGCCAGGCGCGCCAGCTTCGCCGCTTGCCCTTGACGGCGGCCGTCCCCGGTGCGTTGACCGCCGGTGCGTCTGCCGTCAGGACCGCGGGTGGGGCGGTCACACCGCGCCTGCCAATGCCTGCTGGTAGTCGACGACGGTGCTGCCGGGATGAGCGGCGGTGTAGCGCCCTGCACCCGCAACTGAGTCGAACGGCAGGTAGTCTGTCCCGTTCTTGACCCAGATCGACTTGTCGGCGAGCCACCGAGTACCGAGCTCGGTGTCGGGAACGTATGCGGCACGGACCTTCTCGCCGTGCGCTCCTGCTTCGCGGATCGCGCGCAACAGGCAGCCGGGGTTGGCTGCGGGTTGGGTGGTGTCCTTTCCGTCGATCCACAGTTCACCTGCGAGCTTCGGATCGGTGACCGCGACGTTGCACACCGGGTCTTGACCGCGCAGCGCCGACGGGTTGGCGGTGGCGGCCAATGCGCTGTCGTAGTTCTGGTTGCGCGCGGCGAAGGCCTTGCGGATCGCGTCGTCGGACACGAAGCCGTCGACGTTCAGGTCGGCGAAGTCGCCAATCGACTTCAGGTACGGCACGTCACCCTTGAGCGCTTCGACGAGAGACGGTTTCAGCGTGGTGTCGAAACTCGTTCCGCCAGGGCCGTTGTAGAGGTAGACAACCTCCTGCGGTAGGCCGCTGCCGTCGGCGACGAGCTTGGCGGCCTCTAACGAGTGCTGGTTGAGGAACTCCGTAGCGTCCAGTTGCGCCTGAAGGAAGGCGTCGAGGACCTCCGGGTGCTGACTGGCGTAGTCGCGGCGGACGACGACGCCATGGAACGTCGGGTACTTGCCCTCGGCGCCGTCGTAGAGCAGCTTGGCCTTGTTCTGGAAGACGAGCAGACCTGGCCACGCCACGAACTGCGAGAGCGCTTGCACCTGACTGGATTCCAGCGCCGAAGCGCCGATCGGTGGCTGCTGGTTGAGCACCTCGACTCCGGTCGCTGGGTCGAGACCCGCGTTGCCGAGCGCCCGGACCAGCGTGCCGTGGCCGGCGGAACCCACACTCGCAGAGACCTTCTGGCCCTTGAGGTCGGTGATCGAACGGGCGGTCGAGTTGGGTGCTACGACAACCATGTTCAGCGAACCGGTTGGGCTGTATCCGGTGACCGAGACCAGTTCGGTGCGCGCGCGTTCGTTGCCTTGAGTCTTGGAGCCGTTGATCAGCAGTGGGTAGTCACCCATGGAACCGATGTCGATCTTCTCGGCGACCATCTGCGCGGTGATCGGCGCTCCGGTGTCGTAGTCCTGCCATTGCACGTTGTACTTGACGCCGGAGGACTTGCCGATGTCGGCCAGCCGTTGTTCGAGGAATCCCTTCGCCTTCAACAGAGTTCCGGCCGTGACGGTGTTGATGGTCTTGGACTGATAGCCGATGACGACGTCAACGGTGTTCGTGGATTGGGACGTGGAGTCCAGTGAGCAGGCCGCGAGCGAACCCACGGTGACGGCAGCGAGCAGGGCGGCGAAGATCCGTTTCACGAGTGTTCCTAGTCAGCGAAGGAGGTAGGGCATGTTGACGGTGACGGCGCCGGTGGGACAGCGCGCCGCACAGGGGCCGCAGTACCAGCACTCGTCGACGTGCATGAACGCCTTGCCGTTCTCCGGGTTGATCGCCAGCGAGTCGAGTGGACAGATCTCGACGCACAGGGTGCAGCCCTCGATGCACAGCGATTCGTCGATCGTCACGGGCACGTCGACGCGTTGACTGACCTGAGCCATCAGATCCCCCTAATGAGATTGCTGCGCAGCGTGATTCGATCGCCGCGCATGCGGATGTATTCGAGGTCGACGGGTCGGCCGTCGTCCAAGTGAGTGAGACGCTCCAGAAGCAACAGCGAGGCGCCGTCAGGCACCTGGAGGATGGCCGCGGAGTGCGGGTCGGCAGGCACCGCCTCGACGGCGAGGTTGGCGTTGCCAAGCCGACGACCGGTGGCCTGCTCGATCAACGCGAACACGTCGTTCGTCTCCAGCGAGTGCTCGATGACCTGCTGGCCGATGTCCTGGGCGAGGTATGTCATGTCGAGGGACAGCGGAAGGTCGCCGAGATAACGAAGCCTCTCCATGAACACGACGGGCTCGCCGGCGCGCAGGTGCAGCCGGTTGGCCACCGACGGCGGGGCGGTGACGGTCATCGTCGCGCGAACCTCGTTGCGAACGTCGCCGTAGCCCTTGAAGGTCTCCTTCAAACCGACGAGGGCATCGAGTCCGTGGTCGTACTTGCGGATGGCGACGTGGGTGCCCGTGCGGGGGCCGCGATCGATGAGCCCCTCATCCTTGAGCGCCGCGAGCGCCTCGCGAACGGTGTTGCGGGATACGAAGAACTCCTGGGCGAGCTCGCCCTCGGTGGGCAAGCCGTCGGCGTAGCCACCGGCGTGGATCTGGTGACGGAGCATGTCGGCCACTAGTCGAGCCTGGTCGGCGCGCGGCCTTCGGATCGGCGTTGGGTCGTCGTTCGCGGCGTTCCGTGCAGCGGCCATGGTCACCTCCTCGGGGCTGTGGGGTGTGTGTGACGGAGCTGGTCAGGACGCTATCGGCGGGACGGTCGGTCGCCACGTCGCTCGTCTGGCTCCGGCGAGGCCGCTTCTACAATCCGCCAGTCCGCTCGCGCGTCGACCTGCAGTTAGCGGGAGTGGTTCACCGATTGCGCCACCGCGAATCGGGCCCGCGTTTTTGAATCCCAGCGAGCGAAACTCCAGCGATTTCGGCGCGGTTTCGCCCCATAATCGGGTGGAAACCGCGCCGAAATCGCTAAGGGCGTCGAGCAGCCACGACCTCGCGTACCCGCAGCGCCGCCTCGGCCGGGTCCTCGTGCTCCCACACCCGCACGCTGACCCACCCTGCCTCCGCGAGCCGGGCATCGGTGTCGACGTCGCGCGCCCGGTTCCCCGAGACCTTGTCTGCCCAGAACTTCGCGTTGGCTGCAGCGATGGTGTGGTGCTCCGGACAGCCGTGCCAGAAGCAACCGTCGAGAAACACCGCCACCTTGGCGCTAGGAAAGACCAGATCGGCGGTGCGCCGAAGCCCGGCAAGCGGCCTGGCCGAGACGCGGTAGCGAAGGCCGAGGGCGTGCACGGCCGACCGCAGCGCCAGTTCGGGCTTGGTGTCCCTGCTGCGGTTGGCCCGCATGCGTCCCCGCGCTTCCGGCGACGACGCCCACGATTCGGCCATGCGTCCAGGCTATTCGCGGCGCGCCGAGCAACCTGCCAGATCTAGGCGAAACGCTCAATACCATCCAATACGTGAGCAGCCGCGACCTCGGAGCAGCGGTCGAACGTCGGCCGAGCACCGACGCGGACTTCGAACGGTTCCGGGCGCGCAACGGCAGCTACGAACGCATCCTCGTCGGGCGTGACGGCCATCAGATCCCGAGCACCTTGGCCGCCTACTCGGGCTGCGACACCCGGCCCACCTGTGCCGACGAAGCCGAGCGGGCCTGGCTGCAAAGCAGAGAGGTGCCACCGTGGACCAAGACGGGGCCCCCGGTTCGCGTGGTCGACCTGTTCTGCGGCTGCGGCGGACTGTCGATCGGCCTCGCAGAGGCAGCCAGGGCACTGCACCGCCCCTTCGAGCCGACGCTCGCCGTCGACCACGACCAGACGGCCCTGCAGATCTACGCCGACAACTTCCCATCGGCGAACACCGTCAGCGACGACGTCGCCGCGGTGTTGCCGGGCCGCGTCGGTTCGCGCCTGACCCATGCCGAGCGGCTTCTCGCCAAGGGGCATCCCGACGTCGACGTGCTCGTCGGCGGGCCGCCCTGCCAGGGCCACAGCGACTTCAACAACCGCACGCGCCACGAAGACCACAAGAACGAGCTCTACAACTCGATGGTACGAGCCGCGGAAGTGCTTGCCCCTCAACATGTTCTGATCGAGAACGTACCGGGCGCCCTGAACGACCGGCTGTCCGTCGTACAACGCACCGCCGACGCGCTCGACGAGCTCGGCTACCGGGTGTCGGTCGGCGTCGTCGACCTCAGCGAGATCGGCGTGCCGCAGCGTCGGCGCAGGCTGGTCCTGATGGCCAGCCTGACGCACGCCACCACGCCCGCCGACATCGCAGCTCGGCACCGCCGCGAACCCCGCGACGTGGCATGGGCGATTCAGGACTTGGAGGAGGTGCCGGAGTCGCAGCGGGTGGAGCTTCTCGACGCCGTCGCGAGGTCCGCGCCCGCGACGCGGCGGCGCATCGACTACCTCTTCGAGTCGGGCGCGTTCGACCTGCCTGACAGTGAGCGGCCGCCCTGCCACGCCAGTGGCGGCCACAGCTACCAGTCGATCTACGGACGTTTGGCGTGGGACCGACCGTCGCAGACCATCACGACTGGTTTCTACAGCATGTGCATGGGCCGTTACGTGCACCCGAGCCGACGCCGCACGATCACCGCACGTGAAGCTGCTCGGCTGCAATACATTCCGGACTGGTTCCGCTTCTCTCGAGCGCGCCATCGCACCGCCCTGGCAAGGATGATCGGCAACGCGGTGCCCTCGCGGCTGAGCTACGCAATCGCGTTGGAATGGCTGCGGTGAGCCGACGGACGTTCACCGTCGCTGGCCTGTTCGCAGGCATCGGCGGTCTAGAACTCGGCATGGCCGACGGAGGTCATGACACGGAGCTTCTCGTCGAGAACGCCATGCCCGCAATGCACGTGCTGCGCAACCGGTTTCCCGACACCAAGCTGGAGCGTGACGTACGGCAGCTCCGATCGCTGCCCGCCGCCACCGACCTGGTCGTCGCGGGCTTCCCGTGCCAGGACCTGAGCAGCGTCGGCCGCAAGCTCGGAATCGACGGCGCACGAAGCAGTCTCATCGGCGAGGTTTTCCGGCTGCTGCGCATCTCCGACGTTCCGTGGGTAACGCTGGAAAACGTTCCGTTCCTGATGTCGCTCGGCAAGGGTGAGGCGCTGCGCCTCATCACGACGACGCTGACCGACCTGGGCTACCGGTGGGCGTACCGCGTCGTCGACAGCAACGCGTTCGGCCTGCCGCAGCGACGCAACCGCTGGTACCTGGTCGCCAGCCGCGATGGTGACCCACGTGACGTCCTCTTAGCCGATGACGCCGAAAAGCCATCTCCCACAAGCGAATATCCCGACGTTGCCTGCGGGTTCTACTGGACCGAGGGCATGCGAGCATTCGGCTGGGCCGTCGACGGCGTGCCGCCCATCAAGTGCGGCTCATCCGTCGGCGTGGCCTCACCGCCCGCCATCCGGATGCCGACCGGCCGGTACGTCACCCCAGACCTGCGAGATGCCGAGCGGCTGCAGGGCTTTCCCGTCGACTGGACGGCACCTGCCGAAGAGGTTGCCAAACGTGGCGAGCGCTGGCGGTTGGTCGGCAACTCCGTCAGCGTGCCCGCCGCTGCGTGGATCGGTCGCAGGCTCGCCGCGCCGGGCCGTTATTCGGGATCCGACGACGAGCCATGGGCCGGCGCCAAGTGGCCGCGCCGCGCGGCGTGGGCCGACTTCGACGGGGTCGTGCACGCCGCGGACGTCGGCCCGTGGCCGCAGTGGCACGAGCGTGAGCCACTGGCGGAGTTCCTCAGATACCCGGGCAAGCCGTTGTCGGCACGGGCCGCGTCGGGCTTCCTCCGGAGGACCCGCAAGGGCACGCTGCGCTTCCCCGCTGGGTTCATCGACGAGCTGACCGGTTACGCAGAAGCTCTGTAACGGGCCCGTCGCACCCTCCGAGTTATTAGTTAGGCCGGGGGTTCGTCCGTCACGAATCGAGCCCATTCATGAAGATCCCTTCCCCACTTCGCGGCGCGTTGCGTCGCATCGCCGTGTCTGCCGTCGTGGCCGCGGCACTGCCCGGCCTCGTCGGCGTCGCCGGAGGCTCGGCGACCTCGGCGGCATACTCCCGACCAGGTCTGCCGGTCGAAACCCTGATGGTCCACTCCGCGGCGATGGGCCGCGACGTACCCGTGAAGTTCCAGGGCGGCGGCCCTCACGCGGTGTATCTGCTCGACGGGCTGCGGGCACGCGACGACAACAGCGGCTGGGACATCGAGACGGCCGCCTTCGAGACCTTCTATCAGTCGGGGGTGTCGGTGGTCATGCCCGTCGGCGGGATGTCGAGCTTCTACTCCGATTGGAACGGCCCCGCCGTCGGCAACGGGACGACGCAGACGTACAGGTGGGAGACGTTCCTGACCTCCGAGCTTCCGGCGTACCTGGCGGCGAACAAGGGCATCTCGAGCTCGGGCAACGCGGTGGTCGGCCTATCGATGTCGGGCAGCGCCGCGCTGATTCTCGCGGCCTTTCACCCGGGTAACTTCCGGTATGCGGGGTCGCTATCGGGATTCCTGAACCTCTCGCAAGGGGCGTGGCCCACGCTGGTCGGTTTCGCGATGCGCGACGCGGGAGGCTTCGACGCTACGGCGATGTGGGGTCCTGGCGGCGGGCCCACGTGGCAGCGCAACGACCCGACCATCCAGGCGGGCGCTCTGGTCTCCGACGGCACGCGCATCTGGGTCTACACCGGCAACGGCACACCGTCCGAACTTGGCGGAGCAGATCTTCCCGCGACCGTTCTCGAAGGGCTCACGCGTGAGAGCAACGTCAGGTTCCAGGCCGCGTACACCGCGCTCGGCGGAAGGAATGCGACGTTCAACTTCCCGCGCAACGGCACTCACAGCTGGGGCTATTGGGGCGCGCAGCTCACCGCGATGAAGCCAGACATCGTGCGGACGCTCGGGGGGTAACGAATCCTCGAGGGTCCTAACTCTCCGTCGACATCACCACACGGAGTTCGTCGCGCGAGCTGATGTGCAGCTTCTGATACACGTGACGCAGATGGTATTCGACCGTCTTCGGGCTCAGGAACAGCGCGGCAGCAGTCTCTTTCGTCGTTCGGCCCTCGCCGAGCATTCGAGCGATGCGGATCTCCTGCGACGTGAGGACACCGAGATAACCCTCGTTGCCGCGACGGACCTTCTCTCCGGTCGCATCGAACTCGCTTGCGGCCAGGTCGGCCCATGGGCGAGCCCCGAGCCGCTCGAACGCATCGAGTGCTTGGCGGAGCTGGGGCCGAGCGGCGACCCTGCTGCGGTTGCGACGAAGGGCCGCGCCAAAGGCCAGCCGGGTGCGGGCTTCCTCGAACAGATCCAAGCTGCCGCTGTGCAATTCGATGGCACGCTCGAAGAGCCTGGTGCGCTCCGAGGTGTCAGGACAACTGAGGGCGACGGCACGATGAGCGCGAGCCAACGCCCACGGTTGCCCCTTCTCGGTCGCACGCGCCAGGTACTCCTTGGCCGTCGCCGCCGCCCCCTCTAGGTCACCGTTGCGCAACTGCGCCTCGGCAAGCTCGGGCCCTGGCGCGAGGTCCACGTCGAGAAAGTCGATGTCGCGCAACGTCTTCTGCAGCAGACCGAACGTCTCGGCAGCCGTCGCCGGGTCGCCCTTCGCCAGGTGTAGCTCTCCGAGAGCGAAGAGCCCCCACAGCTTCGCCAACGTGAGTCCGTAGGCGTCGGCGAGTGCGATGGCCTCGTCGGCGTTCGCCTGGCAGGCCTGCGCGTGGCCCATCTTGGCCTGCAGCCACGCCAGCCCCGCCAGCGAGGCAGCCAGGTCGGTGGTTTGGCCCGTTTCCCTTGCCAGAGCGATGCTTTCGTCGTACCCGGCTACACCCGAACCCCACCGATCGGTGGTCGCATCGTCACGTGCCATGTGAAACAGCAGGGTGGGCAAGCCTCCGAGTGCCATCCGTACACGATCGTCGTTGACGGCTCGCTCCATGAGACCGCGGCCCACCTCAGATTCGCGGAGAAACAGTGTGCCGATGACTTCCCAGTGCGGCCGCCACGGATCGTGGGGCACCTCTGGCTGACTTCCCAAGGCCGCCACGGCGGTACGAATCCACTCCACACCGGCCTCACCGGCGAGCACTCTCGCGATTCCGACACCCAGCTGGCCGCGGATGCGTGCCGCGTCGGTAACGCACCTGGGGACGAGACCCTCTAGCCTCGCGGCCACTGTGAGCGCACTGGTGGTATCGCACTGGTAGAAGCAGCCGCTGATCACGTCTGCCAGCCGCATCGCGGCGGCATCGGGGTCATCGGCCTCGCTGAGTTCTGCAGCTCGCAGCAGCATGCGTCGGCCCTCGGCGATCGATCCCGTTCGGAGGGCCAAGTTGCCACGGAGATCGTCGATCGCAGCGAGCACGGCGTGGTCGCTGGCCAGGGCAGTCGCCTTCTCCAACAAGGCATCTGCCTGGGCCGCGTGGCCCGCCAACCACGCCGACTCGCCCGCAGCGAGCATCCGGCTAGCGCGGTGCACATGGTCGGTCGTGAGGTCGGCTGCCCTGGCGAGCGCGGTGACCGCCACCGCGTGTGCGCCGCGAGCACTTGCGCGACCCGCGACCCCGACGAGTGCGTCGGCGACGGCGTCGTCGGGTCCGATGCACGCTTGGCTGAGATGCCAGGCGCGGAGGTCGGCCGACGACTCGGGCAGCGCAGCGGCCACGGCCCGATGGGCGTCGCGGCGTAGGGCGGGCGCGGCGGTGGCATAGATCGCCGGGCGCACTAGCGGGTGCCGGAAGGTGGCTTGGTCGCCGCTGAGTCGAAGCAGACCGATCGCCTCGGCGTCAGCTAGATCTGCTACTGCGCAACCGATTTCACGCGCGGCCTGGGCGGTCGCGACCAGATCTCCGTCGGCGACGGCGGCGATCAGCAGCACCCGTTGCGTAGCCTCCGGCAGCGCCGACACCCGGCCCCCGAAGGCTCTGGCGATGGCGTCGGGGACGGGCAGCGGGAGCTCGGGCGGCAGCCGAGAGATGCTGTCCATGTCCTTCGACAACTCGAGCAGGGCAAGCGGATTTCCCGATGTCGCGCGGTGCAGGGCTTCTGCGTCCTCGCGGCCCATCAGCGTCGCGGTGTCGGCGAGGCTGAGCCCCGTCAACTCCAGCCGGGGCAACTCCGGGGTGTTGAGAATGGCATTGGGCTCGGGCCGCAGCGACATCAGCAGTGCGATCGGGTCGGCCACCAATCGGCGCGCGACGAAGCGCAGGGTCTCCGCGGTCGCTGGGTCGAGCAGATGTGCGTCGTCGACGAGGAGCAACAGCGGCCCGTCCTCCGCCCGGCGACTCAGAAGGCTGAGCGCGGCTACGCCGACGGCGAACCGCTCGGGGGCGGGACCGCTGCGCAGCAGAAGCGCCACGGCCAGGGCATCGCGCAACTGCTCCGGCAACGATTCGAGGAGGCCCAGCGCCGGCGCCAGGAGTTGATGAAGACCGGAGAAGCTGAGCCCTGCCTCGAACTCGTTTCCCGACGCGCGCAGCACTTGCATCTCGCCTGCCGAGGCTGCGGTGTCATCGAGAAGCGCGGTCTTTCCGATCCCGGCCTCGCCGCTGATCACGAGGATGCCGCTCTGCCGAAGGCGCGCACCGGCGACCAGCGTCGCTATGCGGTGCTGCTCCGCCTCGCGACCGACCAGCATCGATCGATCGTAGAAGAGAAACACCAGGGGGGGTACCGGATTCGATCCGGGTGAAATCGCGCGACGGTGGGTGCACCAAGAGCCAACCAAGAGCCAACCAAGAGCCAACGAGAAGGGACGAATCCAATGACCGAAGTAGCAAACCCACCCGCCATCGACCCGGAGAAGCTGATGGGTTTCGTGTTCAAGGCAGTCGAGGAGGTCGGCGCAGTCCTCAACGGCGCCCTGGTCGTCATGGGCGACCGCCTCGGCTACTACCGAAGCCTGGCCGAGCACGGCCCAAGCACCCCTGCCGAATTGGCCGAACGCACCGACAGCGACCAGCACTACGCCCGCGAGTGGCTCAACGCCCAGGCGGCGGGCTCGATCGTCACATACGACCCGGCTACGGGGCGCTACGAGTTGCCAGCCGAACATGCCATCGCACTGACCGACGAGAACAGCCCCGCGTTCGTCACCGGGCTGTTCCAGACCGCGCACGGCTCGGTCTGCGATACCGAGAGCATCGTCGCAGCGGCACGCACCGGCGACGGCTTCGGCTGGGGCGACCACAACTCCGACGTGCACGTCGGGTGCGAGCGCTTCTTCGCTCCGACCTATAGGGCACACCTCGTCGCCGAGTGGCTGCCCGCTCTCGACGGCGTCGTCGCCAAATTGGAAGCCGGGGCCAGCGTCGCGGACATCGGCTGCGGGCACGGCGCTTCGACAATCCTCATGGCAGAAGCCTTTCCAGCGTCCCGGTTCCGCGGAACGGACTGCCACTCGGGTTCGATCGCCACCGCGCGCGTGCGTGCGGACGAGGCAGGAGCCAAGCACGTCGACTTCGAAACCGCCGACGCCGACGCCTTCACCGGAGGTCCCTACGATCTGGTGACGACGTTCGACTCGTTGCACGACATGGGCGATCCGGTCGGCACTGCGCGCCACGTCCGCGACGTCATCGCCGAGGACGGCACGTGGCTGATCGTCGAGCCGATCGCAGGCGATCACGTCGAGGACAACCTGCACCCCGTCGGGCGGGCCTTCTACGGCTTCTCGACGCTGTTGTGCACGCCGTCGTCGCTGTCGCAGCCGGTGGGGCTTGCGCTCGGCACGCAGGCCGGCCCGGCGCGCATCCGCGACGTCGTGACGGCGGCGGGCTTCACCCGGTTCAGGATCGCGGCGCAAACCCCGTTCAACAACGTATTCGAAGTCCGGCCCTAGGCGATTGACGCAGGGGCGACGATATGAGGGTGAGCGACGAACAGCCCCGCGCCCGTCTGCCTGACCGTTCGGGCGCAGCGAGACGTGGGGACGTCTCACTGCACTTCGACGTCTACGGCGATGGGGCGACGACGGTGTTGCTGCTGCCGACCTGGTCGATCGTGCCGTCGCGGTTCTGGAAGCTCCAGGTGGCCTTCCTGGCCCGCCACTACCGCGTCGTCACGTTCGATGGGCGGGGCACCGGCAAGTCCAGCCGGCCACGGGGCGCCGCGGCGTTCGCCGACCACGAGTTCGCCGCCGACGCGCTCGCTGTCCTCGATGCCAGCGACACCGAGCGGGCCGTCGTCGTCGGATTCTCTTGCGGCGGAACGTGGGCGATACACCTCGCCGCCGCGCACCCCGAGCGCGTGCGGGGCGTCGTGGCGATCGCCCCTGCGTGCGGGGTCGCGTTGGTTCGCCCCGATCTCGAACTCGCCCGCTGGCACGGCGTTTACGACGAACCCCAGGGATGGCAGCAGTACACGCGGGACAACTGGCTCAACGGCGATCTAAGGGCATTCCGGGAGTTCTACTTCAGCCAGATGTTCTCGGAGCCGCACTCCACCAAGCAGATCGAGGACACGCTGGCCTGGTCGGCCGACATCGATGCGCAGACCCTGGTCGACAGCACCTCGGCACGCCTCGGCGACCACGGGCTCACCGTCGAGCCGATCGAGGACATCGCGGCCAAGGTGACGTGCCCGGTGCACGTCATCCACGGCACAGCCGACAGGTTGCGCTCGACGAAGATCGGGGAGCGCATCGCCGAATTGACCAGCGGCAGGCTGACTCTCATCGACGACGCCGGACACGGGCCGCCTGGCCGCGACCCGATTCTCGTCAACACGCTGATCCGGGAGTTCGTCGACGTTTGCCAATTCAGCCAAGCGCCTGCTCGACCGCACACGACGACGTGGACGCGTGGCATGCGCCGTCCCCGCCGCGTGCTCTACCTCAGCTCGCCGATCGGCCTCGGCCATGCCCGCCGCGACGTGGCCATAGCTCAGCAATTGCGTTGCACCCAGCCCGATTTGGACATCACCTGGCTGGCCCAGGACCCCGTCACGCGGGTTCTGGACGTCGCAGGCGAGCGGGTCCACCCGGCGTCACGGCATCTGCTCACCGAGTCCGGGCACATCGAGACCGAGGCAGGCGAGCACGACCTGCACGCCTTCCAGGCGTTGCGCAGTCTCGACGAGATCCTTGTCGCCAACTTCATGCTGTTCGACGAGGTGATTCGTTCTGACATGCCCGATCTGGTGATCGCGGACGAGGCGTGGGAGGTCGACTACTTCCTACACGAGAACCCCGAACTGAAGCGGTTCACGTTCGCGTGGCTGACGGACTTCGTCGGGTACCTGCCAATGCCCGACGGCGGCGAGCGCGAGTCGAGGCTCACCGCGGACTACAACGCCGAGATGATCGAGCACCGCGCCCGCTTCCCTCGGCTGCGGGATCGGTCGATCTTCGTCGGCAACCCCGCCGACGTCGTCGCCGACACGTTCGGGCCTGGGCTGCCGAGCATCCGCGACTGGACCGAGCAGAACTTCGAGTTCTCGGGGTACGTCCTCGGCAGCCTCGGCCCTTCGGCACCAGAACGAACGGCCTTGCGCCGACGCCTCGGTCTACGGCCCGAGCAACGGCTGTGCGTGGCCACGGTCGGGGGGACCGCCGTCGGTGAACCGCTCTTGCGTCGAGTCCTCGACGCGGTCCCCATCGCTCGACGGCTCGCCCCGGACCTGCACTTCCTGATCGTGACGGGCCCGCGCATCGACCCGGCGACGCTACCCAAGCGAGCGGGAGCACGCGTGCGCGGCTTCGTGCCCGACCTCGACCAGTACCTCGCCGTCTGCGACGTCGCCGTCGTCCAGGGCGGGCTCAGCACGTGCATGGAGCTGACGGCCGCAGGAACGCCGTTCATCTACGTGCCGCTGGAGCATCACTTCGAGCAGAACTTCCACGTCCGGCACCGGCTAGAGCAATACGACGCGGGGCGGGCGATGAGCTACGCCGAAGCCGGCGACCCCGATCGGTTGGCGCAGGCCATCGTGGACCAACTGTCCGCGTCAGCAGGGTTTCGTCCCGTCGAGACCGACGGCGCCGCGCGCGCCGCTGCGATGCTGGCAGAGCTCATCTGAAGCGCTTCTACACTCAGGAGAATGCGTTCGCTTGCACCCATCGTGATCGCCGTCGCGCTCGCCGGATTCGGCGCTGCGGCATGCTCGTCGAAGCCCGCGCCGGAAGCGACGAGTTCGACCACAGCGGGGTCGTCCACCTCGCCGACGTCGACGTCGACGAAACCGACTGCCCCCGCCACCCCGCTCAACGGGAAGTACACGGCGACGACGGACAACGGCAAGCGAACGGTCAACGGGCTCGCCACCCCGACGCCCAACGACACCAGCACATGGACTATCACCACCGAGTGCACCGGCGACACGTGCACCGGACAGGTCATCAGCGATCAGGGCTGGAATGCGCCAGCGGAGTTCGCCCACGGCCGATGGACCGTCAAGTTGGACAGAGCCGACGCCGTACAGTGCCCCAACGGGCCGAAAGTGCCTGCGACGGTGGCTTATTCGTTCGACAGCACCGTGCTCACCGGCACGGTCACCACGGTCAACGCCATGGGTTCCTGCGGGCCTGGCCAAATCGTCGTCATGGCTCCGTGGACCCTCGTCAAGGTGCCATGAGCTAGCGGCGGGCCTCCGGATGCTGGGCCATCCACCGTGCCTCGACCCGCTTGACGCGTTGATGCTCCAGCGTGATCAGGACCGCGCCCGCGGTGACGAGCGCTCCCGCGACGAGGCCTAACGGCAGTTGGGCCTCGGGATGGCCGTACGCCGTCGCGGCGACGAACCCGGCGATCGTGACGATGCCCAGCGCCAACAGGAACAGACCGGGCAGCCACAGCGTGTCGGTGAACGATTCGCCTGCGTGGTTCTGGGTGGTTCGGACGTGGTCCACCGGATCGTGATGTGCGCCTTTCATGCGGCGCCTCCCTCCGTTGCACGACAACCACTCAGCTTACGCCGATTGTGAGCTGGATCACAGCGGTCGACGGCACCGCGGTCCGAACCCCAGCCCTAGGTAACCCACCGCCGACGTCCTATGGCCGAGTTCGAGATCATGGTTGCGACTTCGAGGTCTTGGTCGCCGCTGCGCGCCTCATCGCACGAAGTCACAGCCCTCAGCTCGAACTCGCTCATAGGACCGACGGACCAACGTCCGCCACCCTCTGCGTCCTAGGATCGCGGGATGCCCGACACGTGGCCGCCATGCTGCGCGAATTGGGCATCGCCCGGTGCCTGGCACCCTGAGCGTCGTCTCGCTGAGCAACGCAGTCGCGGGCACCGGCGACTTCGACGCGTTGAAAACCACTGCGGGCGCGATATTCTCGATCGCGTGGGCACGCTCGTCGGCTCTAGTTTCTTCAACGCTGCCACGCGCTCAGGCGTCGACGTCGGACATGACGCACGTCGGCGCACGACGACGGCGAGCAAATCGCACGCGCCGCTCAAGGCGGGGGCGTAGTACATGTCGTGGTGCTAGTTTCCTTGCTTATGGAACTGGTCCCACCGCGACTGATCGTAGAACCCGACGATGGCGTCGATCCGGTTCGCGAGTTCATCGAAACGGCTGAACGGTCGCTGTTGATCAAGCAGTTCACCTTCACCGAGGAAAGCCTGATCCAGGCCGTCCTCGACAGGAAGAATGCAGGCGTCGACGTCAAGGTCATGCTCAACTCCAAGAGATCGGGCGGCGACCGCGCCAACGACGACACGTTCGAAACGTTCTCCGCCGCGGGAATCGACGTCAGATGGGCGAATCCGAAATTCTATGTGACGCATGAGAAATCGGTCGTCGTCGACGGGTCGGCAGCCCTGGTCGCCACGTTCAACCTATGCACCAAGTACTTCACCCTCACCCGCGACTACGGCGTCATCACCCACGATCCGCATCGGGTTGCACAGATCATCGAGGTGTTCAACGCCGATTGGGAGCAACAGGATTGGACGCCGACCAGCGATGCCGGTCTGCTATGGAGCAACTCGAATTCACGCATCACGATGGCGCACTTCATCGACACCGCGACCAGTCACCTCGACGTTCAGCATCCGAAGTACGTCGACGCCGTCATCCTCGACCACATCGCCGCGGCTGCCGGTCGCGGCGTGCACGTCCGAGTGCTGTGCGGAGGCAAGCACGGGATCAGTGAGTGGGACATCCTCGACACCTTCGCCTCGCTGCGCACGCTCAAGCGCTTCGGCGTCAAGGTGCACAAGCAGAAGAACCTGCGGGTGCACGCCAAGCTGTTGATCGTCGACAGACAACACGTCCTCGTCGGGTCGATGAACATCGACCGCAGCGCCTTCGACCTGCGCCGCGAACTCGGCATCACCGTCAACAATCCCGACGTCGTGGACAGGCTTTTGGAGACGTTCAACTTCGACTGGGAAACGTCGCACCACTACGATCCGCCGGACCCGCTCGACCCGTCGCAGCACCACGAGGACGACTTTCCGCACGACCACGAGCTGATGCATGAGTGAGGATTCCGAGCCGTCCGACTCCCTTGAGTTTCCACACGCTTCGCTGATTCAGCTTGCGTTGGCGTTCAACCACATTGCCCTGGCGTCGTTCGGCGGGGGGCTGTCCGCGTGGTCGCGCGAGGTGCTCGTCGTCGAGAAGGGTTGGATGAGCGACGAGGAGTTCCTCAGCGCGATGACGATGTGCCGGATCTTGCCCGGCGCCAACCAGGTCAACATGGCGGTGTTCGCGGGTACGAAGATGCGTGGCATTCCCGGGGCGGGCGCCGCGTTGTTCGGGCTCTGTCTCATGCCCGTGGTGCTGATCCTCGTCGCCGGCTACGCGTACTTCCGGTTCAAGGAGGTGCCCGCGATGAAGAGCGTCCTGCACGGGGCGTCGGCCGCGGCGGTGGCGCTCACGTTGACGATGGCGATCAAGACCGGTCAGAAGTGCTTGAAGAGTGTGCCCGCGATCGGTTTGTTCGTCGGAGCATTCATCCTCAACGGCGTGCTGCGCTGGCCGCTGCTGGAGGTGCTCGCCATCCTCGCGCCGCTGAGCCTGCTGTGGGCGTGGCCGCGCAAGGAGAAGCCGGTGGAGGCGCCCGCGTGAAGACGTATCTGAGCGTCATCACCTTGTTCAGCGGGCTGTCGCTGATGTCGATCGGCGGGGGCAACGTCGTCCTTCCCGAGATGCACCTCAACGCCGTGCAGCAGGATCACTGGCTGACCAACTCGCAGTTCGCCGACATCTTCGCGATCTCACAGGCGGCGCCTGGCCCGAGCATCCTGATCGTGACGCTCGTGGGCTATGCGGCGGGCCTGCACGTCGCGGGCGTTCTTGGCGGGATCCTCGGCGGCGTCATCGCCACGATCGCGATGATCGTCCCCGCGTCGATCCTCGTCTACGTCGTCACCAGGTTCTGGCAGAAGGCCGAGGGCTCGAAGCTGCGCATGGCCATCGAAAAGGGCTTTGCGCCACTGACAGTCGGCCTCATCACGGCGACGTGTTTGGTGATCAGCCGAGCCGCGGACCACGACTGGAAGGCGTATACCCTCACCGCGCTCTGCACGGTGATCTTCCTGCGCACGAAGATCAATCCGCTGATCATCGTCGCCGCCGCGGGTCTGGTGGGATATCTCGGCTTCGTCTAGGCCTTGCCGGTCCGCTCGCGGTGCTTGCAGCCCGGCCAGCAGCAGGGCCGACGCATGCCTTCCTCAAGCTCCTCCTGCGTCCGGCGAATGCGACGCTCGCGGGTCTTGTCCTGCTTGGCGTCCTCCACCCAGCAGATGAACTCGTTGCGCGCTAGCGGGGTGATGTCCTTCCATGCGGCGAGCGCCGTCGCGTTGGCCGCGAGCGCCGTCCGCAGGTCAGCGGGCAGCTCGTGGACGACGCCGCCAGGCACCTTCTGGCCACTCATGCGGCCAGGATAGCGCGGGCCTACTGCGCGGTTCGTGCACTAGCACCCGCGGTGAGCGCGGGCGACGGTGCACAAACCGCTACTTCAGCCGCACCATGCGCGTCGTCGACGTCTCGTCGAGCTCCACGACGTCGGTGCGCGAGCGCAGGAAGTCACTGAAAGACCGGAATCCCAAGGACTTTTCGCTGAACGACGGGTCCATGCGCTTCATCTGGGCCTTGACCGCGGAGTTGTGCAACCAGTCGACGTCGTCCTTCTCCAGGCCGATCTGCAACGCTCGGGTCAGCAACCCGGTGGCGGCGACCTGCGGGTCCGGCGGCTCGGGATCCTCGTCGATGGTCTGCGGGCGGGTGGCCCGCCGCCGCGGCGCTCGCTTCTTCGGTTCCGGTTCGGGCTCGGCCTCGTCCTTGTCGGCCGCGGACTCGGGCGCGGGCGCAGGCTCGAACACCGGCACGCCTGGCAGCGCGTCATAGGTGACGAACTCGTCGCACGCCGCGGCAAGCGAGCGGCTCGACGCGCCTGCCACACCGATCCCAACGACGTAGCGGCCCAAGCGTTTACAACGCTGCGCGAGCGCGATGTAGTCGGAGTCACCCGCGACTATCACGACGTGGGTGAGGTCGGGCAGGCGGAACATGTCCTCCACCGCGTCGACGGCGAGCCTGATGTCGGCGCCGTTCTTGCCGTAGGCCGCGGCGGGAAAGAGCTGGACCAGGTCGACGGCCCGGCCGACGAGCTGGCCACGATAGCCGGCGTTGACGTCGGCCGACCAGTCGGCGTAGGCACGGGTGAGCACCAGCGTCCCGAACGACGACGCGAAGTCGATGATGGCGCCGACGTCGACGGTGGCTCTCTCTAGCCGGTCGGACTCCAGCCCCTTGGCCTTGTCGCGCTGGAACGAGTTGCGCCCGTTCACCTGGTCATATCGCGAGATCACGATGTTGTCGAAGTCGAGATAGACCGCGACGCGGGTGTCCTCACGTTCCGTCATGGTGTCAGCTAACACTCCGGAACGTTGACGGCCAAACCGCCTAGGGACGTCTCCTTGTACTTGGAGTGCATGTCGAGTCCGGTCTGGCGCATGGTCTCGATGGCCTGGTCGAGCGAGACCCGGTGAATGCCGTCGCCGTAGAGCGCCATCTTTGCAGCGTTCACGGCCTTCACCGACGCGATCGCGTTGCGTTCGATGCACGGGATCTGCACCAGTCCGCCGATCGGATCGCACGTCAGCCCGAGGTTGTGCTCGATGCCGATCTCGGCGGCGTTCTCGACTTGGCGCGGAGTCCCGCCTAGCAGTTCGGCAAGCCCAGCGGCGGCCATCGAGCAGGCCGACCCCACCTCACCCTGGCAGCCGACCTCGGCCCCGGAGATCGATGCCCGCTCCTTATAGAGCACCGCGATCGCCGCTGCCGTGAGCAGGTAGCGGATGATAGCGTCCTCGCGTCGCTCCGTATCGTCGAGCTCAGGTAGGTATCGCAAGGCCCAAAAGAGCACTGCAGGAACGATTCCCGCGGCGCCGTTGGTTGGCGCGGTGACGACGCGGCCGCCGCCGGCGTTCTCCTCGTTGACGGCCATCGCCGCGACGTTCAGCCAGTCCATCGAGTCGGCATGCGCGTTGGCCGTGTCGCGCATCATCAATTGGTGGTACAGCCCAGGCGCCCGCCGCCGCACGTCTAGTCCGCCCGGCAGTACGCCACCGGCCTTGAATCCGTTGTTGATGCAGTCGTCCATCGCCGCCCAGATGCGAAGCAGCCGCGAGCGCACCTCGTCGGCCGGGCGTAACGCACATTCGTTGCGCCACATGACTTCACACATTGACACTTCGTCGCGCTCACAGATCTCCAGTAGCTCATTGCCGGTCGCGAAGTGCAGCGGTACCTCCGCCGGGACGGGGGGCGGCTCCCCGTCGCGTACGACGAAACCCCCTCCGATCGAGTAGTACAGGCCCTCGTAAGGTTCGCTCGCCGAATCGAATTCGACGGCAAACCGCACCGCATTGGGATGGCGTTCCTTGATCTCGCGGGCATGCATGCCGATGTCGGCGGTGGTGAAGGCCAGCGGCCGAGTTCCGCCGAGAAGCAACTCGGCGGAAGCGTCGATGACGGCGACCCGATCGCGCGCCGAGGCGGGATCGATGTCCTCGGGGGTGTTGCCCTCGAGTCCGAGCAGGATCGCACCGAGCGTGCCATGCCCCGCGCCGGTGGCAGCGAGTGAGCCGTAGAGGTCCACCTGCAACCGCGTCACGGTGGGCAGCCGGTCAGCGATCTGCTCGACGAACAGCTTGGCTGCCCGCATCGGCCCGACGGTATGCGAACTCGACGGCCCGATGCCGATCGAGAAGAGGTCAAAGACACTGATAGCCAACGGAATTCCAGTCATAGGTCACCCGCGGCGGCCATGGCGGGCGAGAGGGACAATCGCTTGGCGTCAAGTGTGCAATGCTACCAACTCGCTTCGTCGCGCGGCCAGGAATGTATCGTCGGCGGCGTGGCGTTTGCACCCGGGACGTGGCCCTCTCCGTTGCTGTGGGCGATCCGGACGTCGAACAAGTACGCGCTCAATCCGGTCATGGGCAGGCTCGCCGGTCGAAGGAATTTCTACGCCTCCGCGATCCGGCACACCGGCAGAAAGTCAGGCAAACGGTATTCGACTCCGGTCGGAGCCAATCGCACCCAGGACGGGTTCGTCATTCCGCTTGGTTACGGAACGCGGGTGGACTGGCTGCAAAACGTGCTCGCCGCTGGACGGGCAACGATGGTGACCGAGGGCGAGACCCACGAGGTAACCGAACCCGAAGTGATCGGCGCGGTGACGGCCGCGCCCATGCTCTCGCCGAAGCAACGACGATCCTACGAGCGCCTGGGCATCACGGAATTTCTGCACGTGAAGCTGGCCTGATCGATGGCACAGGATTGGTTCGAGAGATTGACGGCCACCGCAGAGTGTTTCGTCAGCAACTGCGCCTAGCCCCGAAATTCTCAGGTTTCGCCGTCCATTCGCAGGGTACAAAAACGGCTACAAAGGATTTGCTGAAGGCGGAACCCCATGACTGAGACGCAACATTCCACACCGAAGGCCGAGTCGCAGTGGCTAGCCAAGTCGGCGGCGCAGACACGCGGCGCCGACAAGGAGGAGATCCAGCTCCACTACGACATCTCCAACGAGTTCTTCAAGCTGTGGCAGGACCCGACGCAAACCTACAGCTGCGCCTACTTCGAGCGCGAAGACATGACGCTCGAAGAGGCACAGCTGGCCAAGGTGGATCTGTCGCTCGGGAAGCTGGGATTGCAGCCGGGGATGACGCTGCTCGACATCGGCTGCGGGTGGGGTTCGACGATGATGCGCGCAGTCGAGCGCTACGACGTCAACGTGATTGGGCTGACGCTGTCGGAGAACCAGAAACAGCACGTCGAAGACCACATGTTCGCGAACTCCGACAGCAAGCGGCACATGGAGGTGCGGCTGCAGTCATGGGAGGACTTCGACGAGCCCGTCGACCGGATCGTGTCCATCGGCGCCTTCGAACACTTCGGCTTCAACAAGTACCCCGACTTCTTCCGAAAGACGTTTCACCTGTTGCCCGACGACGGCGTGATGCTGCTGCACACGATCATCGTTCCGAGCGACGAAGAGGTGAAGGCAAAGAAGCTACCGATGACCATGAGCCGGCTGCGGTTTGCCAAATTCATCATGGACGAGATCTACCCCGGCGGCCGTTTGCCCCTAGCCGCGCAGGTCACCGAGCAGGCGTCGAAGGCGGGCTTCAACATCACCCTCGAACAACACCTTCAGCCGCACTACGCGCGGACCCTGGACATCTGGTCGGCCAACCTCGAAGCGAAGAAGGACGAGGCCATCGCGATCACGTCCCAAGAGGTCTACGACCGCTTCATCCGCTACCTCACGGGGTGCGCTGATCAGTTCCGCGACGGTTACATCGACGTCTGCCAATTCACCTGCGAGAAGGCACAACTGGCGATGAGGTAACGCCTCAGGGCGCGCCGAACACGAGCGCGACGTTGTGCCCGCCGAAACCAAAGCAGTCGCTGACCGCGTAGCGGTAGTCGCCGCGACGTGGAGCGTCGGCCACCACGTCCAGGTCGATCGCCGGGTCGAGATGCTTGAAGTTCAGCGTCGGCGGCACCACGCCCTCGTTCAGTGCATAGACCGTGACAAGGGCGTTGAGGGCGCCTGCCGCACCCCACGTGTGACCGAGTGCGGGCATCGGTGAGTACACCGCGGGCTTACTGCCGCCGAACGCGAGTCGAATTGCGGCCGCCTCGGCAAGGTCGCCTTCCTTGGTTCCGCTGCCGTGAGCGGTGACGAGGTCGACCTCCTCCGGCGTGACGCCGGCCAGATCGAGAGCCCTGCTGATGGCGGCGGCGGCGTGCTCGCCGCTCGGATCCGGTGCGATCTCGTCATAGGCGTCGGAGGTGATGCCGACCCCCATGACGCGGGCCAGAATCGTCGCGCCGCGGGCCTCGGCGTGTTCGCGGGACTCCAGGAGCATGAGCGCCCCGCCCTCCCCGAACACGGTGCCGTCGCGTTCGGAGTCGAAGGGTCGGCAAGCGCCGGTAGGGTCGTCGTTGTTGGTGGACAGTAGACCGAGCTGGTAAAAGGCGGCGATGGTCACGGTGCCTATCCAGGTGTCGACGCCCCCGCAGATCGCGACGTCGGCCTCGCCGAGGGCGATGTGCCGCCATGCTTCGCCTATCGCCGCCGCGCCCGATGCGTCGGCCATCGGTGGGCAGATCATCCCAGCCTTGGCGCCGCGTTCCAGACCGACGGCCGCTGCTGCCGAGTTCGGCATGAGCATCTGCACCGCGAGCGGCGATACCGCGCGCAGCCCCTTCGCCTTGAACCCCTCGTACGCGATGATCGCTTCTTGTCCGGTGCCCAGCCCGAGCCCGATGGAGACCATCAGCCGCTTGGTGTCGACCTCCGGCGATCCCGCTGCGTCCCACAGCCGACGGCTCAGAATCGTCGACATCTTCTGCAGGTAAGACATTCGCCGCAGCTCGACTCGGTTGAGCTGATGGTCGAACTCCTCGCGCAGCCTGCCTCCGATGCGGACGGGCAGTTCGGTCTCGACGACGTCGGGGTGCGGCTCCAGCGTTCTGATGCCGCTCTTGCCGTCTAGCAGCGCCTGCCATGTGTCGTGGGCGTCGGGGGCGATGGCCGTCGTGGCCGCGACCGCGGTCACGACGACGTCGGCGAGACCCTCACCGGTGCGCAGCTGTGCCATCTTTGTTCAATACCCCGCTTCCACCAGGGACATTCCTGCGAACGTTCATTGTGCATTAGCCCGTCGACCGGCGCCAAAAGCGAGTCGCTCCCTGTCTGGTGCCAGCGGGATTGCCGCGAGCCCGACGGTAAAGGCCGTCAGGTGCCCTACCTCGGTAAAGGTTGGCCGCGACACCGCGTTGGCGGACAGCGCCGCGACCCCCGCGACCTGGCACGGCAACCGAAACCGACGCTGAACGTATCCGGTCAGGGCGCCCGCGATCCCGAACACGAAGTAGCTGACGCCGACGTCACGGGCGTTGACGAGCCGCCGCGGGGCGCGACGCGTCAAGATCGACTGTCGCAGGTAGACCTGCCCGACCAGGGTGCCGACCACGTGGGCCGCCATGCCAACGAGTAGCCAGCGCCACCAACGCAAACGACGCTCGGCAGGAGCCAGGACAGCGGCGTACACCGGCACGTAGGGCCACCAATGGAGACCGTCGAGCCAGAACAGGCTCGTCGCGAGATTCCGCAGCGGTCTGTTCTTCAGGTGTTTCAGATTGGTCGAATTCTCGCGCTGGATTCGTCGCGCCGCCCACCGCCCGGCAGAACGCTGCCTTCTCGTCGTGACGAACAAGACACCTAGCCAGGCAAAGGTGAGCGGAGCGCCGATCAACCCGCGAACGGCCTTCTGCAACGCCGTGTCCTCGGGCTCGACCTCCACGACGGGAACAGTATCGACCGGCCCGCCGCCATCCGCGCGAGCAGACCCGAAGTCCCCTCATTCGCGCCGATTCAGGGGATTGTGCGTCTGCTCGCGGCGCGTCTGAGTAGGGCCAAGAATGCTCCAAGCCGTCGCCACGAGACTGAGCGAGCCCCGAGACCACACGTTGCAAAAGGACACCCAATGAAGTCACTGTCGCGATTGAAGAAACTGACAACCCTCGCGCTACTCGGTCCCGCAGTCGCGCTCGGCCTCGCTACCACCGCGCATGCCGATGCGCCGGTGAACCTGAGGGTCGATGACGCCCTTCGCGCCCAACTGGTTCAGGTCGGGGCGCAGTTGCATGGAGTGCCGGCATCGGAGTACGTCGGCCTCGAGCCTGGGCTGACCTACTACGCCTACGACCCCGATACCCTAACCTATTGGGCAGGAGCACATTTGGTCCCCAGCTCGACCTCAGAGCGGGCCCAGATCTCGATCCAGGACGCAGGTAGCTACACCCTGTTCAAGATGATCAAGGGTGGCGCGTGGACGGCCTTCAACGACGGCATCGGCGGCGAGTCGAGTCATGCATGTCCGCAAGCGCTTCCCGCATCGATCGTCGCCATGTGGCACTGGGACCCGAAGACCTGCCATCCCTGACGATCAAGTCATAGCGACGGGCGTTGCCAGCTGGAACGGAACCTCGCCGCCGATCTTCACTCCTGGGAGTAGTCGGTGCTCAGCCAATTCTTCGGCTGCATGCGGATCACGATCGAGTCAGGCGTGAAGTTTTGATCGGTGAACTCGTCGCCGCCCTCCTTGCCGAGGTACCGCACGGCGATCGCGCGCGCGTCGTCCTCGACGGCGGGCTCGATACCGGTGACGTCACCTTCGGCCGTTACGTACTTGTACGGCGGCTGCTCGTCCTGAACGGTGATGGTGAACCGGCCAGCGGCGCTGATCACCTTGTGCTTCAGCGTGCCTTCAGTGGTCCACAGCCTGACCTCGCCGCCAGGTTCGTAGCCGTACCAGATCGGCAGGGCCAGCGGGGCACGGTCCGGACGTTCGACTGCGATCACGCCGACGTGGAGGTCGGCCAGATAACGTTCCCGCTCTTCTCTGCTCATCGTCGCCATGTGAGTGTGAACCCGAGCTGGGGGGAGCTCATTCCCTTCCATCACGCCCCGCAACGTCGGTGCCCTCACTAAGATCAGCGGGCGCTAGCCGTCAGCCTTCGCGGTCACGGGAACAGCGCCACGACTGGCGGGTCGTCGCCGAACGAATCCACGCCTGGCTGGCGCACGAAGGGCTCTAGCCGTCCTCACACACCTTGGGCCATGAAGGGTCTCCGGTAAACGTCTTCACAGCGAATGACGCGCGCGTTTCGGCCTTGGGTGTTTTCATTGTTAGCAACCAACGCGGCCGGGGGGCCGGGTGCGGTGTAAAGGGGGCTTTGCAATGGTCATGACAGTCGAAATCGAGCGAGTAGACGCGCTGCCGGAGCATCTGGAAGACGTCGACGATCCCGTCGAATCCGACGACGTCGGCGAATGCGAAACGGACGAGCCGGACGACCTCGGCCGGTGGTTGGAGGCGACGCTCAAGGACAAGCTCGGGTTGGACGCGATCCATAGGGACGCCGACGGCGACATCCCCGTCTCGCTGGGCGGACCGACGGTCTACGTCCGCCAGGGCGAGCCAGGCTCGGAGTTCGTCACGGTGCTGGCCCTTCTGTTGGAGGACTTCGGCGTCACACAGTTCCTATTCCAAGCCGTCAACGTGATCAACCTCGAGACACCGATGGCCAAGACCGTCGTCGACCTCGACGACAGGCAGATCGTGATGTCGGTCAAGCTGCCGGTCATCGACTCGCTCTCGCCAGAAGACCTGATGCTCGCCATCGAGACCGTGTCGGACTGGGCCGAGTACTGGGATACGTTGCTGCAAGCCAGCTTTGGTGGCGCGACGACCCGCGACTGCTAGTCAGACCTTCGACGCCGTCCGATCGGTGGCGGCGGCGAGCAACTCGTCGAACGAGGTCTGCATACACTCGGCGTAGTACCCAGGGTCTGGCAAGGCGTTGCGGTCCGCGGTCGCCCCGATCGAAATGATCCCGTTGTAACTGACGACGGCGTGGAACAGGTTCATGCCGCCGATCAGGGGACCGAGTCCGGTGGCCCGCAGGAGCCGAGCACCCGCGAAGTAGATCGGCGTCGTCGGTCCAGGCACGTTGCTGACCGTCGTGGCGGCGATGGTCGGCGCCGAGAACGGCATCGCCGTGGCGGCCTTCACGGTGAAGCCGAGCAACGTCGTTGGCACCACGCCCACGAGGTCCATCATGCGGGCGTTGCCCTGGGAGTCCAGGTTCTCCCGGACTGCCGACGCCTCCTCCACGATCGTCGCAAGGCGCTCGAACGGGTCGGCGATGTGGGTGCCGAGCGGATGCAACCTGCCGAAGAGTCGGTTGCCGCCCGCGCCGCGCTCGTCACCGGAACGGATCGACGCCGGGCAGGCGGCAACGAGGCCTTCCTCGGGGAGTTCGTCGTGCCCACCGAGGTAGTGGCGCAACGCTCCGCCGACGTAGGCCAGCGCCACGTCGTTGATCGTCGCCTTCGGCACGCAGCCCTTGATCCGCTTGAAGTCGTCCAGGTCGTGGAAGCGGGCCTCGAACACTCGGTGCGGGGTCACCGAGCCGTTGAACCGCGTCGCCGGCGCCAGGATCGAGCCGCCTCCCGGAGCCAACGTCGAGGTCACCCCTGACAGCAACGCGCCTGGCACCTTGTGCAGATGGCGGATGGCCTTGATGGCGGACGGAATCACGACCTTGGAGGCCCGTAGCGGATACATGGCGATGTTGGTCGCCGTGCGCGCGACCAGATCCTGGGTCGACGGCAGCGGGCCCGGCGCGAATGGAGTCGCGGGCGGCGCCGGCCGCGGCCCGTCGGGTTCGAGGTCGTGCATGGCCGCCATCAACTCGACGCTTTCCATTCCGTCGACGACACAGTGGTGCAGCTTGATCGACACCGCGAACGATCCCTTCGGCACGCCAGGGATGGCGTTGAGACCCTCGATCACCGTCATCTCCCATGGCGGGCGTCTCAGGTCGACCTGGCGGCCGTGCAGACGCGCCACCTGGATGCACAGCTGACGCCAGTCGCCGGGTTGCGGTAGCGCGATGTGGCGCACGTGGTACTCGAGGTCGAAGTCCGGATCGTCGACCCAGTACGGCATGTGAAGGCCTCCTGGCAACTCGGTCAGCCGACGTCTGAAAGTCGGCGCGAGGTGCAGTCGGGCGTCGATCTCTTCGAGGATGCGCTTGAAGGTGACCTTGCCGTCGGTAGCCGTCGCCTGGTCGTAGATGAGCAGCATCTGAATCTGCATCGGCGTCTCGGGCCGCTCGGCACGCAACATCATGTCGTCGGTCCAGCTCAACTGCTCCACGCGCGGCTCCGTTTCCCTCGACCCGACCCAGTCGACACGCTCTGGACGCGATACGCAGCGATTCGCCGAAACCGGGCTGATCAATCTTGAAAAGTCTTACGCCGTCTCAGATTTGCCATGATTTGCCGCACGGAGACCGCCGACGGCCCGTACGCTACGACGATGCCCGAATACCAAGGCTCGAAAGCCGCTCGTACTGCGCGTTCGTACGCCAGGTGGATGGCACGGGCAAAGCCTGGTGACTACGTGATCGCGCTGAGCGGGGCGTCGGCATCGGTGCCCCTAGTGGGGCGTCACCTGGAGATACTCGGCGGGTTCGCGGCCCTCGGAATCGGTGGACGACGGTACGTGAGCAGCATTGCCGCCGACGTAGCGAAGTCCCGGCTGCGGCCAGGCAGCGCACAGCAGCGGGCCGCTCACCGTGCGTTGACGCCGACCGTGCTCACCGAAGCGTTGGGCGCCATCGTCGCCGCCGAGCAGCTCGCGGCGCCTTGGCCCTCGCACCGCGCGCCTGCGCCCGTGTTCAAGGCGGCAGCGCAACGGCGGTACGTGCACCGCTCGTCGGTGCGCTACGGCCATCACCCGACGCAGGTGCTCGACGTATGGCGTCGCAAGGATCTCGACCCCGCGCAGCCTGCGCCCGTGCTGGTCTACGTCCCCGGCGGGGCATGGGTGTTCGGGCGACGGCAGTTGCAGGGCCACGCGCTGATGGCCCACCTCGTCCGGCGAGGCTGGGTGTGTCTATCGGTCGAGTACCGGTCGAGCCCTCGGCATCGCTGGCCGCGTCAGATGACCGACGTCAAGGCCGCGATCGCGTGGGCGCGCGACAACGTAGACCGGTTCGGCGGCGACCCCAATTTCGTTGCGGTAGCGGGATCTTCGGCAGGGGGCCACCTGGCCACCTTGGCCGGCTTGACGGCCAACGACCCGCAGTGGCAGACCGAACTCTCCTCGAACGCCGACACCTCGGTGGACGCGGTCGTCAGCGTGTACGGCCTGTACGACTGGCACGATCGCTCCACGCCGGAGCGTGATCGCTTCATGGAGTTCCTCGAGCGAGTCGTCGTGCAGCGCACTCAGGCTCGTCGTCCCGAGGTCTTTCGAGCGGCATCGCCGACGGAACGCATTCATTCGTTTGCGCCACCCTTCTTGGCGGTGCATGGGAGCAACGATCGCCTCATCCCCGTCGCGGAGGCGCGCTCGTTCGTCGAACGCCTGAGGTCGGTGTCCGAGTCGACGGTTGGCTACATCGAATTACCTGGTGCGGGACACGGTTTCGATCTGATCGACGGTGGCCGCGCCACGCCGGTGGTTGCCGCGATCGGTCGGTTCCTGCAGCACGTGCACCAGAACCGTCGGCTCGGCACGGTGACGTCGGCGGTCTGAGTAGGCCCCGCACTGCCCGCCGGGAGCGCGTCGCCGAGCGTTCGGATTTGTCCGCACCCCCTCGCAAAACGCGTCCAGATCCGCCCACTCGCCACCGCATGGGCTGATCCCAACGGACGCGGCCTCGCCAGCTCCGTGGTCGGACCATGTTCTCGGTCCTAGCTGCGAGATCGCGCTCAGGGTCGTGTTTGCGAGGACATTCGTGGGCATCCACGACCCTGGGCTCGAAGTCGCGACCCTAGGCTCGATTTCGGGCATAGGACGTCAAGAGGCCTATCGGTCGCGACCCACGACGCCACTGCTGGAGGGTGATCTGTCCCTCTGCCGCGTGCAGCCCGTTGTATCGCCCATCGCCGAGTTCGAATGTCAATCGTCCGGCGACGAAGTCCCCTTCCGATCCGCCCGACACGAAACACACGTCTCTTAGAGTTGCCTTAATCGCTCCGCATTTTCCTTATTTTGGTATTAGCGTCTGCCGCATCAGTCCGACAGGGAGGTGAAGCGACATGGGCGATCACGCGGTGGTATTGGGCGCGGGCGTCGCCGGCCTTCTCGCAGCCGCCGTTCTGGCCGAACACTCTTCGTCGGTGACGGTGGTGGAACGAGATCGATTGCCAGACAAGCCAATCTCGCGTCGCGGAGCCTCACAGGGACGGCACCTTCACAGCTTGCTCAGCCGCGGAACGCTGCCACTGGAAGAGATACTGCCCGGCTGTCTCGACGAGATCGTGGAGGCAGGCGCGGTCTTCCTCGACGATCACGACGTCGGGGAATTCATTGGTGGACAACCTAATCGAATCACAGGCGTACGGGTCACCGATCGCACGACGGGCACCGCCGCGACGCTGGCCGCGCTGCACGCCGTCACCCTCCGCGACCACCTAGTAGCGACGAAAATAATTGCACCACAGCAGTTCTACCGCGACACGACCGTACGCGTCGCGCCCGTCTGGGCGATGAACCAGCCGCCCGACCGTGACACACGCCTTCGCGGCAAGCGCGCACTCGTCCATCGAGTCGGCACGTGGAGTGGACGCAAGATGCTGGAGGCTGCTCAACACGACGTGGTGGTCACCGAACGCCTGATGCGGTCACCAACCTGATCGACCCTCCCCAGCGGCTGCTCGAACCACGGCTGCTCGCCCGGGTGCTGACACACCACGCCCCGGCGATCGGTGAGCAACGGACCCAGGCTTCACTAGCATCGGGATGGGCCGACCCGCGCCCAAAGGTGAGGAGTGGCCAGTGACCGACGACCTCGCGTCCGCTGCGACCGAGATCGCCCAGAACGGCACCTTCGAACGGTTCGCCCGAGCCGGCTTCGTCGTGAGCGGCCTCATGCACCTCGTCATCGGCTACCTCGCGATTCGAATCGCCCTCGGCAGCGGCGGGGGTGACGTCGACCAGTCCGGAGCGTTGGCCACCGTGTCGGCCACGCCGGGAGGCGTCGTCGTCCTGTGGTTCGCCGTCGTCGCCTTCCTGTCGATGTCGTTGTGGCGCTTCGCCGAAACGGCGCTCGGCCGCAAGACCGACCCCAAGTCGCAGGGCGCGACGGCCGAGACCGTCGATAGGGTGAAGGCACTCTCGCTGGCCTTGATCTATCTCGGCCTTGCGTATTCGACGCTTGGCTTCGCCCGCGGCGCCGGAAGGTCAGCGGGCCAACAGAATTCGACGATGACCGCACGCCTGATGCAATCCACCGCAGGCACCGTCGCGTTGATCCTCGCCGCGGTGATCATCGTCGCCGTCGGTGGGTATCACGTCTACAAGGGAGTAAGCCGCAACTTCGTCGACGATCTCGAGGGCAGGCCCAGCCGGCTGGTCCGAACGCTCGGGATAGTGGGTTACGTCGCGAAGGGCGTCACGATCGCGGTCGCCGGCATGCTCGTCATCGTCGCGGTCAGCCGCTCGGAGCCCGAGAAGGCGACCGGGCTCGACGGGGCCCTCAAGACGCTCGGCGCCCAGCCGTACGGGCCGGTGTTGCTGATCGCGGCGGCGGCGGGAATCATCACCTACGGTCTGTACAGCTTCGCGATGGCGCGCTACACCAAAATGTGAGCGGCGCAATGGAATTTGGCTTCGGCGATTTCTTGTTGGCCAAGCCGTAACCCAAACTCCGAATGCGATGAGTCTCCCTGCAGGTACGCTCTGCATGGGGCGGGCGCCGTCGTTTGCAAGGGAGACGTTCATGTCCAATCACTTCACAGGTTTGAGCCTTGGTCCGCCATTGGGAGACCAGCGTCTGGACCTCTGCGACCTCTACGCCTTTCAATCGCCTGCCGATCCCGAGCGGACGGTGCTGATCCTCAACGCCAATCCCGAGGCCAAGGCACTGCATCCCGATGCCATCTACCGCCTTGCGGTCGACAACGACGGCGACCTCCTCAACGACATCGCGTTCAGCTACGTCTTCTCCACGCCCGGCGAGGACGGCAGCCAGACCGTCGACGTCTACATGGCCACCGGCGACGAGGCCCGCTCCCCCGAGGCCGTCGGCACCAAGATCTTCTCCGACGTCGACGTGTCCTTCGGCCAGCAGCCGAACATCGTGACCTCCGGCGACATCACGTTCTTCGCGGGCGCTCGCAGCGACGCCTTCTTCTTCGACTTCCCCGGCGTCCAGAACTTGTTCGACACGTCGGGTGGACGAAACTTCACCGCGCTCCATGTCGGTGACGAATCACCCTGGACTGGAGTCGATTCCAACACCGAGGCCAATGTATTCTCCACGGTGATCGAGCTACCGACCGCGACGCTCGGCGCCAATCCGGACATCCGGATCTGGGGCAGGTGCAGCCTGCGCGTCGATGGCAAGCTCGAACACGTCGACCGTGCCGGTCATCCGTCTGTCAGCAGCTTCTTCAACACCGACGACACCAAGTTGGAGTACAACGCCAGCGAGCCACAGAACGACCGAGAGCGCTGGACTCCGATGTTCGTCCACCTCATGGGGCACACCGGCGGCTACACCGAGGAAGAGGCGGTCGCCGCGATCGACGAAGAGGGCACGCTGCCGGACATGCTGACGTTCGACCCGTCGAAGCCCGCGAAGTATCCGAACGGCCGCGTCTTCACCGACGACGTCATCAACTACCGGCTGGCCTTCCTGTCCAAGGGCGACATTCCGCCGACCGGACTGAGCCCACACACCGACACGCTCACCGAGTTTCCCTACCTCGGGACACCGCATCCGGCGAGCTGACGAGTGGCGACCTTCGCGTTGGCGGGCGGTACGAGATACGTGCGTCACGACGGTCTGAAATGGTTTGCTGCAGCGGCCTTTCGCATAAACGTCTACCTACGGCGTCTCGGGTGGTGACGCACTTGCCCACCTCATACCGAATTCCATCATCCTCGATTCGCTGTGAGGCGGGCAACTGACATGTCGTTCCGGCGACCGGTACTGCGGACCCCCGCGGCGCTGGGGCTGGGCGGGCTACCCGGCGTGCAGGCGGCTGTAGATGCGCCCGTCGACGATGGCGGCGAGTCGAGCCACCGCGGCGGGTTCCCCTTGCGTGGTGATCGCGCCTTCGGCGATGGCCTCGGTGATCGTGGTGCGCTGCGCCGCGATGGACGCGACGACGTGGCGAGTCATCTGGACGACGACGTCGGCACGTTCAGCGCAAGCTCCAGTCTTGACCGACATTCGTCCGTCGCGGACGCGAAGGCACGCCACGCTGTCATCGACGTGAAACTCGTACATGCCGTCGATGTCGGAGGACACGCCTTCGCTGCCGGCGACGAGGAAGCCCAGGACCCACTCCGCGCGGAACGCCTCGTTGTCGACGTCTGCGTCGTCCATCTGATGACGCGCACCCCACACCGCCAACGGAATGATCGCCTCGGCCAGCTCCCGGCCGGCAGCGGTGAGCTCGTAGAGCACCGTCGAACTGGGCTGGTCGGTCGCCAATCGACGCTGCACGATCCCGTCGGCCTCTAGCTGACGAATCCTCGTCGCCAACAAGCTCGTCCCGATCCCTGCCAGCGTGTCGGCCAACTGCGTATAGCGCTTCGGCCCGGATCCCAGCTCGCGCACGATCAGCAGGGTCCACCGCTCCCCGACCACGTCTAGGGCATGAGCAAGGCCGCAGAACTGGCTGTAGTTCCTTCGGGACATGAGGCCATGGTAGCCGTCACTGCAGGAACATGGTGCGAACTTCAGAAATATATTGCTTACTTCTAAATCTTATGTAACGCTTTTCCGTGCGCGCTCCAAACGACACTTCACTCACTAGGAGAACCGCGATGGCCCTCATCGCTCAAGGCGGACCCCGCCGTATCACCGCACTGCTGCGCGAACTCGCCTACTTGACGCGGCCGCGACCCGAACCCGTTGTCGTACAGGTTGTTTCACCGCGCGAGGAACCGCCTGTGATCCCGCCCCACTACCCGCCCAAACGTGATCGCTTCGTCGAGAACGCCGCGATGTCGCGGGAGATGTACCGGCTCTGAATCCCGCTCGTCAACCGGTGAACTGATCGACGAGCAGCTGGACGCGCGCCGACTCGTGGCCAGTGCGTAGCCGGCCGGAATGGCCAAGCGCGACCAGCCCGTGCAAGGCGGCCCAGAACACCTCGGTGAGCGTATCCGCATCCTGCTCGCCAGCCACGAGGCCGACTGCCTCCCGTAGCCCGGCGAATGCCGCGTTCAGCTCAGGTGGCGTGTCCTCTGCGGCGAAGCGCAACTTGGTGGCGCGGGCGAACATCGCGTCGTAGACCGCAGGATTGTCGTGGCCAAAGTCCATGTATGCCTGGGCAATTCGAGCCAGGCTTTCACTAGCCGTCTCTGCCCCTTGCCGGGCGGCCTGCGTTACCTCCGCAAGCTCGCCAAACCCCTCGATGGCGACGGCGTCCGCAATCTGCTCCATCCCCGCGAAGTGGTTGTACAACACGGGCTGGCTGTATTCGATTTCCGCGGACAGCCGACGCGTGGTAACCGCATCCCAACCTTCTGCCTCGGCCAGCGTGCGCGCGGTCGTGACGATGAGCCGACGACGGGCTGACCTCTCTCGCTCGCGACGATCCTCGATGGCCATGCCCCTTGATAGCACAGTTAGTAAATCTAGCGCTGCTATTGACGCGGAACGACAAGAGGGATAGCGTCGCTATTAATCGCTAGCATCGCTAGCGCCGCGACGAAGAGGAGCTTGTCATGGATATGGACGTCATCACCCGCGTCGCCGCAGTGATCGCCGTGCTGGGTACTGCAGTGGTCTACGGGACCGACGTGTTCTGCACGATCGTGCTGAAACCAGCGTTGGCGCTGGTCGACGACCCCACCCTGGTCGCGGTGACCGGACGCGTGCATCGATACGGAGACCGTCGGATGCCGGTGCCCGGCGTGCTCGGGATTCTGGCTGCCGCGACGAGCGCTGCGCTGGCCACCGTGGCCGCGCATTGGACACAAGCGATCGCGGCGGGCGCCGCGCTCCTCCTGCTGTTGATCTGGCTGGTGCTCTACCTACGAATAAGCGCGCCCATCAACCGCCAACTGACGGCGGCCGCCGAGGCGGGGCAGACGCTGTCGAACGGGCGCGCGCTGCAAGCGCAGTGGGACCGCATCATCGGTGCGCGCGCGACCTTGCAAGGGCTGGCGCTCGCCTCCCTGTGCCTAGTGCTGGTGAGCTGACGATGTTGCAGCTCAGGATCTACACCCTGCGATCGCCCGAAGCCCTTCACCGGTACGCAACGGTGCACTGGGCCCGCCACCTCGCAACGTTCAAGACGTTTGGGGTCACCACCCACGGCGTGTGGACCGAACAAGAAGACGGGGCCAACCGACTCGTCGCATTGATCCGCTATCCCCCGGGCACCGACCCCGAACGACTCACGTCGCACATCATGGCCAGCCCCGAATTCGCCGCCGACATGGCCGGTTTCGACGTCGCCGAGATCATCGACGTTTCGGCCATGGTGCTCGAGCCGACGTCGTATTCACCGATTCCCCAACGACCACAGGAGCATTCGACATGATCGTCACGACCATCGGCTACGTACTCGCCGGACTCATCGCCGCAGCCATCATCTTCATCGGTGCACGGTTCATCGTCGCGCCGCGCGTCGCCGCGGCCGGGTACGGCGTGCCCGCAGATCCCGGCGCGTATCTGACCGTCAAGGGAGTTCGTGACATCGCGTCGGGGTTGATCGTCGTGATCCTCGTGATCGCAGGCGCGACGTACCTGCTCGGCTGGGTGATGTTGGCGGCCACCATCATTCCGCTCGCCGATGCCGCGATCGTGCTCCGCAACGGCGGCACGAAAGCGATCGCATTTGGCGTTCACGGCGCTACCGCCGTCGTGATGCTGTTGACCGCAGCGCTTCTGCTGATTGCCTAGATGATGCGGTTGGGCAGCGCGAGTCGATGGATGGTCCGCAGTGTCTGAAAGTACTGACGGCCAAGCGAGCCCGTCGTGTACGGGAGGTCGTACTTCTCGCACAGGGGCCGCACGCGAGCGGCGATCTCGGCGAGGCGATTGCTCGGCAGGTCGGGGAACAGATGGTGTTCGATCTGGTAGCAGAGGTTGCCACTCGAAAAGCCGAGCAGGCGACCGGCTTTGAAGTTTGCGGCGCCGAGCATCTGGCGCAGGTACCACTCCGGCTTGGTCTCGTCCTTCAGGACGTCGACGGTGAACGTCTGCGTGCCGTCGGGAAAGTGCCCGCAGAAGATCACGAGGTACGCCCACACGTTACGCAGCAGGTTGGCGACGGCGTTCGACGTCAGGCTGCGGCGCCACCGCGTCAGGCTTAGCGCCGGAAAGAGCACGTAGTCCTTGGCCGCCTGTCGCGTCATCTTTCGCAAGAGCTTGCGCACCTGCGTTGAACCTTCGGTGTCTGGCATGGCCCTGACGCGATCGTTCACTCCGCGTTGTGCGATGCCCCATTCGAAGAACACCGCCAGCACGATGTTCTGCAGCGGCTGTATCAGATGCATCGGCTTCCACGGCTGGTCGCGGGTGATGCGCATGATGCCGAACCCGAGGTCGTCGTCCATGCCGATCACGTTGCTGTACACGTGGTGGCGGTAGTTGTGCGTGTAGCGCCACTGCGACGACAGCCCCATCATGTCCCACTCCCACGTGGTCGAGTGGATCTCGGGATCGTTCATCCAATCCCATTGGCCGTGCGAGATGTTGTGGCCGAGCTCCATGTTCTCGACGCTCTTCGCATAGGCCAGCGCGGCGGTCCCGGTGAGCCAGGCCGCCCTCGACCGACTGCCGCCGACGAGCAGCCGCGCGCCCAGGTCGAGCAACCTTTGAAATCTGATGGCGCGACGGATGTAGTTCGCGTCGGCAGCGCCGAGCGATTCCTCGACGTCGCGACGAATCGCGTCGAGCTCGTCGCCGATCGACGCGATGTCCGTCGGACTCAGATGGGTGTATTCGGCGATGTCATTGATGGCCATGGCAGAGCTCTCGGTCGATCCGGTCAAGTGGTGGAAAGGCGGGAGTCTTGGCCCGTGAACCGAGGAGAGAGCCTGACGATCGACGGAGGTCGAGCGCGCGGCGATAGCGCAACGGCGGTGAACCAAGCCTACCCCGGACGGCTCGTCGTGGCGGTCCGCGCGGCGACGAGTCGTCGTGCCACCGCGAGGTAGGCGTCGGCTACGACGGGCCAGGCCACCGTCGGCGCCAGTTCAGGCGCCCGGGAAGGCATCGCGTCGTGAGGGACGACGTCGCCCGCGGCGGGGCCGATGGGTCCCCCGGTGAGAAAGGCGGGGCACATCGCAGCGGTGGACTTCGGCAGGTCCGCACCGTGGGGGATCGTGACGACCTCGTGTTGCTCGACGGGATAGACCTCGGCCAGCCGGGTACGAGCGATGTCCGACATGACGACGCCTTGGTCGGCGAGCCCAACGACGCGCTCGAACACCGAATGCTGTTGCGGCGTCGGCTCATCGAGAACGGCGTGCGCGACGACGATCGTTGGGATGCGCAGGCTCTCCATGATCTGGATGACTTCGTCGCCGCCGGGGCCGCCGTAGATGCCGTACTCGTGTTGAATGACGGCGACGTCGTTCTGGGCGAGCAGTTCCGCGGTTTCGGTGATCGACGACGGCGAGCCGTCGTCGGCGGCCTCGTGTTCAGCGATCCGCATCCCGTTGACGGTTGTCGCACCGTTGGCCAAGCCGTCGGCCAGCGCCGCGCTGAAGGTCGCTATCTCGCAGGGCGTTGGGGCGTAGGCGATGAGGATGCCCAAGTTCGGCAGGTACGAAAAGTGTTGCATCCAACGGGAGCAAGCAAGGGCTGAACCAACGGTGGAGCATTCACTGATGCGCTGACCACCGCGCGGACAATCCGTTAGCGAGAGTTGCTGACTGTCGTAGTGTTGCAAGGCCTTGGCGAACGTGAAGGCGTCGCGGCTCAGGGTCAGGATGCGCTGCAGCAGACCGAGGTGTGTTGGCGATGCCCTCCGCAGAACAGGTGGCTCGCCACCAAATTGGTCGCGCTCCTGCCCTTTCAAGGGCGGAGACACCGAACACCGGCCCATCACTTCGAGATGCCGCGTGCCACTACCTCGATGACCGCCATGTAAAGCTCTTCCGTCTCCTGCGCTGAGGACGTCACGCTGAGCAAGTGGTAAAGCGTAGCTCCGATTAGTGCGTCGGCAGCAGCGTTGATGGCGGCGTCCTCACGGATCTGTCCCGCCGAGACGCCGCTGCGCAACCTTTCAGCGACCGCGTCGTGAAAGCGCCCCGTGAGTTGTGCGGAGAGCGTGTCGCGGTCATGCAGGTCTTCGGCGGCAGCAGCGACGAGGGAGCGAATGAGTGCGGCGTTCTCGGCGGTCGAACCGACCTCGGCCAACATGCGCATCCAGGTACGCAAATCCGCGAAGGTGTCGCCGGTATCCGGAAGTGTGAAGTCGCTCTGCTCATAAGCGTGCATCACGGCCTCGGCCACCAGCGGACCCTTGGAGGGCCACCGCCGATACACCGTTTGGGTTGCCACTCCAGCGAGGGCCGCGACCTTGTCCATCGACACCGCGCTGTATCCCGACTCGAGTAGGAGCGAGAGAGTGGCGCGAAGAATCGCAAGGTGTACGGCTTCGCTGCGCGGGCGCCCTCGACGGCCCTTACTCACAGGAGGAAAGGCCCTTGTTTCGTCACAGCAAGAAATTAGAACAGGTGCTGGACATTCCTCCTGTACACCCGGTGCGTGATATGCCACGATTAACGAGATAATTTTCTCGTAATTGACACTGAGGTCGACGAGTTCGGCCTCGCGTCCGCCGGCGAAGGGGTCGAGTGCGCGAGCTGTGCGTCATCACCGGCGGTACCGGCGGCATCGGTCTGGCGGCGGCCAAGATCATCGGACGAGAGCAACTGATCGTCGTCAGTGACGTGCACGCGAGCCGTCTGTCGGCGGCGGTCATGGAACTGCGGGACCTCGGCATCGAATGCGTGCCGGCCGAATGCGACGTGACCGATCGCGGATCGGTCGCCGCGTTGGTCTCGACTGCGACCTCGGTGGGCACCGTGAGCTCGGCGATCCACACTGCGGGCGTGAGTCCGAGCATGGCCGACGCCGAACGATCTTGCGGATCAACGCTCTGGGCACCGTCCGAGTCAACGAAGCCTTCTTCTCGCTGGCCAAGGAGGGTTTCGCGATCGTCAACGTCGCCAGCATGGCAGCCCACGTATTTCCGAGTCTGCTCATCCTCACCTGGCGGTTCAACGACGCTCTTCGCAACGAGGACCGCTTCATGGCCAAACTGACCGCGGCCTGCAACATCATGCCCAATAGAGTGCGCCCAGGATTCGCCTACGCCATCAGCAAGAACTTCGTGACGTGGTACACCGCGTCCCAGGCCGCGAGGTTCGGCAGCCGCGGAGCGCGCCTCGTCTCCGTGTCACCGGGCAGCATCGACACCGACATGGGCATGCTGGAGGAACGCGCGGGTCAGGAGCGATGGTGGGACTGGCCGCCTTGAAGCGATTCGGCAGACCCGAAGAAGTCGCGGAGGTATTGGCGTTCTGCGCTTCGACGAAGGCCGGTTACCTGACCGGAGTGGACATCCCTTGCGATGGAGGCGTTTTGGCGGGGTTCAGGCTGAAGGACATCCTGACCGTCGCTAGCGACGCATGAATGGTGCAGCCTTGCCAATCATTACGGAACGGAGCCCTGGTATCGCCATGACCGACATCGACACATCGGGCGCGAGGAAACGGCGCCGTCTCGGCTTCATCGTCAGCGCAATCGGATTGGCGCACTTCGTGTTTCCGGCGATCTTTGACCCTGTCAACAGGCTTGGCTTTTCCGACCGCGCTCGCACGTTCACCTACGTCAACGGAGCCTTGGAGACGACGATCGGCGTCCTGATGGCGAGCCCGCGCAGGCGTCGAGCAACGACCTTCGTATCCGCCTGCTACACCACCTATTTGACGGTCAGCGTCATTCGCACCCAACTACTGGAGCGGCGAGCATGACGGTGAGGCCAGCGCCGTCCATCAGCGCAACCGCCCGCAAGGAAACCGAGGCCGTTCGACCGGTAGCCACTGCCGTCCGGATGAACATCGGCGCCGCCATCCGGACGCGCCGACGCGGCTACGCTGGCTGGACCGGTGCGATCAACACCGACTACGACCCGCAGGACCCAGCCACCGCCGCCGAGCCCTTCGACGCCTACCGCGCCCTGCACCGCGGCGGTCGCGTGCACTACAACCCGCGCCGCGCCACCTTCATCGTCAGCCGTCTCGATGACGTCCGCGCCAACCCCGACCTGATCCCCCTCGCGGTGGAAGAACAGCTCCGGATCACGACGCCAATCCAGAACCTCTACCGCTACACCCGCGCCGACTACCGCATCGGCGACGTCATCATCCCGACTGGATCGCGCGTGCTGTTGTCCTTCGGCGCGGCCAACCGCGATCCACTGGCATTCGACGATCCCGACGACTACCACGCCGATCGCGATCCGCGAAAGCACGTCGCGTTCGGCTATGGCCCACACATGTGTCTGGGAGCTCCGTTGGCCCGGATGGAAGCACAGGCCGTGTTGCGTCAGTTGGTCACCCGCGTAGAGCAGATCATTCCCGAGGGGCCGACGCGGTGGTCGAGCCACAGTTCACTGCGCGGACCCACTCATCTGCCGATCCGGCTCACAGCTGCCTAAGGAGGTGAATTATGTCGGCGGAAAACCTCATAGCGGGTGCCCTAGCCCCAGACGACCGGTCAGCGCTTAGGGAGATCGGCTCGTGGGGCCGGCGGTATGTGCGCTCGCATCCCGTGCAGTCCATCGAGACCGTCGGAGGGCAAACCGTGCTAGCGGTGCGCACGCTGCAATACTTCGCCGTCGATCTGGTAACGGGCCGGTTTCCCCTGGGGGAGTTCGTCCGGCAGGCGGCTTTCATGGCGGGCACGTCGGTGCTGCCGACGCTGCTGGTGACGATTCCCGTTGGCGTGACCCTGTCGATCCAGTTCGGGGTGCTGGCCGGACAGGTCGGCGCGGAGTCGCTCGCGGGCGCGGCGAATGGCCTCGTAGTGATTCGTCAGGGAGCACCGTTGGTCGCGGCCATACTGCTGGCTGCCGCCGTTGGTTCGGCGGTCAGCGCCGATCTTGGCTCGCGAAAGATGCGCGAGGAGGTCGAAGCCATGGAGGTCATGGGTGTCTCCGTGATCCGCCGACTGGTCGTGCCTCGCTTCGCGGCGGTGATCGTCGTCGGCGTCGCACTGACCGGACTGGCGACGTGCGCCGGTTTCTTCGTCGGCTACCTCTTCAACGTCTACATGCAAAACGGAACGCCCGGGTCGTTCGTGGCCACGTTCGCCTCCTTCGCCACCGTGGGTGACTTGATGTTGGCACTGGCGAAAGCCGTCGTGTTCGGCGCCATCGTGGCCGTGGTCTGCTGCCACAAGGGCCTCGACACGAAGGGCGGCCCGGCCGGGGTGGCGAACTCGGTGAATGCCGCTGTCGTGGAATCGATCCTGCTGCTCATGATCGTCAACGTCGCGATGAGTCAGGCCTACCTACTCCTCTTCCCGAGAACGAGTCTCTAACCATGGCCACCGTTGCCCGTTACCGACCCCTCTTGCTGCGCCCGTTCCTGCCGGCCTTCGGTGCGACGATGCGTCCGGTGGCCCGCGCGGGACACATGTTGTACTTCTTCGGCCAAGTCTTGATGGCGATTCCGTTGACGCTGACCCGATATCGACGGGAGTTCTTCCGAAACCTCTCCGACATCGCCTGGGGCAACGGGTCGATCGTGGTCGGTGGCGGAACGATCGGCGTGGCGGTGGTGTTGGGGATCACCGCGGGTGCGCTGCTCGCGGTCGAGGGCTACAACGCGCTGAACTTGCTGGGTTTGGGAGCGGCTACTGGACTGCTGTCGTCGTGGGGGGCGACTCGCGAGCTGGTGCCGATCATGATCTCCCTGGCCTTCACCACTCAAGCGGGCTGTCGATTCACTGCTCAACTCGGGGCCATGCGGATCGCCGAGGAAATCGACGCCATGGAGGCGCTGGCGATCAAACCCATTCCGTATCTTGTGACTACGCGCGCGTTCGCGGCCGTCGTCGCCAGCGTCCCGCTATTCCTCGTCTGTTTGGCCACCGCCTACCTCTCGGCGCGAATGGTCGTTTCGGTGATCGCCGGCACGTCACCGGGGACGTACCAGCACTACTTCGAACTGTTCGCCAGCGGCCAAGACGTCCTATGGGCACTGGTCAAGGCGATCACCTTCGTCTTCGTCGCCGCATCGACACAGTGCTACTACGGCTACTTCGCCTCCGGAGGCCCCGAGGGCGTCGGCGTGGCCGCAGGACATGCGATGCGGGCCTCGATCACGGTCGTCGTCATTCTGAATGCGCTTCTCACCATGGCCATTTGGGGCGTTGACGCCGGAGCGAGGTTCGGAGGATAGATGCCGAATCCATTCGATCCTGGGCCCCGCGGGCCGTCCATGGGACGGCTCTTGGTGGTGGGCGTGGCGTTCTTGGCCATGGTGGCGACGACGGTCACCTTACTGATCGCGAAGTCCCGCGGTGCGCTGGAGCCCTTCGTCCGCGTGACTGCTGAGTTGACCAACGTCGGAGACGGGTTACCCGAGAAGTCGGACGTGAAGTTCCGCGGCGTGCTCGTCGGCTTCGTCGGCGGAGTGGTCCCCGCCCGGAGCGGTCGGCCTAACATCGTCAGGCTGAACCTCAGACCGCAATACGCCGCAGGCATACCTGCGACCGTCACCGCGCGCGTCGTGCCCTCGAACGTATTCGCCGTTTCGTCAGTGCAGCTGGTCGACAACCAACGACCGGCACAGCCTCTCCGCGACGGCGCCGTGATCCCCGAGGACCAAACGTTGCCGACGGTGTTATTCCAAACCACGACCAACAAGCTGCGCCAGGTGTTGCTCGCCATCGGTCGCCGGCCCGACGCCAACAGCATCGGCTGGCTCACAGCGCTGGGCGAGGCGACCGAGGGCCGCGGAGACCGGCTCCAAGCGGCCGCGCATGATCTCAATGACGTCGTCAACCAACTCAACGGCCTGGTGACAGATGAGCCGGGCCCGACGACGCTGTCCGCGCTGGCGGCCGCCACCGATGGTTTGCGTGACCGTGCACCCGAGCTCGTCGATGCGCTCGACGCCGCCGTGCGGCCGATGCGGACTCTCGCCGAGGAACGCGCCCAGCTGACCAACTTTCTTTCCGCCGGAACGGGCACCGTGCGGACCATCGGCGATGCCTTCGACAATCAGACCGACCGGCTGATCGACATCACCACCAAGCTAACGCCGGTGATCGGCACCTTGGCCGACTATTCGGGCAACATCCATCCCATCCTGATCAACGCCCAAGACCTCGTCAAAAAGGTATTCGACCTGGCGTGGAACTACGACACCAACCAACTCAAGGCCAACGTCATCGTCTCACTCACGCCATCGCGTACGTATGTGCGCGCCGACTGTCCCCGCTACGGCGACCTGCTTGGTCCCAGTTGTTTCACCGCCCCGGAGATTCCCACGGCGCCAGCCCTGACGCCAGCGCTGGGTTCGATGGGATTTCCCCTCCCGCCGGGAGCGAACGAGAACCGACCGAATCTCGCCCCTCCGCGCGGATCGGTGCTACCGTCCGACGCTCCTGGGCCGGACGGACTACCGCCGCCTGCGGTCGCACCAGGTGCGGCCGACGGACGGCAATCACCCCCACCGCCCCTGCTGCCTGCTGAGGCCCCGCCATCCGGTGCCTCCGATGGGGCGCAGAACGGCGCCGTTCCGCAGGCGGCGATCATCGGCGGCAACGTGGGGCCTGTCGGGAGTCAACAGGAGAAGAACCAGGTGGCCTACCTACTCGGCGGTCACGTCGACACTGCCAGCGAAGTACTGGTTGGTCCCTTACTGCGGGGCACCACCGCAACCATCCTCGAGGCTCCGGGACGGCAACGATGACCCGTGCCAAGCCTGCCATCACGTTGAGCGTCTTTCTGGTCGTGTCGCTCGTGGCGAGCTGGCTGGTGTTCAACACGTTGCGTCGCGACGTGCCGGGACCCACCTTCGACTACTCGGCGACGTTCACCGACGTGTCCGGACTCAAGACCGGCGACGACGTACGAATCGCTGGAGTGCGGGTCGGGCGCGTGGATAGCATCGAGCTGGAGGGCACACAGGCCCGGGTGGGCTTTCGAGTCGAGCGGGATCAACGCCTCTACACTGACACCACCGCAACGGTGACCTATCAGAACATCATCGGACAGCGGTACATCGGACTTGCCTCCGGGAATGATCCGAAGCACACCCTGATGCCCGATGAGGGGCACATCCCAGTCGAGCACACCCGTCCGTCCTTCGACATCTCCGCGCTGCTCAACGGGTTCGAACCGTTGTTCGCGCTACTGAGCCCCGAACAGGTCGACAACCTCACCAGTGGGATCGTCGAGTCGCTACAAGGCAAGTCGGGTTCAGTGCTCACGCTGCTCACCCAGACCTCGGCGCTGGCGCAAACCCTCGCCGGCCCTGACGCCGTCCTCGGCGAGCTGATCTCCAACCTGGACGCGGTCACGGCCGTACTGGCCAAGCAGAACTCGAATCTGCAGACCCTGATAAGCCAAACCAGCGATGTCATGGCCACGCTCGGCGCCCGGCGCGACGAGTTGGTCAAGTCCGCCGCCTCCATCGAGCACGCCGTAACACGTCTCGCGCAGATCGTCGCGTCGGTCTATCCAGAACTCGATCAGTTCATCACGCGCGAACCGGGCTTCCTCGGGCACCTCACAGGTGAAGGGCGAGACCGCTTCTCGATGTTTGCCGCCAACCTCATCTTGGTGTGGAAGGGTCTGGCTCGAGCTAGCCAGAGCGGCGCCTACGCCGACGGCTACATCTGCGACGTCAACTCGACGGTGTTCGCGTTCCTCAGCCGCGTGATCCCGGCCGTCGTAAAGCTCGCCTCACCCGGCAACATCGTCCAACACTCGCCGATCTGCAGCAAGTAGGCAATATGCGCATACGACTGAAACGACCGATGGAGCAATACAACAAGATTTGGCTTGGCATCGCCGTGCTGACCGTGATCGCCGTCGTCGTCGGCTCGATCGTGGGCCTGGGTCACCAGTCCATCGGCCAAACGACGTACCGCGGCGAATTTGCTCAAGCCGCGCAAATCAGTGCCGGTGACCCGGTGACGGTCGCCGGCATCGACGTCGGCCGCGTCGACGACGTTGCACTTACAGGCGATCACGTCGTGGTCAGCTTCACCGTCCGCGACTCCGTCCCCGTAGGCGCTCAAAGCCGCGCCGCGATCAAACTGACCACCTTGTTGGGACGGCGCTACCTCGAGTTGGCCCCGGCCGGCGACGGTGTCCTCACAAACCGCACCATCACGTTGAAAAACACCACCGTCCCCTACAACTTGCAGCAAACGCTCGCCGATGCCACCACAACGTTCGAGCAAGTGGACGCCGACCAAATCGCCCAGTCGATGGCAACCCTCAACCAAGGACTCGACGGCGTACCCGACGCACTGCCTCAGGCGCTGTCGAACATCAAGGCACTCGCCGGTATCGTGTCGGCGCGCCGCGACCAGATCGGCTCGCTGCTGCGGAACGTCGACACCCTGACCGGGATGATCCGCGACCAGAAAGCCAACCTCGGGGCGCTCGTCGTACAGGGTCGGAACTTGTTGGGCGAAATCACGACCCGCAACGAGGCTGTGCACCGCCTGCTGGCCAGCGCCACCGTGTTGATCGGCACGATCAAGGCCATCTTGGGCGACCAGCCTGCCATCGATGCCATGCTGGCCAATTTGACGACGTTCTCCGGCATGGTCGGCAGCAACGACGCGCTGTTGCGTGCGTTCCTGCAGGCGGCCCCAGTGGCCATCCGCAACATTGCCAACATCAGCGGTTCGGGGAACGCGTTGGACGTCGGCATCCCCGCTGGCCCCTTGGTCGATTCGTGGATGTGTGCGATCAGCGCGCGTGGCAAGCAGTTCAATCTCGCACAGTACTTCACCAACTGCACTCCTGCGCCGGACCCGTTTCCTGGTTGGCCACCACCTGACCCCTCGAGGTTGCCGCGATGAACCAACGCATTCCGGGAGGGCGCTCGACGTCCCGACGCACCGGCCTCATCCTGTTCCTCGCGACGGTCGCGATCGCCGCGCTTGCATCGATATCATTCACCGACTCGGGTGATCGGCATCAACCGCTCAGTGTCACTGCGCAATTCGAGGATGCGGTAGGGCTATACGCCGGCAACGACGTCTCCGTACTGGGCATGCCAATCGGCAAGGTCACAAGTGTGGCGCCCAAGGACGGCTACGTCGAGGTGAAGCTCGAGATCGATCGCGACGTCGCGATCCCCGCCGACGTGCAGGCGGTGACGGTGTCGACCTCGATACTCACCGACCGCCACGTCGAACTCACGCCTCCCTACCGATCCGGTCCTCGGCTGAAGAACGGAGACGTCCTGAGCCTGCCTCACACCCGTACACCCGTGGAATTCGATCGGACGCTGGCCATGGCCGACAAGTTGTCGCGCGCCCTGGGCGGCGATGGCCACGGTCAAGGTCCGGTGGCCGACCTTGTCAACATCGGTTCCCAAATCGCGTCGGGCAGCGGTGAAGACATCAAGACCGCACTCGACGAGTTGTCCGCAGCCCTGCGCCTCAGCGCGGACAACGGTGCGGCCACTCGCGACGACATTCAAGCCATCACCAACAGCCTGGCCACATTGACCCGAGCAGCCAGCGAAAACGACGCGACCATCCGCGAATTCGGATCCAACGTCCGCCAACTCACCGACATCCTCGCTGCCGAAAACCTCGGGGCAGGGCACGCGGGCAAGGATCTCAACCAGATCCTGGCCCAAGCTGCCGACCTGCTCAACAGAAACCGGGACGGAATCAAGACGACTGGGGACGATTTTCAGAAGCTCGTGCAGACCCTCGCAGACTACCGACGCGAACTCGCCGAAACGCTGGATGTCCTTCCCATGCTCGGGACGAACGTCTACAACGCCGTCGACCAGAACGCCGGTGCGCTGCGAGTGCACGCTCTGCTCGACAAACTCCTCCTCGACAGTCAAATGACGAAGGAGATCTGCAACCTGGCCGGCATCAAGGACCTCGGCTGCAACACCGGCACCATCAACGACTTCGCTCCAGGGTTCGGTGCGAGCTTCTATGCGGACAGCATGACCGGATTGCTGGAGAACATGGCAGGGCAGGGGCCGCCACGATGACGTCTGCTACCCTCGGCGCGCGCCGAGCCATCGCGCGGACGACCGCCGCCGCATGCGCGGCAATCCTCGCAGCAGGATGCGCCACCGGGTTGGGCCAGGTACCGCTACCCGCTCCGGGCACTCTCGGCGCCCATACCATCACCGTGACAGCACAATTCGCCAACGCGATGAACCTGCCGCAGAATGCGAAGGTTAAGCTCAACGGCGCCGACATCGGCGTGGTCGAATCGATTCGCGCGCACGACTTCGCCGCCAACGTCACGATGCGGATCGACGCCGATGTCGAGCTCTACGGTGACGCCACTGCAGAGCTGCGCTCGGCCACCCCGCTCGGCGACATCTTCGTCGCCATCCGCCCATCGGCTCAAGGGGTTTCCGGTGCACGACGCATGCGCGACGGCGATGACATCGCACTGGGCTCCACGAGCGCGGGAGCCTCCGTCGAGGACGTGCTGAGTTCGGCCGCCCTACTGGTCAATGGCGGTGCCGTGCGCAATCTGGTGACAGTCGTCAACGGTGCGGGCCGGGCTATCGGCGGTAAGGGCGCCAAAGTCGCTGTCCTGCTTGATCAGTCGAACACCCTGATCTCCCGGCTCAACGCACGCACCGACCAGATCAACACGGCGCTCCACGGCACGTCCGAGCTGGCGGCAACGTTGGTTGCGCGCCAGCAATCCCTAGACGACGTCATCGACGCTGCCGTTCCCGCCATCGCCACCCTGCACGACAACACCACTACCCTGGCCGACCTCACCGACAGCGTCGCTCGAATCACCAATCAACTCAACAAGTTTCCAGCCGTGCGCGGCACCGATACCCGCAGCCTCATCAAGGACCTCAACACTCTCTCGGCAGCTTTGAACGTCGGGGCTACCGACCCCACGCTCAACGTAAACACCTGGACGCGGGCCGTCGCGGCGCTGGCCAAGATGACCAGCGGTCCCGACCTCCATGCAGTCGCCAACATCAACCAACTGGCCTTCGGAGCTCTACCCGACATGAATTATCCTGGCGACCCCGGGCTACATGGCGCCGACGGCACCGACTGGCACGCCTTCGTCGGAAGTCTCCGCTACGAATGGAATCTGCTGTTGAGCCGCATCTACGGACCGCAGCGCGAGCCCCGCTGATGGTCCAATCGCCGAACCCCGCAGAGCAGCTGGCGCGCCACGCCGTCGACGGCGTGCAAGCACTCGCTCGGCACCGCATCGGCGTGACCATCATCGGACTGGTACTCATCCTGATCGCCGGGTCGGCGTACATCATGGTCGGGTCGCTGGGCATCAACCCGGCCCGACCGGGCATCACCGTGAAGGTGCTCCTCCGTGAATCCGGAGGCCTGCTGCCTCAGCAGGACGTCACCATGCGGGGAGTTCCGATCGGCCGCGTCGAGGCTGTCAACTTCACGACTACTGGCGTCGAGGCAATCGCCCGGATCAACACCGACGTTGCGGTGCCGCGCACCAGCAGCGTGAAAGTCTCGGCACTGTCGCCGGCCGGTGAGCAGTACTTGAACTTCGTGCCGCAGGCGGACGGTGGTCCTGCCCTCGCCGACGGCGCCGTCATCGGCGAGGACCAGACGGCCGTGCCCGTGTCGTTGGCGCAACTGCTCGGCGATTCCGATGGCATGCTCGCCCAACTGAATCCGGACAAGATGCGCGCCATCACCGACGAACTGCGTGTCAGCATGCAGGGTCCGCAGAAGTTGGCCGACCTGCTCGAGGGCGGTGCCTTCCTGATCTCCACCGTCGACTCGGTCCTCCCGCAAACGATGAGCGTTCTGCGCACCAGCCGCACCGTGTTCACCACGCTCGCCGATGTCGCTCCGGGCCTGGACCGAACCAACCAGAACCTCGAGCGCATCCTCGCCGGAATCAACTCTGCAGAGGGAGGTTTCCGCACACTGGTTGAACGCGGCGACGCTCCCATGAAGGCACTGGACGGTCTGGTCGACGACAACTCCGCCACCATGGTCAAGCTGCTCGGCAACCTCACTACCGTCGCGCAAGTGGCCACCACGAGGGTGCCCGCTCTTACCGAGATGCTGAACTCACAGCGCGGCGGATCGGCGCTCGGCGCGCTGGCGACCATCGCTCACGACAACGCTGCGTGGGTCCTGGTCGACATCTACCCGCGTTATGCATGCGACTACGACCTTCCCCGCCTGCCACCGTTCCTTCCGAACTACCCCGAGCCATACCTCTACACGTACTGCAAGAACCCGGACCCATCGGTCCTGGTTCGCGGCGCGCGCAATGCTCCTCGCCCGCCGGGCGACGACGGCGCAGGGCCGCCTCCAGGCTATGACCCGCTCGCACAAATGGTTCCAACCCCACAGGTGAACAGCTCGATCCCGACTCCGTTCGGCGGGGTGGCGTTCCCGCCGAAGTACCCAGCTGACCCGCCGGACTGGCCCATCCCGCCCAACTGGCCGGCATCTCCGTATCCAGACAACCTCGAAACCCGGGAGTACCACCCGCCCGGTCCGCCGAACTGACCAGGAGGTCACCATGGCAACGAAACTATTCAGACGAGTCGACCGCAGGACCGTGTTCGATGAGATCACGGAGCGTGCCGAGGACGGGCCGACGGACGGCATGGATCGCCAGACCCAAGCTGATGACGCCGCCGCCGATGCCGCTGATCAGACCGAATCGGATGGCAGTGACGCATCCTCTTCGGCAGTTGAGGATGGCCCCAAGGTTGAGGACATCGATACCGATGCCAAAGCTGAAACCGGTGGCGAGCAAAGCACACGGTCTCGAGGCGGGCGTTGGCTCGCTAGGCTGGCCGTGGTGTTCGCGGCCATCGCGTTCGTCGCCGCATGCTCCGCCACCGGCTTCTTCGGTTGGCAGTACCAGCACCAAAGAGACGTCGACAACGCCGCTCGCTCCGCGTTGGCGGCCGCAGAACAATTCGCCGTCACACTGACCAGCATCGACACCAACGCTGTCGATGCCAACTTCACCCAGGTCGTGGACAACAGCACCGGCGACTTCAAGGACATGTACAGCCAGTCGGCAAGTCAGCTGCGGCAGGTCCTGATCGACAACAAGGCGATGAGTAAAGGCACCGTCGTCGACTCAGCCGTGAAATCGGCTACCAAGACCGAAGTCAAGGTGGTGCTCTTCGTCGACCAGTGGATCACCAACACTGCGAGCCCCCAGCCCCGCCTCGACCGCAGCCGAGTCGCCATGACGATGCAACTCGTCGACGGTCGCTGGCTGGCCAGTTCGGTAGAGCTGAAATAGCAAGCGCCGCAGGACTTATCTGCCATGAGCATTCCAATCAGATTGAGCATCCTGATCGCTGCAGCGATGGTGCTTCTTTACCCCCAGCCGGTCGCCAAGGCTTCCGGGCTCGTTGCGATACCTGCAGTCATTACCGGCGACAGTCCAGACCACCTCGGCACCTGGACGGTCCACTACCAGCGGGTCGACGGCGACGATCGGGCAGTAGCCGACGCCATCAACGACCGCCTGGATGCCGAGGCCAACCGGCAAGTTCAACAAGCAACCTGGGACGGGTCGACCAAACATCCCTGGACCTTCGACAGTGCAGGAACATTGGTGATCGGTCCGGCGACGGTCTCGGAGGTGTTCGTCAGCAACTACGACACCGCGGAACCACACATGCCAACGCAGTCCGTGTCCAGCACCGTCATCGACAGCAGCAACGGCAACCCCATCACCTGGGACAGCCTCTTCGTCGACAAGCAGGTGGGACTTGCGCGCCTCGGCGAGCGAACAGCAGACGCGCTGGCGGCGGTGGCACCGCCCAACTTCATTCGAGACTGGCGGCGACAAGGACAATTCGCGCCGCTCGACATCAACTTCAAAGCCTGGGCGCCGACGGTCGACGGCATTCAGCTCCACTTTCCCGAATACCAATACGGCGCCGGAGTGAAGTCGGTCTCCGTGCCGTGGTCGGCACTCGCTGATCTGGTCCAACCCGACTACCGATCCGTCATGGCGCGGTAGGGCGAAGTCCGTTCCGGCGCCACGTCACGTGGCCGATGTCACTCAGGCCCATCTGGCAAAAGCGTGCACGTTCAAGAGGCATCTAATATTCAGCGGGCGGTGGTGGAAAGGCGGGAGTCTAGGCCCAGTCAGATGTGATCTGCCGACCTGACGAGAGCGTCCAACAATTCGGGAACTGGCACGGTGGCGATGCCGACGGCGCCGTCGGCGATGCCGTAGGGAATGACCAGCGTGTCCGCGTGGACGAGCGCGCCGCAGGAGTAGACGACGTTGGGCACGTAGCCGTTCTGTTGGTCGGGCTCGGGGCTCAGCAGCGGACGGCGCAATCGGCCAAGCACCATCGTAGGGTTGTCGAGGTTGAGCAGGATCGCGCCGATGCTGTAGGTGCGCATCGGCCCAACGCCGTGCGTGAGGACCAGCCATCCTGCTTCGGTTTCGATTGGCGGACCACAATTTCCGAGCTGCAGGGCCTCCCAGACCTCGACGGGTCGCTGACACGGCGAGGCGCTCGCCCACACCGACATGTGATCGGCGAAGGCCACCGTGTTGGTCTCGCGATCCGAGCGCGACATCGCGGCGTAGCGGCCGACGATCTTGCGGGGGAACAGCGCGAGGCCCTTGTTGGCTGCGGCCTGACCGACAAGTGGACTCGACGTGAACGACCGGAAGTCGTTGGTTGCCAGCAACTGTTGGCTGATGTGCGATCCGCTATACGCCGTATACGTGGCGTAGTAGGTCACGGCGCCGTCGTCGTCGACGAACCGGACGAAGCGCGCGTCCTCGACACCCGCTTGCTCGGCCTCCATCGACGGCCACAGGATGCGCTCGGAAAGCGCCGCTTCGCTGGGAAATTCGACGGTATAGAAGCGGTCGGCGATGCGACGGATGAGCGCGATGGTGTCGGCACCGTGGCCGCGGGTGCTGAGGTTGGCCCGCAGCGCGTCGAGTCGCTCGTCGAGATCGGATCGGGTGAATCGGTCGCCGAGAGCATCCAAGACGTAGCTCGCGGCCTCGCCGCGGTTGCCTCCCGCCGCCAGCTCGGTGCGAAATACCTCGGCGTCGAGCAGTGCACCGCTGACGCGGCCCGTCGTCGCGTACGCAGTGGGCTCGTCGATGGTCGCCTGACCCATGGCGTCGACCACGCCAGTGCGGAAACCGATCGACGAGCGATGTCCCTCCCCTATCCCGCGCACGCTCATGACGAACCGCAGGCTGCCCGTTGCCACGTCGCCTTGATCGGGGTGGGCGACCACGCTCGGATTGCAGAGCGCCGCACCCTCGATGGCGTACTCGTTGGTGAACGTGGCTCCAAGCAACAACATTCGCGCGTCGGAGAGCTGATGGCTGGGACTCAGCCGGTCGGCGAGTTCGCGGGCATGGCTGCGGAACGTGCCTACGAGGTCGCGGTGTCTGCCCTCGAAGCGCGTGATGACGTCGTCCAACGCCCATGCCACGTCGTCGTCGGACAGCGCAAGAATTCGCTTGAGCACCAATCCCGCTCGCGACTCCTGGTGTTCGAAGCCCTCCTGGCCAGGGACGAAGAGCTGGGTGATCACGCGCGACGGGTCGGCTGCGACGCGTTGAGGGCTACGGGTGGCGAGTGCGATGCGAGCAGCCGTCACTGCGGAACGGACGAGAAGCGTCGCGCGTGTTGTAGCGTCGAGAGCACGGCGAGCGTCGACTCGGCGCCCTGATTGAGGTTGACGCCGTCGACGAGCAATCCGTCGTATCCACCGCCGGTCGCGGGATCCCACATGACCCGACCGGAGTCGTTGGCGCCGTTGAACCACGCCTCGGCCGCGCGAATGCCGTCGGGCCATTGCGGCCGCGGATCGGCGGCGGCAGCGCGGGCGCATGCGTCGGCGAGCGCGGCGACCTCGATGGGCTGTTGGTCGAACGCGGGCCGAACATCTTCTGCGCCACGGCCTTCCGCGGGTGTCGGCGACAGGTGACCGTCCGACGTCTCGAAGTCAAGCAGCCACTCCAGGAGGTCGAGGCCACGCTGGCGCAGCTTCGAGTCGTTCAGCGCAACGCCTGCGGCGATCATCGCCTCGGGCAGGATCGCGTTCGCGTAGGTGAGTCGAGGTTCTGGCCACGGCCACTCGAGGTTGCCGACGGGCTTCGCGACGCTTGCGGCGTAATCGGCGAGCAGGTGACGGGCCGCGGGGTGGTCGGGATCGGAGCCGAGGAGTTCCGTGGCGCCGACGGCGGCAAACGCCATCGCCCGTGGGTACTGGGATCTCACCTTGGCGGCGCGTTCGAACTGTATGACGGCGAGGCGCCGGATCGCGCCGACCTGGCTATGCGCGGCGGCGGTGCCGAGACCCCAGAGGCAGCGGCCCCAGTGGTCCTTCGTCGTCGGTACGTCGGTCCATTTGCCCGCGCGATCCATCCGATTGCGACAGGTGCCGTCGTGCAACTGAGCGTCGTTGAGGAACTGAATCGCCTTGCGGGCGAGACCATTCAGCTCTCCGGTTGCGTCGGGTTCACGGCTGGCGACGACGAGCACTCTGGCCATGTCATCGGTGCAGTAGCCGTGCTCGCGACGCGGCTCGGTCATGCAAGCGTGTTCGAACGTGGCGCGGTGGTCGGTCATGTGGAGCAGATGCTCGAACGTGGGAACGGCGACGGGTGCGGCCACGGTCATGCTCGTGCCGTACGCGCGGCGACGAGTCGTCGTGCCACCGAGAGGTAGGCGTCGGCGATGACGTGCCAGGCCATCGTCGGCGCGAGCTCGCGTGCTTGCGACGCCATGGTGCCTGCGACGCGGGGATCGGTCAGCACCTTGCGCAGGACATTGACCATGGCATCGGGGTCGTCATGAGGGACGACGAGGCCCGCGCCGGGGCCGAGGAGTTCGACGGCGTGCGGGAAGGCGGTCGCAACGACGGGCCTGCCGGTCGCGACGGAGTCGACAAGCACACCCGAGGTGACCTGCTCGGTCGAGTCGTAGGGCAGGACGACGACGCTGGCTTGCAGGATGAGCGTGGTCAGCGCGTCGGCGCTGCGATACGTCGAGTCGAAGGTCACCGAACCCGCGACACCCAGACGACTCGCGCGGGCTACGAGGGCGTCGCGGTAGGCCTCGCCTTCGGCGGCGAGCACCTTCGGGTGGGTGCGGCCCGCGACGAGGTAGCGTGGCGCGCCAGGCAGGTCCTTGAGCACGGCCATCGCGTCGATCACGCGCTCGATGCCCTTGCCAGGGCCGATCAGCCCCCAGGTGAGGATCGTGGGGCGGGCGGAACGCATCAGAGCGGTGGTCTTTGGCAGGTCCGCACCGTGCGGAATCGTGACGACCTTGTGCCGCTCGGCGGGGTACGCCTCGACGAGTCGGGTACGGGCGATCTCCGACATGACGACGACCTGGTCGGCGAGCTTGACGACGCGTTCGAGCACCGAATGTTGTTGCGGTGTTGGTTTGTTGAGAACGGTGTGTGCGACGACGATCGCCGGCACGCGCAGGTTCTCCATGATCTGGATGACTTCGTCGCCGTCGGGGCCACCGTAGATGCCGAACTCGTGTTGGATGACCGCGATGTCATTCCGGTTCAGCAGCTCCGCGGTTTCGATGATCGAGGCCTGCGAGCCGTTGACGAGCTCACCGACGACGTCGTCTTCGTCGGTCGCCTCGTGGTCGGCGATACGCACCACGTTCACTTTGGCCGCACCGTTCACCAACCCGTCGGCCAGCGCCGCGCTGAAGGTCGCTATCCCGCAGGGCGTTGGCGCGTAGGTGCTGAGGATGCCGAACTTTGGCATGTACGAAAAGTGTTGCATCCCAAAGGGAGCAAGCAAGGGCTGAACCAACGATGGAGCATTCAAGATAATCCCGACTGAGCGGTAAGAGCGATGTGTCCGACGTGAGCGGATGCTCGGAAGATCAGCGACAGAGGCTGAGCAATTCCGGACTGGCTGGTGAGTACCAGCACCCTCAGGCTACACGCTGTCGCCGTTGGCGCTGACCGGGGCCTGTCGTGCACCGTCTGACGTCGCCGTCGGCGGCGGCATGTCACTTGCCCACCTCATGGCGAAACGTGGCGCCTCGGAGGACGTTGTCGCTCGGGTCCTGCGGGCACGGAGCATAGCCAGACTTGGCCGGTCTCCGATCAAGCCTGTTGGCTGCAGGCCCGCCGCAACAGTTGCTTCACGAGAGACGGCGACGAAATCGACTGCGTGAAAAAATGTTTCGAATTGGCTGCTCGAGAGGAAAAGCGCCATTTCGCTGGAAAGAAGTCGAACCAAAATGCGATTATTTCAGCTGTGGCCGACAATGACTCACGGTTCGACCCACGGGCCAACATCGATGCGGAGATTCAGGGGATCAATGACGATCGCCTTGGCAGGGCGCCATTCGCCAGGAGAGTCGCCGAGCGGATCGGAGGCGCGGGCAATCGTCCCAGCATCGTCTACGGACTTGCCGGACCGTGGGGTGGCGGTAAGTCGTCGGTCCTCAACATGATCGAAGAGTTGCTGAAGGTGGACACTCGTGCGAAATGGGAAGTCGTCCGGTTCACCCCATGGGCAGCCACGGATGTCGAATCGCTGACCGATGAGTTCTATCGGGCCATCGCACAGGCGATGCCTCATGACAAGGAGGGCAAGGCGGCGAGGCGGCTACTACTCGCAGCAACACCCGTAGTGATTGCGGGAGCAAAGGCCGCAGTCAAAGCTTTGATAGAAGCCAAGATCGGGAAGGGATCCGTCTCGGACATCTTGGAGGCGAGTTCTGATGCGGCGGCAGATGCCGCAGGCGACTTCAAGGTGGATCAAGACCCATTCGTCGAACGCTTTTCCAAACTCTCCAACGCAATCAAGAGCGCGAACCGGAACATCCTCGTCATCGTCGATGACATCGACCGACTGCACACTGACGAGTTGCTTAGCGTCATGAAGGCAGTGCGACTGCTCGGCAGGTTCGACCACGTGCACTACTTCCTGTCCTACGACGAGAACACCGTTCTGGACGTCCTTCAGGGGTCTGAACTCGCCAGGAAGGACCGCGAACGCGCTCGCCTGTACTTGGAAAAGATCGTTCAGTACCCATTTGCGCTCCCGCCGCTGGATCCGATCCACTTGGAAGCCGAGCTGACCAACGCACTCAATGCGGTGGCGACGAGCCACGAGCTGGACTTGGGAGCTGATGCACTCGGGGGCGGAGGCCCCATCGCCACGATCATCTATTCGATTCCCGACCTCGATCTCGAAGACTTGACACCGCGGTTCGTCTACCGATTTGCAAGCCAGTTGGACACCTTGCTCAGTTTGGTCGGCAAGACGGAACTGGACTTCGTCGATGCGGCCCTCATCACCTATCTGCGGATGAAGTACCAGCCCGTCTACAAGAGTCTTCCTCGCTGGCGTTCCGACCTCGTCGGCACAGCGCACCCAGAAGGTCACAGCGAGATTGGCCGCGATGATTGGCTCAAGAGAATCGGCGACTGCCTCGAACCCAATTCGACTCGAACGGCTTCAATCGTCCGCTTCTTGGGGAGGATGTTTCCCCGCCTGGCTCAGCCGAATGCCTCTAAGTTGGCTCCGCGTGAGCGCCCGATTTCCGACCCCGACTACTTCGACCGCTACTTCGCCTATGGGATACCGGTGCGTGATACTCCCGACGAAGTCTTTCGAGCGGAGCTCACTGCGCTATTGCAGTCGGGTTCGTTCCCGAGAGACTCGGTCATTCTCGCGAAGTTCGACGACCGTTTGATACGACGAAAGTGCTTGCGCAACCTTGACGTGGTGACCGCCGCGTCGTCTTCGATGGCGGCCACGGCAGCGCACTACCTTGCCGACATGCTAAGACCCGATGACTATGACGTCGACGCCTGGGGCGGCGTAGTTTACGGGCTTGTGGCGCAAGCCATCTCTAGCGCTGAAAACGATGCGGCGGCAAGAAAGGTCGTCGACACCTTTCGAGTCAAGGTTGGATTGTTGCCGACCGTGAGAATTCTCTCGTACACACTCCCAATGATCGCACTTGGTCGATCGGAACTAGTCGATGCCAGTAGATCCATTCGCGAAGACGTTCTCGCCCTGTGCGAGGAGGACCTCACGTCGGATGTGATTGCTCGGGATGGTGCGGACGCGCTCACGATTCTTGACTTCGCCGAGTATCTCGACGCCGATCTCTGGGCGGAAATCCGCCAGTTTGCCCACAGACTGATCAAGCAGCGAAATGCCCAACCATACGAATTAGCCGCAAGGTTCGTTCGCATTAGGGACCGCGCAGACAGCGGCGCGTGGGAGCGTCGTAGTTACCTAGAATATTTCAAAGACGTAGTGCCCGAGGATGATTGGGAGGTCCACCGAATACCGTTCAACGACGACGGTGAACCATTCGGTGACGGCGACATCGTCATTGGCAACCCGTCGTTGGAGAATCGAGAGAGGTTCGCAGCATTCCTGTTGCGGGGGGCGCCCGCAGGGCCGTCGTCGGGCGTGGCCGATGATGCCTGGAGTTACGGCCGGGTTGAGCATCCCGATGAAGGCAACCCCTGGATGATCGAGGCCATCCGCGGAAGCACGTTCGAATTCAGGCTGCACAATAGGATGCCGACGCCGAAGTACGGGATCAAGATGACCGGAGAAGAGCTCCAACAGTCCGACGTCGGCGACATCGGCGCGTACGGCTATATCAAGTTCGACGCCGTGCAAGGCACCGAGCGGCTGAATCGTCTGGTCACGATCAGTTGGCATCAGCGCGAGGATCGTTCGGACGAACGAGGTTCGAGACTCGGGGAACTACCGCGGGTCTAGTCCACTGGCACAACACGCAACCCGGTGGAGATGATGAGCATTCGCTGCGCTTAGGGACCTTGCCAATACCCGTATCCGGAGAGTCTCCCTAGCGCGACGAGCCGCCTAACTTTTTGCTGAGAGGTTGTGCGCAGAACAGAGGAAGAGCAATGGATGTGGAAACGGTGAACGGTGAATGGACCACGCACGCAGAACGCTTCGACCTAGGCGGAAAGCGCGCACTCGTTACGGGTGGCACCGGCGGCATCGGGATGATGATGGCTCGCGGCCTGCTTCAGGCGGGCGCCCGCGTCGTCATCAGTTCACGCAAGGCAGACGGGTGCGCTCGGGCGCAGGAACGACTGTCCGCGTTCGGCGACGTCCTGGCGATCCCCGCCGACCTGTCCCGGCACGACGAGTGCCGACGCCTCGCCGAGCGCGTCACGGCGGATTCGGAGCGCCTCGACATCCTCGTCAACAATGCGGGCGCAATGTGGGACGAGCCGCTGGAGACGTTCCCGGTCGAGGCCTGGGACACGGTGGTCGACCTCAATCTGAAGTCGCCGTTCTGGCTAGTTCAGGCGCTGCTGCCCGCACTTCGCGAGGCCGGCACCGCCGATGATCCCGCGCGGGTGATCAACGTCGGCAGCATCGCGGCCATCCACATTCCCGCACGGCCCAACTACTCGTACTCCAGCAGCAAGGCGGCATTGCATCAACTCACCAGGGTGCTCGCCAAGGAGCTTGGCCCGCAACATGTCACGGTGAACGCGGTCGCCCCTGGACCGTTTCAGTCGGCGATGATGGCGGCTACCATCGACGAGCTGGGCGATGCCATCGCGGCGTCGGCGCCGCTTGGTCGGATCGGCCGCGACGACGACATGGCAGGCATAGCAGTGTTCCTCGCCAGCCGGGCAGGCGCATACCTCACGGGTGCCGTCATCCCGGTCGACGGCGGCATAGCCACGACCGCTTAGGCAGGCACCAGCGGTACCTCCCTTGCACCGCGGGCCGGGCCTAATGTTGGGGGAATGGCCGCCACGATCGACCTGCGCACCGAGATCCGGGAGTTTCTGAGGTCGCGACGCGCCCGCATCACCCCTGAGATGGCGGGCCTGCCCGCCCATGGTGCCAACCGTCGGGTCAAGGGTCTGCGACGCGAGGAGGTCGCGTTGCTTGCAGGGGTTTCAGTGGAGTACTACACGCGCATGGAGCGCGGCAGCATCGCTGGCGCTTCCGACGGCGTCCTCGACGCGTTGGCCTCTGCCCTGCAACTCGACGACGCTGAGCGCGATCACCTGTTCCACCTCGCACGCCAGCAGGGGACGCCTAGCGTTCGACGGCGCCGCGAGCCTGCCAAGAGGGTGCGCCCGGCTCTGCATCAGGTGCTCGACGCCATTACCGGTGCGCCTGCGTTGATCCGAAACGCGCGCCTCGACATCCTCGCCATGAATCACCTTGGTCGTGCGCTGTTTTCACCATTGCTGGCCGATCCGCGACGGCCCGCGAACATCGCGAGGTTCGTGTACCTGAACCCCGGCGCGGCCGAGGCGTTCTTCTTCGATTACCACCACGCCGCCCACAATGCGGCCGCGGTGTTGCGCATGGAGGCCGGCCGCAATCCCCACGACGATCAGCTGATTGCCCTAGTGGGTGAGTTGTCAACGCGCAGTGAGTCATTCCGACAGCAGTGGGCATCGCGGGACGTGCAGCTGCACGGGCACGGCAGCAAGCGCGTCTACCATCCCGCGGTGGGTCGGCTCGACTTGGACTTCGACTCCATGGATCTGCCAGGTGAACCCGGCCTTCAGTTGAACATCTACACCGCACCCGCTGGGGGGCTGGCCGCCGACGGTCTGGCCCTCTTGGCGTCGTGGGCGGCCAGCCAGGAGGCGTTGGCTACCGAGCTTCCCTCACCCGTCGGATAGCGCCAACGCTCGTACTAGTGCGCCAACGATGATTCAGACAGGCGATCGACGCTACGCCGAGCCGACAGCGCCGCCCACGTCGCACCGATCACCAGCCACATCAACGCCTGGTTCGCCAAGGAATAGACGCGGAACTCGGCGAGCACCTCGGCGGGGAAGCCGTCGAGCAGCAGCCCATCGGGTCCCTCGATCGGGCCTGGCACCTCGTGGAAGTTGGGCAGCAGCACCATCGCGATCAGGATCACGGCGACGTAGCCGCCGAACGCAACTCCGGCGGAACGCCACCCGCCCCAGCGGCGCGCCCACGCCAGGCCTGCCGCCACCGCCACGGCCGCCGCAACGACCGAGACCACCGTCATCGTCAAGAAGGCCGAACTTCGCGCGCCGATCGTCTCCTCCAGGCCGACCGTCGGAGGGTTCGCCGGATACTTCAGCGCGGGCGCCAACGCGAAGGCCACGAACATCCCCCCGGCGACCGTCAACGCGAGCGCTGTGCCGTCGGGCCGGTAGCCGCGTCGCTCCAGCATCCCGCGAATCACGGTGTGGGCGACCGCGAACAGCACGCCCATGGCGATCGCGAACGCGACCACGCCCACCGCGGCGCCGACGTTCTCTTGAATGGCGCGCGTGAACAGCTCATGGCCGTGCTCGTGGTCAGCGCCCGCGAGGTGAGCTTCGGCGTCCTCCCGCGCACCCTCGTAGTCCACCGCTGCACCGATCAACGGCTCGATCATCAGCCGACTGAAGGCGTACGCGATGGCTCCCGCCGCAACGCCAGGAACGAGATATCCAAGGATGGAACGGGATTCACTGCTCAGTGGCATGGGAACCCCAGCAGGTGGCGGGCGTCGTGCACGAATTCGTGGACGTGGGTGTCGGAGCCGAACACCGACACCGCGCCCTGGTCGTAGCCGATGAAGTAGTAGGCGATCAGGGCGAGCAGCGTCAGCACCGCCAGCCGGACCGGCACCTCCAAGGCCGAGGCAGTTGCGCGCAGGTTGACGCGAGGCAGACCGATGGCGGGGTTGGCGTTGTTCATGGGTGAAGTCCTCTAGTGGTCGTGGTCGTGTGGGATGGCGTGGTCGTGTGGGATGGCATGGTCGTGTGGGATGGCATGGTCGCCGGCGTCCGTGAGCACCGGGGCGGTCAATAGCTCGTGACGATCGACGAGCTTGTCGAGCGTCGTGACCCAGTGGTCGTAGTACTGCCATTGCCCCCGTTCGGATTCGGGCATCGCCTCCCACTCCCCTATCGTCGCGATGAGGCCCTCCTGGAACTCGCTCCAGTCGTAGTGCCGGAACTCCGACAGCGCGAGCGCCAGCCCGAAGGCCCGACGCTGCCACTCGTGGTCGAACTGCGGCGCCGCCTGGTCGGTGGTGCAGGTCTCGTGCAGCTTCATGACGCCGGGCCTGCCAACGCGACGCCGATCATCGCCTCCGTCGTCACGAGGTCCATCAGCATCTCGTCAGTGAAATCCTCAGTGCCAGAGGGGCGCTCGGGGATGACGAACCACCGCGAGTGACCGCTGGAGTCCCACACCTTGATCTCGGTGTCGGCGGGTAGGTCGAGCCCGACTTCGGCGAGTACCTTCCGGGGTTCGCGCGCGGCCCGCGACCGGAACGTCGGATCCTTGTACCAGTAGGGTGGCAGCCCGAGCACCGGCCACGGGAAGCAGGAGCACAGGGTGCAGATCACCAGGTTGTGCACGCCGGAGGTGTTGGCCACCGCCTGCAGGTGCTCGCCCTCGGCGCCCGCCATCCCGTCGGGAAGATCTAGCTCGGCGACCGCCGCGGGAGTGTCGACGACGATCTTGGCGGCGAATTCTGGATCGGTCCAAGCCTTTACGACGATCTTCTTGCCGTTGAGCGGCGTCATCTCGGTCTCGAAGTAGGCGAGCACCTTGTCCACGGTCTGGGGCGTGATGACGCCCTTCTCGATCAACAGAGCCTCCAGCGCGGCGACCTTCTTGGCGCTGGCCTCTTCGCGGTCGGGCGGGTAGGCGAACTGGTCGGTCATGCTTCCTCCTCGATGGGTGCCAAATAGGCTTCGAACAGCTCGGCGTAGATCTTCAGCGGGCCGTCTTCGGCGCGGGCGCCCCAGATCTCCGTCGGCTCGAATTCGACGATGTAGATCGGCATCGGGTCGCCGATCCCGTCGCCGGTGTGCGTGAAATAGCCGTAGTCGCCCTCGAATACGCGCTCGACGGTGCCGACCCGCTCGCGCAGGTAGCCAGGCAGCCTGCTGTGCGCGTCGGCCGGCACGTTGGTGATGCGCACCGTCGAGCCGACCGCGAACTTCGGGTGCGCGACGTCGCGGCGCGGACTGTCGCCGAGCCGGAGATAGGCGATCACCTGATCGTCGATCGCGGGCGCGTCCTCCCCCGTCACCGGCTCCAGGTCGGCGACCCGTGCAGCGAGCTCCTCCTCGGTCACGTAACCCTTGTCGACGAAGAACTGGGTGATGCCGCCCAGCCACTTCTCGTAGTAGCGAAACTTGAAGTAGTCGAAGGGATTCATCGCCTCGGCGCCGGTGCGCAGGTCGGCCCACGTCCACTCGTCCTTGAAGGCCGTCGGTACCTCGTCGATGGGGTACTCCGGCAGCGCCGAGCCGAGGTGGTTCGACAGCCCCATCATCGCGACGTGGATGCCGAAGATCCGCTTCTCCCAATCCTCGACGAAGACACGCTTTTCCAGCGTCAGCGGTTCCGGTAGGCCCTCTAGGCCGCCGAGATAGTGCTGCAGTTTCATGCGGGACTTCCTTCTGCCGGTGGGGTTGCGGAGCTCGTCGCGGCCGACCTCGTCATCACGGTGGCGAGGTACTCGGAGAGCAACCCGAAGGTCGCTCCGAGCACGCAGGCGACGGCGGCGACGAGGCCAGGGTGGGAGATGGTGGTGACGGTGACGTCGTGGCCTCGGCCGGCGACCGTCGACACCGTCGAGGCGAATCCGACGACGACGGCAGGCGTGGTCGCCAGTAACGGCACCCACGACGCCTGCACCATGAGCGCGCTGCCGACGCCGACGGCGATCGCCGTCACGAGCAGGCTGCCGCCCATCAGGTAGGCGGCGTAGAGGCTTGCCGTCGCGATCACCACGCCGACGATGTTGGACGCCACCGACTTGACCCAGCCGGCGACGCCGCCACCGACGAAGAAGAACGACGCCCACGCCAGGAACACCACCCAGATGGGCACCGTGACGACGTCTGCCGTGAATGCGACTGCTAACCCGCCGAGCACACCTATGCTCAGCGTCAAGGCTGTCCGTGAATCCATGAAATGAGCTTCAGGTCAGCAGGTTTCGCTCACGTTACGGCCTGATTGCCCTGCCAGGCAGCTCCGGACACGAAACGCGCAAATCCGGACCTCGGCTCGCTCACGTTGCCGACCCATCGCACCAACGCTAACTTGACCTGGGGTCACGAAAGGACGCGCAAGAGGTGTCCGACGAGAAGAAGACGCAACGGCCCAAGACCGTGGTGTTCGCGCTTTACGACAAGGTGACGCTGCAGGATGTTGCGGCGCCACTCGAAATATTCGCTCGCGCAAATGATTTCGGTGCACAGTACCGAGTGATCCTGGCCTCGCCGACGGGTGCGGCCGTCGAGACGACGTCGTTCGTGTCATTGAAGGTCGAGGTCGCGCTCGCGGACGTGCCCGACCGGTTCGACACGTTGATCGTGCCGGGTGGGGTGCCGCCGGACTTCTACTTCACTCCTGGCGAGCACGACATCCCCGAGGAGCAGACGCCGGACGGCGTCGTCGCGGCATTGGAGATGGTGGGCGAGCTGGCACCGCGGGCGCGCCGGGTGGCCTCGGTGTGCACCGGGGCGTTCGTGTTGGCCGCGCTCGGTTTGCTCGACGGCCGTCGCGCGACGACGCATTGGGCGCACTGTCAGGAGCTGGCGCGGACGTATCCCGAGATCGAGGTCGTCCCCGATTCGCTGTTCGTGCAGGACGGGCCGTTCATCACCGGCGCGGGCATCACCGCGGGCATCGACCTCGGTCTCGCGCTGGTGGAGAGCGACTACGGGCCAGACGTGGCCCGGCGGGTCGCGCGGTGGATGGTGGTGTTCCTGCAGCGGCCCGGCGGTCAGGCCCAGTTCAGCGTGTGGACCGAGTCGGAGAGGCCGGTGACGAGCGGGCTTCGCGAAATTCTCGACGCGGTGGTCGCCGATCCCGGGGCCGACCACTCGATCGCGGCGATGGCCGACCGCGCCGCGGTGAGCGAGCGCCACCTCGTGCGCATGTTCCGGGTGCAGGTGGGGATGACGCCAGCGCGGTTCGTCGAGCAGGCGCGCCTCGAGGCGGCAAAAGTCCTGCTCGCGACCGGTGACCACGGCCAGGAGGCGGTCGCTCGGCGGGCGGGGTTCGGCTCGGCGGACACCATGCGACGCACGTTTCGTCGCGCGCTGGGGGTCTCGCCGAGCATGTATCGGAGCCGATTCCGCACGACGGGGATCCATCAAAACTTCTAACGGCCTCCGCGCGCCACGGTACGTGAGTCAACGTGACAGGCCCTGACGCGTTAAGCTCAGCGCGGGTCAGGCATCGCCGCGGGCGTCAAATACTTCTTGATCGGGGTGCTCAATGCACGAGTCGGTATCAGCTATTGGTCCCGCGCTTGCTGTCGTCGTCGTTTTGGCCGCATCGATGATCGTCGGCGTGTTCCTGTCCGCGGGCTCTAGGAGCCACCGGCCCAATGCAGCCGCGCGGTCGCGCAAGCTCTCGACGCGATTGGCAAAGGCCCAGGTAAGCGCGCAGGCGGTCGGTGCGGCCACTGCGCCTGCGGGTGGCGGACAACAGCTGCTGCGCTTGAGGCGGAACCCGTCGGGAAGCACGTCGCCCATCACCGCACGACCGCCGATAGATCGCGGACGCGGTGGCGTGCCACTGCACGCACCGCCACAGGTATGCGAGTCGACGTTCCTGCGCGACGTCTACCGGCCCGAGTAACCCCTTGGCTCACGATCGTCGGCCTCTAGCGCGGCCTTCGCCTCGGCCATCGCGCGGTTGCGCCACTCGTAGAGCGTGGCCTCGCTGACGCCCTCCCGCGCTGCTAGCCGTGCGGGGGCGAGGCCCGCCAGCATCTCCAGCACCACGCCCAACCGGCCCAGGCCTGGCCTGCCCGGCCCGTCGTTGCACAGCGGCCGGGCGAACCACGCGAGCACGCGGACGAAGTCGCGATCCATTCCCGAGAAGGCGTGGCGACCGTGCAGCATCCGACGGTTGTCGACCAGCAGCGTCTCGCCTGCGAGCACCGCGAGTTCGATGACCGGCTCGCTCTGCATCTCGCGGGCAAGCTGCAGGCCGACGTCGTCCGTAGCCGGCATCGGCGAGTGCGTCCACGCGACGTGGCCATCAACGTCCGCGACGGTCGGCCGCGTGACGTCGCCGAAGTAGAACCGGTGCAGACGCGGGGTCCGCTTGAGCGACTCGTAGAGGTCGTGATTGGTGCGCTGCAGTCGATCGAGCAACGCCCAGCCGTCGAGCAGTCGGGTCTCGCCGCCGGTCGCCGCGGCGCGGTGGCACACCATGATCTGCAGGCCAGGCGGCGCGCCCAGGAAGTCTTGGCTGTCGGTGTGAAACGGCGTGAACATCGCGCCGCCCGCGAAGGACTTGGCGCGCGCCATCGGGCGGATCGGCTGCCGCTCCACCATCTCGGGCCAAACGCCGACCAGCTCGTGCACGAAGGCCCATGGTTCGTCGGGGTCCTTCGCGATCGACGGGACGACGGCGTAACCGGACTTGCGGAGCTGGTCCAGAAGGTCGCTCATCGGAAGCGCACTCCGCCTGTGGTGCAGGCGATTTCGGCGTCGATCAGCTCGCGCGGGATGGCAAACATCTCGGCCAGCCTCGTACCGCGCGGGATCTCTACGGTGCGGCCGGCTTCGAGCTGGAACACCGCAGGCGTCGCGTGGAAGCCGTCGGTGTGCACCACGCCGCGGAGGACGTCGTAGCCACTGCCACAGATTCCGTCGATCAAGGTTGACACCCCCGGCGACGTACCAAGAAGCGACGCCGGCTTCACGAAGAAGTTCGGCTCGCCCGGCGGATGCGGCGTGAAGTACTTGGACAGGTACAGCATCGACCCCGGATGTCCACCGCGATCTCCCCAGGCCGTTCGGACCGCACGCCCGTAGGCGGCCAACTCGTCGAGATTCGGCGTGACGGTGACGTTCAAGCCGTCGTAGGCGGCGGTGAAGGAGACGGCGTTCGTCACGGTCAGCCGATCCGGATCACCGTGCGCCTTGGCGACGCCCGAGACGCGGTGCATTCGCTTCGGTCGTCCGACTTCGACGCTGCGCGGCCCGGCGTCGACGACCGTCGCGAGGACCTCGTCGACGGGCTGGGACGTCGGGCGGGAGAATTCCTTGCGATACTTGCGCGACGCGGCGCCACGCTTCTTCCTCGCGAAGTAGTCGGCGTCGTAGAAGCTGCAGTGCGCCTGGCCGACGAGCGGCACGTCGTCGAGACTTCCCCGGGTGAACTCGACCGATGCGGGCAGGGCACCGAGCGTCGCGATCTCGCCGTCGAGCACGAACGCCTCGACGCCGGGTGCAGGGACGACATCGAGTACGACGGGCACCAGCCCGCCGACGTCGTCGACGATCGCTTGGTCGATCGAATACGCCAGCGAGCGACGATTGGCGTTGGCGGACTGACGGATTCGCACGCCCTCGCGCGGGCGCACGAACAAGCCGGTGAACACCGAGATGCCGCCACGCGTGTCGACGACGCCGCGCTCTAGCCGACGCCGCCACTGGCCATCGGGAGCCAGCGTGCCGTCGGCGACGAGCACCGGCAGGGTCGCACGCATCAACCGCTCCAACTCGTCGCCGATCTCGGTGTGCCAGCCGCCCCGCCTCTTGCGCAACGCAATTCGCCGATGCAACACGACCTGGTGGCCCCACGCATTGCCGCCGAGGAGCGGAAGGCACGCCTGCGCAGCGCGGACCGGCACCGAGCCGTCGAGCGTGGACGACCGCTTCTCCAGCGATGCGAAGCCGTCGAGCACGTCGACGACGTCATAGGCGATGCGTCGCGGTATCTCGGCGACGGCGGCGAGCGTCAACTGCAGCCGCCTCCGCCGCCGCAGCCACCGCCTCCCCCGCAACCACCCCCGCCGCCGCAACCACCGCCGCCGCTGCCGCAGCTCGATCCGCTCGACGAGAAGCTCGAGTGATCTGAAAAGCCCGATCCCCCAGATGCGAACGATGGCGCCAAGAAGGCCTCGGACATCATCGAATACATCGGCAGCGCGACGGCACCGCCGACGGCAACCGCGAGCGCCATCTCCCACGGGTGGGTGGGACGGCGGCCCCACTTGACGTCGTTCTGCATCGACACGGTCGCATCTTTCAGCCACGCGACGTACTGCGAGGGCAGTGATGACCTCCGGTGTGCGAAGAGTGCGAACAGCAACGTGATCACCCCGATGATGACCATGCACACGATCAACACGACGGGAGTGGGTGCCTCACCGTGGGTTACGGCCGCACGCGTCGTGATGCGGGCAAGGCCCAGCAAGATGCAGATCATGCCGCCGAGCAGCGTGATGAGTGACAGCATGAGCACCAAGGGAGCAGGCCGCTTGAGACCGAGCGCTTGGATCTCTTGTTCGAGAGCCGGTCTCGCGGCGTTGGCGACCGTGCGCGAGGCGGTGCGCACTGAGGATGCAGTGATGGGCTCGCGAAGCGCAGCGACGAACTGCGCCATCAACGTTCCCTGCTGGCCCGCCGCAGGACCATAGTGGAACTGCTTCGTCGTCGGATCGAACACCAGGGTGCCTTCGCTCATCGCCGCGCCGACGAGCGTTTCCGCGACCGCTGTGGTGCCGCCGCGTAGGTACGCGATCGCCAGCCACTGGTCGGGTTGTGGCATCTGACCTATCCGCAATGGCGAGCTGTCCTCGCCGTTTCGCTGCCTGTCGAAGGAGCGGCCCACTGCCGCAGCGATCTTGGCGGTCACGAACGTGATGACCAGGCAGATCAGCACGTAGATGATTGCCCACCACTCGGAGGCCTGGGCGTTGAACGGCCAGAAGTCCAACATCATGGGTTGCCCCTTTCCGCAGTCCAGGTGTCGACGTCGTCGAGCGCGGCGTCGAGAAGCGTCGCGAGAGTCGTGTATGCGGCCGTCGGCTCCTCGCGTGGGCGTAGGAGCGGGGTGACGTCGACTCCGTATAGCGTTGCAGCACAGGCGAGTACGTGTTCGAGGTGGTCGTCGATGGCCTGGCCCCGCAGTCGCAGCAGCGCCCAGAGCGGGCTGCGCAGTTGCTTGACCTTGTGCTCGACTGCACCGCCGAAGTGCGGATTGCCTGCCATGTCGGTCGCAACGCGCCGCATCCGGATGCGAATCTCGCGAAGCTCCTGCTCGACGCGTAACCGGATGTGTTCGTCGGAGATGACCAGGTCCTTGAACGGGTTGACGCCAACGATCGTCGCACTCGTTCGAGCGATGTCGCCGTACAGCAGCGGGAAGCAGTCCGCGGAGCGGTCGATCTCGTCCTTCGTCAGGATCATCGCCTCGATGCGCGCGGAGAACCGGGCGAGCTCGAGCGGCGGGCCGATCGCCGCGAGCAGCGCTTCGGAGTCGTCGTTGAGGACGACGATCAAGTCGACGTCGCTGGTGCCCTCGGACCAGCCGCCACGGACGGCGCTGCCGTGGACCACCAGCCCGACGAGGCTTGGCCCACAGACGTCGACGAGGGATGCGGTCAATTCGTCGAGCCTGTCGTTGATCGCTGGCGCCAGAGTCTGGAGCATCGTCACCTTCCTTCGTGGATCGATACCGCGGCGCGCGAGCCGATGCCCTTGCGCGCACTGATCTTTCGGCCGTCACCGAGCACGGCCGAGCCATAGAACGGAGCACTGCGCGGCCGCAGCGCCTTACCGCCGTCGAGACCCGTGAACCGGGCCTGCAGCACCAGGCGGTCGACGGCCGCCGCGTCGGCGAGGTTGGCGTCGGCGAGCGCGGCCTCGGCGATCCGCCACGCGTCGGCAGGTGCGGCGCTCGATGGCGGTCGCGTGGACGACAACGCATCGGCGGCGATGCATCGGACGTGCGGGCCGGCCTGGGACAGGTTCCCGAGCAAGGGCAGTGCGTCGTCGAAGCGCTTGCGGTGCAGGATGGTTCGTGCGCGATGGATGGCCGCGGGCCCGATCCGAGTCGCGAGCTCTGAGGGTTCGGTCGGGATGCCCGCGAGCTGTGCGGCGAGATCGGCTTGGGCCGTTGCCAGTTCGGTTGGGTTGGCGTCTAGGTCTTTTCGGCTGCGTGGTCTTGGCTTGCTGGGCGATCGCGGGAGCGCACGGATCTTGGCGAGCTCGCGTACGAGGCCGTCGAAGCCGAAGTCGGCGTCGCGCTCGATCATCACCGGCACGTCAGGGCATTTCGCGACGAGCTCGAGCACTTCACGTGGGACGGGATGGGCATGCGTGTCGAAATAGAAGCCGTCCTCCCACACGCCGCCGGCGACGTGGACCATGCCGACCCGATCCAGAGGGTAGTCGGCGATGACAGCGTGCGGATCGAGGCCCTCGTTGACGGCGTTGGCGTAGAGGTTGGCGACGTCCAGCAGCAGGTCGCAATCGGTGGCCGCGACGATCTCCTGATAGAACGTCGCCTCGTCCATCTCGTCGTCGGGCCAGAGCACCGACCACGCGACGTTCTCTAGCAGCAGCGGCACGTCGGGCAGCAGGCGGCGCACCTTCGCGACGTTGCGGGCGACGACGGCGATTGCCTCGCGAGTGCGGGGTAGCTGCGTCAGGTGACCGACGTCGACGCCGCCCGCGCGGGTGAACGCCACGTGTTCGGTGATGACCCCTGCACGAAGCTCGCGGGCAAGCGCGCCAAGTCGCCGGGCGCGGTCGAGGTCGACGCCCTCGGCGCTGCCGAGCGAGAGCTTCACGCCGTGCGGTACCACCGGCCAGATCTCGGCGACCGCGCAGGCTTCGCGCCGGCTCGTCCGTTGCGTATAGCAACTCTCGGCGACGATCTCGACGAAGTCGACCGTGGATGGCGCGGTGACGAGGTCGGTGGCCAGCTCGGCGCGAAAGCCGAGCCCGACGCTACGTTTGCCTGGCGGACCTGCCACGCGCGAAGCGTACTTCTGGCGAAGCAATCGCGCAGCGAACTCGCAGCCTCGACTTCCGAACGGTTCGCCTGCTAGGCGCTGAGCTTGTCCCAGGCGCTCGCCTGCCCGGCATGGTCGAAGGCTCCGCGGTTGGCCGTCGCAATCTGTTCGACGGTGAGCGCGGGTGTGCCGGTGATGACCTCGACGAGGTTGTTGGTGCCCGCGAAGATCCCATCGCGATAGTCCTGCGCCACGCTGCTGATGTGCTGGACGAAGTACTCGTCGTGTCCTTGCGCGCGGAGCAGGTCGGCGAACGAATCGATCTCGACGGGTTCGTAGCGGACCGGGAAGCCGAGCACGGACGCGACCTTGTCGGCGATGCCACGGTAGTCGAGTTCGACGGGGCCGACGAGCGGATAGACCTGCCGGTCGTGCGGCGCGGGGTTGCGCAGGATGGCGGCGATCACTCGGGCCTGGTCGACGGCCGCGATGGGTGCATGGCGACCGTCGGCGAACGGCAGGCGGAAGAGCCCTCCACGGGCGTCGCGGGACCATTGCCAGGCCAACCACTCGGCGAAGAACGTGGGACGTAGGTGGGTGGTGGTGAAGGTCGACCGGTCCAGCAGCCGCTCGCCGAGCCAGTGGTTCTGCGCGGCATGGCTTTTCGCGTCGCGCCTGGCACTGATCTGCGACATGTTGACGACGGCCTGCACGCCGGCTTCGGTGGCGGCTTGGGCGAAGATCGTGGTCGCGTCGAGCAGGCCGGGCGCTATCGGGTAGCAGAAGTAGGCCGCGGTGACGCCGGCCATCGCCGAACTCACCGATGCGAAGTCGAGCAGATCGCCGACGACGACGTCGGCGCCGAGGTCGGCCAGCACGTCGGCGCGCCCGTCGTTGGCGTGCACGAGAGCGCGGACTGACAGCCCGTCGTTGCGCAGTTCACGCACGGCGTTGGCGCCTGTCTTTCCGGTGGCTCCGGTGATGAGGTAGAGGTCTTCGGTGGTCATGATCTTTCCTAACTTGTTGGGGTGGTTGATATTTCGATGCGACCGGTGTCGACGTCGTAGACGGCGCCGGTGATCCGGAACCTGTTGGCGATCGGCGGCGTGCTGCGGAGCGCGTCGACGTCGGCGCGGACGGCCTCGTGGGGATCGGCGACCTGCTTGTCTCGGAGCGTCGACGGTTCTACGTGGAAGAAGTCCGCGAGCATGCCGGGCGGATCTTGCAGGCGGACGATGCCACAGTCGTTGTGCTGCAACACGATCAAGTCGATGACGGGTGCGGCGTCGCCGACCAGGGTTTGCGTCAGCCTGCCGAGCAGGGCGAGTTGGGCGATCACGTCGGGGGTGACGCGGCCGCCGACGTTGCGCAGGACGGCGGCGTCGCCGACCCCGAGGCCGAGGACGTGCGCCGGGTCGACCCGAGGATCGACGCAGCCCAGGACGAGCGTTCGCAGTCGAGGAAGCATGGGCAATCCAGGCACGAAGCGGTGCGTGGCGAAGTCGACGTTGCGTTCGGCGAGGTCGTCGATGACGGGCATGTCGTTCCTCTCGGCCATCTGACTAACGTGTTCGTTAGCCATCTCTACTAGAGCATGCTAAGCTGACTAATGCAAGCGTTATTCAGAATGGAGTTGGCGATGGACTTCGAGCCCGCGTTGAGCGACCGGTCGCAGTGGTCCATCGGCGAGGCCTGTTCGATGACACGGGTGCTGGAGGTGCTCAGCACCAAGACGGCATTCCAGGTGCTTCGCGAATTATTCTTTGGGACAGTGCGTTTCGATGACTTCGTGGCGAGAACCGAGAGCTCGGCCCCTGCGGTGTCGCGAGCCCTGAAGGCCCTCGAAGCCGCTGGAATCGTCACCCGCGCGCCGTACCGGGAGCCCGGTCAGCGGGCGCGCGACGAATACCGGTTGACCGAGGCAGGCGAGGATCTGCTGCCCGCGTTCATGGCGCTGGTGCAGTGGGGTGACAAGCATCTGCAGGAGGGCGGCGCGCCGCTGTCCTTCCTCGACGCCAACTCCGGGCTGCCCATCGCGGTGCACGTAGGTACCGGTGAGGCCGCTGCTCCGACGCGGTCGGCGGACATCGAGATCCGGCTTGCCTAGTCGGTGCTGCAACGACCATCGGCAAGAGCTTTCGACGAGCCTCGGCGACACCAACGTGCGGGTGCGCTCCCTCGAAGAAGGCCAGGCCGAGATCAAGGATCGGTTGCTGCGGGCACTCGACAAGTGGGCCGGCCGACGCCTAGTCCGGGCTGGCGCCCTTGACCAACGCGACGCACAGATCGGCAGCGATCGCCGCGAGCTCGGCGGGCGTTTCCTTGGGATCGCGCAGCCACGTCTCGATCAGCTGGTTCACTCCGCCGACCATGAACAATGCACTACGGCGCATCGCCTTTGGCTCCGGTAATTCACCCTCCACGACGCTGGGCGCGTTCTCGACGATCGCGTCGGTGATGAGGTCGAGGATGCCCGCTCGATGAGCCGTCAGGCCTGGCACGCTGCTGACGTCACCGGTCGCGATGCGGTGTACGTCCGGGTCGGCGGCGATGGCCTCTAGGAACGCCGTCAACCCTGAGCTCAGCTTGTCGGCAAGGGAGCCGGGATTGCCGACGCCGGCCTCGACCAGCGCGGCAAGCAGCTCGTCGCGCACGGCGTCGGCGACGGCGAACAACAGCGCCTCGCGATTCTCGAACTGCTCGTAGAAGTAGCGCGACGTCAGACCGGCCGCACTGCAGACTCCGCGTACGGTGACCTCGCTGACGCCCGAGGCTCCCCAGATCTGGCGCGCGGCGGTGAGCAGCTTCTCGCGGCGCTCGGTGCGGCGGTCGTCTGCGCTGACACCGCCGTAGCCGCGCATCACCTCCGCACGCTTCATTGACGCGACCCTACTCGCCGCCTACATTTGGACCACGGCCGTTATCAGAAGTCTCGAAGGAGAACGCCGATGAGCCAGCCCGTGCCGACCCGTCATCCCCTGCGACCGGGGCCTGTGCCCGCGGCGATACGCCTGTTCGCCACCGTTCTGGGGATCCGCGAGCCGACACCAGCACGCTGGCGCATGTTGGGTGAGCAGTTGGCCGTCGGCGACGAACCGATGGACCGCCTCGTCGAGTGGATGGCGTCGGCAGGCATGGCCCAAACCCGGCCGATGTTCGATCGGATCCTGGTGTCCGGCATCGCCAACGTTCCCGATGCACCAGAACCGTTGCGCGAGTTCTTCACCGACGTCGAAGCAGTCCCCGATTGGGTCGACTGGAATTTGATCCGGTTGGGCGCACGGGCGATGCGCCGCGGCGGCGCCGACGGGATGTACATCGCGCGGGACGTATCGCTGCTGGGTGGGTACCAGTTCTCGGGGTTCAACAAGACGTTGATCCGCACGGGCGCGTTGGAGAAGGGCTCGAACAAGCGCTTCGCAGAGACGATGCAGTGGGCGCTGGACGTCATCTCGGAAGACGGCATGGCGCCGTTGGGCGTCGGGTACCGGTCGACGATCCGGGTGCGGCTGATCCACGCCTTCGTGCGACGGCACGTGGGGGCGATGCCCGACTGGCGCTCCGACGAGTGGGGCGTGCCGGTCAACCAGACCGACATGGCCGCGACGTTGGTCGGCGCGTTGGTCGCGCCGCCGACCTGCGGGCTGGGCATGGGACTCGTCTTGTCGCCCAAGGAGTATGACGGGATCGCGCACGTGACGCGCTACGTCGGGTGGCTGATCGGCGTGCGCGACGAGTGGCTGCCACGCAGCTTCCGTGACGCGATCCGCGTGCTCTATCACACCGTGGCCGCGCTGTCGGAGCCCGACGAGTCGACGAAGCTGTTGGCCATGCCAATGGTCGAGGACCCGCTGGGCTGGCACTACCGCTCCCTGTCGGGGATGCGTCGACGGCTGGCGAGGGCGCAGCATCTTTCTGTGACGAGCGGTTTCCTGGGTCCGCGAGCGATGCGGTCGCTCGGGCTGCCTGCGTACGTACTGCCGTGGTACCCGGCGGTGCGGCTGCCGGTGAACCTGGCCCGCAGCATCGCCGCCTTGGCTCGCAGCGGAGGGGTGAATCGCGCGGCGCTGCGCGGTGAGCGCGAGCAGAAGGCACTGCTGCGCAGGATGATTGGCGACGACCAGGCCATGATCGGTGAGTCGGCGGCCCATGTGAGCAGGGTGGCGTAGCTTTCTGCGCGCCAACTCGCCGCGCGGAATTTGATCAAGCTACGGCGCGTCGAACCCGCCTCGGGGCGTCGTGATGTCACCGTTGTGGAGACGTCACTTCGAGACCAGGTAGACCAATGATCAGTCAGCGCAATTCCTACACAGTCGTCTGCGACTGCTGCGACTTGGGCGTGCCCGAACGGCTCGCGGCGCCCGTCGTCGGCGCCGACGACGCCCAGCACGGATGGCGGTGTCGCGTCTGCTGCGGCCATCAGCGCAATGCGCTGAAGCGGGCAGAGGAGCACGCGGCCGAACTCCGTATCCGGTTGAGCGAGACGGTCGACGAATTACGCGCCACGCAAGGGGTGGCCGAGGACTGCCGGAGCAAGATGCGGGCGGCGTTCTGGTCGCGCGATGCGGTGCTGCGTCAGTTCGAGCGACTGGCGCGCTTTCACAGGGCGACTGAGTTTGGCTGCATCTGCGGCAAGCGGAACTGCGAGACACTTGCTGTCGTCGACGCCGATTGGATCAACGATCGGATTGCCGCGATGGGTCGTCAGGATCGGGTGGGCTGACGAGTATCTGCGTCGTCCGGCAACGGTGCAGACCGAACTGAACTACGACGATCCCGTTTGCCGATCGGAAGCGGTAACGGTATCGGTGACCCTGCGAGCGGTGCGAACGAATTTCTTGATGCTCCAGCCGGTTTGGTGCTCGGTGTAGTGGCTGATGCGGTTATCGAGGAACGGTCGGACTTGAGGGCTACGCCGCTGGTGACGACCTGGCCGCCCTGAACGCGTTTCGCGCGGCGTTCATGGTGTAGACCCCGGCGGCTGCGCGAGGAGAGTTCGGGCATCGTTTAGGTCGGCCGTCTCGAACCCTTCGGTGAACCACTCGTAAACGGGCGAGAGCAGAGCACGTGCTTCGTCGGGCCTACCGCCAGTCAGCCACATCCGTGCCATGCTCGTGGCTGCCCGCAGTTCCCACGACTTGGCATCGTGCTGCCGTGCCACCGCGAGTGCCTGCTCGAAGCAGCGCTCCGCTCTGACCGGGTCCGCGACGTTCTTGCGGAGCAGCAACTCCCCGTTGATCCGGTACACCTCGGCGGCGTAGAGCCGTTCGTCGTTGCGCGTGGCCCTCTCCCGCGCTTCGTCGAGGGCGTCGAAGGCGGCATCGAACTGGCCGAGTGCGCCATGCACCTCGGCCGCCAACGCCAGGAACCACGGCCAAACCGCGCCGATCCCGAGTTGGCGCCGGATGTCCATGGCGGCAGTGATGTCGGCTAGGCCCTGCTCGGCGTCACCCAATTGCGCCATCGCCCAACCCCGTGGCAGCTGACACCACAGCGTGACGGCATGTAGTCCATGCTGCACGCCAATCGCTCGTCCTTCGTCGGCTTGAACGAGGGCGAGCTCGGGCTCGCGACGCAACTGGCACAGCTGTGCCGACATCAGGAGTGCCATGCCGAGAAGACCAGGGTGTTCGAGTCCCCTTGCGTACGTGAGCAATTGATCCATGGCGATCGTTGCCTGAGCTGGATATCCGAGCGCCCAATCGGAAAGCGCCTTCAAGTAGCCGCAGACGACTCCCGGATCCTGACCATACGTCGCGATGAAAGCCCTATGTTGGTCTGGATCGTAGGAGGCGAGGCCTCGGCGGCTGTGCGTCCGCACGTCGGCGAAGTCGCCCTGCCACCACGCCGTATACGCCATAAGCCAATGTCCCACCGCCTGCAGTTGAGGGTCGTGCTGCGGCTGAGCGAGTTCCAGGAACTCTTGAGACAGTGCGCGTGCCGAGCGCATCTGACCCTGAACGATGTGTGCGTAGGCCAACCCGGCCAGCGCGGGGAACAGCTCGGGAGTGGCACCGATCTGTCGTGCGAGTTCGCGGGCACGGGTGTAGTTGGGTTCACCGGCGTGCGGACCGTTCACGAATCCCAGGGATGCACCGAGCAGCAGTTGGAGAGACAGCTCCTGCTCGAGCCGGTCGGGCGTCTCCGGCAGCGTGGCCAGCAACTCCAATCCGCGTGCCGCGTGGTTGGTCGCCTCCTGATTGGCGTATCGCTGCAGCGCGCGGCGGCCCGCTGCCGCCCAGAGCGGCACCGCCGAAGCGACCGCCTCCGCCTCGGTGTAGTGATGAGCCAACAGTTCGGGCTGTGTCTCCTTGATCTCGGTGAAGTCGGATTCCAGTGCGGCGGCTATGCGTTGATGATGCTGGCGACGGGCAGCCTTCAACAGCGATTGGTAGGCCGCGTCCTGGATGAGCGCGTGCTTGAAGCGGTACGTCGCGTCCGGGGGCGACCCTTGCTGGTGAAGGAATTCGGCCGCGACCAACTGGGCGAGAGCCTCGTGTAGTAGCTCGTCGTCCCACGGCGAAACGGCACGCAACAACGCGTACGAGAATTCGCGACCGATCGCGGCACCGAGTTGCGCCAAGCCCTTGACGGTTGACAACCGGTCGAGCCGAGCCATCAGCGAATCGTGCAGCGTGTTCGGTATGGCAGTGTGCGGAATCGGTCCGGACACGTGGTAACGGCCGTCGCCCTCCTCGAGCAAACCGGATTCGAGCAGCATCTTGGTGAGTTCTTCGATGAACAGCGGTACCCCGTCGGTGCGGGACACGATCTGTTCCACGATCTCGTCGGGAAGGGACTTGCCTTGAGCCACGCCGCCGGTCAGCTCGGCTGCTTCATCGGGCGCCAGCCGGGTCAGACTGACGTCCGTGACATCGGCCCTGTCCGTCCAGGGTGACGCGAAGTCCGGCCGGCACGTGAAAAGGGCAAGGATGCGGGCATTGTCGATCTCCTCGATCGGACGGCCGAGAAACTCGATCGTCGACGGGTCGATCCAGTGCAGGTCTTCGACGACGAAGAGCAATGGCTGCATCCCCGATCGCCGAAGAAGGACCGAGAGAAGGACCTGCATCGTCTGCTGCTTTCGTTGTTCCGGAGACGACGGTGCGAATTCGTATTCGGCGCCCGGCGGAATCGAAAGGAGCGAGCAGAGGGCGGGCATCGCCTCGGGGAGCGGTAGTCCGCTCTGCACCAGAAAACCTTCCAGCTTGCGCACCTTGTCGCTCGGCGAATCCGTGCGTGCGAAGCCAAGGACCGCTCGCTCCAACAGGTCGATCAATGGATGAAACGCAGTATCACGGTGGTACGGCGAACCTTGACATGCCATGAGCGAACCCTGTTGATCGGCAACGCTTTCGGTCAGAGCATGCACGAGCCGGCTCTTGCCTATTCCAGCCTCACCCGTGACGACCACGGTCTGCCCTCGGCCACCGACGACTGACGCCCAGTGTTCTTCGAGGATGCGTAGTTCACCAGAGCGGCCGACGAGGCGGGTGAGGCCCGCAATGCCGATGACCTCGAGTCGCGTGCGGGCTGCGTTCTCGTTGAGTACCTCGAACACCTCCAGCGGCGCCGCAACACCCTTCAGCGGTGGAGTGCCCAGGGACTGACAGTTGAACTGCCCCGCAAGGAGATGGTGCGTCAACGCTCCGACCACCAGCGTGTTCACCGCGGCCACGCCCTGAAGCCGGGCCGCGATGTTCGGCGTATCCCCCATGGCCATCAGTTCGTGCCGCGATTCGCCGACGACCTCCCCTGCCACCACCAGCCCGGTGTGACAACCGAGGCGAACGCCCAACGACACGCCATGGTGTTCGACGAGACTGCCATTGAGCTGACCGACGGCCTCGATGATTCCCAACCCCGTTCGCGCGGCGCGCTGCGCATCGTCCTCGTGGGCAAGGGGATATCCAAAGAAGACCAGCAGCCCATCGCCAAGGTACTGGGCTATGTAGCCGTCAAACCGGGCGATCACCTTGCCGCACGTCTCGTAATAGGCCCGCATCACTTCTCGGAGATCTTCGGGGTCGAGTTGACCCGAGAGTGGCGTCGAGTCCACCAGGTCGCAGAAGAGCACCGTGAGCTGTCGCCGTTCGGCGTCTGCGGGATCGGGACCTCGTGAAGTCCACGTCAGCCCCTGTTTGTCGGCTCGCACGTTGTCGGCGTGCGCGTAGAGCAGTTCGACGCGAAGCGCTTCCAGCCGCTCGGCGTCCACGCCGAACTGCTCCTTAATGGCGCGATAGGACACCCGACCACGGCTTCGCAGCAGTTCGACGACTTCATCGAGAGTTGCGTAGAAGTCCATGACGACCCCCTCGGCGTGGACCCGGGCAGCCCAAGCGTCACGTCAATGGTGCGGGCAAAGAGGCGCCGATGCAAACATTCCCAGACCATCGGGGTAACCAGCGACGCCACGATTACACGCTCGCTCTCGATCAGGCGAAGGGCGTCGCCCTAGACCGCGGTAGCGCCGCCGTCTACGGTGAGGACCGCGCCGTGGATGTTGCTCGCACGTGGTCCGGCCAGGAACACCACCGTGTCGGCCACCTCGGCGACGGTGCTCATCCGGTGTGACGGCACTCTCGCGAGCACGGGCGCGATGGCGTCGGCGAACTCCTCGTTGCGTTCGGTGGCGATCGGCCCCGGCGCGACGGCATTGACCCGGACGCCCGCAGGCCCGTACTCGGCCGCCCACGCCTTCGTGAGCAGATGGATGCTGGCCTTGGTGGCGCCGTAGAGCGCGGAACCCGGCGCGCCGATGATCCCGCTGATCGATCCAACGTTGACGATCGCACCGTCGCCGCGCTGGGCCATGGCCGGTGCGACGAGTCCGGTCAACAGGAATGGCGCAGCGACGCTGACGTTGAAGGCCGCCGCGATCTCGTCCGCAGTCACGTCGGCGGTGGCCGCGGGTTGCACCAGGGTGGCCGCGTTGTTGACCAAGACGTCGAGCCGACCGCCGACGGATGCGGTCGCCGCGGCGGCGAGATCGGCAATTACGCCGGCACCCGCCGAGAAGTCGACTTCGATGAACATGGCTGTGCCGCCATTGGATTCGATGTCGGCGACGACCCGCTCGCCACGCTCCCGGGAACGGCCGGTGACGACGACGGTAGCGCCAGCGGCGGCCAACGCGGTCGCGATGCCGGCGCCGAGCCCCGAGGTGGAGCCGGTGACGAGCGCCGTGCGTCCGGCGAGTTCAGCCGTCATGACTTGTGCTTGTCGACGTCGGTGATGGCGGCGGCGAACGCATCGGGCGCTTCCTGCGGGACGTTGTGGCCGATTCCCTCGAGCACGCGGTGCTCGTACCAGCCGGTGTAGAGCGCGCGGTAGCCCGCGCCGTCCTTGGCCGCACCGTCGAAGTCGCTGCCAATGGTGATGGTGGGGACGGTGATTGGCGGTCTCGCGGCGAGCCGTTGCTCGTCGGCGTCGTAGCGGACCTCGCCTGGGGCGAGGCTCAGTCGCCAGCGGTAGTTGTGGATGACGATGTCGACGTGGTCGGGGTTGTCGAAGGCCGTCGCCGACAGGTCGTAGGTCGCGTCGGTGAACTTCCACGCGGGCGAGGCGAGCTGCCAGATCAGCTTGTTGAAGTCGTGAGTGTTGTTGCGGTAGCCGGTTTCACCGCGCGGCGTGGCGAAGTAGTACTGGTACCACCAGCCGTGCTCGGCCTCCGGGGGTAGCGGCTGTAGATTGGCGGCGAGGTTGACCGTGATGTAGCCGCTGACGGCGACCAGTGCTGAAACCCGTTGCGGCCATAGGGCGGCGACCACGTTGGCGGTGCGACCACCCCAGTCGTAGCCGCCCAGGATCGCGCTAGGGATGGCGAGCGCATCCATCAGCGCGATCAGGTCGTGGCCCAGTGCGGCCTGCTGGCCGTTGCGCATGGTGGCCGCGGACAGGAATCGGGTCGAGCCGAAGCCGCGAAGGTGAGGCACGATCACGCGAAAGCCCTTGGCGGCGAGGCTCGCTGACACGTCGGCGTAGCTGTGGACGTCGTACGGCCAGCCGTGCAGCAGGATGACGGGTTGACCGTCCGCCGGGCCGGCTTCGGCGTAGCCGACGTTCAACTCGCCCGCGTCGACCTGCTTGATCGGGCCCAGCTGATGCGTCGGCGCGGATGGCGGTCCGGCCGTTGCCGTCGGAGGCGAGGCGCAGGCAGCGAGCGTGGCAGTACCGGCGGCGAGCGTCGCCATGCGGGCGAAGTCTCGCCTAGTGAAGCCCCCGACGGGATTCGAATCATTCTGCGGCATGTCGACGTTCACGATTCATCCCTCTCGACCACGGTCACGGCCTTGCAGCCTACCGAACTAAGTGCTACAACAATGTAGCACTTATTTCATGCATTGATCCAGGCGGGTGACCAAGGTGCGAGCAGACGCGGAGCGCAACGTCGAGCTGCTGCTGACCACGGGCGCCCAGCTCCTGACCAAGGATCCCTCGGCGAGCATCGCGGCCATCGCCGCCGCGGCAGGCCTCGACCGGCGCACGGTCTACCGGCGTTTCGCCTCTCGCGACGACCTGCTAGCCGCCATCTACCGCGCGCGCTATGACGCCGTCGAGGACGTCATCGCCGATGCGCAGCTGCAGGATGCCCCAGTTGCCTTGGCGCTGCGTCGATTCGTTGAAGGCGCCATCGCGGTGCATCGCAAATGGCCGGTCGAGCTCAGCCGAATCAACGACCGATCCGTCGACGCCCGTCGAGCGCGTTACTTGGCCCAGATTCAAACGTTCGCCGACCGCGCCACTCGCGAGCGTCTGCTGCGGCCCGGGTTCCCCCCAGGATGGGTGCCGAAGGTGTTGCAGCAGTTGATGGTCGAGGCCGCCGAAGGATTGCCCGACCTGAGCCCTGCCCAAGCCGCCGGCCTGGTCGTGGACACCTTGCTCCTGGGCATGGGACGGTCCTAGCCACTGACATCGGGGGCGGCCCCGCTTCCCTCCGGCAAATGCGTCACCGTACCAATGGCCCGAGCGTACGGTTCGCGTATGCAGGTCGACGTAATGACGGTTCCGCAACCGCTGGCCAAGGTCGGCGCTCTCGCGCAAAGCACACAGGCGGCGGGCTTCTCGGGTCTGTTGTTCACCGAGATGGGCCGCACCGCCTACCTCAACGCCGCAGTCGCCTCACAGGCGGCGCCAGGTTTGGAGCTGTCGACGGGGGTGGCGGTGGCCTTCCCGCGAAGCCCCTTCGTCACGGCCTCGTCGGCGTGGGAGTTGCAGGAGGCGACGGGCGGCAAGTTCCGCCTCGGCCTGGGCACGCAGGTGCGCACCCACGTGGTGCGACGCTATGGCGTGCCGTTCGAGCGGCCGGGCCCACGGCTGCGGGACTACGTGTTGGCGGTGCGAGCGTGCTTCTCTGCCTTTCGGACCGGCACGCTCGATTACCACGGCGAGTTCTACGACATGGACTTCATCTCGCCGCAGAGCAGCGCGGGGCCGATCGACGCACCGGACCCGAAGGTCGACGTCGCGGCGGTGAACCCATGGATGCTGCGCATGGCGGGCGAGGTGGCCGACGGCGTGCACGTGCATCCGCTTGGCGAACCGGGCTACATCGCGCGGCACGTCGTGCCGAATGTGGCTGCGGGCGCAGCGAAGTCGGACCGATCGCCCTCGGATGTCGCGGTGATCGTGCCGGTGATGACGATCGTCGGCGACACCGACGAGGAACGGCACAACGAGCGCGAACTCGTCCGCGGGAGCATGAGCTTCTACGGCAGCACGCCCAACTACGCATTCATCTGGGACGAGGCGGGTTTCGAGGGAACGACTGCGCGGATCCGTGAGCGACAGAAGGCAGGCGACTTCAAGGGGATGGCCGCGCAGATCACCGACGAGCACATCGCGACGTTCGCGACGGAGTCGACGTGGGATGGCTTGGCGGACAAGCTGATCGCGACGTACGGCGAGACCGCGACGCGGATCGTGCTGTACAACGCGCTCGGGGATCGGGAGCGCTTCGAGCGCTACGGCGAAGTGGCACGGCAGTTGTCGTCGACGTGACGGTCATCCCCGGCAAAGTTTCAGGCGTCGACGTACGCAGCGCGCCAACCGGATGCAGCACGACGTTAATCCGACTTATGTCAATAACTTGGACTAGTGACAGGGTTAATCCGAGTTAACGGGCATACTCCGCCCATTGACTGAACGCCGACGCACCAAATCTGGGGTGCCCGCGTCGTTCTCGACGAGCTGGAAGATCTGGGCGTGCGGATCGATGCGGCGGTCCGTCGTCTCGAATCCCGCTCAGCGCGTGAGCGTACGTAATGAATGCGCGGAGCAAATCGGGACCGTGCAACGCCACGTCCAACGGAATTCGGTCCTGACAGAACGGGGTGGTCCCGAGCGCCCTTTCGATGCGCGCCGCACTGCACCGCAACGGGTCACCCGTGCCGGTCTCGAAGAGATCCAGCAGCAGTTCCCGATGGCCGGGGTCGGTGAACGGCCTTGCGAAGGCACTCGCGAAGAACTGCTGACATGCGGACGTTCGTCATGTCACGTCTGCTGCACCCTGGTGCTCGTCTTTAGTCGTCATGGCGCGCGTCGCTACTCAAAGGTGGTGACATCGCCGCCGGACGAACACAGTTGTGCGGCCAGCTTGGAGGTTGCTGAGTGCTAGAAAATCGGTGTCGGTTGGGCTTCGTCGGCGATAGTAGGGTGAACGGATCACTGCTGCGTGCGTGGGGTGTGGGAACTGAAGGACAACCTATGAGCGAGTTGAGGGTGGAGCCGGCCGAGGTTCACCGGTCGGGCGTCGAGATCGGGGAAGTCGCAGCCTCGGTGAGGTCGGCCTTCACCAATAGCGATACCGAGATCGCCTCGGCTCAGTCGGGCTGGAAGGGCAAGTCCGCCGCAGCGTTGGCGTCGATGGTTTCCGAATGGCACATCGCGACGGACATCCTTGCCACAGGTCTGGTCCAGCACGGAGACAACTTCGCTGCGGCGGCGAGGCAATACGGTCACGTCGACCATGCCGGCGCCGATTCGGTGCGGGGAGCTGGCGAGAAGATCGGAGAGGGCGGGTAGCCGATGGGTTTGTCGATAGCCGACATCGATCAATGGAATCCAGAGGCGATCAGTGCCGTTGGAGCGGCGAGCACGGCTCGGGCGGATGCCGCCTCGCAGGCCAGTTCGCGCCTCAACGGCCTTTCGGCGTTCGGCAGTTGGCAGGGCGACGGCGCAAATGCCGCGCGGGCGCGCACGGGCATGCTCGCCGAGGGGTTGGATCGGCACGGCCAGGACGTGTCGGCGATCGCCGCCGCCGCCGATACGGCGGCCACCGAAGTTCGGCAGATCAAGAGCCAACTTGACGCGCTGAGGTCGAGTCTCGGGCAGTACGGCATCATCGTCGACGCCAATGACAGTCGCGTGGTGCCGCCGCCGAACCTGTCGTCGATGTCGTCGGCGAACCAGACTGTCGTGCAGCAGATGACGGTCGTCGGGCAGCAGAGTCTGGACAAGATCCGTCAGGCCGCGGACCTATCCGACACCTACCTCGCGAATGCGATCAGCCCCACGGGCGACGACTTCAACCTCGATACGCAGTACGCGCGCCCACAGGGCCTTGTCGGCGGTACCGGCGGTGCTCCCTTGCCAGAATCGGGTTACGAGTGCTGGACCGCGGTGACCGGTACCGCACTGACGATCACGCAGATTACGCAGACCAAGACGTGGTGGACCCAACCGTGGTCGAAGGGCCAGCACTGCAAGTAGGGAGTCCACTGCGATGAAGACGGGAAGAACCTAGGGATGCTCGGGGATTGGTTGGGTCAGAACTGGTGGATTCTGGCGTCAGTGGCCTACGTCGTCTTCTTGGTGGTTCTGCTGGTGGTGTTGACCCGCCGTAGGACGGCGCACCAGGCGTGGCCGAAGGTTTCACTGGCGATCACGTGCGTAATCGTTCTGACGATTCCGGCGATGAAGCCGCCCGGGAGCTATCTCAACGCCGTGTTCGTCGTGCTCAACCTGTACCTATTGTTTGGCGTGTTCCGCAATACCTTTGCGTCCGAGCCATCGTCGAAACCGTCGGATGATTGAGGTGGCAACCACCAAGCACCGGACGGGTGCGGCTCTCGGCACTGCCCGGCGTTGATCGCCGTCGTGGCGAGTGACGCATAGATGACCTCCGACACCTCGCGAAATCCTGCGACGGCCACGGATTCGCTCAGCGACACCGTGATCATCCGCTGTTCGCTGGGAACGGTGGCCGACTACCCCGACCATCCCAGTGAATGGGGTGACCGCGACGCCATCGCGCGGCTGTGGTCCGCCGATGGCATCCGCGAGGCGGTGCTGCTGGCCAGCCCCGTGCTGGCGGCCCAGGTCGCCAAGCTGCTGTCGACCTCGGGTGCCGAGACGCCGCAGAAGAAGCGCAAGCGTGTACACAAGGGACTGTTGAAGTACGCGCTGCGCCTGAGCACCCGATGCACGCCGTTCGGCATGTTCGCGGGAGTGGCGGTTCTGCCCGTCGGGGACGGCCCCCCGGTGCTCGGCGCGTCGCACGTCCGGCACGTCCGGGCCACCGGCGCGCTCACGAGGCGCTTGCTCGAACGGACGCGCGCGCTGCCCCAGGCTCGGCTGTATCCCAACCCGTCGTTGACCGAACGTGCCGACCGGCTGGTCGTCAACGTCATGCGTGGCGTCGACGACACCCACACCCTGGCCTCGATCAGGGCCACCGGGCCCGCGCTGTTGGCCGTCGCCGCCGCCGCAGGTACCGAGACGCGAAGGGACATCGAGCACTGCGTCGCCGACGCCTATCCCGCCGCAGGCTCCGCGAAGGTGCAGAAGCTGATCGACGAGCTGTTGCAAGCAGAGGTGCTTCTGTGTGAGGCGGAACCGTCCGCCTTCGATGGAGATCCGTTGGCGCGCATGCCCAATGCCGTCGACGGCGTCGCCGAGATGCGCGCCGCCGTCGCACGGTACTCCGAGGCCACGGACCCGGTCGACGACGGCAGTCTCGATGCCCTGCTGCGGCTGTGCTCGGCCGGCGACACGGTGCAACGCGACGTCCACGTCGACCTGGAACTCGATGCGACCGGGGCAGTGCCGACGACGGTCGTCGATGCGGCCCGCGACGCCATCACGGCCCTGACTGCGACGATGGCGCACCGGCCGGCAACCCCCGCCCTCGACGAGTTCAGCGCCGAGTTCGTCGAGCGGTATGGCCACGAGCTGGTGCCGTTCCTTACCGCCGTCGACCAGGAACTCGGGATCGGCTACCCGCGGGCATACGAATCGATCGCGCCCACTCCCCCCGATCCGGACGACCCCGCGGCCGAGCGTCGGCGCGACCTGATCGCCCGGCTTCTGCAACGAGCTGCCTTCGGCGGCCTGGGCGCGGTGGAGATCACCGACGCCGACCTCGCGGGCTTCGACGAAACAGACTGCTTGCCAAGCAGTTTCGACGTCATGCTTAGGCTTCATCGAGAGCCGACGGGTCTTGGGGCCACGGTGACCGGACTCGGCTATCCCGGTGGGTCCACCGTCGGCCGCTTCACCGCCTTCATGCCTCAGGCACGAGACTTCGCGCGACGCTGTGTGGAGGTCGACACCGCCTGGTGGGTCGAGCAGACGGACGGGCGGGGAATCCTGTGCGGAGTCGACTACATCGCCGGGACCGACTCGATCAACGAGGTCAACGCGACCGCACAGCTGTACCCGGTGACGCTCGCGGTCAACGCGCGGCCGCACCGCCCGGCGGGCCGGGTGCTCACCCTCGCCGACGCCTACCTGGGCTACGCCGACGGACGCGTGCGGACCGTGTTGGCCGACGGCACCCCGCTGAGCGTGCGGCAGCTCAACATGGCGACGACCCTGGCGTCGGCGAAAGCCGTTCGGCTGCTTCGGGAAATCTCCGATGCCGGGATTCGCGTGCCGTACTGGACGTGGGGTGAGGCCGAGGCGGTGATGAATCACCTTCCGGCGGTGCGGTATCGCGGGGTTACGCTGGCCGAGCGGCAGTGGCGCTACCCCGCAACGGCGGACAGAACCCCAGCCGCCTTGCGGGACTGGATCACCGAGAACGACGTCAGCCGTTACGTTCTCGCCGGCCTGCGCGACACGCGGCTGCACCTCGACACTTACCACCCGGCGCACCAGGACCTGCTGCTCGACGAGATCGCGGCGGGCAATGCGTGGTTCACCCGCGCGCCGAGTCCTGACCAGATGGGCGTCGTGGCCGATCGCGCGTCGGCCATGCACGCGGCCGAGGTCGTGGTCACCGTCGTCGCGCCAACGCGGTCGCGCGCCGAACCCGATCTGGCTGGCTACCCGCTGCACGACCCCGCTGACGACGGGCACCGGCTACTGGCACCTGGCGGCGCGTGGACCGCATTCGCGATCACCGCGAGCAGCAATGCCCACGACCGCATCCTGCGGGACTTCGCCGACGTCTTTCCCAGCCTTCTCGGCGAGTGGTACTTCGTGCGCTACCGAGAACACGACCGAGATCAGCTGCGGCTGCGGGTTCGACGTCCGGTCAGCGAGCTCACCAGCGTGCTGGCATGGCTGGCCGATGCTCGCCGGGCCGGGCGCATCGGCGACTACGCGATCCCCGTCTACCACCGCGAACTCGCCCGCTACGGAGGGCCTTTGAGCTTCGGCTGCTACGAACGACTGTTCTGTCTGGAGACCACGCACGTCGTCGGAATGCTGCCGATCATCGACCCCAATCTTCCGACCCCGGCTCCCCTCGTCAGGCCAGGTGTCGGCGCCGCTGCCGGGGTGCTCAGTAGATGGCTCGACGCGGTCGACGGAAGCGGTGACGTGATCGACGCGGCGCTCGAGCTCTACGGACGCGAGCTCGAAGAGCGGGTACACAAGGTCAAAACCGCACTGCGTCAACGACACTCGTTGATCGTCGCGGACGACGGCATGACCACCGCAGTGCGCGAGTTCTGGGCCGACGAGGCCCAGCGCGATGCGGTGATGACGCCGGACGTGCTGCAAAGCGCGAGCCACATGCTGTGCAACCGACTCGGGCTACGACGACACGAGGAGTTCGCCGCCATGTGGTTGATCAAGAACGAACGAAACCGACTGGCGCGCAACGGCTATTGAGTCAGTGCCTGCATGTCGGGTGCGAGCAGATCGGTCAACTGCGCCCATGGCACGGTGATGACGGGCAGTCCGTGGCCGAATTGGTAGTCCTCGAAGTGGATTTCGAGGCCATTGGCGGTCGGGATCCAGTTGTGGAAGTTCGCTTCGACGGGTGCGTTGCCACTCTCGTCCGCCATCGGTCGTTGACCGCCGTACGCGGCGGGAAACAGCAGCTTGGTCTGCTCGGAAAGCCGGTTCAGTCCCGCCTGCTCGCCGACGAACAGGTCGTCGAGCGTGATCGGGCTTGCGTTGCGACTGTCGATGACGACGGTGGTGACGTAGTCCAGCGCGTGCGCAGCGTGCTGGTAGAAGTACACGCCGGTGAGGACCTGCGATACGGCCGTCGGCCGGAAGCTCACGGCGGGTGTGGCCTTGAAGGTCGCGTTGGTGCGAATGACTTGATCGCGGTCGAGCGTTTGGACCATCGTCTGCCCGGACGCGACACTGGCCGCGTTGAACGCCGTAGCCACCGCAGCGTCGCCACCAGATATCTGCCCGACGTCGAGCGTCCAGCCGCTGCCTGCATCGACCGACGTCGAACCCACGGAGTAGGTCACGCCGTTGCTGGTGCCCGTATCGGCCGCGGCGGTAGCGGTTCCGCCGACCAATGACGAGATCGCGACGACGGCGAATGCGACGAGCAATCTCCGGCTGGACATCGTCCGATTATCAGGGGCTTGCGTGCGCGCGGGGTGCCCCAATAACCCTTTCGGCGGGCGGCGCGGAATAGCTGCGCCGACGACCGCGTTGCCGGTGCCATGACCGAACATGCCGAGTTGAGCCCCACCGAGTGGGTACGTGACCAGACCGAAGCGATCCTGGAGAGCGGGACCACCGACGGGGTCCAGGTGTTGGACCGACCGATCGTCCTGTTCACCACCACCGGAGCCAAGTCCGGCAAGAAGCGCTACGTGCCGCTGATGCGCGTCGAGGAGAACGGCAAGTACGCGATGGTGGCGTCGAAGGGCGGCGACCCCGAGCACCCGGCGTGGTACCACAACGTCAAGGCCAATCCCGAGGTGACGGCGCAGGACGGCGACAAGGTCGTCACACTGACCGCGCGTGAAGTCAGCGGCGACGAGCGCGAGCACTGGTGGAACCTCGCCGTCGCGGCCTACCCGCCCTATGCGGAGTACCAGACCAAGACCGATCGGTTGATTCCGGTCTTCGTGCTGGAATAGCTCCTACCAGTCGGTTCCGGCGCGTGGGATCGGGTGCTTTCGCGGCCACGACTCACGCCGCCGCGAGCTTCACGACCGAGCCGAAGCCGCCGCCGTCGAACACGTAGACATTCCCGGCGCCGTCCACCGCGACGTGGCTCGGGGCGGCAAGGCCGGTGAAGGGCAGGACTGTCTGCGCGTTGGACACGGCCTCGAGTCTCACCACCTGCCGGTTTTCGGCGTCGGTGACGTAGACGTTGTCGCCATCGACCGCCGCGCCGTACGGGTCGGCGAGCCCCGTGAAGGGCAGCTCTGTCTGAGTGGTGGATCCCGCTGCCAGCTTTAGCACCCGGAATTCGTCGATGTCCTGGTCGGCGATGTAGTGGCGATTGATGACGACGACGTTGCCTGCGCCATCGACCGCAAGGCCGGAGGGGTGGTCGAGACCGGTGAAGGGCACCGCTTCTGGGGCGTCGGAACCGGGAGACAGTTTCAGCACTTGCTTGCCGTCGATGACGTAAACGGCGCCGGCGTTGTCCACTGCCACCTCAGACGGGCTGATGTCCTTGAACGGCAAGACCGTCGGCGCGTTGGACCCTGCGGCCAACTTGACTACCCTGTGGTTGCCGCCGTCGGTCACGTAGACGTTTCCCGTCGCGTCCGCGGCCACGCCGTTGGGGTACTTCAGATCCGCGAAGGGCAGCACCATCTGCGCGTTGGCCCCAGCGGCCAGCTCGAGCACCCGGTTGTTGCCGGTGTCGGCGACGTAGACGTTGCCAGCGGCGTCCGCGGCCAATCCGGACGCACCGCTAAAACCCTTGAGCGGCAACGTGGATTGCCGCGGCGATAGCGTCGGCGCGTTGGCAGGAGTCGTCGGGGCCGTCGACACTGCGAAGGGCAGGTTCGCCTTCCCGATCACGGCAAGGCTGTCGGGAACGACGACGGTCGCCGACACGCCACCCTGGCCCTCGGTCATCGACGCGTCGAGCGCAACCCGATACCGCAGTGTCACGGACTTGCCCTTCGGCAGTTCCTGCACGTTTTCGAACCCCTCGAGAAAGTCCGCGCCCGTGCCCTCCGACGCGTGGTGCGACTTGATCCAGGCGCTGGTTGCCGGATCGAACCTTTCGACGGTGCCCCGAGCCATGCGTGCCCCACCTGGGGCACACGAGCAGTGGCCCAGCACCAGCACGACACCCACCTTCGGGTAGGACACCGCCGAGTCGTTGCACATCGTCACGTCGACCTCGACCGGCGGGCTGCCCGGCTTGACGACGCCCGAGGGGATGCCGCTCAGCGCGAGGGAGATCCTGCCCACCTCGGGCACCGAGTCGAACTTCTCGACGGTCGGCATCGGCTCCGTTGCCGGGTTGAGCGCGCAGCTGCCCGCCGGGGCGACGGTCGGGGAAGTGCTCGTGGTCGTGGTCGGCCCCGCGGTGGGCGCAGTCGTGGAGCACCCGGCGATCGTCACCGCGACCAACATGGTTCCGAGCACGAGGCTGGCGATCTTCACGGTGCTCCCCCTGAGTCCGCTTCCGACACGACGATTTCGATTCAAGATCGGAGCATAGCCACGGTCAGCACCACGTGTCGTCAAAATAGACGCGGGTGGTGAGCCTCGCGTCGTGGTCGTTGAACGTTGCTGCGCTTCACCTTTCAGCAACTACACAGGTTCAGCGAAGACGCGGTGCTCTGCCGGCATACCGTCCAGGCTGCGATCCTCATTCGGGGCCGGCGCTCGATGGTGCGGAGTTCGTTCGGGCCGCTGCGCGCCTGCCGGACGCGGATGGCTTGGGTGAGCGCTCGTCGACGCGTGGCGTCACTGTCCTCTCAGCGCGTCGAGGATTCCCGTCCAGGCGGGTTTTCGGGTGTAGTCGACGGTAGTTGGGGTCGCCGCGCCGTAGCCGGAGAAGGTGTCGGGATAGTCGGTAATCCAGGAACGTTTGTCGGTGAATCCCCAGAGTGTGATGCCCGAGCAGCGTGGCTGCTGAAGGCACAGTTTGGTCATGGTCTCGTAGACCTGGCGTTGGCGGTCGAGATCAGCAGGGTCTACGACGCCGTTGGCCACGGGTATGCGTACGTCGAGTTCGGTGAAGCGGATCGTGAGGCCGAGGTCGGCGAAGCGTTGCAGGTTGTCGGCCATGTCGGTGGTGGAGGGTTGCTGGTCCTTGCCGCCGAGCATGTGGGCTTGAAATCCGATTCCGTCGATCAACGGTTTGGTGGTGGGCGTGCCGTCGATGACCACCTCGACGGTGGTGTCGTGTAGGCGTTTGACCAGATCGTAGATCGCGTTGGACTTGTCGCTGCGGGTTTCGGCGCTGTGGTCGTTGTAGAACAGCAACGACGTGGGGTCGGCGAGTCGGGCGGCGCGGAAGGCATCGAAGATGTATTGGTCACCTCTGGTGGTCTCCCACCAGGTGGTGGGCTGCAAGTGGCCCAGCTGGTCGAAAGCTTCGTTGACGACCGTGGCGGTGTTGGCCTTGCCCGCGTAGCGCTTCATCACCGTGGTGATGGAGTCGATCATCACCTGGTGTCGGGCGGCCGGTGGCAGATCCCTGATGCCCTGCGGGACGATGTGCCATTGAGGCTGGTCGAGTGGGTCCCAGATCAGGGAGTGGATCTGAAAGTCGCGGTGGGTTTGCCCTGCCAGCTGCGCGACGGCATCGGCCTCACCGAAGTCGAACACCCCGGGAGCGGGCTCGATGGTGTTCATCATGGTGCCGATTTCGGTTGTCAGGGAACCGAATTCCGTTACCGCGACGTCGTGATAGCACGGGTCGCCGATGGCGAAGCTGCTGCGGTAGGCGGTGCCAAACGATTTCCCGCGAGCGTGGGCCAGCTGCGTCAGCGTCGGTGCGCCGATCCCACAGTGCTGGCGGTCGGGTGCCGGCGTCGCCCGACTCGTAGGATACGGCGGAGCTGATGGTGTACAGCCCGCCAGCGTAAGCGCCGCGGTCAGCATCCCCACCAAGACTTTACGACGCCCTGCCTTGTTCCGGTCGACGTTCATGCCGCCGTGCATTCGGACGCTCGGCTGAGGCTGCTCGGGACGGTTACCCACCTGCCACCGTGGGCGCGGCAAGGTATTCGTCGTCGGTGACGTGTGCGCCCCAGTACGCGTCGCACCGGTCATCGTCAGCCTCCTGGATCGCGGTGTGCGTCATGAAGGCAGTTGGGGCGGCTCCATGCCAGTGCCATTCACCGGGGCGCGTGATCACCGTGTCGCCGGCCCGGATGTGTTGCACCGCTGCACCTTGAACTTGCACCCGGCCTTCGCCTTCGGTCACGTGCAGGATCTGTCCGAGCGGATGTTGATGCCAGGCGGAGCGGGCTCCGGGGGTGAAGTGGACGCTGAAGGCACGCAGCCGCGACGGAGGCTCAGCGATGGCCAGTTCGTCGACGTACACGGTTCCGGTGAAGTTCTCGACGGGCGCGCGACGGCTGTCGGGGTGAGTGCGGATCACGATCACGGTCATCAGTCCTTCTTCGTAGCGGGCGATCGGGTAGGCGCAACGCTAGATCCTGGAGTTCACTCCAGGTCAACCTCTGGACGCCCTGGTGCCTGGCCGGTCGCGCTGAGATGCTGGTACTTCAGGATTTTCGTGTCGATGAGTGCCGCGCAGTCAGTGAGCTGGGCCTGTTGGTGGCGGATCGTCTCGCGGTGGCGCCGCAGTACCGCAATCAGACCTGGGACGCCATCTGCCCCGGCGTCGCGGTGGCGCAGATACTCCCGCAGATCGGCTAGCGGCATCTGGGTTTCTCGCATCGTCCGAAGAAACACCAGCCAGCGCACGTCGTCGGCCTGAAATACCCGGCGCCCGGCGCTGTCTCGGGTACCTGATGTCAGCAGTCCCAAGGTCTCGTAATAGCGGATCGTGTCGATACTGAGCCCGCAACGGCGCGCAGCCTCCCCGATGTACATTCCCATCCATCGATGATGGACGCACTCATCGCGCCTTGCAGTGTCACCAGCTCAGCGCCTCGTGGTCCATGCGACGAAGCCGACGTTTGGCAGAACGCATCGGTTGCGACTCGCGCAAGGGAATCACCGTCGACCTGTGACCACGACTGCCCCGTCGTCCTACGCGTCCGTACGCTGCATCAGATGACGCGGTTTCGTGTCTTTCCGAGCGACCTTGGCGCAGAACGTGTTCGAGCCGATGGGCGGAATTCGCTGCGTCGTCCCACACGCATTGATGCCCGCAGCATCATCCAACTGATCCGGCTCTTCGCGTCATGTGTTGTCCGTGTTCACCGGAGGTTTGTCGAGGAATCTCAGAGCGCTGTGATGTTCGTGCCCAATCCGGCGCAAGCTGAGTAGCAGCTGGCCACCTACAGCCTGTCCGACGACCATGTACTGCACGACTGCATCGCGATCCTCGGTGCGCTCAGCCTTACCCAGCCTGCTGACCTCATATGCCGCGAGAGCATCGATGAGACCGAGATACGTTGCTGCATAATCCATGTCGAACATTGCGCCTAAGTCGATCAACACTCCGAGCAGACCGGCAAGATGGTCGAGCGCCGGCGAGTCGGGACGCACATGTGTCCAGCCGGCTTGCTCTACTACTTGCCGAGCGAGCGTACGCATCTCTTCGCTCACGTCCTCCGATGTACGCGCAAGTGCGTCATACGCCGCTCCGTACGTCTGGTGCATCGACAGCGATTCGTTCTCCACCGCGGCCACGATTTCCTTGAGGTCTGCTACCCAAGTCCTACGGTGGCGCGCACGCCGTCATGGGCTCAAAGCAGCTCGCCGCTGACCTGAACTATGCGTGGCCCACGGCTCAAATAGCAGTCATCGGCGCCGAGGGTGCCGCTCATCTACTGGTCAAGCGGTTCCCCGACCCGACCGCCCCCGAAGTGCAGAAGATCAAGGCCGACTTCATCGCGGGCTACAAGGCGAACATTGCGACGCCGTGGATCGCTGCCGAACGCGGTTACGTCGACGCCGTGATACAGCCACACCAAACCCGCCTGTTGCTACGACGGTCGCTAAAGCTGTTGCGTGACAAGCAGAATCACGGCCGCGTGCTCCGCAAGACTGGATTGATCCCCATCTGATCCACACGACCGTGCGCAGATGCGCAAGACATTTGCCGGCGCGGTGGGTCAGCGCGCCGCGTCGTCTCACCCGGAGTCGGTGATCTGTGCCCGGCTACAGTCTCCAACATCGCCTACGCGCTGGGCTTGAGTCCCTCGAGCGCGCACGAGATCACCGTCTCGACCTCCGTTGACGCCGCATCGGGGTCCTTGGCGTCGGTGATGAACAAAACCGCGTTGTAGAACATGCTGAAGAAGAGTTCGACCGTGGCTTCGATTGGGACCGGGCGAGCGTAGCCGTTGGCCACGAAGCTCTCCAAGGTCGTGCGCAGGAAGGGCAGCGTCTGCTGTTCGTTGAGTTCCCGCACGCGATCCCAACCCAAGACGCTGACCACCTGCCGTAGGAGTGCGCGCGCATCGTCGTCGGCCACGTAGCCATGCAGGAACAAGCGGATCGCGGTTCGCACCTTCGACCACGGCTCCTCGGTGCCAGCGGGCATCGCCTCGACGACCTTGGCCGTGACCGCTTCCTGGCTGGCGCGGAACAGTTCGGTGAAGATTGCCTGTTTGTCGCGGAAGTGGTGGTAGACGGCGCCTTTGCTGGCCTGTGCAAGCTCGGCAATCTCGTCGACGGAGGTGGCGTCGAAACCCTTCGACACGAACAACGACTTGGCCGAGCCGAGCACGGCTTCACACGTTTGCGCGGCGTATCTGTCGCGCCGGCTGACCTTGACGTCGCTCACCATCCCGATAATACTCAGCGACCAACGGTCGTATACCGACTACGAGTCGGTTAACGACGAAAAGTCGAACGGTGTTCTTGGGAGGCCGGGAAATGAACGATCACGCCGTGGTCCTCGGTGCGGGCATCGCCGGCCTCGTCGCCGCGACGGTGCTGGCCGAGCGGTACGGGTCGGTCGCGGTCGTGGAACGAGACTGGTTGCCCGACGCCCCCATTCATCGCCGCGGAGCGCCGCAAGGGCGCCACCTGCACAGCCTGCTCAGTCGCGGCTCGCAGATCATGGAGGAACTACATCCCGGATTCCTCGCCGAGCTGGCCGACGCAGGTGCGCTGGTGCTCGACGACCCCGACATGCGCCGGATCTACAGCCGGATCGGCCCCTACGTCTTCAACCGGACCGGCCAGGCCGCGGACCCGACAGCGCTGATCACCTACCAGGCCAGCCGACCATTTCTGGAGTTTCACCTTCGCCGACGGGTCGAAGCGCTGCCCAATGTCGAGTTCCTCGCCGGTCGCGACGTCGGTGAACTGCTCGCCACCCGGCCGGACCGTGTCACCGGCGTCACCGTCACCGACCGCGTCTCAGGCAGCTCCGAGACGCTCGACGCCGATCTCGTCGTCGACGCCACCGGCCGAGCCACCCGCACACCGCTGTTGCTGGAACGCCTCGGCTTCCCCCGGCCCGCGGAGCAGACATTCAATGCCGACGGCATCTACCACAGCCAACAGATCGCGATTCCCGACCAGGACGATTTCGTGGAACGGGTGATCCTCGTCCTACCCGAAGGCAAAGCCCAACGGGGTGGTCTCGTGGCGTGCGAGAACGGCACCTGGACGTTGACGATCGCTGGCCGGACCGGCGGCCTAACGCATGCACCAACCGATTTCGCCGAACTGCTCACCCTGGCACAGGACTTCATTCCGCCACACATCCAGCCGGCTTTGCTGCGCGCGCAACCCCTGTCCAAGGTCGTGTCGTACCGCTACCCCGGCGGCGTGTGGCGGCGCTACGACCGTCTCACTCGCTACCCGGACGGCCTCTTGGTCCTCGGTGACGCGCTGTGCAGCCTCGACCCCATCAACGGTCAAGGCATGACGATGGCCACGTTGCACGGCATCACGCTGCGCAACCAGCTCCGTGGCGCGAATCTGGTTGACTCGCAAGCGTTCTACGCTGCCGTCACTGCGATCACCAATCCCGTATGGGCTTCCAACGCGCAGCAGCCGGCCGGGGGCGCCGACACGGCCATCGCCCCGGTCCCGCAGCGCGCGGTCAGATGGTCTCGACGAAAGATCCTCGAAGCTGCAGCCGACGACATGGTCGTCACCGAACGCCTCATGCGCATCGCCAACTTCATCGATCCTCCTAGGCGCCTGCTCGAACCAGCCTTCCTCGGCCGCGTCGCAGCACACCACCTCCGACAGGGCCTGCGGACGCAACGCAGCACCCGCACTGCCGACCACTGATTACGCCAACTCAACCGAAAAGGACACTCGTGGCCATCACCCAAGAAGAACTCATCGCCGGGATCGCCGAGATCATCGAGGAAGTGACCGGCACCGAGCCTGCTGAAGTCACCATCGAGAAATCCTTCGTGGACGACCTCGACATCGACTCGCTATCGATGGTGGAAATCGCGGTGCAGACCGAAGACAAGTACGGCGTGAAGATCCCCGACGAAGATCTGGCCAGCCTGCGAACCGTCGGCGATGTCGTCGCTTACCTACAGCAACTCGCATCTGACAACCCCGAAGCCGCTGAGGCGATCCGCGCTCAGTTCGACAAGGGAGGCGATTGATACCCGTGCCCCCAGGGGACTATCGCCCCTGCCCGCTACCCCCGATGAGGACGGACAGGGGCCGCGGTGCCTGCACCGCGTCCCGAGCACCTGTGCTGTTCGCGTTGATGATGGTGAAGCTAACCCCCTCCGCCGACACTCTCTGCAGCCGATCGTCGGTGAATAAACTGACCTCGTGACCAACCGAGAATTTGAGATGACACAGCAACGGCGCCGGCGCACCGTCGGATACGTCATCCTGATCGCAACCCCGATTCTGCTGGCGCTCGCCCTGCGTTCCTTCGGCATGGACTGGATTGTCGCGGTAGGTCTCGCACTGCTCTGCGACGCGGTGGCACTGGTTCGGATCAGGCTGAAATGGGGATCGTGGCCGTGGCAGCGCGTTGGCTGAATACCTCGTTGATCCGCTGCACACCCCTCGGACACCTCGAGACAAGTAATCTCCACGGGCGCGGGGACAGAAGTAGTCGACACGACGCTCGAGGGGAGAAATCGGTGCGTACGGCCAAACGCGCGGCGGCGGTGTTCGTCGCATTGGCGACCGGATGGTCGATGGCCGCAGTGCCGGCGCATGCCGACGTCCACTTCGTCCGGTGCGCCTTCGCGGTGGCCAAGCCGTTCATCTACCACCAGGACGGTCAAGACTTGGTGGGCAGCCGGATGGACGCCAAGGATTGCTCGACGAATCTGGGGAGCACTCCGATGACGTTGGAGTTCGAGATCATGGTCTCGAATCAGAAACCCGATGGCAGCTGGTCGGCGCACACCAACCAGTACGTTGCGGTGCACGACGTGCACGACGGGGAGAGCTTCTCGGTGAGCTTTCCCAACGACGATCAGCTGATTCCGCTGAGGCCGGGCGGTTACACCGCCAGTGGCACCGCTACCAGCAGTGTTCCGGGGGACGCGGAACCCCACCACATCGCTGCCGAGACCTTCGCGTGGGGAGTGCCCTACATACCCACCCGGTGAGCGGCGGGCGGCTGGCACAGTTTGTGGCCGGCCACCGTGGCGGCGGGGTTGTGGCGCATCGGTGTTACCTCCAGTCAGGACACGTTAAATGCCATTGTCCCAACAACCGCGGACTCACGGCTGCCGCACCCGCTTCGGTCGATCGTTGACATTCCTCTCGGGAGTCGCGGACCGTCGAAGAGGAGCTCGTGGGGACCAGCGCGAAGCTCGCTTTGCTCGCAATTGACATCGACGAGACAAGACGATCCGCGTCCCGGGCCGACCACCCAAAGCCCTTGCGTTGGTGGAGATGTCGGGCGAGCCAACTCAGCACATCTTCTAGCTGCCACCTGCTCGCTCAGTCAACGCACGACGCCAACCCGGCCCGTGACACGCCAGTGCACCTTGATCGCGGAGCCTCATCTCGACAACTCGGCCCGAAGGACCCACGGCTCGACCCCCTTGATCTCAACGGTCGCCGACGTTGTGCGTCCCCACATGGATCCAATCGCGCAGGCCCGCAACGCCTCCCAACCGGCGCCAACGCCGTGCGTGCATCTCGATCGTCGAGCCACGATCCTGACCAGTCGGTCCCTTTCCCCCTCATCCATGAGGCCCAGTCAACGCTGCGGCCATCCCGTCCAGCAACCGATTTTTCGCTAGGACCGTTTGTCCCACGGGTGGGACGCTCCAATGTGGTTGAGCTGACAGCGGACAACCGACGTCCAGACCCGCGACGTCGATGACCAGGTGAGCGCGCCCAGGGTCGAGCGTGTCGTGGTCGACGCCTGTCAATCTGACGTGTGTGGGTCGGCACGCCGCACGGTTATTCGTGTCGGAGTGGAACGCGAATCCACTTCGGCACGCATCCGTTGCAGGGCAACGGGATTGGTGAAGGCGATCTCGGCGCGCTCGCGAGGGGCTTGCCGGCGACCGAGATTGCCTTCCGAGGGCCAGCCAGGGTCGACTGTCTGCGAGGTCATCTGCCATTCATGGGTGCCACATGCCTTGCGAGCTACCCTTGGTTGTCAGGCTGGCTGGACGGGTCGAGTGACAGGACTTGGCGCAGCCATCGAATCTGCTCGGCGACTGCCCATTGAGCTTGCGGCGTATTCAGCCGGAGGGCGTAGACATGTTCTGCGCCTTGCTGTTCGAGGTAGGTCACTGGCACTCCCTTGCTGCGCAGAGCGGTGCGGAGTCGGCGGACATCGTGAAGGAAGAAGTCGTCGGTGCCGACATTGAGGTGCACCGGCGGTAGCCCAGCGAGCGAGGCGTTGATCGGTGAGAGTGTCGGATCGCTGAACGGAATCCCGTTGGCGTACAGCTCGAATGCCCACCAGAATTTGTCGTCACGCTCGATGCCCGCGGCGTCGATCGCCGCGACCGTATCGGGGTGTGCCAATTCCATGTCAACCAGCGGCGAGATCAGGAGCAGCCCAGCTGGTAGAGGACCACCGGTGTCGCGTAGCTTCTGTACCGCGGCCAAGGCGATGTTCCCGCCGGCGCTGTCACCAGCGAGCACCCAACGCCCCTCGGGCAATTCACCATCGGCGTGCAACGCACGAACGGCAGCAATGACGTCTTCGAGTGCAGCCGGATGCGGGTTTCGGGGCGGTCGGCGGTACAGCAGCATCCCCGCGGCCAAACCCGTCTGGCGGTGGACCCTGACGAGCCACTTCCATTGCACCGATACCGGACCGGCCAGGAAGGCTCCGCCGTGGAGATACAGAATCACTGGATGGCCCCGGCGCTTGGCCAGCCAGGTGATGCGCACACCGCTGATCGTCTGCTCCGTCACCGGAATGCCTGCCGCCATCCTTCGTGCGGGGCGACTCCGCCGCGAGGCTCTCAGCACGTGGGGGCGCACCCGCAGCGGTAGTTGGTTCACCGCGGCAATCCCCAGCTTCTCGACGATCTGCATGGTTCTGCTCTTCGGCGCGACGTTCGCTGCCGGGATGCCACTGCCGTCGACCGGCATGGTGAGGCCTACAGACCTGGGGTGGCGAACACGAACAGCGCCATGAAGGCGAGGTTGATGAAGAACGCAGCCTCGACCAGTCCGACGGTGATCAGGAAGGGCACGAACATGCGTTGCTGTGCCTCAGGCTGGCGTGCGACGCCCGCGACCAATTGCGAACCGGCCATGCCGTCGCCGATGCCAGCTCCGATCGCACCGCCGGCCATCATCACACCACCGCCGAGCAGCCCTCCTGCGGTAATGATCGCCCTGACGATTTCCGGATCGGCGGCCATGGGTTCCTCCTAGTTGGTGGATTGGTGAAGCAGCTTTTCGACAGTGGCGACCACGCGTGCGGCGCCGTCGTCATCTGTGACGCGAGCCCTGAGTCGTTCAGTGCGGTCGCGAGTTTGGCGGTCGGTGACCGCAGCGGTAATGGCACCGGCGAGTCGCTGGGCGGTCAGTGCTCGTTGGGGGATCGTCGCGGCACTGGCACCCAGTGCGTGCACGCGTCGTGCCCAGAAGCGTTGATCACCAACGGGTCCGGGCAGGGCGATGGTTGGGGTGCCCGCGCGTAGTGCGGCGGCGGTCGTCCCAGCCCCGCAGTGATGGGCAACGGCGGCCATCCGGGGGAACAACCAATCGTGCGGCGTGTCGCCGATGGTGAGGATGTCATCGCCGGCGACGTCGAGGCCGGCCCACCCGGTCTGCACGACGGCCCGCGTACCGGCTAACCGTGCGCCGCGGGCAATGACGTCGGAGAGCTGCTCGGCGCGGGATGCGGTCACCACGGTGCTACCCAGGCCGATGAACACCGGTGGCGACCCAGCAGCCAGGAAGTCTGCCAGCACCGGTGGTGGCTGCCACGCCGGATCCGGTGCGGGCCACCAGTACCCCACTACCTGTAGGCCGGGTCGCCAATCCGCCGGCCGCGGCGCGATGGTGGGCGAATAGCCATGCAAGATGGGCCAGTTCGCCTGCGTCCGCTGGCGTCGTAGCGTGCGCGGGGAGATTGTGGGTAGTGCCAGGTCGCGGCGAAAGCCGGCGACGACCCCGCCGTAGAGGCGGTCGATCATCCACGCGGCGGAATCGGCGGCCAATCGATTACCTGCTGCACCGAGCGATCGGACGCCGAGTAGGGAGGGCGGATGGTCCGCTGTGGCCGACAGCGGTTGCAGTCGCACTCCCATGGAAGGGATCCCTCTTGCTTCGGCGAGGGGGTGCCCGGCGAGCTCGGACAGCGGTGAAAGGAGCAGGATGTCGGCGGGCACGTCGCTGAAAGCATCCAAGATCAACTGGCCCGCTTCGCGCACGCCCCGAGGGGTGAAGATCGCCGCGAGTGTGTCCTTCGACGTGGCGTCGGCGTGGTCGGCGCCGGGGGTGAAGTCCGCGGGCAGTTCACGAAATTCCAACCCGCGGCCGGTGATCAGGTCGGCGAATGGCGTGTACGCCGCCATGACGACCCGGTGACCGGCCCGCTGCAAGGCGACCCCGACGCCGGTCAGTGGCTCAACGTCGCCGCGGCTTCCGACTGCGGCGACGGCAACGGTACTCACGGTGCGCTGCCCACGATGCGGCCGAAGATCTCGACGAGGTCTTCGCCGTAACCCCTTGCGTCGTAGTCGGGTTCACGCATGACCTTCTCGACCACGGAGTTGATGGCGCCGCGCAGCGCCATTGCCGTCGACTCCAGCGGAAAGTCGCCGAATTCGCCGTCGCGCTGGCCGGCGGCGAGGATCGACGTCGGATCGAGTCGGGCCAACTGCTCGGTGATCTCGGGACTGAGGCCGAGCTCATCGAATCGCCGCCCGTCGCTGGGCTGGAAACCCGTCGCCGTGGACGTCAGTGCCAACAGCGCGGACCGATGGGTGGCGAAATATCCGATGCTGGAACGGATGTAGGCATTGAGCTTGCCTACCGCCGTTGCCTCGGCGTCGAGCGCCGGAACCAGTCCCGCAAGCATCATTCGGTACATGTGCTCGACGATCGCGTCGACGAGATTGTCCTTGTTGCCGAAGTGGTAGAGCACCGCGCTCATCGCGATGCCGACGCGGTCGGCGATCTTGCGGATCGAGGCCTGTTGGTAGCCCACTTCGGCGATGACTTCGATCGCGCAGGCGACGATCTGGGCCTTGCGAGCTGTCCGTGTAAACGACTCTGGTCGATCGTCTTTGGTTCGCACGACCCGACGATAGATCGAATGAACCGGAATTAGTAGTACTGATCTAAAGTTAGATCAGTCGATCAGACGACGACGCCCGTCGCCAATCATCGCTCGCACATCCCCGCACCGTGCGGCCACGCTCGATGATCGACAACGGTCGATGCCGGATCCCCCGGGCATTAGCGTTGAAGCATGAACTGGGAGTTCGAGGCCGACGTGTTCCAGTGGCGAGGCCCTGCACCGTACTTCTTCGTTGCCACCCCGGCGCACGTCGATGAGTTCCTGCGCGCGCACCACGGCGAGTTGACCTACGGCTGGGGAGTCATCCCCGCGCAGGTGCGCATCGGCGACACCGAGGTCACGACATCGTTGATCCCCAAGGACGGCGTCTATTTGGTCCCGCTGAAGGTCGCGCTCCGTCGCCCGGAGGGTATCGACGACGGTGATCGCGTACGGATACGGCTGCACGTCGGAAAGCAGGATGTCGCTGGTCGATGCGAGGATGCGGCGATGACCACTTTCGTCATCGATGCACCAGTGGCCATCGAACTCGCGACCGGCAGCGCCATCATTCCACCGCAGCACAGCCTGACCGCGCCCACGCTGCTGCGGTCGCAGGTGCTGGCGCTGGTGTACGAATCGGTGCGCCGTGGTGAGATCGACGAGCGCGCCGGCCGCAAGATTCTCGACGACATCCGCGGATTGCGGATCCGGTTTCTTGGCGACCGATCACTCGAGGACCACGCGTGGCGACTGGCCGTCAAGCTGAACTGGCCAGACGTCCACCAGGTGGAGTACGTCGCACTGACCCAACTGCAGGCCGATGCCCTGGTTACCAAGGACGATGAACTCGCCGCCGCTGCAAGGACATTCGTCAAGATCGCGTCCCCCGCCGACATCCTGCGTCCGTAGTAGACCGATGGAGCGCGCTCGCCCGGTCCATCGGGCAATCCGGGCGGCCCGCGGTTCGGACTTGGCATGATGAAATCGGCGTCGTCAGCGATGCGACCGGTCGGCTTCGCGCCGTGGTCTCGGGTAGGCCGCTGACAGTTTCGATGAGTGCTTGGCGGTTGCGGCCGAGCACGTCTTCGATGATCGACCGCTCGGTGCCGTTGAGCGCGGAGCTTGCTGACGGTTCACTATTGGGTTCGGGTTAGGCTCACCCGATTACGAACCACAGCGACGACGAGTCTGTCGAACTCACAGAGGACGAGCGGCTGCTTCTGGTGTCAGGATTGATGGAATTCGGCGGGCCGGCAAAGGGTGCCTCGTTGGTCGCCCCTCTGGTGGGCGCAGCGTCAATTCACGAATTCTTCCAGTTGACGGACCGGCTTCAGGCCGCAATCCGCGATGGCGAACCATTGTCGAATCTGGACTGGGCGCGTGCGTTGGCCATCACGGAAATATCTTGGGCAAGTGATCTTCTCGGAGCCGGATCAGAGTTCGGCACGAACATGCGCGACGAAAGAGCGTTGGCGGCCTTGAGATCGCTGCAGCGGAAGCTGGTCACCGGCGAACGCATCCAGCTACTGATCGACAATGCCAACACGACCGCAAGCGACTGAGTTGGTTCCGGGCTAACACATCGGACGGTTCCCACTCGCAGCTAGCCCCCTCCTGGCCAAGGCCCTGCCGGACTACCATCATCGGCACCGATCGCTTACCCGACTTCGGCAGGTCCGGAGCTGGCGAATGGCAGTCGTCAATGAGATTCGACCGCCCCGCAGAGACGGACCACGCGATGACGAGCAGCGACGCGGTCGACGTCGAACTCGCCGATGACGAACGACCACTGTTCCTCTCGGGTGCGATGGAGTACGGCGGCCCGGCGGAGGGCGCACCCATACTTGCCCCATGGTCGGGGCAGCATCGGTCGAGGAATTCAATCAGCTGACGGATCGTGTGTATATGGCGATACGTAACGACGCACCGATGCTCCTCTGGACTGGTTACGCGCCATAGTGCTTAACGTAATCCGTTGGGCGAGAGACGTACTCGATGCGGCATCCGAGTTCTCGCCCAACATGAGCGACGATCGGGCGCTCGCCCGGGCGATACCGCGCTTCCGCAGTGGTCAGATCTCTCCGTTCGAGCGCATCGTCGATCGGTACACGTCTGCCCCAAATAGCGCACTAGTTAGACTGGTCCGACTAGTTACACTTTGGGCATGTCGAGCGAAAATGCTGACGTCGTCACCAGCACGCACGCAAAGGCGCATCTGAATGCCTTGTTGGCCGACGTGAAGCGCACGGGCCGTGTGATCACCATTACCAGCCACGGCAAAGCGGTCGCGAAGTTGTCCCCAATTGCCGATCCCCCGCGGCGGACGTTTGGATTCATGCCCGACCTACCCGACATCGGGCCCAACTTCGACGAACCCTTGACGGATGACGAACTCGCCGCCTGGGAATGGGACTTATGACGGCTCCGGAAAACGACTGATCCTTCCTCGATACCCACTGGCTGCTCAAGGACCCCGGTCAGATCCGTGCGCAGGCGCTACGCCAACTCCGCGAACGCAGCAACCCTCTGCGGGTTTCCGCCGTGTCGTCCTGGGAGATCGCGATCAAGACGAAGAACGGCCGTGACGACGGGCGCGAGTTGCTATCGGCTTGGCCTGCGATGCTGTCGATGCTCGGCGCCGACGAACTGCCGATCTGTTCCGCCGACGCGAGCGCCGCTGGAGGCCTCGATTGGCAACATCGCGGCCCGTTCGATCGCATGCTCGTCGCGCAATCATAGAACTACGGACTCGTTCTCGCGACGCACGACGGCACGATCGCCGTTAGCTTTTCGACCACGACCCTGGTGGTGTGAATGATTCCCCAGACTCGTCCGAAAAGACGACTGGTAGAACCACTCTCGGTTAGCAGCGGTCACTATAAGCGGCGGGGATTGGGTCGCTCAGTCACCGCGGGCGACCTGGTCCGCTGTATCCGATCTCGTAGCTGTCCCCCAGAGTCCATGTCCTGTCGTTTCGGCGGACGGGTTTGGTTACTGGGCCCCAGTGTGGTGAATGGATTGCTTCCGGCGTGAACGCCTTCATGTCGGGATCGGTCGTGCGCACCAAATAATTGCGCGTCGTGAACTCGCACCTGGGTGAATGCGCCCGCAGGTTCGTCAACTTCGCTCTGCCCCAGGGCGTTCGGCTAACCACCCTCCGATGGGACTACCCCGGCCGCGAGCGACCGTCGCGGTAACGGGCTACGGGCAGGATTCCGAATCGATCTTCACCACACCGAAATCCACCTTCGAGGTCGACGTGAAGGACTCTCCCGGGGCCGGCGTCGACGAACACACTTGCCAATTTCTATCCATGACCTGCATTCGACCTTGCCCGGTGAGGTCGGTGGAAGTACTGAAGAATGCCGGATTGCCGGTGAGCGCCTGTATCGCGTCTTGGGCCGTCTGCAGATTCCCGCCGCGGAGGTCTGGCATCACCCACGACTTCGCCGACGCGGACGCGGACGGGGCCTCGCTCGAAGCCGTGTCGTGCACCGTCACCGTGGCGGGGGCCGGTCCGGTTGCACTCCCGCATCCGGTCAGTGTGATGGCACTCACCGCAGCGAGGATTCCGACGGGGCCGACAGTGGCTTTGACAGATCTGTTCATGAGTGTCCTATCTACATCTACGTGACCGGTGCGACGTCGATGTGCAAACGGGTCCGGTTAGCCACCCGCCTCGATGGCCGCAACCTTCTCTGCCGCCTCAGCCCCGCAGATCTTCTGAAGATCGACAGGGCCGCTCTCCACCAGATCCTCGACGCGACGCTTGAGGTCGCCGGAGGTGAGGTGCGCGTAGAGGTCAGTGCCAGGACACGACGTGGCGGCGAAGTCCTTGTGGCCGGCCAGCGTGTAGGTCGGAATATTGAATTGTTGTGCGCTCCAAGCGAATGCGAGGGCGGCTCCGTGCAACTGGGCTTCGGTCACCGCCTCCTTGTCGAAGTCACCCTCGCAGAGCACCAGGAAGTGGCCGGTGGGGTCGTATTCGGTTGCCGTGTCGCCGACCAACTGTGGGGACCGCAACTCGTAGATGTTCCCGTTGCGGTCGACGCTGACGTGGTAGGCGATGTCGATCCATCCGCGCTCACCCTGGTGCAGCCGTTGATGCTGACGAAGCCGCCCGGGAGCATTGCGATTGTCGCCGAGGACGGCACCCGTGTGATGCAGCGTCATCCGGTTGAGTGCGTGGGTGACACCGCCGGGAAGCGCGGGCTTGGCTCCCCAGGAGTCCCGGCACAACATCACGCCGGACGCGAACGCCGCCGCAGTAGGCTGCGGCGGTGGTGGGGGCGCCGGAACGCGGTTGACAGTCTCTACCACGCTTTCGGTCGGGCTTGGCGACGCGGTAGCCGACGGCGGGGCCCCGGCCGACTTCCCGCCGAACCACCGCGAAGACAAGGTCGCCACTGCCGCACCGAGACCGCCGGCGCCGGTCAGCAAAAGCAGCCTTCGCCGGCTGAAGGGCCCCCGCGAGTCGTCAGGGGGCCCGGGCGCAGGCGCATTCATGGCGGTCAGCTTACGGAACGGCAGGCATGGCTTACGTGGCATTGCAGCAAACGCTCGATGCATGCGCGCGTTCCACATGCCTGTCATCCCCAGGTTTTGTACGATGCGCCCATGCCCTTAGCCGATGGGGCGGAGTTTGCGGGTTACACCATCGAGCGCTTGTTGGGCACCGGGGGGATGGGCGAGGTTTACCTCGTGCAGCACCCTCGGTTGCGCCGCCGGGAGGCCTTGAAGATCCTCCCTGCAAGCGTGAGTGCCGACCCAAAATCCCGCCAGCGATTCGATCGTGAGGCCGACGTTGCCGCCTCCCTCTGGCATCCCCACATCGTCGCGGTCCACGAAAGTGGCGAACATGACGGGCAGCTCTGGATCACAATGGATTTCGTTGACGGTACCGACGCCGCAAGGCTGATCGTGGAGCGGTATCCGGCGGGAATGCCCGCACATGGCGCGTTCGAAATCGCCACGGCCATCGCCGACGCTCTCGACTATGCGCATGAACGCAATGTGCTGCACCGCGACGTGAAACCGGCCAACATCCTGCTGACCAATCCGCGCAACGGGGCTCGCCGGATCCTGTTGGCGGATTTCGGAATCGCTCGCGCGCTCGATGACACCGCCAACCTGACGGCCACCAACATGGTGCTCGGATCGGTCGCCTATTCAGCGCCAGAGCAGTTGTCGGGCAAGGTATTGGATGGCCGAACCGATCAGTACGCGTTGGCAGCAACGGTCTTTCACTTGCTCACCGGCGCACCTCCGTTCGGCAATTCCAGTGCAACCGCGATCGCCGGTCACCTGTCCAGGCAACTGCCCCAAGTGCGAAGTATCCGAGCCGATCTCGGCGACGGGATCGATGAAGTCCTCGGCATTGCGATGAGCAAGGAGCCGGGGCAACGGTTCAACACCTGCCGTGAGTTCGCCGCCGCCCTTGCGCAAACCGGCGCTCCGACAAGCGGATACGCAACAGCCACGCAGTTCGCTACGCCGACGAACCCTGCTCAGGTTCCGCCGACTCCCGCCCCCTTCCCAACTGTCGCCGCTCCATGGACGACTCCTCCGGCCTCTCCATCGAACCAAGTGACAGTCTCTCGCCGTGGCGCGATGATCGCCGGCGGCGTAGGGGCTCTGCTGGCGGTGGGCCTGGTCGCGTTTATCGGTGCGCGGCTAGGGCAGTCGGGCCCGGAGTCGCCGACGGCGTCGTCGACACGGTCATCGCTCATCCCCGTCGAGCCAACGGGTGAAACGACGCGAGACCGAGAAACGGTGACCGCGCCTCCCGTGACCATCACCCAGCCCGGGCAGCCGCCTCCAACGCGTACGCCATCGGGTCCTCCACCGGGCGATCTGGGGTTGGCGACGCCGATGAGCAAACCGGTCTGCAACGGCCAAGGAATCGTCGTTTTGGGAAACGTCACCACACCCGGTCAGTACGCCTCCGGAATCCAGCGGCTCTTGAACCTGTTCCCCGGCGCTTCCTATCTCCGCACCGATCAAAGCTGCCCCTCTCTGCGCCAGAGAAGCGACGAAGGCAACCCGATCTATACCGTGTTCCGCCCCGCCGGCACGACGCAGGGTTCAATCTGTGCAGCGGTGCGATCGGCGGGCGGGGACGCCTACGGGAAGTGGCTCGACACGAAGACCGACCCCAACTTCCTCATGCGGTGTTGACGAGCACCGATCAGCCAAGACCGATACGGGTGGACCTCTGTGACCAGTGATCCGGCGAATACTGGCTACCGGGTTGCCCAGGGAAAAAGTGGTGCAGTCGGCACCATCGCCGTCGAGGATCTTGCCAACGAAGCTGTGTCATGGGGAATGTCGAAGCGCCGCGCGACCGCCGTCGTGACGTCCTGCACGAGCAACGTGCACGACGTCATCGACACCGTTGACCTGCCACCCGGCGCCGAAGCGGTCAGGACCAATCTGGAAGACATGTGGGTTCGACGTGCCTGGTCGGTCTCTGACGCGGTCTAGAACGGTGCGGCGGTAGGGTGAGCGCCGTGACGGACGCGTCCAACGCAGTGGAGTTGACTTCGCGCATCCTCGCCGAGCACGGACCCTTGGACGAGGATGACGTCGTCGCACGGTTACGCGCCCACGGGATGGCAGACCCCGAGGCGGCCGCGCGACGCGCGCTCGACGAGATTAGTTGTCCCGCAGCACAGTTGGTCGATGACCGCTGGGTGTGGCTACCGGCAGTCCTATCCGGCCGAGTGTTCACGCACCGCGTCGACGCCAGCGAGGTGGCGCATGACCTGCTCACGGCGACCCCGGACCTGAGTGCGATCGCCGAACTATGCCACCACGAGCAATACCACCGGCTCGCCGACGGTTCACCGGTGAGCATCGTGCTAAACGATTACGACGACGACGTGCTGGACCAACGCGACATCCCGCCGGAGGCCGTCGACGAGGGCGGAGCGCTGCTGTTGGCGCCCGGCACGTTGAGCGCGATGGGCGTGGCCGATGGGGACCTGGTCGGCGTGCGGTTGACCGATTCGGGTTTGGTCGTCGAGCGAGTCACAGCGGTGAGGCCAAGTGCCGACCTAGGTGACAGGCTGGCAGCGACGCTGGCTGCAGACGAGCCGACGTTCCTGGACGCGGCCGTCTTGACCGTGTGCGTGGACGACCCAGCCGCATTCACCGAACCAGCGCCTCCGCTGGGCGACATCATCGCCGACCGTGGGCTCGTGCGGCACCTCGACTCCGTGGCACCACACGGATTCGATTTCGAGGCATGGCGTTTCGAGCGACGCTGCGATCGGTTGGTGCTGCGGTACGGCATCGGCCAAGACGATGCGCTCGCACTGCACACCCTCGTGACGATTTACGAGAACATGGCAATGCTGCTCGCCCTCTCTCCGGAAATCGTTGAGGAACAAGATGATTCACCGCAGCCAGCAGGCGACGGGTACCAAGAACTAGTGGCCGCATTCGGGTCCGCGTTGCGAGATCCACACCTGGCCGAGGCATTCAAGAGTGAGACGGTGGACAGTGGCGGCCATGCCGCTGCACTGGGCCTTTTCGCCGAGACGCTGGAACCACAAGTACCCCGCAGCGCGCGTGTGGCTTATCGCTGGCTTCGCGCGGTCGCACTGGAACACATGGGCGACGTCGAGGACGCCGAGCGTGAATACTTGGCGGCCGAATCGATGGACACCGAATGGCCGTCGGTGCTACTCGACCTGGCCCGGTTTGCCTCGGACCGAGGCGATGCCGAGCGCGGTTTGGCATTGCTGCGCCGCGCAGGCGCGCCTCCCGACGATCCGCTGGCGCAAGTACTGGCGCAGTACCGATCCGCGCCGCGAACCGACGTCGGCCGCAATGACGCGTGTTGGTGTGGTTCGGGCCGCAAGTACAAGAAGTGCCATCTTGGCCATGAGGAGATGTCCCTCGACGAACGGGCGAGATGGCTGTATATCAAGGCGTCCCAACAGGTTCTGGCGATGCCGTGGAGCGAGCTCACGGACGAGGTCGCCGAGGAACGGGCGGCACACGCCATGAGCGAAGAAGAAGCCGAAGCGCTATGGAGTGATCCGCTGGTCATCGACGCGGTGCTGTTCGAGGGCGGCGCGTTCGAGGAGTGGTTAGCCCGCCGCGGGGTGTTGTTGCCCGCCGACGAGCGGCTGCTGGCCGAGCAGTGGCTTTTGGTCGAGCGGTCCGTGTTCGAAGTAGAGCAGGTGAGTTGGAGGCGATCGATCACCTTGCGGGACGTACGCACCGGTGACGTTCACGAGGTTCGCGAACGGATGGCGAGTGCCAAGCTCGAGCCGGGTCAGTTGATCTGCGCGCGCGTGGTGCCAGCCGGTGAGACCTACCAGATCTTCGGTGGGCTGGAACCCGTTGCGCTGCAACACCGTGACAGCTTGATCGAGCTGCTGGACTCCGAACCCGATCCAGTGGAGCTGGTGGCGTTCCTCAGTAGGCGCTTCGCTCCCCCGACGTTGGTCAACACCGAAGGCGACCCTCTGATGATCTGCGAGGCGACCGTACGGCTCGGCGCGTCGACGGCGATCAAGGCCGCGTTCGACGACGTCTTCGACCGCGCTGACGGAGAGGGGCCGCAATGGTTGGAACACGTCACCACCCACGGCATGAACCGCATCAGTGCCACCTTGGCGCTCGACGGCAACACGCTCACGATTCAGACGAAGAGCGAGCGGCGCATGGACCGCGTCCTCGCGACGGTGCGCCGCCTCGACCCGTCGATGACGTTGGTGAGCGACGAGCGTTTCCCGCCAAGCGACATCGACGACTTCGTTCGCCAGGCGCCGTCGACCGCGGCGGGCGCGCTCGATCCGAACGATCCGGAGATCGCCGCGGCCCTCGACGGGTTCATCCGCCAATACGAGACGGCGTGGCTCGACGAATCCATCCCCGCACTCGACGGTTACACGCCGCGGCAGGCTGCCGACGATCCCACCCGGCGGGCCGACCTGATCAAACTGTTGGACAGCTTCCCCACTGTCGTCGAAGGTGGCACCGGCATGGACAAGAACCGACTGCGGGCCGCGCTGGGCCTGTCCTAGCGCGCATTGGCTCAGCGCTGACATCGATGGGATGGCGTGATGATCAAGCCCCTCTTCTGCTTGAGGCGATTGCCATCGCTCCGGATTGCAGCTCCGACAGGCGATGGGCCGTGTTGCGCTCGCGCACCCTCGGAAGGCCGACGTGGAGGCACGATCCTCCCCGATGGTTTAGGAGCTGGATGGCCATAGTCAATCCGTTTCCAGTAGAAGCGATCCACGCATTCCTCGCCGAGGCGCAAGTCGGGAATCGCTTCCTCTTCGCGCTCACCAATGCGCAGCGGGCCTTGATCATGGCAAGCGACGCCGTCGGTGGACTGACTGCCGACGATCGCGGAGTCGTCGACCCGACATTGAAGTCGTGCTGGGCCGTGGCGACAAGGACGTCCAATCAGGACTTGCGCGAATACGTTGAGCGCCTCTACGACCGGATGCCGCCCGACTGGGAGGACGAATACTCGTCCTACAACGCGGCGGTCAACGACGCGCTGGCCGCGTTGGTCTATGCCATCGAATCCCTCGCGGGCGACGACACCGCAGACTCCGCATACAACGCAGCGAACTCCATGTTCGAACTTGCCGACCACCTGTTGCAACGCCACCGAACTGACGGCGAATACGCGAACGACCTTGCGGCAGCAGCGGTCACCGCACTCGCCGCCCGTGCGGTCGTCGTCGACTTAGAGCAACTTCCGCTGGGCGCTGGTGCAGAGGACCTTCGGCTGCGAGCGATAAGCGACGGGCACCGGATCGCTGCGGTGGCGCCGTGAACACAATTCTCGTGAAAGTCCATCGAGCACACGTCGTTGAAATGCCTGCGCCTCAGATCCGTTACTTGCGAACACAATTGGGGCAGGGACGACTTCGAGGTCGCGAACGACCTGCTCACGGCGAGCTCGGACCTGAGTGCGATCGCCGAACTGTACAGCGCTGACTAGACGAACGTCAGATCGCTTCGACCGACGTTGTCACGAGAGAACCTTGATCTTGGTTCGGCTGAAGCTTCGGCTGTTGTTGACTTGGAACCCATTGGTATCCACGCTGGAGTCAGCCCGAATGAAGGCGGCGAGGAAATACGAGCCTGCGGGCACGCCTGAAGGCACTGTGAGAGTGCGTGCGGTGGACGGCGGATCGAAGAATTCAAAGCGGTTGAGCTCCGGGTAGGTCGTCGTCCCTAGGTAGAAGTTCGAGCCGTTGAAGTTGCGGACCGTCGTCAGATACCACTCCACGGAAACGGTGCCGAACCGCTGAGTTCCGGCATTCTCCAGGTGATAGTTCGTCACCGTGAAGCTGGAACCCCTACGTACGCTTGCCGGGAAATCCGCCTGAACCCAATTCTGGTAGCCGATGGAGCGGAACAGGTAGATCCCGAGGTCGGCGGTCTGCACTACCCGCGCCGGATAAATCTGACGGACTCCCTCAGCGTCGTCCATGAAGGGAACAGGAAATGGCCGGTATTTATCAGGCGGATAATTCATGAGCGAGAGGCCGCCAAAGTTGTGATCGAGGCCCAACATATGGCCCAGCTCGTGCGTCATCGTGCGTCGAAATGACCGGGCACCAGATCCGTTGTACACCCACTCGTCGTCGAGCGTCCAAGCCTGAGCTGGGTTCAAAGCCATGTCAGCCTCAACGATGGTCCGCCCGTTGAAACGTTGAAACGTGATGGCCCAGGGGTTCCCGAGCGCCTCCCAGGTCGAACCGAACTGGCTCTTCATCGTGGCTGAATCGGGCCAGCCAGCCAAGTCGAAAACACCGTCGCCATACCTCCAATTGCTTGTCGGAGTGGTGCGGACCCGGAAGACGTCCGACGCATAATGATTCCAACTCGACATCGAGATCTGGTCCTCAGGAGACCAGGGTGTGAACGTGGATGGAAAGTTGTTGACGACGATGGGCAGGTTGGCCGCGCCATCCTGTACGAACCCTGGACTCTTATCCGACGGCAAGGCCTCACCGTCTCCAACGGCCTGCTCATTGGGTCTTTCTGGGCGCTCGGGTTCCGCCATGGGCGTTGGGGTGAACGGGGCCTGCGACTCAGTCTGGTCGGTTTGGCGGTGGGGCTCCGTAGCGACGGGGAGACTGAACGTTTCCAACACACGTGGGTCGTCACGGTCTACCTGGGGGCGCTCAGGCGGCGGAGCCTGCTTGATTCTCGGCAATTCTGTTCGCAACCTGGCGACGAATGCCTCAAGCGGCACACCATCCTCCAGCCCCCTTTCCGCTCCCGTTGATCGAACGAGGCCTGTATCGCCCGCGAGAACTACGGGAAGTCCAGTGGCATCGAAAACTCGCGAGGTATTCGTTCCCGAGTCGGTGGCGACGCGGAGCAGCCCCTGACTAGCACCGACGAGCGGGATCCCACTGATCTCGGCCCAGTTTGGGCGCAACATGAGGACATACCGTTCTCCGACGACCAGCATTGGCATTCCGCCGATGGCCTGCGTTTCCTCGCCAATTGTCCCGCCGCGAAATGTCAATTGAACCGCCGTCCCATTCCCAATGGTCGGCTCGGCAAGAAGAGGGTCCTCAACATTGAAGGTGTAATCGGTAAAGATAAAACGCCTGGCATCGTCCCCGTAGCGCGGTTCTTGCGTCGTTACGGTTCCCACCAAGATGGTGGTGGCCTCGCGCACCGTCTCTTCGAGCGTTCTCAGATCAGTTTCCATTATTTTGTTCCCCCGCCGTATTTGGTTGCTGCTGCTATGACGGTGTCACGGGGGAGCGAACGCCGGTTAAGTAGTGCACTACCTCACCTACGTCCTCGGTCGCCATGGCTCACCCTGTGTCGACGTATTCGTTGCGATACTTGCCGCCATGCCGAAGAGGATTGTCAGCGGAGGGACGGGCATCGAGGATCAAAGCTTCAGCCGTCCCATAGGTACGTGGGTGGGTGCGGGCCTGTCGCTAGCGGTCGTCGGCAACGGCACCCAATCGGGACTGTTGACTGTCAGCGCCGTGGTGCTCCTTGCTCCGATGGTCTACCTGCTCGCCACGTTGAAACATCATGCGCCGCAGGCTCGAACCACCTCGGACTTCGTGGGCGCCGTCCTTGGCGAGCGCTTCGGCGTGTTCACCGGCACGGTTCAGCTGGGCGCCTACCTGTTCTTGGCGGTCAAGTTCGCCTTGGCATCCGGCATCGCAACGGTGGGGATCGTCAGCGCACTCGTCGACGGTACAAGCCGATTTTCGGTCGGATTCTTCGTCGTCGCCGCAATCGCCGTTTCAGTGGTCGCAGGCATTCTCGTCTACCAGATGTCGGTCCGCGGGATTGCCTGGCTCATAGCAATTTTGGCGGCAGTGGGAATGCTGGTGTTGTTCTACGCGTCGGTTGCGGTCGTGGCGCTCATCGCGAGTGGGCATGAGCAGCACCAGGAAATCGCGACTCTCGCGCCGCTGCGGCCGCGTCCCGAGCTCGCCGACGTCGTCCTCGCGATCGGGCTGATCGTCGGCTTCGAGGTCGTGACGACGATCAATCGCGAGGTGCGCTCCGTCGGCCGGTCAATGGTCGCCGCGCTAGCAGTGGTCGCGGGCTGTGCGCTCATTGTCACGCTGGCGATGTCGCCACACCTCCTTGGAGCCAAGGGCGCGCCCGACATGGAGTTCCCTTGGCTAGCAACTGCGTATCTCGGCCCATCGAGCGCGATTTGGTTACTCATCGGAAATGTCAGCCTGTGCTTCGCAGGGCTAGTGATGCTGATCTTCGCGGCGTCTCGAGTGACGAGGCGATGGACCGAGCAACTCACGCTCAACATCCCGAACGGTGCGCAGCTGGCCGGTGTCGTCGCAGTAGTCGCGGCGCTGCTCCTCGCAGAACTGGTCAGGTCCGGCAGCGTCTCCGTCGTGGGTGGTGCAGGAGTGCTGTTGGTGTTGGCCATGTACGCGTCCGCCGCGTACGCCTGCACGCGAATACCGGCCTCCGGTCTTGTCGCCTTCATCGCGACCGCCGTCACGGTGATTGTGGCCGCGGGCGTGGTAGTGATTCCGCTTGGCACGCAAGGGTGGTCCGAGATGTGGCCGCTGCGGTTGCTCGTTGCCGGCGTCATTCTGTTGGCAGCAGCGGGTATCGCTGTCAAGGCAGACCTCGCGCCTCGAAGCCCGACGGCACCTCAAGAACCCGTGGAGTAGGCGCGGCTGCGACAGCGCAGCCGTGATCGATGCTGCGCGGTCGTTGACGTCAACGGGGTGGTAAGAGCTCTCGAACCGCCGGATCGCGCACTGCCACGCGCGGGCCGATTCGTGTGGCAGTGGTAGCTGCGGTCGAGCTCAGCGCGGTCCTGGTGGTGGTGCCGGGTCTACCACCAGGGCCCAAACACGCCGGACGGTGCGACCTTTCGGCAATACGGCCCACTGGCCCGGTTCGATCATCATCACGAGGCGACGCCACCAGCAGTCGATGCGCGGACTCATTGACCGCGGGCAGAACACGGGCTTGCCGGAGCCCGGCAGGACAGTTGCGCGAGCGCGCACGTTTGTACGCGACACACCGCCGGCGACCGTACAGACACGCTCACTCGCGGGGCCCGTCCTGCACGACGAGCCGAGCACCCTGCCTTAGGTTAGGCTAAATTCTTCACGCGCACCGAAGCCTGCGGTATCCGCATCGAGCCGGGACACTCAATGCAGAGTGCCCAATCGGTGCGCTCTTTCGATACCCGCCGAGGAGGCGCATGAGGGGGCTCTACGATCCCGACGCCGAGAAGAGCAGTTGCGGCGTCGGCCTCCTGACCCGCAAGGACGGCCGCCAGACCCACGAGGTCATCCAGAAGCTGCACGAGGCGCTGTGTGCGGTCCCGCACCGTGGCGGCATGTCCTCGGAGGGCGTCGGCGACGGGGCGGGCGTCAACTTCGACCTGTCGCTGCGCTTCTTCCGCAGGGTGACCGGCCGGCCCGACCTCGACCTCGGCGCCTTCGGCGTCGGCAACTTCTTCCTGCCCAACGATCCGGCCTTCCATCCCGAGGCCGAGCAGATCATCCGTGACGCGCTCGCAGCCCAGGGGTTCGACATCCTCGTCGAACGCGCGGTACCCGTGGACAACGCAGCGATTCGTCCCACCGCTGTCCAGTACCAGCTGCCCGTGCGCCAGTGGGTGTTCGCGACGACCAACGGCGGCCCGCTGTCCGACCGCAGCATTCACGACGCCCTGATGGCGATCGAAGAAGTCGCTTACACCAAGCCGGAACTCCTTGGCATGTATCCGCTGTCGCTGAGCGCCCGCACGCAGGTGCTCAAGGGGCGGCTGAACTCCAACGAGGTGGTCCCCTACTTCGGCGATCTGACCGACCCGTCGATGGAAGTGCACTCGATGTTCTTCCACACCCGCTTCTCCACCAACACTGCGCCGAATGCGACCATGGCACAACCGTTTCGGTTGATGGCGCACAACGGCGAGCTCAACACCGACAAGAAGAACCGGCTCTCCGACAACGCCATCGCCCTGGCCTTCAGCAAGGAGATCATCCGGCCCTACGGCCAGTCGGACAGCTGCCGGCTCGACCAGACGCTGCAGAACCGCGTGCTGGAGGACAACCTCGACCTCGTCACCGCGGTGGTCGCCATGATGCCGCCTGCCTGGGAGAACGACCCGACGCTGTCACCCGAAGTACGGGCCATGCTCGAGTTCTTCAGCCTCTACGAGGAGAAGAACGACGGCCCCGCCGCCCTGATCTTCGGCAACGGCACCTACATTGGCGCCCGGCTCGACCGGCTCGGGCTGCGTCCGCTGCGCACCGTCGAAACCGCGGAGTACCTCGGCATCATGTCGGAGGCCGGGCAGCTGTACTTCCCACCCGAGCAGGTGACCAAGCGGGGCCGCATCGAGGCAGGCGGCATGCTGTATTACGACCACTCCCTGCGCCGCTCGTTCTCGACCGTCGAGGCGCTGGAAATGATTGCGGCTCAACATGACTACCAATCCATGGTGGCGGAGGCGCGGGTGAACCTCGGCGACCTACCCGCCGTGCCTCCGGAAGGGCAGCTGTCCCCCGCCAGGTACAACGGCGACCTGAACCGCCACCAGCGGTACGTGGCGTACTCGCTGAACCAGGAGAGCTTCAAGTTCCTGATGGACCCGATGCTCGCGACGGGGCAGGAGAAGATCTCCGCGATGGGCTACGGCGCGGCGATCAACGCGCTGTCCAATCACGAGGGCGGCATCGCGCGGTACTTCTCGCAGCGCTTCGCCCAGGTGACCAACCCGCCGCTGGACAGCATCCGCGAGGCCGACGGGATGACGCTGCGGGTCGCGCTCGGCGCGAAGCCCAACAGCGGTGCATCGCCCGCGCCGCAGATCATGATCCAGTCGCCGATCCTCACGCACCTGGACATGCTGAAGATCCGGGATCAGAAGCAGACGCCGGTGAAGCGGTTCGGCAGCCGGTACCGCATCGTGCTCAACGACGGCGAGGCCAACGCCGCCGCGTTGATCAAGGGCATCGACGACCTCTGCGACGAGGTCGAGGCCTTCGCCCGCGAGACCGGTGGCATCGCCGTCGTCTCCGACCGCCACGTGTCCAGCGAGCTCGCCGCGATGCCGATGACCATCGTGATCTCGGCCATCAACCAGCGGCTCATCGAAAAGGGTCTGCGCCGTCGGGTCTCGGTGATCGTGGAGAGCGGCCAGGTCTGCTCGTCGCACCACGTCGCGACGGTGCTCGGGTTCGGTGCCTCGGCGGTCTACTCGCTCGGCGTGCAGATGCGTGCCGAGGAGAAGTTCGGCCCCGACGACGCCTCGATCATGGCGGCGTACAAGCGCTTCGCCAAGGCCGCCGAGAAGGCGTTGATGAAGACGATGGGCCGCGTCGGGTTGTGCACGGTGGAGAGCTACATCGGCGGCGAGTTCTTCGAGCCCAGCTACCTCGACACCAACGGCCCGGTGCTGGACAAGTACTTCCCCAACGTGATCTCGGTCGTGGGCGGCGTCGGATTCCGCACGCTGTCCGACACGTCCGCCGAATGGCATTCCCGCGCGCTCGACGTCGGCGGCGAGAAGGACCTGCCGCTGCTCGGCCTGTTCAAGGAACGGGCCGAGGGTGCGGGCCACTCGTACGGGACGACGGCGGTGCGCGGGTTCATCGACATGACCGAGGAGGCCATCTCGTTCGGCGACGAGGCGAGACCCAAGCACGCGGAGATGACCGACCCCGTGTTCCTGCGGACGCTGCCGCTGCACCAACTGGAGGGCGCCTTCGGGCTGGACGACGAGGCCTACCGCAACAACAGTTTCGAGGAGCTCACGCCGCGGGCGATCAACAGTTTCGACATCACGCCGGGCTACCGCAGCTTCGTGTTCGCGATCAACGCCGAGCGGACCCGCAGGCCCGCCGCATTGCGCGACGTGCTGGCGTTCCCGGCCGACGTCAACTTCGTCACCACTGCCGATGAATTCCGTTTCCAGATGGGCCAATTCGCCTACTTCGGCAACAACTCCTACCTGGTACGCGGGCTCTCCCTGGTTCGGGTCGGCGACGAGTTCACGCTTCGGCTCAGCCACTCGCCGGAGCGGCTGCCTGCGCTGGCGGACTCGCTGGTGGCGCGGTTCGGCGATGCGATCACCGACTCCGAGGTCCTCGGCGACCGGCTGTGGCTTCGGGCCCGCGGCAGGGCACGCACTTATCTGGCCCAGGTGCAGACCGCGCCGGACTCGATCCCTCTGCCGACGGTGCAGCCCGCCGACGAGATCGCCGCGACGCTGACGTCGGGTGCGATGAGCCACGGCGCGTTGGTGGCCAACGCTCACGAAGCCGTCGCGCACGGCACCAACATGGTTGGCGGCCTGTCGAACTGCGGCGAGGGTGGCGAGCACATCAGCCGCTACGGCACCATCCGTGGCTCGCGCATCAAGCAGTTCGCCTCGGGCCGCTTCGGAATCTGGGCAGGTTACCTGGCCGACCCGATGCTTCGCGAGCTGGAGATCAAGATCGGGCAGGGCGCGAAACCCGGTGAGGGCGGCCAACTCCCGGCGAACAAGGTGACGGTGCAGATCGCGGCGGCCCGCGGCGGTACGCCAGGCGTCGAGCTCATCTCTCCCCCGCCGCATCACGACACCTATTCGATCGAGGACCTGGCCCAGCTGATCCACGACTGCAAGGCCGCCAGGGTCCGGGTCATCGTCAAGCTGGTCAGCTCGGAGGGCATCGGCATCATCGCCGCGGGCGTCGCCAAGGCGGGCGCCGACGTCATCAACGTCGCGGGCAACACCGGCGGCACCGGTGCGGCCGCGGTGACGAGCCTCAAGTACGCCGGCCGCTCGGCGGAGATCGGCGTCGCCGAGGTGCATCAGGCATTGGTGGCCAATGGAATTCGCCAGAAGGTGGTGCTCCGATGTTCCGGCGCCCATCAAACGGCCAGCGACGTGGTCAAGTCCGCGCTGCTCGGCGGAGACAGCTTCGAGTTCGGTACCACCGCGTTGATGATGCTCAAGTGCGTCATGGCCAAGAACTGCAACATCAAGTGTCCGGCCGGCCTGACCACCAATTCCGAAGCCTTCGAGGGCGATCCGCGTGCGCTGGCCCAGTACCTGCTCAACATCTCGCACGAGGTGCGCGAGCTGCTGGCGACGCTCGGCCTGCCCTCGTTGCGGCACGCCCGCGGCCGTAGCGATCTTCTCCACCTGCTGGACCACCCGTCGAGCATCGGCAGGCTCGACCTGCGGGCGATGCTCGCTCCGGCGGAGGGTTTCGTGCCCGACGACCCGATTTACCTGGAGAAGGACTACGCCGTCGACGATTCGTTCCTGGCGCAGCTGAACCTCGACGGCGTGGTCATGGAGCCGGTGTCGCTGGGCAACATGAACAAGAGCGTCGGCGGTCAGCTGGCCATCGACATCGAACGGATGCTCAACCACCCAGGACCGGACGGAGTCGCCGACGGCAGCGCCGTCGCCACCGATCACCGCGGCCGCCGCTACCTGCTGCCCGACAGCGTCGTCATCACGACGACTAACAGCGCTGGGCAGAGCTACGGGGCATTCTGCAACGACGGAATGACGTTGACGCACACGGGAACCTGCAACGACGGCGTCGGCAAGAGCCAGTGCGGCGGCAGCATCGCTGTGAAGTCCCCCGGCGGCGGGTCGGACCGCCCTGGCGGCAACGTGCTGATCGGCAACTTCGCCCTCTTCGGCGCCTCCGGTGGGCGGCTCTTCGTCGAGGGCGAGGCCGGGGACCGCTTCGCGGTACGCAACTCCGGCGCCACCGCAGTCGTCGAAGGCGTCGGCGACTTCCTCTGCGAGTACATGACCAACGGCGCGGTGTTCAACATCGGCGGTTTCGGCAAGGGCGTCGCCAACGGCATGAGCGGCGGCTTCGTCTACCAGTACGACCCGACCGGAGATCTGCCGTCGAAGGTCAGCACCGACTCGGTGAAGCTCGCGCCGGTGACGGAGGCGCCGTTCCACGAGCTCGCGGCCCGCACCCTGCTGGAGTGGCACGTCGAAGCCACGGGCTCGGCGAAAGCCACTCAACTGCTCAATGATTGGGACGTCACCCGGCAGCACGTGGTCTACGCGATGCCCAGGGCGCTGCTGCAGTACCAGGACGCGGACGCGATCCTGGCGGCCAAGACCCGCAAGGAACTACTCGACGAGCTGGCGACGGCGCTGGCCGGCCACCAGGTGGCGAAGTTCAAGCGGTCCTACCGCGAGGACGAGACGGTGCTCGGCGGCGCGGTGCCCGGGTACGGCGAGACCGATACCGAGCAGATGTACGCACTGCTCAACACGTACACCGTGCTGAACATGGCTCAGCACCTGGCACTTTCACGGCTGCCCGGTGTGACGAACGTGGCGGACCCGGCCGTCGGCACGGCGGTGCGCAACCTGGTGCTCACCGAGGACTTCTACCTCGTCCAGAAGTTGCAGCGCTACGCGCGCGAGGCCATCGACGGGTTCGACGACGAGGACCTGGCGGTGCTGATCGCCAACAAGCGGATCACCGACTACAAAAGTGCACTGACGCAGCGCAACGTGCTATCGATGGACAGCCCCGGCACGTACGGGTGGATCCTGCATCAGGACGCCAAGAACGTCGAACGAATCGGCCGCATGCCGTCGTTCGAGGAACTGTTTGCCGCACAGTCGGTTCCGGACGTCGCCGCCTCGTTCGACTCGCTGGAGAGTGCATGAGCAAGATCGCCTACATCCCCGAGGACGCCCCATTCAACGAAGACCAGCGCGCCTGGATCTCGGGCTTCCTAGCCGGGCTGCACTCGCGGCTGGCGATGAACCTCGCCACCCCGCCGCCCGCCGTCGCCGACCAGACGACGCCAGGCCCTGCGCTGCGCATCCTGTACGGCACGCAGACCGGCAACGCGGAGGGCGTCGCGAATGACGCTGCGGCCGCGGCCAAGTCGCAGGGCTTCGACGTGAAGGTCAGCGGGCTCGACGAGATCGAGCTCGACGAGTTCGCGGGCCTTTCGTACGTGTTGATCGTGACGTCGACCTACGGCGAGGGCGAGATGCCCGACAACGCCGAGCTGTTCTGGGAGGCCCTGTCGTCGTCGATGGCACCGAGGCTGGAGAGCGTGTCGTTCAGCGTGCTGGCGCTCGGTGACACCAGCTACGACGGATTCTGTCAGGCGGGCAAGCTGTTCGACATGCGGCTCGAACAGCTTGGGGCGCAACGGGTAGTGTCCCGCGTCGACTGCGACGTCGACTTCGAGAACGACGCCGCGGAGTGGGTCCAGAACGCGCTGAACGCGCTGGTCCCCACCTCGGGTGCCACCGGGACGCCGAGTACCCCGCCCCCGAGCGCCGTCGCCCGTTCCGGGTGGACGCGCAAGAACCCGTTCGTCGCCGAGCTCGCCGTTAACCGCCTGCTGTCGGGTCCCGGGTCGGACAAGGAGATCCGGCACTACGAGTTCGCGTTGGCGGACAGCGGCATCGAGTACGAGGCCGGCGACGCGCTGGCCATCATCCCGGAGAACGACCCGGCCCTGGTGGGTGCGATCGCCGAACACTTCCGGATGTCGGTCGACACGACGGTCAACGGCGAGCCGCTCGGCGAGCTGCTCGGCCACCGCTACGAGATCAGCGCGCCGTCGAAGGATCTGCTCGGCGAGGTGGAGAGCCGCGCGGACAACGAGGAGCTGTCGCACGTCCTGCGGGGTGGTGTGAAGGAGACGTTGGAGCGCTGGCTGTACGGCAAGGACGTGCTCGACGTGTTGCGCATCGCAGGCGACGACCTGAGCGTCGAGGAGTTCATCGGGTTGCTGAAACCGCTTCAGCACCGGGCGTATTCGATCTCGTCGAGTCCGCTGGCGCATCCGGACCGGATCCACGTCACGGTCGCGGCGGTGCGGTATCAGGCCATGGGCCGGTTGCGCGGGGGCGTGTGCTCGACGTTCCTCGCCGACCGTGGGGCGACGGCGAAGATCTTCCTGCAGCCCAACAAGTCGTTCCGGGTGCCTGCCGATGACACCGCGCCGGTGATCATGGTCGGCCCCGGCACGGGCGTGGCGCCGTTCCGGGCGTTCCTGCAGGAGCGCGCGCAGCGCGGGGCGACGGGCCGCAACTGGCTTTTCTTCGGCGATCAGCACCGCGAGCACGACTTCGTCTACGCCGACGAATTGGCGGGTTGGCAGTCCTCAGGCGTGTTGAATCGGTTGGAGTTGGCCTTCTCTCGCGATCAGCCGGAGAAGATCTACGTGCAGGCGCGCATGCTCGAGCACGGCAAGGAGCTGTTCGCCTGGCTGCGGGATGGCGGGCACTTCTACGTGTGCGGCGACGCGACACGGATGGCCAAGGACGTCGACAAGGCCTTGCACGACGTCGTCGGCGTGCACGGCGGACTTGATGCCGACGCCGCCACCGAGTACGTCAACTCGTTGAAGCGCGAGAAGCGTTACGTGCGCGACGTGTACTGACGGGTTGTGCGATCGGTGCCACCTCATGTTCCCGGGTGGGCCGATCTGATCAAACTGCTCGACAGCTTCCCTACGATCGTCGAAGGTGCCACCGGCATGGACACGGACCGACCGCGGGCCGCGCTCTGCCTGTAGGAGCGCCGGGTCGACTGGAGGTCGTGATGATTCTCCTGCCACGGGTCGAGATACGGCATAGCCTGTGACGCAGCACAATCCGGGGGGTCCATGCAGCCATACCACTGGCAGGAAACCGACACAGCCGTCGAGGCGTGGACAGGCTACCGCCTCCAGCCCGCCAAGGAGGAACGCCACGCCTGGCAACGGGAGCTGAAGGCCGAGTTGAAGGATGCCCTCGCGGGCATCGCGACGCACGGCGCGACATTGGCTGGTTTCTACGACACGACACACATGGCCACGACGGACGTGGAGAACAGCCTCATCACCAACATGCTCGGCACCTTACCGAGCGACATCACAGTGCTGCGCTTCGAGCGCGGCACCTACGCTCCCCCGAAACCGCCGGTCCCCATCGATTTGGTCGCCGGTCACCTGCACTACTACCGCTACGCCAGCGGTGGCGAGTGGACCGCGTGGGAACCCGACGAGGTGCTCGCGCGCTGGCACCGAGTTCCGCGCCGCTTACCCGGTGGCGCGGGCCACGCGGGCCCAGCGTGGTTGGCGTTGCGCGAAGCCCACGCGAACGGACTTGTCGACGTAGCCCGAGGCGAGTTGCCATCCGACGCCGTATACGGGCTGCGGCTCGTCGAGCACGTGGATCGACGAGATCAACGCAGTGCCATCTCGTTGAGCGAGAGCGCGGTTGACGGGGTGCTCGCGGCATTCCATGGCGACCACTACTCGGAGACGCTCTTCCCGAGGCTCACCCGGAGGTTTCCGCGGATTAGTGCCGAGGAACTCCGTCGCGCACTCGATCACCCGGCAGGCCCGTTGTTTCCGACTCCGGCGATCAGCCCAACCACCACGTCCGTGCGATTCAGCCCGGCTGACGAGCGGTGCATCCTCGGTGAGGTTGTGATCCGTGAGGATCGCCGCGGACCGTTTGCCGAGCTGAGCGGCGAGCTCTTCACCGTTCGTCAACGCGCGTAACCGGCATGCCACACCTCGCCGCCCTTGACTTCCAGAAACACGATGCCGGCGTCTTCGATGGCGACGACTATGTTGACCTCGTGGTCCTTGAGATGGTCGGTTACGCGCTGACCAGGAACGACGAGATCGTGGGGTTCGAGTTGCGCGCGGAGCGCCTGCCAAGTGCTGCGTTCGCAGCTGTTGGGGAGGGGCCGTTCGGTGATCTGATGGTCACGACGCGAGACCCCTCCACGCTGGCGATTGCGACATCCGCTCGATGCTAATTGGGTATCCACGGATGCAGAGAGGGATCGTCACCGAAGTCCGACCGTCCCTCTATGGTGGCACCAAAGAGAGGGAGCAATCGCTGTGACTGACGACAGCAAGAGCCTGGTACCCGTCTATGCTCTGGCGACTCAGAACGTCTTGTACCCGACGTCGGGTTCAACGGCGCGATGACGCCCGAGCGACTTTCGGAATTGCGGACCGTGTTGGCAGCAATGGCGGACTCCCCCATAACCACGCTAGAGGTGCATCCCGCTCCTGCCGAACTGGACAAGACCGACGGCATCGCGCTTCACGCAGCCAGCCCACTCGCGCAGGACCTCTCGCAGTTCATCACCCAGACTGTCAAGCCTGCGACGGGCGCCATGGTCGCTGCGACGTCCTGTACCGCATGGTTGTCCCGGCCAAGGTAGCCGGTCAGGTAGCCCAAAATTCCGTCAAGCCCAGGGCCTAAAAAGTTGTCGAAGGCGGCATCCATAGTGTCCCTCATGGGCTCCAAGGGCATTGAGGCGCAGGCCGCATTCGTCCCGACCACAGGCGCCGACCACGGGCGCGGGAGTCGCCGCCGCTGGCGCGGGTGCAGTCGCAATTACGGTGGCCGCACCACTGGTGCTGATAGCTGTGGCAGTCGGCGTGAGCGCTCACGCCGATCATCAGCGGCAGCGGGCCCTAGAGCGGATCACCGTGCCCCTGGAGCAACATCACGAGAGCAAGCTCATCGACGAACGCAATTCGCTCCGCGGCTGCCGTGGCGCCATCACCAAGGCGACCGCGCTCCTTCTCGACAAGGGTCGAATCGGCATTTCGCTCGGCCTCGACGCGGCAGTGTACGAAATAGACAAGGCGATCGCCCACGCGAATCGCCGCCTCAAGGAATGGCAAGCGGCACTCGCCGAATTCGCCAACGGCACGGTCGATCTCGCCAAGCTGCGTTCAAAGTTTAAGGGCATTGGAAGCGAGGTCGGAGACTTTCTAACGCATCTCGAACTCGCAGTGCTTGCGATCGCGTTGAAGCGACGGGTGCTCGTGATTCAGGCACTTGATCACGCACAGCCGGATGATGGAAACCCGTTCGAGAATTTCATTGGCGCACTGCATGACGACAAGGAGGACCTCGACGAATTGGAACTTGGCATCGCATCGATGCTTCGCCGACTGTCGACACTGCAGCTGACCCGGCGCGGAGGGATCCTCAACTCAATGCTGACCTCGGGTGAGGTCGATGACCTGTTGCGTTCGTCGCACAGGTTGCACGAGCTTGGGGACGGCGTCGAGAGAGGTGGTCGTCAACCCGACGTCACCATCGACATCGTCCGCAGCTGCGACGGGTCGGTCGTAGTGTTGCCAGCTCGACACGCTGCATAGGTGCTCGGATCGCAATTCGATCAGCCTGTCCCTGTCTGCTGGCGAATCATTCGATCTCGCAAGTGGTCCCGATCGCGTCGCTTCTTCTGGGGATGGTGACCGCAGGTTTGCGGCCGCACCAACGCCCGCCGGGGGCATGTAACCGCAGTACCACCGGCGGTGGCCGTCAACCAATCGGTATGCGGTATGCGAATCAGCGGGTGAACTTTCGGCTCGGTTCGGCTGATTTCTCCAAGCAGTCACGGAGCACGGCCGCACACTGCTCGCGCACCTCTGCAACAGTTGGAGACAGCTGATACGCGTGTTGATGGCAGAAACCCGTGAGCTGATGCCAGGTGCCAACGAGGGCCGCTCCCGCCGGCGTCGAGTCGAGCGACTTCAGCACGGCGAGTTTACCTTTCGTTGTTCCCACGACCGTTTGTACTCCACACAGCACCGCACAACGCGCGTCGATCAAATCCTCTACTGCCTGACGAGCGAGGAATGCCGCGAGTCGCGCGGAGTTGCCGACCGTGGTACGGTCTGGAGCCTCTAGCAAGGCGGATGCCCGCGCGAGCAGCGCCTCCGCGTCAGGAGTCACCGGTTCTCCACAATGTCGCGAACCGTCTCCCGCAAGTCGCGGAGCGTTGGGCGGTCGAGTGCGGCACCATTATGGGCACCGGAAGCACAGATTGCCATCGTGGGGAACCTGTGCGCCCGGTAACTCTTCCAACCGGATAGATCGCTTGATGCGGTTCCGGTGACCGCCAGCGCCACCCGCTGCTGAGTAGTCTTGGCTTGCTCCCACGCAGCGTCGGACTCGTGGTACACGGCACCGGCCCGAGCGCGGTCTGTGAAAAAGCGCTGATGCGCCGCGGCTTCGACCGCCATCCGGAACAGTCCGGGCGCGGCCTTTCGCTTGATCATGTCGTCGAGGTCTTCATCGAGGATCACCGCCGCGGCGTCATCGATATACCGCTGCGCCGGAGAATCATTCGGCTTCACCGTTACCACAGAGCCCTCTTCCCGTGTGACGTCGAGTAGCTGTGCGGGGATCGAGCGTGCACGGATCGCCGCGGGCAGTCTGTCGTCGTGGGAGAACACAATGACCTGGCGCGTCTTCGAAAGCTCGACCAACACATCGAGGAACCCGCCGATCTTGGCCGGATCCATCGCCTGGATCGGGTCGTCGAGGACCAGGAACCGGAACGGGCTATCCGATGTGGTGGCGCGTGGGATGAACAGCGCCAGCGCTAGCGCGTGCAACTCGCCCTGACTCATAACTGCCAGCGCTCCGGCAGGAACTCCATCGACGCTGCCTTCCACGATGGCCTTGCGGCGGTTGGCCGAGCCTTCGAGAGAGATGCCACCGAGGTCGACGTTGCTCTCATGCCGCATCCGGCCCCAGATCTCGCGGGCTTGGTCGACGACCGGAGCCAGCCGCCGCTTCCGCAGTGTTTCGGCGTTGGCGCGCAACCACTTCAGCGCGGTTTGTGCCTTGGCGAGCCTGTCATCGTCCTTCCGAGCGGCGGTTTCTAAATTTACCCAGGACGCGATTGCGCGCGCCGCAGGCGCCCACGCATCCTCTAACCCCGCCGCCAGCATCTCCGCTTCTGCGCGGAGAGCGGCAGCTGCCTCGGCAAGCACCAACGCGGCGGATTCCACGTGAGCCGGCAGGTCGGATAGATTTCCGGGCGCGGACCTCGCTCGCGTAAGCGCTTCGCCGAATGGCGTTAAGGACGCGAGGTCAACGCCGTCGATAGCGCGCACCGTCGCCACGTCTCCGAAGAACCCGTCAGCGGCGGCCCGAGCCCGAGCAAGCCGCCGTGTCACGGCCTGATGCTCGGCGGTATTGGCGTCCGCCTCCTTCAGCCATTCCTCAGCCGCTGTGCGCCAAGGGGCGTCAAGCGTTCCCATCCGGCACACCGGGCACGGCCCGTCGCCGATGTCGCTGTGCAAGTGCATTGCGTCGCGAAGCAGCGCCGCTCGCGCGGTCATCGCCTTTACCGCGGAATCGGCTCCCTCCGCATGCGCGTCGATCGCTGAACGCAACTCACCCGCGACCTCGGCGGCCTTGGCCGCGTCGGGGACCTCTACACCGGTGATTGATCGTAGCCGCGCGATGGTGGCAGCGCGGTCAGTCGCGGTGCCGAGCGTCGTCGCCATGACAGCGTCGAGGTCGTAGGGCTTGCGAGCGATCAGTTTCTTCACCTCGGCCGCGCGGGGGTCCGGGGAATCTTCCAGAGTTCGCATGAGCTGTGTTCGGTTGTCGTTGGCCATCTTCCGTGGGAGGCCGAGTCTCTTTTCGGCCTCCTTGAGCAGACTGTCGGCGTCGGCGATTTCGTCGAGCCCGAGGAGTCGGTTCAGTGCGTCGTAGAGGTTGGAGGGGCCGTCTTCCAGAAGACCGCCGAGTTCGTCGTAGGACATGAGCGGCCGATGAGTGATCAGCGCCTGATCCCATCCAAGGGCACCGACCGGCTCTCGCTTCTGGCCGCGGATCTGCGACCAGCGCCGGCAATCAATGAGTTCGGCTCCCACCGCCCAATCGGCACCGACAGAGGCACTCGACCCGCTACGGCCGTCGTCAGGTTCCATCGCGAAGTCGACCTCGATCGCCGCGGGCTCGCCTGCGTGCAGGTTCCGCCAGGAATCTCGCCAATGCTTCGCCCTGTTCGCGAATCGGTAGCTCTCCCCCGTCAGCGCATATTCCAGTGCCTCGGCGAAGCTCGACTTACCGCAGCCGTTGCGGCCGCTGATCACGGTGATCCCTCGGTACGGGTTCAGCTCAAGCGTGGTGCGGGGGCCGATACCGCGGAATCCCGACACCGTGATCGCACGCATGAAGGCCCGTAACGGCGCCGGCGCGTCGGCTGCCCTTGTGTCAGGCCGCTGGGGGGTCGGCGCGTCGCCACCTAGTTGGGCCGCCAGTTCGTCATCGCCCTGGAGCGCCGCGGCGACGAGATATACGGTGTCGTCTGCAACCATCTCGTCCGCATCGAATAGCTCCCAGACCTCTTCCTCGACCGACCCGCGTCCATCGCCGTTCATTGTCATCTCCTCCCCCTCGCGATCGTCAGCGTCACCCGGCCGCGGTTGCGGGTCGACTCATACTCCTCAGCGCTCATCGACGTGAGGTGGTATCCCTCGCAGTTGCCACAGGCGTACACGCGCTCCTCGAGCTTGCCTTGGTAACGGCCTCTGGCGCGCCGCATTCTGGGTTTGCTGTGCACTGAGAAGTGCTGCATCAGCTGCACGCTCATGGGCCATCTGCGCTTGCCCGATGGACAGGCGCTCTCGGCCGACTTCCAGGGCGCGCAGCCAGGGGCAGTCATCTTCAACAATTCATTGAGCTGCTCGCGCTTGCGGTGAACCGTACGGTTTCGCTTCATTTGGCATCCCTTCATGACGTGTGCATTCAGGATGCGATAGCAGAGCGGTCACGTAGAAATTCCCGCTGATAAGCCTACTTATCAGTGATACTGCGACCCTTTATCTCTGTGGAGATAGGCTGCGGTGATTCGATCTGCAGGATGGAGGTGAGACGTGCAAACCATAACGATGCGGGGTGTCGCGGAGCTGGCTCAGGTACAGCGGCCAGTGGTGTCAGCGTGGCGATCGCGATTTGCGGAGTCCGACTTCCCGTTCCCGTCGCCCGTGCAAGAGAGTCCGCTGCTGTTCGATGCAAGCGCGGTTGCTCAGTGGCTTGAGGAGACCGGCCACGGCAATAACGAAGACGTGCACAGCGAGTTTCCCCTGCACTCCTCTGCAATGCAGCGCCTTGCACAGAATCTCGATGACGCCTCCGCTCTACTACTTCTGCAGCAGTTGGAGGGCGAGCTCCTTACTGGGGTTGATCCGGTTGATGCGGTACTCGCGCTTGAGGCTCACGAGGTCGACTCCGTCCTCGACGCCTCGACCGCGTTGAACGCCCTCCATGACGAAGAGCTACGTGCGGCAGTCGATGAGCTGGCCGAGGCGGCGTTTTCTGGATCGCAAGTGCTGGACCGTCTCGTCGAAAAGTTCGTCGCTCCAGGTGGGCCGTGGGCCAACGAGGCACTTACCTCGACCGGGGCTGAATTGCTGGGCAGAATTATCGCCGAACTTCAGAGCACCGAGCCGCGATCAATCGTGCCGGCCGGCCCCGGTGGACTACTTGTTGCAATTGAACTGGCGAAACACATAGGCGAGCAACACCAGTGGACACTCGAATGTCGCTTGGCGGAGTCTCCCATTGCCCGGACGGCATGGAGGCACCTTGCAGCACAGGGCTTTCGGGTAGTACGAAACGATCCGTTGGCCGACAGTGGGCCATCACCCTCCGGCGTCCTCTACGTTATGCAGTGGCAGGACGTATCGGCTGGTAGCGAATTCTTCAACTACGTCGAGGATTTGCTCGTCGACATGGGTGACCGCGATGTCCTCATTGTCGTGGGTCCGGCTACTCTGATGACCGACCGCCAGGGAGACCGACGCCGCCGCAAGCTTCTTATCCCCTCGGAGTCGTACGTCGCGCCGCTTCGATATGTCGCGCGCCTTCCGAAGGGACTAAGCAGATTTGGGGGACGTCGCCGCCTCGCCCTTTGGGTGTTCGGAGAGGCATCATCAAATTGGACCGTAGCCGGATCTCATTCCGACGCTCGCGCCGACGTCGCCGCGCTGAACGCGATAGCCGCCGATGTGGCCGCAGCGATTTCCGATAGGCGAGATGTCCACGCGCACGCGTTCCATTCCAGCACCGTGCGGGAGTCGAGCTATCTCCTTCGCCAGCCTGAACTTGTCGCACCCGTCGCAATCGGAAGATTCAACAACGGCGCCGAACAACTCGCGCGCGTCTGGGAACTTGATCGAGGATTTCTTGACGGCATCGAACTTGCCGCGACACCCGCACGCCGCGTTCACATCAGCATGGCGCAAGCCACGCGGGAGCTCGGGCGTGACATGGCCGGGGCAAGGATTCCCAGCGAATACATCGGACGCCCGGAAGCCGGCTGGGCGATCCTGATCGGGCCAGACGAAGTGCGCGATCCGACGCTGGTCGGTAGGCGGGGCATCGATCGCCTGACTCTCGAAGAGGAGGCACCGCGTGCCCAATTTACTGAGCCGGGCGACGTCATCTATGTCGCCACTGGCGGCCCCGCCGCCGTCGTCGACCAACACGGTGGTCACGTGGTGACAGCGCCGGCGAGGATTTTCCGCTGCCGCGATGCAGAGGCCGATGACAGGCAACTAGTGCCCGCCGTTGTGGCCGCTGACATTGCCGCGCAACGAGGCAGCGATCGAAGCACCTGGCGGCTGCGGACCGTCCCAGCCGGCGTGGTCGGCCCCCTCGATGTAATCACCCAGCGCACATATCACCGCAGACAACGCCTGCTTGATGAACTGAAAAGGCTCAACGCGTTCGAGGCAGAGATTGTCGGTGGCTTATCTGCAGGTTCACTGACAGCTTCGATCGACCAATCCAATTCAGAGAAAGCCGAGAGATGACAAATAACTCGAAACAGCCGCTTGCGCCTTCGACTCCGAAAGAGCTAAAGGACACACTATGGAAGGCGGCCGACAAGCTGCGTGGCTCCATGGACGCCAGCCAATACAAGGACGTGGTCCTCGGCCTCGTCTTTCTCAAGTACGTCTCCGACGCATTCGACGAACGTCGCGAGGCCATCGCCAGAGAGCTTGACGGAGAGGACGAGACCTATATTGCAGAGACGCTCGAAGACGTTGACGAATACATTGGGAATGGCGTTTTTTGGGTGGCACCGACCGCCCGCTGGAGCTATATCGCCGCGAATGCCAAGGGAATCCAGGCGTCGGCTACCGATGACTCGAAGACAGTCGGCGACCTGATCGACGCGGCTATGCGCACCCTCGCCAAGGACAACGCGTCACTTGAGGCAACGCTGCCCACGATCTACGGACGGGACAACGTCGACCAGCGTCGCCTTGGCGAGCTGGTTGATCTACTTAACTCCGCGCGCTTCACCGGCGAAGGCTCGTCCAAGGCGCGAGACCTTCTCGGTGAAGTGTACGAGTATTTCCTCGACAAGTTCGCCAAGGCCGAAGGCAAGCGCGGCGGCGAGTTTTATACACCGCCAGTTCTTGTGCGCACATTAGTAGAGATCCTCGAACCCCACCACGGACGCGTATACGACCCGTGCTGTGGGTCCGGCGGCATGTTCGTCCAAGCGGAGAAGTTCCTTGCCCGGCACAACGAGGATCCAACGAACATCGCCGTATACGGGCAAGAGCTAAACGAACGGACGTGGCGGATGGCGAAGATGAACCTCGCAATCCACGGCATCGACTCACAAGGGCTGGGTTCGCGCTGGGGTGATACCTTCGCCCGCGACATCCATCCCGACATTACGGCTGACTTTATCCTCGCCAATCCGCCTTTCAATATCAAGGACTGGGCACGAAGCGAAGATGATCCACGCTGGAAATACGGTGTTCCACCAGTGCGTAACGCAAACTACGCTTGGATGCAGCACATCCTTAGCAAGCTCAAGGTGCAGGGCGAGGCAGCTGTCGTTATGGCCAATGGCTCCTTAGCCTCCAACACTGGAGGCGAGGACGACATTCGGCGTGCGATGCTAGAAGATGACGTTGTGTCATGCATTATTGCGATGCCGACAAACCTATTTCGATCTGTGGCGATTCCGGTATGCGTATGGTTCTTCGCAAAGGACAAATCCGCCGGCAGCAAGGGTAGAAGTGATCGACGGGGCGAGGTGCTTTTCATCGACGCGCGCGAGCTAGGACACATGATCGACAGGATTGAACGCACGTTCTCCAACGAGGATATTGAACGCATCGCCAACACATTCCGCACTTGGCGGGGTCGTGAATCGGCGGACGGCACCTATGAAGACGTTGCCGGCTTCTGCAAGAGCGTCAGCCTTCAAGAGATCACTATCGCGCGCTGGGCACTTACTCCGGGCCGATACGTCGGCGCGCCCGATGCCATCGACGATGGCGAACCACTTAACCAGAAGATCGCCCGTCTGACAACGGAACTCAGCGAAGCGCTTGAAGATTCTGCGAAGCTCGACGCGGCGGTGCGCGAGCAACTGGGACGGTTAGCGTGAAGACTTTAGGTGACTTCGTCATTCCCGGTGGCGTTCAGACCGGCCCATTCGGTTCGCAGCTTCATGCAGAGGACTACATCGCGGCGGGTGTAGGAGTTGTCATGCCACAGGATCTGGGAGATAACAAGATCGATCCCAGACGCATGGCGCGTATTTCTTCAGAGCGTGCAAGCCAGTTGTCCCGGCATCATCTTCAGGTCGGAGACATCGTCTATTCTCGGCGCGGCGACGTCACGCGTCGGGCGCTCGTGCGGGATTACGACGCGGAAATGATCTGTGGCACAGGATGCCTGAGGGTCAGAGTTGACCCCAGCAAGGCTGATTCGCGCTACGTCTCCTACGCGCTCGGAACGCCGACCGCCAAGGAATGGATTGTGCGCCACGCCGTTGGGGCAACCATGGCCAACCTCAACACAAATATCCTGAGCGCACTACCACTTGAATTGCCTGACTTGCCTGAGCAACGACGGGTTGCCAAAGTGCTTGAGGCTCTAGATGAAAAGATCGCCGCGAACCGCCGGATAATCAACGGCGGCCTCAGCCTAATGGATGCAGTCTATTCGCAGATTGACAAGACCCGATCTTCGAAGACGTTTTCAGATGTAGCCAGCCTGGGTGGAGGGGGCACGCCGTCGACGAAAGACGAGGCGCTCTGGGACGGGGAATTGCGCTGGGCGACTCCAACCGATGTCACGGGGTTGGACGGGCCGTGGTTGCTCAGCACTGAGCGCCGTATCTCTCGACTCGGGCTCGAAAAAATCACATCCAAGATGTACCCCCGCGGGAGCATCCTCATGTCCTCACGGGCCTCGATCGGTTACTACGCCCTCGCCGCAGAGCCTACTGCCGTCAATCAGGGCTTCATCGTCGTGAATGCGAAGGTCGATCAGGTCCCTCAAAGCTGGCTGTTTGCCCAGTTGAGGAGTCGCACAAGTGAGTTCATCGCCTGGGCGAACGGGGCCACATTTTTGGAATTACCCAAGGGCATCTTCCGGTCCTTGTGCGTCGACCTGCCCGAGCCTGCGCAGTTAGCCGCGTTCGACTGCTTTGCCGATCCACTCCTGCGACGTCTCGAAGCGGCTCAAAACGAGAACAATCGTCTTGCCAACGCTCGCGATGAATTTCTCCCGCATTTGATGACCGGACGTATCACGGTCATGGACGGCGAAGAACGCGTGGAGCAGGAGGCCTGACATGGCTCACGAAATGGACGAAGCCGCCTGGGAACACTGGGTACTCGACGAACTTGCCGAAATTGAGTGGCAACCCCTGCCTGGAACAACGGTTGCTCCAGGCTCGGGTGAGCGGGACTCATGGCACGACATCGTGCTTCGCAGCACCCTCGACACTTCGCTGCGCAATCTGAATCCCGAAGTACCGGATGAGTATCTGCAGCAGGCGGCAGCCGAGGTGCTGACGCCGCAGTCGCAAGACGCAATCACGGAAAATTTCCGACTGCACCAGATCCTCACCCAGGGTTACCGCGGTATCACGTACATCGATGGCGACGGCCGTCAGGTCAATCCCACCATCCGCTTCTTGTCAGGAGACCCAGGCAAGAACCGTTACCAGGCGGTCAACCAGGTGACCATCCGGAGTCGTGACCACGAACGCCGCTTCGACGTCGTTCTCTACATCAATGGTCTGCCTCTGGCCATCGTTGAGCTGAAGAAGGCCGGGACAAAAAGCACCAGCGCTGAAGGTGCCTTCAACCAGTTGCAGACTTACCTCCACGAGTTCCCGATGGCGTTTCGTTTCGCCGCAGTCGTCGTCGCCAGCGACGGCGTAACTGCGCGCTACGGAACACCTTTCACACCATGGCATCACTTCGCGCCGTGGAACGTCGATGATGACGGTCGCGTCGTCGGGCCCGGAGAATTGGGATTCGACGGCGAGCCTGCCACCGAGCTGGGGCTGACACTGGACGGCGTGTTCAATGTCGAACGCTTTGGTCAGCTACTGCGCGACTTCATTGCGTTTGACGAGGACGCCGGCGGACTGACTAAGCGGATCGCCAAGCCGCACCAATACTTCGCTGTGACTAAGGCCGTAGCCAGTACCGTCCGCGCTATCGATAGTGACGGCCGTGCCGGAGTCGTGTGGCATACGCAAGGCTCGGGCAAGTCCATGGAGATGGAGCTCTATACAGCCAAGGTGATGCGTCATCCGCGTCTTGCCAATCCGACGGTCGTGGTCATCACCGACCGAACCGAGCTCGACACTCAGTTGTTCGACAGTTTCCAGCGGAGCACGCTGCTGCCCGAGTCTCCGCAGCAGGTCGTCTCAAGAGAGCAGCTTCGCCAACAGCTGACCGAGAGACGCACTGGCGGGATTTATTTCACCACTTTGCAGAAATTTGGCCTATCGCAAGACGAACGCGACGCTGGCGCCGACCACCCGATGCTGTCGGAACGGCGCAACATCATCGTGATTGCCGACGAAGCGCATCGCAGCCATTACGACTCCATCGACGGGTACGCAGCACATCTCAAAAATGCGCTTCCGCACGCGACACTCATCGCCTTCACGGGCACCCCAATCACAGAGGGCGAGCGTGATACCCGCAAAGTCTTCGGCGACGACATCGACGTCTACGATCTGCACCGCGCGGTGGCCGATGGCGCTACCGTACCCGTGTCGTTCGAGGCGCGGCTGATCACACTAGCCCGGGTCGAAGGCATCGATGACGACGACCTCGACGACGCCGCCGAGGAGGCGACAGGGCAACTCGACGAGGTCGACAAGGACCGCTTGCAACGCAGCGTCGCGGTTCTCGACACCGTTTACGGCTCGCCAGACCGACTCAAGGTGCTCGCAGACGACTTCGTCAAGCACTGGGAGACCAGGCGCGATGTGATGGAGCCCTTTATCGGCGCTCCCGGCAAAGCCATGATCGTGTGCGCAACCCGCTCTATCGCGGCACGCCTCTATGACGAGATCATTGCCCTGCGCCCGGACTGGCACGATGATGCTGACGACAAGGGCCGGATCAAGGTTGTATACACAGCCAACCCAACGGACAGCGCACAGATCAAAAAGCACATGCGCCGGCCCAGCGCCACCGCAGCGGTGAAGAAGCGGGTGAAGACTTCTGACGACGAATTGGAGATCGTCATCGTCAAGGACATGATGCTCACCGGTTTCGATGCGCCAGTGCTGCACACACTCTATGTGGACCGGCCGCTCAAAGGTGCATTGCTCATGCAGACGTTGGCTCGAGTCAACCGAACCTATCGTGGAAAGCAGGACGGTCTGCTGGTCGCTTATGCGCCCCTCGCAGACAACCTCACCAAAGCCCTCGCCGAGTTCACCCGCGATACCGCTAAGACCGGTGACCGCGTCGTTGGACAGACGTCCGAAGAAGCCGCCCAGATCGTCCACGATCTGTTGGCGTCGCTGTCCGAGCTCGTCGGCGACGATTGGAAGTCGACGTACAACGCTGATCCAAAGAAGGGCTGGATCAACGCCGTTCTGTCTGTCGTGACGAAGCTGCGGTCCCCACTGACGCCGGGTAACACCGACCCCGAAGATCCCGACGTCCGACCACTAGGGCAGGCGTACCGCAGTCAGTCGGCCAAGCTTGCGCGAGCTTGGGCGCTCGCGGCTGGGTCGCCTGACCTGGACGAGGCCGTTCGCTTCGAGGTGCGCTTCCACGAAGAGGTCCGCACCTGGATGGCGAAGCTCGATGCCCAGGAGCGAGTGGCGCGAGGGGAGCCGATTCCAGACGACATCCGCCGGATGCTCGGCGACATCATCATCACCTCCGCGGCGGCGACCGGCGTCCTCGACATCTATCGTGAAGCTGGTCTTGAGCTTCCGCGCCTAGACGCACTGACTCCGACCTGGCTGAAGGACGCATCCCAACCCAGCAAGGCACACCTGGCAATCGAAGCACTCAAGGCGAGCCTGCTCGAAGGGTCGACCGCGGCGACGCGAGGCAATGAGGTTCGTCGCAAGCTATTCTCCGAGCGGATCAACGACCTGATGACCCGCTACACCAATCAACAGCTGACCGCGGCCCAAGTCATCGCCGAGCTGGTGGAGTTGGCCAAAGAGGTTGTCGCCGAGTCTGATCGAGGAAAACGATTCGATCCGCCGCTCGAATCTGACGAACTCGCATTCTACGATGTGGTGGCGCAGAACGAGTCGGCTGTCGACATCATGGGCGACGATGTGCTCGCCAAGATTGCGCGCGACCTAGTCGCGACGATGCGTCGCGACACCCGTACCGACTGGACGGTCCGCGAGGACGTAAAAGCCAGGCTGCGGGCCAACATTAGACGTCTACTTCGCAAGTACGGGTATCCGCCGGATCAGCAGCCAGCGGCCATCGTTCAGGTGATGCAACAGATGGAGGCGTTAGCGCCGCGGTACGCCGAGGAGGCGGTTCCGTCCCAATAACCAACGAAGATTGATCTTTACGGCGCGATCACCCCGGCGCGCGGCGATGCGATCGCGTATCTGTGTATACGCGATGCGATCGCGTATCTGTGTATAGACGTCGAAACCGAACGTCCGCTCCCCGAAGCCAGCATCTGGAACTTCGGCGATGCCGTGTGGTGGTCGATCACCACCATGACCACGGCGGGCAGCGACCTGCATCCCGTCACGGTCTAGGGCCGAGTGATCGCGGCGCTCCTGATGCTCGGCGGAATCACCCTCATCGGCATCGTCACCGCAACGATGGCGTCGGATCGTGCAGCATGTCGCGGCCGAGGACACCGAACACCAAGCAGCGACGGCCGCCGAGATCGACAACCTCCGCAGCGGTCTCGAACAACAGATTGCGATGCTGCAACGAGATTCGGCAGATGAGCGACGCGCTCGCCGCGGAACGCAATGCGCCGTGAGTAGCCACCACAGCACTCAAGCGTGCAAGTGTCGAGCTGGCGAAGGATGCGCAGCCGCTGCCTCGATTGACTCTCTCAGCTGTCGCATCGGTGCCCGCGGCATGGCCTCCGGGGGAAGAACGGTACGCGCTCGCGAGGCCGCTCGAAGGTACCGATGGTGGGGGTAGGCGTTGGAGTGGAGGTCTGCGCCGGTGTCGAGGACGCCACCTCCGCCGACGGTGCCGTGGTGACGGGCGTCGTGGTCTGCACCGACGTGGCATCACCATTACCACCGCGAACCACGAGCACCGTAGCCAGCAGGGCAGCCAACCCGAACAGCACGATCGTGGTGGCTAGCAATGCCACCTGCCCACGGCTGAACCGCGATCGCCCGACCCGTGCCACCGGCACGGGCACCCGGTCGGCCGGGGGCACCATGGCCGCCGAGTACTGCCGCGTCGGCGTCGGACGGCTGGGCGCAACGGGTACGCGCGGCGCCGACGTCGGTCCACGGGACGAAGCAGCGGCCTGGGCCGCCGACGTCGCCACCGCCGCCATCTCACCTGCCGACGCATACCGGTCGGCCGGACTCTTGGCCATGCCCCTGGCGACGACGTCGTCGAAGGCTGGGCTGATCCCCACCTGCGCGAGGCTGGGCCGTGGCGGCGTTAAGACCAGATGCGCGTTCATCACCTGTTGCGCGTCTCCTTCGAAAGGTGCTCGGCCAGTGAGACATTCGTAGAGCAGACACGTCAGCGAGTACACGTCCGCCGCCGGCCCGCCCGACTCGCCATTCAACCGCTCCGGCGCGATGTACGCGCACGATCCCATGACGAGGTCGGCCTTTGTGACGCTCGCCTCGCCGCCACCGTAGGCGATGCCGAAGTCCACCAGGTAGGCAAAGGCATCGGCGGTCATCAGCACGTTCTCGGGCTTCACGTCGCGATGCGCCAGATCATTGGCATGCGCCGCGTCCAGCGCCTTGGCGACCTGGCCGACGATCGACGCCGTCCGCCTCGGCGCGAGCGCACCGTTGGCCTGCAGGACGTCTCTCAGGCTGGGGCCTTCGACCAGCCGCATGTCGATGTAGAGGACGCCGTCGATCTCGCCGAAGTCGTGGACCGGGATGACGTGCGGGTCGCGCAACCGGGCCGCGATGCGCGACTCACGCTGAAACCGCGCCCGGTAGGCGGCGTCGGCCGCTACCTCGGGCCTCAGCAACTTCAGCGCGACCACCCGTTCGCGCCGGGTGTCATACGCGCGGTAGACCTCGCCCATCCCACCGCTGCCGATCAGCGACTGCAGCTCATACGGTCCGAACTGCGTGCCGACGCCCGCGGTACCCATCGCAGTCCCACCCTTTCGGAGCGCCAACCGATGACTCAGTCCGCTCCCCGGCGCGGACGACGTACGCCAAGGTTACCCATCGACGACGGGTCGACCACATCCTTCGCGACGGGAAAATCATCTCTCGCAAATGTCTTGCCGCCGAGATCATTACGATCCGGCACCCCTCATAGCGTCAGCTCGGTGGCAAGCATGACGCCGTGATGAAGCTCGTCGCGATGAGTTTCGTCCGTCCCGGCCGTCTACACCTGAAACAGCAGCACACAGAGGACGGAGACCTCATGACGACCACACAGCCCGGCCGCCCGCCCATCGTCGACCAAGCCACCTGGCAGGCCGCCCGCGACGAACTCATGATTCGCGAGAAGGCCCACACCCGCGAGGGCGACGCGATCGCCGCCGCCCGCCGACGACTACCCATGGTCGAGTTCGACGGCACCGTCAAGGTCGTCGGACCCAACGGCCCGGTCCCATTCCTCGACCTGTTCCAGGGCCGCGACGAGCTCATCGTCTACAAGCACATGTGGTGGGACGGCGCGCCACACCAGGGCCAGTGCGAGGGCTGCACCCTCACGGCCTGGCACCTGAAGGACGCCATCTACCTCAATGCCCGTGGCGTATCGTTCGCCATCCTGACCACGGGTCGTTGGGACGAGGTCGCGTCCTTCGTCGGGTTCATGGGCTACACCCAGCCCTGGTATTCGGTGCGTAACATAGACGAGCCGATCGGCGGCGAAATGGGTTATCTCACATGCTTTCTGCGCGACGGGGACCGCGCGTTCCTGACCTACTCCACGACGGGCCGCGGTAACGAGCCGATGGATGTGTGCTTGGGCCTGCTGGACATGACGCCCTACGGCCGCCGCGAGGCGTGGCAGGAGAATCCCGAAGGCTGGCCCGAAGGGCGCGACGCCTGCTGGTACTGGCGCACGGATGCCCACGGCAACGCCACCTGGGACGGCACCAGTCGACCGGTGCCGCAGTGGACCCGCCCGGGCGCGACCGCGGAGCAGACGCTCGGCCGCAAGGGCTGACGCCAGGCTCGTACCCGGCAGGGGCAACGGCCTATCCTCGGGTGGGTGGAGCAGCTCACGGCGACTGGCGTCTGTGACGACTGCGAGTAGCGGCCGCGAACTCGACGCGCTCCTCGCCGAGTGGGACCTTATCCCCGACGGTGACGCCGTCCGCTCCGCTGGCGCCACGGTGCTTCCGGTGCGCACCGACGACGGCGAAGCCGTCCTCAAGGTCACCAACGCCGCCGACGACGCCCACCTGGTGCTGCGCCGCTGGAACGGTGACGGGGCGGTTCGCCTGCTGCGCGCCGACCCACAGCGTCGGGCGGTGCTGCTGGAACGTCTGGGGTCCGAGAGCCTGGAGAATTCGTGGGACGTCGAGGCCTGCCAGGTGGTAGCCGGGCTGTACGCATGCCTGCACGTCCCGGCGATGCCCCAATTGCCCAGCCTGGCAACGCTTCTCATGGAATGGGCCGACTAATTCGCCGCCCTCCCGCGCAACGCCCCGCTCCCGCACCGGCTGGTCGAGCAGGTCACGACCCTGTGCCGCGAGCTCGCCCACGAACCTGCCGACCGCGTCCTGCACGGCAATCTGCACTACGGCAACGTGCTCGCCGCTGACCGCGAACCCTGGCTGGCGATCTCCCCGACCTCGCTGAACGGCGACCCGCACTACGAACTCGCACCGATGCTCTGGAACCGCTGGGACGAGCTCGCCGGTTGGGTACGCGACGGCGTGCGGCAACGCTTCTACGCGCTCGTCGACGCCGCCGGGTTCGACGAGGACCGGGCCCGCGCGTGGACTTTGGTCCGCGTGGTGCGCGAAGCAGTGCGGGCGATGAATGCCCATGGCGACGTGACGCGGTTCGTCACGCTGGCCAAGGCGATCCAGAACTAGGCGGAACGCCCAAGTGGCGACGAGAATCGTTGACCGATGCAGCTTCGGTGAACGAGCTTAGGAGACGCCTCGATGCCTTCACCACTGTTCGCGGCCACGTCCGGGCGGCGCGAGGACACCGACTCGTGGTGACACCGCGCTTCCGTCGCGGCGGCAGGCCGAGCGTGCTGACGATCGTGGGCTCTTTCATCGCCGCGTTCACCCTCGTCGCCGCGGGATCATTCGTGTTGCGGCAGTTACATTCTGGTGTGTCAGCCCAGACGACAGTGGTGTACTGCCCGGCCGGTAAGACTCCAATTTGCGACGCCCTGTGGCCACCGGTCACCAAGCCAGTGCAAATCACGGCCATCCCCATCACGACGACGCTCTCCCCGGGCCTTCTCCCCCCTGGCGAATACGGAGGCGTGAACCTCAGCGTCACCTACGACGGGTGCACGGTCACCAAAGTCGAGTCCTCTTGCCCCGGGGTGTCACCGCCAACACGTGACAAGGAGCGGTTGGTCAAGCTCTACGAGTCCGGGCCCCAGGACGTGGGCAAGGTGATTGCGGTTCACGCGCACGAAGGACCCGGCGGAACAACTCTGACTGCCAACTCGTCGGGCACGGCGGTGGGCCTGCTCGGACTCGGGTGCATCAGTTTGGTCATCGGCATAGTCGAAATCGTGCGGCGACGACGGTCGGACACTGGGACCCCTTCGTCATTGTGAACGTCTCCGGCACATGATCGCACCGAGGCCGTTTCATCTACGTGTGTGTCCATAGCCTCAGTGCGACAACGGAATTGCGCACGGCCAACATGAATCTAACGCGGCTTGCCGACCTCGAGAATTCCCCAAACGCGAATCTGATCGTTGACCCACGGTATTTTTGGTGCACAAGCCAAGGAGAAAGCACGATGGCACGTGGTATCCGCGGTAGGTCGCGATGACGAGGTACCGCCGCGGACGTCGGCCCAACCTGCTGTCGATCGTGGGGTGTCTACTGGCGGCCGTCGTCCTGATTTCCCTCGGAGTGTTCCTTTGGCGGGAAGTGCACTCGGGTGAGGCCTCACGCACCACGCTGGTGTACTGCCCGACCGGCAAGACCCCGACGTGCGCGGCCCTGTGGCCATCCGTCACGACACCCGTCGAGATCATCGAGATCCCCAACCAGACCTGGTTCGCCGAGGGAACTACGACGGACGTCAATCACGACGGCCGGACGATTCACGTGAAGCTCATCAAATGTCACGTCAACGACGGCGGGATCGGCTGCACCGGCGTGGCACCGCCGCCCCCCGACTCGATCGGTTTGATCGATGTGAAGCTGGCCGATGGCAGCGACGTCGGCAAGCCGATCGCGGTACATCTGCACCAGGGGAGATTCGGACCCATCCTGACCGCCGATTCTCCGCTCCTCCCGTTCATCCCGATGGGCTTGGGCTGTGTCGCGTTCATGATCGGCGTGGTCGATATCGTGCAACGCCTTCGCAATCCCATCCCGCCCGCTGGCTGGGCAGATCCGACGGATCAGCATTTTCGACCTCTGTGACGACGTGTCGCCGTGGAAGCGATGACAACCCCATAGACCTCGTGTTTCACACACGACGCCGGCTCGGTACGCGACGGCGTGCGCCAACGCTTCTACGCGCTCGTCGACGCCGCCGGGTTCGACGAGGATCGGGCCCGCGCGTGGACCGTCGTTCGCGTGGTCCGCGAAGCCGTGCGGGCGATGAACGCCCAGGGCGACGTGACGCGATTCGTCACGCTGGCCAAGGCGATCCAGGGCTAGCGCTCGGCACCGGACCTCCGGCCTAGGAAGATCGCTGGGCGAAGGTGTATTGAAGTTGTCCCGCTCTCAGCGAATTGGAATGCGTGCGACTCGACTCGTGTCCATTGACACACCAGTCACCGCGGTCATACATTTTCGGAAACCTGTCCAATCAGGACGACGGGAGACGACGTGTCCATCGGAACCGCCTCGCCAAGCGTGTTCGACGCCGACCTACCCACCCTCGACTACGACCTGACCACGACGCCCGCGCAGCTCCATCCGCAACTGCTAGCCGCGCAGCGGCAAGCGCCGATCGCGATGGGACCCTTTGGGCCCGAGATCCTTTCGCAAGAACTCGCCCGTTTTATCCTGCGCGACCGCCGGTTTCAGATGCCGCCGGGGCTCAACCTCGCGATGCAGGGCATCACGTCGGGTCCGCTTTGGGACAAGGTGGTCAACTCACTGATCGGCATGGAGGGCCCGACCCACGACCGCGTCCGTGGCGTCGCGGCCAAGGCGTTCACCCCGCGGGCCGTCGAGCGGCTGCACGCCACCATCGTCGACGTGGTGGACGAGATCGTCGGCGAAGTCAGCGCGCGCGGGCGCTGCGACGTCGTCGCCGACATCGCCCGGCCCTACCCCGTGCCCATCATCTGCGCCCTGCTCGGCGCACCCAAGGAGGATTGGGAACGCTTCTCGCACTGGGCCGATGAGGTCTTCACTGCGTTCAGCTTCGCCTTCACCGCCGATCTCGAACCGGCCGTGATGGCGGCCTGGCACGAGCTCGACGACTACGTCGACGACATGGTCGCCCGTCGCCGCCACACCCTCACCGACGACCTGCTGTCGGACCTCATCCGCGCCGAGCACGACGGCCACCGCCTCGACGCCTCCGAACTGCGGATGATGGCCTCGGGCCTGCTGCTGGCCGGGACCGACACGACGCGCAATCAGGTGGCGGCGTCGATCGACGTGCTGGTCGACCACCCCGATCAGTGGAACATGTTGCGCGACAACCCCGATCTGGCCATGGCTGCCGTCGACGAGACGATGCGCCACTCCCCGATCGCAAGCGCCACCATGCGAGCCGCCACCGAGGCCGTCGACCTCGCCGACGTCGTCATCCCCGAAGGCACCATGGTGATCGTCAACACCGCAGCCGCCAACCGGGATCCGGCGATCTACGCCGACGCCGATCGATTCGACATCACCCGCCGCGACGCCCCGCCGATCCTCACCTTCGGTGCGGGCGCGCACTACTGCCTCGGCGCCAACCTCGCGCGCGTCGAGCTCGCGGAGGCTTTGAAGGCGGTCACCGGCCGCATCGCCAGCCCGCGCCGCACCGGGCCCGCGCCGTGGAAGCCGATGACGTCGTTGAGCGGGCCGACGAGCCTGCCGATTGCCTGGGACTGACTCGAGCCCATTCCCAGGCGCACTGCCTATCGTCACGCCGTGACGGTCATCGGGGCGTGGACGCTGGATCCCGCGGTAGTGCTCGTCGCGGGCATTGCGGCGAGCTACGCGTGGTGCCTGCGCGGGACTAGCTGCGGGGTCAGCCGGGCGCAGTCCGTTTGCTTCGCAACGGGTTTGGCACTATGGACGTTGGCGGTGACGAGTCCGCTCGCGGCGTACGCGCCGCTGCTGTTCTGGGTGCGGGCGTTGCAAGTGCTGGTGCTGATGTTCGTCGTGCCATTGCTACTTGCGGCAGGCGCCCCCTTGACCGCGGTGCGCGCGGTGTTCGGCGAACGGGTCGACGCGATGCTCGCGACGCGGACGGCTAAGGTGCTCGTCTCACCGGCGTTGACGTCAGTGCTGATGTTGGCGACGCCGTGGCTGCTGTACATGACGCCGTGGTACGTCGCGTCGCTCGTTCAGCCGGTGCTCGGCATCGTGACCCGAATGGCATTGGTGGCCATCGGTTTCGCGTACTTCTACGCGCGGCTTCAAGTCGACCCCGTTCTGCGGCGATACACACCGCTGCTGTCTGTGGGCATCAGCATCGTGGAGTCGCTCGCCGACGGGCTGCTGGGTCTGGTGCTGTGGCTCGGGCCGCTGATCGCCGTCGACTACTACCTCGGCCTGCATCGCACGTTCGGTCCGAGTCTGCGCGACGACCAGACCTTCGGTGCGGGAATCCTGTGGATTCTGGGCGACGTCGTCGGGATTCCATTCGTCGTGTTGTTGATGCGCGCCTTGGGCTCGGACGAGCGCACCCACGCTGCTGTCGTCGACGCCGGGTTGGACGCCAAGGACGAAGAGGCGGCTGGCGGACTGTGGTGGGAGCAGGACCCGGAGCTGCGCGAGCGCTTCCGGCGATGAGTTTCGCGGCGGCGCACGGTCTGCCTCTTACGATCCGCTAGCTGTTGCGACCCTGGCGATCTCGCCCAAGAGGATGCTTGCGGTAGGTTGTGGCGCCATGATCGGTCCGTTTCCATACGACGCTGTCCGCGCATTCGTCACAGAAGTCAACGTCGGCACTCGCTACCTGTTCGCGCTTTCCAATGCACAGCGCGCTGTGACCATGGCCGGTGACGGTGTCGGCGGCCTCGTCGAAGAAGATCGCGGCATAGTCGAAGCCACGCTCGAATCGTGCTGGGCTGTGGCTCAAGGCAATTCGAATGAAGAGCTACGCCAATACGTCGATCCGTTGTACAGCCGGATGGTGCCAGACTGGGAGGACGAGTACTCACCCTACAATTCGGCAGTGAACAGTGCGCTGGCAGCGTTGGTGTATGCCCTTGCGGCGTTCAACGGTGAGGACCCCATAAACTCCGCATACTGGGCAGCGACGTCGATGAACGATGTTGCCGACTATCTACTGCATCGAAACCTGCCGGCGTATGTCGACGATCTTGCGACGACACCGATAACCGCACTTGCTGCACAGTGTGTGGTCAAGGACATGAAGCGACTGGCAAGCGGGCCCGTCCCCAGGGATCTTCGTCAGCTTGTCATCGACGAGGGGCACCGGATCGCGTCGCTGGCGCCTTGAACACAACGCCATTCGCGACAGCGCTGCAGAGACCTACGCGGGTGCAGGCGACAGCACGTGGACGGCCTCCCGCAGCGGTTCTGGCGAGGTCGCGACTTCCCCGATGTACGGGTGCGAAAGTTGCACGATGAGAAACAGTTCGGCGGCGACCAGCATCCCCAGCGTCGCGACCATCGTGTAGTGCATGACGGGTTTCTCGACGCCGTACACGATCGCGCAGCCAAGGAGTAGCCCGCTCGTCAAGAAGATGACCGCCCACAACGACCACGGTGGGCCAATGTCGGTTCGTGCCTGGAGCACCCGTTCCGTGCGCGCCTGACTCGTCTTGTCGAGGTTGGCGAAAGACGTTGCCAGCAGCTTCGTTTGGGCATCGGAGGTCGGCCGGACTTGCATGTAGGCGGCATAGAGGCGTTGCAGGGCGGCATCGGCCTCGGGGTATGAACCGCCACTCGCGGCGATGGGCCACTCGGCGAGGGCCGCGCGCTCATAGTCCAGCATGCTCTGACGCAGTCGGTCGCTGTCGGGCTTGTCGAAGAAGGTGAGGTCCCTGGCCATTTGCACCGCCGTTGCGCCCTCGATCCGCGACTTTCCGTCGGCACTGTTGATCTGACCCCACATCGCGGACACCACGAATCCGACGAAGAACGCGAACACGAAACCGACCACGCCGAAGGCGAACCTCATCGGATCGTTGTGCTCGTCCTTCCTCAGGCCGGGGAAGCGCCGCCGGACGATCAACTGGACCAGCACTGCTCCACCGGCGACCACGATGACGAGGCCGACCAACAGCAGCCACGACGGAAACGTGGTGACCAGCCAACGACTCACGATTCACCCTCCCTCTATGCGTCGCGCCGCTGACCCAACCACGGTGGCGACTGGGCGAGCCTCTCGACTGTAGGCGCGAATGCGCGTCATGTGGTCCGCTTCGTGGGCTCGTCGTTCCGGCCCGTCGAATTCGTCCGCCAATGCCTCATCAACCTCGTGTTTCACAGTGGTCGACACCCCTCACATAGCAGGTCCAACTCGCCGGCGACACTCCCCATCCACGAGCCGGATCTGTCGTCCGCGTGCCCTATGTTGGGGCGTCCGGATCAACAACGAGGGGGCGCAAGGTGCACGACGACGCAGGGCTGCCCGTCGGCGAACTGCTGAAACTCAACCGCGACCTGCAAACCTCACCCACGGTCCGCCTGCTCTCGGCGACGTCGGCAGATCACTGCCGGCCAGTCGGCGGCATCTGCCCTCGACCACGCCGGTGGTGCTTGGGCCGAATGCGGATGCGGGTATGGGTCGACGGTGTGCACGAATGTCAGATCGCGAGCGTTGGACGCCCAGAGGTGAATGACCTGCCCGCACCCGTCGCAGCGGCCGCTCGCGAACCCGACGTCATTGCCGGCCGTTTGTCGGCCTAGGCGAATCCGCCCGCGACGGAGGCGTCGATCAACTCCCGGGCGCGGCCTTGGTAGAAGTCGAAATCCATCCAGCCCTCGGCATCGTCGGGCAATTGCGTGACATAGCTCCCCCAGTACATCTGCAGGTACGACCGCTCGTTGTCCTCCAGGTCCGCCGACTCCGTCCACGCGATGGCCCGTCGGGCGATCGCCGAGATGTGCGGGACCACGCTTCCCACGTTCGGCAGCCGAAGCGTTCGCGTGTCGATGCCGTAGAACTCGACGCCCTCGAAGGTGCATGCCGAGAAATCACAGTCGACGACGGCGTCCGGCTGGACCACCCATGGCCGTCGGGCGTCGTTGATCCGCGCATCGAACATGATGTCCTGCAGCTTGCCCGAGAACACGCATCGAATGAATGCCGACTCTCTGATCTGCTGATCCACCAAGGTGACGTTCTCAAAGACACAGTCGCGATAGGTGGCACCCGATAGGAAAGCGTCTTTTAGCTTGCCTTCTTGCCAGTGGCAAGCGACGTATTCCATGTCCCTGCCTTTATGGCTTGCGCCGCCGATGGAGGAGTCTCGAATATCGGAGCGGGCAAAATCGCAATTTGTATACCGATTCCCCCAATTACGCCAGTCACGTGTGGTCGCATCAGTAAATAGGCAATTCGTGATTTCCGACAGGAAGATTCGGAGGTGGTCGATCTCTGCGAAACTGAAGTCGATGGATTCCCAATGCACGCTGTGAAACTCTGGCGCCTTGTCGAGTGTGACGAACGTGTACTCGCGCTCATAACCCGCCGCTTGAACTTGCTTCTTGCCAATGCCGCCGAGGTTGGTGAATATCGGCAGTCCGCGCAGGTCCAGGCGCCCTTCGTGGGTACCGAACGCAACTTCGGCAAGGCGTTTCGGGTTCTTCCAGTTCTCGAGCGCCTCCTTGGCGTCGGCTGCGCGATCGGGCGTCCACCGTCGCCGTAATTCTTGTTTCAAACCCTTTGGCGTAGCCATGATCTATATCGCGTCCCACTCCAATATCTTGCCGATGCCCCAATTGGCGTAATCCTGTAAATGTTGATCGCCCATTCGCGTCGTCGTAATATCGTACCAGTCGGGGCCTCCAGGGCCGGGGTTGGTGACGACGATATCGGGGCCAGGAAGACCACGCGGCGTCACCGTCAGGTGCTGGTTGAGGAATGGATCGTTCAAGATTCTTTGCTTCATGTCCTTGTCGATCACGTTTCCCTTGACATTGCGATTCCATTTCGCGTAGTTGTCTGCCAATTGCCGACGTTGACCGGGGCCCGGTTTGATGATCTGGTTGTCGTAATCGTTCACGGACTTCTTCAGCAGATCCCTCAGAGCATTTTCGACCGCATCCTCGCCGACGCGTGAGGTGCCCGGTACGACCTTGGGGCCGGTCCTCAGCAGTATCGCGGCCAGCCTTCCGAGCAGTTCGACGAGCTTGCCGCCGACGGTCCTGACCAGGGCGATGAAGCCCTCGATGATCGTCTTCAGCCGGTTGCCCCACTCCACTAGGCGGCCGGCGATCGCTAGATTCGCCCACAACTCGCCACCGACCTCGGTAAGCAGCACGCCGCCGGCCTCCCACGCAGCAGCCTCGACGGCCATCTCCTCGAGCGCGGAGATCAGATCGGCGTGGGCGTCGTCGATGTGCTGGGCATAGTCGTTGCACGACTTGCCGAGATCGTCGCACGCCTTCGATACCGCGTCGAGGTCCTCGCCGATCGCTTTGATCCGCGCCGTCGCGATCGGTATTTCTGGCGAGTCTTGTTGACCGATCATCCCGGTGATCGCCACGACGTCGTTCTGGTGCCCGCCCAAGTCCCGCGACGCTGTCAGCCATGCCTCACCGACGCTGCGCAGTCGATCCTGGTGACCATTCGGCCACACGTGATTGACGAATTGCTCGACGAGACGCCAGATTTCGCCGATGAACCCGTCGGGACCGTCCTGGCCTCCAGCGCCGAGTACCGACGGACTGTTCGGCGGCCAGGAATCGTTGCCTTCGGGTTCGACGTAGGGATAGTCCTTGTGACCACCGCCGGGAGTGGAGTCCGCGTCAGCTTGAGCGTAGTTGTCCCCAGTGGTCCACAACAGCCCAGCTGCCGAAAAGCACGTGCCGGCAACGTTGTTGATCGCGGTCAACGCCTGAGGCGCGGCCTTGTCGTACCCGTCGGCGAATGCCTTGGCGGCATCGTCGGACGCAGACCCGGCCATGCCCGACTGGCCTGAGATCGCTGCCCCGATGCCGCCGCCCTTGAGTACCGCTGCGGCAAGCTGGACCATCTTGTCCGACGCGTTGCCGTATGCGTGCGGATCGACGTCATTGGCCATGGGCTAAGCCATTCCGTCCCACATGGCCTTACCTGCGGCGAACGCGCGGTCGTAGTTCTGGTGGGCCTTCCCGACGTCGGAGCGCAGTCGCTTGAGCGCCTCCGTCATCTCAGTGGTGCCCTGCTGCCACAACGCATGCGCCTGCGCCTGCTGCTCGGCGGCCGACCCCTCCCACGACAGGTGTAGGGCGTCGACCGACTGGGCGACCTGTTCGACCGTCGCGGTCACCTTCTTGCCGAACTGCTCCATCTGGTCGACGAGGTCCACTAGCGCGGCGAGGTCGACGGTGAAAGCCACGTCAGAGTCCCATCGCGTGTGCGAGCGCCTCGGAGCCACCCTCGTCGGTCTTCGTGTAGCGCGCTGCAGCCTCGTGCAGCGCGTCGGCCTCACGCCGTAGACCGGCCGTCACGTCGGTGAAGCCCTCACACCACTTCGCCCAGTCCTTGCGCATACCGTCAGCCGCCTGGCCGGTCCAGCTGGCGCCGATGACCTCGTCGACTGCCGCGCAAATGCGGTCGAACTCGACCTGCAGCGTTTGGGACGCGTCCTCGACCGACGCGGCCGTGGCTTTCACGGTCTCGGCATTCACCCGCAGATCGGACATACACCCACCCTAACCAGTGGTGGCTACGTGACCCGACGCCAAATTCACAGCGCCACAAGCATATTCACAGGTAACGCTCAGGTCGAGCGGTTCTTGGGAGAACGGGGCAGTCGATCGGGTGTGATGGACGCAGGATCGGCATCTGCATGAGCGTCGGCCAGCGGAGCCGACAGTCAGCAACAGCGTGGGGTCTCCCGGCTAAACACATGTTGAAGACGTTCACTGGCGGCGAACTCTTCGGAGGCTTCGCCAAGCACGATTTGGGATCGGTAGCGCCGCCCGCACCATCTACTGGGCTTCCCAGGTCGCACCCGCTCGCGGCGCGCAACCCATGGCCGGGCAACACGGAATGGCCTCGCTTGGGAAGATCGCCGTCAGCGCATTGCTGTCGGGCGGCCTCGCCTTAGCAGGACTCGGCGTAGCGGCAGGCACGGCGCACGCCGACGGGCCTTATCACTGGTGTCCCGGCGATCCGAAGAACATGCCCTACGTCCCGAACGGCGAGATCGACTGGGACTGGTCGATCTGCCATACCTGGTACCCCGCCGCCGGAAGTGACCTACCGTCAGCAGTGCCCGCCGATCGCCTTCATGTGCCCGTAGAGCATTAGCCGTCGGCGTGCGCCAGCTACACGGACTGCTGACCCAGTCAGCGACCACCTCGAAGTCACGTCAATGGTCAGCCATAACTACCGGCGGCGACGACCGCCGAACGCCTCATCAACCTCGTGTTTCACAGTGGTCGACACCCCTCACATAGCAGGTCCAACTCGCCGGCGACACTCCCCATCCACGAGCCGGATCTGTCGTCCGCGTGCCCTATGTTGGGGCGTCCGGATCAACAACGAGGGGGCGCAAGGTGCACGACGACGCAGGGCTGCCCGTCGGCGAACTGCTGAAACTCAACCGCGACCTGCAAACCTCACCCACGGTCCGCCTGCTCTCGGCGACGAACGTAGCCGTGTACGCCACCCTGATGGACCGCCACCTGGCCGACGGCTCCGTGCCCGAGACCGAGCTCGTCGTCCGGCTGGAACGCGACCTCGCCGACCTCGACGACGCCCAACCGGGCCTCGCGCTGATCAAGTCCTGGGCAGCCCAGGGCTGGCTGCACCGCATCGTCGACGCCCGCGCCGGCCACGACCAGAACGTCTGCTACCTCACCCAGGACGCCCGCCGCGCGCTGGACTTCCTTCGAGGAATGCGTCGTCAGGACACCATCGCTACCGGCGGCTCCATCCACGGCATCGCCTCGCGACTGCACCACGTCGCCGCCAAGGTCGACAACGACCCCGCCCGCATCCGCAAGCACATCGAGGCCGAAATCGCTTCTCTCCATGAGGAACTCGACCAACTGGAAGCAGGTCACCGCCCGCAACCCGACGTCACCGATTGCTACGACGAGGCCAACGCCATCGCCTTGCAGATGGAACGCCTCATCACCGACATCGGCCAGTACGGCGCCATGATCGAGCAAGCAACCGCGGCACTCGACGAGCCCATCGACACCAACCTCGAATACCGCGACCGCCAACGCCAGATGTACACCGACTATCAAGCAGCCTGGGACTCCCAGGGCCGCGACAGCCACCGTGCCTTCCTGCGCATGATCAACGACCCCGACCAGCGCGCCGAATTCGAGGCCGACGTCGCCGCCGTCGCCGAAGCCCTCCCCGGCCTCGACCCGGCCCTGCGCAAGGTGATGGCCGGATTCTTCGAGCTCGTCGGCCACCAGATCGACGAAGTGGAACGCATCCAGCAGCGCTGCGCCCAACGCGTCAAGCGATTCACCGCCTTCGGCACGATGGAGCAGAGCCGCGGCGTCGCCCGTCAACTCAACGAGGCGATCGGCGCCGCCCGCGCGCTACTCAAGTCGAGCCTCACCGATTCGCGCCTCGACATCGAGATCCCGCTTGCTCGTCATGCGATCAGTTCCGTTGGCGCCCTTAGCTTCAAGATCGGCGACCTGTCCAACCCGAAGCCCGCCGAGCACGCCGAAAGCCACCTCGACCTCGCGAGCTTCTCCGCGCTCACCACGCAGGTCGACGCCCCGGCGATGACGGACATGCTCAACGCCGCCATCACCAGGGGACCGGTGTCGCTGCCCGACGCCGTCGACATGCTCGACACCGCCTATCTCGGTCACGTCATCGTGCTGTGGTCGTGGGCGCTCAAGCAGCCCGAGGCGACAGACGTCGAAGCCGAGGATTCGGTGACCGTCCGCTTCCGCTCCCTCGACGACCGCGACCGCGAAATGGCCGTTCCCCGTTTGATGTTCACCGAACCGATCACCACCCTGGCCGGAGCCAACACATGACCACCGATGCCGACATCGACTTCTCCTCGCTTCCCCACGTCGACCAGACCGCGCGCCCACCGGCCCAACGCAAGCCGCGCTTCGACGGCGACGTCTCCGAGCTTCCCGACCGCGCCTGCTGGGCCCTCCAACATCTGCTCACCCGCCGCTACATCAGTGCCGAGGCCGACGCCGACGTCTACAGCTGGGTGCTCGAATACCGCAAGGATCTGTCCGTCCGACTTTCCGAACTCGACCTCATGCTGCGCATCATCGACGGCGCCGACGTCGCGTTCGTCGAGCAGGCACGCTACGAATCCGCAAGGAACATCAAGCTTTTGCGCCGCGAGCCGCTCGGCACCTACGACTCGATCCTGGCGCTGCACCTCGCCCAGATGATGCGGGCGTCCGCGGGGCTGGCCGTCGTCATCAGTCGCGACGAGATGCACGGTCTGTTCTCCGGCGTGCTCAACGACACCGACCGCGACACCGTCGCCTTCGCGGGCCGCATCGACGCCGCCATCGCCAGGCTCACCGGCCTGGAGATCCTGCGCAAGACCCGCGACGACGAGGACAGCTACACCATCAGCCCCGTCATCACCGCCATCATGACCGCCTCGGTGATCACCGAACTCGAGCAGCAATTCCAACAACTTCTCAACGGCGATGCCCCGAGCGACACCGAGGACGACGGCGACGACTGAGCCGTCGCGTCACCGAGCCATCGACTGAAGCCCTGATGACATTCCGATCCCGCTGACTCCAACCGCTGACAGCGGCGACCAGAGGCGGGCAGCATTTCAGAGTGACTCGCGTAATCCGCTTCAACGCCTTCGACATGAACTGTGTCGCCCACCAGTCCCCGGGCCTGTGGAAGCACCCCGCCGACCAGTCCTGGCGATACAAGGACCTGACGTACTGGACCGAACTCGCAAAGCTATTGGAGCGCGGGCGATTCGATGGTCTGTTCATCGCCGACGTGCTCGGTACCTACGACGTCTACGGCGCCAGCGACGAGGCCGCCGTCCGCCAGGCTGCGCAGGTCCCTGTCAACGATCCGCTGCTGCTCGTCTCGGCGATGGCCCTGGTGACCGAGCACCTCGGCTTCGGCATCACCACCGGCACCGGCTTCGAACACCCCTACCCCTTCGCCCGCCGCATCTCGACGCTCGACCACCTCACCAAGGGTCGCATCGGCTGGAACGTCGTGACCGGATACTTGCCCGCCGCGGCACGAAACATGGGGCAGACCGACCAGCCCGCACACGACGCCCGCTACGACCATGCCGACGAGTACCTCGAGGTGCTGTACAAGCTGTGGGAGGGCTCGTGGGAGGACGACGCCGTCATCCGCGACAAGGACCGCGGCGTGTTCACCGATCCCGACAAGGTGCACCACATCGGCCATCAGGGAGCGCATTTCAGCGTGCCGGGCATCCATCTGTCCGAGCCGTCGCCGCAGCGCACGCCGGTGATCTACCAGGCCGGCTCGTCACCGCGCGGGGTGCGCTTCGCGGCCGAGAACGCCGAGGCCATCTTCACCGCATCGCCGACGAAGGCCCTCCTGCGCGACACCGTCACCACCATCCGCCGCGAGCTCGAGATCGCCGGCCGTGACCCGTACGCCGTGAAGATCTTCAATCTGTCCACGGTGGTGACCGCCGCGACCGACGAGGAGGCGCACGCCAAGCACGCCGAGTACCTGTCCTATGGCGACCCCGAGGGCGCGCTGACGTTCATGTCCGGCTGGATGGGCGTCGACCTGGCCCGCTACGGGCTCGACGAGCCGGTCGGCAACGTCGACTCCAACGCGATCCTGTCGGCGGTCGCCGCGTTCCAGTCCGCCGACCCCGACGGCCGCGAGTGGGCGGTGCGCGACATCGCCGAGTGGGGCAAGATCGGTGGCATGGGTCCGCGCTTCGTGGGTTCCGGTGCGCACGTTGCCGATTCGCTGCAGGAATGGGTCGAGGAGACCGACGTCGATGGGTTCAACCTGGCCTACGCGATCACACCCGGCTCCTTCGAGGAGTTCGTCGACCACGTCGTGCCGGAGCTCACCGACCGCGGCGCGTACCAAAGTTCCTACACTCCAGGCACTTACCGCAACAAGCTGCTGGGCAAAGGCGACCGGCTACCCGACGACCACCGCGGCGCCCGGTACCGCGTCGGCGGTCCGCTGTCGACGATCGTCGAACGGCCCTCTACCCTGCCGTCGTCATCGTCGTCGGTGGCGCCGCAACCAACGAGCGGCCGCTAGGAGCGTCTGCTCGGCGGGTCAGGTGTAGAGCGTGACCGGTTGCACGTCACCGGTGAGAAAGTTTGCGCCGACCTCCAGCTTCTTGTAGTCGACGGGGTCGTGCAGCGAGTGCGTCCGGACGTTGCGCCAGTAGATGTCGAGCCCGACGTGGCTGCGTGCCGAGCTCGAGCCGGTGACCTCGAACACGCGGTGGGCGACGTCCAACGCCGTCTCGGTGGCGACGACCTTCGCCTTGGCGATGCCGATCTCGACCTCGGCGCGGTCGGCCGCGGTGACATCAGCCCCGCGCGCAATCGCCTTGTCGTAGCGCGTGTTCCAGCGGTCGGCCAGCGCCTCGACTGCCGCCGTGCGCGCGACCAGTTCGCCGAACACCCGCTGCACCAGGGGGTCTCGGGAGTAGTGCTCGACACCGCTCAGCAGCCAGGCCCCACGGCGCTCGAGGGTCAATCGGCGGGCGTGCTCCAGCGCACCTTCCGCGATGCCGAGGTAAAGGTTGACGAAGCCGAGTTGCACACCGGGAGTGACGAGCGTCGAATACGGTTCCTCCCCGACCTCGCCGAGCACGTCGCCGGGGGCGATCGCGACGTCGCGGTACTCGACGCTGCCGCTGGCGGAGAGCCTCTGCCCCAAGGCATCCCAGTCACCGGCGAACTCCACGCCGTCGCGGTCGTGGTCGACGACGGACGCCAGCACGCCGGCGCCGTCCGATGCCATCACCAACGTGACGTCGCCCGTCGACGCACCGGTCGCAAACCGCTTGCGACCGTTCAGCCGGTACCCGTCGCCGTCGGGCGTCAGCACCAGGTCGGGGTCGACGGGATTGACTGCGTCGCCCCACAGCCAGCTGCCCGCGGCCGAGCTCTGGAACCAGTGCTCCCACCGCGAGGCGTTGCCGAAGAAGACGATGCTGGCCTGGTTGACGTAGTGGTAGCTGAGCAACTGCCCGATGGACCCGTCGTACCGGGCGAGTGTCCGCACCGCGCGCAGAGCCGTCGACCAGTGCCCGCCATGGCCGCCGAACTCGGTGGGGATCAGCAGGTCGGCCAGCCCGGAGTCCTTGAGCAGTTTGAGCTCCGCCTCGGGCTCCTGGTTGGCGCGGTCGCGGGCCAGCGCGTCGCGGGCCAGCAGGCGGCCGATCTCGTCGGCGATCGCGTCCCAGCGTTCGGTCTCGGCGTCGGTGGGCAGGGTCGTCCAGGGCGTACGTGGCACCGCCACACCCTATGGTCCCCGGCTGCGGAGGCATCGAGTTCGATTCTGCGCGAGTCAAAGCCGCGCCACACGGTCACGTCGATGGTTGAATCGGAGGTCGTGACGGAAACGCTTGCCAGAGATAGTGTCCACCACGCCCGCGAGCACTTCGCGCCGGTGTTCGCCGACATCGCCGCGGGAGCACGAGACCGCGAAGTCGACCGCGTATTGCCGGTCGACGCGGTGGAGGCGTTGAAGCGAACGGGCTTTGGTGCGCTGCGGGTGCCGGTCGAGTTCGGCGGGTGGGGGCTGGACTGGACTGCTATCACGGCGCTGTGGATCGACCTGGCCGCCTCCGACGCCAACCTGACGCAGGCGCTGCGCGGGCACTTCACGTTCGCCGAGGACGTGCTGTTCCGTTATCGGGCGGGCGAGCCGGTGCACCGGTGGTTCGAGCGGCTCGTCGCTGGGGATCTCGTCGGCAACGCATGGACCGAGACGGGCACGACGACCATCGACCGGGTGCAGACCGAAGTACGCAGCGTCGACGGTCGGCTGGTGGTCGACGGCCGCAAGTACTACACGACGGGCACCATCTTCGCCGAGTGGGCCGACGTCTATGCGCGGTTCGGCGAGGACCCGGTGATCGTGCTGGTCGACACGCGGCAGCCGGGGGTGTCGGTGCATGACGACTGGGACGGCTTCGGACAGCGCGGCACGGGCACCGGCACGACGGAGTTCCACGAGGCCAGCGTCGACGACCTGGTGCCGTTCGGAAACCGGCACCCATATCAGACGGCGCTGTACCAGCTGAACCATTTGGCCTCGCTGGCGGGCATCACCCGCGCGGTGCTGACCGACGTCACCCGCGAAGTGCAGGAGCGGGAGCGAAACTTCAGCCACGCCAACGCCTCCCGCGTGCGCGACGACCCGCAGGTGCTCGCCCGTGTCGGGGAGATCTGGGCGTCGGCATATGCGACGGAGGCACTGGCGCTGAAGGTGGCAGAGGCGATCGACGCGGCAGCGGCCGTCGATCCGAACGACGCCGATGGGCTCCAAACCGCCAGTGAACGCGCCGAACTCGAGTCTTCCGCCGCGCAGGTGACGGCGTCGCAGCTGGCGATCGACGCGGCGTCGAACCTGTTTGACACGCTGGGGGCTTCGGCGGTGTCGACGGCCCGCGCCCTGGACCGGCATTGGCGCAATGCGCGCACGGTGGCATCGCACAACCCGCGGATCTTCAAGGCCAAGGTGCTGGGCGCTTACCAGGTGAACGGGACGCCCCCGCCGTACGCGTGGGGGATCGGCCGAACGGAGCGGACCGAGCGCTAACCTTTCTCGCGCGAGCAGACGCAAAGTGCCCTGGAATAGGCTATTTCAGGGCACTTTGCGTCTGCTCGCCGGGTTGGGTGACCGCCCGGGTTAGTTGAGCCGCCTTCCCGAGTCCGCGTCGAACAGGTGGACGTGGTCGGGTCGCACGTCAACACTCACCGCGTCGCCGGGGGCCGGAGTCTTGTCCCATGACGCGACGGTGGCGGCCTCCACGACGGCCGTCATTCGGTGCGCACCCAGCTTGACGATGAACACGTACCGCGGGCCGAGGAGCTCGACGATCTCGATGGAGCCGTCTCCGTGTGCTGACGGCGTGACGAGCACGTCCTCGGGCCGCACCCCCAGCGTGACGGCGCCGTGATCGCCAGGCACGGCAAACCTCGTCCCGTCACCCTCGAACTGACCGCCGCGCAGCGTACCGCCGATGAGATTCACACTGGGCGAACCGATGAAGCCGGCGACGAACGTGTTGGCCGGGCGGCGGTAGAGCTCCTCGGGCGTACCCACCTGAGCGATGGTTCCTGCGTCGAGCACCACGAGTTGGTCGGCGATCGTCATCGCCTCCTCCTGGTCGTGGGTGACGTACAGCGCGGTGATGCCCGAATCCTGTTGCAGCCGACGGATTTCGGTGCGCAGCTCGACGCGCAGCTTCGCGTCGAGGTTGCTCAGCGGCTCGTCGAAGAGGAACACCGCCGGCGTGCGGACCAACGCGCGGGCGATGGCGACGCGCTGCTGCTGGCCGCCCGATAGTTGCCTCGGCTTGCGGTCGAGCAGCGCCGTGATGCCGACCCGCTCGGCGGCCTCTCCGGCGCGCGTGGCCGCTTCGGCCTTGCCGACGCCGTTGTTGCGCAACGGAAACGCGATGTTTCCCGCGACGGACAGATGTGGATACAGCGCGTAGTTCTGGAAGACCATCGCGACGTCGCGTTGGCGTGGGTTCTCGCGGGTAACGTCGCGGCCGCCGATGGAGACCGTGCCTGCGTCCGCGGTTTCGAGTCCGGCGACGATGCGCAGCGTGGTGGACTTCCCGCAGCCGGACGGGCCAACGAGTACGGTCAGCGACCCGTCGGGCAGCGTCAAACTCAAGTCGTCGACGACTGCGTTGTCGCCGTAACGCTTGGTGAGACCGGCGAGTTCGACGTGGCTCATTTGGTAGCTCCGGCGGTCAGGCCGCCGACGAGGTAGCGCTGGGCTGCGAGGGCGAGCACGTAGACAGGGGCAACGCCGAGCAGTCCGGCGGCGGCCTGCTGACCGAACTGGACGTTGCGGTCGCCCTGGAACAGGGACAGGCCCACGGTCAAGGTCTGGCTCTCCTTCGTCACGGCGAGGTAGACGGCGAACAGGAAGTCGTTGTAGGACAGGAAGAATGCGACCAAGAGCGCGGCGACGATGCCCGGCCAGAGCAGTGGCAGGATCACCTTGCGGAAGGTGGCGGCGACGGACAGCCCGTCGATGATGGCGGCCTCGTCGAGCTCGATGGGGATGCGGCGGACGAACCCGTCGAGCAGCCACGCGGCGACCGGGACGGTGGCGATGCCGTTGATTACCACGAGCCCGACGACGGAGTTGGTCAGGCCGACGTAGCGCAGCAGGAAGAACAGCGGGATGATCGCGACGATCGGCGGGGCACAGTAACTGGCCAGCAGCACGGTGAGCAGACGTTCACCGTGGACGTGACGGGCGGTGAAATACGCTGCGGGCGTGGCGATCACGACGGCGAGCAGTGCCGCGCCGACGGCCGACATCCAGGAGTTGGCGAGCATGGTGCCGAGCTCGATGGTGCCGAAGACCTTCACGAAGTTGTCGAAGGTGAACACGCTGGGCAGCAGGCTGGAGTTGAGCACGTCGCCGGCTGGGCGCAGCGCCAGCGACAGCAGATACGCGATCGGGAGTAGCGCAAGGACCGCGGCCAGGCCGAGCGACAGCCGCGTCTTCACGCGTCGGCCTTGAGCGCGCGGGCGCGCAGCGTGGTGACGACGGTGGCGACGGCGCCGACGACCAGTCCGAAGACCAGCGTCTGGGCGGCGGCGGTACCCATGTCGAAGCTGCCGCGCAGGCCGGTCTGGTAGATGACGTACGGAGACAGGCTCGTCGCGAATCCCGGTCCCCCCGCGGTGATGACGACGAGCAGGTCGAACACCTTGTAGCCAATGACCAGTTCGAGCACGACGACGGCCCAGATGGTCGGGGCGATGGCGGGCCACGTCACGGTGGTGAAGGTGCGCCAGGGTTTGGCGCCGTCTATGCATGCGGACTCGAGCAGTTCGGGCCGGACGACGCCGAGTGCGGCGAAGGCGATCAAGGTCGCGAACGGTGTCCACTGCCAGACGTGGATGACCAGCAGTACGACGAACGCGCCGACCCCCGAGCCAAGCGGGTTGAAACCCTCCAACCCAATGGCCTTGAACACATTCGCCAACCCCCCGCCGACTGGGGCAAGCAGCAGCTTCCACGCCACGCCGACGAGAACCGGCGCGGTGACGAGCGGCAGCAGGAAGAGCGCGCCGATGACGCCGAATCCGCTGCCGCGGTGGCGAAGTAGCAGCGCGAGGCCGAGCCCGAGCAGGGTGGTGACGATGGCAGCGACGACCGCGAACGCCGTCGACTTGGCTAGTGACGGCGTGAACGCGGGCGACGCAAACGCCGTCGCGAAGTTGTCGTGACCGGTGAAGCGGTTGAGCGGTTTGGCCAGCGACGACTTGGTGAGAGCTAGCGCGACGAGGTAGATCGTCGGGTAGACGAGGAACAGCGCCAGCCCAGCGATGGCTGGGGCCGCCAGCCATCGTGGGACGTGGCGGGTCATGCCAGGGCCTTGTCCCAACTGCTCTGGGCGTTCTCCAGGGACTGCTGCACGGTCTGGTTGCCGTTGATGGCGAGCGCAAGCTGATCGACCAAGCCCTGCAACAGTTGTGGCGCGCCAGCCTCCTTCGGCCAGACGAGCGGGTCACCGTTGAGGCCCTCGCGGATTGGGCCGACGGCCTTGGTGACGACCTTGGCGTAGCCATCGGAGTTGAGCACCTCGCCGCGGGCGGGGTCGATGCCCGCGCCGGCTGTCGAGGACACGAGCAAGTTCTGCGGCGCGGCGGTGGCCCAGGCGATGAACGCGGCAGCGGCGTCCTGGTTCTTGGTGGCCGTCGAGATGCCGAGCCCGAAGCCGGCGTCGAGTGCGGTGCGTGGGGTCATGTTCGAGCCGCCGACGGGCAGCGACACCGCACCCCAGCGGCCTGCGATCTTGGAGGCGGTCGGGTCCTCGGCGCGCAGGGCCATGTCGGTCCAGGTGTCGAGCAGCGCGCCCTGGCCGGTGAGGAAGGCGGTGTTGGCCTGGTCGAAGCCGATCTGCAGCGGCGTGGGCAGCGCGGAGGGCGCCACCTTGACGAGGTGGTTGAGCGCGGCGACCGACGCGTCGGACGTCAGTTGCGGCTTGCCGTCGGACCCGATCAGGTTGCCGCCGTAGCCCGTGAGCCGGTTGATGAAAGAGCAGCCAAGGATCATCGGAACCTGTTGGCCCGACACGATCGCGCCGTACGCGGAACCCTTGGCGTCAGTGGTGATCTTGGCGGAGATCTCGTCGTAGTCGTCCCACGTCTTCGGTGGCGCGACCTTGTACTTCTCGAGCAGCTCGGCGTTGTAGAAGAGGATGTGAATGTCGCCGTCGTACGGCAGGCCGTAGCGCTTGCCGTCGAGCAGGGTGTAGGGGTCGTAGATCGACTTGAGGTACCCGCTGGTGTTCAGCTGGCTGCCGTTGGCGTCGATCCACTCGGTGACGTCGGTGAGCGCGCCCGCGTCGACGAGGTCACCCAGGCCGAAGTAGAAGTAGTCGAAGACGTCGAATTCACCTGTGCCGCTTTGCACGTCGAGGATCTGCTTGCTCGTCAGCTGATCGTACGGCGCGGCGGTGACCTCCAGCACGCCGCCGGTGGCCGCCTTCCACTTCGGCGCGAGCACGTCGCGGAAGGACGTGACGTGCGGCTGGTTGACGAGCAGCTTGAGGGTGACGCCGTCGAACTTGCCCGTCGTCGGGGCGGTGGACGGGAGCGCGGCGGTACTGCCGGAAGAGCCGCATGCGGCCAGCACGGGCGCGAAAGCCGCAGCGCCACCGGCGAGTCCGAGCAACTGCAGCGCACGACGACGGGTGAGGACGGGGGTAGTCACGTAAGCGGACGATATGCGGCGAACGGCGGTGGGGCGATGGATTTACTCGTGACGATTGTGGCTCAGACCGTTCGGCGACTAGACGCAGAAGGCCCTGAAGTGTCCGAATGGGCGACCCTTTCCGTCTGCTCGCGGAAGATCACGGAAGATCACGGCGTAGCCCTGCACGAGATCCTCCACTAGCCCTTAGCAGCGCGGGATGGGTAGGCGCCACGACTGCGCCATGGTTTCGATCAGCGTGGTGTCAACTCGATTGATTCAACGTGAGCGCAACGGTTTTCGCAGACCGTTGTTCTTGCGACGGTGGACGCGACGGCGATGACGCCTGCCTACTCCACTTTCTCGAGGACACTTCGCTTCCCATGATCGAGCTGACTGACCTGACCAAGACCTATGGCCACGGTAACGAACGCACTGTGGTGCTGGACCGGATCAACTTCCGCGTCGAGGCTGGGGAGATCCTCGCCGTCGTCGGCCCCAGCGGCGCAGGCAAGAGCACGCTCGCGCAGTGCGTCAACCTGCTGACGTTGCCGACGTCGGGGTCCGTCGTGGTCAACGGGGATGACCTCACGACGTTGTCGTCCAAGGCGCTTCGTGTCGCGCGCCGTAGAATTGGCACCGTATTCCAGTCGGCGGGCCTGTTCGAGCGGCGCACCGCAGCCGAAAACGTCGCGCTGCCACTGGAATACCTCGGCGTCACCGGCGCGGAAACACGCAGTCGCGTCGCAGAACTGCTCGACCGCGTGGGACTGACCGAGCGGGCCAACCACTATCCGTTCCAGCTGTCGGGCGGTCAGCGGCAGCGGGTTGGCATCGCCCGTGCGCTTGCCCTGCGACCGTCGGTGCTGCTGTCCGACGAGGCGACCGCGGGGCTGGATCCCACGACCACGTCCTCGGTGGTGGCGCTGCTGCGCGAATTGCGTGATGACCTGAACCTGTCGATCGTGTTCATCACCCACGAGATGGACACCGTGCTGAAGATCGCGGACTCGGTGGCCAGGCTCGATCACGGCAGCATCGCCGAATCCGGCCGCCTGGTTGACCTTCTCACCGACCCCGACTCGTCGCTGGGTGCCGAGTTGCGTCCGCAGGGTGTGGCTGCTGGCGCGGCGACGGGCCAGAAGGTCTGGCACGTGGTGTACGACGCGCCCGACGTGCCGTCGGATTGGATCGCGAAGGCGTCGACGGATCTCGGTGCGCCGCTGGCTGTGCTGGGCGCGTCGGTGCAGCTGGTCGGCGGTGTGACGGTTGGCGCTGCGGCGCTGGGCATTCCGGATCGACTGAGCTCGCGCGTGCCCGACGTGCTGAAGCGTTACGGGCTGGCCACCACCAGCGTGCACGCGAACCCGGAGCTGGAGGTGGTCGCGTGACCGAGACGGTGCTTGCCAACGCGAAGGTCGCGGTCAACGAGCTGCCGGGGCTGCTGTTTCCCGCCCTGCTGGACACGTTGATCATGGTCGGGATCGTCATGACCATCGTGGTGCTGATCGGCGTGCCGCTGGGTGCGACGGTGCACAACCTGGCACCGGGTGGGCTATTCGAAAACCCCGGTCTGCACACGGTTTTGAGCTGGATCATCAGCATCGGGCGGTCGCTGCCGTTTCTCATCCTGATGGCCGCGATCATGCCGTTCACCCGGTTGATCACCGGCACCAACATCGGCATCGCCGCGGCGGTGGTGCCGATGACGTTGGCGGGCACGGCATTCTTCACCAGAATCGTGGAGAACTCGCTGCGTTCGGTGCCGCCGTCGGTGGTGCAGGTCGCCCGCGCGTCGGGTGGCTCGCGGTTGCAGATCATCCGCACGGCGCAACTCGCCGAGGCGGTGCCGTCGATCATCGGCGGCCTGACCATCAACGTGATCGCGATGATCGAGTACTCCGCGATCGCAGGCACCATCGGCGCGGGCGGAATCGGTTACGTCGCAGTCACCTACGGCTACCAGCGCTTCGATCAGGGCGTGATGCTCGCGACGATCGTCATCCTGGTCATCACCGTCGCCCTGGTTCAGCTGACCGGCGACGCTCTCGTTCGCTTCACCACACCGCGCAGCCGCATCGGCACTGGCGCGGTCCGTTCATTGCGCAGACGCGCAGTCACCGCATAGGGAGAAATCGCATGGCAACCACTACCACTGTCGAGGGCACCGACGACCACGGCTTCGAGTTGAAACGCAGGCCCAAGTGGATCTGGATCGTGCTGAGCCTCGTCGTCGTCGTGGCCTTGGTCGTTGGCGTTCGGCTGATCTTCTTCGGAAAGACGCAGTCGGCCAATGAGATCCCTGGCGCGACGCTGGTGATCGCGACCAACGAGGGCAATTCGGCCGAGCAGGCGCTGATCGAGTACATCGCCAAGGAGGTCGCGCCCAAGCACGGGATCACGGTGGCGTTCCGCGGGTTGTCGGACAGCAACACGATCAACCGCGCGGTGAGCGACGGCGAGGTGGCCGGGACGATCTATCAGCACAAGCTGTGGCTCGGTCAGGTGCTCGAGGCCAACCCCGACTTCCGCGAGGAGGCGGCGACGCCGGTGTTCCGGTGGGGCTTCGGGATCTGGTCGGACAAGTACAAGGATCCGTCAGACCTTCCGGATGGGGCGAACGTCTCGTTGTACTCCGACCCGGCCAACGAGGCGCAGGGCCTGTGGCTGCTGGAGCGGGCGGGGCTGATCACGCTCAAGCCGGGCGTGGACAAGTGGACGGCGACGGATAAGGACATCGCGGGCAACCCGAAGCACTTGAAGTTCACGCTGCTGGACTTCGCGGCGCAGTCGCGGTCGCTGCCGGATCTCGATGCGGCAGTGGGCTATACGGAGTACTACCTGGCGGCCAAGGTGCCGATCAGCCAGCAGATCTTCGCACCGCCGGCACCAGACGAGTTCGCCGGACAGCTGACGATCGGAAGCAAGTGGGCTGACACCGAGAACATCAAGAAATTGGTGGAGACGTTCAAAGACCCAGCCGTGCAACAGTTCCTGGCCAACGACCCGAGCGTGAAGAACATTCTGCTGCCCTTGTGAGGGGACGACTCGTGAGGGGATGAGTGGGGCGCATGGCGACTGCCAGCCCGGCTGGCAGTCGCCAACTCACGGCAGGGAGAACGACTGAAGTCGTCACCAGATTCGGCGTTCTTGGGATCGGTAGCACCCTGCTTGCCGTCTACTGGAGCCAACACGTCGCGAGTCGCGACGCCTTATTACGGAAGGCTCCAGCCATGATCAACATTCGGAAGGCGGCCGTCAGCGCGTTGCTGTCGAGCGGACTCGCCTTAGCGGGACTCGGCGTAGCGGCAGGCACGGCGCACGCCGACGGGCCTTATCACTGGTGTCCCGGCAATCCGAAGAACATGCCGTACGTGCCGAACGGTGACATCGATTGGGACTGGTCGATCTGCCATACCTGGTACCCCGCCGCCTACGGGACGGGCAACGTCACGATGCAGGGCAGGCCCACCTCGATCTGGGACGGCGACAACCCGCCGCCGGAAGTGACCTACCGTCAGCAGTGCCCGCCGATCGCCTTCATGTGCCCGTAGGCGAATGTCGACCCATTGTCTGTCGGAGCATCGCGGGGCGGCTCGGCCGAAATTCACTCGCTTGGCGGTACTCGATGGCGACTAGGGCGTTGTCGATGTGGCTACACGACGTCCAGATCGCACGCCTTAGCGAACCGAGCCCGTTTAGGCTGCGGCTAGATTTCACCGACGAGGCGCTTGACGTCTTCGGTGAAGGGAAGCCGTGTGCTCTCGCTGGGACCTTGATTCTCGGTACAGGGGCACCGGCCACGTCATCAATGGGAAGACCTCGGTTGATTCGGTCGACGTCGAGGACCTTGTCAGTGAGGCGTCGTCGTGGGGGACATCCCAGCGTCGCGCACGTGCCGCCGTAGGGGCATGCATGGAGCGAATACACGAAGCCGTTTGCCAAGTCCCGCTGCCGTCCGGCGCCGAACATGTCAAGCCCAATCTCGAGAACCTGTGGACAAGGCGGTCTTGGCGGTAGCGGTCCAAATGGGTCGCCGTCCCGCACCTCATCTACCTCGTGCTTCACACTGATCGACACCCCTCCCATAGCAGTTTCCAACTCGCCGCCGACACTCCCCCTGCGCGCTTCGGATCTGTCGTCCCCGTGCCCTATGTTGGGGCGTCCGACGAAGGAAAAGGGGGCCGACGATGACCGAACAGTTCCACCTGTCGCGGCTGCAGGTCATCAACTGGGGCGTGTTCGACGGCTACCACTCCATCCCCTTCAGCTCGGGCGGCGCGCTCATCGCGGGCGCCTCGGGCAGCGGCAAGTCCTCCCTGCTCGACGCCATCTCTCTCGGCTTCCTCCCGTTCAACCGCCGCAACTTCAACGCCTCCGGCGACAACACCGCGGCGGGCTCCAGCGCAGGCCGCCGCACCGTCGACAAGTACGTCCGCGGCGCATGGGGCCAGCGCAGCGACGGCAGCACCAGCCGCGTGATGTACCTACGCGGCGACGGCACCGCGTGGTCGGCGATCGCGGTCACCTACGCCTCCAACACAGGGCGCACCGTCACCGGTCTCGTGCTCAAGTGGCTCACCGGCGAATCCCGCAACGACTCGTCGAGCCGCTTCGTCCTCGGCGACGGCGACCTCGACATCGAGGACGTCTGCAACCGTTGGGCGGCAGGCAGATTCGACAGCGGCGTGTTCAAAGCGGATTGGCGCTTCACCACCAAGGTCGAATCGCAGTACCTGGCTCAGCTGTATGCCACCATAGGCATCCGCGCGTCCGACGCCGCCCAGCAGTTGCTCGGCAAGGCCAAGTCGCTGAAAAGCGTTGGTGGACTTGAGCAATTCGTCCGCGAGTTCATGCTCGACGAGCCCGACAGCCTGGCCCGTCTACCCGAGGCGCTCAAGCAGATCGACCCGCTGGTCGAGGCTCGCGAGCTGTTGGCCGTCGTGCAGAAGAAGCGCAAGATCCTCGGCGACATCGAGGCCATCCAGCAGCGCTACGCCTCGGAGTCGTCCGACCTCGGCATCATCGACCTGGTCGACGCGCCGATGGTGCGGGCGTTCACCGACCACGTCCGCATTGAGCAGATCCCGGCTCAAATCGCGGGGCTGGACGGCACCATCGCCCAACTGGAGAACGAGTACGAGGACGTCACCCGTAGCCTGAATCTGGCGAAGGCCGAGGCGGATTCGCTCAACGCGCAGATCAGCGGCTCGAGCGCCAACATCGCGCCGCTGCAGTCGCAGGTGACCGCCGCCGAGACCGAGGCCGAGCAGATCGAACGCCGTCGCGCCGCCTACGAGGACGTGCTCACTGCGCACGAGATCGAGCTCCCCGAGACCGCCGACGAGTTCTGGAACCTCCGCGAGGAGCTACAGGCGCAGGCGACCGCGCTACTCGCGAAGGTCGAACGCAACCGCGAAGCGTCTACCGACGCGGAGTACGCGCAGAAGTCGGCCCGCATCGCCCGCGACGACGCCGCCAAGGAACTCAAGCGCGTCGAGCACGTCGGCTCCGCGCTGCCGGAGTTCGCGCTCGCGATGCGCGACCACATCTGCGCCGCCGTCGGTGCCGACCCCGCCGCACTCCCCTACGTCGCCGAGCTCATGGACCTGCGATCCGATCAGACGCGCTGGCGCCTTGCCGTCGAGAAGGTGCTGCGCGGCGCGGGCTTGCGACTGCTCGTCCCCGATCAGCATTGGGATAAGGTGCTGCGGTTGGTCAACGAGACCGACATGCGTGGCCGGCTGCAACTGCACCACGTCAGCGCGAAGCTACTCGGCGCCGAGCCCGTGGACCCCGAGCCGAATACGTTGGCGGGCAAGCTGTTCGCGGTGGACCCGAAGCATCCCTGCGCCGCCGAGGCCGTCGACGTCATCACCCACGCGGGCGACCACGTGTGCGTCGACACCCCCGACGTGTTCGCACGGTTCCGCCGCGCCGTCACCGACACGGGGCTGTACAAGGAGTCCGACCGGCTCGCGATCAAGGACGACCGATCGCCCGTCAAGCAGTCGGAATACCTGTACCAGGGCGATGTTTCGGCGAAGATCAATGCGCTGACGCTAGAGCTCGCCGCCGCCGAGGAGGCCTACCAGAAGGCCCGCCACAAGGCCGACGAGATCGCCGCGCAGCGCCAGCAGTGGCGTGACCGCGCCGCGGCGTGCAAGGCAATCTGCGAGCAGTACCCGCAGTGGAGCCAGATCGACACCGAGACCGCCGACGGACACGCAGAGCGCCTGCGGGAGCAGTACGAGTTGCTGCTCGCCGACAATCCCGACATCGAGGCACTCAACGCCCGCGCCGACGAATGCTGGTCGCAGATCCAGAGATTCATGACCCGACGCGGTGCGACGCAGACCCGTCGCGACGGCCTCGACGAGCGGCGGACCCGGCTGCTCGACCTTCAGGAGCGGCTGTCGCCGGCGTTCGTCTCCGAGCCGCTGACCGAGCTGCTGCACCGCTACGCCTCGGCGCTGCCCGTCAGCCTAGAGCTGCTCGACCCCGAGCCGCACCGCGAGGCGTTGTTCACCGCGATCAAGAAGGAACGCGAGCAGCTGCGCGAGAGTCGCCGTCGCTCCTACGACGAGCTGGCCCGCATACTCAACACGTTCGACACCAGCTTCCCCGATGCGATCCCGAACGACTCCGATGACTTCGACGAGCGCGTGCACGACTACGTCACCCTGTGCCGACACATCGACGAGCGCGAGCTGCCCGAGGCCTACGAGCGGATGATGCGCCTCGTCACCGAGCAGGCGCCCGACGCAATCCTCACGCTGCACCGCGTCGCCGAACAGGAGACGCGCCGCATCGCCGAGCAAATCGAACGGGTCAACACGGGGCTCGGCGCCGTCGAGTTCAACCGCGGCACCCGGCTGACGCTGCGGGCCACGCCGCGCCACCTGCCCGCGGTGAGCGAGCTGACCGAGATCGTGCGGTCCATCTCGCGGCGCATCGCCGAGGTTGGGCTTGGCGACAAGCAGGCGATCCTCGACCAGTACGCCGACATCCTGCGGCTGCGCAACCGGCTGGCGTCGACCGCACCGGAGGACAAGGCGTGGACGCGCGACGCGCTCGACGTACGCAACCGGTTCACGTTCGATTGCGCCGAGTGGGACGTCAGCAGCGACGAGCTGATCCGCACGCACAGCAACGCGGGCGACAACTCCGGCGGCGAGCAGGAGAAGCTGATGGCGTTTTGCCTCGCGGGCGCACTGAGCTTCAACCTGGCAAGCCCCGAAAGTTCGGACAACACACCGGTTTTCGCGCAGTTGATGCTCGACGAGGCGTTCTCGAAGTCGGACCCGCAGTTCGCCCAGCAGGCGCTGTCGGCGTTCCGCAAGTTCGGCTTCCAGCTGGTGATCGTAGCCACGGTGCAGAACGCCACCACCATCCAGCCCTACATCGACAGCGTCGTCATGGTGTCCAAGACGGAGGCGACCGGACGCAATGCCCGACCCGTCGCGACGGTAGCGACCAGGACGATCTCGGAGTTCACCTCGCTGCGCAAGGAGATGCGCGCAAGCGCGAAGGAGCGGGTGCCTGCGGGGGTGTAGGCCCCAGCCGCCGACGTCGTCACCGTCGCGACGGCGGGAAACCCCTCCTTCACGGTTCGCATGAAGGCGAGCACGCCGTCGTTCATATCGATCCGTAGTGCACGATCGCTGGCTACGATCACGAAAAAGCCAGATCGAGGAGCATCGACATGGCCGTCCCGAACCGGCCGCGGGGCCGCGACTCCGTCGACCACGACATCGACATCGACATCGACATCGACGGCCAGAGGTTGCCTGACGAGCAACCGGTCGAGCTGCGGCGAGCCGCTCCCATTGGGTTCAACGTCCTGCGAAATCCGAATCCGCACATAGGGTTTGGCGGCACGGGCGCTCACTACCGTGTCGGCGCCCATCCCACACCCGTTTCCGAGCCCATGCACCTGCGGTCGAGCTTCATCACCGGCATCAAGCACTGGGAGGTGGAATACCGTTGAACCACGGGCCATTTGGACTGCCGCCGATGGTGTTCAGCATCGGATTTCTGGCGCTTTTCGGCGGCGGAAGCATACTGCTCAGCCTGTTGATGAGTCGTCGCGGCAGCTATAGACGCATGCTGGCCGCGACCGCGGCGAGTTACGAGGCGCAACAGCTGCCAGGGGCCCAGCCGTGGGGAGACCTCGTCGGAACATGGCGCTTCACGTCGGCGGCCAGGTGGGTCGGGGTGGTCTGCGGTGTGGTACTCGGCTTCGGAGCCATCAGCATTCCTTTTTCCATGGTCGCGCAACCGGCGCTCTTCGAAGGCGAAGACAGATCAGAGGCGGCTCTCTACGCCGTCGTATCGGCGGCTGTGGGCCTATCGGTGATCGTCTACTTCCTCTGGCGTCCGACGCGCGCGGCCCAGCGGTGCACCGTGGGCCGGAACCTCTTCATCACCCTTGGCCGTCGCGATCGAGAGATTCCATTGGACTTCCGTCAGTATCGCTACGTCCGGATGCACGTCAGCCAATCCCGATACGGCAGTACCCGTCCGAGCATGTTGGTCTTCGATCGCGATTCGCCACCTGGCATCGGCACCTTGTTGAGCAGCATCCTGTTTCCGCGGTTCGACGAAGGACGCATCGTGCTGTTCCTCATGAGTTGGACGACTGACGAGGGCGTTCGCATCGCGTACAACCGGGTCGACGACTTCTTCATCGACACATGCAGGCGCGCCGGGTACGAGCCACACTTCAGGCGGACGTGGTTCACATCAGGTCGTCCCGGCTGGGACGTCACTCCGCAGTGATCGCTGGCGCGGCAGCACGTGACCTGCAGGGGTATGAGGCCACGCTCACGGGCGGCACGAGTAGTGCAACCCAGCAAGTGCGGGTAAAACGGAGACATGCGCAGCGGACAACTCGCATTGCACCGATTCCTCTCCTGCGCGGCTGCGCTCTTGCTCAGCTGCACCACCGTGTTCAGCGTCCCGGCGCCATCGGCATCCGCGCAGCCCTGCTCGGACGTCGAGGTGGTGTTCGCACGCGGCACCGGTGAACCGCCCGGCGTCGGAGGAATCGGGCAGGGGTACGTCGACGCGCTGCGCGCGAAGCTCGGGGCCAAGTCGCTCGGCGTCTATCCCGTCAACTACCAAGCCAGCGGCGACTTCGCCGACGGCATCCAATTCGCCTTGACGGTCATCGATGGCGTCAGGGACGCTAGCAACCTCATCGAAGCGGTCGCCGCCGAATGCCCCTCCACCAGAATCGTTTTGGGTGGCTTCTCCCAGGGTGCGGCCCTCGCGGGCTACACCACGGCGGCCGTGGTACCGCCCGAGATACCTGCCTTCATCGCCCCAGCTCCGATGCCACCCGAGATCGCCGATCACGTCGCCGCGGTGGTCCTGTTCGGCAAGCCGTCCAACCAGTTCCTCGCCGACGCGGGCGCGCCCGCGATCGTCATCGGTCCGCTGTACGTGCCGAAGACCATCGACCAGTGCGCCGCCGGTGACACGATCTGCAACGGTGCCCCTCCAGGGCCGCCGACTGGCGCACACGGCTCCTATGTCGCGGACGGCATGGTGAACAAAGCCGCGGCCTTCACCGTCGGCCACCTCTGAGGACCCAGCCTGCGAACGCTGCAAATGCCACGGGCCACGCTCCGTAGGTAGTGATCTTCCAGCGTTCCGTGATGCAGCATTCAAGTACTGAGTCCGGCTCCGCCCTCGCCTCCGACGCTGGCTCACGTCCCTACGAGGAGGCGCCGTAGCTCTCGGCAAGGGCAAGTTCGTCGACAAGGAGGCAGGGGAACCTCTCGTCCAACCTCGGATGTGAGGGACGATGGCCGGATGGGCCTGTTCAACCGGAAACGCCGCGATGCGCCTCCCCCGCCGACCTACGCACAACAGCTCGCCGAGTACGCGACGGCGGGCTCCCCCGCGTTGACCGCGCGGTCGGACTTCGTCAAGAAGAGCGCGTGCACCCAGTGCGGCGGCACCAAGCAGTTGCCGTCCGTCACCGCGTACGTCTACTGCGACTACTGCGGCGCCTTGATGGACTTCGACTTCCGGCTCGCGAATTCCGGCACCAACGCTGGGCTGACCAACACCGTCTATCACCACCTGGCGGCGCCGTGGCAGGCGTCGATGAACAATGCTCGCGCAAGAGGCGACGCCGATGGCTTCCGCATGTGCATGCGGGCGATCTACACCGAGTGGGTGAGGCAATGCCCGCAGGCGGTCTCACCTCGGTGCGCCAACGACGAAGACTTCCGCGAGCGCATGATCACCTACCTCGTCGAGAGTGCCACCAGCAAGGAGATGGACCCGCGCCAACAGCCGCTGGAAGCTGAGATGCAGATGCGGGTGAACTCCTTGGTGCGCGTCCCGATGGGCCCCAACGCCTGGCGAGTCGCCAACGGCTTCTGGGAGATGGCCAAGCTCTACAAGAGGCAGATGGAGATGGCGTATGCGCACATGGCCGAAACCGGCGTGCTCGCACTGGATCCGGACCAGGCGCCCGCGGGCGTTCCGCTCCGGATGGAGTACTCGATCTACTGCCAGGCCTGGCTGCCCCACCTTTCCCCGGAGGAGGGTGAACGGCTGCTCGAGCTGTACGGCCTCACGGGCAGCTACGAGAAGTACGAAGAGATCGACACGCGGTCCACGCAGTGTGGTGGCTGCGGCATGCATCTGATGACGGTGCCGGGGGCGTCTGCGGTGATCTGCGACGGCTGCGGACGCAAACTGGACATCGGGGGCGGATCGTCGCCGTGCCCGGGCTGCAGCGCACCGCTCGCATTCCCGGTCGGGGTCAACCAGCTGCCGTGTCCGTACTGCGGGACGGCGACCGCGCGGGCGTAGAGACTCACCAGGGAGCGCTGCGGTGTGGTCGATTTCAGGGAATTGTGCGCACTCGGCTGCGGAGCCCACACATGTCGACATATTCACCGGGGGTGGCGCCGAACCGCCTGCGGAATCCCTTGATGAAGTGCGAAACGCTGGTGTACCCGACCGTCCGCGACACGTCGGCCACTCCGGGTCTCCCCTCGTCGAAGAGCTGCCTGGCACGCTCTAGTCGCGTCTCCTTCACGTACTGATAGGGCGAGCATCTCGTCGTTTCGCGAAATAGCCGAGAGAAGGCGGACGGGCTCAAGCTAACTTGCTTGGCGAGGATCTCCACGGTCAGCCGTTCGGCGAAGTGGTCGGCAATGTAATCCAACACCACGCCAACGGGATTCGCTTCGGCCTGGTAGGCCGCCAGCTGCGCCAATCGCAACCGCTGCTCACCTTCAAGCAGCCAATAGACCATCTCCTGAAGATGAAGGGGTGCAAGGATTCGGCGGTCACGACTGGTCGCGACCGATCGGAGGAACCGCGATGCCGCGTCCATCAATTCGACCCCGGGCACCGAGAGCCCGTAGTCGTCCCGGTCGGGAGGAAGAGGCATGGAAACCCCACCCATGCCGGCCAATACGGAGCGGACATGTCGTGGGTCGAGTTCCAGTACTACGCACAGGATGGGTCGGCGGAATGAAGCATCGAGAATCTGGCAGTCGAAATCGCGTCCACTGCCTACCACGCAATAGCAATTCTGCGCGTGCGGCCCATCACCGCTGGCGGCGGCTAGGGCGCCGCCGGGTCGGGCGACGATGCAGAGTGAGAGACGTCTGATTTCATGCCATCTGGGCTTCGTGGCCCGCGTGAACCGATGGATCGTCAACCCTGGCCACAGACCGACGTTGGCGCCCTCCGCGTGTGCCAGCCTGCTCAGTTCGGCCGAAAACTGGGCTGACACCTGGCCGTGGTGATCACGACGGACGTCGACCGGAAACGACGTCATTGGGCTGCTCGTCAAGAGCCAGTTCCGGTCAATCCCTTGTCGGCCAGCCACCAGAGCGCAACGTCGGCGACTTCCCGCCAGCGGTGATCAATCGTCAGCGAATGCCCGGCGCCGTCGAACTCGTGGAACTCGGTGACTGCAGCGGACCCTGTGTACTGCTTGTACGCGGCCCTGGCGGTCACGAGCGGAACGGTGTGGTCCTCGGTTCCTCCGGTGATCAACAGGGGTCCGCGAGCGGCGTTCCCGGTTTCGACCTTGGCGGGCGAGTTCGGGGAGAAGTTAGCCGTTCCCGCCTCGAAGAGCGGCTTGCCCGGGGAGGGTATCGACCACTGCTCCCACAACGAATCGGATTCCGTCGGCGACAAGGTGTTGCCGAAGCCGTAGCGAAATTGTTTCTGCGTCAGCGCTTTTGCACGCCCACGGTTGAGCGGATTTCCCAAGACCGGAAATGCCGAACGCAACTGCGCGAGAGGTAGCGGCCTGACCCCCTTGATCGGGGCCGGATTGATCGCCACCGCAGCGGCTACCTTGTTCTGGCCCAACAACTTCTGGGCGAACAGGCCGCCGAACGAATGCCCGATGGCGATTGGCGGGGTGTCAAACTGCTCCATGACTGCGGCGAAATGATCGGTGAGCGCATTGATGCCGAAACCCGCTTGAGCGCGTGCGTGGGCGCGGCTGTCTGCCGCCGTCTCAGCTTCGCCCAACCACCGCGGCGCGATCGACCGATAACCGTTTTCTGCGAAGTAATCGATCCACGGTTGCCACGCGGCATACGAGATCCATAGGCCGTGGATGAAGACGACATCGGTCATGCCAGGATCTTTCTCTCGCTAAACAATCAGTTGGACAGCGGAATCAGTAATTTCCGCGTGTCGATCGACCTACTCGTCGAAGACGATGACGGCACGCCCGACGATGTCGCCGCGGCCGAGAGCCTCCAGATTGGCGTTGACGTCGGCGAGCTTGACCTTGACCACGTTGTGCTTTATCAGTCCTTGACCCGCCAAGGTGAGAATCTCGGAGAGGTCGTTGTGGTTTCCCCAGAACGACCCGAAGTACGACTTCTCACCGCTGACGAACGGGAACAACGGAAGTTCGACGCGCTGCCCCATGAGACCCACCTGGGAGAGCGCGCCTTCGGTCGCGAGAATGTCGGCCGCCAAACCCAAGGACTCCGGGGATCCAGCGCAGTCCAACACCGCGTCGACGGTGCGTCGGCCGGTGAGGTCCTCTAGTTCGTCCTGCACGTCGTCCAGAGTCTTGTCACGGACGTTGACCGTGTGATGCGCGCCGTTTTCCCGTGCTATCGCCAGCTTTTCGTCGCTACGGGCGAATCCGAGCACGGTCGCGCCCGCCCCGAGGAGTCGGGCGTACTGGACGCCGTAGGCGCCAAGGCCACCAATGCCGTTGACGACGACGGTGCGTCCTGCACCGAGCTTCCCGGCATTGCGAAGTTTCTTCATGCCCCGGTAGGGCGTGATCCCCGCGTCTGTCAACGGCGCGAGATACTCCGGCCGAGCGTCGGGCTGGTCCGCGACCGATATGACGTGGTCATGGGGTGCCAGCATGTACTCTGCGAAGCCGCCGTTCGGACCGAACCCTACGAGTTGTCCACTGCTGCAGAGCTGTTCGTTGCCCTCATGACATTGACGGCACGTGCCGTCACCCCAATTCGGATCGACCACGACGAGGTCGCCCTCGGAAAGTCCAGCGGAATCGGGCACCTCGGCGCCAAGGGCGGCGATGGTTCCTGCGACCTCGTGTCCTGGGATGAACGGCAATTCGACGGGAAGCCCCTGCCGGAAGTAGCCGTCGAGCAGTTGGTAGTCGCTGCGACACATGCCTGCCGCCGCAACCTTGAGCAGAACTTGGTTCTTGCCGACCTTGGGAATGGGAACCTCGTCGAGCTCCAACGGCTCATTGAAGCGATGGATCCGTGCCGCTTGCATCTGCATGTTGTGTCTCCTTGCCAGTGACCCGAACGTATTCCGAGTGACTTGACGACGAGTGGATGGTCAGTGGATGCGGCGGGCGGCCGTCACCCGAGTTCGTCCAGTAGTTCGTCGGCGCGGACGACGAACAGGTGCGCCTCGCGATCCAGCGACAGGACGCGGGCCTTCGTTGCGGCGGCGCGGACAACGGCAACCGGCTCGCCCTGCGCCTGCAGCAACCGGGCGCGTAGCAAGAGCAGCAGTCCCTCTGGATAACGCTGTCCGTAGGTGTTGAGGTAGAAGTCAGCCCGTTCCAGTGCAGCGGCGGCCTCGTCGATCGACCCTGCTGCGAGATGCATTTCCCCGAGTAGCACATACCAGGTAGCCACACACGAACGAGGGGGGTCCAGGAGGTTGGCGGCGATGAGTCGTTGGGCCTCGGCGATGGCGGCGGTCGCCTCTTCCGGTTCGTCGGTGCTGAGAGCGAGCGCCCAGCACCGGGCCAGCCGCTGATAGGTCCCAAGGAATACGAAGGAGAACCCGGCATCTACGGCGATACCCCGCTCGGCGACACGCAACGCCCAGTCGAGGTCGCCGACGAGCGATGCGGTTCGCGCTGCGAGTGTCGCCCACACCGTGATTTGGTAGGGGTTCTGTCCCGCAACCGCTTCCATCGCGCCGAGCAATCTTCTGGCAGCCTCGACGTCACCGTGCACGGCAGTTATCTCTGCCAGCATTCCGGCCATGAGCAACAGCAGATCCGCAAGGACCGGATTCTCCTCTCGATGCTCGAGTCCCTTTAGCAGGAGCCGTTCGGACTGGTGCACGTATCGGTACGCTTCGCCGACGTTGCCAATGTGGTGTTGGTGAATGCCCCAGGCTTGCAAGCCGTAGGTGCGCATCATGGGATCGGTTGACGCATAACCCTGTTCGAGGAGCAGTCGCGCCAGGGGGCCGCTTCGATCGAACTCGACGGCTTGGTGGTGGGCCGTCCACCGCGAGAAGAGGAACCCTGCGGCGTCCAGGTCTCGGCCGAGACCTCGCGCGAGCTGTTCGGCGCGCGCCAGTAGGTCGATTGCCGAGCTGCCGTACATCGATCGCATTCCGACGACGGCCGTCAGTTGCGACAGCGCGGACAGCTCGAGCTCCGCAAGACCCGAATCACGCGAGACCTTGACCGCAGAACGCAAGTGCCACTCGGCGGCCTCCAGAGCGGACTTGTTCGACGCGCAGCCGCCAGCGCGCACCAACGCGCCTGCGGTCCGCCGCGGCCCGGCAAGTGGGCCAGCTGACCACAGGTGGTAAGCAAGGCGCTCGGCCATCGAGTCATCTTCCGGGACAATGCGTTCCAGCGCATCCGCGATTCGTACGTGCAGCTGGGCCTTTCGTTGCGTCGACGTGATCCCAACGACGGATTCCCTGACCAAGTCATGAGTGAATCGGAACGAGAAAGGATCTCGCGGTACGGGTTCGAGCAGACCGAGAGCTTGCAACGGCTCTAGCCGGACGAGGCAGGTCTGGACATCGAGGTCGCACGCTTCGGCGAGCAGTGCGATGCCTACTTCGCGGCCGATGAGCGCGGCAGTCTGCAGAAGACCGTTGACACTGTCGTCTACTCGGGCCAACCGGTCACGGACGACGTCCCGCACGGTGGAGGGCACCCCGGCCTCCGCTGCCGCCCCCGCACTGAGCGCACCGGTGTCGGCCAGGAAGCGGGAGAGCTCTCGAACGAAGAAGGGGTTGCCCGCAGTTCGGGCGTGGATACCGCGGACCACGCCGGAGTCGGCGACCTCGCCGGTCTCACGACGGACCAGCTCGGCAACGTCGGCCAGGCCGAGCGGGCCGAGCCGAATGCGACGATGACCCGAGACTCGGCTGGCAGCGGCGAGCGTCCGCGCCAACTCCGCACCGGGCGTCGGCGCTCGGTCCCGGAGGGCACCGATGATGACGGTGCCCTCCGGAAGTCGAATTGCCAAGTGGCTGAACAACTGCAGCGATGCAACGTCGGCCCAGTGAAGATCGTCGATGACGAGCACCAGTGGCCGTAGTGCCGAGACCTGGCCGACGGCATCGACGACCCGATCGAACAAACGAAACTGAGTGCCGGTGTCCGGCAGCAATGTCCCGGCGACGAGGATCTCCCCCGGCTCGATGAGTCGGCCGAGTTCCGTCTCGCGCAAGCGTTCCTGCGTCTCGACGGGCAATGCCGACACGACCGAGTCGACCACCTTGACCCACGGCCACATCGACGGCGAACCGTCGCCCTCGAGGCAACTGCCCCACACGACCACTGCATCGTGGCGATCGGCCTCCGCAGCGACCTCCTGCAGTAGTCGCGTCTTGCCCACGCCTGGCTCACCCTCGACCACGGCTAGCGCGACGCCGCCTGCGACGGCCGCGTCGATCGCCTGCCGCAGCGCCGCGAGCTCGTCGGCCCGACCGATCAAGGCGTCGTAAGACCGTTCCAGTGGTGGGACCTGCCGTGGCGCAGCCCGCGACGGCTCCTTGGGTATCGAACGTTGGCTCAACACTCGCTGGTGGGCGCTCTCCAGCGTCTCACCGGGATCGAGACCGAGGTCTTCGGCCAGGCGGGCGCGTACCGTGCGGAAAACCGCAAGCGCTTCCACTTGTCGCCCGGCTGCACCTAGAACCGTAATCAGCGCCGCCTGCACCGGCTCGTGCAATGGCGAGATCGCGGCGGCCAGTTGCAGGGCGCCGACTACTCGCTCGGGCCGGCCCCGCGACACCGCGAGTTCGGCCGCCGCAGTGCATGCAGTGAAGAATTCCTCGTTCAGCCCGGCGAAGATGGACATCGCCGCCGTGCCCACGGGCAATCCGTCGCCCGCGGGCCCAGTCCAGAGTTCCAGCGCTTTCGCGTAAGAGTCGAGCGCCCTCTCGTCATTACCCGCCACGCTTTCGGTCCCGGCCGCTGCCACCAAGGCCCTGAAGCTGACCAGGTCTAGCGCAGCCGTGCCTTCGGTGAACAAGTAGCCGTCGTTCCGCCGCAACAGGTGCGAGCTGGATCCCCGCGCTGGCAACGTTGGTTCGAGCAACCGTCGCAACGCGCCGATGTATTTGTGCAAGACATTGAGCGCGCTCGGTGGCGCGTCCGCACCCCACATCAGGTCGATGAGTTCGGCGGTGCTGACGGGGTGTCCCACCCTGGCCACCAACAAGGCGAGCAGGTAGGCCTGCTGCCTGGGGCCGGCGTCCAACTCGACACCTCTGCGCCACAGCCGCAGCGGGCCGAGGATCTCCAGGCGAACAACGCTTTCGGACACCGCCTGTCCATCGACGGCACCGAGTGCCACAGCCACGTCCGTCACCCCGTGATCGATTCGACAGATACCTCGCTGCACAGACCACGCGCGCCTCGGGTCGTGGCCCGCTCAGCTAACCGATGACTTTACTGGTAGCACGCCGTAAGGGCGCGCTATCCAATCGCATGGAGTGCATTCCGATACTTCCCACCCGTAGCGCATTCGAACTCAGAAGTTGTCCCTTCCGAGCCAAGCTGACCGCTCGATCGCTCGTGTGGCTCGGTTACGTGATGCCATGCCATGGAGGTCGAGCCGAGGAGACCACCGTGGGCGTTCCGTACGTACTCGTCGTTGCAACGAACGCGGCATTCATTGGGCCGAACAACCGCCCTACGGGGTTCTTCTTCCCAGAGATTGCGCACCCCTTCGAAGCGCTCGACCGAGCCGGCATCGCAGTCGAGTTCGCCTCGCCACTGGGCGGCAAGCCTCCAGAGGATGGGTTCGACGGTGACGACCCCAGCCAGACGGAATTCCTTGGAAGCCAGGCCTACCGGCGCCTGTCTCGCAGTCGCAAACTTTCCGAAGTCGACGTGCTCGACTACGACGCGGTGTTCTTTCCTGGCGGACTCGGGCCGATGGTCGACATCACGGGCAACCCGGAGGTGCAGGACACCGTCATCCGGGCCTGGAACGCAGGTTTGATCGTCTCCGCCGTCTGTCATGGGCCGTCGGCATTCTTGGGGGTGACTCTCGACGACGGCACGCCGCTGGTCCGCGGCCGCCACCTCACGTCCTTTTCGACTGCGGAAGAAGACGGCTACGCCGACAAGGACGTGCCCTTCGACCTGGAGACTGCGCTGCGTGAGGAAGGGGCACTCTACGAGGCGACCGACCCCTGGCACCCTAAACTCGTCGTCGATGGACGCCTGATCACCGGCCAGAACCCGCAGTCGGGAACGGTGGTCGGAGAGGCGTTGGTCGAAGCTCTGAAGGCTCGATGAGCACCACTGAGCCCGTCGTCGTGATCGCCCACTGGCAGACCACCGAGTCCGCGCTCGACACCGTGCTCGCACTGGCCGCCGAGCTTCGACCTCTGTCGCTCGCCGAGCCCGGCTGTCTCGGTTACGAGATCTTGCGAAGTGTGGACGAATCGACCACCGTCGCACTCATCGAGCACTACCGCGATCAACAAGCATTGGATGCTCACCTGAGTTCACCCCACTACCAGGATCTCGTCGTCGGCCGCATTCGTCCCCTGTTGACCGACCGACGAGTGGAGTTTCTCTCGGGCCTGCCTCAGTCGAGATGATCACTCCGGCGGAGCCATCGGCGCACGTTACGGCGGAGGTCCGGCCGTCACGAGCGACCATCGGGAGGGCGTTCGTCCAAGCCGATTGTGGCCGCAGTCCGGACCGCCCCTACTCTGAAGGATGATGACCACCGCAGACGAGCCCGACGACTCCCTCCTCTCGGCGCTCGCGCAAGCGCGGATTCCGGCAGACAATCACGACTTCATCCGGCGGATGACCACCGCCATCGGCATCTCCTCCTACCGCGCGGTGGTGAAGCCGGACAAGCCGTACATCAAGGCCAAGCGGCTCGACGGGCTCCGCGAACTCCACATCTACTACGGATATACGAACGGATTCGCGTCCAAGGAAGAGGTCGTCGCTGCGGCGGGCTCGGCAGCCGCATGCGGACTCAGCACACGAAAGCCGACCTGGTTCGTGAGGCACCCGGTGACCGACGTGGTCCCCGGCAGCGAGCGGTCCCTCAGCGTGGGGCGCGAAGCGCAGCAATGCCCACACTGCCATCAGACGATGCCGCTGAGCGGGATCTGCGACAACTGCGACTAGCTCAGACGAGCATCACGAGAATTGCGCGCCTGTCAAAGCGGATCACGATCAGCTGACTTGGTGCACGTTCTCGGCGACGACCTTGGACCCGTCCCAGCGCAGATCTGCCGCCATCTTCACGGTCCCGCAACACGCCGGATCATTCGGGCCAGTGGTCGTCCACGCCACGTGTGCGACGCCGTCCGAGACGGACAGGCCGGTCACGATTTCCGAGCCGCCATGGCTCAGGTCGCCTAGGTCGACTCCGCCCAGCAGCCTCGGCCCGACGGTATCGAGCTGCGGGCCTGGCGTATAGAGCTGCACGCTCTCCGGCCAGCCAACGCCGCCGGCGTTGCAGTGGACGGCCATCGCGGCGTCGCCCCCACCGCCGGTCAGGTCGCCGAACGCCACCTTGTAAGCGCCGGTGTCGTAGTTCAACGCGATGCCGACGTTCCCGGGATGCCCGTCTTGGGGCGGCAACTGACCGCTTCTCAGTTGGCCTGGATCGTGCTGGCACAGCGCAGGTACCGGCGCGCGCTGCAGGTACTCGAACGTGACCGTGCCCTTGGCAGGGGCATGTGTCGAAGTGGTTGAGGTCGTCGAAGCGGCCTTGGGGATCCCGGCCGTGTGCGCGCAGGCGGCCACTGGGATGGCGAATAGGAGGCCAATTACCTTGATGGCCAAGGCCTTACGTGGCCGCGGGCATTCGACTCCATTGAGCTGACTGTTGATCGCGTTCATCACCTTCATCCCTGCCGGTAGCAATCTGTCGATGCACGTTACTCCGGGTGTCTTGCTCTTTCAGGCGATCATCGCGACACTGCAGAACGCAGGCGCGACGTCCGAAAACCGGCAGGAGATCGAGTCATGTCAACCACCCGACGACGTGGCCGTTGGGGAAACTTCGTGGCGCTGTCGCTTGCTTCGGTCGCCCTCGTCGCCTTCGGGACGTGGCTCACGTCGGCGCAACACTTCGGCACTCCCGCGCGGCTCACCGTGCTGGAGTGTGACAAGCCGCGCGGCTGGTCCGATTACGTCTTCGGTAACTGCCGTGGGTCGCCCAGTAGCGCAACCCATGGCAGGTACATCGAGTTCTGGGGTGCAGGTCCTGACGACGTCGGTCACGAGGTCGACGTGCACATCACCAGCGGCACAGGGGTTTTCGACGAAGCCATCGTCGACGGATGGATCCTCCCCAGTGTCCTCCTGGCGGCCGGTTGCGTCCTGGCCGTCGGAACGGTCGTCGCCATCGCCGTCCGACTGCGCCAAGGTTCGCGCTGAACCTCTGGCCTCAGTCGCGGTCCGAAAGCCTTTCGAACCGGCGCCCGTACAAGAAGATCACGAACATCAGGAAGAACACCAGCACCATCATCGTTGCGGGACCCGCACCGACCTGGTTGACGAGGACGACACCGAGCGACGCCGTCATCGTCGGCCCGCACATCGCCGTGATCTGACCTTGCCCGGCCCCGACCGCCGAACTGTCGACCGTCGTCTTGAAGGTGCCGTACCTGTCGGCGGTGGCAGTACCGATCTGGACTCCGCCCGCCGAAAGCGCCACGGGCGCACCGGGTTCGCACCCGATGCCGACCGCCTGCACCTGTCGGCCCAGCGGAACCACCTTCGCGCTCAACATGAGCGACGCAGGAACGGTCACGGCTGGCGGCGGCGGAGGCGGTGGAGGCGGTGGCGGCCCGTCGCAGTTGGGCGGAACGTTGTTGTTGTTCGGGCCGCACGTGACTGGCGGCGGCGTGCCGTCGCAGTTGGGCGGAACGTTGTCGTTGTTCGGGCCGCACGTGACCGGCGGCGGCGTGCCGTCGCAGTTGGGCGGAACGTTGTCGTTGTTCGGGCCGCACGTGGACAGCCGCGGCGGTGGCGGCGAGCCTCCACAGTTGGGCAGGAAGTTCAGCAGACCGCACCAGGGCGGTATACGTGGTGGAGGCATTGGGTCGGGTATCACGGCGGCCGGGGCGGGGTCGAACTCCTGGGGCGGAGGCGTGCTGTGCTGAGGAGCGCAGGACGCCGTCGTGACGACCGGGCACGAGAGCACTATCGGAGTGTGCTGACTCGGTGGTGAGAGGTCCGTTCGAGGGCGGTTGTTGTTCGGTTTGCGGCGAGCGGGAGCCGTGGTACCGCCGTCTGATCCAGATGAGCTTCCGCTTCCGGGGTCTCGCGGTGACGGACCCGGGTACGGATCTGCCGACGCGGGTGCACTCGCAATCACCGTGGCCAGAACTGCGGCGACGGCAGATACGGCGGCCAGTCGCAGCCACACACGCGCGGGGCTCACGGTCGATCGCCCCCAGACTTGACGCGGCGGCAGCACTCAGCGCTACCTGCCAACAACATGTCGACTCGGTTCATCGGTGTCCCCCTCGATGCAATGTGCCGTGCCGGTTACGGGCAGACTGCGGCAAACACCTTGGGAAGTTCTTGGGGCGCACGACGATGCCAGCGGCGCAGCGCGGCCATCCGCGCGAATTGACCGCGGCGATCGCCTGCATCGCATGGCCCCTCGACTTCCGGTTCGGTGTGGTTCCTCCAGTGTTCTGGCACTGTCTGCGGCGCAGATGCGTAGTCGGCTACTGCACTTTGTCGAGCTGGCGAACGAGCTTCGTATGCTGGAGGCCGTGTCCGAATTCGAGTACTCCGAATCGATCGACGTGTCCGCCTCGCCCGACCAGCTCTACGCGCTGGTCTCCGACATCACCCGCGTCGGCGAGTGGAGTCCGGTCTGCAAGGCGTGCTGGTGGGACGAGGGTGACGGCCCGCGCGTCGGCGCCTGGTTCACCGGGCGCAACGAAGAGCCAGACCGGACCTGGGAGACGCGCAGCCAAGTCGTCGCCGCGGACGCGCCCCGGGAGTTCGCATGGGAGGTCAACAACGGTTGGGTCCGTTGGGGATACACCCTCGAGCCCATCGACGGCGGCACCCGGTTGACCGAGTCGTGGACGTTCCTGCCCGCTGGCCTTGCGGGATTCCGCGCGAAGTACGGCGACATCGGCGAGGCAGCGATCGCCAACCGGACAGCGGCGGCGAAAAGTGGCATCCCGCAGACCTTGGCCGCGATCAAGAAGGTCGCCGAAGCGTCGTAGTCCCTGACGGGACACGAGGGTCAACCACACGGTTCCGGTGGGCGGCCGCGTATTCGCCCAGATGCGGGCAATTCGGGTCATGGCCTCGCGGCAACGCAATTGACTGCCGCCAACCGGCGACCAAGGACGTCATCCCCCTCTCACTGTAAGGCCCCTTGGGGGGCTTGCCGCAAGGCCCCCGTCGTGGCACACAATGGCCCACCCACGACGACGGACGGGAGACACACCATGCCAAAACCCTTCGAAATACACGAGTCCGGCGCATACCTGCACGGCACCAAGGCCGACCTCGCCATCGGCGATCGGCTCGTCCCAGGGCGCGAGTCGAACTTCGAGGAGGGACGCATCATGAACCACGTCTACGTCACGCAGACGTTGGACGCGGCGACGTGGGGCGCCGAACTGGCCAAGGGCGAGGGTCGCGGTCGCATCTACGTCGTCGAACCCGATGGTGAGCTCGAGGACGACCCCAACGTCACCGACAAGAAGCTCCCAGGCAACCCGACGCGCTCCTTCCGCACCCGCCAGCCGGTGCGGGTCGTCGGCGAGATCAGCGACTGGGAAGGGCATTCACCCGAACAACTTCAGACCATGCGCGACGGCCTCGCGGATCTGCAGCGCAGAGGAGAAGCCGTCATCTACGACTAGAGCCAAGCGTGTTCGGCATATGCTGCGCGACATGCCCGACTACGCGCCGTCGTTGCCGCCTACCTTGGACGACGTCCCCTCCGCCGAGGGTCCGCTGCCCACCCAAGCCGACCTAGCAGGCCGGCCCTATGCGCTACCGATCGACGTCCTCGCCGAGCTGCACGGTCCGATCTTCTACGCGGATTACGGCGGCGTCCGCAAGCTGTGCGCTTGCTCCCGGGAAATCGTCGAAGAGCTTTGCGACGAAACCAGATTCGCCAAGAACGTCACCAAGTCGCTGGCGCGGGTTCGGCCCCTGGCCGGTGACGGGCTGTTCACCGCCTTCTACGGCGAACCGAATTGGCAGACGGCGCATGACGTGTTGCTACCCGGCTTCAGCTACTCGGGTCTGCGCAACTACCACGACGCGATGCTCGACATCAACCGCCAACTGATCGCGCGCTGGGATGCCTCGACCGGACCCGTCGACGTCTCCGGCGACCTGCAGAAGCTCGCCATGGACACCGTCGGCCTTGCCGGCTTCGGCGCCCGATTCGACTCCTATGACTACGACGGCCTCGCCCCGATCCCCCAATGCTTCACCGACGCACTCACCGAGGTGTTCGTCAACGGCGAGTCTCCTGCGTACGAGGCCGACAAGGCCACGCTGCACGCATATTTCGACGAGCTGATCGCCGGGCACTCCACCGGCGGCGATGGCGACCTGCTGTACGTGATGCTTGCCGCCAACGGGGCTCTCGACGACGCCAACATCCGCAACCAGATCATGACGTTCCTGATCGCCGGGCAGCTGACGACGTCGGAATTGATGCCGAACACCGTGTACAACCTCGTGCACCACCCGGCCGTGCTGGCCCGCGTCCAGGCCGAGGTCGACGGAGTGTTCGGCCCCGAGGACGACTACCTGCCCACCTACGACGACATCGGCAAGCTGAGCTATCTGCGTCAGGTCATCAACGAGACGCTTCGACTCTCCCCACCGGTGTTGAACTTCGACCGAATGGCGTTGGAGGACACCGTCATCGGTGGCAGATACCCCGTCAAGAAGGGTGAGGCCGTCACCATTCTTACGGGAGCCTTGCACCGGCAACCGGAGTGGGGCGACAACGTCGAACTCTTCGACCCGGACCGGTTCGATCCCGCGCGCAGCGAGGGCCGGTCCACCGCGTTGTTCAAGCCGTTCGGCACCGGGGAACGGTCGTGCATCGGGCGACAGTTCGCGCTGCACGAGGCGGCGATGCTCATCGCGCGGCTCGTGCACCGCTATCGGCTGATCGACTCACAGCACTACGTGGTGCAGTGGGAGGGGCTCAGTCGCAGGCCGGTCGGCTTTCAGATCGACCTGATCCGCAGGACCCGGGACGACCGCCAACACGCGACGCCGTCGACCGAGGCCACGGTAGCCACCGTCGCCGCATCCCCCATCAAGGCAGGGACCACGCTCGCCATCCTGCACGGATCGAACCTCGGCACCTGCCGGGCGCTGGCCAAGCAACTCGCCGAGGAGGCGACCGACATCGGTTGCGCCGCAACGATCGCGCCCCTCGACGCCGCCGCAGGAGGTTTGCCCGGCACCGACGCAGTGTTGATCGTCGCCTCCTCGTACAACGGTCAGCCCACCGACGACGCGCGCGAGTTCGTGACGTGGCTGCTCTCCGATGACGCTGCACTGCAAGGCAATCCGCTCTTCGCCGTGCTCGGCGTAGGCGACCACAACTGGGCCGACACGTACCAGGCCGTGCCGAAGGAGATCGACGAACGACTCACCGCGCTCGGCGGACGCCCGCTGCTGCCACGGACATCGGCGGACACCTCAGGAGACCTGACCGGGACGCTGGAGGAGTTCACCACCGCACTGTGGACGTCGCTGTCCGAACACTTCGGCGATCCCGACGCCACGCCGATGACCGCGAACGACGAACCCCTCTACGACCTGAAGTTCATCGAGGGTCCGGTGACCGCCGCCATCGACGCCCGCTTCGCGGTGCAGCCGATGACCGTCACGCTCAACGACGAACTCGTCAGCCCGGACAACTCGCTTGGCCAAGCCAAACACTATGTCCGCGTTGCCCTTCCCGACGGCATCGAGTACTCCACCGGCGACCACCTGACGGTGCTGGCCGACAACCCGCCCGAGGTCGTGGACACCGTCCTCGACCTACTGAACATCGATCCGGAGTTGCGACTGTCGATCAACCCACGGCGCACCTCGCGGCGGCTCATCGCCTTGGACCGCGAGGTGAGCGTGCGCGAATTGCTCACCCACTTCGTCGAACTGCGCAAGCCCGCGACGCGCAGCCAACTTCGGCGGCTCGCGGCCGTCAACCCGTGCGAACCCGAAAGGCAACGCCTGGAGGAACTCGCCGAGTCCGAAGAACCGTCGGTGCTCAGCCCGTTGGAGTGCCTGCACCAATTCCCTGCATGCGCGCTCACCGGTGCCGAACTACTGGAGCTGCTGGAACCGATGACGCCACGGCACTATTCGATCGCGTCGTCGTCGCGGCTGTCGGCGCACGAGGTGGCGCTGATCGTGAGCGTCCTCGACACGCCAGCCCGATCAGGCCACGGGTTATTCAAGGGCGTCGCCTCCAATCATCTGGCGGCGACCGCGCCAGGAGAACTGGTCCGCGCGAGAATCGATCCCGCGCGCCAAGCCTTCCGCGCTGGCGCCGACCCAGAACGCAACGTAATCCTCGTCAGCGCAGGCACCGGTGTCGCGCCGTTCTGTGGCTTCCTCGGCGACCGATTGGCGGCCAAACAGGCTGGGCAACCCTTCGCGCCAGCGCTGTGCTTCTTCGGCGTGCGCGATCCCGACGTCGACTACATCTTCCGTGAGTTGTTCGAGGGCGCCGAGGCCGAGGGCATCGTTCGGATGCGACCGGCATTCTCGAGGGCGCCAGAGAACGGCGTGAAGTACGTGCAGGACCGGATCACCGCCGACGCCGACGACGTCTGGGCCTTGCTCGGCGATCCCACGAAGAACACCCACGTCTTCGTCTGCGGTGACGGCGGCCGCATGGCCCCAGCCGTGCGCGCGGCGTTCCGGGACATCTACCGGGCACGTACGGGTGCCGACGACGCGGAGGCCAAGGCCTGGCTGGAGGGGCTGGTCGCCTCTGACCACTACGTCGAGGACGTCTGGGCGGGCTAGCCTCACCTGCCCTTCGGCAACGCTCCCGAACTCTCACGTAGCCTGTCTGGCGGAGTCGGGGAGCGCGTGCGAGAGCAGGGGGACTCACTTTGACCGTTGGCCACATGTCACGGCTGTTTGGCGCCGCCGCCGTCGCCGCAGGAGCAATGTTCTGCTCGACGACGGCACCGCAAGCCTCGGGCGCAGCATGCCCCGACGTCGAGGTCATCTTCGCGCGAGGCACCAACGAACCGCCGGGCGTCGGCATAGTCGGCCAATCCGTCGTCGATGCGTTGCACGGCCAACTCGGCCCACGGTCCATCGACGTCTACCCGGTCAACTACGCCGCGAGCGGCGACTTCGCGAGCCCAGGGTTTGCCGGGACCGTCCTTGCTGGCGCGCACGACGCCGCGACTCACGTGAAGAACACGGCCGCGGCGTGCCCCGGCACCAAGATCGTCGTCGGCGGCATCTCCCAAGGGGCGATCGTGGCCGCGTACGTCGCTGCCGCTCCCTCGATGGCGGGCGTGCCCGCGCCCGTCGTGTCCGACCACGTCGCCGCCGTCACCCTGTTCGGCAAGCCTGCTGGCCAATCGCTCATCAAGTACCACGCCCCCGACTTGACCCTCGGCCCGCAATACGTTGCCCAGACCATCGACCTCTGCATACCAGGCGACACCGTCTGCGACGGCACCATCGACGGCGGACCCACCCCGGCGCACGTGATGTACGCGATGAACGGAATGACCACTCAGGCAGCCCAATTCGCTGCCGAGCGCATCCCGCCCCCTCCCCCGCCCGCGCCGGACCTGCCTCCGCCCCCGGCCTGAGGTCTAGCGCACCACGCGGTGGCGCATGAACACGACTCGCGGGCCCAAGACGCGGGACTCGACGAGCCTGAGATCCACGTGCCGGTCGCGATGGGAGAAGAACGGCGTGCCACCGCCGACCAACACCGGAAAGACCCTGGCGCGGTACTCGTCGATGAGACCTAGTTCAGCTGCCTGGGCGGCGAGAGTCCCCCCACCGATGGCGATGTCGCCATTCCCCGGCTCGGCGCGCAACCTCTCGATCTCCTCGGCCAGGCCACCGGACGCGAGGCGCGTGTTGCCCTCGACCTCCGACAACGTCGTCGAGAACACCACCTTCGGCAGCGCCTTCCAGACCGTGGCGAACTCCAGCTCCGCGTCGTTGAGCGACTCCTCCTGTTCGGCGGTCTCCCAGTACAGCATCGTCTCGTAGAGCCGACGGCCCATCAGGTGAACGTCGACTCCTCGTACCTCGTCGAGGCAGAAGCGAAAGACCTCTTCTTCGGGGTCACCCCAGTCGAAGCTGCCGCCTGGCCCCTTGATGTAACCGTCCAGTGAGAGGCCCATCGAAAAGGTCACGCTGCGCATAAGAAGTCCTCCTCGGTATGGGTCGAGGGTATGACCGCCGCCAGCCGTGGGACTCATCGCGGCTTTCGCTCAGAGCAAGGCATCCGACCCCTGCCCAAGCCACGCCGCGCGTCATACGCTCGACACCATGACAGAAGCGATCGAGATCTCGCACCCGCCTCAAGCTGTACTGCGCATCGTCAATCCAGCTCTGCACTTCGCGTTGAAGACACCGCTCGGTTCGTCGCTAAATGACTTCATGGTGGTGAACTTCACCGGCCGCAAGTCCGGCAAGCGGTTCTCCGTCCCCGTCAGCGCACACCACCTCGACGGCGACCTCTATGCCGTGCTCAGCGCTGGCTGGAAGTACAACTTCACCGACGGCGCCCCCGCCGAAGTCCTTTACGCAGGCAAGACGACCGCGATGGTTGGCCAGCTGATCAAGGACCCGGCGACCGTCGGCGACATCAGCCATCGCGTCGCCACGGCCGCGGGCGCGAAGAAGGCGCAGCGCAGCATGGGGATCAAATTCCGCGACGGCACGGTGCCCACGTTGGAGCAGTTCACCGAGGCGTCCAAGCGACTCGGCATCGCTGCCATCAAGCTGACCCCGGCCTAACTGCGATATCGCCACGGGCGATCCTCGACCGGAAACGGGCGGCGCAGCATAGGATTTCGGGCATGCCCGGGGGTTCAAAGTTCATGAGTGATCCGTCGTATTGGCCGCCCGCCACGCCGACGCCGACGCCGCGAAGCCTTACTCGACAGCTGCTGGTCGTCGGCTTGGTCGTACTCGTCGCCGCGTACGCCCTTGCCGCGTTCTTCACCAGAGGAGTGTGGGCAGACCCACCGCCGAAGGAAGGCACTCGCGCGACGTTCACGGCATCGGAAACCGACGGCTCGGCGCCATCGCCCGACGCGCTGTCGAAGACGAAGCAGATCCTGCAGCGGAGGGTCGACGATCTCGGCGGCTCGCCGTCCGACGTCGTCGCGGACGGAGCCACGTTCACCGTCACGGTCCCTGCCCCCGACCACGACGTGCGCAGCCTCGCCGAGCATGGCGAGCAGCTGTACGTGCGGCCGGTGATCTACGCGATAAAGTCCCAGGAGCCGCCGGCAGGTGTTCCGAGTAATGCGCCGACTTCGACTGACGCACAGCGCATCACCGACGAAAAGGCACTGCGGCAAAGCACCGAGCACGAGATTCAGATGCTGGCGATCCAGTTTCAGGCCACCCGCTGCAACAAACCGGACGATCTGGCCGGCCACGACGACCCCAACCTGCCGTTGGTGACGTGTTCGCAGGATGGCACCGAGGTGTACCTGCTCGACAAGGCGATCATCAGCGGAGAGCAGGTCGACGACGCCACGTCGTACAAGGATGGCGCGAGCGGTCAATTCCTGATCGACCTGACATTCAACCAAGACGCGGCCAAGCGTTGGGCAGACTTCACCACCCACAACGTCGGCCGTCAGGCCGCTTTCACGGTCGACACGGGCGTGGTTAGCGCCCCGACGTGCCAAGAACCCATCACCAGCGGCCGTACCCAAGTCTCCGGCAACTTCACGAGGGACTCGGCGCGCGACTTGGCCTCCACACTGCAGCGTGGTGCCCTGCCGCTTGCGCTGACCACCAAGTCATCTGAATCAACGACGGTTCCGGGGAAGGCGCCCTTGATGGCACCACGGATCGCCTTGCTCGTGTCGGGAATCGCCGTGGTGATAGCGGTGGTGTTGGGCGTCCTATGTCTGGTTCGCGGCCGAGTGCAACCGATTCCGCAGCAGCCGGTCGTAACTGGCCACTAGCGCCGCAACTGGTCGAGACGGGGCGAGGCGCCCGTCATTGCGGTCTTCGAGCCACTTGACGTGCTCCGATGCACCCATTGGCACGATCGTCCTGCTGACGGCGCTCATTGACCGGAAATTGCTGGCCGAAAGCGCCGCAACCGAAAGCGTCGCGATGCACGCCAGGGTGCACCTAGCAGCCGTCAGGAAATTGACGGAAGGTGCTATATACGCAGGTATAGGAGTTTTCTAAGAGTTTTCGAAGTATTGATTCGAGGTGCGGATTCCGCAGTACCGTCCCTTCATGACCGAGGTGGGCACGTCACGGCGCTACCGCCCAAATCCGACGGGAATCTGTCAGCCTGAACGCTGGGGGCTCGCATACGCCCGCGCGACGCTGACGTTCGAAACGATCATCGTCACCGTGAATGGCGAGATCGATGCGCACAACGCGGCGCACCTTGCGCGTTACATCGAACGTCACGGCGCCCTAGTCCGTCGGCTGCTCATCGACCTGCGCGAGGTGACGTTCTTCGCGACCGCAGGCCTGGCCGCACTCCGCCGAGTCGAGAACGAGTTGGCGCTTCGCGAGGCGGACTGGCGGCTTCTGCCCAGCCCCGCCGTACGCAAGCTGCTCCGCATCTGCGGCGCCGAGGACCTGCCGCAGATGGAGACGCTCGAGGCGGCGCGGCGACCCGCGACGGCGACACCCTTGCTGGTCGTCGCACCTCTCGCCGCCACTTAGCCTGTGGCACAGAATAATTCGAAAGGTCGTCTTCCACGCCCTTGAAGCGAGTCGTCACGACGTGCACGACCCCCACGGGTTCGATGGGCACCGCGGTGTACATGTCGATCGGCGAATTCCGTTGAACTGCAGGCATTCTTACCCTGCGACGCCGTCGCGTGTGAAAACCTTGTCGTAACCCAACTCAGGAGTGCGACATGCCAATACGAAACGTAGTGATGGCCTTCGCGGCCTCCGCTGTCCTCTTGGCGAGCGCGGCGTGCGGCGGTTCGACCAAGCCAGCAGCTTCGTCGGAGGCCGTCACGACACCGCCGACGGCGGCGGCGTCGTCGTCGTCGTCCGCGCCCTCCTCCGCTACGAGCACCACGGCCACCGGGGACTCGTCGGCGTGCACCGAGCTCAGCGGAACCGTTGCGAACGACGTCTGCACCGTCCACACCGAGGGTCCGTCGTACACCATCGACATGAGCTTCCCGATCGACTATCCCGACCAATCCGCCGTCGCCGACCTCCTCGAGAACCAGCGCGATCCGTTCGTCGCTGCGGTCGAGGAAGAGCCCGCGGCGCCAGGGCAGAAGGCCCTCGACATCAAGACGACGACGTATCGATCGGGAACTTCCGACGCAGGCACTCAGAGCCTTGTCTTCGAGGAGTACGCCAATCTCGGTGGCGCACATCCGACGACGTCCTACTCGGCACTCAACTACGACGTCGGCAAGAAAACGGCGATCACCTACGACACGCTGTTCAAGGCGGACAGCGATCCGGTGGCGGTGCTCGACCCGATCGTCAGCAAGGCCCTGTCGACTCAACTGTCGGGCCTCCAGTTGGATCCGAACCCGATCGGCGCCGACATGTACAAGGACTTCGCCCTCACCGACGACGCCGTCATCTTCTTCATCAGCCAGGGCCAGTGGGCGATCTCAGCTGCTGGGGCACAGAAGGTTTCGGTGCCTCGCAGCGAGATCGCGTCGATCCTGACCTGACACACCCCCACCGCGCGCAGCGACGGTGACGAACGTCACCACGGCCGATCTGCTACCAGCTGACTCTCCCTAGCCGTTCGCCGCGGCCCTCATCGCTGCACCTAAAGACGATTTATCCAGTTGCCACACCACACACCTCGCGTCGACCCTGACAGGCAAGTCTCAGGAATACATAGGTTCCCTAATCTACTTTTCGAGATAGGGCACAACGCGGTGCTCCCCGATTCCTGAACTGAATATCTCTTGTTAGAGGACAACAATGTCAACTCCCGCCAACGCCGGCGAAGCCCGGCTCCAATACCGCTTCCAACAGTTGACCTCTGGCGACGCACAACTCATTGCCGCCCGGCCCGACCCATCGATCACCGCCGCCCTCAACGCTCCCGGTGTCGTACTCGCCGACGTCATCCGGGTTGCGATGACCGGCTACGCCGACCGCCCAGCCCTTGGCCAGCGCGCCATCGAGTTCGTCAAGAACGCCGACGGCCGCACCATCGCCGAGCTCGCGCCACGCTTCGAGACCCTGACCTACGCGCAGACCTGGGCCCGCGTGAAGGCACTGGCCGACGCCTTGGCAGGCAACCCCGTCGAACCCGGCGATCGCGTCGCAACGCTGGGCTTCACCAGGGCCGACTACGCCGTCGTCGACATGGCGCTCTCGCTCGTCGGCGCCGTCGCCGTCCCGCTACAGACCAGCGCGCCGTTGACCCAGCTGCATCCGATCCTCGTCGAGGCCGAGCCCGTCGCGATCCTTTCCAGCGTCGACCACCTCTCCGACGCCGTCGAGCTCTCGCTCACCGCGTACGCCCCGCAACGTCTCGTCGTGTTCGACTACCACCCCGAGGTCGACGACCACCGCGACGCGTTCGAGTCCGCGGTTAACCGATTGAACGACAAGGCGATTCCCGTCGAAGCGCTCGACGACGTCATCGCGCGCGCTGCCCGCCACACCGACGGACCGGACCTCTCCCGCGGTCACTCCGACGACCTTCGCCTACTCATCTACACCTCCGGTAGCACCGGCACCCCCAAGGGCGCGATGTACACCGATCGCCTGATGGCCAACTGCTGGCGCGGATGGTTCGGCCCCGAGTGGGACGTCGACGGCAAGCTGCCTGCGCTGACCCTGAACTTCATGCCGATCAGCCACGTCATGGGCCGCGTGATCCTGTACTCGACTCTCGGCGCTGGCGGCACCGCCTATTTCGCCGCCAAGAGCGACCTGTCGACCCTGCTCGACGACCTCGCGCTGGTGCGCCCCACCAAGCTGGATCTGGTCCCCCGCATCTGGGAGATGTTGTTCCAAGAGGTGCAGAGCGAGATCGACAAGAGAATGACCGACGGCGCCGATCGCGAGGCCATCGAGGCCGAGGTAATGGCCGATAAGCGGGCCAATCTGATTGGTGGACGCCAGTTCTCGGCGATGACGGGTTCAGCGCCGATCTCCCCCGAGCTGCGCGCGTGGGCCGAGGAACTTCTCGACATCCACCTCACCAATGGGTACGGCTCCACCGAGGACGGCGTCGTGCTCGTCGACGGCATGTTGCGGCGGCCTCCCATCCTCGACTACAAGCTGGTCGACGTCCCCGAGCTTGGCTACTTCGCCACCGACCGCCCCTATCCGCGCGGCGAGTTGTACGTCAAGTCAACGGATCTCATCCCCGGCTATTACAAGCGGCCAGAAGTCACCGCCGAACTCTTCGACGCCGAGGGCTGGTACCACACCGGCGACGTCATGGCCGAGCTCGGACCGGACCACCTCGAGTACGTCGACCGCCGCAACAACGTGCTCAAGCTGTCGCAGGGCGAGTTCGTCACCGTCTCCAAGCTCGAAGCGGCCTACGGTGGCCATCCGGCGATCCGACAGATCTTCGTGTACGGCAACAGCGCTCGCTCCTACGTGCTCGCCGTGATCGTGCCGACCGACCCGAACGCGGACAAGAAGCAGCTGGCCGACGCGCTGCAGAGCATCGCACGCGAGAGCGGTCTGCAGTCCTTCGAGATTCCGCGCGACTTCCTCATCGAGACAAGGCCGTTCACTCTGGAGAACGGATTGCTGACGGGCATCCGCAAGTTGGCCCGCCCGCAGCTCAAGGAGTACTACGGTCCCGAGCTCGAGCAGCTTTACGTCGACCTCGCCGACGGCCAAGCCGACGTGTTGCGCGAGCTGCGTGCCGACGGCGCCAATGGACCAGTGCTGGAAACGGTGAGCAAGGCAGCGGGTGCATTGCTCGGCGCCTCCTCGACCGAGGTCGCTCCCGACGCTCAGTTCACCGATCTCGGCGGAGACTCGTTGTCGGCGTTGACCTTTGCGAACCTGCTGCACGACATCTTCGACGTCGACGTGCCCGTCGGCGTGATCGTCAGCCCCGCCAGCGACCTGGCTGCCATCGCTGCCTACGTCGAGGCGCAGCGGGCGGGCGGCAGCAAGCGGCCCACCTATGACGCCGTCCACGGCCGCGACGCGGTCGAGGTGCACGCAAGCGATCTGACGCTCGACAAGTTCATCGACGAGGCCACCCTCGCCGCGGCGCCGTCGCTGCCAGGTCCAGCCAGCGAGGTTCGCACGGTGCTGCTGACGGGAGCCACCGGCTTTCTGGGCCGCTACCTGGCGTTGCAGTGGCTGGAGCGGATGGACCTGGTCGACGGCAAGGTGATCGCCCTGGTGCGCGCCAAGGACGACGCCGCGGCACGAGCAAGACTCGACGCGACGTTCGACAGCGGTGACCCCGCACTGCTCGCCCACTACTCCGAGCTGGCCGACAAGCACCTCGAAGTGCTCGCCGGCGACAAGGGCGAGGCGAATCTCGGTCTTTCAGAAGACAATTGGCAGAGATTGGCCGACACCGTCGACTTCATCGTCGATCCCGCCGCCCTGGTGAACCACGTGCTGCCCTACAGCCAGCTGTTCGGCCCCAACGCCGTTGGCACCGCGGAACTCATCCGCATTGCGCTGACCACGCGCATCAAGCCATACGTCTACGTGTCGACGATCGGCGTCGGCGACGGCATCGCTCCCGGCGCGTTCCTCGAAGAGCCGGACATTCGCCAGATGAGTGCCACCCGCAAGGTCAGCGACGGCTACGCCAACGGATACGGCAACAGCAAGTGGGCGGGCGAGGTCCTGCTGCGCGAGGCCAACGATCTCGCAGGGCTGCCGGTGTCGGTGTTCCGGTGCGACATGATCATGGCGGACACCACCTATGCCGGACAGTTGAACGTGCCGGACATGTTCACGCGGATGATGCTCTCGCTGGTGGCGACCGGTGTCGCGCCGAGCTCCTTCTATGAACTCGACGCTGGAGGTAGTCGCCAACGGGCGCACTTCGACGGGTTACCAGTCGAATTCATCGCCGACGCGATCTCGACATTGGGCGTCAACGTGCGCGAGGGCTTCGAGACCTACCACGTGATGAATCCTTACGACGACGGCATCAGCATGGACACCTTCGTTGACTGGCTGATCGAGGCGGGCTATCCGATCGCCCGCGTGCCGGAGTACGGGGCGTGGCTGGAACGTTTCGACACGACGCTGAGGGCGCTACCGGAGAGGCAACGCGCTGCGTCGCTGCTGCCGCTGATCCACAACTATCAGAAGCCCGAACACCCGATCAATGGGTCACTTGCGCCTGCGGATCACTTCAGGGCCGCGGTGCAGGAAGCGAAGATCGGGCCTGACCCGACTAACCCCGACATTCCGCACGTGTCACCCGAGGTGATCATCAAGTACGTCACAGACCTGGAATTGCTCGGCTTGCTCTGAGCAATGCCAGACCGCCCGCCTCCGAGTGATGCTCTCCCCATCGCTCGGAGGCGGGTTTGGCATTGGCCACCCGCGCCGTTTGGGGTTCGACAGCGCGATCGTGCCCGACGTTCTTGCGCGCTGTTGGTGTGAACGAGCTAATAACGGGTAGTCCGCTAGCAGCCCGCCGTCACACCAATGGAGGAGCCATGGCGAGAGAAGTTTCCCCGACGGGAATGTCCGTCGACGACATGAATCGTGCGGTCGAGTTCTTTTCCCAGGCCTTCGGACTGTCGCTGTACGTCGAGGACAACGTGGTCGATCTGGACGAATGGCGTCGCAAGCGGGCTGCACGCTCGGGTGATCAGGCTCGGACTGGCTAGCACGCCACGGCGCCATAGTTAGAACCAGCCGAGGCGGGGTACACACACCGATGCCCCAACCGACGCGAGGACTTCACATGACAGTGCGCCACATGGTTCGGCTGATCTGCGCAGCAGGGGTCGCCGCAGGGTCGATCATCGGCTCGACCGCGGTTCCACGGGCCGCCGCCGCAGCATGCCCCGATGTCGACATCGTGTTCGCGAGGGGCACGGGCGAGGCACCAGGAGTCGGTGGAGTCGGCCAAGCATTCGTCGATTCGCTACGCGACCAACTCGGCGGGAAATCCGTCGACGTCTACCCGGTCAACTATCCGGCCAGCGGCGACTTCACCAACCGCGAGGCGTTCGCAGGAACCGTGATCGACGGAGTCCGCGACGCTGGCAACCACGTTCAGGAAACGGCAACGAACTGCCCCAACACCAGCATCGTGCTCGGCGGCTACTCGCAGGGCGCCGTCGTCGCCGGCTACGTCACCGCTGCACAACCTCCTGCAGGCGTTCCCACGGCGCTCCTACCCAAGCCGTTGCCGCCCAGCGTGGCAGCCCACTTCGCAGCGGTTGCTCTCTTCGGCAAGCCATCGGAGGCGTTCATACAGCAGTACGACGCGCCCGAGCTGACGATCGGCCCGCTGTACGTCCCCAAGACGATCGACCTGTGCGCGCAGGGCGACACCATCTGCGACGGCTCGCCCGGCGGCGGTCCGACACTGGCCCACACCTCATACGGCTTCAACGGAATGACTGCGCAAGCAGCGACCTACGTTGCGCAGCGCATCGCACCCGCTGCGGCTCCCGCTGCCTGAGACGCGACCAAGGCTGCCGGGTCCAGCCAACCGGGACCGTGCAGAATTAGATGGGAGCATCCAGACGATGTCGAATTCAGCGCCAGCACTCGCATTGCGAATGGCCGAACTAGCTCGAACCACCGCGATGTCGCGTACCCCCACCGACATCCTCGACGGGGTCACGGCCGCCGCTGTCGAACTCATCCCCGGCGTCGACACGGCAGGCATCCTCCTCATCAAGGGGAGTGGTTTCGACTCGATCGCGGGGACGACCAGACTTCCGCACCAACTGGACGAACTTCAGATGAAGTACCACGAAGGCCCCTGCGTTCAAGCAGCGCTCGCCGAATCAGTAGTGCGCACAGACGATTTCCGATACGAAACGCGATGGCCGCAATACGCCCCGGCAGCCGTCGAGCATGGCGTGCTGAGCGGCCTGTCGTTCAAGTTGTACACAGCCGATCGAACGGCTGGCGCGCTCAATCTCTTCGGTCATGCGCCAAGGAGGTGGGACGCCGAGGCCGAGACCATCGGTGCGATCCTCGCTGCACACGCCGCTGCGGCGATCCTGGCCAATCAGGAGAGCACCCAGCTCAATGCCGCCATCCTGTCGCGCGACCGAATCGGCCAAGCCAAGGGCATCATCATGGAGCGGTACGGCGTCGACGAGCTGCGCGCCTTCGCAATGCTGAAACAGCTTTCGCAAGAAACCAATACGAAGCTGACCAACATTGCGGAGCGCGTCATTGGTTCTCGCGAGACTTGATCTCGGCTACGCGGCTATCCGGTTTCGTCCATGTGGCTCGACTCGCGGGGCGCCCGATCGAGCAACGCTGCGAACTCGCGGTGCCGGTCGTAGACGTCGGCCCACGCCTTCAGCCGCTCGACCGTCTGCGCGGACAACGGCGTGCATTCGCGCGCGACCGCGGTGAGCACGCAACGGAACACCGGCGGGTAGTCGCCGACCCCGAGGTGAATGAACGCGACGTGACGTTCCGTCTCGTTGAGGATCTCACGGGTCTGCTCGACCAGTTCCCACGCGAGGTTGCCTTCGTTCGGCGGGTCCTCGTCTGTCATGCGTCTGCCTTCACGGATCGTCACGTCGGATTGGGCGCTACGTCGCGCAAAAGCTCTACCAAAAAGCGTACCGGAGGCCGCTGCGCCTGCACTTCGACAGTCAAGCGCCGGCCGAGCACCATCCCGAGTGCCCAGCTCTCAGCGAATCGTCCGTTTGCCCGGCTGACATGACACGAGGTTTCGCGGTGAGGCGGGCAAATGGCCCCATCGCCCGGCCCGGCTCTTCCCTGGTCGGCGCGAAGCGGCGATGCGCGGCTCAGTTCGATTCGGCGTGCGGATACTCCGCCGACCGATTCTGAAACGCCAGAATGTCGGCGTTGAGGACGTGACCGTCCTGAATCTCGATGGCGCGCTTCAGGGTTGATTCGCTCTCCCACGCGGTCGGACCGTCGAGCACCGCGCCGAGATACGGCAGCAGCGCCTCACTGATCTCCCACGTGGCGGCATTCCAGAGGTACGACGGGCTGTGATCGACGGCGTAGTACGTGATGTTGTCACCGACGGTGAACGTCGGCTCGGAGAACGACGTCGGGCGCGCCCAGCTGAAGCCCATTCCCTCGTCGCACGATACGTCGACGATCAGGCTGCCAGGACGGAACGCGGCGAGGCCGTCGTCGTCGAGAAAGATCAACGGCGCGTTCGGGTCCTGAAGAACGCAGTTGACGACGACGTCGTGCTCGGCGAGGAAGTCGGCCAACGGCACCCGGCCGTCCTCGGTGAGCACGAAACTACCGTCGTCATCGCTTTCGAATTGCCGGATCTCCGCGGAGTGAATCGGCGAGGCCACCTCCGTCACCGCACGGTTGGTCAGGATGTCTATCTCGTTGACGCCCAACGCATTCAGTGCCGTTACCGCACCGCGGCCCGTCGCACCGAAGCCGAGCACCACGGCCCGGAGCCGTCGGCCGTACATGCCCGTCGAGCCGATCAGCTGCAGTGCGTGCTGCACCGAGCAGAAGCCGGCCATCTCGTTGTTCTTGTGGAAGACGTGCAACTTGAACGAGCCGTCGCTCCTCCACAGGTTCATCGCCTCGAACGCGATCAGCGTCTGCCGCCGGTCGATCGCCTGCTGCGTGAGCTCGCGGTCCTGCACGCAGTGCGGCCAGCCCCACAGCACCTGACCCTCACGGAGTTCGGCGAGATCGCGCGAGTCCGGCTTCAGAAGCAGGATGACGTCGCACTCCTCGATCAGGTCCTTCCGCGAGCGGACGCCGCCGACCGAGCCGGCAAGGTCATCGTCCGAGATGCCGAAGTCGTCGGCGTAGCCGGTTTCGAGGAACACCCGTTGCGCGACGTCGGCGTCGATCCGGTCGAGGTGCAGCGGGTGGATCGGCAATCGCTGCTCGTTCTCCTTGCGGGTGCGCGCGAGCACGCCGAGCTTCAGTGGACTCATGTGACCAAGCGTCTCATTGACGGGCGGCGAGCAGGAAGTCCGCGAAGCGCTCGCCAATCATCATGAGTAGGCGCGACCAGTTCACAGGAGACCCGTAGCTACCGATCCCAGGTTCGGCGGCTAGCCTGGTGCCACTTTGGAAGGGAGCATAGGTGCTCGGTCCTCTTGTCCACCTGCTGTTGACAGACCCGATTGCGGTGCTGGTCGCCGCAGCCGTGATGATCGCGATCGTGACCGCGCTATCGGTCTGGGCGGCGAAGGTGAACGGTGCAGCGAAGGCTCGCAAGGAACAAGCGCCTGAGTACCACGAGTACTGAGCCCGTCAGCGCTGCGGAGGGCGCGGCGGCCTCGGTGGGGGCGGACCAGGCGACCGCAGCGGCCTAGTCGGCGGCTCGGTGGGTTGCGGCGCCCGCAAGCGCGTCGTCCGGTCGAGGTCGGGAGCGACGGGTCGCGGTGGCGCGGCTGGACGCGACGGCACCGGGGTCGTCGGAGGTGCCGGATCTGGGGTGGCCACGAAATCCGGCGATGGCACGTAGTCCGGGACCGAGCTGGAAACGCTCAACGCGCGGGCAGCCCGGCGCGGCGGCCGCAATCGCATGGCATGCGTTTCATCCTCCGTCCAATCCCGTTGCACGAGAACGTTTTGTGAGATCCGCTCGAGCACGTCGCCAACCGCGCCACGATCGGGCCGGTCGGGCAGACCCGACGATTGGGCGAGCCGCTGGGTCAGCCAGTCCATCGTCTGCGTGCGGACGAAGTCGACCTGATGCGCGCCAGCGGACGTCAGCCAGAACACGTCGCCGTTGCGCTGTGCGTAGCCGGTGGCGACGAGCCTGTCGAACGCAGGCGCGAGGATCTCGGCGGGCACCCGGACGTGGTTGGCGATGTCGCCCAACCGGGCCTGCCCGGCGGCCTGTCGGAAGCGGTAGACCTGCAGGGCGGCCCACAGTCGCGCGACGTCGAGCTTGCAGCCTGGCAGCGCAGCGATGACGCGCAGCTGCATGCCGGAGCCATGTCGGATGAGCCGGCCAACGGCGTTCTCCAGCAATTGATCTGGCGAGTTGGTGGTCGGCATCGCGAAGCCCTCGCCTAGGTCGGCAGCAGTGCTGACGTCGTTGTTGCGCAACGGAACCTGCTTGAGCATCAAAGCCAACACGAAGCCGACCACTGCGACGGGCGCGGCGTAGAGGAACACGTTGTCGAGGGCGTCGGCGTAGGCGGCCGCGATCGGTGCGGCCAGCTCGGGCGAGAGAGCATGCAGCGCTTCGGGAGACTGCACTGCCTCGGGTGGCGCGCCACTCGTCGCGAGGGCCCCCGCAAGCCTGGTGTGCAGGAAGTTGTTGAACAGCGAGCCGAATATGGCTGCGCCGAAGGAACTTCCGATGGTGCGGAAGAACGTCACGCCGGAGGTCGCGACGCCGAGGTCGGCGAAGTCGACGGTGTTCTGCACGATGAGCACCAACACCTGCATGCACATGCCGATGCCTGCGCCCAAAACCACCAGGTACACCGACTGCATGAAGGTCGACGTGTCAGGGCGCATCTGCGACAGCAACACGAAACCGATTGCCATGACGGCAGTTCCGGCAACTGGGAAGATCTTGTACTTGCCCGTGCGGCCGACGATGACGCCGCTGCTCATCGACATGGTGAGGAGGCCGACGACCATCGGGAGGGTGTGCAGACCCGACGTCGTCGCGGACACGCCGTCGACGAACTGCATGAACGTAGGCAGGAAGGTCAACGCGCCGAGCATGGCGAAGCCGACGACGAACGACAGCGCACAGCAGACGGCGAACACCGGCTGACGGAACAGCCGCATCGGCAGGATCGGCTCCTTCGCGCGCAGCTCGACCGCCACGAAGGCACCGAGTGCGACGAGCGATCCGACGAAGAGCCCGATGATCATCGCCGAGCCCCACGGGTACTCGCTGCCGCCCCAGCTGGTCGCCAGCGTGAGCCCGGTAGCGCCCAAGCCGACGAGCACGATGCCCGCGTAGTCGATGACGGGCTTCGACATCTTGCCGAGGTTCGGGATCGCGACGATGGCCACGACGAGCACGACGACCGCCACGGGCACGTTGATCCAGAACGCCCACCGCCAGCTCAGGTTGTCGGTGAAGAAGCCGCCGAGCAGCGGGCCGATCACGGTCGTGACGCCGAACACCGCACCGAGTGCGCCCTGATAGCGGCCGCGGTCGCGCAGCGGGATGACCTCGCCGATGATCGCCGTCGCGGTGACCATGATCGCGCCGCCGCCGATGCCCTGGAGCGCACGCGCCGCAACGAGCATGGGCAACGAGCCCGCGAAGCCGCAGAGCACCGAGCCAACCATGAAGAAGAGCACCGCCGCGATGAAGACGGTCTTGCGGCCGATCAAGTCGCCGAGCTTGCCAACGATCGCCGTCACGACCGTCGACGCCAGCAGGTAGCTCGTCACCACCCATGCCTGATGGCCCGCGCCACCAAGGTCGGCCACCACCGTCGGCAATGCCGTCGCGACGATGGTTTGGTCCAGTGCGGCCAGCAGCATGCCCAGGAGCACTGCGGTGAAGATGAGGTTGCGCTTGGGCGCCGCTACCTCTTCCTCGCTGGGTGGAGGTGGCGGCGGCTGTTCAAGAGTCGTTGCCGTCATGCAAGTGTCTTCGTTCGGAATCGATTATTAGTTACGCTATACAACTAATGGCCTGAGGATTTGCATTCCCACCCAGCCGCTCACCGCCGGTGAGAGGCCGCAAATCGCGAGCGCTCGACTAGTCTGCGCCGCCGTATTCCACTGCCGGGTCGGATTCGCTGCCACGGCTGCTCGAGATCGTCAGCCTGTCGGGTCGCACCTGGTAGAGCGAGCCGTCGGCCTTGTTCACGGCGTCGAAACCACCGTCGACCGGAACGGCGTTGGCGAGCTGAAGCTGCGCGCCGTCGCTCAACCGCTCGCCGCGGTAGTAGTAGCTACCGGGCGACGTCTCGCACACGATGGCCAGCGAGTTGGCGGTCCTGATCGCCGCAGCGGGCGTACTGCCCGCGTCGCAACGCGCTGAATGGCCGACGAAGCCCTGCGAATCGGTGTCCGATAGCCCGGCGATGGGCACGCCGCTGGCCGACGGGGACGTCGTCGTCGACGGTGCCGTCGTCGTGGCCGTGGTGGAGGTCGACGTGCTGGTGGGCGACGCCGTCGACGTCACGGTCGTGGTCGACGGTGGCGGCGCGGCGAGCTGAGTGCGCGGCTGCGAGCCGGTTCCACCGCTGAGCACGACGACCGTGGCCAGCAGCGCCGCCAACGCGAACGTCGCGAGCGCGCCTGCCAGCAAGCCGACCTGCGCACGGCTGAGCCGCTTCTTGACCGGTACGGGCTGCGGCACGTAGCCGGTACCCGTCAGCCTCGGATCCATGGTCGCGAACTGTCGCGTGCTCTGCGGCGGCATCGGGGCGATGGCAGCGGCGACGGGCGCCGAGCGGGCATCCAAGGCAGCGGCAGCAGCCTTCGCGAGCTCGCCTGCCGAGGCGTAGCGATCGGCTGGATCCTTGGCCATGCCCTTGCCGATGACGCCGTCGAACGCGGGATTGATCCCCCTGCGCATCAGGCTCGGGCGGGGTTGCGGCGCCAGGATGTGGGCCCGCATGACCTCCTGCACGTCGTTCGACGGATAGGGGGCCGAACCCGTGAGGCATTCGTAGAGCAGGCATGCCAGCGAGTAGACGTCGGCGGGCGGTCCGCCGGGCTTGCCGCGCAGCCGCTCGGTGGCCATGTAGGTGGCGGAGCCGACGACCAGCCCGGTCTTCGTCACCGATGCCTCGCCGCCGCCGTAGGCGATGCCGAAGTCGATCAGGAAGGCGAAGTCGTCGGGCGTCAGCAGGACGTTCGCGGGCTTGATGTCGCGGTGCACCAGCCCATTCGCGTGCGCGGCGTCAAGCGCCGAGGCGACCTGACCGACGATCGACACTGCGCGGGCGGGCGGCATCGGGCCGTTGTCGCGCAGCTCGTCCTTGACGTTGACGCCTTCCACCAGGCGCATGTCGATGTAGAGCACGCCGTCGATCTCGCCGAAGTCGTGTACGGGAATGACGTGCGGCTCCTGCAGTCGCGCAGCAATGCGGGACTCTCGCCGGAACCGATCCTGATACGTCCGGTCGATGGCGACGTCGGTGCGCAGCAGCTTGAGTGCCACGGTCCGGTCGCGGACGGTGTCGTAGGCGCGATAGACCTCGCCCATTCCGCCCATTCCGATGAGGTCCTGCAGTTCATAGGACCCGAACTGCGTGCCCAGCCGAGAGCCGGCACTCGGGGAGCCCATATGCGTTTCTCCACCCTTTCGCCATGCGATTCGTGGCGACGACGCAGGTCAACCCGTCAGCGTTGACGAAGTTCCCGCATGCTGTCTGGCTTCAACCTGCGCGTCTGGAGCAGGCGACCTGCAACGATCCGAAATCGAAGCAGCACAAGCCAATTGCTTTGCCTAGGGTACACCGCCGACCTGATCGCGTCAGTTCGAAGGTGCCCGCGCGTGTTGTCTCGCGGCGGTGGGCAAACACATTGTCGTCGGGTAGGAGAGCTCGCTAGCCGGGGCTGTGCTGACCACCCGTGTGAGGCACTGGAGGCTGTCCCGGGTCGGGCTCGACCGACGCACTCGGCGGTGGTCCGGGGGCCAGGACCGGCGACGGCAGAGGCGGCTCGGTGGTCGTCGGCGATGGGGCGGGCGACGGCGGCACTTCCTGTTGCGGCGCCACCGCGACGGCAGGCGAGGGAGGAGGTGGCAACGTGCTCTCGTCGGCAGGCGGGGCGACGGCAGTCGTCGTGGCGGAGGCAGTTGCGGGGAGGTTGGCGGATGGCACGCGCTCGGTGGGACCCGCTGCGGGAGGCACGGCCACCGCTACCGGCTGGTTGACCTGAGCCTCCGGGCAGGTGGGGCTACCCGACCTGCAGGCGGCGTACATGGCGTTGAGGCACTGCACGTCGCCTGGCTTGCAACCGGTCGCCTTGACGAAGCAGGTCGAGTCACCAGGGGTACACGCTGCGGCTTGTGGAAACGCCGCGCTGAGGTCGCCGGAGTTCATCCACGGGGGCAGCCAGTCGTTCAGGTCGAGCCCGCCGGGGGGCAGCGCGAGCGGCGGGGGCGGGACGTCGGACGTGGACGGGGCAACGGTCGGCCAACCTTGAGCGACCGCTTGCTTCGGACCGTTGGACGCAACCATCGGCGGCACCGCCCCTGCCGGCTGGTCGGTGATCGAGACGACCTTCGGCAGGTAGTCGTCGTCGCTCGGACTCTGCGCAGCACTCTGACCAGGCATGATCGGGAGAAACTTGCCCGGGACCGACTCGGCGACGCGGACGGCCTGCTGGGTCGCCGTCGGCTTGATCGCGATTGCGACACCGGTTGCCGCGATCGCCAGGACCACGATGATCACCGCGACGACGACGCTGCCGAGCAGAAGCACTCGCGGATGCCTCACCTGCTCCGTGTCATCGGCTTCGGCGGGAGTGAACACGGCAGCAGGCACGTAAGGAGCGGGCGGCGGTGGTGGTGGAGCCATGACGGCCGCGGGTGCCGGAGTCACGGGCATCGAGACCGTCGCCACCTCGGCGGGCGCGGGCGGCGGAGGAGGCGGCGCAGCTGCCTTCAAGATCTCCTCGACAGGGACGCCCTTCTCGATCGCCTCGGCCTGAGCCTCCGCGAGCGCGCGGGCCTCCTCGGCTGCGTACGCCTCCCGCGCAGCTTCGGCTTCCGCCGCGGCGCGTGCTTGCGCCTCTTCGGCGGCCATCGCCTCGGCGTCCGCGGCGACCCGCGCGTCTGCTGCCCGCGCCTCTGCCTCACTGGCCGCCCGAGCCCGTGTCTGTGCGGCCGCCTGGGCGTCTGCCGCTGCCTGCGCCTCGGCGTCCGCCGCGGCCAGTGCCGCCGCAGCCCGGGCCTGCGTGTCCTCGGCAGCCTGGGCCTGCGCTTGCGCGGCGGCGCGCGCATCTGCCAGTGCCGCCGCCTCCGCATCCGCGGCAGCCTGTGCGTCCGCTTCCGCGGCCAACTTCGCCGTCTCGGCTGCCCGTACCGCCGCATCGGCAGCGGCCCGCGCCTCCGCCGCAGCAGCCGCCTCGGCTTCCGCCGCAGCCAGAATCTTCTCTGCCTTGCGAGCCTCGATGTCTGCGGCAGCCTGTGCGTCGGCCGCCGCCTGGGCCTTCATCTCTGCGGCAACTCGGGCGTCGGCCGCGTCGCGCGCGAGCAAGTCGGCAGCCGCGCGAGCCTCCGTCGCCGACGCCTGCGTCTGCTCCGCTGCGCGAGCCTGGTTCTCGGCGGCGCTCCGAGCCTCCGCAGCAGCGGCACACCGCGCCTCAGCGTCGGCCGCCGCACGCGTCTCGGAAAGCGCCCACGCCTCGGCCGCTCGAGCCTGAGCATCCGCGGCAGACCACGCCTCGGTAGCCGCAGCATGCGCGTGCATCGCGGCGCGAGCCTCGGCCGCCCTGGTGTGCGCTTCGGCGGCCGCTTGCACCTCGGCAGCGACCGCTGCCCGAATCTCGGCTTCTGCTGCTGCCCGCGCTTCGGCTGCGCGCGCCTCGGCCTCCGCCGCGGCCCGAATCTCGGCGGCCCGTGCTTCGGCTTCCTCTGCTGCCCGGACCTCGGCCTCGGCGAGCGCGCGGGCCTCAGCCGCACGAGCCTCTGCTTCCACCGCCGCACGGGCGGCAGCGCGTGCCCGAGCTGCCCGCTCCTGCACTTCTGCTGCCGCGCGCGCCTCGGCGTCGGCGGCCTCCCTGGCCTCTGCCTCGGCAGCCGAGCGGGCCTCTGCCTCGGCAGCTGCCCTTGCCTCCTCGGCAGCCCGAGCCTCGGCCTCCTCGGCCGCGCGAGCTTCCTCGATCGCCCGCGCTTCGGCGTCGGCTGCCGCCTTGGCTTCGACCGGATTGGCCGCATGGTCGAAGTCGTCGCGGCGATGGCTACCCGTGCTAACGCCATTTCCGTTGTGGCCGTTGGTCGAATGCCGCACTCCGTCGACCGTATGCGCAGCGAGGTGGGTGATCGGGATCGGACTGGTCGTGGGCGCCAGCGACAGCTCGGGCTCGTCAGCGTGAGGTGACGGCGCAATCGGCATCGGCCCGGTGCCGCTGCCGTCGTCGGGGTAGTCGAACGCCACAACCGATCCGTTGTGGTGCTGGCCGTTCGTATGCGCGACGACGCCGTTGGTCAACGAGGCGTCCTCCGCGTGCACCCCTTGCGAGACCTGTGGCGGGCCTGCCATCGCGGCGGCGGTCGACGCCGCACCGAGCGCCACGGCGTAGGCCGTCAGATCGATGTCGCGAAACGGCACGGGCGGCGTCAGCTTGTCGGTCACCGTCGCGAGTTGATCCGATGCGCCCACGAGGTAGACGGCCTCGGCCCCGGTCGACTCCTCGGTGAGCCGGTCGAGCAACGTCGCCAGCGCGGGGCCTGGGCCCTCGCCACGTACGGGCTCTGCTGCGACCAGGTGCGTCGACGAGCCGTCTGAGCCAACGACCGAGAGCGTCGCCGTGTAGCCATCGACGAAGAGCAATGCCGCCAGCCTCTGCCCAGCAGCGATGCCCGCGGTTCGCACGAACTCCCTCGCCGCGTCCGAAGGCATCACCAGCGTGACGTTCGCGACACCCGCTTCGATGAGTTCGTCGCGCACGTCGTTGGCGAGCACGAGATCCGATGCCGAGACTCTGGTGGCGACGAGACGATGGCCGTCCTCGGCGAGTCCCCTGTCCGTGTTGACGATGGTGTCGACGACGGCCTCGGCAGGCTCGGTGGACAGGTCGACGTCGTACCGATCGATGACCGAGCCGCTGTCCGCGTCGACGAGAGCCAGACGGCCGTAATCGCCCATGACGGAGACCCCGAGAACTAGCTCCACCAGGGCTCCCCTGCCTCTCCTACAGCTAACAACGCGTGCTCATCATGACACCCCCTGCGTCACCTGGGAATCCTAGGGTTTGGCCGGTATACGCGCACGTCGGCTTAGTACATTGCGAGGCAGAAGACGGTATGCCTAATTGACGCGTCCGCAAACACCCTGGGGAATTGCGCGTGAGCAGCGACTGAAACGAACGCGTGGTGTTAACTGGGCTCGGCAAGGAGGCCTCCGGTGACTGAAGAAAACCAAGATCACGTGGGCATGACGGACGTCGAGCAACGTTTCGAGCAGGCAATCGACGGAGCTCCCGCGCACCCGCGACCCGTCCGCTGGAACACCGTCCGCGACGTCGTCGCAGCCCTGCTCCTGCTGCTCGCGCTGGCCGTGCCGTGGAACGTCTCCTTCGGCCTCGGGATGCCCAACCGCATGTGGTGGCTCTTCGCAGTCGTGGTCGGCGCAACCCTGCTCGCGTTGGTGGCGCTGGCCGCGAGCCATGGCGGACCGTTGGCGGCATCGGAGTCCATCGACAAGGCACGGCTGGGCCTCACGGCCTTCTACCTCTTGGTGGTGCTCGGCTTCGTTGGGTTCGCGATCTTCGACTTCGCCTACCTCAGCGGCGGCGGGGCCACCGCTCCCGGCATCGGCCCAGGCGCGATGGTTGGCGCGGCCGGTGCGTTCCTCGCAGCGCAGCCGGTCCTGCGCGGCGACGACGGCGAGGGCCGACGCTTCGTTGGCTGGTTCGTCTTCGCGAGCAGGATCGCGAGCTGGGCGAAGTTCCTCGTCGTGGTGTCGGTCGTCGTGAACCTGTTCGTCCGGATGCGCGACGTCCTGCCCAACGTGTTCGACGCGGGCGTCGCAGGAGCGAGCATCGCCGCGATCCTGACCGCGGTGGCCTACGCGATCGTGGCAGCGACGGCAGTCTGGATCGGGTTGCGTTGGTTGCAGCAGGAGGAGTTGGCCGCAGGCATCGCGACCGTTGCGCTGGGCGCCGCCACGCTGGTTGGAACCCTCTTGGTGTGGTTCCTCGGCGTGGGTCGCGACGTCGACGCGTTCCACGGAATCGCGCAGGCGACGTCGACTGCGGGGGTCGGCTACGAGGGCTATCTGCCGTGGGTCGCGGCAGCTGCCATCTTCGCTCCGATGGTGTTGCGACGGGCGTTCACGAAGCCGATCGACCCGACGGTTTGGCAGCACGCGATGCGAAAGTGCTTGCTGCTCATCGTCGTTTGGTGCGGCGGTTCGGCCGTGCTGCGGATCGTCGACGTCATCGCGCAGGTTGCAAGCGGCGTGCCATTCTCGCCGTCGGACAGCGTCGTGCTCTTCCTGTTCGACGCCGCCACGGCGGGCTTCGCCTACTGGTTCCGGTCGAACGTCGGGACCGCCTCGCAACACCCCGCGGTCCTATCGCGGCTGTCTGGTGTGCTGTTCGTTCTATTGGCGTGCCGGTTGATCGTCGGGATCGGGCTGTCCCGTTCGATCATGTATGCCGCGCCGCCCGACGGGTTCGACGACTCCGTGTACGGAAATGCGCTGGAACACCAACTGACGAGCACGTTCGACGTCGTGCTGTGCGTGCTTTCGTTGGCGGTGGTGGCCATCGCGGTGTTCGTGCTGAGAGGCGTGCAGCGTCGCTCGGACGAGCCAGGGGCAGGAGCCGCCCCTGCGCCGGCCCCGCAGGCCCCCGATGAGTGGGACCCGACTGCGCCGCTAGCGGATGATTCCAGTGTCGGACCCGAAGAGGAAGTCGAGCCCAAAGAGCAAGTCGAACCCAAAGACGAGGTCGAAGCCGACGAGGGTCGCCATCGCCACCGGCGTCAGCCGACTCCAGAAGAGGACTCCGAACTAAACCAGAGCTCGTCGCTCGCTTAGGAGTCGTTGCGCCACGGCGAGATACGACTTCGCGACCGTCGACCACGCCAGCGTCGGAGCGAGCCGACGGCCCTCGGCCGACATGGCCCCGGCAACGCGAGGATCGGCCAGGATCTGTCGCAGCGCCGACACCATGGCGTCGGGATCGTCGTGGTCGACGATCGTTCCCGCCCCCGAGCCCAACAGTTCGATGGCGTGCGGGAAGGCCGTTGCGACGACGGGCCTGCCACTCGCGAGCGCCTGGACCAGGACTCCCGACGTGACCTGTTCGGTCGTGTCGTAGGGCAGCACGACGACGGCACTGGATTGGATGAGCGCAGCGAGCCCGTTCGCGCTGCGATAGACGGAGTCGAACCGCACGCAATCGGTGAGGTCGGCTTTCCGCACCTGCTCGGCACGCGCCTCGAGATACGCCTCGCCCTCCGTGGCGTGCACATTGGGGTGCGTCGTTCCTGCGATCAGATACTGCGGCTGGCCGCGGAGTTCGCGTAGCGAGGGCATTGCGTCGATGACGCGCTCGACGCCCTTGCCTGGCCCTAGCAGTCCCCACGTCAACAGGGTCGGCCTGTGTGCGCGCTTCACCGAGACGCCCTGCGGAAGCCGCGCGCCGTGGGTGATGATGCTGACCTTGCGGCGCTCGACGGTGAATCCCGCGAGGAGTTGCCTGCTGGCCACGTCGGACATCACGACGACGCGATCAGCGAGCGCGAAGAGCGCCTCGAGTGAGGAGCGGCGACTCGGGCTCGGATTGGCTGGCACGTCATGAAGGACGGCAATCGACGGAACCCGAAGCGCGCCAAGTACTTCGACGACCGCGTTGACATCGGTAGCCGCGTCGAGGCAAGTCATCACGACGTCACGTCGACCAAGTACGTCGGCGGCCGCGGCGACCGAAGCCGACGAGCCATTCTGCAGTTCGCCGACGACACGCGCGTCGTCCGATGCCATCCCGTCGGCCACCCGTACGACGTCCACGTTGGCACCGGTCGCGACCAAGGCATCGGACAACGCCGCGCTGAAGCTCGCAACACCACATACCGTCGGGGCATACGCGCTCAGCACGCCGAAGTTCACCGGCCCGGAATATCGTTGTTTCACAACATGGTTGGTGAAGGGACGATTGAAAGACAAAGCAGTCACAGTTATCCCGACGTGGGTTCTCGCAGAGATGTCCAGCTTGAGCGGCTGCTCGTGGAGGTCAGCGAATACACGGCTGATTCATTCCGGACTGATTGGTTGCCCAATGATCCTCAGACTACACCCAGGGACGACCATTTCCGCACGTCGGCGGGGTCGGCGACCTTCTCGTATGAATTGCATTGAAAATCGGCGATATTCCTTGCCCGCAGCTGGACGTACCCCACGCGGCGCCACGGCGGCGTACAGTCCGCAGGACCGGGACCAGACAGGCCCCCAATATCAAAGGGGCATCGAATGTCTGACAAGTCGCCGCGGCAGGGCATGGCCAAGAAGTCCGGCAAGTCGCTCAAGGAGAAACGCGCCGACAAGCGCGCGAAGTCCGACACCACGTCACAGACGGAGTCGATCATCAACAAGAAGCGCTGACGCCCTCGGGCTAGGTCACCGCCGCCAGAATTGCCAGGAGCTCTTGGTGAGCCCCTTGTGCTCGTCGCCCTGCACTTCGGTCCATTCGGCCGGCCCGTAGAAGAAGGGCTTGTTGGCTCCCGTGCGGTGCACGTCGAGCGAGCCGTCACTGTGCTCGACGTAGCTGTCGCCAAACCGCATGTACTCGTTGGTATTGCCATCGGGCAGCGTGACGGTGACGGTCACGATCGCTTACCTAACGATTTCGGGAATTGAGTTCAACGCGGCGAGGACGTGGACGGCCAGGTCTGCGGCGGCCTTCTCGTCGAGCTTGGAGTTCGCCTTGATGGTTTCGGCGACGAGGTCGACGCGACGGTCGTAGGGGGTGCGGAGCGAGGTTGGCGATGCCATGGGATTTCCCTTGATGGTCAAGCATGTTCGCCCGTGAACCGGGCTGCTCGATATCGCCGACAGTACGCCTGTTCTGCGGTGAGCCTGACACGCGGTGCTGACGGGCAGCACGATCGCTGGGTTCTCGACAGCCACGGTACCCACGTCAACCCCTGACCTGCGGCAGAGCCATGGCTGCCCGCCTCGAAGCGAATCGGCGGCTGCACCGCGCTGAAACGACGAATCGCGACACGAAGCGCGTCATCGCGAGCCGAAACCTGGCAACGAACGCCTCGATGCGCGATGATCCGCCAATGCGCTCTGCCATCCGTCTCGCGACCGTCCTCGCCGTCGTCGGCCTGTCCGCAGCCACCGCCTGCGCACCCGCCGACGAAAAGCCGTCCGCGTCGTCCGCTGCCCCGTCGGCCGACCAGTGCACGAAGGACTCTCTGCCTACCCTCACCAAGGGCACATTGACCTTCGGCACCGATCAGCCCGTCTATGAGCCGTGGTTCGTCGGCGACGACCCCACCAACGGCAAGGGCTTCGAGTCCGCCGTCGCCTACGCAGTCGCCGAGAAGCTCGGCTACGCCAAGGAGGACGTCAAGTGGGTGCGCGTGCCGTTCAACGCGGCCATCGCGCCTGGCCAAAAACCGTTCGACGCCAACCTCAACGAGTTCTCCATCACCGACGAACGCAAGCAGGCCGTCGACTTCTCCACGCCGTACTTCGACGTCACCCAGGCGGTCGTCGCGGTAAAGTCCTCGCCCGCCGCGCAAGTGAAGGATCTCGCCGGGCTCAAGGGCAAGAAGCTGGGCGCCCAGGTCGGCACCACCAGCTATACCGCCGCCAAGGCGATCGACCCTGACGTCGCGGTGTTCAACAACAACGACGACGCCAAGGTCGCGCTGACGAACGGGCAGATCGACGCGCTCGTTCTTGATCTCCCCACGGCGTTCGAAGTGCAGAGCGAGCTGACCGACGGCGTGATCGTCGGCCAATTGCCCGCTGGCACAGACAAACCCGAACAGTTCGGCATCGTGCTCGACAAGAACAGTCCGCTCACGGCTTGCGTGTCCAAGGCGGTCGATCAGCTCGGCACCGACAGCGAGCTGTTCAAGCTGCAGAAGACCTGGCTCGCCGGTGCGGGCGGGGCACCGGTGCTCTCATAGCGGGTCGAACTTCGCAATCAACCAGGCGCCGTTGATCTTCTGCAGCCCGAGTCGCACGGAGCTGTTCGCCGTCGTTGGCGCCGCGGCCGCTGACGTGGTCGACTGATTGATGAACAGGATCAGCGTCGCGGCGTCGGCACTGAGCGACTCGACCGCCGCGCCGGGAACCGTCGCTGACGTATCGACACCCTTGCTCTTGGCGGCCGGGACGACGACGTCGTGGGTGAACTGGGTGTAGTAGTTGCGGAAAGCGCCCGTCATCCCCTCCGCTGCTTCACGTGTCTGCGTCTCGACGTTCTCCGGTGTGTAGCTGAGCATCTTCACCGCGCTCGACTTCGCGACGTCGATCACGACTTGCCTCGCCTGCGCGGAATCGGCAGGAGGCACCGGCTCCGCCCGAACCGCTTGCCAGGCACCAAAACCCGCTGTCGCAAGCACGGCAAGGGCGAGTACGACGGTCAGTGACCACCACAGAGCACCGCGTCGGGCGGCCATCACGACACCCCTTCCATGCCGCTGATCTTGTACTCATTTCCCTGGCGAACGACAGTGAGTCGCAACCGTTGGGTCTTCGCAGCCGGGTCGGGGTCGTTCGCGGTAGCGGTCTTCACGGAGACGCTGGCCAGCACCTTGGCCGTGTCACCATCCAGCGACTCGAGGCCGGCCCCCGTCAGTGTGCCCGTGCTGACGGACTTGACCTCGCGAACGGCGCTCAGCAGCACCGGAAGGGTTTTGGTGAAGTCGTCGCGGTACGAACCAGTTGTGGTGTCGGTGATCCGTTGGATGTCGACTTCGGGCGTGTTGTAGTTGATCGTGGTGACGGCCACGGCGAACTTCCCGCCCGCGTCGACGTAGGGCTGCCACGCGGGCGGGCCGCCGACGGGCCGATTGCGCTCCTTGGTCACAATGACCGCGAAGGCGACGGCACCGATCAACAGGACTGCCAAGAAGATTGGCATCAGCACTGCGCGACGGCGCGGTGCGTGCAAGACCGGCGCGACGTTCGTCGGGTACGCCACGGGCGGCCCAGGCGCGAAGTTCGTCGGGCCAGGCATCGTGACCGGTGCCGGGGTTGGTGTTGTCGGCGGCGCATGAGGAATCGATGCGGGGACGCCACTCGCCGCCGCCTTCAGTGCATTCGCGAAGTCGAGACAGGTTGCGAACCGATCGGCCGGATTCTTCGACAGCCCTCGAGCCAATACGGGATCGAGGGCACGGAGTTCGGGTCGGCGCTCGGACAGCGGCGGCGGCGAACCGGTGAGGTGCTTGCCGATGACCACGGCAGGATTCGAATCCGGATACACGGGCGCGCCGGTCAGCAGATGGAACGCCGTTGCCGCCAAGGCGTATTGGTCTGCACTACCGGCTATCGGATGCGCGAGAAGCTGTTCGGGTGCGGAGTAGGCCACCGTGCCGATGGTGGCGTTGGTCGCCGTCAGCCCGCTGATGTCCTCGGTGTGGCGTGCGATGCCGAAGTCGGCCAACAGGATTCGTCGCTGACCGGCGACGGCCGTCGTCAACAAGATGTTGGCGGGCTTCACGTCGCGGTGTAGAAGACCACGCTGATGTGCGAAGTCGAGCGCGTCGGCAATCGCGGAGACGATCTCGACGACGTCGCCGACCGGGAGCCCGTTGGGCTGACCGTCAAGCAGCTTGGCCGCGTCGGTCCCCTCGACGAAGTCCATCGAAATCCACAGCTGGCCCTCGTGCTCGCCGCGATCGTGCACGCCGACGATGTGCGGATGCCAAAGGCTGGCGGCAAGGTCGGCCTCGCGGTTGAATCGCTCGCGGTAGGAGTCGTCGCTGGTCGCGTTGGCGGGCAGGATCTTCATGGCCTCTAGCCGCGGCAGCCGCGGGTGTTGGACCAGGTAGACCTCGCCCATCCCACCGGCGCCAAGCAGACGCTGAACGGTAAATCCCGCGAACTGGTCGCCCCCGGCCAACGGCATCACGCGATCGTAACCGAGCGCCCTCGCGCGGGAGCCGTGTGATCAGGGCGATGCGAAACGTCGACGCCCGGCGCCGCGATGCGAGATGATGCCGCCCATGACCACGACCGCATTGGACCGGGTGGCCTACCGGCAGTCACGGGCCCGGCGGTCGACGCTCATCGCCCTGCTGTCGACGGTCGTGTTCGCCGCCGTGCTGCTCTTCGCGGTGACGTCGTCGCCGGGGTGGCCGCGGGTGCGCGAGTCGTTCTTCAATCTGCGCGTCGGCTGGGAAAGCCTGCCTGCGCTACTCGACGGGCTGTGGCTCAACATCCGCGTGCTCGTAGTCTGTCAGATTCTGATCATGACCCTCGGGCTCGTCCTAGCCGCAGTGCGAACGCTCCGCGGGCCTGTGTGGTTTCCGTTGCGGGCGTTGGCAACCGGATACGTCGACCTGTTCCGCGGACTGCCCCTTTTGATCTGCCTGTACCTGGTGGGGTTCGGCCTGCCGGGACTGAGGCTGACTGGCGTGCCGACCAACCCGGTGCTTCTCGGTGGCCTTGCGTTGGTACTGGTGTACTCCGCGTTCGTCGCGGAGGTCTTCCGAGCGGGCATCGAATCCGTTCACCCGTCACAACTCGCGGCCGCCAAATCCCTTGGGCTGAACTACCGCAACACCATGCGGCTGGTGGTGCTGCCACAGGCGACGCGTCGCGTGACGCCTGCGTTGCTCAACGACTTCGTCGCGCTGCAGAAGGATTGTGGGCTGATCTCGGTGCTGGGCGCCGTCGACGCGGTGCGCGCCGCGCAGATCCAGTCGGCCACCTCTTACAACTTCACGCCCTACGTCGTCGCGGGTCTGTTGTTCGTCGCGTTGGCGGTGCCGTCGGCGCGACTGGCAGACTGGGCGTCCAGGCGGGTCGCGACGCGGCAGGGCGCATTGTGACCGCGCCGATGCTTTCCGTGCGCGGGCTCGTGAAGTCCTACCACGGTAAGCCGGTACTAGAGGGCGTCGACCTCGACGTCGAAGAACACCAGGTCGTGGTGTTGATCGGGGCGTCCGGGTCCGGGAAGTCGACGCTGTTGCGCTGCATCGACCTGCTCGAGGACGTCGACGACGGCCAGATCCTGCTCGACGGCCGCGACATCAGCGATCCGCGCATCGACGCCGACGAGGCACGTCAGGCGATGGGCATGGTGTTCCAGTCGTTCAACCTGTTTCCCCACATGACCGCGTTGGCCAACGTCGCGCTGGCGCCACGAGTAGTGCACGGCTCGTCGCGCAGCGCAGCCAACGACCGCGGGCGTGAGCTGCTAAAACGAGTCGGCCTGTCCGACAAGGCTGATGCGTATCCGGACAAGCTGTCGGGCGGCCAGCAGCAGCGGGTGGCCATCGCCCGCGCGCTGGCCTACGAGCCTCGGCTTCTGCTGCTCGACGAGATCACCAGCGCCCTCGATCCGGAGTTGGTCGGCGAGGTGCTCGCGCTCGTCGGCGAGCTGGCGTCGTCCGGTGCGACGATCATCATGTCCACCCACGAAATGGCCTTCGCCCAAGAGGTAGCCGACCTGGTGTGCTTCCTCGACGGTGGGACGATCGTCGAATCTGGTTCTGCGAAGCAGGTATTCACCGATCCGCAACAGGACCGCACGCGCCAGTTCCTGCGGCGGTTCACGGGCGGGCTCGCGCGCTGAAGGTTCAGGCGGCCGCCAGAGGACCACTCACGTGTTCTTGCCGTCGACGACGAATGCCGTCCACCGCGACTGGCGGCGGCCTCGAGCGTCCAGACCGTGCCGCCGCTAGGTGGCACATCCGACCGTTAGGCCGCGTTCAGGTAGAGAACTACTCAACCCGGCGGCGGCGCTGGAGCGCACACTCGAGTCGGCATGACTATTCGCCCACCAAGAACTCGGCGAAGGGAACACCAACATGTACCTGGACCTCATCGCGGCGCTGTTGGCGCCCATTGTCACCGCGATCGCCGGAGCAGTCGGCATCCTGATCCGGGATCGACACGACAGACGTTCCGGACTGGGGCGCCGAAAGTACGCCATGGAGGACGCAACGCGCCAAGTGACGTTTGCAGCCGAATGGTGGAAGGCGAAGCAGGCGCTCGGGTGCACTCCAGACGATCAGGCCGCCCGTGCGATCGCGGAATCCTGGTTGGCCGAAGCCACCGCGCTGGTATCCGAGTCCCGACAGCCGCCCCGAAGACCCGAGTCGGAACGTTCGGCAGTAGGTCGCATACTGCTGGCGTATCCATTCCAGCGCCTATCGGCCAAGCTACTCAGAGTCGTCTACTACCTCCTTCTCGCGTTGACTGCCACGTTGCCGTTAACGGCCGCATGGGTGGGAATCGAAGGCGACGGCATTGGCGAGTCCCTCGGCTTCGCGATCTTCGGAATGGTTGTATACACGTTGCCCGCGTTCGCCATTCGAGCGTGGGCGGTCGCGATCGAAACGCGAGCCGCGGCGCGGCCCGGTACGACGCCGTCGCCGGAACCCGTAACGCGGCCGACGATGCTAGCGAGCGGCGTGACCGCGAATCACCCTGGTTGGTATCCCGATCCGGTCATCAAGAGGGAGAGGCGCTATTGGGATGGACGGCAGTGGACGGTTTCGGCGTCCGATTAGGCGGGCCCTACCGACGGTGGTCGTGACCGTACCCGTGCGTCGTCAGGTCAGTGACATTCGCTCGGAGGCGGGCATCCGCTCACTCGCTCCGGCGCGTCACGGCACGTATGTCCGCTGCGCCCATTGAAAGACCTGCCACCCCGCGGTCTCGTCGAACTCGTCGTGGACGCGCCTTGCCGACTCGGCGCCGATGGGACGAGCGTCGCGAGCCTTTACCTGGACCTCGGCACACCGCTCCATCAGCAGGAAGTAGCCGACCGCCGAATCCACCGTCGCCCCAACCGTCAACAGGCCGTGGTTGCGCAGGATCACCCCGCGGGCACCGCCAATCGCTGCCGCGATGCGCTTGCCACCGTCCGTCGAGGCGATGCTGACCTCTTCGTCGTCGAAGATCTCGTGGTCTTCGAAGAAGGCGCACGCCTCCTGCGAGATCGGTTCCAGCTTGGCGACCGTCGCCGAGAACGGCGTCCCATATGGCGTGTGGCAGTGCGCCGCCGAGACGATTCCGGGCATCGCCTCGTGCAGTGGCGCATGGATGTAGTACGCCGCCATGTTGATGTGGCCGCCGCCCTCGACGGTGCCGTCCGCGCGGACCAGCACAAGATCGTCGGTGGTCATGTACCGGAACGGCACGCCGTAGCGTCCCAGCCAGAAGCAATCCGTACGTTCGGGATCCCTGGCCGAGATGTGGCCATCGCCCAACGAGCCCCAGCCCATCGCACCGAACACCCTGTAGGCCAACGCAAGTCGGCGCTGACGGTGCTCCCGCAACTCGGCTAAATCGGTGATGTCCGGCTCGTATGCAGCAGGATCCAAGAAGTCTGCCATCGCAGTAGGCTAATTCGCCGTCAGCGGAGTCGCACGGGTTGCTCCAAACGTTGTCGCACCTCGTCATAGGTTTCGGAGTCGATGGCCACGATCCTGACCAGTTCGACGCGAGTAGGCGTGCTGCCGATCGTCTCGGCAGCCGCTGCTATCGCGTCGCTCCTCGGCCAGCCGTAGGCGCCCGCGCTGATCAACGGGAAGGCGACGCTTCCGACGCGAAGCTCGTCGGCCACCTCCAGCACGCGGCGATAGCACGACGTCAGCAGCGACCGGTCGCGCTGCCCGGCGTTGTAGTTCGGTCCGACGGTATGGATGACCCACCGCGAGGGTAGATCGCCAGCCGTCGTCCATCCCGCGTCGCCGGTGGCTAGCCCATTGGGGAATCGCTCGATGCAGTCGCGCAGAAGCGCCGGACCACCCGCGCGATGGATCGCCCCATCCACTCCCCCGCCACCGCGCATTGCGTTGTTGGCGGCGTTGACGATCCCGTCCACGTCCTGCTTGGTGATGTCACCAAGTACCGCAGTGATGACCGGCATCGTTATTCGACCTCGGCGATGCCAGCCAGATCTGGCGGTTGGCGTGTGAATCCTCGCGTCAACACCAGCAGGTAGACGACGCCGATGGCAAGCCACGAACACCCGAGGATGAGCGCCTTCGAGTCGAGTTGGGTCAGCAACGCGATGTCGATGATTGCGCCGATCACCGGAATCACGACGTACCGCAACGGATTGAGATGCTCACCCCGATGCCGGACGAAGTACGCGATCACCGCCAGATTGACGAGGGTGAACGCGGTGAACGCACCGAAGTTGATGAACGACGTAGAGGTAGCGACGGAAAGGAAGATCGCCGCGAGCCCGATCGCACCGGCGAGCAGGATGTTGAGCACCGGCGTGTGGAACTTGGCCCACACCATGCCGAAGAACCTGTTGGGCAGCACGCCGTCGCGGCCCATCGCGTAGAGCAACCGAGCGACCGCCGCTTGCGCCGCCAGCCCGGACGTGAACTGGGCGACGATCAACGCCGCGAGGAAGAACGCACCAAACACGCTGCCGCCGATAGTCTTTGCCACGTCGGAGGCCAGTGAGTCCTCGTTGTCGAACGTTCCTCCCGGCGCGACGAGCGTCGTGAAGTAGGAGACCACGATGAATATCGCACCGCCGACCAACGCCACCAGCACGATGGCACGCGGGATGTTGCGCTCAGCGTCGTGGGTCTCCTCGGTCAAGGTGCTGACGGCGTCGAACCCGAGGAATGAATACGCCGCGACGGCGGAGCCCGCGGCGATCGCGACGAGGCCGCCGTCACCGGTAAATGGCTTGAGCGAGAACAGCGGCTGCGAGTGTCCGACGAGATGCGTGATCGTCAACACCACGAAGATCGCGAGGACGAGCAACTGGAACGCCATCAACACGAAGTTCGCCTTGTCGGCAACCTTGAGGCCGATGATGTTGAGCGCGGACGTGATGACGATGAAGGCGACGATCCACACCCAGTTCGGCACGTTGGGGTACTGACCGTTGAGGTAGGCCGCGCCAATCAGCCAAATCACCAGTGGCAGAAAGAGATAGTCGAGCAGGATCGCCCAGCCGACGATGAAGCCCGCTCGCGCATCGAGTGACTTGCGGACGTATGTGTACGCCGAGCCCGCGACGGGATAGTGCTTGGCCATCAGTCCGTAGCTCAACGCGGTGAAGAGCATCGCGACCGTCGCAAGCACATAGGAGCCGGCGCTGCCGCCGTTGGACTTCACCGCGATCACACCGAAGATGCCAAGGACGATGATCGGCGCCATGTAGGCGAGGCCGAACAACACCACCGACCGAAGGCCGAGCGTCTTGGTCAGCGCAGACTGATATCCAATGGACTCAGCGGGTTCAACGGTCATGACTGTCCTCTGATAGAGCCCGATTCAAGCGACTTAGCAGAGTTCCCATCGGCGGTTCGGTCTAATCGTCAGCATTTCTACAGGTAGATGACAGGTGCAGGCTCACAGCCCCGCGCCCATCGATCTTTCGACGAGGCCGCGCAGCCGCTCACCCAAGGCCTCGAGATCGATCCACCCGTCGGCATCGTCGGAGAGCTTCGTGAGGTGTCCGCGCCAGTCCATCTGCAGGACCCGCATCTGGTTCTGGTCGAGGTCCGCCGTCTCGGCCCACTGGTAGGCATCGCGGGCCACCTTCGACATGCGGGGTATCCGTTGACCTTGATTGGGCAGCTGGAAGTTTCGGGTGTCGATCCCCAGGAACTCGACGCCGCTCAGCGAGCAGTTGCTGAGGTCGCATCGGACCATCGCGTCGCTTCGCACGTCCCACGGCGCTTCGGATTCCGTTTCCCTGCCGTCGAACCGGATGTCTTCTAGCCGACCGTCGAACGAGCAGTCGATCAACCGAGCCTCGGTGACCTGCTCGTCGACCAGATGGACGTCGTCGAACCGGCAGTTGCGAAACGTGGCGCCGGACAGCCGTTGCTCCTTCAGATTGCCTTGTCGCCAAATACAATTGGTGTACTTGGTGCGTTGTCCGGTGCTGGGCTCATCGCCGAGCCAAGTTAGTCGTCGAATCCGGTTCTGCCAAGAAGGCTTTGACGAAACCCCTACTTCAGGGTGATGACGACGGCGTAACCGTCGTGGTCGCCGGTGGTGTAGTCCGGGTTGTCGGGGTCATAGGCGTTGTCCATCGGAACGTAGGTCACGGACTCCACCTGTCCGCTCGCGATCATCCGAAGGACCAATGCATCGCGGGCGGCGTTCGACGAGACGTACGTGTGCCCGGGAATCCCATTCTCCGAGACGCCAAGCGTCTCGCTGCTGAACGCGCCGGTCCAGACGTATCCGCCATCGGGACCCGGGAGCGGAGCGGGCCCGAAGATGCGGCCGTGATCGTTGTCGAGGATGAACAGATTGTCCGAGTAAGCGGTGAGCGGGACGATGGGTTTTTGACCATATGTCGAGGTGCCGATGAGACCCTTGAATCCGCCGCTGTGTATCGGCTGCGCCGGGAACCCGCTCAAGAACATGGCCTTGTTGAGTTTGGCCTGGGCTTCCGCGGGGCTCTTCGACGTCGGGTCGACGATGATGACGTTGACCGGCTCCAACATCTCCTTGCCGCCGTCGTAGGTCTGCCCGCCATAGTTGGACACCGACCCATCGGACTTCAGCATCCACTTGCCGACCTCGCCGACCCCGGGTACGTACGTCGTCTGGTTGGCGGCAGGCGGAACGTTGGTAGTGTCCGTCACTCCGTCCGGGTAGTTGTCAAGGTAGGTGGGCGGGGCAGGCGGCGCGGGATGGAGCAGCGAGCCGATCGTCGGCAGGCTCAACGGCTGGGCGAGGCTGGTGAGTTCGGTGTCGCGGCGTACCAGTTGCAGCGCACCCAACAGGTTCGAGGCAGCGGGCACGACGGGCAGGCCACCGCCGTTGTTCAGGGGATTGACGCCGAGGGCGGTCAAGAGCCCAGTGGAGACGGCAGGCAACGACGCTGGCGCCCACTGTCGCGTCACCGAGGGCGCGAAGCTCGTCACCGTGGCCGGCGGCGTCGTGTCGACCGAATCCGTGGCGACTTCCACCGGCTTGCGCAACGCGTTGCTCACGGCCGATACGACTGGTCCGGCAGCGGTCAGGCCGCCATTGGTCAGGTCGGTTCGTTGCGAGTTGGGCTTGGCGGCAGGGTCTTTCGACGCAAGTTGATGCGGAACTCTGCCAGACAAGGTGCGCAACGGTCCCGTCAGCACGTTACCGCCGTCGTCGGACGACTTCGGCTTCGTTGGCAGCCCCAGCTTTGGCAGCTTCACACCGTCGGTGGCCGCGCCGTCGGTCAGGCCGTGCCGCAATGCTCCGGTGAGCGAGTGCAGGGCAGTCTTCACCGGGCCCGCGCTGTCTTGGGCGGTCCCGGCGTCGTCGGCGTTGGCAACGCCGCTGGCGGCAATCGCCGCGCCTGCCCACAACGACAACGCCACTGCGCCGACACCGCCGACGTACTTTGCCGCGCCCACATGAGTGGGTCCAGTGGACTGCCCCTGCTGCGCAGCGATGTAGGAAGCGCTGTGCCGCCCCATGGTTAGCCCCTTCGCTCCCCGCCCAATGTCGGGTGAAGCATATACGCACCGGGGCAACATTGGCGAGCGCCGAAAAATGTCGTCTCAACTGCGGTTATGATCTTGAGTGCGCCGACGACGCAACGGAGCCGCGCTCCCGCGCGTCGCGGTCGTGGCCGACGAATTCAGCCCGCTTGGGGAACACGACGACGCAAGGGCCCACACCCCCTTCTGTTGCGCCGTAAGGTGTCGGATTTGTGGCGGAATCATCGAATTCGACGGCATCGCGGGCCGCTCTGAGAGCAGTCATCGTCATCGCGCTGTGCGTGCTCACGTCGGCGTGCGGACTAAGTCATCTGCTGCCAGGCAGCAAGTCGAGCTCCCCTACCTCGCACGAGGTGCGGGCGGTTCGCGTCGCGTCGAGCACCTTGATCACCAAACCGGGCACCACCGAACCGAAGGTCGTGCTCTCGCTGTACGAGGACTTCCTCTGTCCGGTCTGCGGCCGCTTCGAGCAAAGCTTCGGTCAGACGGTAAGCAAGCTGATCAGCAGTGGCGAAGTGGCTGCGGACTACTACATGGTCGCCATTCTCGACAGGTCGCAGAACCAGAACTACTCCTCGCGCGCCGGTGGCGCTGCCTACTGCGTGGCCGACGCGGACACGGCCCCGGACAAGGGGGCGTTCCGGCGCTTCCACGCCGCACTCTTCGCGAAGCAGCCAAGCGAGACGGGTTCGGAGTTCCCCTCCAACGCGGACTTGGCCGAGACCGCACGCCAGGCTGGCGTCGACGCGTTGGAGTGCATCGACCAGGGGCGCTACGCGGAACTCTCGGCCGGCCTCGCCGCGGCCACCCACGTAAACGCCACTCCGACCGTGCGGATCAACGGCGAGGACTACGAGTTCACGACGCCGGACGCGCTTGAAGCGAAGGTCAAAGAGCTGATCGGCTGACGAGGTCTACCTGCCGAAGCCGGCGTTGCGCAACGCGTCCGCCATCGAGCCCGACGGCTGGTTCGACTCGCGTCGGCCGGAGGTGTTGCTGCGAGGCGGATTTGGCTGCCTCTTGCGATTCTGATCGCCACCACCGCGCGGGGGTTCGGAGCGCTTGCCCTGACCGCGCGCAACGTCGTCCTCTAGGCGCATCGTCAGGCCGATCCGCTGGCGATCCACGTCCACGTCGACGACCTTGACGCGCACTACCTGTCCGGAGCGCACCACCTCGTGCGGGTCGGATACGAACCGATTGGCCATCGCCGAGACGTGCACTAGGCCGTCCTGATGCACGCCGACGTCGACGAATGCGCCGAACGCCGCGACGTTGGTGACGACGCCCTCTAGCACCATGCCCGGCTTCAGATCGGCGACCTTCTCGACGCCCGCGGCGAACGTGGCCGTGGTGAACGCGGGCCGTGGATCTCGTCCCGGTTTCTCCAGTTCGGCGAGGATGTCGGTGACGGTGGGGATGCCGAACCGGTCGTCGGCGAAGTCGGCCGGCTTCAGCGAGCGCAACGAGCGCTCGTTGCCGATGAGTTCGGCGAGCGTGAGCCCCGACCGATCCAGGATCTTGCGGACTACCGGGTACGCCTCGGGGTGAACGCCGGACGAGTCGAGCGGATCATCGCCGTCGGTGATCCGCAGGAAGCCGGCGCACTGCTCGAATGCCTTGGGCCCCAACCGCGGAACGTTCAACAGCGCCTTGCGGTTGCGGAAGGACCCCGTCTGCTCGCGGTGGGCGACGATGCCTTCGGCCAACGATTCGGTGATCCCGGAGACCCGCGCGAGCAGAGGCACCGACGCGGTGTTCAGGTCGACGCCTACGGCATTCACGGCGGTTTCCACCACCGCGTCGAGGCTGCGAGCGAGCGTGCCTGGCGTGACGTCGTGCTGATACTGCCCAACGCCAATCGACTTGGGCTCGATCTTGACGAGTTCGGCCAGCGGGTCCTGCAGTCGCCGCGCGATCGACACCGCACCGCGCAGCGTGACGTCCAGTTCTGGAAGCTCGCGCGCCGCGTACTCCGACGCCGAGTACACCGAAGCGCCAGCCTCGCTCACCATGGCCTTCGTGGGGGCATTCGCGCCGGCGGCCCGAATGTCGGCGATGAGTTCGGCCGCTAGAGCGTCGGTTTCGCGTGATGCGGTGCCGTTGCCGACGGCGATCAATTCGACGTCGTGGCGGGCGACCAGCGCCGCAAGGATCGCCTTCGCCTCGTCCCACTTCTGTTGCGGCTGATGCGGATAGATTGCGCAGGTGTCGACGACCTTGCCCGTTCCCTCGACGACGGCGACCTTGACTCCCGTCCGGAATCCCGGGTCGAGGCCGAGCGTCGTGCGCGTACCTGCCGGCGCCGCGAGCAGGAGATCGCCGAGGTTCCTGGCGAACACGTCCACCGCGTCCGACTCGGCGCGCTGGCGCAGCCGCATGCGTGCGTCGACGGCGGCCGAGATCATCAGCTTGACCCGCCACGCCAACCGCACGGTGGTCGCCAACCACGGCGTCGCCGCGGCCTTGGCGGTCATGTCGATGCCGAGCGCCTTGGCGACCATCGCCTCGTAGAGGTCGTCATCGCCGCCGTCCATCTTGATGCTCAGGACTTGCTCCTTCTCGCCACGCATGACGGCGAGCACGCGATGCGAAGGCATGGCCGCCAGCGGCTCGGAGAACTCGAAGTAATCCCGAAACTTCTGCCCTGCAGCACTTTTGGCGACCGCTTCCGAGACCGCAGCCGTCCGCATCGCACCACCGGCCCAGAACTTCTCGCGAATGGCCCCGACGAGTTCGGCGTCCTCACCGGCGCGCTCGATGATGATGTGACGTGCCCCGTCCAGCGCAGCGGCAACGTCGGCGACGTCTTCGGTGAGGAATCCCGCGGCTGCGCTCTCCGGCACCTGGGTCGGATCGGAGAGCAAACGGTCCGCGAGTGGCTCCAGGCCGGCTTCGCGAGCGATCTGCGCCTTGGTCCGCCGCTTGGTCTTGTACGGCAGGTAGATGTCTTCCAGGCGCGACTTGGTGTCGGCCGAAAGAATGGCATTGCGCAGATCCTCGGTGAGCTTGCCCTGTTCGTCGATGGAGGCCAGCACCGCGTCCCTGCGTTGGTCGAGTTCGCGCAGATACTCCAGGCGCTCGGCAAGAGTCCGCAGCTGGCCGTCATCGAGGCTGCCCGTGACCTCCTTGCGGTAGCGCGCGATGAACGGAACCGTCGACCCCTCGTCGAGAAGCCGGACGGTGGCCTCGACCTGCGCTTCGCGTACGGCGAGTTCTTCAGCGAGACGGGTGATTACGGATTTGACGATGGGGCCGGATTTCACGATCGGGCTGGAAGTCACGGCGAAGACCCTACCCAATGCCTGCGACGGAACCGAGGCGGTCGACACGGGCAATCGCCGGTTTGTGGTTTTAGAGCACCACGCCAAGTGCCCACCTTCGAGCGAATCGATGGTTGGGGCCAAGCGCGCTGGCCACTGTTTCGCCGCACGTCTCGTAGGGTCACGCACATGGTGCTGCGCTCGATCCTCCTGTTCGTTCTCGCGGCCGTCGCGGAGATCGGCGGCGCATGGTTGGTGTGGCAGGGCATCCGTGAGCACCGAGGCTGGTTGTGGGTCGGGTTCGGCGTCGTCGCCCTTGGCGCCTACGGGTTCGTGGCGACCTTGCAGCCTGACGCAAACTTCGGCCGTATTCTCGCGGCGTACGGCGGAGTCTTCGTGGCCGGATCATTGGTGTGGGGCATGGTGTTCGACGGGTTCCGACCGGACCGGTGGGACGTGGTCGGCGCACTCGTTTGCCTCGTCGGCGTCGCCGTCATCATGTACGCGCCGCGCAGTGCGTGACTTAGGTCCGGCGGTCGGCTTCTGCGACCGTGACGAGGAGTGCGTCGACGAGTTCCTCGGCGGTGGTCTGCCACTTGTCGGTGCGCAGCAGGCCGCTCGACTCCAAGCCTGCGGCACCGTGCACTCCAGTCAGGAGGATGGCCGCGTAGCGCTCGGCGTTCTGCTCGCCGACGACGGCTGCGACGATGGCCAAGAACTCGTCGCACATCCGTTGCGCGGCGCGGACCACGGCGGTCGGGTCGCCCGCCGGAGTGGTGAACATCAGTTGGTACAGGTGCGGCTGCCGACGGCTGATGGCGATGACGTCGACGAGCGCCGCTCGCAGTCGCTCCTCGGGTAGACCTGGCGCCGTCCGCAACCCATGCATGTGATCACCGATGAGCTCCCAACTCTCGGCGGCGATCGCGGCCAGCAGGCTCTCCTTGTCGGCGAAGTGGCGGTACGGCGCGCCGCGGCTGAGGCCTGCCCGTGCGCCGACCTCGCGCAGCGTGACTGCGTCGGGCCCGCCGCCGTCGAGCAGGGCAGCGGCCGCGTCGAGCAGCGCGCGACGCGTTGCGGCGGCTGACTCGGTCCGGCTCATGGCTCACCAGCTTATGTTGACATTGTCATCTCAAGGGGTAACTTGATTCAGATGACAGCGTCACCTGAATCACGAGAGATCGTCGTCGTCACTGGCGCGTCCACCGGGATCGGCGCGGCCACGGCACGCGATCTGGCTCGGCGGGGATTTCACGTGCTCGCCGGTGTCCGACGCGACGCAGATGCCGACGCCATCCGAGGGCCGGGCATCGAACCGGTGATCATCGACGTCACGAAGCCGCACCACATTGAGGCACTCGCCACTCGAGTGAACGAAGATCCGCAGCGCCGGGCAATGCGGGCACTGGTCAACAACGCAGGCGTCGGGGTCAACGTTCCTTTCGAGGTCTACGCGATGGATGAGTGGCGAAAGATCTTCGAAGTCAACCTCTTTGGCCACATCGCCGTCACCCAGGCGCTCCTGCCCGCCCTAATCCGCAACAAGGGCCGCGTCGTCAACATCAGCTCCGTCGGCGGCAAGGTCGCCATGGCCACCTACGGTCCATACGCCGGAACGAAGTTCGCGCTCGAAGCCGTCAGCGACTCTCTGCGGCGCGAACTCGCCCCGCTCGGCGTGCAGGTGGTGGTGATCGAGCCGGGTCCCGTCACGACCGACATGCTCGGCCGAGCGAGCGAGGCTCCGCACGAGCTGACCTCGGCCATGACACACGAGCAGCGGCAGCGCTATGGCGGGCTGGTGCATGCCGTGGCCGCGCAGGCAGCCGCGTCGGCCAAGTTGGGCTCCTCCGCTGAGACTGCCGCCGAGGTGATCGCAAATGCCGTCGAGGCGCGCAGGCCACGCACGCGCTACACCGTCGGGCGCTCGACAGCCGTACTCACCCGGTTGACGCGCGTCCTGCCCGACCGGGCGCTCGACCTCGTCCTCGCCGCAGGCCTGCGGCCCTACTTTCCCAAGATCAGCCCTTCGTCTTCGCCACCATTTCCGTCACCATGACCTGCGCCCGGTCGTCGACCAGATGGGGAGCACACGCAAGCACGTCGATGACGAACACCGACGCAGGGCTGCATGACACGGAGACAGCGCTGACTCTGGCCCGGCATGGTGAGGGTTGCATTGAGATGACGGTCGCCGACGCCGAGATCGCTGATGACGAACACGAAGTTGCCCGGGTTCTGCGTGACGGTCTTGCCGCGGCAGATTCCCACTGCGGCGCAAGGGAATTGACTACGCTGTTGGCCCTCTCTGGCGTCTCGTACTGAAAGACGTCAATACCGACGAGTCGGCCGCGATCGATGTTCGCCTGCAGATCCTCGCCATCGACGAGACGCATCGTGACGAACAGGCGGCCGTCGATCTCGCCGAAGTCGTGGATCGGTACGACGTGCGGATCATTCAGTCCTGCAGCGGCTTTCGCCTCTCGCCGGAGCCGAGTCTGGTACGCGTGATCGTCGGCGAAACCGATCGGCAACACCTTGATCGCCACCACGCGCTCGGTCACCGTGTCGAAGGCACGCCACACTTCCCCCATGCCGCCGCGGCCCAACTGGTCAACGAGCCGGTAGCGGCCGAACGGCGTCCCTCCACGAATGAACCCCCTCGACGTCGGCTGGCCCAACGCCCGAGAATAGCCACGCTGATAGCAACACGGACCGATGATCGTGTGTCACTCTTACGTCGACCATCAGAATGACTTGGGGGTTCCATGGTCAACCACGCGAATGTCGAGGGATTGGTCGTCGCCGTCACTGGTGGCGCACGGGGAATTGGGCTCGCCATCGCGACGCTGTTGCACGAATGCGGCGCCAAGGTCGCGATAGGTGACATCGACGAGACCGAAGCGAAGGCAGCGGGGCGGCGGCTGGGACTGGCCTTGGCGAGCCCGCTGGACGTCACCTCCGAAGAGTCGTTCTCGACCTTCCTCGACGGCGTGGAAGAGGCACTCGGACCCATCGACGTCCTGGTCAACAACGCGGGCGTCATCGCAGTGGGCCCGGCAGTCGACGAACCCGACGCCGTCACCAAGCGAGTCCTCGCCGTCAACGCCTACGGCATGATTCTCGGCACCAAGCTCGCCGTGGCTCGCATGCTCCCCCGGGGCGAAGGCCACGTCATCAACATCGCGTCGGCTGGCGCGAAGATGGTGGTGCCCGGCATCGCGACATACTGCGCGACCAAGCACGCGGTGCTCGGCTTCACCGATGCCGTCCGCCTGGAGAACCGCCGCAGCGGCATCGAGTTCTCGGTCGTCATGCCCTCCTTGACGAAGACGGAGATGCTCGACGGCATCGGTACCGCAAGGGGTTTCAAGGACCTCGAACCCGCCGACGTGGCGCGGGCCGTCTTGGGCCTGATCAAGAAACCCAAGCCGCACGCCATCGTGCCGAGGTCCTTCGGCGCGGTCGCCTTGGCTTCGCGCCGATTCCTCCCGCGGCCTGCCTACGAGTTCGCTGAGCGTGTGCTGGGCGCGGAGCGCGTCTTTCAGGACGACGTCGTGCCCGAACGTCGCGTCGACTACGTCAAGCGCTCCGGGACGTCGTGATCGCGGCGTCGTCGTACGCGCTCCCACGGCCAGGTCATGAGCGCCCACACGATGCCGACGATCACGACTTCGGTCAGCAGGTACACCGGCCATGGGCCGAACAGGTCCAGTATCGACGCGGTGGGCGGCTTCTCGTTGAGGTAACCGAAGTTGGTCCCCGCAATCACGTTGAACGCGAGGGTGAATGCCCCCCACGCGAGGGTCGCGACGATCGCCAAGCGGTAGCTGCGCCACGTTGGTCGCATGCCACGGCCCCAAGTGAGATAGACGGCCGTCCACACCACGAGCAGGTGGAGCGTGAAGAAGGTCAAGAAGACGTGGCCTGGAAAGTCCGGCGCACCGAGGTCTGGTGTCAGCAATGCCTGCGTGCTCAGCGCCAAGCCCCAGTAGTAGACGAGTGCGAACGCCCAATGTCTATGCGACCAAAGGGCATACGCTCCGATCAGCTCGGCGAGATCGCACAGCTGCAACGGCACCAAGCCCGCGATCGTGGGGGTTTTCAAGTCGTAGATCAAGGCGACGCAGAGGACGGCCACGATCAGCGTGCCCATGACGCGGCCGAAGCGTCGGGATTGCGCGTCGGTCTGCCTGCGTCCGAGCCAGACCAAGAGCGCGGCCCCGATCGCCAGCAGGGCGAGGACCGCCACGTGTGACGGGCCGTAGGCCGTGAACTCCCGGTCTGCAGAAAGATGGTCCATCCGTATCCCACTTCGTCGCGACCATTATTTCCGATGACCTGGCAGTCGACCACACGCAACGACACCGACCTCGAACACGCCCGAATCGTGCTCGCCCGCACCCGTGTCATCACCCCAACCTCGACCAACTCCTGACCATGGCCGCCGCGAACGTCAACGTCTGGCTCACCTCGAGCGAAACCGAACACCCCGGCGAGTGGACGAAATGGAATGCGAGAAACTGCAGCGCAAGCTCGACGACGTAGTAAAGCGCGGGCGCTATTGCACGAGATCGCAGCGGCGAACCGTGGCTGCTCACACGCACGTTGCTCAACGAGTTGATCAGTCGCGTCGACGAACTCGGCGGCTGGCCACCCGAGCGACCGACGAGGGCGAGCATGGATGAAGTGGATTCACGACCGCAAGGACGAGATCAACGGCGAAGTGATCTGCCCACGCCGGGCTCTCGTGCGCCCAACGCCGTAAGCGCGGCGTTATCAAGTCTTCCCGAGAAAGCGAGCAAACGAACTTCGACATGGCATCGAACAAGCGCCCGACGTCATACGCCGTATCAGATCAAAACCCGCAGAGGAGTGGCGGGCACGATCTACGGCATGTTGTCTCTGCCGTCGCCACCGCACGCCTTCGAACGGTAGTCCTGGCAGATTTGGGCACCGCTCGGGGTGTATCCCGGGGCGTAGGCCGCGGTTGCGGTCTTCACCGACGCAGAGTTGTCGACATGGGTTACCCCAGGCGATGTCGACGTATCGGCAACCGCTGTTTCGGCGAAGCCGAGCGCACTCGCGATGATCGCGGTGGCGATGACAGTCGTCCTCAAAATGGTTTTCATCTTTTTTCGCTTTCAATAATTTCCCGGACGCCTCACTGAACCCCCTCAGCCTGAAAACACGCTGATTTCGTAGTGGGAGTTGCCTTCCGGAATGAGCACCGTTCGTCCTCGGACGTGACCCAGGCCTCGATTTCTGCGCGGAGTCGTGGCGCCCTGGCGATCACAGCCCTTGTACAGAAGTCGCGTGGTCAACGTCGTACGGGAATGCGACGATGGGCACATGGGGCGGTACGACATCATCGGCGACATTCACGGTTGCGCCTCAGACCTGCGAAACCTGCTGGACGACATGGGGTACCGCATCGACGACGCGACCGGCACCTACGCACACCCGCAGCGGCAAGCGATCTTCGTCGGCGACCTCGTCGACCGCGGCGAGGGCCAGGGCGACGTCCTCGGGATCGTCAAGGGCATGGTCGACACCGGAAGTGCCCGCATCGTCATGGGGAACCACGAATTCAACGCCATCGCCTACGCCACCGAGCGTCCCGATGGCAGCGGTGAATACCTGCGCCGCCACAGCGAGAAGAACAACAAGCAACACCAGAGCTTCCTCGACCAGGTGACCGGTGACGACCGCGCGTCGTACCTCGAGTGGTTCATGACGATCCCGCTGTGGCTCGACCTGGGGGATGTCCGCGTCGTGCACGCCTGTTGGCACGAACCGTCGATGCGCGTGGTCACCGAAGCGCTGGCCGGTAGTCGCTTCACCGCGGTCGACCAACTCGTCCGCGCCTCGACCAAGGGCGACCCGCTCTACGACGCAGTCGAGGTGTTGCTGAAGGGGCCGGAGATCAGCCTCGCCGCGAAGGGGCAACCGCGGTATTACGACAAGGACGGCCATTCGCGCGACAAGGCCCGGATCGCCTGGTGGCGAGACGACGCGACGACGCTTCGCACGTTGGCCGTGATGGACGGCAACTTCAAAACCGAAGCCGGACAACCCTATCCGGACCTTCCCGAGATCGAGGTGGACGCCTCGGAGCTGAGCTTCCGGTATCGCGGCGACGTTCCGGTGTTCTATGGACACTACTGGCGCAGGCTAGAGCCCGAGCACGGCGTGGACTGGACGAGCCGCACCGCCTGCGTCGACTTCAGCGCGGTGAAGGGGGGTGCCCTCGTCGCCTACCGATTCGACGGCGAGACGGAGATCGACCCGAGGCATTACCACCGCGTGTGAAGGATCAATTCGACTGCGGGGCAACGAGAACGGTCTCGACCAGCATTCGGCGGATCCATGCCCGGTAGGTCAGCGGACTCCATCCGTTCCGGTGCACCAGTCGTAGATAGGTCTCGACACCGCCAAGAATTGCGGCGGTTTCGACGAGTTCTTCGAAGGCGACATCAGCGCGAACCCAGCCGCGATCGCGATACACGCCGAGGGTCCGCCGGAACTGTGACGTGACGCTATCCAGCAATTCGCTTCGATACCGATCCAATTCGGCATCGGATGCCGCAGCGCCCACGAGGGCGAGGGCGAGCAAAGCGGTTCGCTCGTGCACCTCCACGTGGGTGTCCACGACGAAGTCGATGGCTTCCTCGAAGTCGTCGATGGCGAGGATCTTGTGGCCGATCTCCAGATTGAGGACGTTCTCCTCTCCGGTGACCCCTACCGCGGCGTATTCGAGCGCCGCGATCAACAGTGCGGCCTTGGGCCCGTGCCCTTGCACGGTCTCGGGCGAAACACTTGCCGCAGCTGCGATCTTCGCAAGGGTGGTGCGCGCGTAGCCGTCGGCGGCGAACAGCTCACCGGCCGCTTCGACTACCCGCAACCGGGTCTGTTCTGCCTGCTGTTGCCGCAACTCGGATTTGTAAGCCCGCGACCCCTTCGTGGATATTGACTGCGGTGGCACAGTAATGAATACTACATGGACTTAGTCAAAGATGGGCATCGGACGTGGGGGCGAACATGTCGTCGATCATCATCACCAGCGTGCCTGCGCATGGTCATGTCACGCCGCTGCTGACCGTGGCCAAGGGCTTCGTCGATCGAGGAGACGACGTCCGGTTCATCACCGGCGCGCGTTTCGCCGACAAGGTCACGGCAACGGGCGCGACGTTCATACCGCTACCCGAGGAAGCCGACTACGACGACAGAACACACCTCGCGACCTTCCCGGAGCGCGCAAAGCTGAAGGGCGTCAAGGCCGCGGCGTTCGACGTCGAGCACGTCTTCGCCAAACCAGCAAAGGTTCAGTACGACACGCTGGCATCCGCTCTCGCAGCGCGGCCTGCCGATGCCGTCCTCAGTGAACCCGTGTTCCTCGGCACCGCGTTCCTCCTGCACCACCCACGCTCGGCGCGCCCGGCGGTCGTCATGTGCTGCATCGTGCCGCTGTGCGTCGAGAGTCGCGACATTGCGCCGTTCGGGCTGGGCCTGACGCCGACACGCGTGCTCAACCGACCCCGCAACGCGGCCCTGACTGCCTTGACCCGGCGGTTGCTACGCAGGCCATACGCGGTCATCGACGCCCTACACCGCGAGGTGCACGGGGTGCCGATGCCCGGCACGCTGATGACCTGGGGCCGACGCGCCGACGCGTTGGTGCACTTCACGGTGCCGTCGTTCGAATACCCGATCTCCGACGCCCCTGCCGAGTACCACTTCGCGGGGCCCTTGTCGGCGGCGGGTTCTCAGGCGCCCCTCCCGGAGTGGTGGGCCGATCTCGACGGCGGCAAGCCCGTCGTGCACGTCACCCAGGGCACGGCCGCCAACCTCGACTACTCCCAAGCGATTTCACCAACGTTGGAGGCGATGGCCGACGAGGACGTGCTGGTCGTCGTCGCCACCGGCGGTCGGGCGCTGGACACGCTTCCGCCGCTGCCTGCGAACGCTCGCGCTGCGACGTATCTGCCGTACGACGAATTGCTTCCCCGCACTTCGGTTTACGTGACCAACGGCGGCTACGGCGGCGTCCACTACGCGTTGCGCTATGGCGTGCCGATCGTCGCGACCGGCGGCAAGGAGGACAAGCCGGAGGTGGGCGCCCGCGTGGCCTGGACGGGCGTCGGTCGGCGGATCCGAAGTGAACATCCGTCGCCGCGGGCGCTGCGCCGCGACATTCTCGCGGTCCTCGCGGACCCGAAGTATCGACAGGCCAGCCAACGGATCGCCGCCGACATGGCTGACGCCCCCGGTTTCGCTTGCCTCGCGGACGTGGTCGACCGACTGGCCGCCAATTCGGGATCCATGCACCAACTGACGGCGGAGCCTCCCGCGTGACTGCCTGTCACTCCCTTTGAGATCGCACTGGCGGCGAGGTCTCCTCGCACTTCTTCGCCCTCAGTGCGATCTCAAGACGAAGACAACGGTTGCGACGCGGTCACGAATGCATACCCATCCGCACCTCATTCGTCACAGCAGCCCCACGGGCAGCTAACGTCGCACGGGTCAACTGACGTCACCGCGACGTCCCGCGTGAAGGGTGTGAGATGTCGCCGCGCCAACGCATCGCATCGCTGACGATGGCGTCGGTCACCGCCATCGGAATGTGCGTGATGTTCGCGCCAGCGGCTAGCGCCGACCCGTGCACGGGCGCCGCCGCCGAGGCGCAACCGCTCCCCAACCAGCGGGTCCAGATCCCCAGCCCATCGAGGTTCGCCTTCAGCAGGCCGATCGGGCACAGACCAGCCGGCGCCAATGACGCTGCGCCACTGCCTCGGCTTGGACAGCTGCCGCTGGCCATCATGAAGGCACTCATTCCGCCACCCGTCGGGCAGGTGAACAAGCAAGCCGCCGTCGTGCCTGCGCCTCAACCCGTCCCAGCCGCCGCGGCGCCCGCACCGGTAGTCGCCCAACCCGCGCCCGCCTCGTCCGCGCCGCCGGGGACCGCCCTCGTCGGCTGGGTGACGGGACCCGACAGCCCCAACAACACCATCCAGAAGTTCGCAATCACCGGAACTGACCTCGGGATCATGTGGGACAACGGTGATCCCGCCAACCATCAAGTGCTCATGGCCTTCGGCGACACCAACGGCTACTGCCAGATCCCCGGCAAGCAGTGGCGCTACAACACGCTGCTGCGCACCAGCGACAAGTCCCTACAGAACACCATCGCCGTGCCGGATGGCGTTGTGCGCAACCCATATTCGGGCTCACCGGTTTGGCAGCAGGGCATCTCCAAGCAGATCATCAACAGTATCAACCGGGCACCGGAGGAGACCGGCATCATCCCGACCGCGGGCGTCGCGGTTGGCAAGTCGCAACTGGTGAACTTCATGTCGATACGGTCGTGGGACAACCCTGGCTCGTGGTCGACGAACTTCTCGGCGCTCGCGGTGTCGAACGACAACGGCGAGAACTGGGCGGTCTACCCCGGCACCATTCGTCCTCCGGGCGGCGGCAACGAGAACTTCCAGATGGGAGCATTCCTCAAGCCCGGACCCGGCGACCCGTACCTCTACTCTTTCGGCACGCCCAACGGACGCGGCGGGGCGGCGTTCGTGTCGAGAGTCGCGCCGAACCAGGCTCCTGACCTCACCAAGTACCAGTACTGGGACGGCTCCACGTGGGCAACGGGCAACCCTGCCGCAGCCGTACCGGTGATCCCCGGTCCGGTCGGCGAGATGTCGGCGCAGTACAACACCTATCTGAAGCAGTACGTAGTCCTGCACTGCGACGGCGGCAACAACGTCGTGATGAGGACCGCGCCTGCGCCGCAAGGACCTTGGGGCCCGCCGCAGATGCTCGTCGCGTCGAACGAGATCCCCGGCGGCATCTACGCGCCATTCCTCCACCCCTGGTCCACCGGCAAGGAGCTGTACTACAACCTCTCGCTGTGGTCGGGCTACAACGTGATGCTGATGAAGACGGTGCTGCCCTAGCGGTTTCGCGCGGCGCCGATCGGGGCAAACCTGATCCGCAGCGCCCGCGACGCCAGGAGATGAACACCAGATGGTTTCTCAGCCCGACCCGAAGGACGCCACGGAGGCGACCGAAGAGCAACGCGAACTGCAGGACGATCTCGACCACGACGTCGACGACCCCGACGCACCGGGAGCTCACCAGGATCGGCATCAAATCGCCGACGAGACGTAGTTTCGGTCCGCCCACCGGCGATTTCGGCGCGGTTTCCGCCCAATTCTGGGTGGAAAGCGCGCCGAAATCGGCTAGTTCAGCGGGCCTGTGACCGACTCCGCCGCGGCAACCAACCGGCCCGACGCCGCCGCCTGCACCACGGCTTCGATCTCGGGAGCGAGATACCGGTCAGGCCCTGGGCCGTCGACGTGTTCACGGATCGCGGCGATCACGGCGGCGGTCGCAGGCGACGGCGTCAAAGGCGAGCGCATGTCTATCCCCCGCGCCGCGGTGAGCGCCTCGATGGCCAAGACTCGGGTCAGCCCGTCGAGCGCCGAGCGCAGCTTGCGGGCAGCAGACCACCCCATCGACACGTGGTCCTCCTGCATCGCCGACGACGGGATCGAGTCGACGCTCGCGGGGCTGGCCAGTCGCTTCAGCTCGGACACGATGGCGGCTTGCGTGTACTGCGCGATCATGTGGCCGCTGTCCACGCCGGGATCATCGGCGAGGAATGGGTTGAGACCGCGGTTGCGAGCCACGTCGAGGAACCGGTCGGTGCGCCGCTCGCTGACGCTGGCCACGTCGGCGACGGCGATCGCTAGGAAGTCGAGTACGTAGGCGACGGGGGCGCCGTGGAAGTTGCCGTTGGACTCCACGCGACCGTCGAAAGTCACGACGGGATTGTCTACCGCACTTGCCAATTCGCGCCCTGCGACTGTCTTGGCATGCTCGGCGGTGTCGCGCGCGGCGCCAGCGACCTGCGGCGCGCACCGCACCGAGTAGGCGTCCTGGACGAGTGAACAGTCTGGGCCACTGTGGCTCGCGACGATTGCCGAGTCTGCGAGCATTCGGCGCATGTTGTCGGCCGCGGCGGCCTGGCCGGGGTGTGGACGCAGCGCCTGGAGGTCGGCGGCGAAGACACGGTCGGTGGCGAGCAATCCCTCGGCGCTCATCGCGGCGGTGACGTCCGCGAGGCGCAGTAGATCGTCGAGATCGCGAAGCGCCAAAACGAGCATTCCGAGCATGCCGTCGGTCCCATTGATCAGCGCCAGGCCCTCCTTCTCGGCGAGCACGACGGGCGTGATCCCTTGGCCGGCAAGCGCTTCCGAGGCTGCCAGTAGATCGCCGTCGGCGTTGCGCACCTGACCCTCGCCGATGACGGCAAGCGCGACGTGCGCCAGCGGCGCCAAGTCGCCAGAACAGCCGAGGCTGCCGTACTCGTGGACGACGGGCGTGAGGCCAGCAGACAACATGTCCGCATAGGTTTGCGCGACGACGGGTCGCACGCCGGTTCGGCCAGTGGCCAGCGTCGACAGACGTAGCAGCATCATCGCCCGCACGACCTCGCGCTCGACCTCGGACCCGGACCCAGCGGCATGCGATCGGATCAGACTGCGCTGCAACTGAGTTCGTTGCTCCAACGGAATGTGGCGGGTGGCGAGCGCGCCGAATCCCGTCGAGACGCCATAGACAGGTCTCGCTTCGCCGGCGAGTTCCTCGATGCGGGTGCGACTGTTCGCGATCGCCGATAGCGACTCCTCGGACAGCGTGACCCCGGCGCCGTCACGAGCGACCCGCACGACATCGTCGAAGCCAACCGGGCCGATCCCTACGACGACCGTTTCGCTACTCAAGGCTTCGTCTCCACTCTCTTGACCGTATTCGGGCTCTTCATTGCGTCGCGAATGTCGCACGTTCGAACCGCTTCGCGTCGGGAGTTGTGCGAATGCGTCGGCCGCCACGTATTCAGTTCACGCCCACCTAGGCTACTATCTGCGCATGAATGCAGATAACGAGTCATTCGAGCGTTTGGACACCGACCAGGCGAATCTGATCGTCGAGGTGTTTCGGATGCTCGCCGACCCGACCCGCATTCAGGTGCTCTGGGCGCTGACGGGCGCAGAGTACTCGGTCAATGAACTCGCCGACCGAGTCGGCAAGCCGGCGCCGTCCGTCTCGCAGCATTTGGCCAAGCTGCGGATGGCGCGACTGGTCCGTACCCGTCGCTCTGGCACCACGATCCACTACAGCCTGGAAAACGAACACGTGGGCCAGTTGGTGACCGATGCGGTGTTCAACGCCGAACACGCCGGACCTGGAGTACCGACTCACCACCGCAACGAAAGTGGACTTCGAAGGACAAGTCAACGATGAGCCACCACCAGCAACACGAACACGAACACGAACACCCAACGGTGACAACCCATCACCACGCAATCAAGGACATCTTCTCCCCGCACTCACACGACTCCGCCGACAGCATCGACAATGGGTTGGAATCCAGCGCGGCGGGCATCCGCGCGGTCAAGGTCAGCCTGCTCGTGCTCGGCATGACCGCTGTCGCCCAGATCATCGTCGTCTTCATCTCGGGGTCCGTCGCGTTGGGTGCCGACACGATCCACAACTTCGCCGACGCTCTGACCGCCGTGCCTCTTTGGACCGCCTTCGCGTTGGGAACCAAGGCCGCAACCCGCCGCTACACCTACGGCTTCGGTCGCGTCGAGGACCTCGCGGGGGTGTTCGTCGTCGCCATGATCGCGCTCTCAGCATTCGTCGCCGGCTACGAGGCAGTCATGCGCTTCTTCCACCCCCAGCCCGTCGAACACGTCGGCTGGGTGGCGCTCGCCGGGTTGCTCGGTTTCATCGGCAACGAGTGGGTCGCGGTCTATCGCATCCGGGTGGGACGACGGATCGGTTCCGCTGCGCTGGTCGCGGACGGCTTGCATGCCCGCACCGACGGATTCACCTCGCTGGCGGTGTTGTTCGCCGCAGCCGGGGTAGCCCTTGGCTTTCCACTGGCCGACCCGATCATCGGCCTGGTCATCACCGTGGCGATCCTGGCGGTGTTGCGCACCGCGATCCGCGACGTGTTCCGCCGCCTACTCGACGGCGTAGACCCGAGGTTGGTCGACGCTGCCGAGGCCGCGCTCGCCGCCAGGGCCGACGTTCGCTCGGTGCGCAGCCTGAGGATGCGCTGGATCGGACATCACTTGCACGCCGAGGCCGAACTCGACGTCGATCCGACGCTAAGCCTGTCGCTGGCCCATCGCATCGCCCACGACGCCGAACACGACCTCACCCACGCGGTGCCGAAGCTGGCCACCGCTCTGATTCATGCCTACCCTGCGGACTAATTACCCATCGGGACGTTGTCGAGTGAGACGTCGCATCGCGCCCTGAAGTCAGCCGCCCCCTGCCGAGCGACGGTCAGGTCCTGTCGCACGCCGGGGTTTGCATCCAGATATGCCGCGACCTCGGTGCGGATCTGGTCGCGGTCCTTGCCCTTGAGACTGGTGAAGAAGGCGTTCACGTCCGGGTGGGTCAACAGATAAATGGATGTGTTCGCGTTGGCGCCGGACATGACACCTGCGAGGTCGCCTGCCGTGCAGTTGGGTGGGTCGTCGGCTGCGGCGGTCGCGGCGGTGCCGGCAAGCATCGCTCCGGCGACCATGCTGGCGCCAATCACGTTGCGGAAGAACATTTCGGGCTCCTTTGTCGGATAGGTGAAGGGATGTGGATGACAGTGCGCTTAGCGAGGTCCGATGCCTCCGCCTCCGCCAGGTCGGCCAGGCCGGCCGGGGCCACCGGGACCGCCCGGTCGGATTGGACCCAGATTGACGTCTAGATCCCAAGCGTCGTCGCAATACCAGTCGTTGTAACAGGTAGACGGATAGCTCGCGCCGCCAGCAGGACCTCCGCCGCGGACGGTGCCTTGTGCGCACACGGTCGACGTGCCGGTACCGACACAATCTGCGGCCGCGGGCAGCGCAGTGACGATACCCCCAACAACGCTGACTGGTATGGCAGCCAGGGCAGTCACTACAATCAGGTAGCGCGGACTCATTGGCACGGCTACTCCTCCCAACACTGGGCGGCCCGCCGCCGTCGACATGGCGTCGACGTGACATCAGCCGGTATCGCGCAGCGTAATTCACGCAAGGCCTTGAGGCGGCGCTTCCGCATTCTCAAGATCGTTCACTGAATAACGAAACCCCGACGCACCTCCGTCCGCGGCGCCAAATCCACACCGCCGCGCGCGAATACCGTGTTACGGGTCCGATCGTGGCTACCACCGATGACGACTGGGCCAACCCCGCGGCACTGGCGATTCCACCGGAGGGATACTTCGAGCTCGGCCCAATCCTTCCTTCCCAGCGTCAAGACGATGCGCTATCTCCTCACGCTTGGCGAATGAAGAACCGACGATGAACGCACGCACCTACAACCAGACCCACATCCCGCGGCCGGACAAATCATGATGGTCTTCGACCCAGTGGTGGCGAGGTGCGCATGGCGCTCGCTACCGCAGCGGTATGACCTCTCCGACGTCCCATGCTCGAATTCGAGCCTAGGGTTGCGACATCGAGCTCATGGTCGTGGTTACCCGCCACATCGCACGAATTGAGGACCTTGCGCTCGATCTCGCGTACAGGGCCGACAAGGGCACTACCCGCCGGATTCGGACGACGCCGCTCAGACCTCACTGCCAATCGGGTGCACCTGCAAGACGCACGTGTCCAGCTTCGCCGTCACCGTCATCGTGTCGGTGGTGTCGGGAACGGTGACGAGGAAGTCGGTGTAGGTCGGACACTGGTTGCCTGCGGTGTCAGAGGCAATGCCCTCGATGACGGCCGTCGCCTGCCGCGCAGCCGACACGGTGACGGTCGTCGGCGTACCGTCGCGCAACCCGCCCATGTACCCGCTGACCGTGCGGTTGGCGTGAATGAGCGGGCCGCCGGACCCCGAGTCGACGCCCGGGTAGCCAGTCAGAGTGCAGGCGGCGGCTCCGGGCTTCAGCGCGAAGGTCAGCACTACGGCACGATGGCCAGCCGCCGCGATGGTCTTCGACCCGCTCACCTCGAGCTGACCCGACGCGCACGGCGGCGCGGGATCGACGTGTGGAATGGCAAGTATCGACTCGAGTTGACTGCGAGGCACTGCAACGCGGGTAGGTCCGACATTGCTGTTCAACAGCTGGCTCTGGCCGAAGAAGAACAGCACCGCGTCATCGGTGATCGCAAAGTTCTGATACGCCTTCAGTCCGGCGTCGTGCAGTGCCTGTGCCACGTCTTCGCCAAAGTGCTTCTCCAGCTGGGGTTCCGCCGCTGCCGAGAGGACCGGGAGCGGATCGACGCCCGGAGCGAACAGGGTGTCGATCGTGATCGGGACGTGTCTTGCCAGGTCGTAGTTGAACACCTGGTACAGCGTGTCCGGGTGTCCTTCGTGTGCGGCGCCGGTGTTGTCGTCGGTCGCGAAAGCGAGACTCTGAGTTCCAGAATTCGTTGTCCCCGAACGATATACGGTTCCCTCGATGTTGAGCAGATACGGTTCGACACGACCCGTTGGCGGGATCTTCTTCACGTAGTCGAGGAAGCTGTCGCGTTGCTCCTCGAGGTAGTCGGCCACCACCTTCTGGTCGGGATAGTCGACGGGGAACTTGATGTCGATCGTGTACTCGGGTGTCTCGACGTGCACCGAGCAGGTCTGTTTGTCAGCCACCGTCCCGCCGATCTCGGCGCAAGCAGAGCCCGCCGCCGCGACCGGAGGCGCCTCGCTGGAGGTTGGAGTAGACGTGGAGGACGACGACGTCGACTGCGGGGCACCCGACGTGCCGCACCCCGCCACTCCCATGATCACCGTCGCACTCACCAACGCCACCAACGCCTTTCGCGCCGCGCTCATGACCGCTCCTGGAAGAGCATCGCAACGGTGACGCCGCCGCCGTTGATCGGCGGCCCCGGCGTCGGCATCGCGGAGCTGCGTCGTCGGGGCGCTCGGCTCGACTGCTTTGCGGGGGTCGGCGGATTGGTCATGTCGGGTTCTCTCTAGCTGGTGGTCGGTCGTGGACGCCAAGTTCTTGGCAGCTAGCGAGACAATTTGCGGCTGTCGACTTGGTAAATTCTTGCGAAATTCTTGATCTTGACGAAGGAAGGCCTCTGACGTGGGGATTTATCTCAACACTCCATTCATGATCATGCGTACGGGAGCGTTGCTAGAGATGGCCTCAGTCACAGCCAATTCGCAGAAAGTGTCAGCTCGCGAGGATCGGGAAGACGGTCTCCGTGCCACGTCGGCCCTTGATCTCGACGAGCTCGCTCTCACCCCATGCGAACTTCCCCTTCACGGCGCGGCGGACGCCACTGGTCACCAACACCGCCGCGCGACCTTGGCGGCCCGCCAGCCCAGCCAACCGGAACGCGACGTTCGCCGAGTCGCCGAGTCGCCGATCACCGCGTCGGTCGACCGTGTCATCGCAGCGACTGCCGCCATGCCCTGGACGACGCCCCAACCCATCCGGATCGGCAGGCCGTCGGGGCCGCGCAGCGGCAGTTGGGGCGCGAGTTCCGTGACGAGCCGATCCGCGGCGAGCGCGAACTCAATCGCCAACTCTGCGGCGTTGGGAAACGTGCGCATCTCCCACACCGCCAATACCGCGTCGCCCGCGTAGTGGCTGAGGGTTCCGCGCTGCTCGTGCATGACACGGCGGAGCCCATGCCACAGCATCTGAAGACTGCGAGCCATCACCCGCTCGTCCGTTACCTGAGCGATGGTCGAGTAGTTGACGATGTCCCCGACCACCTTCACCATCTCGAACTGATCGACGCGCTCCCTGGTTCGCGGCGAGGGGTTGTCAGCGACGGCGGTGAAGCGTTGCGAGCGAAATGTGAATGCCTGGCGGCTAATTCGGATCTCGTCACCGGGCTTGATCGGCAAGGCGACCGCACGCTCGAGCCGCGCCCAGTTGAGCAGCGTGCCGTTGCTGCTGGTGTCGATCACGAAGGCCTGATCGGCCACGGTGTCCAGTCGGATCTCGAGGTGCGTGCTGGAGATCTCGGGGTCGGGGATGATGAGCCGACGGTGCTCGGCGATCCCCGGGCATACCCGACCGACGAACAACTGGTCGTAAATCGGCACGCTGCCTTCGGGGCCGTCGAGGTACGCCAGCGGCGTCGGCTCAGCCATGGGCACGCACCACCCTGCACGCGAATACCGTTGCACAGTAGGCACTTTCGCGACGACGCGTCGCGTCGACCACTAGCCCCGTCACCACACCCCCATACCATCAGAAGAATGCAACCACCGCCACTCCGACGTCGCGGCGCGGCCTTTCTACCGATGGCGAATCTCACGACGTCCGCCCGAACCGCCGCGTCGTGATTTTCACACCCGACGGCCAATTTGCGCTAGTGCGGCGCGAGCTCGTGTTCGATGAGCTCGCGGTAGCTGGGCGTGCGCAACAACTCCTCGTGCGTACCGGTGGCCTGGATCCGTCCCCGTTGAAGCACCAGGATCTGGTCGGCGTTGGTAACGGTCGAAAGGCGGTGGGCCACGACCAACAGACTGCGCTGCCCGCGCGCCTCCAGCAGATTGGACATGACGTCGTACTCGTTGGCGCGGTCGAGATGAGCCGTCGGCTCGTCCATCAGGATGAGCTTCGACCGCGACAGAAAGGCCCGCGCCAAGGCCAGCCGCTGGCGCTGGCCACCAGAAAGTGCGCGCCCGCGCTCGAGCACGGGCGTATCGAGTTTCTCGGGGAGACGGGCAATTTCGTCGTCGATGTTCGCCTGCTCGAGCACACGCCATAGATCGGCATCATCGGCATCGGGATTGGCGATCAGCAGGTTGTCGCGAATGGATCCGTGGAGCACCGGCGCATCCTGCTCGAGAAGCCCGAGTCGACGGCGCAGGTCTCGCAGCGGGATGGTGCGGAAATCCCGACCCTCCCAGCGCGCTGCCCCGGTAACTGGGTCGTGAAAGCGGCACAGCAAGCCAAGAACGGTCGACTTTCCCGCACCAGACGGCCCGATCAGCGCAGTGATCTGATCGCGCTCCAACGTGAACGACACGTCCTCTAGCACCGGGTTCTCGCCGTAGGCGAACGACACGTGGTCAAACTCGACGAGGGGCGCCGCCTCACCATCGGCGACCGGAGCGCTCACCGCGACGGCGCCGCCCTCGATGGGCAGCACGGGCGGGTCGCCCTCCGGCAGCTCCCTCAGAGTCTCGACGAGGTGCTGGTACGCACCTGCCGAGGTGCGCAGTTTGGTGAGTGCGGTCACGCCCGCGGTGACGGGAAACACCGCGTACATGGCGAAGGCGAACAAGCTGACGAATTCGCCGACGGGGAGGGCTCCGTTGGCGACGCGGCTGCCCCCGATGACCATGATCGCCAAGAACGAGCCGAAGACGCCCAACCGGACGAGCGCGACGTCGATGGCGGTCGACGACGCGATTTGCACGCCAGCTCCGTAGGCTGCATACGCGCTGACGCTGATGGACTTGACCTCGCGTTCTTCGGCGCCGAAGACCTTGACGGTGCGCACGGCGCCGAGGGCCCGCTCCAAGCCGGACGTGTAGTCGCTCAGCGCGGCTTGACGGCTCAACGAGGCGCGCTGGATACGCGAGAGGAACGGAGCGCCCGCGCCGAACGCCAACGCCATGACGACGATCACGACGCCGACGGTGAGGGCGTCGATCGTGAGCATGAAGACGCTCGCACCGAACAGGGTCAGCGCTCCGAACACGATGTCGGCGACGGCGCGCGGCATCTCGCGCACCAGGCCCGCGTCGTTGGTTCCGCGGGCGAGCAGGTCTCCGACGCGGCCCCTGTCAAGCAGCCCAATGGGAAGGCGCACAACGTGATTGGTGAACACTTCCCGCAACCGGAACACGATCTTCTCGCCGGTGCGCTCCAGCTGGAAGTGCCCAAGGGCCTCCAGCAGTAGCTGGGCGACGAGGACGGCCCCGAGGAAGACGATGATCGGAAGGAGCGGGGAGCGTTCCGTCGCGCGGTCGACGATCTTGCCGGCCAGGATCGGCTGCATGAGTGTCAGCACGGTCGCAACGCCGAGAAGGACGACGCTCACCGTCATCGACACCCAATGGTCGCGCAGAAGAGCGACCATCGACCGCTGCTCGATGGCCGCCGGGGCGGCGGTGACATCCCTGGCTTGCGCCATCGACACTCAACTCCTTTCCGGCGCGGACGTGGGTCGGCATCGACCGAGCGTTTGCCGGGGTCTCGTCGAACTCTAACGGCGGAACCTCGGACGCGACGAGCATCCCCGATCCGGCGAGTTAGAGCAGCCCGAACAGTTGCAGGTCGGTGACGTACTTCAGGATGATCTGCGGCGACAGGCTTGGGATGTCGGCATCCTCCTCGACGTGGCCGACGTTCGCCATCTTGACCGCGGCCCGGAATCGATCCGTCGTCGCATAGGCACCCTGATACGGCTCCGGCTGCAGGTACTTCGAGTTGCGCATCATCAGCATCTGCAGCACCGAGTTCTGGCGTTGCCTCGCAGGTAGCGCGCGCAGACGGTCCTCGAACCGGTCGAGCCACTCATCGAAGTCGCCAACCCGTTCGATGGGGTAACCCGCCTCGACGAGCCAATCGACGAACTCGTCGAGGCCGATGTCGTCGTCGTTCGGGTTCATCACGTGATAGGTCAAGAACTCCGTCGGACACTGCCTGCCCAACTTCTCGCTGAGCGCCGTGATCGCCTCGGCGACGAAGCCGACGGGCAAACCGTCGTAGTGAGAGTGTTGCCGGTTTCCGTCGGCATCGAGTCGGTAGAACGACACCGGCGCGATGCCTGCGGCCACGATACTGAGCACCATCCGCGTGAAGGTGTCCGACCGAGACCTCTGCGGCGGCGCAGCGGCGTTCGTCTGCCGCGCCACCGACGACACGTCGAATTGGCCCGAGTACTTGGTGTCGGCCAGGATCATCGAGCAGCGGAAGACCGCGACGGGCAGCCCGCAGACCTCGTTGGCCTCGCGCAGCAATACCTCGCCAGCCCACTTGCTGTTGCCGTAGCCGTTGGCCAGGCTGGCCTCCAACTTTCGGGTGGAGCTGATGACGCGAATGTCGGCGTCCTCGGTGAACGCCTCCGACGGCTCGACCTGCTCGCCGACGTCGGCCGTCGATAGGTAGGTGTACGGCTTGATGCGGGTGGTCAGCGCGATCCTGATCAACTCTGCGGTGCCAACGACGTTGGGCCCGAACAGCTCGCGGTAGGGCAGCACGCCGTTGACGAGGGCAGCCGAGTCGATGATCAAGTCGACGGTGTCGGCGAGCCGTTGCCAGGTCTGTGCGTCGAGGCCCAGGTCGGCCTCGGCCTTGTCGCCCGCGACGACCTCGAGGTGGTTGGCTGCAAGCTCCTGGTAGTAGCGCGTCAGGTCGGCGTCGCCGGTGTCGAAGGTCAGATCGAGACGGCGACGGGCATCCTCGTTTGTCTTTGCCCGCACCAGGCAGATCACGGTGCCGTCGACCAGTTTCATCTGCTCCATGCACTGCAGGAGCATGTAGCGCCCGACGAAACCGGTCGCACCGGTCAGCAGAATCGTGCGCACCTCGTCGCTCGGGCCAGGCAAGGTCGGCGCGGTCGCCAGCGTGACATCGTCGATGAACTTGCCAAGCTCGAGGTCGCGCGCGTGGAGGTGGCCGCCGTCGTGGCCGTGCACCGACTCGTAGAGCAGATCGTTGGCCAGATTCGTGCCCGGTCCGATGTGCAGCGAGCCGGGATCGCCGTCGAGCAGCTCACTGAGGCCCCTGACCGACGGCGCGTCGAACAACGTGCGCATGGGCAGTTGAATGTTCAGCGCGGCGTTGATGGCCGGAATCAAGCGGAGGGCCGAGATCGAGTCGCCGCCCAGATCGAAGAACGAGTCCTCGACGCCGACGCGCGCGAGCCCGAGGACCTGTGCGTAGATGCCTGCGAGGGCCTCTTCGGTGGGCGTCGCAGGCGCACGGTACTGACCGACGTCCTGGTAGTCCGGCGCAGGGAGGGCACGGACGTCGAGTTTGCCGTTCACCGTCAGCGGCAGCGCGTCGACTGCGACCACCGCGGCCGGGACCATGTAGCCGGGCAGGCGGTCGGCGAGGCTGGCGCGTACGGCGGCGGGTTCCGCGGTGCCGATGACGTAGCCGACGAGTCGCTTGTCGCCGGGGCGGTCCTCGCGGACGACGACCGCTGCCTGCGCGACGCCCTCGACGTCGGCCAGCGCCGACTGAACCTCGCCGAGTTCGATGCGATAGCCGCGGATCTTGACTTGATCGTCGGCGCGACCCAGGTAATCCAGCTGGCCGTCGGCGCGCCACCGGACGAGGTCGCCCGTGCGGTACATACGTTGGCCGGGCCCACCGAACGGGCACGCGACGAACCGCGACGCCGTCAGGTCTCCTCGACGCCAATAGCCAACGCCCACATTGCTTCCCGCGACGTACAGTTCACCAGCGACGCCCGGCGGCACCGGCCGCAACGACGCATCGAGCACGAATAGCGCCGTACCCGAGGTCGGCACGCCGATCGGTGGCACCACGTCGTCCGAGACCAGCGGTCGGCTGACCGCCACCTCGACCGTGAGCTCGGTCGGGCCGTACGCGTTCAACAGCACGCGCCCAGGCGCCCACCGTTCGACGACGTCGCTCGGGCACGCCTCGCCGCCGACCACCAGCGTCATGCCGTCCAGTCCGTCGGTCGACAGCGTCGCCACCGCAGACGGGCTGTGAGTCAGAACGGTGACCTGTTCTGCAACCAGCGCGTCGTGGAAGTCATTGGGCGAGTTGACGATTCCGTCCGGCAGCACCGCAAGCCTGCCGCCGCTCAGCAGCGCACCCCAGATCTCCCAGACCGATACGTCGAAGGCGTACGAGTTGCACTGCGCCCACACCCCTGCCCGATTGCCGACACCGCCGTGCGGCAGGTTCGAGCGCAACGCATCCGAGAGGCCGATGACGTTGCGGTGGGCGATGGCCACGCCCTTCGGCGTCCCCGTCGTTCCGGAGGTGTAGATGAAGTAGGCGATGTCGTCCGGGCCGGGCGCCGAGATCGACGTTTTGGCGTCGCCTTCCTGAGCCTTTTCCTCCGAAACGTTGGTTTGGGCGGTAATGACGGGTACGTCGTAGGCGGCGAGGCGATCGACCAGGGCGGCGGTGGTGACGGCGACGGCAGGCGCGGCGTCGGCGAGCATGAACTCGATGCGAGCCTCGGGCGTCGATGGATCGATCGGCAGATAGGCCGCACCCGTCTTCAGCACCGCGGCCATCGCGACGATCGCCTCGGCAGAGCGAGGAAGTAGCAACGCCACCGTCGTCCCAGGCCGTGCGCCGTGCCCAGAGAGCAAGTGCGCCAACCCATTCGATGCCTCGTCGAGCTCGCGGTACGTCATGGAGGCACCCTCGAAGCTCACCGCGACCGCATCCGGTGTCCGCAGGACCTGCACGGCGAAGGCCTGTGGAATCGACACGGCCTTGGGCGCGTGCTCGGTCAGCACCGCTCGGTTGCTCCACTGGTCGAGCAGGGCGCGCTCGACATCGTCGAGTAGGTCCACCGACGAAAGTACCGCCGACGGATCGGCCGTCATCGCCACCAGCACCTTCTGCAACCGTCCGAGGAGGGCCTCGATGTTGGCGGTGTCGAACACGTCGGAGCGGAACTCGACGCGAAGATTCAGTTCGCGGCCGGGCGATGCCTGCACGACGAGCGGGTAGTGCGTGGTCTCGCGACTCACCAACTCGGTGATGACGAGTCCGTCATCACCGGGCACGCCGATGTCGACGCCCGTCTCCACGGGGAAGTTCTCGTAGACGAAGAGGGTGTCGAACAACTGCTCGTGACCCGTGATGCGGTGAATTTCGCCAAGCGCCAGGTGTTGATGATCGAGCGTCTCGTTATGGAACTCGTGCAGCTGACCGAGCAGGTCGGTGGCCGTGGTGGCCAACGTCGTACTCGCCCGGACGGGCACCGTGTTGATGAACAGACCCACCATCGAATCGGCGCCAGGCACGTCGGCAGGCCTTCCGGAGACCGTGGCACCGAAGGTCACGTCGTCCTGACCGGTGAGCCCCATCAGCACCTGGGCCCACGCGCTTTGCAGCGCGACGTTGACCGTGGTGTGGCAGGAGCGCGCCAGCTCGCCGAGCGCCTGCGTCAGGTCGGCGGGTACGGCGAACGATAGGGAACCGCGCGGGCCGAGGCCCACCCGATCGGGCGGGGCAACCAGAGTCGGGGCGTCGAAGCCGGCGAAGACCTCGGTCCAGGCCGCGCGAGCCGCGTCGCGATCACGGTCGGCCAACCACATCAGCAGCCTGCGATACGACGCGGCCGCAGGCAGCTGCTCGCCCTGGTAGGCCGCGAACATCTCCCGAAGCAGGATCGGCACCGACCAGCCGTCGACCACGATGTGGTGATTGGTGAACACCAGCCGGTGTTGGTCTTGGGCGGTGCGGATGAGCGCGACGCGGAAGGTCGGCTGGTGCGCGAGGTCGCACACGGCGGCGCGTTCGTTGGCGCACAGCCGCTCTAGCCGTTGCGTGACGTCGCTCGCCCCGGCCATGTCCACGTACTGCCACGGCGCCACGGGATCGGCCGCGATGACCTGCACCGGCTGGTCGAACTGGGCGAAGCGAGCAACCAGGTTCGGGTGGCGGCCGATCACGGTCGCAACCGCGTCGTGCAGACGATCGGTGTCGAGCGGGCCTGCGATCGCGATCTCCAGCTGTACGGCGTACAGGTCGCCCGCGTCGCCAGCCGTGCTGGCGTGGAAGAGCAGGCCCTCTTGCAACGGCGTCAAGGGAAGGATGTCGGCGATCTGCTGCTGCGCAGCCAACTCGTCGATCTGATCCTGGCGCAGCACCGCGGGCGCGACGTCGGACGGGGTCAACCCGCCGCCGCCCCGCCGAACGTGAGCGCAGATACCCGCGAGCGCCTCGAACCACAGCTGGCCAAGCCTGCTCACCTGGGCGCGGTCGACGGCCGACTGCGCCCACATCCAGTCGGCGTGCAGCTGCGGGCCCGCGTCGCCCTCGACGGTGACCGCGTTGACCTCGACGGTGTGCGTCAACGGGAGAGGCATACCGCTCGCACCGCTGAGCAGCCTGTCCCACCGGCCGACCTGCCAGCCGTCGGACTCGTCGTTCTGCGCGGCAGAACCGATGCGGCCCAGGTAGTTGAAACCGATCGCGGGTTCGGGCCCAGCCAGGTCGACGTCGCCGTTCAAGTAGCGCAGAACACCGTAGGTCACGCCCTCCGGCAGCGCCCGGAGTTGCTCCTTGGCGTCCTTGATCACCGACCCCAGCGCGGCGTCGCCCGCCACGACGTCGGCCCATGCCAAGTCGCCTAGCGCGAGCGCGACCGGGTACTTCGCGGTGAACCATCCGACGGTATGTGCCAGGTCGACGTGCCGTTCGTCACCGAACGCCTCGGCAACGCTCTCGTCGCGGCCGTGGCCCTCCATGTCGATGCCGATGGGACTGCCGCCGGTGCCGAGGAACTCGGCCCACGCCAGCCCGAACGCGATCAACAGGATGTCCTGCACGCCCGCGCGGAAGGCCCTAGGCACCTCGCCCATCACCTGGCTGGTCGTCTCGACGTCCAACAGGACCGAAAGGCGACCGGCCGTGGCGAGGGTGTCCAGGGCGGGGTGCGGCGCAGGCAGCGCACGCGGTACCGCCAGCACCCGCCTCCATGCGTCCGCGTAGTCAACGGCGGCGGGCAGGTGTGCGTACTCCGTTAGCAGAGACGCCCAGCGCTGGAAGGAGGTGCCGACCGTCGGCAACTCGACGTCGCGGCCGTTGCGATGCTGGGTCCATGCGGTGTTGAGGTCGCCAGCCAAGATCCGCCATGACACGCCATCGATGGCCAGGTGATGGATGAACACGACCAATTGGCCGGTACCCGCAACCCATAGCGCGCTCAGCATCGAACCCTCGGCGGGATTCAATCGGGATCGGGCGGCCAGAAGGTTCTCGTCCGACAACACGCTGATCGTCTGCAGGCAACTCTTCGCGTCGACCGACCCGGGCTCGGGGACCGACAGTCGCCAGTTGCGGAAGTTGTCGCCGTCTGCAGTCACGTCGTCCTCGACCCGAAGTCGAAGTGCCGCATGCCGATCCAAGAGGGCCTGAAGTATGACGACGACGTCGGCCTCGCTGACCCCTGCGGGAGCCTGCAGCAGCATCGTCTGGTTGAACTGCTCGACGGGGCCGTCCATGTCCTGCAACCAATGCATGATCGGCGTGGCCAGCACCTCGCCGATGCCCTCGTCGACCTCTAGCGCCTTGCCATCGGTGAAGGTGGCCACCCCTGCCACCCCTGCGACGGTTTGCTCGACGAAGATGTCGCGAGGTCGACACAGCACGCCCGCCTCGCGAGCTCGCGTCACCACCTGCATCGCCAGAATGCTGTCGCCGCCGAGGTCGAAGAACGGCTCTGCCACGCCAACCCGCTCCAGTCCAAGGACCTGGGCATAGATGTCGGCCAGGATCTCCTCGACTGCGTTGGTCGGGGCGCGGTACTGCTCGACGTCCTGATAGTCCGGCGCCGGAAGTGCGTCGACGTCGAGCTTGCCGTTGACCGTCAACGGCAACGCCGCCAAGGAGACCACCGCGGCCGGGATCATGTAGGCAGGCAACCGCTCGACGAGCTTCGCGCGCACGCCAACGGGATCCACTGTCCCCGTGACGTATCCGACGAGGCGCTTGTCGCCTGGGCGATCCTCGCGGACGATGGCAGCTGCACGTTGCACCCCGTCGAGCTCGCCGAGTGCGGCTATGACCTCGCCGAGTTCGATGCGATAGCCGCGGATCTTGACCTGCTCGTCGGCCCGACCCACGATGTCCAGCTGTCCGTCGGAGCGCCAGCTGCCGAGGTCGCCGGTGCGGTACATCCGTTGTCCGGGCTTCCCGAACGGGCACGCGACGAACCGCGACGCCGTCAACCCGCCGCGACGCCAATAGCCAACGCCCACATTGCGACCCGCGACGTACAGCTCACCAACGACGCCAGGCGGAACGGGCCGCAGCGCACCGTCGAGGACGAACACCGCCGAACCGTGGATCGGCGAACCGATCGGCGGCAGCCCCGTCCCCGCGGTCAAGGGACCACTCGCCGTCACGATGACCGTGGTCTCGGTCGGGCCGTAGGAGTTGATCAGCACGCGCCCAGGCGCCCATCGATCCACCACCGCAGCCGAACATGCCTCGCCAGCGAGCATCAACGCCACGCCATCGAGACCCTCCTCCGACAACACTCCCACCGCGGACGGGGTTTGGCTCATCACGGTGACCTGACCGATGTTCGCCACCAACTCGTGGAGTTCGACCGGGTTGGCCGCGACTGCTTCTGGCACGACAACCAGTCGGCCGCCGAACAAGAGCGCACCCCAAATCTCGCGCACCGAGACGTCGAACGAATACGAGTGCCACTGGGTTACCGCGAACGGCAGAGGGTTTCGCGCCTTCTTCGCCGCGAAGAAGGTCGACAACTTGAGCAGGGCAGTGACGTTTTGGTGGGCGATGGCCACGCCCTTGGGCACGCCTGTCGTGCCGGAGGTGTAGATGAGATAAGCGATGTCGGCGGCCGACGGCAAGGGCAAGGCTGACGCCGCATGAGTCTGGATGCGGGGGTCGGCGACGTCGACGATCGGCAGGTCGTACTCGGCCAGCCGGTCAAGGTGATCCGACGTGGTGACGGCGGCGACGGGTGTGGCGTCGGCGACCATGAAGGCGATCCGTGCCGCGGGCAACTGCGGATCGATCGGCAGGTAGGCCGCGCCAGTCTTGAGCACCGCCACCATCGCCACCAGCGCCTCGATCGACCGGGGGAAGTGCAGCGCCACGCATGCGCCCCGGCGTGCACCGAGCCCAGAGAGCAAGTGCGCCAACCGGTTCGATGCAATGTCGAGTTCGCGGTACGTCATGGAACGCTCGCCACAGCTCAACGCCACCGATTCGGGCGTACGAGCGACTTGTGCGGCGAACGCCGCAGGGATCGACACTCCGGACGGCTCGGGCTGCGCCAACACCACGCGATTGCTCCACCGATCGAGGCGAGCCCGCTCATCGTCGTCGAGCAGATCCATCGACGACAACGCCGCTGCGGCATCCTGCGTCATCGACATCAAGACGCGCTGCAGCCGGTTGACCAGCGTCTCGATGGTTGCCGCGTCGTACACGTCGGTGCGGAACTGCACCGAACCGCCAATGCCTGCGGGATCACCGGTCTCGGTGAATCGCTCCGCGAGCGAGAACGAAAGATCCATCTTGGCCGTGTGGGCGTCGAGGGGCATGGGCGTGACGTGCAGATCGCCAAGGGTCAGTCCTGCAGCGGGGTCGTCGCCCTGGTTGCCAAAGTTCTGCCACGCCAGCATGACCTGAATCAGGGGGTGATGGCTCAGCGAACGCGGCGGGTTGAGCCGCTCGACGAGAACCTCGAAGGGCACGTCCTGGTGCTCGTAGGCGGCCAGGCTGCGATCCCGTACCTGAGCGAGCAGGTCGCCGACCGTGAGATCCCTTGCCACGTCGACGCGCAATACCAGCGTGTTGACGAAGAAGCCAACCAGACCGTCGAGTGCGGGATCGCCGCGGCCGGCGATCGGAAAACCAACCGCCACGTCGGAACTGCCACTCAGCCCAGACAGGAGCATGGATAGTGCAGCCTGGACGACCATGAAGGTGGTCGAATTGTGTTGGCGCGCAAGCTCACGAACCCGGTGCTGAAGCTCGGCAGACCACTTCACCGCGACACTGTCGCCGCGATAGTCGGCCACCAACGGGTACGGCCGATCAGTCGGCAACTCCAGCCGTTGCGGCAGCCCTGCCAATGCCTCCTCCCAGTACCCGAGTTGCCTGCCGATGCGACTTGACCTGTCGTCGAGTTCGCCGAACTGGGCGCGCTGCCACAGCGTGTAATCGACGTACTGGACCGGCAATTGGGCCCAACCCGGGGCCCGACCGGCGGATCGGCTGGTGTAGGCAGCGCCGAGATCGCCGACGAGCGGCGCCATCGACCAGCCGTCTGCAGCGATGTGGTGTGCCGTGGCCACCAGGATGTGCTCGTCCTCGGCGGCGCCGAATAGCCTTGCACGGAGCGGAATTTCGAACGACAAGTCGAACGTGTGCCGTGCCGCGTCGCCGATGGCCTCCTCCAGCCGGTGTGCTGGCCAATCGGTGGCGTCGACGATGTCCCAGCCGAAGTCGGCGTGCTCTGCGGCGACCGTCAGCTGCCGAGGTAGGCCGTCTGGCGCGGGGAACACCGTGCGCAGCGACTCGTGACGGGTCACCACGTCGGTCAGGGCGGCGCCGAGGGCGTCGACGTCGAGCGGGCCGCTCAACCGCAGGGCGACGGCCATGTTGTAAATCGGTGAGGGGCCTTGCAACTGGTCAAGGAGCCATAGCCGGCTCTGGGCGAAGGACAGCGGAATCACTGCGGGCCGCTCCTGCGCGACCAACGGCTCCAGCCCGTCGCCTGCCCCGGCGATGCGGGGCGCCAACGCCGCGACGGACGGCGCGTCGAACAGCGTGCGCACTGCTACGTCGGCGTCCAAGGACTTGTTGATGGCAGCGACGACCCGCATCGCCGACAGCGAGTCTCCACCGAGGTCGAAGAACGAGTCGTCGACGCCGACGCGATCCAGGCCGAGAACGTGGCCATAGATTCCAGTCAGGATCTCCTCGACCACCGTGGTGGGGGCGCGGTACTGATCGACGTCTTGGTAGTCGGGTTCCGGCAGGGCACGGGCGTCCAACTTGCCTGACACCGTCAACGGCAAGACCTCGAGTGCCACCACCGCGGCAGGCACCATGTACGCGGGCAAGCGATCGACCAATGACGCACGAACCCTTACGGGATCCGCTGCACCGGTGACGTATCCGACGAGACGCTTGTCGCCTGGACGGTCCTCGCGCACGACCACCGCTGCCTGATCCACCCCGTCCAGCTCTGCCAGCGCGCCCTGCACCTCGCCCAGTTCGATGCGATAGCCGCGGATCTTGACCTGCTCGTCGGCGCGGCCCACGTAGTCAAGCTGCCCGTCGGCGCGCCACCGGACCAGGTCGCCTGTGCGATACATCCGCTGTCCGGGCTTACCGAACGGGCACGCCACGAACCGCGACGCCGTCAGACCGCCGCGCTGCCAATAGCCAACGCCCACACCGCGACCCGCGACGTACAACTCGCCGACCACGCCAGGCGGAACAGGCCGCAACCACGGGTCGAGGACGAACAGCGCCGAGCCCGGTACGGGCGCGCCGATGGGCGCCGCCCCCGATCCGGCCGTCAAGGGGACACTCAACGCCACGTAGATCGTCGTCTCAGTGGGACCGTAGGCGTTGACCATCGCGCGCCCAGGCGCCCACCGGTCGACCACGTCGGCCGAGCAGGCCTCGCCACCCATGATCAGTGCTGCCGATTCCAGCCCTTCGGGCGACAGCACTGCCACCGCGGTCGGGGTCTCGGTGACCACGTTCACCCGTTGGGCCACCAGCAGGTCGTGGAACTCGGTCGGCGACTGCGCGACCGACTCGGACACGACGACGAGACGACCACCACCGAGGAGTGCGGCCCAGATCTCCCAGACCGAGAAATCGAAGGCATACGAATGCCATTGCGGCCAAGCCTGTTCCGAGGCTACCGGAAGTCCGCCGGGGTGTGCGGAGCGACGGGAGAACAGATGGTCCTGGGTCAGGATCAGCTGGGTGAGGTTGTGGTGCGAGATGGCCACGCCCTTGGGCACGCCGGTAGTGCCCGATGTGTAGATCAGGTATGCGACGTCGTCCGGCGTCGCCGCCGAGATCGACGTCTTGGCGTCGCCGTCCTGGGCCGTTTGCGCCCAAACGTCGGTTTGGCCGGTGAGGTCGATGATCGGCACGTCGTAGGCGGCGACTCGGTCGGCAAGGGCGGCGGCGGTGACCACGGCGACGGGCGCCGCGTCGGAGAGCATGAACTCCAGCCGCGCCTCGGGCAGACTCGGGTCGATGGCGAGATAGGCCGCCCCGGTCTTCAACACCGCAAGCATCGCGACGACGGCCTGCGCGGACCGCTCGAAGAGCAGTGCGACGTTCGAGCCGGGTCCCACGCCTCGACCAATGAGCAAGCGTGCCAACCGATTCGAGTGCAGATCGATTTCACGGTAGCTCCACGAGCGGTCCTCGTAGGTGACGGCCACCGCGTCGGGCGTCCGTGCGACCTGGACGGCGAAGGCCTCCGGAATCGACACCCGGGCGGGTCCGGCCTGGGTCAGCACGGCCTGGTTGCCCCAGCTGTCGAGCCGGGCACGCTCGTCCTCGTCGAGCAGATCGATCGACGACACGCGCGTCGCCGGATCGGCCGTCATCGCCAGCAGCACCCGCTGAAGCCGCTCGACGAGCATTGCGATACTCGTGCGGTCGTACACGTCGGTGCGGAACTGCACGGCGCCGCCGACCCCTGCCGGGTCCCCGGTCTCGGTGAAGCGCTCGGTGAGTGAGAACGCCAGATCCACGGGGATGGTGTGCGTGTCGATGGGCATGCGGGTGATGCCGACCTCGCCAGCCCACATCTCGGGTGGCGGGGTGTTCTGCCACGCCAGCATCACCTGGACGAGCGGGTGGTGAGTTCGCGATCGCGGCGGGTTGAGCCGCTCGACGAGGGCCTCGAAGGGCACGTCCTGGTGCTCGTAGGCCGCCAGGCTGCGCTCGCGCACCTGGGCTAGCAACTCGGTGAAGGTGAGATCCTTGGCGACGTCGACCCGCAGGATCAACGTATTGACGAAGAAGCCGACCATTCGGTCCAGTGCGGCGTCGCCGCGACCAGAGATCGGGAATCCCACCGCCACATCGGAATTCGCAGTCATCGCACTCAGCAGCACCGAAAGTGCCGCCTGCACCACCATGAAGTTGGTGGCGTTGTTGGCGCGTGCAACCTCACGGATGCACTGGTGAAGTTCGGCAGGCCACTCCACGGCGACGCTGTCCGCGTGGTGATCGGCCACGAGTGGATAGGGCCGATCGGTCGGCAACTCGAGGCGATGGGGCATGCCCGCCAGTGCGTCTTCCCAGAACTTCAGCTGCGCCGACAACGGACTGTTTCCGTCGGTCAGCTCGCCGAGGTTCTCCCGCTGCCACAATGTGTAATCGATGTATTGAACGGGTAATTCGGTCCAGCCGGGGCCCTGGCCCGAGTCCCTGCCGAAGTACGCGATCCAGATGTCGGTGGCAAGCACGCTGATCGACCAGCCGTCGCCCGCGATGTGGTGTACCACCACGACCCAGACGTGCTCGGTTTCGGAGATACGAAAAAGCTTTGAGCGGAAGGGGACTTCGTTCGCGAGGTCGAAACAGTAGGAGACGGTTTCGGCGACGCCGGCATTCACCTGGTCCTCTGACCATCCCGTGGCATCGACCAGTTCCCAGCCGAACTCGATCCCCTCGGCGGGCAGGACTACCTGCTGCGGCACGCCGTCGACGGAGGTGAACACGGTCCGTAGGCTCTCGTGACGCTCCAATACGTCGCCGAGCGCCGCACCCAGCGCGTCGACGTCGAACCTGCCGTGCAAGCGCAATGCGACCGCTCGGTTGTAAACCGGTGAGGGGCCTTGCAATTGACCGATGAACCACAGCCGATTCTGCGAGAACGACAGCGGGATCACGTCGGGCCGCTCGAAGGCCCGCAGTGGTGTGAGCCGGCCAGCGCTCCCACCGATGCGCGAAGCCAGCTGCGTGATCGTCGGCGCGTTGAAGACCGTCCCCAGCGGAAGGTTCGTATCGAATGCCGTGTTTATTGCCGCGACCACGCGCATCGCCGCGAGCGAGTCGCCGCCGAGGTCGAAGAACGAGTCGTCGACGTCGAAGTCCTCGACCCCCAGCACCTGGGCGTAGATGCCTCTTAGGGCATCTTCGGTCTTCCGGTACCTGTCGGCGTCCTGGTACTGCGGTTTCGGCAGCGCGCGCACGTCGAGTGAGCCGTCGTCGGACCTCGGCAGCGCATCGACCACCACCACGGCGGCGGGAACCATGTAGGCGGGCAGCTGCTCGGCCAATGCGCCGCGTGCCGCGCCAGGGTCCACGGCGCCGAATGCGGCCTCGGTGACGTACCCGACCAATCGCTTGTCACCCGGGCGGTCCTCGCGCTCGATCACCGCCGCCTCGGCCACCCCCGGTAATGCAGCCAGCGCAACTTGCACGTCATTCGTCATTCGAGCACCACCCCCGTAGCGCGTAAATCAGTTGTCCGCGCTCTGTCCCAGCCTGTCGCGCAGACTCTTGGGCCGGATGTCGGTCCAGTTCTGTTCGATGTACTCCATGCACGCGGGCCGGTCTGCCTCCCCAAAGACGACGCGCCAACCAGGCGGAACGTCGGCGAATACCGGCCACAGGCTGTGCTGCTCCTCGTCGTTGACCAGGACGAAGTAGCTACCATCGTCGTCGTCGAACGGATTGACGCTCATACTCGTTCTCCCCATCGGCGTCTAGTAGTTGAGTGGCCGGGCCGCAGACCTTGCTGGGACACCGACCGTCAATTCCGTAGAACGTTATATCCCGAGCACCCGCGTAGCCGCGTAACGCGACATCCCGTTGGTTGCGTAGCAACGGGTACTGCGTGCGCTGCGGACCTATCGGATTCATTACGTGGTTACTCCCCCATCGTTGACAAGACCGTTGCCTTGATATCGACGGCCCAATCCGTGGAGTTACTCGACTCGGAGACGGCGGGAGCATCGGCCGTCTCCTTCCAAGCGCGGTCGTGTGCAGGTCACAGCTGGTCAGGCCAATATTCCCGACGGTTCTTGGAGGATTCTTGGCGTTGCGGGAGGCAACGCCTGGAGCTATCGCACACGCGGGGCAAATGCCGTCGAGGTCCTAAGTGAACCGTCCGTCGACGCGCAATCGCGAGTCCAAGAAGTCCTCTAGTCGCCTCCATTGGGTCGCGGCGGTGTCACCGGATGGCCGCCGTTTGGTCATCGGCATGTCGGCAAACACGAATTCGACGAGGTCGCCGAGCGGCCGACCCGCTCGGAGATTGTCCCGCACGAGGGGGTTACGCACGTAATCACCGATGTCCGTTAGCAATTCGATGGCGAGCTCGAGTTGCTCTCGATCGACGGAGTCCGGTCCGCCGGCGATGTCGTGAGCCAGGCCATTGATCAAGTAGGTGTTGTCCGCGGCTATCGCGCCTAGGGGTAGCGAGTCGTCGAGTGCCGCGGCTCGCACGTCGTCATAGGTGTCCAACGACGACATGTCGTTCCGCGTCTCACTTGCAAGATAGCGTCGGAGCACTCGGCCCGATCGAAACGCGTTGATCTGCTTGCCATTTCCGAGAAACACGGGGGCATCGTCGAGGTAGCAGCGCAGCGTCAAGAAGGTGCCGTTGACCGTGATGATGCGAATCGGATCGATGCCGACCCGCGACCACAGATCGTCGATTTCAGGAGCAGCGGGCTGCGCCGGTCGTGGAGCCGTCGACGAGCCCACCCGTACCACCTCGTCGCGCCGGAATGCGTGCGCGTCGGACTCGCCGCTGAATCGGACGATGACGTTGCGGACGTCGTCGCCGCCTCCACGTAGTGCGACGACCGTGCCGGTGCGTCCGAAGAAGTGATATCGGTCGTCGGTCACCTCGATCCGGCTGCCGACGGCCAAATCACCGCCATGTGGCTGCGGGGACGCGGGGACTCGCGGTGGCGACGGCGCGGGCGCGACCGTCGTCGCTCGAGCGGCGGGCGCAATCGACGTCGGCGGAGCAGGTGTGCGCATGGGTGCCGTCAATGACGCGCGTGCCGCCTTCGCCATGTCTCGTGCGCTCGCAAATCGTGCGTCGGGATCCTTGGCCATGCCCGTGGCGACGACGGCGTCGAGCGATTGCGGCACGTCTGCGCGCAGCAGCGAGGGCCGGGGCGGCGGGGTGGTCAAGTGACCAACCACCTGCTGCTCGAGGCTGGTCCCAGGAAAGGGCCGCTCGCCTGTCAGCGCTTCGTGCAGCACGCACGTCAGCGCGTAGACGTCCGCGCGGGCGTCGGCGTGTCCGGTGTTCAACCGCTCGGGAGCCATGTAGGCCCAGGTGCCGATCACCGAACCCGTACTCGTCAGCCCCGTCTCGTTGACGGCGCGTGCGATCCCGAAGTCGATGAGGTACGCGAAGTCATTCTTTGCCACCAGGATGTTGGACGGCTTGACGTCGCGATGCACCAGACCGATCTCGTGTGCGGCATCCAACGCCGAGGCGATCTGCTCGACGATCCCGATGGCGCGGTCGGCCGACAGCGGAGCGTCGGCGATCATGTGGTGCAGATCGGTCCCCTTGATCAGCCGCATCGTGACGTAGAGCCGCCCGTCGACTTCGCCGACCTCGTGGATGGGCACCACGTGCGGTTCGTCGAGACCCGCCGCGGCACGCGCCTCTCGCCGAAATCGCTCCTGATAGTTCGGGTCGTCGTTGAACTGGGCGGGCAGTACCTTCATCGCGACGACGCGGTCGATCGACGGGTCATGGGCACTCCAGACCTCGCCCATCCCGCCCCGGCCGAGCAGTTCGATGAGCCGGTATCGCCCGAACGGCGTCCCTTCCACAAAGCCCCCTCACGCAAACCGGCCTCGCCAGCACGATAACGCCGCGTAGAAGGTGCTGCAGCGGGCGGGTGACCGTTCGCTAGCTCCTGCGCGGCAACGGTGAATTCCGTCGTCGCCGGCCCAGACCTTCTGGCGGAGCCGGGCGAGTAGGCGTACACCACCCACCACCCTGGCCGAGTGTGCGGACATGGCGAGATCTTGGCCTCAAGCGTGTACGTTCGCCATGCGCCTCCATCCGCGCCATCAGTTCACTCCGGGATGAGGCTGCCCCGCAGCGCGCAACGCTCGGGCGTGCGCACCGTGCGCAGGGCTCGGGGCAGACCCGGAGAATCGATCGGGACGACGCGCGGCTCGTCCAGCCGATAACACCGATTGCCGTACCGGATCGTTGCCGAGCCGGCCGCCTGCACGTTGCGAACCCAGTCCGACGTGGCGCTGTAGTTGAGAACCACTAGGAATTCGCGATCGTGAACGAAGGCCATGACCGGGGTTTCATACCTCTTGCCCGACTTGCGGCCGCGATGTTCAATCACCGCCATGTTCGGAAGGCGCGTAACCCACCGTCGTAGAAGCGGGTTGGTGACTCGCCTTTGGAAGCGCGCCATCAACCGCATCCCTCGGGCCCCGAGGATCGCCGAAATCCGTTCCGCCGCCACCGCGACGACATCGGCGATCCGTTGCATCGCGGTCACACCGTCACGGCTCGCCTGCTACCCAAATGCGCTGGCATGCGGGAGAATCCGCGTAGATTGACCAAACCCCGCCGTGGCGGGCGTTGGGTCAGGCGCATGTTTGGATATGCCTCGAATAGCGCACGAAGCGCAGTGACGCCCTCGATGCGAGCCAGCGCCGCACCGAGGCAGGCGTGCACGCCGGAGGCGAATGCCAAGTGTTCGCGTGCGTTCTCGCGGGTGATGTCGAAGCGGGCCGGGTTGGTGAACACCTGTGGATCGCGGTTGGCGCCGCCGAGTAGCAGCGCGACGGTGTCACCTTCTGCGATGCGGCGTCCTGCGAGTTCGACGTCGCGGCTCGCGGTCCGCGCGGTCATCTGCACCGGGCTGTCGAACCGCAAGATCTCCTCGACGGCGGCAGGCCAGAGCGAGTGGTCCTCGCGCAGTAGTGCGAGCTGTTCGGAATGTTGCAGCAGCAGCGCGATGCCGTTGCCGATCAAGTTGACCGTGGTCTCGAAGCCCGCGCCGAGGATCAGCGCGGCGTTGGCGGTGAGCTCGCGGTCGGTGAGGTTGCCGTCCGCGGCCATCCTGCTGAACGGATTCTGACTCGACCCGTTGGCCCGCATGCGGTTGAAGTGCTTCAGCAGGTAATCGTCGATGCCGCGCAGGCCGTCGATGGCGTCGCGATATGTCTTCCATCCGATACCGATGTCCAACAATGGGGCGCCGCTATGTCCCCACTCCAACATCTGGTCGTGGGAGTCGGCGGGAAGGTCGAGGATCTCGGCGATGATCGCGACAGGGAGCCGTGCAGCGAAGTCGGCGATCAGGTCGGGGTTCGGAGTGCTTGCGAGCCTGTCGATCAGCTCACCGGTCACCTCGGCAACGCGGGTGCCGAGCGCGTCGGTCGCCCGCGGCGTGAAGCTCTGGGCCACCAGCTGCCGATAGCGCGTGTGATCCGGTGGGTTGACGATCACCATCGCGGGCGGCTCGACGGGATTTGCCACGCCGGGATCGTTTAGGGCCACCAACGATCGCAGCGGCCAAGGCAGCTCTAGCTCCGAAGGCGGGGTGACGCCAAACCTTCTGTCCCGCAGGATGTCCCGACAGTGTCCATGGTCGACGGTCGCCCACACGAAGGGCGTTCGCACCAGCGCTCCTCGATCGCGGAGCTCCTCCATCAGCGGATAGGGGTCGCCGCCACGGCCGTGGTTGGCGATCACGCGGGCAAGTGGATCACCCCGACGGGCCCGAACCGCCATGAACGCCCGCGGCACGCCGTGCATGGCGGCCCAACGCGACCAAAGTCCGATGCCCATATCGACCCCTACCCCATGGATGACCGCTATCATGAGACGACTGAGACAGAAAGACAATCATTGTCTCGCCATATCCAACGGCCACCTTACGGCGGTCATGTCCAGTCGGCAAGGAGTACCGAGTGGCGTCGAGCAGAACTGCAGAATTCGTGCGGCGACTCACCGAGCCCGACCCTGCCGTGTTGGCTCAGGTTCTCGACCCCGACGAGATCACGACGACGATCATGCGTGCCACGCTCGAGCAAGCCGAACTCGTCGGTATTCGCCGCACCACCATGGAGGACGTCGCTCGCCGCGGCCGCGTCGGACGAGCCACGCTCTACCGTCGCTTTCCCACCAAGGCGCTGCTCGTCGACGCCGTCGTGCTCGCGGAAGCGCGCCGCTTCATGGAGGGCAGCGCGCTCGCCCACTCGCACGCCAACAATCTCGAGGACAGCCTGGTGTTCAGCACGGTGTTCACGGTGACGTTCTTGCGGGAGCACTCCCTATTGCGCAAGCTATTGCGCACTGAGCCGGAGACGATCCTGCCCAGTCTTACCGTCGATGCAGGCGCCATCCTCGACTTCGCGACCGAACACTCCGCCGCACTGTTGCGGTCCGACGTCTACGGCGACACGGACATCACACCCGCCCAAGAGCGTCACCTGCGCACCGTCGCCGAACTCCAGACGCGCCTCACGCTGTCCTTCATCGTCACGCCACACACCACCATCAACTTGACGAACATCGACGAGACCCGGGCGTACGTGCGGGACTACCTGTTGCCGATGGTGACGTCAATCAGCTGATGCTCCAACGGTCTTCGGTCAGTCCGGCTGGCGTGGCGGGGATAGGACGAGTCCGGCGAGGATCATGTCGAGTCCCTCGTCGAATCGTCGGTCGCGGTCGCCGGTCAGGATGGCAATGAGGTCGTCCGCTCCTGGCGGTCGATCGTGGCCGCCATCGGAAATTTGCTGCACCAGCGAATCCCACTCGCCTCTCGCTTCAAGCTCGAGGAACGCTTGCTCGTCGATCACGAAACCAATTGTGTAAGAACGCAATAGGGCCGAAAGCTGCCCTGGGCTGTAGCCGGGTGCGATCACCGCGCCCAAGAGCGCCATCAGCGTCGCCGACAGTTCGAGCGTGGCCCTAAGGGGTGCGTAGGAGCCGGCGGTGGCCGACTTCGACCAAGACGACTTCGGCGTCGACGTCCAATTGTCGGACGGGACGACGATTCGCACGGCGTATCTGGTGGGGTGCGACGGGGGGCGAAGCACCGTCCGCAAGACCGCAGGCATCGCCTTCCCGGGATGGGAACCCTCGATCAGTTGCCTGGTCGCCGACGTCGACATGAAGGATGAACCGCCGTGGGGTCTGCATCGCGATGGCGGGTTCCATTCGTTCTTCAAGTTCGAAGGCGAAGACACCGTGCGGGTGATGGTGACGGAACCTCGTGTCGGAAGCGCAGATGAACCGACCTTGTCCGACCTCAGCGCGGCCCTGCTGGCCGCGAGGGGGACTGACTACGGATTACGCAGTGCCACATGGGTTTCCCGATTCAACGACGCAACGCGTCAGGCGGTGGACTACCGTGCCCAGCGCGTGATGCTGGCGGGTGACGCCGCACACGTCCACTTCCCCATCGGGGGACAAGGCCTCAACACCGGCGTCCAGGACGCAGTCAACCTGGGTTGGAAGCTGGCGCAGGTCCTACGCGGGTCCGGCGAACGCCTACTCGATACCTATCACGCTGAGCGGCATCCCGTCGCGGCGCGAGTACTACGGAACGCCATGGCCCAGACTGCACTCAACGGCCCCGGCGTGCGAATCGACGCGCTACGCGACACCGTGGCCGAACTACTCGAGACGAGCGAAGCCCGTGCACGAATCGCTGCGATGATGTGCGGGCTGGACATCAGTTACGACTTCGGCGAGGGCCACCCACTGCTCGGTCGCCGGATGCCGGATCTCGACCTTCACACGCCGGTCGGTCCGATACGGCTTTTCACACTCCTGCACCACGCCCGGGGCGTCTTGTTGAATTTGAGCGGCCACCCGTTGGACTTCGAAGTCAAACCCTGGTCGAACCGACTGTCGAAATGCGACGCGAAGCACACCGGGGCGCTTCGTCTGCCGGTCGTCGGCGAGGTGACGAGCCCCGACGTCGTTCTCATCCGTCCCGACGGCCACGTCGCCTGGGTCGGCAACGGCGTCGGCGCCGGGTTGCGCGACGCGGTCGACCGATGGTTCGCGTGAACTTCGTCCGTTATGGGTCTCTAGGCAATCCCAACAACCGCTCGGCGATGATGTTGAGCTGTACCTCCGACGTACCGCCATAGATCGTGCTGGCACGGCTGGACAGCAGGTAGTTGGCCCACTGCCCCTCCAGTTCCTCGGGATCGGCGATGGCCCCGTCGACGCCGAAGGTCGCCAAGCCAAACTCTCCGAAGGCCTGCGCGGTGCGCATGGAAAGAAGTTTCGATATCGCGGCCGACGGCAGCGCGTCCCCACCCGCGAGCGTCAACAGCGTCGAGCGCATGTTGAGGATCTTGGCAGCGTGGCCCTCGGCCATCAGTTGGCCAGCGCGGTTCTGCGAGATCTCGTCGAGGTGTCCGCCGCGCGCGAGTTCGACGAGCCGGTCCAAGCTTGCCAAGTTGGGGTTCTCCGCACTGCCGATGCTCGCTCGCTCGGCCGTCAGCGTGTTGCGGCTGACCTCCCAGCCGCGGTTGACCTCGCCGAGCACTTGGTCGTCGGGCACGAAGACGTCGTCGATGAACACCTCGTTGAAGAACTCGATGCCGGTGAGCTCACGCAAAGGCCGCACAGTGACGCCCTCGCTCGCCATGTCGAGCAGAAAGTAGCTGATGCCCTGATGTTTCGGCGCACTCGGATCGGTTCTCGCTAGCAGGGCGCCCCACTGTGAGAACTGGGCGAGGGTGGTCCAGATCTTCTGGCCGGTGATTCGCCAGCCGCCGTCGACCTTGACGGCCTTGGTGGACAGTCCAGCGAGGTCTGAACCCGCTCCCGGCTCGGAAAACAGTTGGCACCAGATCATTTCGCCACGCAGCGTCGGCGGGAGGAAGCGCTGCTTCTGTTCCTCTGTGCCGTAGGCGACGATGGACGGGACGAGGAAACTCGCGATGCCCAGCATCGGTCGGCGGACCTTGGCCGCACCGAACTCCTGCGCGGTGATGATCTGCTCGATTGGCGGGGCAGCACGACCCCAAGGCTTGGGTAGGTACGGCATCACCCAGCCGCCCTCGACCAAGGCGGTCATGCGCACGTCGGCCGGAATCTCCTTGAGTGCAAGCACTTCGGCGCGAATCTCTTGTCGCAACTTCTCTGTCTCGGGATCGAGGTCGATGTCGAGCTTGCGTACTCCCGTGCTCATTGCGGTGTCGACGACGCGCTGCGGATAGTCTGCCTGGCGGCCGAATGCTGCGGCGAGGCCGACCGAGCGGCGGTAGTACACGTTCGTATCGTGCTCCCAGGTGAAGCCGATGCCGCCGTGTACCTGAATGCAATCCTGCACGCAGGACTGCGCTGCGGCGGGTGCGAGCGTCGCCGCAACGGCTGCGGCGAAAATCGCCGCGGTTTCGGGCTTTTCGATGCCTTCGTCGATGGCACGTGCGGCGTCCCACACCGCTGCGGTGGCCCTCTCGGTCCTGGCGAACATCTCGGCGCACCTGTGCTTGATCGCCTGGAACTGGCCGATCGGCCTACCGAACTGTTCACGAATCTTGGCGTAGCCCGACGCAGTGTCGGTGGCCCAGCGCGCGACCCCGACTGCCTCGGCCGACAGAAGCGTGGACGCGATTGCCTGCGCGGCGTCGGCGTGCAGATTGTTCAGCAGCCGGTCGCTCGACACCTCGACCGCGTCGGCGCGAACGTGTGCGACGGGCCGTAGTGGGTCGACGCTCGCGACCGGCTCGACCTCCAGCGTGGACGCGTCGAACACCACCCAGTGCGTGCTGACGGCGGCGCCCAGGTCGACGGCGACCGGCAGCACCAGCGCTGACGCCTGCCCGGCGGCGAGCACCGATCGAGCGTGGCCGTTGACCACCAAGCCGTCGCCCTGCCGAACTCCCCTCAAGGATGACTCCAAGGCAAACGAGGCGATCACCTCTCCCGACGCCAACCCGCTGAGCAGCTTCTCGTCAGGATCGTTGGCCGAGATCAGTGCGCTGGCGATCGCGGACGGGACGAACGGACCAGGAACCGCGCCCCGTCCGAACTCGGCCAGCACCACCGCCAGTTCGACGATGCCAAATCCCTGTCCGCCAACGGATTCGGCAAGGTGTAGACCCTGCAGCCCCTGGTCGGCGGCGGCCCGCCAATACGGCGGCGGCGTGGCGATCGGTGTCTCCATCGCCCGATGCAGCAGCTCGGAGGGCACCGTCCGCTCGACCAGGGACCGGACCGAGTCGGCCAGGTCGACGTGCTCGGGAGTGATCGCAATCGGCATTTCGATGAGGCTACGCGCGCTCCCTTTTCGTGCCCCGGTTTTCGTGTCCTTGCCTAACGAATCGGGGGTACGATCCCGTTGCCGATTCGTCGTTAGAGCAGGCAGGGGGCGATCCATTGGCCGACCTTCTCCCCGATCAGCTCAGGCTGATGGCATCGGCCTACCCCGACGAGATGGCCTACCGGAACCTCGGCGATGATTCGTCGATCACGTTCGGCCGCTGGGAGCGGGAATCGAACCGTTTGGCTCGCGGCCTGCAGGCGCGGGGCGTCAGGAAGGGCGATCTGGTCGCCATCGACCTAGAGGCAGAGCAGATCCTCGACTTCATCGTGACCTATAGCGCGGTGCACAAGATCGGCGCGGTGGCGGTGCCGCTGAACTACCGGCTGTCGACTCCCGAAGTGCGGGCAATCCTCGGACAAGCAGAGGTCACCGCCATCGTGTGCAGCGCCGCGTTCGTCGACGTCGTGGCGCCGCTGTGGGGATCACTTCCGTCGCTGACGCTGGTCGCCACGGTCGGCCCTTCGCGACTCTTCCCCGACGTAGAAGACGTGAAGAGCGTTGACAGCCAGGCGATTCAGGAGCCAATCGCCGACGAAGATCTCGCCGACGTGATGTACACCTCCGGCACGACCGGAACGCCGAAGGGCGTCGCAGTCCGGCACGGCAACATCACCGTGATGCCCAACGCACGGCCTGCATGGAGCGGGCTCAAGTGGCTCACCGCGACGCCGGTATTCACGTTCGCGGGCCTCGGATTCGTCTACAGCCCAATGAAATCCGGCATGACGGTGTTGTACCTACCCAAGTTCGACGCGGGTCGGTGGCTAGAGATCGTCGCGCGCGAGCGACCCGTGGTCGCGTTCGTGGTGCCCGCGATGGCCAGACTCCTCATCCATCATCCCGAGTTCGACTCCGCCGACCTCTCCAGCCTGAAGCGGCTCATCCTGGGCAGTGCCCCGCTGGCCCCCGCCACCGTGGAACGCCTGCAGGATCGCCTACCCGGCGCCGCCATTCTCAACAGCTACGGCATGACCGAAGGCGGCCACGCGACCTTCGCGATGGATCCCGACGGCGCTCGGACGCGACCAGGCGCCGTCGGCCGTCCAACGCCGCCGGTGGAAGTACGCATCGTCGACGACGGCGGCCGCGTTGTTCCCATTGGCGAGGTCGGCGAGGTCATCACGCGAAACCCCAAGGGCCACCGCGAATATTACCGAAACCCCGAAGCCACCGCGCTCACGTGGGCCGATGGTTGGTTGCACACGGGAGATCTCGGCCGCCTCGACGCCGAGGGCTACCTCTACATCGTCGGACGTAAGAAGGAGATGGTCGTCCGTGGGGGCATGAACGTGTACGCCGACGAGGTCGAGGCGGTCCTGCAGGCCCACCCTGAGGTGGTGGAGGCTGCGGTCATCGGCGTTCCGCACGAGGTGCTTGGTGAGGACGTCGCGGCATACGTCGTCCTGCGACCCGACGCCGCGACCACGTCCTTGGAACTCGCGGCCTTCGCCGGTCAAAGGCTCGCCGACTACAAGGTGCCTCGTCAGTTCCACTACCTTGCATCGCTCCCGAGGAACCCGAACGGCAAAGTGCTGAAGTCCCAATTGGCCAACTAGAGGAGAAGCCTTGCAGGAACATAGGTTTGACTTCGTCGTCGATGGCACGCCCGACGAGGTGTGGGACGTGATGTGGAAACGCACCCGCGCGGGCGTCGAGACCGACGCCGTGAAGATCGAAATCCTCCACCCTGGCGACGAGGTGGGCAACGGGCTCGTCCGGCACTGCCACTTTCCCGTGCCCAAGTATCTGCTGTCTGGAGGAAGGGCACAGTCCTGGGAGTGGATCACCGAAGCGAACCGCCCAGTGTCGTGGCGTTACGACGCCGTTGGTAAACCGCTGTGGTCCAGAGCATCTGGGTTCACCAAACTGGAGGATCTCGGGGGCGGCAAGACGCGCGTGCACTTCCGCGAGACCTACGAGGTGTTCAATCCGCTCGTGCGGGTCTTGTTCGAGAAGCGGGTTCACGACTTCATCTCCGAGGACAACGACAGGTTGATCGAGGCGTCACTGGTGCACTCACTGCGAAAGCTCCACGCGCGCCGGAAGGAGAACGAGTCGACGGGTTGAGCGCGTCCTACTTGCCGCGGCGGCGCGTCGGTACCAACGCGATGCACACGGCGATGTTGTACGCGGCCAGCACGGCGTACAGCAGCGTGTCGCGCGGATCGAATCCGAGCACGCCCGGGAGGTGACGAGCTGCCTCGACCCCGGACACGATCGCCAACGCCGTCCAACCGGTGGCAGCGGTCGCGCTGAATGCGACCGTCGTCCAACGTGCAAGACAAGCCAGCACGGCCAACGCGGCACCGACGAGGAAGACGCCACCCTGCAGCGGGGTGACCGTAAGCCCAAAGATCGGGATGCCCTCGTTGGCGAACCCAGGGTTTGCCATGGACCACGCCAACGCGATTCCACCGAGCACGCCAGTGACGAGTCCCTGTGCCAACAGCGCGAGGTGAGCAATCCGAAATCGCGAGTTGACGCGGGCTTCTCGGGAGCCCATTGCCGTACGGGCAGAGTGCGCTTGTTCGTGCGCAGGTGGCATCACCGCGCGTACTGCGTATCGATGCCCGGGCACATGGTCTAGTCTCCCGCTGCCGGCATGGTGTTGGTTGATACGCAAGCTGATTGCCAGGTGATCCGGTCAGCACTCACAGGCACCGGACCGGGCGACACGCTTGGGTCGAGGTGATCCGGCTTTGCTCGAATCGGTATCGTCACACCCGATGATGAGGCGGTTCAAGGGAATGATCGCGGCGGCCACGGTCGCAGTGCTCTGTGCAACCGCCTGCGGCTCGCACCAGGATCCGACGATCCCAATCACCGTCTACGCGGCGTCGTCGCTGATCAAGAGCTTCACCGCGATCGGCAAGCAATTCGAGGCCGCCAATCCTGGATACTCGGTCGAGTTCATCTTTGCGAGTTCGTCGGATCTCGCGAGTGAACTAGCCAATGGCGCCGAGGCGGACGTGTTCGCATCGGGTGACCGCGCGAACATGCAAGCCGTCTCCGATGCTGGCGCAGCCTCGGGCACGCCGGTGCCGTTCGCGACGAACAGACTCGTCGTCGTCACCCCTGCAGGCAATCCCAGACATCTCAAGACCTTCGCCGACCTCGCCGCGCCCGGGCTGAGGGTGTCGACGTGCACCGGCGACGGCGCATGCGGGTCGCTGACCCAGCTGGCTGAAAGCCAGTTCGGTGTTCACCTTCGGTCCCAGGAGTCGGAAGCCACCGCGAGCCGCGTGGTCGGCGACGTGACGAGCGGTAGGGCCGACGCCGGGGTGGTCTTCATGACCAATGCCGTCGCAGCGGGCAACGACGTGTCGTGGTTCGCAGTGCCAGGGAACGACGACGCGGTCACGTCGTGGATCACGGTGATCGCGGGCACGGCTCAGGAGAGCGCCGCGGCTCGCTTCGTACAACAGGTCACCGGCGCCGACGGCAGTCGCATCCTCGGCGACGAGGGTTTCGAGGCTCCGCCCAAGAGCGACCACTGACGTCGTAACGCACTGTCTCAGAGACGAATTCGTTCTGCAGGGGCCAGCGCGATGCGATGGCCTACTTAGAGCTGGCCGTGTCTTGGCGGCGGGGTGCCGGTGAGGGCGTAGCGCCCAATGTGTTGCAGCTTCCATCGGGTGGGGTCGTGCAGGGTGTGTGTGCGAGCGTCGCGCCAGTACCGTGCGAGGTTCGCCGAACCCGAGGCGCTGCGAGTGCCGCCGAGTTCGAACAGTGTGCTACTGGCCTCCAGCGACGCCCGGGTAGCGGCCACCTTCGCGATCGCCACCGCGATTGACGCCTCCGCAGCGCTCTGCTCGGTGAGGTCCGCGGTCGCCGCGTCGATGGCGCGGGCCGCTTCTGCGATCAGTGCTTGGGCGCCGCGCACGGTGACGGTCAACTCGCCTGCGACGTGAAGCACCGTCGGATCCTCGACGGATGACGACACGCGCGCCTCGAAGTGCGGGCGCGCCTGGGCGGCGACTCGGATGCCCTCTACCAGTGCCGCGGTGGCGATCCCGCCGTCCAACGCGGCATGCAACAACTGTGCCCGCGCGCCATAGACACTTGGGCTTCGAAAGATCGGCGTGAACGCCACGATGTGATCGTTGGGTACCCGCACCGCATCCAGAGTGACCGTTCCCGAGGCAGTCGTGCGCTGGCCCATGCCGTCCCAGTCATCGACGACGTCGAGCCCTGGCGTGCCTGCCGCCACGAATGCGACCGCCTTCGGCGTCGAGGACTTCGGGATCTCCCCCGGCTCCTCCGGCAGCGACGCACGCACGACCACCCAGTCGGCGAAGAGCGCTCCTGTCGAGTAGTACTTGCGGCCGGACAGCACGTGAGAATCGGGGCCATCCGGAGTCAACGTGGTCGTGTCCACGTCGATGGCATGCGGTCCGCGCTCGGACTGCGCGTTGGCCAGCAGTGCGCCGCCGAGAACTCGGCCGTAGAAGAAGGCCTTCTGCTCCTGGGTGCCCTGCAAGCGCAACGCCTCGAGAAACGTGAAGTGGGACTGCGGAATCTGGGCCAACGACGGATCGCCGTGGGCAAGAAGGCGAAACACCTCGGTCAACACCGGCATCGGAGCGGCAATGCCGCCGAACTCCTCAGGCACCGACAACCCCAGCAGCCCAGAGTCTTTCAGCGCTCGCACCTCTTCGTTGGGGAGGGAACGTTCGGCGTCTCGCTGCGCCGCCCCGACGGCGAACGCCGCTGAGAGCTCTGCGGCGATCGCAAGCGCATGGTCCGCGTCGGTGATCCTTGCTGCCGTCGCGTGCGTGGTCACCTCGCCGAGCCCACGAAAGGGATTGAGGCAGGAGCTGAGTCGATGCGGCCGCCGTCGAAGAGGCCGCGTTCCCGCAGTATCGGCACGACCCCTTCGCCTAACCAGTACAGCTCCTCCAGATGCGGGTAGCCGGAGAAGATGAACTCGTCGATGCCTGCCTCGGCGTACTCGCCGATCCGGTCGGCCACCTCGGTGTGGCTGCCCACCAGAGCGGTTCCAGCGCCGCCGCGCACCAGACCGACTCCCGACCACAGATTGGGAGCGATCTCCAGGCTCCGCGCGTCCTTCCAGCTCCCGTCTGCGCGATTGGCCTCGTGCAGCTCGCGCATGCGAGCCTGGCCCTCCGACTGACTCCGCGCCAAGCCTTCCTGCGCCGCGCGCACCGTGTCGTCGTCGAGAGCGTCGATCAGTCTGCCCGCTTGCTGCCATGCCTCGTCGGCGGTGTCGCGAGAGATGGTGTGCAGTCGGATGCCGAAGCGCACGTGCCGTCCCTGCGCCTCGCTGAGCTCGCGAATCCACTCGATCTTCTTGCGTACCGCGGCGGGCGGCTCGCCCCACGTGAGATAGACGTCGGCGTGCCGCGCCGCCACGGGACCCGCAGCCGGCGAACTTCCACCGAAGTAAAGCGGCGGAATTGGGTTGGGCGGCAACGCCAACGCGGCTTCCTCGACATCGACGTAGTCTCCGCGCAGGGTCACCTTCTCGCCGGCGAAGAGGCGGCGTACGACCTCGAGGAACTCGTCGCAGCGCTGATAGCGGGCGTCCTTGTCCAGGTGGTCACCGAAGGACCGTTGCTCGTGCGCCTCGCCACCGACGACCACGTTCAGCAGAATCCTCCCCGGCGCGTGGCGCGCGAACGTCGCCGCCATCTGAGCCGACAGCGTCGGGCTCACCAGGCCGGGTCGGAATGCGACGAGAAACGCGAGCGACGTTGTCTCCCTTGCCAAGAATGCCGCAGTGACGAACGCATCCTCGCACCAGGCGCCGGTCGGGATCAGCGCACCGGTGAAGCCGAACGTCTCGGCCGCCCGCACGATCGACGCCAGGTAATCGATGTTGGCGTCTCGATCGCTGTGCGCGGCCCCGGCAGGTAAGCCATGCCCACCGCCGACGATGGTTCGGCTGTCACCGTAGGTAGGCAGAAACCAGTGGAGCTTGACCGTCACCAGATCGTCCTTCGTTCGCGTGGTGCCTGCAGTCCGAGGCGGTTGAGTCGTATCACACTCCGACGAGTTCGCGGTCGCCGGAATCCGCGGACTCGATTTCGCGGATCAGTGGCAGCACGTTGGCGCCGAAGTATTCGATCTCCTCCTGGAAGTGCAGGAAGCCGCCGAGGATCAGGTCGACACCGCGTTTGCGGTACGCGGCAATGCGTTCGGCGATCTGCTCCGGCGTGCCGATCAGCTGAGTGCGGAAGCCGTCGTTGTACTGCACCAGGTCCTCGAAACTCGAGTCGGCCCACATGCCCTTCTTGTCGCCCGTCGAACTGCCCGCCTGCTGCACGGCCGAGCGGAATCCTTCGACGGCAGGACGATTGGCCTTCTCGACGATCTCGCGCAGAACGTCCCTCGCCTCCCTCTCCGTATCCCGGGCGATGATGAATCCGTTGAGGCCGACCCGGACCTCACGTCCGACGCTTCGCGCATGGTCGCGTACCTCGACGACCTGCTCGGTGAGCCCGTCGAAGTCCTTGCCGTTGGAGAAGTACCAGTCGGAGTACAGGCCGCCGTTGCGGCGCGCTGCCGTCGAGTTACCGCCCTGGAAGATCTCCGGGTTGGGTCGATCGGGCGTATTGACCGGCTTGGGCTTGAGCGTGAAGTCGTGAATCCGGTAGAAGTCGCCGCGGAAGTCCACGTCGTCCTCGGTCCAGATCTTGCGAAGCACCTGAAGGAACTCCGCGCTGCGCCGGTAGCGCTCGTCGTGTTCGAGCCACGGTTCCCCGAGGTGGGTGAACTCGTCCTTGAACCAGCCGGACACGACGTTGACGGCGAAGCGGCCATTGGATAGGTGGTCGGCGGTGGCGCCGAGCTTGGCGAGGACGGCGGGCTGCCACAGGCCGGGGTGGACTGCCGCGATGACCTTGAGGCGCTCGGTCGCCAGCAGCAGAGCCAGGCTGAAGCTGGTCGACTCGTGCTGGTACTCGGCGCCGTAGCTTGCCTCGTACCGGACTTGCGACAGCGCGTACTCGAAGCCGTTGCGCTCGGCAGTCTGCGCCAGCTTCTTGTTGTACTCGTAGTTCCAGTCGGTGCGCTGCTCGATGTCACTCGTCACGAGGCCGCCGCTGACGTTCGGCACCCAGTAGGCGAACTTCACGTTTTCGGCGATGCGTTCGGTCGTCATTTCAGAATCCTTCGCTTCGGTCAATCTCGCAGTGGCTGAGCACTCTTCCAATCGGCTTGTCGTCGAGTCCTGACTGCCGCTCACGCAAGCGTCCCCAAGCATCCGCAACGAAGTCGTGCGGATTGAGGCCGCACTGAATGCACACGAGCGCTCGGTGCTCGGAAACCCCCACGCTATTGGCCGTTTGTGCGCCATCCACAGGCTTGGAATCACCGTGAACAAATCGCTGTCGTGAACGTCTTCCTGCGAAAACGCATCAGCGATTGCATTCGAACCACGCTGGCTCAAACCCGTGACGGTGCCAAGCACGTGGGTGACCATGCAGTCGAGCATCGAGTCCGTCACAACACCATCCGGCTGGAGTCCCCGTATGTCCGCGAACACCGTGGTCACGCGGACCCATGTCGCCGAACGGGCTCTCGCGGTGTCATTTGGTGGCCTAGGGCACTCATTCACACTGGGGGCGAACGACATTCGTCCCGTCCTGCGGGACCTCAGCCTCGACGTCAAGCCCCGCGAGATCATCGCCATTCTCGGCACCAGCGGTTGTGGCAAGTCGACACTTCTCCGCATCGTCGGCGGTTTGGAAACGCCCACCGCTGGCACAATCCGCATTGATGGGACGCGGGTCGACGCCTATGACGCGCGCTGCGCCGTCGGCTTCCAAGAGCCGCGACTGTTGCCATGGCGCACCATCGCCCAGAACGTCGCGCTCGGCCTGCCCAGGGCAACGACGACGTCGTCCGGTCGAGACGTCGTGGCCAGTCTTCTCGAGCTCGTCGGACTCGCCCAATTCGCGAACCACCGCCCGCGCGAGGTGTCGGGCGGCATGGCGCAGCGCACCTCACTGGCACGCGCGCTCGCGCGCAACCCTGGGGTGCTCCTGCTCGACGAACCGTTCGGCGCCCTCGACGCCCTCACCCGGCTCAAGATGCAAGACCTCTTGCTCGACGTGCATGCGGCGGCGCCAGCGACGGTATTGCTGGTCACCCACGACGTCGACGAGGCACTTCAGCTCGCCGACCGCGTGATCCTCCTCGGCCGAGACGACGACGCCCCAGGAGCGACGATCCAGCAGATGATCGTCGTCCCCGGCGAGCGCCCTCGCGACCGCGGTTCGGCAGAACTTGCCGAATTGCGCGCTCGACTGCTCGATGGCCTCGGCGTCGACCGTCACGAACGAACCCGCAACCGCACTCAACACGAAAGCAGAGTATGAAACGTCACGTGCTCACCACGGCGCTCATCGCGCTATTCACAAGCACAGCAATGCTTTTGAGCGGCTGTGTATCGGGTGAAGGCCAGAAGACCGAAGGCGGCGACCAGAGCGGCGACACCCTCAAGGGGCAGGTGCTCAACATCGACTTCGCCACCTACAACCCCTTGAGCCTGGTCATCAAGAACCAACACTGGCTCGAAGACCAAGGCGTCAAGGTGAACTGGGTGCAGTCAGCGGGCTCCAACAAGGCCAACGAGGCTCTGCGAGCAGGCGCCATCGACGTCGGTTCGACCGCGGGATCCGCTGCGCTGCTTGCACGCTCGAATGGCTCACCGATCAAGGTGATCGGGATCTACTCGCAACCCGAATGGGCTGCGCTCGTCGCACCGAAGGGCAGCGCCATCACCAGCGTCGCGCAGCTGAGGGGCAAGAACGTCGCCGCCACCAAGGGCACGGATCCCTACTTCTTCCTCCTGCAGGCGCTGGAGGCGAACGGCCTCACTGCCAACGACGTCACGGTGCAAAACCTGCAGCACGCCGACGGCTGGGCTGCGCTGCAGAACGGATCAGTCGACGCGTGGGCCGGTCTCGACCCGATCATGGCCAAGGCCGAGCAGACGGGCGCGACGTTGTTCTATCGAAACGTCGACTTCAATAGCTTCGGATTCCTCGACGCTCGTGAGGACTTCCTGAAGAACAAGCCCGGGCTCGCCCAACTTGTCGTCGATGCGTACGCCGCCGCCGCCAAGTGGGCGGCCGCGAATCCCGATCAGACGGCCAAGATCCTCGCCGACGTCGCCGGCCTCGATCCCGCAGTCGCCCAGAAGGTCATCCGCGAACGGTCGCACCTCGACGTGAACCAGGCGCCCGGCCCCAAGCAGATCGCAGTGCTGGAGAAGATCGGCCCGATCTTCGTCCAGAACGGCGACGTCTCCAACCAGCAGCAGATCGACCATGCACTGGAGTCGATCGTCGACGACGGCTTCGCCAAGCAGGCCAACCCGGCTCGCTTCGCGTCATGACGTGACCGACAAGACCTACGCGCCAACCGAACTCGACGACACGACGCGGACCGGCTCAACCTGGGTCGGCCGTCGAGTGTTCCGCATCGTGTGCGGGGCACTCATCCCCTTCCTGCTCGTCGTGGTCTGGCAATGGGTTTCGACGAGCGGCCTGGTTTCGGTGTCGATGCTGCCCTCGCCCACGATGGTGTGGCAGGCAGCGGTCGACCTCACCGAGCGGGGACTTTATGGGCACTACATCGCCATCTCCACCCAGCGCGTGCTCGTCGGCTTTGCGTTCGGCGCTGCCATCGGTCTCGCGCTCGGGTCGGTCGTCGGCCTGTCGAAACTCGCCAGTGTTCTTCTCGCACCGACGTTCGGCGGGGTTCGTGCCGTCCCGTCACTGGCATGGGTGCCGCTGCTGATCCTCTGGTTCGGCATCGGTGAGCAGTCGAAGGTGATCCTGATCGCGATCGGAGCGTTCTTTCCCGTCTACACGATCGTCGGCGCGGCTCTACGCCACGTCGACGAGCACCTTCTGGAAGCTGGCCGCGCGTTCGGGCTGCACGGGCTGAGGTTGTTCGCGGCCGTACAGCTTCCCGCGGTCGTGCCATCGACGGTGTCTGCGCTTCGGCTCGCACTGGCCCAGTCGTGGCTGTTTCTCGTTGCCGCCGAGCTGATTGCGAGCTCGATGGGGTTGGGATTCCTGCTCCTCGACTCGGGTCAGAACGGGAGGATCGACAGGATGTTCCTCGCGATCATCTCCCTTGCGCTGCTCGGCAAGGCCACCGACTCGATCCTCGGTCTGTTCGAGAAGTGGGCGACCGCCAAGTGGACGTGAGGAGCCGATGGACGGCGCTCTGCCGTTTCGACTGCTGGACGACTCAACCGAATCCGGGCAATGCGGAGAGGGCGGTGACGATGACCGTGGTGGCGGCCGCCATCGACACCACGTTGCCTATGAAGGGATGGAAGTCCGCGGGAAGTCGGCGGGCGACCGCAGCAGCGAGTGGGGGCCCGAAGAAGGCTCCGAGGACAGCGCCGGCGACGACGGCCTGAATGGTCCCGCCGAACGCGAGAACCGTTGCCGGAGCGATGGATACGACAGGTACGAAGGTGGGATACCAGCCGTAGGTCGCCCATTGGCGGTGCCACAGGGTGACATGCCAGTGCCTGAGGTGACGGGGAAACCCATCCAGAGGCGACGGCTACCAGGCCGCACTCGTCAACTATGCCTTCTTGGCGCATGCCGTGGTTTCCACCGACGAGGTCGTGACGGCGATGACCGCACCAAGGTAGCCGCATGAGCCCACGAAGGTAGATCGGCCCCTCGGCCATCGGCAGCCATGAGGGTTGGAAATGACATCCGCTGCGCTAGAGGAGCTTTCAGCCTTCGCCGCATCGGTTCCCAAGGTCGTCGACCCTCATGAGGTAATTTTGCATCGGCGGCAAACTTCCCCTTTAGGGGACCTGCGTTGCCGACGCGGCGAGATCGTCAGACCCCTGGTGAGCTGCGCTCCGGCCACGCAGGACTTGCCGAGCCGTACGATCACAGGCCGTTCGTCAATCGTCACGGCAGGCATCTCGCGCACCAGCGGGTAAACGAAACTGAGATCAGGGGATGACACCATGTCGAAGAAGGTCGCACTCGTCACAGGCGCAGCAGCGGGAATCGGGCGCCAGATCGGTCTTCGCCTGGCGCACGACGGCATTGCCATCGGCGTTCTGGATCTGGCAAGGGACAAGGCCAAGGTCGTCGCCGATGAAATCGTCGCGGCGGGCGGCGAGGCGATCGCGCTGGCCGCAGACATCTCACGACGCGACCAGGTCAGTGAGGCGGTGGCGGAGCTCCGCGAGGAATTCGGTCCCGTGACGATCGTCGTCAACAATGCAGGCATCTCCGCCCAGGTGCCGTTCCAGAAGCTCACCGATGAGCAGTGGGACCTGATGATGTCGATCAACCTGAAGGGCACCTTCATCGTCACGCAGATCGTGCTGCCGGACATGATCGAGGCGGGCAAGGGCCGCATCGTCAACATCTCCTCGTCGAGCGCCCAATCGGGTGCGGCGACCATGGCGCACTACTCGGCGTCCAAGGGCGGCGTCATCGCGCTGACGAAAACCCTCGCACAAGAGTTTGGGCGGCACGACATCACGGCCAACAACATCGCTCCTCGTTTCGTCATGAATACGGTCATGTCGGAGAAGCAGTTCACCGAGGACTCGACGCGTGACGCGATCATCAAGGCCGGGCCAATCCGTCGACAGGGCGAGCCGGAGGACATCGCGGGCGCGTGCGCCTGGCTGGTGTCCGACGAAGCCGGCTACGTCACTGGTCAGACCATCGGCGTCAATGGCGGCCGCTACATCTAGGGCACCCACGCCGCCGCCCCTAGAGCACCGCGTGAATTGCCCCTGCCGCAATGAACGTCGCGAAGAAGCCGAGGGCCGCCCACACGACTGCGTTGCGTTTCATCTCCATGGCGACGATCGCAGCGATGACGGCGGCGCCCATGCTCGCGACGAAGAACGCGATTTCGACGCCAAGGGGAGCTAGCACGCCAGCTCCGAGATTGGTTACCACGCCCGGCACCCTAGGCGGTCAACCTCGTGAACACCTCGGAGCGAACTGGGACGAACGTCCTTGCGACTTCAAGCGAAGCGATAGGGACCATCGAAGTCACCGATCTGGCACGCGTGGCTGACCAAACCGTCTTGCTCATCCCAGAGGTGCACCAGGTAGCCCCTGGGCCCTGCGTGACTCGACGGTGTCGCGTCCGCCGCCAACCCGAGGTCGATCGACGTCACCACGCTGGGACAGACGATCGCCACGGTGTTCGCCCATCGCTTTTGGATCGACCGGTGGACGTGGCCGCACAACACAGCCTCGACGTTGTCGAATCTCTCGATGACCGCCTTCAGGGCATTGCCGTCGAAGTAGCGGTACTGGTCCATGTACCAGATTCCACTCGCGAACGGCGGGTGATGAAGCATCAGCAGCGTGGGTTTCGTTGTGTCACTTGCGAGTACGTCCGCGAGCCAGGCCAGTCCGTCGTCGTCGATGTGCCCGTGGTGCACGCCGGACACGTTTGAGTCGAGGCCGATGATCCGCACCGGATGGTCGTCGACGCAGTAGTGCAGCGGTCCCTCGCGAGGCAGGTACGCGTGGTCGTGGAACGCCGTTCGCAGATTGTCGCGGTCGTCGTGGTTGCCGGGGATGACGAGGTGGGGAATCGGAAGTGCCGCAAGGATCTCCCTGAGCATCTCGTATTCGGCGGGCCGCCCCTCGTCGACGAGATCGCCCGTGAACAGCACGAGATCCGGGCGCCGATCCATGGCCAGAACGTGGTCGAGCGCGTCGGCGAGAGCCTGGTTGGAGTCGACGATGCCGCCGTAGAGCAACTCCCCCTTTGGGCGCACGTGAAGATCGGACAACTGCGCTATGAGCACTCTCGCCTCCGATCGTTCCCCTTCACGGAACAACCTTCACACGAAGTCGGTCACCGCGCTGCGGGTTTACCGCCCGCACGAGAGGCACGGCGAGAATGTTTACCGGTGTGGGTGCGACAACCGGCGCACCGCGGTCAACAACCGAGCTGTGTGACCGCGGTGCGCACGATCTCCGACGCGACGACGCGGTCGTTGGTGTCCAGGTCCGCGGCGACCATGGCGGCGGCATTCGACGCGCTATTGCCTGCGAGGATGAAGTTGCACGCCTTATGCCCTTCGGTCAGCAGCTGGTCGGCGGACAGGAACGCCCAGCGCGGCTCCAGATAGTTCAAGAAGCCCTGGTCGTCAGCGTAGGCAGGTGCGGCCGCGACCAACGGCGTTGCGACGGCGATCACCGAACAGACGATTGCTCGTCGCGTCGTGACGGAGCGCCGCTTCCAGCATTCGACCATCGTTTCCCCTCGACTCGATCCGACGTGGATCGTCCACGGCGCGACGGCCCGACGTCTTGACTCTGCGAAGCGGCTATTTCGTGGCTAGCCGCGTCGTCGTCGTCGCGCTTCAGGAGGGTCCCACAGCCCGAAGCACCGCCGCAACAATAAGTAAATGTCCATTCGGAGTAGGCGTTGTGTTGATCTTCACACTGCCACAAGCAAATACGCCGACGTCACAGCGGCGGGAGGCTGTCGTCGACGCGACCACGCGCGCGTGGGGAGCGAGCGAGATCGCGGATACGGCAAATAGCCATGGATGCGCCCGCGCCAGCGTGTTCGCCATATCGCGGATGACATCCGGGCTAGTCCACTCATGGGACCGTTTGCGAGGCTACCGGCGGCGACCGATGTACGGAGACATCCGAGCCGCGCTTCGTCGCTGCGTTGATACCGCGAGCAACACGGAGCTGTCCCTAAATCGCGACGTAGACGGATGCCGCGTCTCGGTTCGGGCTACCAACGACTCGAAACGACCATGCCGATCGCGAACGGCCATTAACATGTCCTTGCGATATCGCGCGGACCACGGGAGGGCGACACGTTGAGTACCAAGATTCGCAGCTTGCTCGACTATCAGATCTCCATCGCAGAACTCATCGCAATCGGCGTAATCCTCGGGATTCCCTACCTGGTCATCGGTGGTATTTGGGCGGCAACGCACACCGAGCATCTCAATCAGATGCACGGTGCCGATCTCGCGGTGTCGTTCTTGGGTTCGATCGCGTCGTGGCCCGTGCTCCTGTTCTCCGACATATGCATGGCGTGATCACGTGTTGAGCGCGATCATGCGTCTGCTCAACCGCCAGGTGACGATCGGCGGGACTCTCGAAGCGCTTCTCTACTTCGCCTTCGCCTACCTAGTGGTGGGCTTCGTGGTGACGTTCTTCCACATGCCGTACGTCAACATGCTGGCGGAGCAATGGGCTCACTGGATGCCGGCAGGCGCGCAGATTGCGGCCTTGATCCAGATCACGGTGATGTGGCCAGGCCTGCTACTGACATCTCACCTTTGCATGACGTAACGAGGCGCGCCCCCGATGTCGCCTCCGCGCGGCCCTTCCTGAAAACGGCTAGACCAAGGCTCGGTGCCTCTTGACCCGTCGCCGAACGTCGGCAAGCAGGACGAAGCTTCCACCCTGACGAAGGAATCGAGGTATGAAACGGTTCACGAATGCCACTAGTAGGAAGAGGTGCTCGAAGAGGCGCTGCTCTCGCGCACTCCACGACAGCCCGAGGGCCTCGCGAAACACGGGCGCCAGAAATCCTGTGGTCAGGAACTTCAGAAGCGCACGGTGCGGAAGTCGCAACAGCGGGTTGACCATTCGAAGCCCGATCAGATCGAGTAGGTAGCACCGCACCGCGTCGTCGACGGACACGCGGCCGCAGCTTTCATTCCAGAAGTGTTCGAAGTCAACGCGACTCGCAGGCCATTGATCCTCGGTTACCTGCAACGTCGTACCGAGCGGCTTGGCCGACTGGTAGAAGGCTTCGGCCTGCTCGTCCGTCATCGCGCCTCTGAGCAACTGATAGGTGTCCTCTAGCCCGACGAAGAGGCAGGCTGCCACCCACATCTGCAACTCCCGGTTGAACGCGTTGTAGACAACGGGGCTGGATGGTGTGGATCGCACGTGACGGTGAGCGGAATCGACCGCGGAGCGGAACGCCGCACGGTCGTCATCCTCGCCGAGGATCGCAACGGCCAGGTACTGAAAGGTGGTCCGAGCACGCTTCCATGGATGCTTGAGCAGGTTTCCCGAGTCGACCTTCGATTCGACGACGCCGTAACCCACTTCGGGCCACGACAACTGCATCACGACGTTTGCGGCGCCGGCGGCGAATGCCCAGAAGTCCATGGCGTCGGCGGCCGAGACGGCGTCATCGTCGCTCCATCGGGCGGTGCGCCGAGCGATCGTGATGCGGGTTCGATCAGTCGTCAACGGCGTCTCACCGCGTGGTGGCGGCTCTGGTGCCGTCATGGCTCGACCCCCGTCGATCTCGCGAGAACACCCGTGCATGTCACTAGCGTCGAGGTCGAGCGTCGCACACACCGTACGGTCGACACAACGACAAGTTAATTGTCGTTCGACACTGGCCAGCTGGCTATCTGCACGTGGTACGAACAGATTCCGTCGCTAGCGCATCGACATTATGCGAGCCAGAGCATCAGGTTCGCCGGCAAAATGATCGGAACACCTTGCTTTGCAAGTACTTTACGAGCGTTAGCGCAAGCCACACCGCGAGAAGATGGATTTACATCGCTACCGGCGAGTGCCCCAGGGCCTACTGAGGACCCAGCAGGGTGGTTCGGACGAGGTGGCACACGACGTCCCGAGAGGCTGCCTTGCGCTCGTACTGCATCAGCCGGCCTAGGTCGACGACGAGACTGAAGGCTGCATGGACGGCGAATCGCGCGTCACCGGCATCCATGTCTGACCGCGCAGCCACCACCTGGCGCACCCACGCCTCGATGGTCGCTCGCTGGATGTTGTGCAGTGCCATCTGGTCCTCCACCGGCACGTTGTTGCGTTCGGCGTAGTAGACGTAGGCGAGTTCTGGGTTCTCGAACGACCGACGCACGTAAACGTCGATCAGTTGCCGAACGGCTTCCCGCGGATCGTCGGTCGCCGCCAGGATCGTCGACACGTCGCTCGAAACTCGGTCCGCCGCACGACGATACGTAGTGGCGAGGATGGCGCCCTTCCCGCTGAAGAAGCGGTAAAGACTGGTCGTCGGTAGATTCGCCGCCGTGGCGATGTCATCCATGCCCGCATCGCGATATCCCCGCTCATTGAACAGCAACATCGCCTCGTGGAGGATCAGCTCGTACTCGCCGGCAGCGGCCCCGACCTCGGAGGAGCGCACCAGGTCCGTAGTGGGCGAGGCATCGGGAAGATCGCTATCCCTAATCGCAGTCGTAATGTTATGCAAGACATTTCGGATCCGCTCGGGTGCGAGTTGGGCCCTGTGGTCGGTAATGCTTCCGATGACGCTGAGCACCGAGGATGAGAGCGTCCACCGCGCTCGCGATCCGAGTGTCGGCCGCAAGCGGTTGAGCGGTTTTTGCAGTCGCCTGTTGACGAGCTTGATCTGCGAGTTGAGCACTTGTTGGTCGGCGTCTTCGAGATATCTTCCCTCCCAACGGTACAAGCCTCCACTCGTCCGGTTCCGCAGCGTGACGTCGATGAGCTCGCGAACTAGCCGGTCCCAAGTCAGCCGCGGATCGTCGTCGGAAGCCTCGCCATCGTCGACGAAGGCCGTGCATTCCACGAGCTGCTCACCCAGCGCCAGGACGGCCACTCGGAAGAGGTCGTACTTGCGGGAATAGTGCCGGTACAGCGACGCAGCCGTCACGCCTACTCTTGCGGCGATCTCCTCCATGGAGACGCCGTGGTACCCAAGTTCGCTGAATGCCTCCGCCGAGGCCCTGGCGATTTGCTCCTTGCGGTCCTTCGGGCGCTGTCGCCGCTCCGCTCGCAAGTCCGGCGGTGTTGACATACCCGAACCTTATCCGCCTTCGCCAAGCCCAGCGCGCGAACTCCAGCAAAGCTGACCGTGCGGCAACGAAAGGCCGAACAGGAGGCGACACGTCGTAATATGTGAATACCTATTGCACCCAATTTACGGACGGCGAGTTTCGGAGGCCTCAAGCTCCGATGGTCGACCACGGACCTCCTTCAGTCCTGACCCCACGAGCCGGTGGCCGAACGCGACGTTCACGTCATGCACACGTTGGAGAACAGCAGCACCGGCCACGACACGATCGCACCCAGGAACGAGACGGCGGGGTTGACGCCGTACATGTCCCGTAAGTGGTCAGTGTGGGTGAGCGACCAGATGAACCCCACCACCAAATACGGCGCACCCAGGATCATTGCCAGTCCGATCCATTCGGACACCCTCATTCGATACCCCAGAAACTTCCGCAGCGTAGTGATCACTCACACCCCCGTCCGTCTGCATGCTCTTGGAACACGCCTGCCGTGGGCGCTGTATACAAGTTAATGGTTGTTCTCGGAGAAGTCGGCGTTTCGGCCAGATTTTCCCGACCACTGAATTGTTCTCGGGATGTGGTGTTCTCGGCATGCGGGATGTGCGCGAGAAAACGTTTCTCAGGGCGTGACGTCGAGCTTCCCCGAGCGCGCCGCCTCCCGGTAGGCTGAACGATGCTCACGGCTGCTCCACGGCCTGCAGCACTCGCCGAATGCATTCGAATGGCGGCGTAGTCAAAGACGTCCATGCATACGTCGGTGGCGCTACAAATCTTGCGGCGTTTTGGCTCTTTCCAACGAAATACCGACTAATGTATCAAGGGCCTGGCAGTTCATATTTGTCTAGAAACCGCAAATATCGGACGCAGCCCCGGGCCTCGTCTCGAGCTGAGGGAAGCGTGTCCCATGGCATTTTTTGACCGCAGGAGTGATCGCCTCAGGCTGGAGAAGCTCCTCGATGGCGACTTACGACGGCTGACCTTCGAGGCCGACTGGCTGGCCCGCTCGTTCGCAGCCGAGAATGGATTGTCCGCCACAGACTTTCGCGCACTTCTGTTCGTGACGGCTGCGGAGGCGACTGGCACGAGCGTTACCGCCGGCGACCTTCGCCGACGGATGGGCCTTTCCGGCGCCGCGATCACCTACCTCGTCGAGAGGCTAACCGAGTCGGGCCACTTGAGGCGAGAAGCCGACCCGAATGACAAACGAAAGGTCATCCTCCGCTACGCCAGCGGGGGCATTGCCGTCGCACGAAAATTTCTGGCAGAGATGGACGCACACAGCCATCGCGCTCTCGAAGACATTGCTGATTCCGATCTAGACGCCGCGCACCGCACATTCGCCGCAATGCTCCATTCGATGACCGCTTTCCGCGTCGAATTGGATGACGAAAGCTCCAAGCCACAGGACAAGGCAAGCTAACCTACAGGACGTGGCGGGCGTGTAATTTGCGCTGTCCACGAGCATGAGATCAGCGCTTGCGAGCTGCCTTCTCCGAAGGGAGATCCTCCTGGCTCGCCGCCCAGGAGCCGAGCAGCTTGAGGCCATCGGAAGTGGGCGTACCTGAAGCCGCGGTGTAGATGTTGAGTTGCAGTCCAGGTTCGGACGGTAATTCCATCGCCTCGAAGTCCAGATCGAGTTGCCCCACGACGGGGTGGCGCAACCGCTTGCGCCCGGATCGGTGGAATCGCACGTCTTGAGACGCCCATCGCTGGCGGAACAGTTCACTGCGAGTGGATAGCTCGCCGACGAGCGCGATGAGCTCGTCGTCGTGAGGGTTGCGGCCGGCTTCGAGGCGCAACATGGCTGCGGCATCGCGGGCGACCTGGTCGTAGTCGACGAAGAATTCTCGTGCCGCCGAGGGAGCCAGGTAGACGAAACGAGTGGTGTTGGCGGGCCGACGCGGGTCGGCGAGAACCGGGGCATAGAGAGCACGGGCAAGCTGATTCATCGCGAGCACGTCGTGGCGACCGTTGCGAATCCAGGCGGGTGCATCGGTGATCGCGTCGAGCACCTGCTGCAGCACGGGGCGAACGGTTGCCGTGGTCTTGGGCCTGCGGCGCGTGCGATGACCACCGGATTCGCGGGCGAGCGCGAAGAGGTGGTCACGTTCGGCCTCGTCGAGTTGCAGTGCGGACGCCAGCGAGTCCAGGACGCTCTCCGAAGCGCCTGCCAGCGTGCCGCGCTCCATGCGGACGTAATAGTCGACCGACACTCCCGCCAGCATGGCCACTTCCTCGCGTCGCAGCCCCTTGACCCGCCGATTGCCGCCATATGCGGGCAGCCCAGCCTGATCGGGGCTGAGGCGCGCGCGCCGCGAGCTGAGGAACTCGCGAATCTCACTGCGCAGGTCGACGGTGCCCACGAGTCAACCGTAGGTGTCCGCGTCGTCCGATGGGGAGTACTGCTGGCACCCCGAACGATCGTCACTCGTCGAGACGCGCGAGCTCGTGTCGTTCGCCATACTCGTCGCGGTTGAACGCTCGTCAACCCGCCGTGGAGAGACCAAGGAGTTTCGCGGCCTGATCGGGCGTCGCCACGGAGCGGCTGGCCCGCCCGCAGAGGTTGACTGCTTCGGACACCAACTCGACGTTCGTCGGGGTTCGGTCGCCTCCATAGAACTCCAGTCCAACGTGGAGGTGGCCGCCGCGTTCGAGCGCGAGCATGGCGAGGTCACTGGCGCAGAGGTCTTCCCCGACGAGGGAAACCGCCCACGGCACGTCGCATCCATCGAGCAGTTCCATGTATGCCTCGAACGCGCGCTGGGTTGGCGGAAGGCCGAAGGGCGCTCCGAGGTAACCCCGCTCGGTGGAGAAGTAGAGCTTGATCATCGTGCCTGCGGGCAGTCGGCCCGCTCGCCACCACGCGAGAGTCGTGCGAAGGAAGCCGGGTTCGTAGATGGCGACGCTCGGGCCGAGCTTCGCCTGACGGCAGATGTCGAAGGCACGGGCGATGGCGTCGCGCGGCCTCCTCCACGCCGAGGCCGTAGCGGTCGATGTGATTGTGGATGATCGCCGCGCCCGCCTCGATGCAAGCGAGCGCGTCTTCGGCAATCTCCGATGGCTCGACGGGGACGTGCGGATTGGTCGCCTTCGACGTCACTCCGTTGATCGCGCATTCGATGATGACCGGGTCCATGTGGCCTTCCCCTCTCTGCATGAACCTTGTCAGGCATCGCGATGGATGTCGATGAGCAGTATCGGGTCAGTCTGCGCCAGAACATCTTTCGAGTTGCAACGGGCCTTCGCTCGCCGCCAGAGGCGATTCCTCTGCGAGACCGCGCAACGGGCCCGTCGCCCGAGCCAGGAGCGGGCTCACCGTCGCAAAGACAGCCAGCAGCGTCGCAACCACGATCGCGCCCGTCGCACCGTAAGCGTCGACGGCAATGCCGCCGGTGGCCGTGCCGATCGCGGCGCCGACGAGTGCACCGCTGTTGAGCCAGCCGAACGCCTCGGTGGCGGCGTGCTCCTCGATCTCCCGCGACACCATGAGGTAAAGCGCCGACATCGCTGGGGCGAAACCGCATCCTGACACGAACAGCGCCGCGAACTGCAGGACCAAGCCGTCGGCGAATCCGAACAGCATGGTGCCGACCACCACCAGTCCGAGGGCCGCGACGACACCGCCGAGGCCAAGCCGACGGTGACCAAAGGCCAACCCGCCGATCAACGAGCCCACGCTGGCAATCGCGATCGCCGCTCCGGCGGTGATGCCGGTACGTCCGTAGATCGCCACGATGCCGACTTCCATGGCCATGAAGGAAGCCACCAGCGCGAGACTGGCCACGATCGCAAGCAGGACGGCGCGATTCGCCAGCACGCGACCAAATGCGGCCGTGTGTTCTGCGAGCGTGGGGCGGAAGCGATGAGCGCCAAGCAGGAACCAGACCGTTCCGCCCACGGTGACGGCTGCGGACACGACGAGCGGTATCGCAGTCGACACCGCCGAGGCGAGGAAGGTCGCGACGACTGGGCCGACGACCCAGATCAACTCTTGGGCCGTGGTGTCCAACGCGAACAAGGCGCGGACCCCGTCGCCCCTGACCATCTGCGGGTATAGCGCGCGAACCACCGGCATGAGTGGCGGCACCGACGCCCCGATCAGCAATCCCAAGACGATGAGCAGCGGCGCGGACGAACCGGCTAGGGCGAGCGCGAGAAGGCCCAGGCCGTTGACCGCAGCCGAGGCCACGAGCACGGGCACCATGCCGACGCGGCCAGCCAACCGTGCCGTGACCGGCATCGCGATCGCCTCGCCGAGGCTCACGCAGGCCACCACGGCACCACCGAGGGCGTAGGACGAGGTCAACCCCTGTACGTGCATCAGGATCGCCAACGACAACATGCCTTGTGGCAGACGCGCAAACAGTTGGGAAGCGGTGACGTTGAGGACGCCCGGCACCCTAATCAGGTCTCGGTATGCCCGCATCGATGCCTCCTCTGGTCAACCGTGGCGCGGTCCACGTAGGGTTACTGTACCGTCCAGACGGTATAGCTTGCCAGCCACCCCCGTAAAGTGACCCCATGACCTCGGCGCGCGAACGCATCCTCGATGCGTACGTGGACGTGCTAGGCGTCGAGGGAGAGCGCTACGCCACGGTGGAGGCCGTCGCCGCCAAGGCAGGCGTCTCCAAGGGAGGGCTGCTCTATCACTTCCCGTCCAAGGACCACCTGGCTGGGGCGCTTTGCGATCGACTCGCGGCACTGGCGGCAGAGGACGCGCAGAAGATGCGTACCTCTCCGGAGGGGCCCGCTCGGTACTACGTCCGGTCATCCCATTACGCAGGCACTCCGCTGGACCGGGCCGTCATGGCGGTTTCTAGGCTCCAACAGACCGGGGATGCCAGAGCCCGTGCGGTCATCGAGGCGGCCTCTAGCGAGTGGTTGACCATCCTGCACGACGCTCTCGGCAACTTGGATCTGGCGCTTGCGGTCAAGTTGATCGGTGATGGCTTGTACTACAACGCATTACATAGCGCACTCGGCGGCCACCCGATCACCACCGACGCCGACGAGGGTCTACTCGCGGTCGTTGACAGGATCGTCGCCGACCACCGCGTGAGCTAACGACTGCGTCGCCTCGCGCCAGCTAGAGCAACGCACGGATCGCGCTCTCGAATCCGGCGACGTGAGCGAGGGCGAGCTCAGCCGCCCCATCTTCGTCGCCCGCCACGATCGCCTCTAGGAGTGCGACGTGCTCGCGCACGTGGTGCGCGACGTCGGGAAGGCGGTCCAGAAACAGACACCAGATGCGCGTTGCGTGTCCGTCGAGTCCGATCAAGACTTGTTCCAGATGGGGATTGCCCGATGCCTGGTATATCGCGCGGTGCACGGTGACGTCGTGGCGCATGACCTCGCGAGGGTCGTCATCGTCGGAGATGGCGGCAATGGCCTCGGCCATCACCTTCAGGCGACCCCGCACCTCCGGCGACGCGGTTCGTGCCGCTCTGGCGGCGGCCATGGGCTCTAGCTGCTTGCGAATCTCGGAAATGTTGGCCAGGTCGGTCATGTCGACCGACGTCGCGAAGGTGCCTCGCCGCGGATAGGCGACGACTAGGCGTTCCTGCTCGAGGCGTTTGAGCGCCTCCCGTACCGGGGTGCGACCCAGCCCAAGATCGGCCGCCAACCGGTCGTCGTTGATGGGTTCGCCCGGTCGGATGTCGAGCATGACGAGACGTCCGCGAATGACCTCGTACGCTCGGTCGGCGTTGCTCTCGGTGCTGAGGTCCGCGCTGCCCGAGGAGAGCTGCACCGTGGTCATCGCGATCTCCTCTTCGATTGACGTGGTCGCCTTTTGATTCTACCGTTGCCCACAACTGATATACCAGTTCTGCCACGAATGACATTTCAGGAAGGCGCCCATGCTTTTCGCCTACGCAGAGGCTGCGCAGTGACCGCCGCGACCGTCCCTCCCGGGGCGCACCTTCCCGACCATCCCGACTTCCTCTGGCGCACGCCAGAACCGAAGAGGACCTACGACGTCGTCATCGTCGGCGGCGGCGGGCACGGGTTGGCCACGGCGCACTACCTAGCCAAGAACCACGGCATCACCAATGTTGCAGTGCTAGAACGAGGTTGGCTCGCGGGCGGAAACATGGCCCGCAACACCACCCTGATCCGGTCCAACTACCTATGGGACGAGAGCACCCGCATCTACGAGCACGCGCTCAAGCTGTGGGAAGGCCTCGAAGAGGACCTCGACTATCCCATCTTGTTCAAGCAGTGCGGCGTACTCAACCTCGCCCACAGCCTGCAGGACGTTCGCGAAGGCGTGCGCCGCGTCGAGGCCAACAAGCTCAACGGCGTCGACGCCCACTGGATCGACGTCGACGAGATCAAGGACCTTTGCCCGATCGTCAACGTCTCCAACGAGATTCGCTATCCCGTCATGGGCGCGACGTATCAGCCGCGGGCGGGCATCGCGAAGCATGACTACGTCGCATGGGGCTTCGCCCGTAGGGCAGACGAGGCCGGCATCGACATCATCCAGAACTGCGAGGTCACCGGGTTCACCACCGACGGCGACCGGATCACCGGCGTGCGTACCACTCGCGGCGACATCGGTGCGGGCCAGGTCGCACTCTGCGCGGCGGGACACACGTCGACGCTCACCGACATGCTGGGCATCCGGACCCCGTTGCAGAGCCACCCTCTTCAGGCACTGGTCTCGGAACTGCTCGAGCCCGTGCATCCCACGATCGTGATGTCGAATGCCGTGCACGTCTACGTGTCTCAGGCGCACAAGGGTGAGCTGGTCATGGGAGCAGGCATCGACTCCTACAACGGGTACGGCCAGCGCGGGGCATTCCACATCATCGAACGGCAGATGGCCGCCGCAGTCGAGTTGTTCCCCGTCTTCGCGCGTGCCCACCTGCTGCGCACCTGGGCTGGCATCGTCGACACCAGTCCCGACGCTTCGCCCATCGTCGGTCGGACACCGTATGAGAATCTGTACGTCAATGCCGGTTGGGGCACAGGCGGATTCAAGGCGACGCCGGGCATCGGATGGTGCCTGGCCGACACCATCGCCAACGACGAGCCACACGAGTTCATCGCGCCGTTCGGCCTCGACCGATTCATCAGCGGCGCACTGGTCGACGAACACGGCGCCGCCGCGGTCGCGCACTAACCGACATAGGAGCAGATCATCCAACTCATCGAATGTCCTTGGTGCGGAACGCGCGAGGAGACAGAGTTCCGCTACGGCGGCCAGGCGCACGTGCCCTACCCGGAGGATCCGCAGGCGTTGTCCGACGAACAGTGGGCGCACTACGTGTTCTTCCGCAGCAATCCGAAGGGACTCTTCGCGGAGCGCTGGTGTCACAGTGCGGGCTGTCGACGCTGGTTCAACGCCGTTCGTGACACCGCGTCCTATCGATTTCAGAGCGTGTATCGACCTCACGACCAGAGGCCCACCATTCAATGACCGCACCGTTCCGAACCTCACGGGGGGGCCGCATCGATCGCGCCACCACCCACACCTTCGTCTTCAACGACCGCGAACTGACCGGACATCCAGGCGACACGCTGGCGTCTGCATTGCTCGCCAATGGTGTGCACCAGGTGACCACGAGCATCAAGCTGGGCAGGCCCCGCGGCTTCACCGCGGCATGGGCAGAGGACACCGGCGGCCTGATCCAGATGGAGCACCCGTTTCCGGAGCCGATGCTTCTGGCGACCACCGTCGAACTCTTCGACGGGCTTGCTGCACGGGGCATTCCGGGTCAGGGCCGGCTCGGCGAGAGCGCCGACACAGCTACGTACGACGCGACGCACGTGCACACGGACGTCCTGATCGTCGGGGCGGGACCCTCGGGTCTGGCGGCCGCACTGACCGCGGCAAGAACCGGCGCCCGCGTGGTCCTGCTCGACGAGCAGAGCGAAGCCGGTGGAGCACTGCTCGGCAGTGCCGAGTCGATCGCGGGCATGCCTGCAACGGACTGGGTCGCCGACGCCGTCGCCGAACTCGCCACCTTCCCAGACGTGCTGCACCTGCAGCGCACCACGGCCTTCGGTCACTACGACGACGGATTCGTCCTTGCGCTGCAACGGCGCACCGACCATCTCGGCGAACGGGCGCCAGCGAATGTCAGCCGCCAGCGGGTGTGGCGGATCCGCGCGCGAGGTGTCATCGTCGCGGCGGGCGCTCACGAGCGTCCGGTCGTGTTCACCGACAACGACCGACCGGGCATCATGCTCGCGAGCGGCGCCCGCACCTTCCTACACCGCTACGGCGTGAAGGTCGGCGAGCAGGCGGTCGTGTTCACCACCAACGACAGCGCCTATCTTGCGGCGTTCGATCTCGACGACGCGGGTGTGCGGGTCAACGCGATCGTCGACGCCAGGACCGAGCTGTCGCAAGATCTTTTGGAGCAGTGCACTTCTCGCGGCATCGCGCTGTACCTCGGTTCGGTGGTAACCGGTACCCGTGGCGCGGAGCGCGTCACGCACGCGCAGGTATCGGGTGTCGACACGGCGGTCGCCTGCGACGTCCTGCTCGTCAGCGGGGGCTGGAACCCCGCCGTGCACCTCTACAGCCAGGCTCGCGGGAAGCTCCGCTACGACGAAACTCTCGGCGCCTTCGTGCCCGGTGAGCCGCTCGAAGGCATCGTCGTCGCAGGATCGGCCAACGGGGTCTTCGACCTGCCGGGCTGTCTGCGCTGTGGCCGCGAGGCCGCCGCAACAGCACTGACGGAACTCGGCTTCAACGCGAGTGGCAATCCGCTTGCCGGTGAGGCGGATTCAGTCCGTCAACCCGGCGCAGCCAAGGTGCTCTGGCACGTACCCGACATCGCTTCTGCGGCAAGGCAATTCGTCGACCTGCAGCGTGATGCCACGGTTGCCGATCTCGCACGCGCGGTGGGGGCAGGCATGCGGTCGATGGAACACATCAAGCGCTACACCACCATTGGCACAGCCCACGATCAGGGCAAGACGTCCGGTGTCGTCGCCTCCGGCATCACGTCCGAACTGCTCCGCACCCGGCCCGAGGACATGGGCGTCACCACGTTTCGGCCGCCGTACACGCCGGTCGCGTTCGCCGCGCTCGCGGGCCGCAGCCGAGGACGCATGTTCGACCCCGAACGGATAACCGCGGTGCACCAGTGGCACGTCGACCGCGGGGCGGTGTTCGAGGACGTCGGCCAGTGGAAGCGGCCGCGCTACTACCCGTTGCCGGGCGAGACCATGGAAGCGGCGGTCCTGCGTGAATGCACCGCCGCCCGCACGGGTGTCGGAATACTCGACGGGTCCACCCTCGGCAAGATCGACGTTCAGGGATACAACGCGGCCACATTCCTCGACATGCTCTACACCAACATGATGAGCACCCTGAAGGTCGGCATGATCCGCTACGGCGTGATGTGCGGCGTCGACGGCATGGTGATCGACGACGGCACCGTGATGCGACTTGCCGACGACCGGTTCCAGGTGTTCACGACGACCGGCGGCGCTGCCCACGTCCTGGACTGGATGGAGGAATGGCTGCAGACAGAATGGCCGCACCTGCACGTGCGTCTGACGTCGGTCACCGAGCAGTGGCACACCTTCCCCGTCGTCGGCCCAAGGTCGCGCGACGTCATCAGAGCCGTGTTCGGGGACGTGGACGTCAGCAACGACGCATTTCCGTTCATGGCGTGGCGGGACACCGCCATCGACGGCGTGCACGTGCGACTGGGACGCGTCAGCTTCTCCGGCGAACTGGCCTACGAAGTGAACGTCATGGGTTGGTACGCAGCAGCGTTGTGGGAGAGGCTGATTGAGGCAGGTGAGCCCTACGGGATCACCCCGTACGGCACCGAGACGATGCACGTGCTGCGCGCCGAGAAGGGCTACCCGATCATCGGACAGGACACCGACGGCACCGTCACCCCGCAGGATCTCGGCATGACCTGGGTGGTATCGAAGAAGAAGCCCGACTTCATCGGCAAGCGCTCGTTCACCCGCAGCGAGAACCTCAATCCCCTGCGCAAACAGTTCGTCGGACTGCTACCAGTCGATGCGGAGACCGTGCTGCCAGAGGGCGCGCAGATCATCGAACCCAGCGCTGACGGCGCAATTCCCCCGCCGCCAGTGCCGACGCTCGGTCACGTCACGTCCAGTTACCGCAGTGCTGAATTGGGGCGGCCCTTCGCCCTCGCCCTAATCAAGGGTGGGCACGCACGCATCGGAGACATCCTGAACGTTCCCGTCGACGGAAACCTCGTACCGGTGGAGGTCACCGGCTCCGTCCTCGTCGATCCCGAAGGGACTCGCCGCGATGGCTGACACATTGACTCCCCAAAGCCCGCTAGGTGCCTTCGCCGAGCGATTCAGCGCTCTACCGAGTTCCGCGAGCGTCGTCGAGGAACCATTCCTGGCGATGGTCGATCTCTGGGTCGACCCGTCAGGTCCCGGTGGTGTCGCTGCCAGTGCGGTCTTGGGCGTGGACGAACTGCCCCGCAACGCCTCGACGATCATCGCTGGGGACGACGTCGAAGTGATCTGGCTTGGACCCGATGAGTGTCTCGCCACGTCCCGCGGCCGCGCTGCGCTGACTCTGGAGTCGCAGCTGCGCCAGGCGGTCGCCGAGCACGGAGGAGCGGCGGTCGACGTCTCGGCACAGCGCACCGCGCTGCGGCTGCACGGTGAGCGTGCACGCGACGTACTGGCCAAGGGATGCTCGATCGACCTGCATCCCAAGGTGTTCGGACTGGGCGCTGCCGTGCAGACGATGCTCGGCCAGGCCGCCATCGTGCTGATTCCATTGAATGACAACGGAACCGATTACCGAATCCTGGTCCGATCCTCGTTCGCAGGCTATCTCGCCGAGTGGCTGGTCGACGCCGCCGAAGAATTCGCGGGATGACCGCGGAGGGACGCCAAGGATTCACCAAGCGCGACCCGGCATCTTGTTGTTGGCAAGTGCGGGGACCTCACCCGACGAGGTCCCCGCACTTGGCTTTCAACTGGCGCTCGACACGCCAGGGACGAGCCAAGTCCATGCTGATCCGGAGCCGGTATCTGTACCAATGTCGAACAGGGCCAATACCTTTGGCGTCAGATCAGAAATTGTTGCAGGTACCCGCGACCGCTGCGAGAGGCACGAAGTACTTCTGTCCCCACGACGTCTTCTGGAAGTCCGCAATCGTATTCGCGCGCTGTGCGGGCGGCTGGTTCAGGAAGTTGGTCAGCATCGACCTCGCAAGACCGTTTCCGTTGATCTTCTGCGCAAGATCGGGGTTTTGCACGTTCAACGCCGCGATGACCTGCGGAAACGTACATGTTGTGTCGACGAGCGGATCGGCCGACGCGATGCCGGTTCCCGCTGCCAAGCACGTCGCAGCCACGCCAACGGTGGCAGCCAGCTTCTTACAGAACGAATTGACCATGAACGGGGCCTTCCACTTTTTCAGTGCCCCCGACTGGCCCTGATTCCAATAAGTACCAAGATCGTACGCTCTGATCCGCGCAGTGTCATCACCGATCCGCCTGTTCGCCGGCCAGGCGTCGGCGCGCTCCAAGAAATCGCCAAGCTTCCCCCAAGTCATGCGCCGCAGTCTTGCCGTGTCCGGCCAGAAGACCGGCATCACCTAGCAACCAACGCAATCGCGGCGTCCCATACGGGCCCGTTCGTCAAGAGGACTCACTGACATGACCACGATTTCGCGCGAGCATTCGCGCTTGGAGTACGACGACCGGCGCTCGCAGTTGGCCCCATTGCTCGATGACCTCGCCGCCGTTGCGGTCCGCGGCGAGACGCCTGGTCCCGAATTGCTGGCCCGCGTGGCTCAGGCTCACCCGGTGCTGTCCGCCATCTCGAAGCTTCCCAACGATGGCCAGCCCTATTCCCGCTCGCTCCTGCGCGTCGATGACGACGTCGAGATCATGGTCGCCCGCTGGCGTCCGGGCCACCGTTGCGCCCCGCACGATCACGGTGGTTCTGGCGGGTTCGTCATCGCTGTGCAGGGAACGTTCCAGGAGCGCCGATTCCGTTGGGAAGGAACGCAACTGGTCGTCGCCGAGACCACGGCGCGGACGGAAGGCAAAGCGTTCGGCATTTCGCCGGACGTCATCCACGACATGGGGACGACGGCGGGCGGCCTGAGCCTGCATCTGTATTCTCCCGCGGCGCCCGGCATGCGGCTGTTCGACATGGAACGGGCCGAGGCGATGGATCTCGTCGGCGATTACGGCGCCTGGATCCCCGAGGGCGATCACGCGCGTATCCCGTTCGCCGACATCGCACCCGCACGTGAGGCAGCGCCGCTCATCTGGGTGGCCTACACCACCCACTACCGCGGCGGATCAGCCGAGTTCGCGGTCGCCGCGGCGACCATGGCCCGCGAGCTGGCCGTCGCCCACCCCGACGCCGAAGTGGTTGTCTCCGGCCTGCACCACAAGGCGGACTTCGCCGCGGAGATGGCTCGGTTCAAAGGTTCTGGCCGAGCGCTCAGCCAGCTGCACCTGATCAGCCACGCCGGGATGTACGGCCCCATGTTCGGCTCGACGGATTGGCCCGAACAGTTCTCACCGCACGAGTGGCGCGCGATGGCCGTTCCATTTGCCCCCGACGGACATGCGCACTTTCATGCATGCCGCACGGCGCGTTGGTTTGCTCCCTTCTTCGCCGACGTGTTCGGCGTTCCCGCCTTCGGCAACCACAACTACACGACCGTGTCGGCTCGAAAGGACCGGTTCGCCTGGGCAGGCCCCAATCCGACTGCGCGGCAAGACCTCTACCTAATCGCCGCGCCTGGCCGAAAATCGCACGGCCTTGCCGGAAGCGTCCGCAAGTACCTGGGTACCGCGGCGGAACCCTCGCTACAGAGCCTTCCCGCCGCAACGAAGCCGGAACGTTCCTACGATCGCGTGGCCGAGCTCTACGATCGCGCCTATGCCGACATCCGGGTCCGCGATGCCGAGTGGAGGTGGGTGACCGAACGCGTCGCAGAGGCCCGCGCGGAGCTCGACCGACCGCTGCGGGTGCTCGAGATCGGCTGCGGCAACGGCGCTTTGCTCCGTGCCCTGGACGACCGCGGTGACATCGACTTCGGTATCGGGCTGGACAGCTCCGCCGGCATGCTCGACCGAGCGCGCGCCCGCAGCGAGGCTTCGACCCGATTGCGGTTCGGCAAGGTCAACGGTCCTGGCCTGGATGTTCCCGACGATCACGTCGACGTCGTGATCTCGTTTCTTTCCTTCCGGTATCTGGACTGGGACCCGGTCATGGCCGAGATCCGTCGGGTGCTCGCCCCCGGTGGACGGCTGTGGGTGGTCGACATGGTCGAGCATCCGGTCCGCATGCGTGAGGTGCGAGTGCTCGCGCGGTCGGCCGTCGCGCACCTGCGAACGCGGCGTACCCGTCCACAGTTCGCCGCAGACCTCGCCGCGCTGACGACACATCCAGACTGGCGGGACATGCTGCGGCACAACCCTATCCGGGCTGAACACGAGTATCGCTGGTACTTCGCCAGTCGTTTCCCCGGTACCCGGCTGGACATGTTGACGACAACCCTGCGTCAGCGGGTTGTGGCATTCGATTCTGGGCCGTTGGCCAAGGGCCACACCGCTCCGCTCACCTACCCGTGATGCCGATGTCTCCTAACCGGTGCCTTGGCATCGTCGACTGGGGCATCGGCGGCGTCGGCCTGGTCCGCGCGCTGGACCGATTGGCGCCCGAACTGCCGCTGCTGTACTGGGCCGATGCCGGGGTTACCCCGTACGGGCGGATGGGCACCGCGGAACTGACCAGCCGCCTCACCACCGTGATCGCGACGCTCGCCGAGATGGGCGCGACCGAGGTGGTGCTGGCGTGCAACGCAGCAAGTACGGTCGTCGGACAGCTCGACACGGCGGCGGTCCCGGTGGAGGGCATCATCGCCCATGGTGTGGCCTCCGTTCCCGACCAGATCACTGGGTTGGTCGGCGTGGTCGGTGGGCGGCGCACCATCGCCGGGGGCCATTACCGACGCGGGCTGGCCCGCCCCGACCGGATGGTGCTTTCCCGAGTGGCGCAGCCGCTGTCCGCGCACATCGAGGCCGGCCGCGCTGGCTCGCCGGAGTTCCTCGCCGACCTTGCGCGGATCCTCGCCCCGCTTCGGAGGGCGAATGCGTTGGTGCTGGCGTGTACCCACTACCCCGCCGCGAGCAGCTGGTTCGCGGCCGCGCTACCGCAGACCCTGCTGATCGACCCGGTCGAGCGACTGGCCGCAGCGGTGGCCTCGCGTCATCCCCACGCCCAGGGGACACCGGGTCGTGGCCCGCGCGCGTACTTCACCACAGGCGATCCCGGCGCGATGCGGCGCGGCGCCGCCAGCGCCTGGGGAGCGGCGTTGACAGCGACCGTCGTGCGCAGCTGAGCCCACACATTGAAACTGCCAGGGCCACTTGATTTTCCGTTGAACAGACCGTCAGCCGGTAGAACGGGCTCACCAATCGCCACTGACTTTGGGTCACTCCCAGTACGGTACGAGCCGGGTGCACGTACGAACCCTGCGTTGCCTCCACCGCGCTGTACGTAACTGCCGACGCGTCGACTGCCTAATTGACGGTAATGACCATTACGGCGTGATCTTGATCGTCCCCCCGCTAGTGTCCGCGGGACAGGTAGCCATTTGCCGACGAGAGGCTCTCGCGTGGGGCGTCACAGCATCAACAGTCGACCCACCGGTCCGGTGGAGTTCGCCGGGTACGTCGGACGCGTCGGCGCACTAGCATTTGCGCTCGGCGTCGGCGGATTCATCGCAGGCAGCGGCGTGGCGTGTGCGGATGAGGACGCTCCTGCAACCAAGGACACCCCGTCGGTCGCGAGGCCCGATCCCACGGGACCACGCCTGCGCGCCCCGATACGTCACGTCGTCGATCTTGCCGTCGCGGACATCCAGCGTCGGCCTATCACAGGCGTCGCACGAAACCTGCCGCGAACTCACCAATTATCCTCGCCCACATCGTCTTTGGCGGGCCGTCCTGCGGGTAGGCAGATGCCGACGACGGCTCGGCTCGGCTCCGCAGACGTTGGCACCGAGGTGATCAATCGGCCAGCGCTCGACGTCGTCAATGCGCCCTCCCAAACACTGCTCGGCCGTCCGTTGATCGGCAACGGAACACCTGGCACCGAAGACCACCCCGACGGAGGCGACGGCGGCCTGCTCTACGGCAACGGCGGCGCCGGTTACGACAGCACCGTCGACGGCGTCGCGGGCGGCAACGGCGGAAGCGCAGGGCTGTTCGGCAACGGTGGCCTTGGCGGGGCAAGCCGAGCCGGTGGCGACGGCGGTCAAGGCGGAAGCGGCGGGCTGATCTTTGGCAACGGCGGCGACGGCGGGCAGGGCGGTAGCGCCGTCGTCGGTGTCAACGGGAGCAAGCCGGGTAGCGGTGGTGCTGGCGGCAGTGCCCTGTTCATCGGCAGTGGCGGCAACGGTGGGCAAGGCGGCACCGGACTCGTCGGAAAAGCCGCCGTCACGCCGGACAACGGCACTGCTGGCACCGGAACCATCGGCCTGGCCGCCGGCACCGTGGCTGGTCCGGGAGGCACTGGCGACAACGGGACACTCGGTCAGATCGGAGGAACAGGAGGGGCGGGCTACAGCCCCAACGTTCCAAATTCCAATAGTGACGCCCAAGGTGGCAACGGCGGAATCGGAGGTGTGGGCGGGTCCGGCAGCGACGCCGGCGTCGCAGGAACTGGCACCACCGGTGGCACGGGCGGCCTCGGCGGTAACGGCGGGCGGTTCATCGGCAACGGCGGAGCGGGCGGACAAGGCGGCAACGGCGGCGGCGGCGGGGCTGGCGGTGCGGCTGTCAACGGCGGTGGTGGCGGCGACGGCGGCACAGCCATCACTAGCGGTAACAACAATGTGAACGTCGTAGGCGGCGGGGGTGGCGCAGGGGGCACCGGGGGGACCGGCGGCACCGGCGGTCGTGGCGGTAGCGGAGGCGTCGGTGGTGGCGGTGGTAGCGCAGGGCTGTTTGGATCCGGTGGCGCGGCGGGTAGTGGCGGCGTGGGTGGTATCGGCGGCACGGGTGGTCTGGGCGGCGGTGGCGGCCAGGGCGGTACAGGGGGCAGCGCTTTCGGCATCGCCGTGGGCAACGAGTTCGGCATCGGCGGGAATGGCGGTGCCGGCGGCAGCGGCGGCAGGGGCGGCCGTGGAGGCGTCGGCGGCGACGGCGGCGCCGCAGGAACGGCAGGACAGGGTGGCCTGTTCGGTCAGTCGGGTTCGGCAGGCGTCGTGGGCGCAGGTGGCACGGGCGGACTCGGCGGCGGTGGTGGCACGGCGGGCGCCGGTGGGGCCGGTGGTGTTACCGACAAGCTGCCCAACGGCACTAAAGACCCGATCGGACCCACTGGTTCCCCCGGGGGTGCCGGCAGCGGCGGGGGTGGCGGTGCAGGTGGTGCTGGCGGGTCGGGTTCGACCGCAGGCACGACCGGCGGCGACGGAGCAAGCGCATAGCCCATCGCAATCGCATTGCGCACGGCTGCGCTTGGCCGCCATGACTTGCAGTGTCGAGTGGCACTGAGGTAGTTGGGTCGCCGTTGGTCATGGCAATTCGCGGTCGCCATTCGGCGCTGAAGTATCACCAAATATGCTGATGGACTTCATCATTCGCGAAGTGGGTGACTTGGCCACCAAGTCGTCGCGGCTACGGAGAGAGTTTCCGGAGTCACCTATGTGCATCCATCTAAGATCACGCTCGCCCAGGCGTGCGAGGACTGGCTGATGTCGAAGCACGGCCGCAAACCCTCAACACTGCACGGGCATCGGATAAGCCGCGCGCCGGCGCTCGCCGAGCTCGACGAGGTTTAAGTGCAGAAGCTAAGCAAGCGACACACAGACGACCTCGTCCCTGCTCTGCGCGCAGGAGGTCATGCTTCGCCCACCGGTAAGCAAAGCAAGTCGTGGTCATCGGCAGGGCCGAGGTCAATCGCATAGTCGAATCATTGGGCGGCCCAGTCCTTTACGGTAGGACAGCTGGCGGATATGAGAACGGCTTCCTCCTCATCGAGGCGACTCGTTGCTACCACCTGGGAGCTGACCTCGCGTGCATTCCGTGCTCCCACGCCTGCTGTGAACGAGAGCTCGCTGGCATCCTGAAATGGCAGCAGCCTGCGACGCCAAACACCGAGCGTTGGGGTCTGGGCCGGCTCATACGCGTTGGAAGAGAGCGACACTGGTTCGACGTCAACTAGAGCAGGTTAACGAGAACCGACGCACTCTGTATCACCTACAGGACTTTGAAGGACCCACGGGCCTTTGGAGGCGTGCGATCAGCAGGGCGGACAACCCCGTAACCAAACACGACGTTGCGGACGCAATTCCCGGGACTCTTGGGCAAGACGCGCTGGAAGCGTTTACCTGCGCGTTCGCAGTCCGAACCATCGAGGTCGAGCGGAGGTGGGGCTAGACCGCGTTCCAGTCAGGGCTGTCGAACGCAAAATACCTGCAGTGCCCGTCCAAGCGCAAAAGTAGCCGCAAGTGCGGATGAGTCTCGGCCGGGTTGGCGCGTACAACCGTGAGATCGTACGAGCCGTCGGCCATCACCGAGTGGACGTAGTCGAGAAGAGGGTCGGGCACAAACCCGAGATGCATTCCACGGTCGACAATCCGGATCGCCTGTGGGTTAACCGGGTTCGAGGGGTCCCGTTCGAAGGAGAGACGATGACCCGCAGAAAGAGTGGTTATCCGATCGCTGGCTTCGGGGCCTCGGTGCCTGACACCGTGAGCCAGGAAGTGCGAAGAAGTCTCGCCTGTAATCCGATCGAACCGGGGCAGGGAGATGAGTTCGATTGGGTCACCTTCGCGATGTCCACCGGACGCAGTCAAGATCTCCCAAGCGTCGGCATCGGCATCGAGATCTAGAGCTTCCAGATACTGAGGACGATCCGGCCGCTTGGCGCTCATCACCCTGTCAGAGAAAGATGGAAACAGCCTCTCGGAGCGGTAAATCCGGCTGATATCCCGAAACCCGACAACTGGTACAAAAGCGGGATCAGTCACTCCACGGGCCAAGTAAGTGAATTGATAGATCGGCGGTTCGCCTCCGCCAGTGAACTTGTCGAGGTAGCCAATCGCCCGATACACGCCGTCATCTGCATCACGACGCGTGACAATCAGCCTCGATCGATGAAGATCTGAGCCGGCATCTGTCGACTCAATCAAGAGGTCAACGGAGTGCATCACTGATTCGCTTTCGATTGGTGGCTAGCGCTGTCCTTACGAAAGTACGGGTCGGGTCCGACAAATTCGGTGTCGCTACAACGATATCGTTGCATATATCCAGGTCAACATTGATTATTTGAGCCGCCCAGTGTTGTCGCGCCGCAACTCCGCAAACGGACAACGCCTCCCCGGCCACATCTATCAAGCTAATCGCCTCGCCGCCGTTGAACCGCTTGGTACGACCATGCTCACACCAGTGATCAACCTTCTTCTGCTCGACCCGTTGCGCGCGGATCCTATCCTCGTCACCGCTGGCGAGCGCAGATCCGTGGTCAAAACTTGGACCAAGGCATACGTCACCGGTCCTAGGGTCCTGCAAGACGCCCCAGTTATGCGCGTGCCGATCTGTGTTGGCGATCCACGCATCCAGGACCAGATACCCGGCGAAAACATCGAATGCGGACCAGTCGGCATAGGGAGTGCTCACCGAACCTCCCAGCCCCTCTAGCGCTTGACGAATGGCCGTGATCGTGTGGCCGCGGCAAGACTTGGAGTCGAACTCGTCGTCGCTTTCGGCGAGCAACGCAGCTCCCGGTGTCCATGCCCAATCGCGAGGCCGCATGTCGCGACTCATCGAGCCATACACGCGCTCGTCGGTCCGGAGTTGAACAACCGTCGCCAGCTCGGTCTCCGCCGCTGGAAGCGCAATCAGTTTGGCGATCTCGTACGAGATCTTCTCCGCCCAGTCCTCTCCCCGCACGAGCACGTCGGGTTCGTGGCCAAGACGCTGACGTTCTTCCGACAGCTTGAGTGTTTTGATTCGGCGCGGTTTGAACAGCCAGTGCCCGGCGTGCCGCGAAGACTCGGGCGCTATGAACCATCGCTTCGCCTCGTCGCCTCCTGGCTCACTCTCTCCGCGGGTCCAGTCAGCAAGGTCGACGACTTCATAGCTGTCCACCACGGTGCGAACTCTAGGTGGATGCTCCGTCAGTTATTGAGAGGCAGACCCGGCGTGCCCGTTCCGCACCAAGTCGTACGCACAAACGCCACCGCCGCAGAGTTAACCACGCCTTGTGACAATCCGTGACAATTCGCTGCCCCCCAACGCAATCAGGCCCCCTCGAAAGGGGGCCTGACGTGCGTGGCAGGTACAGGATTCGAACCTGTGTAGGCGTTAGCCGACGGATTTACAGTCCGCTCCCATTGGCCGCTCGGGCAACCTGCCTGGGTGCGACCTCCCTCGGGGCGGACCCGGGTTTGGTGCGAATAGCAGGGTACAAGAGACTGGTCCCAAAGACGAAAACGCAAGGAAAGGAGAGTCCAATGGCGGATTCATCGTTCGACGTCGTGAGCAAGGTCGATCGCCAAGAGGTCGACAACGCGCTGAACCAGGCGGCCAAGGAGCTGACCACCCGCTTCGACTTCCGGGGCACCGACACGACCATCGCCTGGCAGGGCGAAGAGGGCATCGTCATCACCTCATCCACCGAGGAGCGCGTCAAGGCAGCCGTCGACGTCTTCAAGGAGAAGCTGATTCGCCGCGACATCTCGATGAAGGCCTTCGACGCGGGCGACCCGCAGCCCTCGGGCAAGACGTACAAGGTGATCGGCGGCATCAAGCAGGGCATCAGTAGCGAGGACGCCAAGAAGGTCACCAAGCTGATCCGCGACGAGGGTCCCAAGGGCGTCAAGGCCCAGATTCAGGGCGACGAGATCCGCGTGAGCTCCAAGAAGCGCGACGACCTGCAAGCCGTTCAGGCGCTGCTGCGCGGTGCCGACCTCGACATCGCGGTGCAGTTCGTCAACTATCGCTGACGAGCCTCGATGTTCGAGCGATTTACCAACCGGGGTAGACGCGCAATCATCCTCGCGCAGGAATCGGCACGCGAGCTCAATAGCGACCACATCGACACCGAGCATCTCCTGCTTGGCGTACTGAAGGACGGACCGACCGGCCCAGACCCCGACACGTCCCCGGTCTTGGCCTATCTAGACCTCGCGGGCGTGGACGTCGTGGTACTTGTCGAGGAGATCCTCGAGACGATCGGCCGAAATTCAGAGCCCCTTGGCGTCGGGCACATCCCCTTCACAGCGGATAGCAAGAGGGCGCTCGAACTGAGCCTGCGTGAGTCGCTGGACGCGGGGCATACCCACATCGGCACCGAACACGTCCTGCTTGGGCTACTCGCCGACGAGGAGGGCGTCCCCGCTCGGCTACTCCGTCGGCATGGCGTGACATTGGAGCTCGCACGGGACGCGCTCATCGCCTAGGAAGCTCCGAATCGACTCCTCCCCACCCGCCTCGGCAATACGCTGATCGACATGGCACCCGGTCAACGCGAACCCAAAGTCGTCGTTCTCGGTGGAGGCTCATGGGGCACCACCGTGGCATCCATCTGCGCGAGGCGCGGGCCGACGCTGCAGTGGGTGCGCTCGGAGGAGACCGCCAACGACATCAACGAAAAACACCGCAACACGCGCTACCTCGGCGACGAAGTAGCGCTGTCGCCAACGCTTCAGGCCACCACCGACTTCTCGGAGGCTGCCGACTGCGCCGACGTCATCGTGATGGGCGTGCCGTCGCACGGCTTCCGCGGCGTGCTCGAACAGCTGGCCAAGGAGCTGCGGCCGTGGGTGCCGGTGGTCTCGCTGGTGAAGGGATTAGAGCAGGGCACCAATCTACGGATGAGCCAGGTCGTCGACGAGGTGCTGCCAGGCCACCCGGCAGGCATCCTCGCGGGGCCGAACATCGCACGCGAGGTCGCAGAGGGCTACGCCGCTGCCGCGGTGCTGGCGATGCCCGATCAGCATCTGGCCGCAAATCTCGCAAACCTGTTCCGCACCCAGCGTTTTCGCACGTACACCACCGACGACGTGCTCGGCGTCGAGATGGCGGGCGCACTCAAGAACGTCTACGCCATCGCGACCGGGATGGGCTACTCACTCGGCATCGGCGAGAACACACGCGCGCTAGTGATGGCAAGGGCGGTCGCCGAGATGTCACGTCTCGGCGAGGCGATGGGCGGGCGGCGCGAGACGTTCGCCGGGTTGGCGGGCATCGGCGACCTCATCGTGACGTGCACCAGCCAGCGCAGCCGCAACCGACACGTCGGCGAACAGCTGGGGGCGGGCAAGACCATCGACGAGATCATCGCCTCGATGAACCAGGTCGCCGAGGGCGTCAAGGCCGCCAGCGTCATCATGGAGTTCGCCGACGAGTACGGCATCTCGATGCCGATTGCCCGCGAAGTCGATCGTGTCGTCAACCACGGCGCCACCGTCGAGGACGCCTACCAGGGGCTCGCGGCGGAGAAGCCCGGCCACGAGGTGCACGGCTCGGGGTTCTAGATGGCTCGGGGTTCTAGATGGCTCGGGGTTCTAGATGGCTCGGGGTTGTAGGGAACATGCCCCACGGGCTCCCATGGCCGAGATCGACGTCACGGCTGCGAGTTCGACGTCATGGCTGTGCATTTGGTGAAGCGGCCACGCAATCGCGACCTTGACGTCGATCTCGCGCGTAGGACTGCGGACGTCAACTAGTCGTAACCGTGCCGAACTGATGGCGCGAAGCCAGGCAGGGAGTTCTAGCAGCAGTTGATGTGCGTATTGGGGCCCAACGGTTTGTCGAACTGGGGGTTGGTGTCATCGATGACGAAGCTGCCCGCAGGGCTCAGTACGAAGCCAGACTGATCGAAGGTGTTCGAGCACTCCAGCGTCGTTCCGTCGTATCCACAGGTCACGTTCTTGTAGGCGATTCTCGAACCCGCGGGCAACGGCTTGAACACGTCGACCCCGCGGATGATCGGCGCGTCGTTGGTCGCGAACCCGACCTGACCCACCTGGCTCCCCGTTACGTAGTTGCCCGGTGCGGCAGGGAGGTTGCCGCTGCAGCCGTAACGTCCGCTGTTGCGGCTGATGATGCAGATGACTTCACCGCCGTTCACGCTGAACGCGTAGGTCTGGCCGTCCAGGACGGTGTATTCCGACGGTTTGACCGGGGCATAGCTCAAGATCGGGGGCGGCCCGGGCGCAGGTTCCGGATCGGCTGTCGCGAAGCCGGCCAGGCCGACGATGGCTACGCTCGCGGCGAGGAGGCCGATCAGAATTCTTGTGAACACCACAGCACCCTAAACGGTGCTTTCAGCAACCGCACAGGCACGTTCGGCGTCACGTCCAGCGTCAATATTGCCCTGGTCCGCGCCCGGCCATCTGCTCCAGCCTGGCGATCCGGTCCTCCATGGGCGGGTGCGTCGAGAACAACTTGCCGATCTTCTCCCCCGCCCGGAATGGATTGGCGATCATCAGGTGCGCCTGATCTGCGAGCTGCGGTTCGGGCGGCAGCGGAGCCTGCTGAACACCCGAGCTGATCTTGCGCAGTGCGCTCGCAAGGGCAAGCGGATCGCCAGTCAACTCAGCGCCCGACTGGTCGGCCTGATACTCGCGTTGGCGCGAAACGGCGAGGCGCACCACCGTCGCCGCGATGGGTCCTAGGAGCGAAACCAGAAGAATGGCAAAGGGATTCGGGCTGTCGTCACGATTTCCGGAGAACATGCTCGCGAAGAAGGCCAGATTGGCCAGTGCCGTGATGACCGACGCCATGGCGCCAGCGACACAAGAGATGAGGATGTCGCGGTTGTAGACGTGCGACAGCTCGTGGCCGAGGACGGCCCGCAGTTCGCGTTCGTTGAGGATCTGCAGGATCCCCGTCGTACAGCACACCGCTGCGTTGCGCGGGTTGCGACCCGTCGCGAACGCATTGGGGGCGTCGGTGTCACTGATGTAGAGCCGCGGCATCGGTTGGTGCGCAGTCGTCGCCAACTCGCGGACGATGCGATACATCGCAGGCGCCTGCAACTCGTTGACCGGCTGGGCATGCATCGCCCGGAGAGCCATCTTGTCGCTGTTGAAGTACACGTATGCGTTCATGCCGACGGCGAACAAGACGGCCAGGAACATGATGTTGCGCCCGAATAGCGCGCCGATACCAACGATCAGGCCCGAGAAGAGCGCCAGCAACAGGAACGTCTTGAGCCGGTTCGCGTGCGGATGCCATGTCACGCCGGTCCAACGTTTCAGAGCCGCCCCGCGTTCCAAGGATCAGCCGTGACGATTGACCGTGTACTCCACGAGGTTGGCCAGCGCGCGGCGTCCTGGCACGTCGGGCAGGTAGACCAGTTCGTCGCGCGCCTGCTCGGCATAGCGTGCGACGGTCTGCTTCGCCTGCACCATTCCGCTTGACGCCCGCAACAGTCGCAACGCCTCTGCCACGTCGGCGTCGTTGTCCACCGGGCCCGCCAGCAGCTGGCGCAGCCGTTCGGCGGTCGCGTCATTCTCCCGCAGCGCGTACAGCACGGGCAGCGTGTGCACGCCTTCGCGCAGGTCGGTGCCTGGCAGCTTGCCCGACTCGTCGGGGTCGCTGTCGATGTCGATGATGTCGTCGGAGATCTGGAACGCCGTGCCGACGATTCCGCCGATGCGGCTCAGGCGCTCGACCTGGTCCTCGTCGGCGCCGGAGAACGTTGCACCGAATCGGCCCGATGCGGCGATCAAGCATGCCGTCTTCTCGTACACCACCTTGAGGTAGTGCTCGACGGAGTCGACGTGCTCGGCGGCGCCTCTCGTTTCGCGCATTTGACCCGTGACCAGCTGGGCGAAGGTATCGGCGATGACGCGCACGGCCTCAGGACCGAGCCGCGACACCAGACGCGACGCAGTCGCGAAGAGATAGTCGCCAGCCAGGATCGCGATGTTGTTGCCCCAGCGGGCGTTGGCGCTGTCGGCACCTCGGCGCACCTGCGCCTCGTCCATCACGTCGTCGTGATACAGCGTCGCCAGGTGCACCAACTCGATGACCGCGCCTGCGACACTGACCTGCCACGCGTCGGGCTCCGGCCCGAGCTGGGCGGACAATACGGTGAACAGCGGGCGGAAGCGCTTGCCTCCTGCCTGGAACAGGTGCTGGACGGCCTCGGACATCAGCTCGTCAGCTTTGCCCAGCTCAGTGGCGATCAAGTCTTCGATTCGCGCGACGCCGTCGCGTACTTCCCCGGCGAACACAGCATCCCCGAAGTCCACGCCCGCGACCACGGTCGCCGGTGTCTTCATCGCTCCAACATACTGGGGGGCATGCGCCGAGCGGACGTGGTGGTGGTCGGGGCGGGGCCATCCGGCTCGGCGGCGGCGGCCTGGGCGCGGCGTCGCGGTCGCGATGTTCTGGTGATCGACTCTGCACGGTTCCCGAGGGACAAGGCGTGCGGCGACGGCCTCACGCCGCGGGCGGTCGCCGAGCTCGAGCTTCTCGGGCTGGGTCCGTGGCTCGACGGCAGGATCCGCCACCGGGGATTGCGCATGTCGGGATTCGGAGCCGACGTCGAAGTGGATTGGCCGGGCCCGTCATTTCCACCGACGAGTAGTGCCGTGCCACGCACCGAGCTCGACGACGTCATTCGACGCATCGCCGTGGACGAGGGCGCCGAAATGCTGCTGGGCAGCAAGGCCGTCGACGTCGCCCACGACGCATCGGGCCGCGTGAGCGTGGTGACGCTCGGCGACGGCACCGAGATCGGCTGCACCGAACTGATCGTCGCCGACGGGGCCCGCTCGACGCTCGGCCGCGCGCTCGGTCGCACGTGGCATCAGCAGACGGTCTACGGCGTGGCGATCCGCGGGTACCTCGCAACACCGCGCAGCGACGAACCGTGGATCACCTCTCACCTGGAACTTCGCTCGCCCGAGGGCAAGGTGCTGCCGGGCTACGGCTGGATCTTCCCGCTTGGCAATGGCGAGGTGAACATCGGCGTCGGCGCGCTGGCCACCACGAAACGACCTGCCGACATGGCGTTGCGGCCGCTGATGTCGTACTACACCGGGCTGCGTCGCGAGGAGTGGGGCTTCGTCGGCGAACCACGCGCGGGGCTCTCGGCCCTGCTCCCGATGGGCGGCGCCGTCTCGGGCGTCGCTGGGCGGAACTGGATGCTCGTCGGCGACGCCGCAGCGTGCGTCAACCCGCTCAATGGCGAGGGCATCGACTATGGCTTGGAGACTGGCAGGCTGGCGGCCGACCTCCTGGGGTCGGGCGACCTTTCGGAGGCGTGGCCGACCGAACTGCGGCGGCACTATGCCCGCGGTTTCTCCGTCGCGCGACGGCTCGGTCTGCTGTTGACCATCCCTCGGTTCCTGCCCGCGACGGGGCCCATCGCAATGCGCTCGCACTTCATGATGGGTATCGCGGTGCGGGTGATGGGCAACTTGGTCACCGACGACGACGCCGACTGGATAGCGCGCATCTGGCGAACGGCGGGCGCGGGGTCGCGTCGACTCGACTCACGGCCGCCCTTTAGCTGATAGGCCCCCTCCCCGGTCCCCATGCCCCAGGCCCCAGGCCCCAGGCCCCACGAGCGAGCGTGTTTGCACGCGACACGCCGCCAAAACTCGTGCAAGAGCGTGCGCTCGCGGGGCGGTAGTTGTCCACAAAGCCGTCGCGATCCACAAATGCACGCCGGCCCCTAGATCCGAATACGTCTGCGTTCCAACAATCGCCGTTATGACGGCACAACTCGAGCAGCTCTTCGACTCCCAGGGCGGCGTCGCCACCAGCGGGCAGATCCTCGCTCACATACCTCGGCGCTCGTTCGAACGACAACTGGACACAGGTGTGTTCGACCGCGTGTGGCACGGCGTCTACTGCCGCGGCGAGGTCAACGACGAGCTGCGCCTGCGCGCACTCGACCTGGCTGCGGGAACGCCCGTCGCCACCTGTCTTGGCACCGCCGCGGCGCTATTCGGCTTCGACACCGAAGACGTCGCGGACATGCACGTCCTCAATCCGGACGGACATCTGCTTCGCAATCAGGATGGGCTGCGCGTCCATCGCCGAGAAGGCGAACCGCTGATCACCGTTGGTGGACGACCCGTGACTGCCCCGGCTTGGACGGCGATCGAAGTGGCGCGCGGCCTTAGGCGCCCGCGCGCCCTGGCAACGTTGGACGCGGCCCTGCGCAGCGGCACATGTGATCGCACGACGCTGTGGACGGCCGCATACCAGCAGGCGGGCCGACGCGGAATCACGATTGTTCGCGACCTGATTGACCTGGCCGACGGCAAAGCCGAGTCGCCCATGGAAAGCGAGGCACGGCTCGCCATGGTCGACGGCGGCCTGCCGCAGCCGACGTTGCAATACGAAATCCTCGACGGCGATGGCCTACTCCGGCGGGTCGACTTCGCTTGGCCCGAAGCACGGTTGGCCGTTGAGTACGACGGCCTCGATTGGCACAGCAGCCCCGAGGCAATGAAGCATGATCGCAAGCGGCAAGCAACGCTGCAGGACGTCGGCTGGACCGTCATCGCGATCGTCTTCGAGGACGTGCGGTATCGATCCTGGGACTTCGTCGGCCGAATCGACCGACATCTGAATCGCGCAGCGGCCTAACCCAACTCTCAACGACTCGCGAGCGCACGCGTTTGTACGGGTTTGGCGGCGTGTCACTGTGCAGACACGCTCGCTCGCGGGGTTTGGCTAGGGTTTGATGGCCGCGTGCAGAGCGACGATGCCGCCCGATAGATTGCGCCACCGCACGGACGACCATCCCGCTGACGAAATCTGTTGCGCGAGAACCGGTTGCGTCGGCCATGCGCGAATCGACTCGGCCAAGTACTGGTAGGACTCCGGGTCGCTGGACACGACACCCGCCATCGCAGGCAGCGCCTTCATCAGATATTCCTTGTAGACCGTCGAGAAGGCGCGGTTCGTCGGCGTCGAGAACTCGCACACCACGAGCCTGCCGCCCGGCCGAGTCACCCGTGCCATCTCACGCAGTCCCTCGACGTGCGGGTTGACGTTGCGGAGCCCGAAGCTGATGGTCACCGCGTCGAACACGCCGTCGTCGAACGGGAGCCGCGTCGCGTCACCCGCGATCTTCGGGACGTTGCGCTCAGCCCCGGCCTTCAACATGCCGACCGAGAAGTCCGCTGCCACGCACCACGCGCCCGACTTCGCCAGTTCCACGGTCGACACCGCGGTCCCCGCGGCGATGTCGAGCACGCGATCACCTGGGCCGATCTGCAGCGCTGACCGGGTTGCTCGTCGCCAAGCCCGGTCCTGACCGAGCGATAGCACGGTGTTGGTGATGTCGTACCGGCGTGCGACGGCATCGAACATCGACGCCACCTCGCGCGGATCCTTGTCCAACGTCGCCCGGTTCACCTCGCCGACGCTACCCGCCCCTTACGATGCCGAGGTGACCGAGCGCGACGACGGACTCGAGAGCGACGTCCTCAAGAGCCCGGTCGTGGCCCTGGCCGCAGGCACCGCAGCCGTCGCCGTCCAAGGCGGCAGGGTCGCGGCACGACTATTGACCGGCCTGCCCGTCGTCGGTCCCCTGGTGCGCCGCGGCGTCGACGAGCTGACTACTCGCGGTGACCAGGTGATCAAGCAGGGCCTCGGTCCGCTGCGGACGCTGGTGACGGCGATCGCAGTCCAGGTTGTCGATCTGGTGTTGGCCGAACTCGACCTGACCAAGCTGGTTCGCGAGAAGGTCGACATCGACGCCATCGTCGCCGAAATCGACATCGACGCGATCATCGCGCGGATCGACCTCGTCGGCCTTTCCAATCAGGTGATCGACGGTGTCGACCTGCCTGCCATCATTCGCGAGTCGACCAACTCCGTCACCGCCGACGTCATGACCGACGTGCGCAGCCAGGGCGAGCGTGCCGACGACATCGTCGCAGGAGTGGTCGACCGCATGCTCGGCAGGAACCGAGACCGCAATGACGCAAGCTGACCCAGAGGCCCGCGTCGCCGGAATCGTCAGCCGGGGGGTAGCCGCCGTCATCGATCTGATCGTCGTCCTAATCCTGATGAGCGCGATCTACGTCGGCCTCATCCTCGTCAGACTCGTCTACTCCCCTACCGCGTTCAGCCTGCCCGCGCTCGACGCGGTGTTCTCGACTCTGATCACCTTCGCCGTCGCGGTGCTGTACCTGACCGGCTGCTGGGCGGTGTCCGGACGCACGGCCGGGACGGTGACCATGGGCCTCCGCGTCGTCGGCAGGCGGTCATTGCGGGTGGCACCGCTCATTGCGCTGCTGCGAGCCGTGACGTGCGTACTGTTCCCGATCGGCCTTGTCTGGGTGGCGCTGGACCACAACCGAAGATCGCTGCAGGACATCATCTTTCGCACGCGCGTGATCTACGTCCGACCCGACTAACCCGCCTTCGCGGGGACGATCAGCTTGCCGAGGACCACGGTGGCCAATGCCGTGACGAGCCACACCACGACGGTGGCGGCCACCCAGGAGACGAGCCCGCTGATGGACAACCCATGGGTGAGCACCGACGCGAGGACCAACGCGAGCAGCGTCGACACCAGACCGATGCCGCCGACGAACGCCGACGCGTAGCGCTTCGCAAGCTTTTCCACGAGCGGCGTCAGGAGCGCCTGGGCGACGGCGAAGATCACGACGGCGCTGATGAACCCCCACACCGAGACGTGCACGTTCTTCACCACGAACGCCGCCACGACCAGACCGATCGCCGCAGAGCCAAGGAACACCGCCACGCGGAGCAGGAGTCGCATCATGTCTGCGATCTTGATGTGAGCGGACAACCGGCGCTGTGAATTCGCCAAATCGGGAATGAGTACGACAGCACGGTGTTGCAACGGCCAGTGCAAGACGATGAAAGGGTTTCTGACATGAGCGAGAAGGTGTGGTTCATCACCGGCACGTCGCGTGGCTTCGGTCGTGAGTGGACGGCGGCGGCGCTGGAGCGCGGCGACAAGGTGGCGGCGACGGCGCGCGACACGTCGACGCTGGACGATCTGGCAGCGAAATACGGTGACGCCCTGCTCCCGATCCAGCTCGACGTCACCGATCGCGAAGCGGACTTCGCCGCGGTCAAGCAGGCCCACGATCACTTCGGTCGCCTGGACGTCGTCGTCAACAACGCGGGCTATGGTCAGTTCGGCTTCATCGAGGAGCTGTCCGAGAAGGATGCCCGTGATCAGATCGAGACGAATGTCTTTGGCGCGCTGTGGGTCACGCAGGCTGCACTGCCGTATCTGCGGGAGCAACGCAGCGGGCACATCATCCAGGTGTCATCGATCGGCGGAATCAGCGCGTTCGCGAACGTTGGCGCCTACCACGCGTCGAAGTGGGCGCTAGAGGGGTTCTCACAGGCGTTGGCCAACGAGGTCGAATCGTTCGGCATCCACGTCACGCTCATCGAGCCCGGCGGCTTCGACACGGATTGGTCGGGCCCGTCGTCCAAGCGCGCCAAGCCAATTCCCGCGTACGACGAGGCCAAGGCCGTGGCGCAGAAGATCCGCGACCAGCGGATGTCGAATCCAGGCGATCCCAAGGCGTCGGCCGCAGCGATCCTGAAGGTCGTCGACGCCGAAAAGCCGCCACTGCGATGCTTTTTCGGCGATCTGCCGATCCAGATCGCGAAGGCCGACTACGAGAGCAGGCTCAAGACGTGGGAAGAATGGCAACCCGTCGCGGAGCTCGCCCAAGGCTAGCGATTTCGGCGCGCTAACACCCCATTTCTGGGTGCTTAGCGCGCCGAAATCGCAAGGCTTAGGCGGCCTTGGCGGATCGCGTGCCCATCACCGCATCGTAGTGGCCGAGCAACTGTTCACAGATCGCGGGCCAGGTGCGACTGAGCACACTGCGGCGGGCGGCAACCGAATACCGTTGCCGCTCAGCGATCAAGTGATCCACCGCCCCGTTCAGCCGTGTCTCGAATTCGGGCACCGGCAGCAGTAACCCGGTGTGCATCGGCGTGACCAGATCGCGCGGGCCGCCCGCGTCGGGAGCGATCACCGGTACGCCCGATGCCATCGCCTCCTGGACGGCCTGGCAGAAGGTCTCGTGCTCGCCGGGATGGACGAATACGTCCATGCTGGCGTATGCGGCCCACAATTCGGGACCGTACAGCGCGCCGGTGAAAACTGCTGAGGGCAGCCTTGATTCGAGTTTGGCTCGATCGACGCCGTCCCCGACGATCACCACTTGGAGATCGTCGCGGTCCGCCAGCGCCGCGAGCCGTTCGACGTGCTTCTCGGGTGCCAGCCTTCCGACGAAGCCGACGATCCGCTTACCCTCTGGTGACCATTTGACGCGCAGCGATTCGTCACGGGCCGATGGTACGAATCCCGCGATGTCGACACCGCGCCCCCAGTGGTGAACCCGCGGGATGCGGTGCGCAACAAGGTCTTCCATCGCCGCAGTCGAAGGCGCCAAGGTTCGGTCGGCCCTACTGTGGAGATGGCGCGTCCACGCCCATGCGGCACGGGTCATGACGCCCATGCCGTAGCTCTGCGCGAAGCCTGCGACATCGGTTTGGAAGACGGCGACCGTCGGCACGTCGAGGTGACGTGCCGCGTGCAAACCGCCGTATCCGAGTAGTGCGGGCGAAGCCAAATGGACGACGTCGGGATCGAATCCGCGCAGCACGCCGACCATCCGCGGCCGCGGAACGCCCAACGGCAGCGAGGTGATCTTGGGAAACATCTTGGACGGCACCCGATGAACGCGGACGCCGTCGTGCACCCGATCTGCGGGCGCCTCGCCGCGCGGCGTGTCCGGCGCGATGACCATGACTTCGTGACCGGTGCGGCGCAGATGCTCGATCACCCGAAGCACTGAATTGGTCACGCCATTCACATTCGGGAGGAACGATTCTGCGACGATGGCAACGCGCACGACAAAAGAGTGGCATCGCTGGCTTTCGGGAAGGTTGCGTATAGGGATACGACACGCGAAGCCTCGTCGCGAAAAATCCCGGCATACTGGGATGTTCACCCAGTACAAAGGGAGTTTCGATGCGAGCAACCCGGGTCGTCACGGTATTGGCAATTGGCCTTTCGCTCGCGTTGACCGGCTGCACCAGCCAGGTCTCCGGAACGGCCAAGCGTGATCCCAGCACGGCGCCCCTGACCCTGACCAAGGACAAGTACGGCATCGCCGCAGGGTTCGACGACGCCCCAGTCAGACTGGAGATCTATACGGAACCGCAGTGCAACCACTGCGCAGATCTGCAGGCCGACTTCGGCGACCAGATCAGGTACTACATCGGAATCGGCCAGCTGCAGATCACCTATCGGACGCTGACGTTCCTTGACACCGGCTCCAACGATTACTCCGCGCGGGTCAGCAACGCACTGTTCCTCACCGCCGGTGGCGGCCCCGGCGGCGAGTCAGCGGACCGGGCGACGGGGACGCAGTTCCAAAAGCTGGTCGAGGAACTGTGGTCCCACCAGCAGCCCGGCGGATCTGGCCCCACCGACGACGAGATCGCCGACTTCGCGCGTGACGCGGGTGTTCCCGAAGGCCTCACCGATGCGATCCGCAAGGCGGAGAAGGGGGTCGACACGACAGAGATGGAAGACATCAACTTCGAGTTCCTCACCGAGGTCTCGGACGGTGAAGCGGGCACCCCGACGGTGTACGACATCAACAACGACAAGAAGATCGACATCTACGACAACGACTGGCTCTCCAAGCTGATGCAGCGCTAACGGGCAAGCCGTCGCTGCAGAAAGCCCAGTGCCGCTAGCGCCGCGCTCGCGACCAGCCACCCAACCACTGCGACCGATCCCGCGGGAATGATCGCCAACGACGCATTGCGGTGCTGCACGCGAACGACATCGGGGTTGCCCTTGTCGTATTCGACGTATATCCGCATGCCCGTTTCCAATTCGGATGGATAGAGCACGCCGAGCTCGGGCCGGTAGGTGACGCGATCGGGGGTGACGAACTCGATCGTCGAGCGTCGCGGGCCCGCGTCGAGCACCTCCGCGGCGGCGACGCCCATGTTCCGCTCGATCTGACGGTCGTTGCGCCAGGCGCCGAAGATCAACAACAGCGACATCATCGTCACGAGGCACGCCACGATCACCACTCCGATGCGCGTGCGGCGGATCACGCGCTGCGGCCGCGTCTCGTTCGGCTCGCCGTAGAGGTGTGGTAACAGGCTGCGCGTCAACGACTTAAACCAAGAAGCCACCTTGGTCACAAGGCTGCTCTAATCGATGCGTGGAGTTCGCGGAGCGACGAGCGGTCGGCCTTCACCTCTAACACCCGCATGCCGTCGAACGGTTCGTCGAGCGCGGCGGCCAGACCCGCAACCTCGACCTGGGCGTTGTCGACGTGGTAGGCGCGGCACAGTGCGCCAACGTCGACGTCGTGCGGTGTGCCGAAGATTCGTTGCGACACTTGAGAAAACCTCGGGTCGCCCTGCTCCAGCAATTCGAAGATGCCGCCCCCGTTGTCATTCGACACCACGATGGTCAAATTGCGCGGTCTCGGCTCGGTGGGTCCGATCAGCAACCCGGAGCTGTCGTGCACGAACGTCAGGTCGCCGAGGAGGGCTATGGTGCGCCCACCGGTCACGTCGTGGGCCAACGCGGCACCGATCGCCGTCGACACCGTGCCGTCGATTCCTGCGACGCCGCGATTGGACCGCACCGACACCTTCCGCACCGATCCGGGCGGATCGTTGAGACCGACCAGCGCGAGGTCGCGCACGGGGTTCGATGCCCCAAGGACCAGCTGGTCGCCGTCGTGCAGTGCAGCGGCGACGACCTCCGCGACGTGCAGGCCCGTCGTCAGCGGATGCGCGGCGAGCTGAGCACGCACTGCCTCGACGGCCTTGCCGTTGGCCTCGGCACAGCGTCGCAGCCAATCCGGATCGGCAGCCCCCGAGGTGACGGCCCGGGTGCCCGTGGCCTGCGAGTTCCCCGAGACGTCTGGCCAACGTGGACCGGTGGTGAGGGCGATCACCGGCACCGCCGAGTCCGCGAGCAGATTCGACACCGGGCGGTGCAGCGTCGGACGCCCGAGCATGATCACCTGCTGCGGCCGCAGCAGCGGCAACGCCAGCGGGTGGAGAGGATTCACGGGCTGAGGCGCCGTCGGCTCGGCGACCGTCGGGAGATGAGCCAAGTTGGCGTGCACGCCCGCGCCGTGCCCGGCGATGACGACCGTGTCGGGTGCGAGGTCGATCTCGAGTGGCTGGTCGAACGTGACCGGCGGGGTGTAGGTCCACGGCTTGCCGTCTGCCCGCCCCTCTGGACAGTAGAGCGCGCCACTCTCTTCGAAGTCGGGCACCAACGGTTCGCGCAGCGGGATGTCGAATTGCACCGGGCCGGCATTGGCACTTCGGGAACCCTTGGCGGCCACCAATACTCGGCACGTAGCCGATCGCCACTGTGCGTTGAGCTGGCTGAAGTCGACAGGGTCGGCTTGCGCGTCGGGGGCGAGGCCGAGGCTGATCGACGCGCGCACCTGGGTGCCGAAATAGCCCAGCTGTTCCATCGTCTGGTTCGCGCCGGTGCCGAGCATCTCGTAGGGCCGGTTCGCGCTGAGCACGATCAGTGGGACGCGGGCGTAGTTCGCCTCGACGACGGCGGGTCCGAGGTTGGCGACCGCAGTGCCCGACGTCATCGCCACGCAGACGGGCGAACCCGCCGCGACCGCGAGACCGATCGCCAGGAAACCGGCGGTGCGCTCGTCGATGCGGACGTGTAGCCGAAGCTGGCCTGCGTCGTCGGCGGCCTTCAGGGCGAAGGCCAGCGGCGCGTTGCGCGAGCCGGGGCAGAGGACCACGTCGCGGACCCCGCCGCGGACCAGCTCGTCGACGACCACGCGGGCCTGTGTCGTCGATGGGTTCACTTCGACAGCGTGTCACACGGCGCCGGGGCGCTCGCATCCGAACACGTCCTCGCAGGTCAGCGCCCGCGGGCGAAGAACTCCAGTGCGGCGGCGTTGACGGCGTCGGGCCGCTCGATGAAACCGAGGTGCCCCGCATCGGGAATCTCCAGGTAGCGCCCATTCGGGATCGCGTCGGCGACCTCACGACCCAGATGTGGAGGCAGCGCGAGGTCATCGGCGAACCCGATCACCAGCGTGGGCGCCGTGATCGCCCGGTACGCGGGCAGCCTGTTCACCGAAGGCGCGACGTCGATCTGTGCGCGGAGCCCGGGCGTAACCTTGGTCGGCCACATGGTGAACATCTCCATCCAGTCGCGAACGGCATCGTCGTCGTTCAGCGTCTTGGGTGAAAAGCTTTCCAGCAGACGTAGTTTGGCGTCGAATTCCGGCGGAAGTTCGACACCGGAGTTGCGAAGTATCCGCTCTGCGGAGCGGAAGAAGTCGCGGGTTCGATCCTCGCGTCCGCGGGTTGCCATGAGTACCGCCGCCGACACCAGATCGGGGCGCGCGACCATCAACTCCTGCGCGATGAAGGAGCCCATCGACACCCCGACGATGCGGGTCGGCCCGATCTTCAGCTTTTCGATCAGTGCGGCGGTGTCACCGACCATCTGTTCGATCGTGAAGCCCGAGGCATTGTCGGTGGCCCCGATGCCACGGTTGTCGAAGGTGATCGAGCGGTAGCCCGCTTTCTGAAATGCAGGCACCTGATGCAGGTGCCACGTACGCCCAGCTCCCCCTCGCCCCGCGATGAACAGAACGGGGTCGCCGGAGCCGCGCTCGTCGAAGGCCAAGTTCACCCCGGCGACCTTACTGGTGGGCGGCGCCCGTTGCGATTTGCCTTACTCGACCGGCGGTGAGCACCGGTCGGAGACCGCAAGTCGCGAGGAGGTAATGAGGTTCAGTGCGCCGACGCCTTCGAGCGCTTCTTGTCGCGACCGCGGACCCCCCGGATCGCCTGCTCCCACAGCAGCAGCGTGGTCGCCTTGAGCGCGGCGGGTTTCATCAGCTCACGGCCCATCAGCGCGGTCGCCGTCGCCTTCGTCTTGGCCGACGCCTTGGAGACGTGCCCGGAGTCGAACGGCGGTTGCGGGTCGTACTCCATCGACAGCTGGATCGCCTTCGCGCGGTCCTCGCCGCCGAGCCGAGCCGCCAGCCACAGTCCGAGGTCGATGCCCGCGGAAACCCCCGCGCACGTGACGACGCCGTCGCCTGCCTGCACGATCCGCTCGTCGCCGACGGGCGTCACTCCGAACGCCTTCAGCGTCGGCACCGCAGCCCAGTGCGACGTCGCCCGCTTGCCGTCGAGAAGGCCGGCCGCGGCAAGGATCACCGAGCCAGAGCACACGGAGGCCGTCCAGGTCGTGGTCTCGTTGGCCTTGCGCAGCCAGTCGAGCAGCTTCTCGTCGCGGGCGTGCTCGAAGGTGCTGAAGCCGCCAGGCACCAGGATGACGTCCGGCGCAGGCGTCTCGTCGAACGAGTGCGTCGCCCCGATCAGCAGCACGGCGGAATCCGCAGCGACGGGGCCCGGCTCGTGCCATAGCAGACGCACCTCGGCGTCGGGTAGCCAGCGCAACACCTCGTAGGGTCCGATGAAGTCGAGGGCGGTGAAGCCCGGGTACAGCACGATGGCGATCTGCATGACGTCTCCTCTAGGCGAAGGATTTCCGATATTGGTCGGGCGAGATGCCCACTCGTCGAATGAAGTTGCGCCGCATGGTTTCTGCGGTGCCGAACCCGCACCGCGACGCGATCACGGTGACGGTGTCGTCTGTTTCCTCCAACTGACGTCGCGCCGCCTCGGTGCGCACGCGGTCGACGTAGGCGCCGGGCGCCTCGCCGACCTCGTCGGTGAAGACTCTGGTGAAGTGACGCGGGCTCATCGCGGCGCGGGCCGCAAGCTCCGCTACGGAGTTGGCGGCACCTGGGGCCGACTCGATCGCCTCCTGTACCTCGCGGATGGGTTCGCGTTTCGCCCGCGGCATCCACACCGGAGCGGCGAACTGCGTCTGCCCGCCGGGCCGGCGCAGATAGAGCACCAGCCAGCGGGCGACGGTCTGCGCGGCGTCGGTGCCGAGGTCGTCCTCGACGAGTGCGAGCGCCAGGTCGATGCCCGCGGTCACGCCAGCGGCCGTCCACACCTTGTCGCTACTGCGGACGAAGATCGGCTCGGGGTCGACGTTGACGGCTGGGTATTCGACGGCCATCTGGGCGGCGAACGCCCAGTGCGTGGTGGCGGCGCAGCCGTCGAGCAGACCGGCCTCGGCGGCCAGCATCGCTCCGCTGCAGACGCTGACAACGCGGCGTGCGTTCGGCGCCACCGCCCTTATCCACCCGATCAGGGTTGCGTCCTCACGCGCGGCAGACGTCCCGAATCCGCCAGGCAGCACGACGGTATCGATCGGCTCGTCGGCGGCGGGTAGGGGCTTTGCGGCCAGTTCCAGGCCTGTCCCGGTGTCGACGGGCCTGCCGTCGACCGACACCAGCTTCAAGTCGTAGCCGTCGTCGGTTCGGCCCTTGCTCGCCAGGTGCACGGTCGCGCCCGAGAAGACGTCGAAGGGGCCGACGAGGTCGAGTGCCTGCACGCCGTCGAACCCCACGATCACCACCGAACGCTTCACGGCCTCAGTGTTGGCGGTCGTCAGCGATGTCGTCAATGCCACGAACCCCACAGATCAGGACACTCCCGATCGCCAGGGCTAGAGTTTCAGCACATGAGGGGGCCCAAGTTCGCGGCGCTGATCGGGGCGCTGGCGATCCTGCTGGTGACGGTCGGCTGCACGTCGCTCGTCGCCGGCACGGCCGTCGCACGCAAGCAAGCCGTCGGGGCGGGGGTAGCGCAAACCGATGACGGCTACGGAGTCACGCTCGGCGCCACACAGGACGGTCCGGGGGCAGCCATCGACCTCTTCATCGAACCTCAGTGTCCGCACTGCGGCCACTTCGTTGCGGAGTACGGCGATGCGATCGCCAAATACCTTGCCTCCGATCGGCTTTCGATCACGATCCGGCCGCTGACGTTCCTGGACAACGGCTCCGACGACTACTCGGCAAGGGCGACCAACGCCATCTTCCTGGTTGCCGCGGACGACAAGGCCACTCCTGCACTCGTCTGGAGCTTCATCCAGGGGTTGTACGCCAAGTTGCTTTCGACGACCTCGCTCGCCGACGACGACGGAATCGCCCAGGTAGCCAACGACGTTGGCGTGTCAGCAGATACGGTCAACCGAATCGCCGCCGCCGAGCCGCAAGTCGACGCGAACGACGTGAACGACGGCAACCTCGCATTGATGGACGAGTACGGCGTCCAGCCCGCGACGCCCGCCGTCTATGACACCGTCGACAAGGTCGAGGTCGACAGCTCCAACCCCAAATGGCTCGACGAATTGGTCAAGTAGGCAACCACCACGTCACGGGATTGACGCGCGAGATAATTTTTCGCCGAATCGGGGCCCACGAGACTGTCGGTCTCGTTACGCTCGCGGCATGACGACGGTCGAACTTCCCAGCAGCTTCTACGACGACGCCCCCGTCACCGAGAACCGAACCGCGGCGGTGGAGTACCTGCGCGGCCCCGGCGAGGTCTACCTCGCGGGTGGCATGTGGTACATCACCAGCCACGAGGGGGTGCGCTACGCGCAGACACACCCCGACGTGTTCTCCTCCGCGCGGGCCTTCGACGCGATCAGCTGGGGCATCACGATGATCCCGCTCGCGGTCGACCCGCCGGCCCACAGCCACTACCGCCGCGTTCTCGACCCACTGTTCGGCCCGAAGCGAATCGACTCCATCGAGTCCAGCCTGCGCGCCCAGGTGCGGGCGCACATAGACGCGTTTGCCGACAAGGGGGCATGCGATGTCGTCGCCGACCTGGCGGTGAAGTTTCCGACCCAGGCCATCCTCACTCTGCTCGGGCTGCCGCTCGAGGATCTGCCCCAGTTCCTGGGATGGGTCAACGGCCTGATTCAGGTCGAAAGCGTCAACGTGCTGGACAACGCACCATCAAATCACCAGATCACTTGTGCCACACAACTTTTCGCATACTTGCAAGAGCAGGTGGAGCTCAAACGGCAGGCTCCCGGCGACGACATTCTCAGCGCGATCCTCACGATCTCGGGTGATGACGCTTGGACCGACGCCGAGATCCTCGGCATGTGCTTCCTCCTGATGCTCGCCGGCCTCGACACGGTGACGGGCGCCATCGGCTTCTGCATGCTCGAGCTGGCCAAGGACACCGCACTGCGGCAGCGTCTGCTCGCCGACCCCGCCCTGATCTCACCGTTCGTCGACGAGGTCCTGCGATTGGACGGACCGGTGCCCATGCTGCCGCGCGTGACCACGGCCGACGTCGAGATCGCAGGCACTGTGATACCCGCGGGATCGCGAGTGGCGCTGGTGCTCAGCACCGCCAACCGCGAGGGCCCGCACTCGGCGAGCCCGCACGCGATCGACCTGGGCGCGCGCGCCACGCACCTCGGGTTCGGCAGCGGCATCCATCGCTGCCTCGGCTCACACCTCGCGCGACGCGAGTTGCGCCTCACCATCGAGGAGTTCCACGCCCGCATCCCGCATTACTCCCTTGCGGGCGCGCCGACCGTGAAATGGCCGTCCGGCACGATCCATCTGACGTCGCTGCCGCTGGAGTTCGCTACGGCTTAAACAAGCGGATGGCAGGCCCGGACCCGCTCGATCCACCACTGGCGCCGCTCGGGTGCCGCGGCCAGACCTGCCAGGCGCGCAGGGTCGGGCACCACCGACCCGACCGACAGGAACCCGTCGGCGAGCGGCGGCGTGTCGGCGACGTCCTCCACGAACAGCCCGCCGGTGCCCAGCCCGCAGGCATGCGGCAGAGCGGGCAGGCAAGCCGCAGCGAGCAGGCCACGGGACATGCCGACGGCCGTATCCAGGGCGCTCGACACGACGATCGGAACGTCGATCTGGCCTGCGATGTCGAGGAGTCGCCCCACCCCACCCAGCGGTGCGACCTTGACTACGGCGACGTCGGCCGCCCCAGCCCGCACGACGTGCAGCGGGTCGTCGGCCTTGCGGATGCTCTCGTCTGCGGCGACGGGCACGTCGACCCGTCGCCTGACCTCCGCGAGTTCCGGAACCGTCGCGCACGGTTGCTCGAGGTATTCGATGGCGCCGTCCGCCGTCAAGGCGGCACACGCCGCCACTGCCTCTTCGACGGTCCAGCCGCCGTTGGCGTCCACTCGAACGGTCGGGACCCAGGCCCGTACGGTGTTGACGCGTGCCACGTCGTCGGCAAGCGTCTGGCCGGGTTCGGCCACCTTCACCTTGGCCGCTCGAGCGCCGGGGAAACGCGCCAAGACCTCTGGCACACGGTCGGTTTCGACCGCGGGGACCGTGGCGTTGATTGGAATGCGATCACGCACCGGCGTCGGCGGGGGGACGTAGGCCGCCTCGATGCCTGCCGCCAACCAGTGCGCGGCCTCGTCCGGCCCGTATTCGAGGAAGGCGCCGAACTCGCCCCACCCCTCGGGACCCTCGAAGAGCGCGATTTCGCGAACCATGATGCCGCGGAAGCGAACCCGCATCGGCAGCGCGACGACATGAAGGGCGTCGAGCAGCTCGTCCAGCGCAGGCATCACGCTCCCACTATGGCACCCGAGGTCAGACCGTTGCGATGCAAGACTGAAGCTTCATCGCCTTCCACGGTCGCCGTCCGCCGACGACGCGAAACTAGGCCCACCACCGCCGCCGCGAGTTCGCGCGACCTAGACCTGGCGGCCCGCCTCCTCCCAGTACTGCTTGCGCAGGTCCTTCTTCAAGATCTTGCCGGTGGGGTTGCGAGGTAGCTCGTCGACCACGTCGACGGTCTTCGGACACTTGTAGCCCGCCAGCCGCTCCTTGGCCCAGCTGATCAGCTCCTTGTCGGACACCTCACCATCAAGGGACACAATGGCTTTCACCGACTCACCCCACTTCTCGTCGGGCACGCCGATGACGGCGACCTCCGCGACCGCGGGATGCTCGGCGAGCACTCGCTCGACCTCGATCGAGTAGACGTTTTCCCCGCCCGTGATGATCATGTCCTTGAGGCGGTCCTCGACGAAGATGTAGCCGTCCTCGTCGACCCTGCCGATGTCGCCGGTTCGGAACCAGCCGTCCTCGGTGATCGCCTCTGCGGTCGCGTCGGGTTTGTTGTAGTAACCCTTCATCAACTGCTTTGTGCGGAACCACAATTCACCCTGCTCGCCGGTCGGAACGTCCTCCAGCTTGTCGGGGTCGACGACGCGCACCTCCGCATTGGGCACCAGCCGGCCTGCGCTGACCATGCGATCCTCGTTGCCGTTGCGATGATCCTCCGGCGCCAGCAGGCTGATGACGCCGCCGACCTCGGTGAGCCCGTAGGCCTGGATGAAGTCCGTGTCCGGCCACGCTTCCAGCGCGGAGCGCAGCAGTGGCAGCGGCATCGGCGACGCCCCGTACCCGTATGTCTTCAGCGCGGCGAACAGCTTCACCGCGTCGGGGCCCGACTCCAGCACCTTGGCCAACACAGCGGGCACCAGGAACGTCCGGTTCGCGCCCGCCAGGATTCCGCCCGCCAGCTGAGCCCCGTCGACGTCGCGCGTCATGTAGCTCGCGATGCCCTCGTGAAGACCTAGCTGCATGTAGGAAGTGCCGCCCACGTGGAACAGCGGCATGGCGACCAAGTTCTTGTCGTCCTCTTCCATCTCCCAGCCGTCGAAGGCATTGACGGTGTGCGCGATCAGGTTGGCCTGCGTGAGCGAGACCCCCTTCGGCCGACCCGTGGTGCCCGACGAGTACATGATGATGCAGACGTCGTCGGGCTCGACGTCGGGCGAGCGGTTCACCGGCGTGGCGGCCGCGAGCATCGCCTCGTACTCGTCGCCTTCCTTGCCATCGGTCGTGAGCTCGATGACCTCCTCGACTGCGCTCAGCTTGTCGCGAATCTTGTCGATGCCCGGCTTCAACTCCGCGCCGACGATTAGCAACTTCGCGCCGCAGTCGTTGAGCACGTAGTCCATCTCGTCGGCGGCAAGGCGGAAGTTGATGATTGCGGTCGCGGCACCCAAAGAGGCTGCGGCCAATACGATTTCGGCGCAGGCTGGATGATTCTTGTCGAGGAACGCCACCACGTCGCCGCGCTTGATGCCCTTCTCCTTCAACGCGCCCGCGAGGCGGCGGATGCGGTCGTTCCACTCCGACCACGTCCAGGTGCGGTCCATGAAGGTGATGGCTTCCTTGTCGGGTTTGACGTCGGCCCAGTGGGCGACGCGCTCGTCGAGGAAGCGGGGTTCAGACAAGTCAGACATGAAACGAGCGTGCCACGAAGCGGGGCGTCGTCAAGCATCTTTCGTCGAGTTAACCGGTTCCGTGTAGGCCGTCACGGGCTCGTGGATGCGACGGAGGCCGCGGCTGTCATAGACGCGAGTGACGATTCCACCGACGAGCAAGCCGAGGAGCAGTCCGATGGCCGTCATCGTGACGGCGTGCGTCAGGCCTGCATCGGCACGGCCGTCGAAGTAAAGCAGCGCCCGCGCGCCGAGGAAGACCTGATGCATCGGCTCGAACTTGGCCAGCCAACCGAACAATGTCGGTGCAGCTTCCAGCGGAATGGTCGCCCCGTTGGACGGCAGCCCCAGGATCACGAAGACGAAGAGGTTCACCAGGAGCCCGGCCGAACCAAGCACGGCGATCAGCGAGGTGGACGTGATGCCGACGGCAGCGATCGTGAACACCCCGTACAGCCACAACGACCACCCGTTGGGGATCGGCATCCCCAAGAGATGAGCAATGCCGATGTACGACGCCGACGTCAGCAGTGCCATGACGACCATCAGTCCCCACTTCACCAGCAGTGTGCGGAACCGGGAGATGCTCACTTGCTCGGCGAAACGGTAGACCGGTCCTATCTCCGCAGGGACGAATCCGAGGGCCGAATCCACCAACGAGCTCACGATGATGCTGCCGGTGAAGCCGGCCAGCAACAGCAGTAGCGCGTAGTAGAAGGCTGATAACCCGTTGCCGGTGCCGCCGGGAAGCGGGTCGTAGTCGTTGACCTGGATGTTGATCGGCGCCGACAGCACCAGCGCCACCGCTCCGGGCAGCGCCGCCCCACTCGCCTTCGCGACTTGCGCCGAAAGTTGTTGGCCCATCTTGCCGTTGATCGCGTTGACGGCCTTGGACAGGGCGAGGCCGGCGATACTCGACCCTAGCTCGCCCGCGCGGGGATTGGTCGAGATGGTGATGACCGGGCGGGTGGCCTGGCCCGGCGCGGTCGCAGCGGGTCCTAGTGCTTGCAGTGCGGCTGAGAAGTTCGCCGGGATCTGCACGACGCCGTAGATCTGCGCCCTGCCGAGCTGAACGTTGGCTTCGTCATGGGTCAGCACCCGTACGTCGAACTCGTCGTGATTCAGACCAGAGGTAAGCCCGTCGACGACCTGCTTGCCCGAGGGCCCCGCATCGGAGTTCACCACCGCGACGGGAAAGTGGCGAAGGTTCGGCGTCGGATTGAGAATGCCCGCGAGGTACAGCGCGGCCAACGCCGAGAACACCACGAGCGTGACCACGATCGGTGCCAGCCAAAACCGCGGGGTTCGGATGGTGGCCAGCGGATTGCGCGCCGCGTGGCGGGGGTGCGCCTCGTGCGTCATCCCCCGAAAACCTTGCGGCCCGCGAAGTACGTCGCCTGCACGTCGAGGTCGGCAATCTGCTCTGGTTGCACGTCGAGAGGATTGGCTGAGAGCACGACCATGTCCGCGTACTTACCGACCTCCAGCGAGCCGATCACGTCGTCGGAGAACAACTGGTACGCCGCGTCGATGGTTTGCGCGCGGATGGCCTGCTCGACGGTGATCCTCTGATCCGGCCCAATCACCCTGCCGCTGGGCGCAATCCGGGTCGCCGCGACGCTGATGTTGCGCAGCGGCTCCTCCGGAGTGACCGGCGGGTCGTTGTGCAGCGAGATACGCATGCCCGTCTTGACGGCCGAAGCGCATGGCATCCAACGGTTTCCGTGCTCGGGCCCGAACAGACCGTCGACCACGAGGTCTCCCCAGTAGTGGATCTGGTCGACGAAGATGCTGCAGGTGACGCCAAGATCGTGGGCGCGTTGCAGCTGCGCGTCGCTGATCGCGCCGACGTGTTCGAGCCGCAACCGGTGATCGGGTCGAGGGTGCTTGCGCAGCACGTCTTCGTAGATGTCGAGGATGGTGTCGACGCCTGCGTCTCCCTGCACGTGGCAGGCCATCGGCCAACCCTCCGGGAAGAACGCGTGGACGATCTCCGTCAACTGCTCCGGGGTGTAGTTGGCGTGGCCACAGGAACCCGGCGTGACGCCGATGGTCCGGGTGGCCTCGGTATCGAGGTACGGGAACGACAGGTCGATGTTGCCGATCCACGGCGAACCGTCGACCCAGATCTTGATGCCGACCTGACGGAAGACGTCGTCGCCGTTGTCCGGTGTCGCGTCGGTGTGCATCTCGGCGGTGGAGATCTCGTAGACCCGCAACCGGACCGTGAGGTCGTCGTGCATCTGCTCGAGCACCGGACGGAACGCAGGCGAGAACGCCATCTCCGAGCACGTGGTCAATCCGACGCGGTTGAGTCGGCCGAGTTCTGCGCGCAGCATCGCGGGGTATTCGTTGGGCTGTATCGCGCCAGTGATCAGAGAGAACACGGCGGCGGTTTCCTCGGCGGTGCCGTCGAGGTCGCCGTTGGCATCACGCCCATACACCGAGCCCTTGGGATCGGGGGTGTCGCGGGTCAGCCCTGCGCGTTGCGCCGCGGCCGAGTTGAAGTACGCCTTGTGGCCGGAGTTGTGCACGATGACGAGCGGGGTGTCGGGCGCGAGCCCGTTGAGCCAGGCGAGCGTCGGCTCGGGAAGGCCCGTCTCGAGCAGCGGATCCCACCCGTTGAGGTAGGCGCCGTCGGCCCCGCGCTTGGCGATCTCGGCATGGATGGCGGCGAGGACCTCGTCGGCGCTGCCGAGCGTGACCGGCCGGATGTCGACCATCCGGTCACTCAGCACGATCGCCTCCATCAGAGGATGTCCGTGCGCCTCGACGAGGCCTGGCATCAGGCAGCCACCGCCGAGGTCGATGGTCTCGGTGTCGGGGCCGACGAAGCTCTCGACATCGGCTCTGCTCCCGACCGCAACGATGCGCCCGTCGGCGACAGCAAGTGCCTCGGCCGTGGAATTTTTGTCGTCCACCGTCAATATCTTTCCGAAAAATGCCAGGTCAGCTGCCATGTCGCCATCATTTCAGAGGTGGCCGAAGAATTTGCTGAAAATCTTCGCCACGTCGTGTCGATTTCGGGTGGTCCCCGTTCGACGTCAGTGTGAGGGGCACCCTGGAGCAGGATGAGCGAAGCCCCTTCAACCGATGAGAAGGAGACGAAAGAATGGCGAAGTACATGTTGATCATGCGGGTCGCTCCCGAGGCCGAGGCGATGATGGCCGAGCAGGAGATCGACTTCGACCAGATCATCGAATCGATGGGCCGCTTCAACGAGGAGCTCATCAAGGCGGGTGTCATGCTCGCCGGCGAGGGGCTGACCGGGCCGGAGGACGGCTTCGTCGTCGACTTCAACGCCGACCCGCCCGTCGTCACCGACGGCCCCTACACCGAGGCCAAGGAGTTGTTCAACGGGTTCTGGATCCTCGACGTGTCATCGAAGGACGAGGCCAAGCAGTGGGCCCGCAAGGTGCCGCTGGGCCCAGGGGTGAAGCTCGAGGTGCGCAAGGTGTCCGACATCGCCGACTTCCCCTCGGACAACCCGTGGATCAAGAAGGAGATCCAGTGGAAGGCCGAGCTTGCCGAGAAGATCGCGGTGCAAGCTCGGGCAGAGGCCGACAAGTCCGCCTGAGCACACGGGCGATTTCGGCGCGCTTTCACCCCACAAATGGGGTGAAAGCGCGCCCGAATCACCGGCAACCGGTACTCGCTCACTACGTCGGGTGAAGCCGAATTCGACGGCTCTTGCCGCCGTTTCTGTAACACGTTCTAATCTGGGGTCATGAGTGAAGACTTGTTGCGCCATCCCATCCACTCCGGACACCTGACCGTCGGCGCGCTGAAGCGCAACAAGGACAGGCCAGTGCTGTTCCTCGGCGACACCACGCTCACCGGAGGTCAGCTCGCCGATCGGATCAGCCAGTACATTCAGGCGTTCGAGGCGCTCGGTGCGGGAACGGGCGTGACGTCGGGTCTGCTCGCGCTCAACAGGCCCGAGGTGCTGATGATCCTCGGCGCAGGCCAAACGCAGGGATATCGCCGCCTGTCACTTCATCCTCTCGGTTCATTGGACGACCATGCCTACGTCCTCAACGACGCGGGGGTCACATCGCTCACCATCGACCCGAATCCGATGTTCGTCGAACGGGCCAAGGGACTGTTGGAGAAGGTGCCCGGACTCAAGCAGGTGCTGACCATCGGACCGGTTCCCGAGGAACTGGCCGACGTCGCAGTGGACCTGACAGCCGAGGCCGCCAAGTACACGCCGAAGCCGTTGGTCGCCGCCAACCTACCGCCCGACCACATCGGCGGCATGGCCTACACCGGCGGTACGACCGGAAAGCCGAAGGGCGTGATCGGCACCGCGCAATCGATCACCACGATGACGAACATTCAACTGTGCGAATGGGAATGGCCCGAGCACCCGAAGTTCCTGATGTGCACCCCGCTGTCGCACGCGGGCGCTGCGTTCTTCGTACCGACGATCATCAAGGGCGGCGAACTGGTGGTGCTCACCAAGTTCGACCCGGCCGAGGTACTGAAAACCATCGAGGAGCAGAAGATCACCGCAACCATGCTGGTGCCGTCGATGATCTACGCGCTGATGGACCACCCCGATTCGCACACCCGTGATCTGTCGTCGCTGGAGACGGTGTACTACGGCGCATCCGCGATGAACCCGGTTCGGCTGAAGGAGGCCATCAACCGGTTCGGCCCGATCTTCGCGCAGTACTACGGACAGTCCGAGGCGCCGATGGTCATCACCTACCTGGCCAAGGGCGATCACGACGAGAAGCGGCTGACGTCATGCGGGCGGCCCACCGTATTCCTGCGGACGGCGCTGCTCGGCGGGGACGGAAAGCCGGTGCCACAAGGCGAGGTCGGCGAGATCTGTGTCAGCGGTCCGCTGGTGTCCGGCGGGTACTGGAACAAGCCAGAGGCAACCGCCGAGACTTTTCGTGACGGCTGGATGCATACCGGAGACGTCGCGCGCGAGGACGAGGACGGTTTCTGGTACATCGTCGACCGCACCAAGGACATGATCGTGACGGGCGGGTTCAACGTGTTCCCCCGCGAGGTGGAAGACGTTGTCGCCGAGCATCCTTCGATCGCGCAGGTGTGCGTCATCGGCACGCCGGACGAGAAGTGGGGCGAAGCGGTGACGGCGGTCGTGGTCCTGCGGCCGGACGCGCCGACCGACGAGGCGTCCGTCGCGACGATGACGGCCGAGATCCAGGCCGCCGTCAAGGATCGCAAGGGCTCGGTGCAGTCGCCCAAGCAGGTGATCGTCGTCGACTCGGTGCCCGTGACCGCGTTGGGCAAACCCGACAAGAAGGCCGTGCGTGCGCGGTTCTGGGAGGGCTCGGAGCGCAGCATCGGCTGAGCCGAGTCGTGCCACGCACGCTGCGGAGGCGATAGGGCACTTGCCCACCTCTGAGCGAATCCGTCGGCAGCAGCGAGGCAATCGCGGAGCCAGCCAACGTGATTGCGCGCGGCCACGGGGTGATATTCGCTCACGGGTGGGCAACGATCCGCCCAACTTCTGTAGTTACGCGTGTGACGGGTGAGACACCGTCGACGACAACGTCGCTACGGTGGTGCACGTGGCTGACACAGAGATCCAGCAGACCGTCGACGCGGTGTGGCGGATGGAGGCCGCGAAGATCGTCGCGACGCTGACCCGCGTGGTCGGAGACGTCGGACTCGCCGAGGACTTCGCGGCCGATGCGCTAGTCGACGCGCTCGAACAGTGGCCGGCGACCGGCGTGCCGCGCAATGCAGGCGCCTGGCTCACGACTGTCGCCAAGCGCAAGGCCATCGACCACTGGCGCCGCCAGGATCGGCAGGAGGCGAAGTACGCGACTCTGGCCCGGGAGCTGGAGCCGACCCTCGACGATGCGTGGGACCCCGACCGCATCGACGACGACGTCCTGCGACTCATCTTCGTCTCGACGCACCCGGTGTTGTCCCCCGAGGGCCGAATAGCCCTGACGCTGCGCGTGGTTGGCGGCCTGACCACCGAGGAGATCGCGCAGGCCTTCCTGACGTCGAAGGCTACCGTCGCAGCGAGGATCACGCGGGCCAAGAAGACGCTCGGCGACGAGGGGGTGCCCTTCGAGGTCCCAGACCCCGAACAGTATCCGCAACGGCTCAGTGCAGTACTGGCCGTCATCTACCTGATCTATAACGAGGGCTACTCGGCGTCGTTCGGGCACCGCTGGATTCGCGACGAATTGTGCACGGAGGCACTGCGATTGGGCCGTGTTCTCGCGGCGCTACTGCCCGACGAGGCCGAGGTGCACGGCCTGTTGGCGCTGATGGAGCTTCAGTCGTCGCGTTTCGGCGCCCGCACGGGCACCAATGGCGAGCCGATCCTCCTCGAGCACCAGGACAGGACGAGGTGGGACCGTGCACAGATCGGGCGCGGGGTGTCCAGCCTAGAGCGTGTCGCCGAGATATTGCAGCGCAGGGGAATCGGCTGGGGGCCTTACGCATTGCAGGCAGCGCTCGCCGAGTGCCACGCCGTCGCGCCCTCCGCGGCGGACACCGACTGGAACCGCATCGTCTCGCTCTACGACGGGCTGCTGAAGATCGCGCCATCGCCGGTGGTCGAGTTGAATCGTGCCGTCGCCGTCGCCATGGCCAGCGGTCCCGAGGACGGGCTCGACATCGTCGACGGCATCAATGGGATGGACGGGTCGTACCTTCTGCCAAGCGTCCGCGGTGAACTACTCGTGCGCCTCGGCCGGAATGCGGAGGCCGCCAACGAGTTCGAGCGAGCAGCGGAGTTGGCCACCAACGAACGTGAGCGCGACGTGCTGACCGCCAAGGCCACGACGGCGCGCACCCTAGGGTGATTACTCGTCCGCCGGATCGCTCGTGACGACGTACTGCCATGCGGCGATGCCGCAGATGGCCACCAAGGTGATCAACGCGATGATGAGACCCGGCCCATAGCCGATGTCGGTGGACGACGCCTGATTCAACGGCAAATCCCTCGGTCCCAACTCGCGTGCCAGTGGGCCCGTGACCTCCACGGCCGACGATGGCCTGATCGCCACCGATGCCGTCAGCACCAACGAAAACAACGCCGACACCGCAGAAGCGCCCCACATCAGCCGGTCCGCACCCTTGCCGATGATCTGGATCAGCGCGACCGCCACCGCCACCGCGAGTGCGAGTGGAATCAGCGCGAAGACGGGCGGCGCCTTCGTGATCCAGTCGTAGAAGCCGAGGTGAATCTTGATGAGCGAATTGCCAAGCTCGTCCCCGTCGTCGAACCGATTCCGTTGAAAGTCAGCCGGATTCACCGTGAGAGTCCACATCGGCAGCAAGGTGCAGAGCATGCCCGCGAGCGCCACCACTCCAAACGCGATTGCGACCATCTGCTTGCTCAGGACGAAGGGTGCACGCTGCGCCGCATAGGGCTGCGGAGGTGGACCGTATCCCGGTTGCGGGTCATACATTTGCGTTCACCAGGTCGGGGGAACGTTCGGCCCGGGGTAGGGCTGCGGCGGCAGCTGCTGCGCCTGGGCCGCGCTCTGCGGCGGACCGGACCGCAGGAAGACCATCGCCGTCGCCGCCGCCCATCCGATGAGCGCGAAGATCAGCGCAACGATGAGACCCCCTCCGGGTCCGATCGACACCACCGAGTCGACCAGCTGATCGACGGACTGGTTGCCGACCTTGTCGTCGAGTCGCTCGGCCAGCTGTCCCGTGACGTCGATCGAGGGCAACGGGTTGGCTACCGCCAGTACGAATGCCAGCAAGGCCGCGGCCCCCGCGAACACGGCCGATGCACTAGAGATCTTGCGCGCCGTACCGAGGATCGCCGGAGCCGCAGTCAACGCAGCCAGAATCATCAGCAGCGGAATCGCCTGCGCGACGATAGGTGGTGGAATCGGGAAGACGTCGTAGAACCCGATGCCCAAGTCGATCTGGCCAGCGGGGGCGTCGTTGTTGCGCACCGTAAGCGCCGACGGGGTCACCGTGATGCTGTAGAGCGAGAAGAACGAGCCGATCAGCACGATGAGACCGCACGCAGCGACCACCCCGGCAGCGAGTTTCCGTCGATCGAGAGCGGCGAAGTTGAAGCTAGGCCGCGACGGCGCCCCGTACGGCGGCTGGCCAGGTCCCCAGTACTGCTGTCCGCCCGGTTGAGGTTGCCCGTAGGGAACTTGCCCCTGTCCATACGGAACCGCTCCCGGGGGATATTGGACCGCGCCCGGTGGAAAGACGGCTTGCGCGGTGGGCGGAACATTCTGTTCCGGCGCAGGCCCGCCTTGCGGCCACTGCTGATATGGATTTCCCAAGGACTCATCCCCTCCCGGCCTCGGTCGAGGCTTGGACGAACCGTAACGGCTCGGACGTCGTTAGCCAACGGCAGTCCCGGTGTGCACGACCAGTTTCAGCCATCGGGCTCCGTCGCGCTGCCCGCCCAGGAGGGGGCGACGTGCGGGGCTAGGGTCGGGCATGGCGAACATTGCAGAGCCCGAAGGCGAAAGGCTCTGCGGGACCGAGCAATCTGAACGAGCGAGATACCGATGACCGTCACTGCAGTGCTGTTCGACTTCTCGGGAACGTTGTTTCGGCTAGAGGAGGACGACAGCTGGTTCGCCGGGATGCACGTCGACGAACAAGCCGTCGACGGCCACGTCCAGGCCGAGCTGATGCGGCGTCTCACCGCTCCGACCGGCCGGTCCGTCGACATGCCACCCGAGGCCTATCACGCGTGGGTCAACCGCGATCTTGCCCCACACCTGCATCGCGAGGCTTACTTGCACGTGCTGCGCGAATCGGGGGTGTCCGACGATCAGGCGAAGGCGCTCTACACGCGATTGATCGATCCGTCGTCGTGGACCCCGTATCCGGATACCGCGGACGTTCTGGTCAGCCTGCACGCCCGCAGCGTGAAGACCGCCGTCGTCTCCAACATCGCGTTCGACCTGCGGCCGGCATTCCGGTCGATCGGCTCCGAGGCCGACGTCGACGAATTCGTGCTCTCGTTCGAGGTCGGCGCCGTGAAGCCCAACCCCGAGATCTTCCAGACCGCGCTGACGCGGCTAGGCGTCGACGCCAAGGACGCGCTGATGGTCGGCGACAGCGAAGAAGCCGACGGCGGCGCCGAGGCGATCGGGTGCGCCTTCGCATTGGTCGATCCACTTCCCACCTGGGAGCGCCCCAACGGGCTACGCGAGGCGTTGGCCGACTACGACGTGCTTTGAGTTCACAGCCATTCTCCAGATACCGCGTCGGCTGCGTAGTCTCGAATCGTGGTAAGCGACATCGTGGTAAACGACAAGGACGTCAGGCCGCGGCTCGTCACCAACGGGACCCCCGGTGAGTTCGAGGCACTGGCCGGCCGCCGCGCAGTCTTGCGATTCGACTCAGCTCAGTGATATCGAGCGCCGAAGACGGCGACGCGGACAGCGTTCAACCCGACGTCACTCCCCGCGACGAGGAAGACACCTTCGACCGCACCGTCGACGAGGGCGAGCAACGGCTGGGCCGCTCCTGGGTGCAGCTCATCACGACGGGCTTCCTCGGCGGCCTCGACGTCGGCATCGGTTTCCTCGCCCTCCTCATCGTCGAGGAGTTGACAGGCAACGCGCTGCTGTCGGGGCTGGCGTTCTCGACGGGCTTCATCGCGTTGACCTTGGCACGCAGCGAGTTGTTCACCGAGAACTTCCTGGTTCCCGTGGTCACCGTCGTGGCGAAGTCCGGCACGCCACGTGCGCTGGCTCGGCTGTGGATCACCACGCTAATCACGAACCTGGCCGCGGGCTGGCTGCTCTGCGCCCTGCTCGTGGTGGCGTTCCCGTCGCTGCGCGAAACGGCGAACGAGGTCGCAAACTCCTACATCGCGCTGGGCTTCACCTGGCAGGCGTTCGCTCTGGCGGTCGTCGGGGGCATGTTGATCACCGTCATGACCCATCTGCAGCACGCCACCGAATCCGTTGGCGTTCGGCTCGTGCCCGCGGTATTCGTCGGCACGATGCTGTCGATCGGACACGTCAACCACGCGATCGTGGCGTCCCTAGCCTGCTTCGCGGCGCTGATCGCGGGGGCGTCATTCGGCTACGCCGATTGGCTGGCCATGCTCGGTTTGGCCATCGCAGGCAACATGGTCGGCGGGCTCGGCCTCGTCACCTTGCTACGGCTCTTGCAGCTGCCGCACAAGGTGATCGAGGCCCGCGACGACGAACAGGCGCTCGACTAGTTAGATGTGCGGAGCTTCCTTGATCTTGGAATCCGGCTTACCCGTGGTCGAACAGAACGTCTGCGCCGAAAGCTTTCCTGCCGTGACCTCGATTCCGGACGGGTCGGTGCCCTTCTCGTCCTTGAGCCACTTCGTGACGGCATCGTTCTGTGTCTTCTCGTCAGCCGCGGTGTAGTCCTTGCAGGTGGTGTCTCCGCCGGTGACGGCTGGCGAGCATCCGACGAGCGCTCCTGCTGCTATCAAACCCGACACCATAAGTGCAGCTGACCGCTTCATTGTGGACATCTACGTGGACCCTTTCCTCCGTGGCGCGGGTGACGCGCCGTCGACGGTATCTACCCCTGGGCGGTGCCTGTGAAACTTGGGTCGCTCTACAGTCGTGCGGGTGAGCAGCCAAACCAACACTGACAACCCGTTCGACCCGTCGCTGTGGGAACCGGTGAAGGGCTTCGAGCTCACCGACATCACCTACCACCGCTACGTGCTAGACGGCACGCCTCAGCCGACCGTCCGGGTGGCGTTCGACCGACCCGAGGTGCGCAACGCGTTCCGGCCCCACACCGTCGACGAGCTGTACCGAGTGCTCGATCACGCGAGGATGTCGTCCGACGTCGGTGTCGTGCTGCTGACCGGCAACGGGCCGTCGCCCAAGGACGGCGGCTGGGCGTTCTGCTCGGGAGGCGATCAGCGCATCCGCGGCCGCACCGGCTACCAGTACGCGTCGGGTGAGACTGCCGACACCGTCGATCCAGCGCAGGCAGGCCGGCTGCACATCCTCGAGGTCCAGCGACTGATCCGGTTCATGCCCAAGCCCGTCATCTGCTTGGTCAACGGGTGGGCCGCGGGCGGCGGGCACAGTCTGCATGCGGTCTGCGACCTCACGCTGGCCAGCCGCGAGCACGCCCGGTTCAAGCAGACCGACGCCGACGTCGGCAGCTTCGACGGCGGATACGGCAGCGCGTACCTGGCCCGCCAGACGGGTCAGAAGTTCGCCCGTGAGATCTTCTTCCTCGGTCGCCCCTACACCGCCGAGCAGATGCACGCGATGGGTGCCGTCAACGAAGTCATCGATCATGCCGAATTGGAAACCGTTGCGCTGCAATGGGCTACCGAGATCAACGGAAAGTCGCCGCAGGCCATCCGCATGTTGAAGGCCGCCTTCAATCTGCTCGACGACGGGCTCGTCGGCCAGCAGATCTTCGCCGGTGAAGCGACACGGTTGGCGTACATGACCGACGAGGCCGTCGAGGGACGCGACGCGTTCCTGGAGAAGCGCGACCCCGACTGGAGTGCGTTTCCCCGCTACTTCTGAGCGATCTGAGCGCACAAACGCCTAGGGGCCGCCCTTCCAGTGCTCGATGCGACGGTGGTCGGGCGTGAAGCCATGGTCCACTCCCCACAGCACGGCCTGGGTGCGGCTGGTCACGCCGATCTTCCTGTAGACGCTGCGAATGTAGGACTTCACCGTGTTCGGGCTCAGGTAGGTCAATCTGGCGACGTCGGCGTTGCTCTTTCCTTGCGTAATGAGGGCCAGGATCTCCGACTCGCGGTCGCTGAGCCCTTCACCGCGACCAGGCCAGTCGAGTCCCACCGCCGTACGCGTCCGGGGCGGAACGTCGCTGATGACGGGCTCGCCAGCGTGCACCGCCTCCAGGGCGGCCACCAGGTCCCGCGCTGGCAAGGTCTTCGACAGGTACCCGTGCGCCCCCTGCTTGCGCGCACTCTCGATCAGGTCTGGGTGAAAGTTCCACGTATAGACCACGACTCGCCGCGCACGCGGATTTGCGACCAGCTCTCCGATCTCCTCGTGGTCGGATTCCGGTTGCGCGAACGAGTCATAGAGCACGATGTCCACGGTGTCTTCGAGAGACATGTTGGTGTCGAGTTCCGCGACGACGATCCTGTCCCGGTACTTGTCGAACATGTTGGCCACACCCATCACGACGACGTCGTAATCGTCGACCAGCGCCACGGTGATAGGGCGGTCCGGGCTTGGTGGCATGGCCTTCAACTTACCTACCTAGGGGTGTAGTCGCACCCCCCTTTGGGGTGGTCGACTGACGTCAGCGCCGAGTCTCCCGCTCGACCTGAAAGGCGCACGAGCGCCACGAAAACGAAAGGCTCACTGCCATGATCATTCTCGGAATAGTCCTGCTCATCGCCGGATTCCTACTCAAGATTTCGATTGTGTGGACGATCGGAATCATCCTGGTCGTCGTCGGCCTGGTGCTGACGCTCCTGGGTTCCACCGGTCGCGCCATCGGCGGCCGACGCACCTACTTCTAAGCCAAACCCCTTGCCAAACAGCCGCGTTCGTTTTCTGGAATCAGTCCAGATTAAATTGACGTTTCCGTAGACGACGCATGGGTATGCCTTTACGAACACAAGGAGGTAGCAAGAAATGACAAATTCTGGATTGATTGTGATTGCGGTCGTCGTCGTGGTCATCGTCCTGGCGGTCATCGTGGGAGCGTCGCTGGCCAAGCGCAAACGGAGCGAGCGTCTCAAAGAGCACTTCGGCCCCGAGTACGAGCGGACCGTGTCACTGACCGGCGAGCCCAAGGCCGCGGAGAAGGAACTCATCGCGCGCGAGCGTGCCCGCAAGAAGCTGGACATCAAGCCCCTGAGCCGTGAGTCGCTCACTGCCTACGGAAATCGTTGGCGTTCAGTGCAAACCGCGTTCGTCGACGACCCGGCACGCGCGGTCGGCGAGGCCGACGTGCTGGTTACCGAGGTGCTGCGGGAACGCGGCTACCCCGTCGACGACTTCGAACAGCAGGCGGCCGACGTCTCGGTTGACCACCCCGGGGTCGTCAACAACTATCGCGCTGCCCACGGCATCCATCTGTCGCAGCAGAACGGCGAAGTCGGCACCGAGGCGCAGCGAAACGCGTTCATCCACTACCGCGCGCTATTCGAGGAATTGCTGGAACCGGCGAAGGACACCGACCAGGTACGCGACAAGCAACAGGAGGCAAGCGCATGACCACACCCGACACGACCACACACGCCCAGCACGCGGATGGCGACCTGGATTCCGCAGTCGAGCAGAGCTATCCGGAGCTGAATGACACGGTTGGGGAACATGATTCGGCGTCGGCGGCACCGAACCCGGCGGCAGAACAACGCCGAGCGACCGTCCACGATGAACACGAGGACGGCGACGACGCATCTGCGAGGGCACTCTTCGCCGACCACGACCTCACGGACCTGCGGGCCCGTTGGGACAGCGTTCAGGCAGCGTTCGTCGACGACCCCGCTCAATGCGTCAAGAAGGCCGACGGTCTCGTCTCCGACGTGGTCGAGCAGCTGACTTCCAGCTTCTCGCAAGCACGTTCGCGGCTAGAAGAGCAGTGGGCTCGTGGCGAAGAAGCCTCGACTGAGGACCTTCGAATCGCCTTGAAGCGCTATCGCGAGTTCTTCCAGCGACTGCTGGCGGTCTGAGACAGCTGCCCAAGCGCCGAGCGTGACCCTCCCGTCCCGCTCGGCGCGTCGGCGTGCGACGTGATCGGACGAGCGGTCGTCGTCTACTGAGCGCGAGCGCTGGCCCGGTAGCGCAGGGGCGACATACCTACCTCACGCTTGAACGCATTGCTGAAGGCGCTTTCCGAGGTGTAGCCCAGCTCGTACGCCAATGGGCCGACCCTCGTCTGCTCATCGCGAAGTGCCCGCTGCGCCAACCGCATTCGCCACGCATTCAGGTAGGCGAGCGGAGGTACGCCGGCGACGTCGCGGAACCGTTCCGCGAACGACGTCCGCGACATCGCCGATTCGCGCGCCAATTCCTCTAACCGCCAGGGCTTTCCAGGCTCTTCGTGCATCAACCTCACGGCTGGACGCAACCGCTCGTCGGCAAGGACGCGCAACCAGCCCGCTGGAAGTTCGTCGGCTTGGGCTATGTAGGCCCGCAGTACGGCGAGCACTAATAGTTGCGAGTGCTGGTTGATCGCAAACCCCGCGCCAATCCGGTCCCCGACGACCTCGTCGTACAGGCGCTCGATGAGCCCTACCAACTGGGCCGCCTCGTCGGCGGAGCCACGCACGTGCACCACGGGAGGCAACGCCGTCACCAGCAGGTCGACGCCAGCCTGATTGACGTCGACGTGGCCGCCGATGATCACGTCGTCGTCGCGGCCGTCGATGGACATGAACGTGTTCGCGTCGGTCATCGTGAACTCGTCGGCGGGGCCGTCGCCCACTCCGCCAGACAACGTCGCCCAGCGTCGGCTGTTCATCACCACGACGTCGCCGGCGCCCAGCTCGATCGGGGCTGCGATGCCGTCGGTGTTCAGCACCGCGCTTCCGCGCACCATCGCCGTGAACTTCAGCGGAAACTCCAGCTCGAACCTGGTCTTCCACTTTCCGCCAACGGCGAAGCCGCCACCGATGGCGCTGCGAGCTTCGACGAGGCGCAACACCTCTGACAGTTGATCCGTGGGCATGTCTGAACTATCGCGCAGAAAATACGGACTCACAACCATGCGTCGTCCGCCGAGTGCTTGTTGAAGTGGGCATGACGCAAAGACAACAGCCACTTGGCTCAGGATTCACCGCATCCTCCACCGCCAACGACGTGCTAGAGGGCATCGACCTGTCCGGGCGCAACGTCGTCGTCACCGGCGGGCACGTCGGACTTGGCCTAGAGACCACGCGCGCACTCAGCGCGGCAGGCGCATCCGTCACCGTCGGAACGCGCAACCCCGATCGGGCCGCCCCAGCGCTAGCGGGCGTCGAGCGGGTTCACGTCGACCGCCTCGACCTGATGGACCCCGCGTCGGTCGAGGCCTTCGCCGCCCGCTACCTCGACTCGGGGCGCCCCCTGCACGCCCTCATCAACAACGCAGGCCTGATGGGCGGTGAGCTGACCCGCGACGGTCGCGGTTACGAATCGCAGTTCTCCACCAATCACCTCGGCCACTTCCAACTCACCAATGCACTCCTGCCCGCCCTCCGAGCTGCCAACGGGGCCCGGGTCGTCGAGGTGTCCTCCTGGGGCCACCACCTGTCCGACATCCGTTGGGACGATCCGCATTTCGAACGCGATTACGACGGCATGGTTGCCTACGGCCAGTCCAAGACCGCCAACGGGCTGTTCGCGGTGGAGCTCGACCGACGCTGGTCGGGCGACGGAATCCGCGGCTACGCCCTGCACCCCGGCGGCATCGTCGAAACCAATCTCGGGCCATGGCTGACGATCGATGACAAGAAGGCGATGGGCCTGCTCGACGACGCGGGCAAGCCGATCAACGCACCAGAACGCGACTTGAAGACGCCCGCACAAGGAGCGTCGACGCAAGTGTGGGCGGCGACGAGCCCACTGCTCGCCGACATCGGCGGGGTCTACCTCAAGGACAACGACATCGCATCCATCGACGAGCGCGAAGTCGACTTCGATCCCGACATCGCGGCCGGTGCGCTGGACACCAGCGGAGGCGTCACGCCCTACGCGATCGACCCAGGGTCGGCTCGTCGTTTGTGGGACCTGAGCGAGAAGCTGCTCGCTTGATAGCATCCGGCCATCGAAGCCCTACTGACCAAACCGGCGATCGTGATCCTCGGAATATTGGCCATCGCGGCTGCCACGCTGCAACCCTGGTATTCCGCACACGCGGTCAACGGATCGGCTCACATGGCGGGCTGGGGCACCTGGAGCACCACCGGTGACGTCGACGCCAGCCTGCGGATCCTGCCGTTGGCCGCCATGGTCTACCTCACCGCAAGCCTGATGATCTACGGCGCAGTGCGCGGCGCATACGGAGTCGCCGTCGTCGGGGCGATGGCAACCTTCGGCGCGGCGATACTGCCGATCATGCTCGTGTCAGCGGTCGATCGGCATCTTCCTGGCAGCGGGGCGGTCGGCATCGACGTCGCGTCGGCACCTCGAACGGTCCTCGTCATCTCGCTCGTCGCGACCGTGTTCTGTTGGGTCGCATACGCACGCTGCGTCCTGCGCGCGCGGCCGAGAGCCGAAACCAGAGACGCATAGGCTCACTCGACATGAGCAAGAGTCCCCTTCGCCGTCTGGCCGACAGCCTCGTGCTGTCCAGCATGCGGCCCCCGCTGTCCGAAAGAATGATGTCGTTCACTCCGGGCCGCCACAACGTCGACCTGAAGGGCAAGCGGATCCTGCTCACCGGCGCGTCGTCCGGCATCGGTGAGGCCGGAGCGGAGAAGTTGGCGCGCGAGGGTGCGACCGTCATCGCCGTGGCGCGCCGCGCCGACCTGCTGAACGCCGTCGTCGAGCGGATCACCGGCGAGGGCGGTCAGGCGAAGGCCTACCCGTGCGATCTGTCCGATCTCGACGCCATCGACGAACTCGTCGCTGCGGTCGAATCGGAATTCGGCGGAGTCGACGTCCTGATCAACAATGCGGGCCGGTCGATTCGCCGCCCGTTGGCCGAGTCGTTGGACCGCTGGCACGACGTCGAGCGGACGATGACGCTGAACTACTACTCGCCACTGCGCCTGATTCGCGGCTTCTGTCCCGGCATGCGCGAACGGCGCGACGGCCACGTCATCAACGTGTCGACGTGGGGCGTCCTGAGCGAATCGCCGCCGCTGTTCGCGGCGTACAACGCATCGAAGGCCGCACTCTCGGCGGTGAGCCGTGTGATCGAAACCGAGTGGAGCCAGGACGGCGTGCACTCGACGACGCTGTACTACCCGCTCGTCAAGACGCCGATGATCGCGCCGACGCGTGCCTACGACGGGCTCGCCGGCCTGAGCGCTGCCGAAGCCGCCGAATGGATGGTCACCGCAGCGCACACGCGGCCGGTCCGGATCGCGCCACGGATGGCCGTCACGGCGCACGCCATCAACACGTTCGCCCCGGCCGCCGTCGATGCCGTGATGAAGCGCCAACGGCTCCAGCCCAACAACTAGCGGCAAGACGATGTGTTAGACACGTCTACGTGGAGATTCTCGCCAGCAGGGTCCTGTTCCGGCCCACTGACTACGAGCGATCGCTGACCTTCTACCGCGACGCGATCGGCCTCGCCATCGCCCGCGACTACGGAGCGGGAACGGTCTTCTACGCGGGACAATCGCTCATCGAACTGGCTGGCCACGGGACGCCGCCTGCCGACGGCCCACCGTTTCCCGGCGCGCTCTGGCTCCAGGTGCGCGACGTCTACGCCACCCAGGCCGAGCTAGAGGCCCGTGGCGTCCCGATCGCGCGCGACGCCAAGGAGGAGCCCTGGGGGCTTCATGAACTCCACGTCGCCGATCCCGATGGCGTGACGCTGATCTTCGTGCAGGTGCCAGAAACGCATCCTCTGCGCAGCGACACCAGACGATAGTCGTTGAGCCGAATGCAGGACTCGAACCCGCGCATCCTGTTTACAAGACAGGCGCTCTTACCCGTTGAGCTAATTCGGCATGCTGAATCTCGTTCGTGGACAAACTGATTGACGCGTGCGCCGGGCGGGAGTCGAACCCGCGACCGTCACGTTATAAGCGTGCTGCACCCACCAGCCGTGCTCCCGGCGCTAGACATCTTCACAGAGCCCGCGGCGGGATTCGAACCCGCACGGTCCAGCATAGGAAACGGGCGCTCTTCCGTTGAGCTACGCAGGCGAAAAACTCGGTGGTACCCCTGGAGAGAATCGAACTCCCATCACCGGCTTCGTAGACCGGTGCTCTATCCGTTGAGCTACAGAGGTGTGTCGTGGTGACGAGCGCCCTTGGCAGGATTCGAACCTGCAACCACCGGCTTCGGAAGCCGGTGCGCTATCCGTTGCGCTACAAGGGCCCTAGCGCTGAGAAGGTTGGGGCGATCGGAGGGAGTTGAACCCGTCGACTGCGGAGTCACGGTCCGCCGTGTTGCCGCTACACCACGACCGCCATGTCAGACCCGTGGAGAGTAGGGGAATCGAACCCGTGTTACCTGCTTGCAAGACAGGCGCTCTGCCATTGAGCTAACTCCCCAGTGTGAAAGCGGCCGTGACGGGAATCGAACCCGCACCCCTCCGCTCGACAGGCGGATGCTCTACCACTGAGCTACACGGCCAGGATGGCGCCAAATACGTTGTCCGGGGAGGGATTGAACCTCCGGCCTCCGCTGTATCAGAGCGGCGCTCTCAACCAACTGAGCTACCGGACAAGGGCACCCCGTGCGGGACTCGAACCCGCTTCCCCGCCGTGAAGGGGCAGGAGACTAACCCATGTCCGAACGGGGCTCGGTGCAGGGCAAACGATGCGGTGCCGTCGACAGGACTCGAACCTGTGACCCCCTGGGCTTCAACCAGGTGCTCTGCCTGAGCTGAGCTACGACGGCCGTTGAGAAATAGGTGTGCTGCCACTACACCAATCGATCGTGCGCACCTCTGCGCTGCCTCGTCAGGACTCGAACCTGAACAACCGGAGTCAAAGTCCGGTGGGCTACCGATTACCCAACGAGGCAAGGTGTTTCGAAGCTGACTCGCCAGGATTCGAACCTGAACCGACTGATTCAGAGCCAGTCGTGCTACCGGTTACACCACGAGTCACCGAACACGAGCTTCGCTCCCCGAGCAGGATTCGAACCTACAGTCACGGATTAACAGTCCGTCGGTTTACCGGTTAACCAACCGGGGATTGGCCTCGGGGACGAGCGGGCGGTGTTCACACCGCCCGCTCGTACCCCCCATTCACACGCGCTCGGGAAGCCTTGCGCGCCGGTACCTATCGCGTTGCCTCGGCTCGAACGCGTCGCGGATCAGGGTCATCCGGGCCTCTTGCGGAGTCCGGTCGTCCTTGCGTCCGTTGCAGGGCTGGCACGCTGCCACCAGGTTGAACCAGGTGTCACCACCGCCACGCGAACGCGGCAGGACGTGGTCGACGGTGTCGGCCCGCGACCCGCAGTAAGCGCACGTGTACCTGTCGCGTTGCAGCACCTTCTCCCGCGTTACCCGCTCGTCTGGCCGGTACGGGATGTGTACGTACTCCCGCAGCGCGATCGCGGCGGGCAGTTCGATCACCACTGACGGACCGCGGACGTGCACCGCAGGCTCGCGCAAGTCGATTACGTACACCGCACCGCGCAGGATCAGCCGGATGGCCTCTTGCCACGGAACTCGGGCAAGCACGCGGTAGTCGGCGTTGAAGACCTCTACGGTCAACGTCGGCATCGAAGTAACCATGTCCGCGCACCTCCCTTCCGTGTATTGCGTTCTGCGAGTTTTCAATTGACGTACCCCCGGAGAGACTTGAACTCCCGACGACCTGTTTGTAAGACAGGGGCTCTTCCGCTGAGCTACAGGGGCTTGGCGATGTCGTGCGCCGTGAGGGTTTCGATCCCCCGTCCCCAGATTAAGAATCTGGTGCTAGGCCAACTCAGCTAACGGCGCGTGTGAAGCAACGTGGGTCGCCCGGGGCTCGAACCCGGAACTCATGGGTAAAAGCCAAGGGTGATACGCGATTTCACCAACGACCCCCAGTTACGCGTACGCCCGGCAGGAGTCGAACCTGCACGTCCCATCCGGACACCGGAGTCTGAATCCGGCACGTCTCCCAATTCCGCCACGGGCGCTCGACATCAAAGTGCGCTCGGCAGGATTCGAACCTGCATGCCCGTATTGGACGCCCGGATTTGAACCGGGTGCGTATCCCAATTTCGCCACGAGCGCGGATGCCACCACTATTCAGTTCTCAAAGGTCCTACGAGACAGTCTCATTCGATGCCCGCCGCGTTGCACACAAGCTGGCCGTGTGCGGTTGCTGCCGACGATGCTCCTACGCCGAAGCGCGAGATGTAAAGCGGAATATTTTTCGAAAGATATTGTTGCTCAACAATTTTGAGCGCAACAAGCTAGAGGAACGTCAGCCGACGTTCCTAGCAGCAGAGATACGAAAACTAAGGTTCAAATGTGATTTTTCTGGCCCGCGCTTCCAGTCGGGGCGCTCGCCCACTACCAGGGCGGAATGTTCACGAAGTGACAGGAAGCATCGGGGTTGCCGCACGTCGAATCGACGGTCCGCAAGGGTCTCGACGGCGATGTTGGCGCCAATGAGCTCCGCGCACGACGAGGCCGCCGAAGATGCGGCGAGCATCCGGCGTATTGGCCTGTAGTCGGTGCAGAGCGTTGCCATGAGCGAAAGATAGCACGCCACGCAAGGGCTTTATGGCGCTCGCCACCAACGACGAAGCCCGGCACCGCATTTGCGGTACCGGGCTTCGAAAGGTCGCTAGGGAGTGACCTTAACGCGCAGGCGCGTGTAGCGGCCAACCGACCGACGCGAGGCGGGCGGCGACCTGCTGGATCTCCTCGGGGTTGGGCTCCTTGTCGATGACGGCCTGGACCGCCTTGTGAATCTCGGCCTCGGTCACCTCGTCGGACTCGGTCGACTTCAGCACCGACTGTGCCGCCTTGACGACCTCGTCTTCGGTCAACGAACGCTTCAGCAGGGCGAGCAGCGCGAAGTAGTCCTTCGGAGGAACGCCCTCCGGATAGCCCTCGTGCAGCCAGCCGAGGACGTTGTTGAGGAAGCCTGGGTGCTGAGTCTCAGTCATGTAGTCGGCTCGCTTACTTGGGAAGGAAGGGGACGGGGTTGAATCCGAAGTGGTGGATGATCGTGGCCTTGGTGATGTACAGGATCGCGATCACGACCACTGCGGCGACGAGCGTGAACAGCAAGAGCCCCAGGGCTTTTAGCGCGGGATTGGTCGCGACGGCTGCACCGCCTTCTGTCGAGTCACCACCCGAGCCCTTCGAGTAGGCGACGAGCCCAACCGCGAAGATCGCGGGCAGCCCGGCACCCAGGATCAGGCCAACGACGAGCACCTTGAATATTGCTTCGAGATAAGTCATCAGTACGTCCTTCTACAGGGAAAGTTCGTTTCAGCGGATCAGACCGAAGCCGTTGGCTTCTTGACTTCCTTGGTCTTGCGCTCCTCGGCGGGAACGACGGAGTTCGTCGTGTCGTCCCAATCGGCGTTGACGTTGCTCGAGTCGACCTTCTGCTGCTGGGCACGCCAGTACATGTAGCCGGAGAGCGCGACGAGGATCAAGAAGATGACGCCGTCACCGATCAACTGCGAGTCGGTCACCGACTTCAGGCCGTACGACAGCCAGTACGCAATGGCACCGACGAGCGCGGCGGCAGGAAGCGTGATCAGCCATGCAGCTGCCATGCGGCCGGCCACTGCCCAGCGCACTTCGGCGCCCGGCTTGCCGACACCGCTGCCAAGGATGGAGCCGGTGGCGACGTGGGTGGTCGAGAGCGCCATGCCCGCTGCGCTAGAGCTGAGGATGATCGCGGCCGATGACGCCTCAGCGGCAAGACCCTGTGGCGACTCGATCTCGACGAGACCCTTGCCAAGGGTGCGGATGACACGCCAGCCACCGATGTAGGTGCCGAGACCGATCGCCAGCGCGCAGCTGAAGATGATCCAGAACGGCAGGCCGTCCTTCTTCACGTCACCGGTCAGGTGTCCCGTCGTGATCAGAGCGAGCGCGATGACGCCCATCGTCTTCTGAGCGTCGTTGGTGCCGTGCGAGAGGGCGACCAATGATGCGGTCACGATCTGGCCCCAGCGGAAGCCTTCCTCGCGACGCTTCTTCGCGACGTTGCGCGTGATGCGGTAGACCAACCACGTGCCGCATGCGGCCACGAGGCCTGCGATGAACGGTGCGGCGAGCGCGGGGATGATGACCTTGCCGAAGACGCCGCTCCAGTTGACGCCGGACAAGCCGAGCGCGGCGAGGCCTGCACCGATCAACCCGCCGAACAGTGCGTGCGACGAGCTTGACGGGATGCCGAACAGCCACGTCAGCAGGTTCCACAGGATGCCGCCGATGAGACCGGCGAAGATGATGGTCAAGCCCATCGACGCGTCGATCCCCGATAGCAGATGGCCGGTCTTGGCGTCCTGCACCTTCAGCACCGAAGTGGTGACGGTGACCGCGACCTCCACCGAGAGGAACGCACCTACGAGATTGAGGACGCCTGCCAACAGAACCGCGGCCTTCGGCTTCAACGCACCCGTGGCGATCGACGTCGCCATTGCGTTGCCGGTGTCGTGGAACCCGTTGGTGAAGTCGAATGCAAGTGCCGTGCCTATTAGCAGCACCAGGATGATCAACTCTGCGCTCATGGCGCTCATTCTGCGGCTACGAGAGCCGTTTTTACCAACGGATCGCCGTACTCGTCGACTATTCCGACCAGCCAGTTTTGCCGAAGCGGCAAAGCTGTTCATCCATTGTTCACTTCGATGCCGCCGGCCCGTCGACTGACGAGGTCCATCTGGCTCGAAGGGGTGGTGCCGTGGCGCCGAAAGAGCGCGCCGCGGTTAGCATCGAAACCACTAGACAACGTGGCGGCCGAGCCGTTCCGTACGGGAGCTGAGGCAGTGAACGGATTTCTCTCCAAGATCGTGGCGTGGTTAAACGCCGGTTATCCGGAGGGTGTTCCAGGCCCCGACCGCGTGCCACTCATGGCGCTTCTGACGCGCCGCCTGACCAATGACGAGGTGAAGGCCGTCGCGCAAGACCTGATGGACCGCGGCGAGTTCGACCACATCGACATCGCCGTGCTCATCACCCAGTTCACCGATGAAATGCCGCGCGAAGAAGACGTCGAACGCGTGCGAGAGAGGTTGGCCAAGAAGGGCTGGCCACTCGACGATCCACGGGACGTCTCGGAGGACACCGGAGACCCGGGAGGCGCGGCATAGCCGTCCTCCGCGCCCACCCGGTCGGTCCGGGCGCAGCAGCCCTGGCGCTGCTGTCCGAACTCGAATCCGTGCTCGCCGGCGCCGGATCGGCAATACTGCCCGTTCCCGCCGACGATCCTCGCCAAACCGACCTGCTGGCAACGGCTTTGCGGGTCGATGAGGAGATTGCCGATGACATTGCGGTGGTGATCTCGACATCCGGCACCACCGGAAAGCCGAAGGGCGCGTTGCTGTCGGCAGCGGCCCTGACTGCCAGCGCCATCGCCACTCACGACCGCCTCGGCGGACCCGGTCGGTGGCTCCTCCCGCTACCCGCATATCACGTCGCGGGCCTGCAAGTCCTCGTGCGCAGTGCAATCGCGGGGACCACGCCCATCGCGATCTCGGCGAGCTTCGACGTCGGTGAACTGGCGCCCGCCATAGCGGCATTGGGTTCTGGCCGGCGCTACGCCTCGATGGTGGCCGTGCAGTTGGACAAGGCGCTCGGCGACGCTTCAGCGCGCTCCGCGTTGGCCGAGTTGGACGCCGTACTCATCGGCGGTGGTCCGATGCCCTCTCAGGTCGGCGAAAAGGCCTTGGCTGCAGGCGTTTCCGTCGTACGGACCTATGGGATGAGTGAAACCGCGGGCGGCTGCGTGTATGACGGCGTGCCGCTCGACGGCGTTGCAGTGCGGATCCACGACGGCCGCATCGCGTTGGGTGGCGCAACCCTGGCCAACGGTTACCGCAACCCGATCGTGCCGGATCCGTTCGCGGAGCCAGGGTGGTTCCTCACCGATGACGTTGGCGTCCTTGATGATTGCGGAAAATTGCGGGTCCTTGGCCGTGTCGACGACGCAATTAGCACGGGCGGCCTCACCGTGCTGCCGCCGTTGGTCGAAGCAGCACTTGCCGAACATCCTGCGGTGGCCGACTGCGCAGTGTTCGGTGTCACCGACGAGCGCCTGGGTCAGCGCGTCGTCGCCGCCGTCGTCGTAGCCGAGGGGCAGAGTGCCCCAACGGTGTCGGAGTTCCGCGCGCTCGTCGAGCGGACGATGCACGCCACCGCGGCCCCGCGCGAAGTCCACGTCATCGACGCACTCCCTCGACGAGGCATCGGCAAGCTGGATCGAAGGGCACTCGCTGCCAGATTCGGCGGAAAGGTTTGAGAATTTACGGAATTGGCAATTCAGCCGGCAGGAAGAACCGTCTTCCACGATAGATCGGAGACAAAATGATCGTCCTCGGTGTAATCCTGTTGCTGATCGGCTACTTCGCAGGCATTTCAATCCTGTACACGATCGGCGGCATTTTGCTGGTCGTCGGCGTGATCCTGTGGGTACTCGGCGCAGTCGGGCGTCCCGTGGGAGGCCGAAAAGTTTGGTTCTAGACGGTGACCGACCCCGTTGAGGAGTCGGTCACACCTCTAGTACGACGTGCCGCGGCATGGTCCTGGCGATTGCTGGTGATCCTTGCCGCGGCCGTCGTCGTTCTGGAGGTGATGCGTAGATTCGGACTGGTCGTCGTACCCGTGGCGCTCGCGCTGATGCTGACCGCCATGCTCCTGCCCGCCGTTGACTTCCTCGATCGATACGGCGCCGCGCGAGGCGGGGCAGTGGCATTCGTCGTCGTACTCGGGTTGACCGCAGTCGTCGGCATACTGGGGTTCGTCATCAGTCAGTTCGTCGACGGTCTGCCCAGTCTGGTCACTCAGGTGACGCACAGCATCGACACGCTGCGCAACTGGTTGATCAACGGGCCGATCCAACTGAGCCACGACCAAATCAACCGTTCCGGTGATGCGATCATCCAATCCCTCAACGACCATCAGGCCCAGTTGACGAGCGGAGCATTGTCAACGGCCGGCACCGTCGCGGAGCTACTCACCGGTGCCCTACTGACCCTCTTCACCCTGATCTTTCTTCTGCTCGGCGGCCGCAACATCTGGCAGTTCGTCACGCAATTGGTGCCGACGGCCGACCGGGCTCGTGTCCGCGCGGCAGGTGCCGCGGGGTTCCACTCCCTTGCCGGCTACGCGCGAGCAACATTCCTGGTCGCTCTCGTCGACGCCGTCGGCATCGGAACGGGCTTGGCCATCATGGGTATTCCGCTTGCATTACCGCTGGCGTCGCTCGTGTTTCTCGGCGCATTCGTGCCGGTGGTCGGCGCCGTGATCTCGGGCCTGCTCGCAGTCCTCGTCGCGCTGCTCGCCAAGGGTTTCATCTTCGCCGCGATCACCCTCGGACTCGTCATTGCCGTGATGCAGCTAGAAGCACACGTACTGCAGCCCTTCGTCATGGGGCGCGCGGTATCGATCCATCCGCTCGCCGTCGTCCTCGGCATCGCGGCGGGCAGCGTCATCGCAGGCATCGTCGGCGCGCTCCTGGCAATCCCGGCAATTGCCTTCATGAACACGTTCGTGCGAGTGGTCATGGCTAGTGACCCTGCAGAGCGACGAGAAGAATTGGTCGACGAGGCAGGACCGATCGTGGCGGCAGAAGCCGACAGTCCCGACTAGGTCACGCCCCCATGCCATCGGCAGGGGTCAACCGCTCTGGCGGATCCACCGGAGCCAAGCGCTCGGGCGGCTCGGAAGGCGTCAACGGCTCCGGCGTCTCCGCAGGCGTCAGCCTCTCGGGTGTCTCGGTGGGTGAACCCGGCTGAGAGAGTGCTGGATATGACATGACGGTTGGCTACCCAGGGCGCTTCAGGCCGAAACGGATCCCGTCAGCAGCCCCACCGCTTGTTCGGCCGCCGACATGATCTGGGCAGGCCCGACGCCACCCTTTCGCAGCGTCTCCAAACCGCGAATCAGACTGAGCAGCAACGTGGCAAGCGCCTCGGAGTCGGCACGGGCATCGACGGCACCGTCGCACTGAGCCTCGGCAATGCAGCTCGCCAGCGCCTTGCTCCAGCGATTCAACGAGTCGCCGACCACGCGATCGACGTCGGCATCGGCAGCACCGAGTTCCGCCGAACTCCTGGCCATCATGCATCCGCGGCGGTCCTCGTCGGCTGCGATGGCCGCCGCCTTCGCGCGGATGTGCCTGGCAAGCCGGTCGATGGCCGGCAAGGCAGGGTCGCGCAACTCCTGAACCACCTCGTCCATCACGTCGGTGCAGTAGTCGTCGAGGGCGCGCAGATACAGCGAGTGCTTGTCCCCGAACGCTCCATAAAGACTGCTCTTGCCCAACCCGGTGGCGGCGGCCAGATCCTCTACGGACGTCGCCGCATATCCGCGATTCCAAAAGGCATCCCGCGCAGCCGCGATGACGGTCTCTTCGTCGAAGGCGCGGGGACGTGCCATAAGGTGAGCATACGCGTTCTGGAATAACCGGTACGTATTCTTCAGCACCCTGGAGCACATCGGCGCAGCGGCGCGAACTCCCGATCTAGTTTCTTACGGCACGGTGACGCATCTGAAGCCATCGACGTGCACGCCATAGGCTGGCGGACGTGCGAACCATGCGGCGTGAACTCGTCGTCGTCACCTTCGCGGTTGCGCTTTTGGTTGCGGCGTTCGTGATCCCACACCTGCACCTCGGCATCGTCACACCGCTAGTCAACGCCTCGCCGCTATGGCAGAAGATCTTCGCGAACACCGCGCCGATTCTCGCCGCGTGGAATCCGCATGTCGGTTGGGGCACCATACCTGCGATCGTCATCGGCGTCGGCGCCGTTGTCTGGGGCCCGACGTTGGCGAGGCGGCTGCCGTGGCGTGCGCTGCCCTGGGCCACCTGGTCGGTCTCGTGCGCTTGGGCGTTCTCGTTGGCGATGATCGACGGCTGGCACCGTGGCTACGCCGCCAGGATGACGAGCCGCGACGAGTACCTGTGGCAGGTGCCCAACATCACCGACATCCCCGTCGCAGTCCGGACCTTTACCACTAGAATCCTTGATTTCCAACCGAATTCGTGGACGACGCACGTGTCCGGCCATCCCCCTGGTGCGATCCTAAGCTTCGTCTGGCTCGACCGAATCGGCCTCGGCGGCGGCGCATGGGCGGCTACCTTCTGCTTGCTTGTCGGCTCTAGCGCGGCCGCGGCCATCGTCGTCACAGTCCGCAGCCTCCTCGACGAGGACACCGCGCGTCAGGTCGCACCATTTGTGGCGGTGGCGCCCACCGCCATCTGGATCGCGGTGTCCGCCGACGGCTATTACGCCGGCGTTGCCGCGTGGGGCCTCACCCTGCTCGCACTCGCGGTCCGAGGTACTACGCGCATGCGCGTGGTGCCTGCCGCTGGCGCTGGACTGCTGCTGGGCTGGGGCATCTTCCTCAACTATGGGCTGGCACTCATCGCGTTACCTGCAGTCGCGATACTGCTGTGCGCCAAGGACCTGCGCGCTGCGGTGCGCGTGCTGATTCCCGCGATTGTGGCCGCAGTCGTTGTCGCCGTCGCCTTCCTGGCGGCAGGGTTCTGGTGGTTCGACGGATACACCCTGGTGCAGCAACGCTATTGGCAGGGCATCGCGAAGGATCGCCCGTTCCAGTACTGGTCGTGGGCGAACTTCGCGTCGGTGGTCTGCGCCATCGGACTAGGCAGCGTCGCCGGTCTGGCGCGTGCCTTCGACATCGCGGCAATCAAACGACGCTCGGGCTTGCATCTGATCGTCCTCGCGTCGCTCCTGGCCATCGTGTTGGCAGATCTCAGCATGTTGAGCAAGGCAGAAACCGAACGCATCTGGCTGCCGTTCACGATCTGGCTAGTGGCGGCGGCGGCGCTCCTACCGATCCGTTCACACCGCTGGTGGCTGGCTCTCAACGTCATCGGTGCCCTCTTGCTCAACCACGTTCTGCTGACGAACTGGTAGTCGGCTCGTCACCAGGTAGTAGACCGGGACGCATGCCCACACGATTGCGATCGAAATCCACAGCCCTAGAGGGTAATTGCGATCCAGTACGGTGGGGTTGTCGGCATGGGCACCCGGTCGGGCGTACACCGGGATGGCAAGGATTGCCAAGACGACCGTGCACAGTGCGGCCACCGTGACCGGTTTCCACCACCGCCCACGGATCACCTTGCGGCCCGCAAATCCAAGGAGCGCGCACAGAGGTGCGAACACGAAGTCGTGGACCGCGAGCCCGATGCCGCCCCAGAGCGCGAACTGAATCATGATCTCTAGCGGAAACTCCCACACCAGCCACAGCCCGTAGATGCCGATGGTGAAACCTGCCGCCATCAGCACTCCGCGGACCACCAGCATGCCGCGACTCGGCGCCTCCTCGAACGGAGTCGCGTCGCCGCCGACGTCCTCGTCGTGGGCCACCGGTCCCGTCATGACGGGATCACCTCGATCCTGGTAACCCATTTCGTTTGCAACACACCGGGTCTGGTGGGTGCGATCAGTCGGCACGGGTAGCCGTGGTCGATGTCGAGGACCTGTCCGTTGAGCTTCATCGCAAGCAGCGTCTTCGAATCGCGTGCGTGCACCGCGGGCAACGTGGTCCGCGAGTATGGGCCAGGCGGCTCCAGCGAGATCATCCGCACGTCCGCGTCCCTCGTTCCCCCGACCGCGGCGACGAGGTCGGCCAGCACGATGCCGGTCCACTCGGCGTCGGCGCTCCATCCCTCCACGCACGCGATGGGTAGTCGGTGCGTCGTCTGCGGCATTGCCGCGAGCTCGGCCACCGTGAAAGCCTTCGTCGTCGTTCCGTTCACGACCGTGAGCCGGTAATTCGCTGAGCGTGCGCTTCGCAGAACACCAGCCGCCAACGCTGAACGGTTGATCGGAATGCCTTGTGGCCCATCGCCAGATCGCGGGGCGAGCACAGATACCTTGCGCAAGAACGGAACTGTTTGACCCGCGGTGACGACGGTGGCCAGCCCCGCCGCGAGCCACGCCCCACGGAGAACGGTGCGACGCGTCGGCCCCACCGCTCCTCCGCCTGCGACATCGCCGAGCGGTTCGCCAAGCGCGCGTCGGATCACGGGCAGCTTGACGGCGACGTGCACCATGACCGCGCCCGCGGCGACGTATGCCATGGCGTAGTGACCAGTGGTGAAGAAGAACTTGAACACGTACCACTGCGCGATGTTGAGTAGTCCGGTGCTCAGCTGAAAGAGCATCGACGCCATCAGCACCAGGATCGACGCCCGCTCCAGTTGTTTGGTGAGGCCCCCGATGAGCGGCCTCTCGAACAACTTGGGCCACACCGACCACAGCTTGACTACGAGCAAGGGGATCGCTGCAATACCCGAGATGACGTGCAGGCCCTGGGTCACGCGGTAGAGCCAGACGGGGCGGGTCGGCCACCAGAACCACGGCTGCGGATGCTGAATGAAGTGGCTGATCAAGCCGGTGAGGAAGCACACCGTGATGGCGATTCCGAGGACGAGACCAACCCTGGCAGTGACGGCGGTGCCGCGCAGAGTCGACGTGGTCATGCCACGGCCAGGCTAGCGACCACGCGATCGCCGATCGGATGGATCGCCGAAATCGCCATGCCGACGTCATCTGCCAGCCGCATCGCGCAATCGATGCCGACCGATGCCCACCGGAACCATGGGCCGATCGTCTTCGAGGATTCGAGCCGCACCCACCGGTGCTCGACACCGACTGCGGAGCTGTCGAACTCCGCCACACACCGCCCGCCGGCGCTCAAGAGTTCGGCAGCGCGACGCAGCACGCGGCGCGGGTCACCTCCGATGCCTACGTTGCCGTCGGCGAGGAGCACTGTCTCCCAACGACCCATCCCGGGCAGCTGTTCGAAGACGTCGCGGCACAACGCGGGCGCGCCGCTGGCCCTGGCGAGTCCCACCGCGGTCGCCGACTGGTCGATGCCGAGCGCAGGGATGCCCCGTCGCACTAGGTTGGCGACGAATCTCCCTGGACCGCAACCCAAGTCGATCGTCGGTCCGCTGCAAAGGCCAAGCACCGCACTGTCGAACATTCGGTCGGACCTTCGCCCGCCGAGCCAGTTGTGTACTGGCAGGCCGTGGATGCTGCCGTCGTCGTGACGGATCCAACATCGCTCGCCCGTCAACGCACGATCGTAGAGATTTCCAAACACGTCATACCCTCACTGCGCGAGTTGCTCGATGAAAACGACTTCCTGGCGCACACTGAGCGCGCACGACGGCAACGTCGTCGACGGTGTCGACGTCACCAAGCTCGGGCAGTAGCACCACGGATAGTCCAGTGCATCGCAACGCGTCGAGCGTTACAGCACCCGTTTCCGAGGTGGACATCGGCACTCCGAGCAGGCATTCCGCCGTCGATGCGTGGGCGATCCCCAGCACCCACCAACCACCATCGAACGCCATGCCGAGGACCGCATCGGTACCGACTAGCGCCTCTGCACATTCGGCGATGAGCTCCGCGGTGACCTGAGGGGTGTCCATGCCGATCTGCAGTACGGGCAGGCCGCCAGCAGCCGCAGCAGCATCGGCGTGTGCGTTCACCAGCCTCTCGGCGAAGTCCGCACCCCGCTGCTCGACGACGGTGAAGTCGGCCAGCCGATCACGAATCTCAGTGCCTCTGCAGGCAATTCCCAGGTTGCCCGTCATCGCCACGATGCGCTGGCTCACGGGCGAAGCGGCCACCGCGTCCAATGTGTCGAGCAGTGCGGCAGCGGCTATGTCCGCCGCAGCTTCGGCGCCGATGGTCGCCGCAAGGCGCGTCTTCGCAAGCCCTGGAACGGGGGCCTTTGCGACCACCAGTACCGCGACGTCCGTCACGAGATCGCCCGCCAAAAGTCAAGCGCCGCATGAAAACTACCGCGAACGGAGCCACTCACCTTGGATCTACCACCCGTTCTCGGTCCATAGCCGACGTCACGCTCTACGACCTGCCAGCCAGCGGATGCCGCCCTCAAGAGCAACTCGACCGGGTACCCCGACCTGCGGTCGGTAACGCCCAATGCGAGAACGGCTTCCCTGCGCGCAACACGCATCGGCGCGATGTCGTGAATCGGCAGACCGTGGCGGTGCCGCAATCGCCAGGCGACCGCCGCCGTACCCAAGCGCGCGTGCCACGGCCACCGCAACCTCGACGCGGGCCTGCGCCTCCCGACGGCCATGTCAGCCCCACGGTCCAGTTCGGCGACGAGGGCGGGTAGGTCACGAGGGTCCATGGAGCCGTCGCCGTCGAGGACCGCCACGATTGGCGTCGACGCCGCCACGATTCCTGCGTGCACGGCGGCTCCGTAGCCGGGCTGAGCTTCCGCGACGACCTGCGCGCCGTGACGTCGGGCGACGTCGGCCGTGCCATCAGTGCTGTTGTTGTCGACAACGAGCGCCAAGTACCCGGTGGGCATGGCGGCGAGCACGCCGGCTAAGGACTCGGATTCGTTGAGACAAGGCAGCACCACCGTGATGCGAGGGTCGTGCACGACCTGAGAATAGCGATGCTTGCTGAAAAACCGCGGGTCAAGCGCTAACGAAACAGTGACATAGGCGCAGGTACCGGCCCCATCGGACTAGTGTCGGATGTCGTGACCCGCGTATTGATCGCCGATGACGACGCCGTCGTCCGCGACATGGTGCGTCGCTATCTCGAGCGCGACGGCCTCGACGTGTCGGTGGCACGCGATGGCAACGAGGCTTTGCGCGTGCTCGGATCGCAACGGATCGACGTCGCCGTTCTCGACGTGATGATGCCAGGACCGGATGGCCTCACGTTGTGCCGGACACTGCGCGAACGTGGTGGCTACTCCGTGCCGGTCATCCTGCTGACGGCTCTGTCCGAGGAAGACGATCGGATCTCGGGCCTAGAGGCAGGCGCCGACGACTACCTCACCAAGCCGTTCAGCCCCCGCGAGTTGGCGCTGCGCGTCCGCTCCGTCCTGCGTCGCGGCTCGGCACCCGCTACTGGACCAGCCGTCGTCCTCGCCGACGGCAACCTCACGCTGTCGGCGGCCGCACGGTCGGTCACCGTGAACGGCGAGGCCGTCAGCCTCACGAATCGCGAATTCGACCTTCTGCTGTTCTTCCTCACTCATCCTGGAACTGTGTTCACCCGCGAGGAGCTGTTAAAGCAGGTGTGGCAATGGGACTTTGGTGATCTCTCGACGGTGACCGTGCACGTCAAGCGACTCCGCTCGAAGCTCGGCGGGGACCATCGCGTGCAAACGGTATGGGGCCGCGGTTACGCGTGGACTGGGACGTCTGGTGCCAACTGACTTCTGGAGCATCGTCGGCTGGGCGTTCGCCTGCTCCATCCCCACCGTCGTCGCGGGAGCGATCGTCATCCGGCTCGCACGGTCGTGGTCGTTGGCGGTAAGCATGGTGGTGCTGGTGTTGATTCCCACACTCGCTACCTTTACCGGCGTCCTCGGCGCGAGCGGGTTCATGACCACGATCCGGTTCGAGAACATCGTCGTCGTGCTAGTCATCGTCGCTATCGTGACCATCCCGGCGGCCATCATGCTCGCCCGCTACCAGGCGCGAAGAACGGTGTGGGAGAAGGAGATTCACGACTCCGAGGAAGCTGCGGAGCAGTCCCGACGCAAACTCGTCGCGTTCGTCAGTCACGACCTCCGAACGCCATTGGCTGGGATCCGCGCGGTAGCCGAGGCGATCGGCGACGGCGTCGTATCCGATGACGAGATCCGCACTCATGCGAAACACATTGAGAACGAGTCGATTCGGCTGGCGGAGATGGTCGACGACCTGTTCGAGATGTCGAAGATCAACGCGGGGGCGATCCAGACCGTGTTCGACAACGTGGCGCTCGACGAGGTCGTCGACGACGTACTCGCGGCACATCGCATCGCTGCCGAGCGCTCCGGGGTCGAATTGCGCGCGGACGTGCCCGCAAGCCCGGTGCGCGTGATCGGCAGCGACCGTGCGTTGGTTCGCGTGCTGAGCAACTTCGTCGCCAATGCGATCGCGCACACCCCAGAGGGCGGCACCGTCGAGCTCGCGGTGGGCTCCGACGAACACGGTGCGTGGTTGCGCGTCGACGACACCGGCGTCGGCATCGACGAGGCGGACATCACGCGGGTCTTCGACGTTGCCTACCGCGGCTCCAACGGTCGCGTGCCGAGGGAGGACTCGTCGCTCCCCAGCGGCTCGGGCCTCGGCCTCGCGATAGCGGCGGGCTTGGTCCAGGCGCATCACGGAACCGTCGCGGCATACAACCTAGGCAACGGCGCGCGCTTCGAAGTGCGGTTGCCGCTGGCTGGCCAGGAGTGACTCGACCGGTCGACTCTTGTATTTGAGCGATCGTTCTATTAACGTCGTTCACCATGGTTGAATCCCGGTCGGCTGACGCCAAGGCCCGTCGCAAGTTCAAATTCGAGCGGCAGGTCGGTCGCCTAGTGATGAATCCGACGGTGGCCGCGCTCAGCAGGCTAGGCATCCACCTTCCGTTGACCGTCGAACTGGAGACCGTCGGCCGTAAGTCCGGTGAGCCCCGGCGCGTACCGCTCAACGGACGTCCCGACGCCGACGGGCTGTGGGTGATCTCGCAACACGGTCGTCGGGCGGGATGGGCCTACAACGTCACGGCCAATCCGCGGGTTCGCGTGCGCATCAAGGGCCAATGGCGCAGCGGGACGGCCACTTTCGAGCCGAACGACGACGTCGTGGCGCGCGCACGATCGATCGGAGGGGGCGGCAAGATCGGCGGCTCGGCCTTCGCGGCCGGGATGCGAGCGTTGCAGAGCGACCCGATCTCCGTGCACATCACGTTCGACTGACGCTCTCCCCCTCTTCGGGGTTCGTGCACGCCCGACCGCGGTGAGCGCGGGTAACGGTGCACGAGTCGCGAAAACGGGTGGGCACCTCAGTCGGGCAGCGTGTTCCCAAGGCGCTCGGCCGCCGCCAGATAGTCCTCGATGAAGTCGAAGACGACCTCGCGTGCCGACTTCACCTTGTTCATCAGGCCGACGCCCTGACCGACGAAGTACGTCGACAACGCCTGAGCCCCAGGATGACCCTGAGAAGCCAGTACGTCGACGCGGCGCAGCACCGGTTCGGCCAACATGTTCTGCAGTGGCAACGGCAGCGGCTTGCGGCCGTCGTCGTTTGGCTGCCACGCGTCGGTCCATTCCGAGACCAACTGGCGAGCCGGCTTGCCCGTGCGGCCCGCCGAACGCACGGTGTCGCGTGACGTCGCCGCCAGCATCTTCTGCTTGGTGTGCGGGGCGGTCTCTGCCTCCTCGGTGGTCAACCAGACCGACCCGGTCCACGCACCGGCCGCGCCCATCGCGACCGCGGCCGCCATCTGCCTCCCCGTGACGATGCCGCCCGCGGCAAGCACGGGGATCTCGCTGCCAATGGATTCCAACGCATCCAATACTTCGGGGATGAGCACCAGCGTCGAGACCTCGCCGCAGTGGCCGCCCGCCTCGGTGCCCTGCGCCACGATCAAGTCGACGCCCGCCGCGACCTGCTTGACCGCATGCTCCTTGGCGCCAACGAGCGCGGCGACGGGGACGCCACGCTCGCGGCCCGCGTCGATCATGTAGTCGGGCGGAACCCCCAAGGCGTTGGCGATCAACTTGATCGGATGGTTCATCGCCACCTCTAGCAACTCGCGGCCGGTATCGCCGGAAAGACCAGACCCGCCGAGGCGAACAGCGCCATCGGAGTCGATGTCGTGTTCGGCCAGTAGCTCGGCGACGAACTCCTTGTATTCGTCCGGGATGCGACCTGCCAGCTCGCCGCGCGCGAGGTTCTCGCCCTTGCCCTCGAACTTCGCGGGCACGATGATGTCCGCGCCGTACGGCTTGCCTTGCACGTGGTCGTCGATCCAGGACAGCTCCTGGTCCAGTTGCTCGGGAGTGTATGCGGTGGCGCCGAGCACGCCGAAGCCCCCCGCGTTGGTCACGGCGGCGACGACGTCTCGGCAGTGGCTGAACGCGAAGAGGGGGAACTCGATACCGAACTGCTCGCAGATCGCTGGTTTCACACCGCCAAGCTACTCAGCCCCGCAGCGGCGCGAACGCGAACTCGGCGAGTCCGTCGTCGGGCCCGATGGCGGCTCGGAAGCCCAGCCGTTCGGCGGCGTCGGAAGGGTCGGCGACGATGTGGCGGACGTCGCCGCTGCGATACTCACCGGTGATCACGAGCTCGGTGCCGCCCCTGGCCTCGCAGAGCCGCTTGGCGACGTCGAGGATCGAGATCGGTCGGCCCGAGCACACGTTGAACGCCTCGAACCCCTCGAGACCTGCCTCGACGGCCGCGACGTTGGCCGCAGCGACGTCGTCGACGTGGACGAAGTCACGCATCTGGCCGCCATCCTCGAAAACCCTTGGAGCCTCGCCTCTTTCGAGTGAAGATCGGAAGATCGCCGCCACCCCCGAGTACGGGGTATCGCGCGGCATGTGCGGGCCGTAGACGTTGTGGTAGCGCAGCGCGACGACCGAGCCGCCCGTTGCCTCCGCCCAGGCCAACGCGAAATGCTCCTGTGCGGTCTTGCTTGCGGCATACAGACTTCGAGGCCGCAACGGGGCGTTCTCGCCGACCAGCCGCCATTCGAGCGGCTCGAGGCCGAGCGGACACCGGTGTTCGAACACACCCAGGTCCAGATCCGAGCGGGTACGCGGCAACGGTTCGACGATGCCGTGCACGGGACACTCGTAGCGCCCCTGTCCGTAGACGACCATCGACGACGCGAGCACCAATTTGGTGCACCCGGCCGCGAACATCTCTGCAAGCAAGACCGTCGTGCCGTAGTCGTTGTGGCTGCCGTACGACGGCGCGTCCGTCGGGTCGACGCCCGCTCCGACGACTGCGGCCTGATGGCACACCACGTCGATTCCCGGCAACAGCGATGCGAGCCCCGAAGCGTCCCTGACGTCGACCTCTAGAACGCCTTCGGGAGGTTTGACGACGTCACCGTGCGCGGCGGAAAGCATCGCGTCAATGGCGAGCACCTCGTGGCCCGCCGCCAAGAGTGCCGCGCAGACCCTTGACCCGATGAATCCTGCGGCACCGGTGACGAGGACCTTCACGGCAACTCGAACGGCAGGGTGACGCCCTGGTGTGCAAGGCAATGGGTACACGTCCGCTCGATCTCTACCTGAGCGATCGCCTCGTGAACCAGCTGCTTGAATGGCACCAGGTTCTTCTCGAACTCCGCGAAGACATCGAGAGCGCTGACGGCCGTGCCCGCATCGATGCCCGCATCGAGGTCGGTGACCAAAGCTATTGCGGCATAGCACATCTCAAGTTCGCGAGCCAACGCCGCCTCGGGGTAGCCGGTCATGTTCACCAGCGTGAACCCTTGGTTGGCGAACCACTGGCTCTCGGCACGTGTGGAGAACCGCGGTCCCTGGATCACCACCATGGTGCCGCCGTCGACGACGCCAGGCAGATCGCTCGCTGCCGCGCGAAGCGTCGGGCAGTAAGGATCGGCGAATCCGACGTGAATGCCGCCTGAGTCGAAGTAGGTATCGGCCCTTCCGCGAGTACGATCCACCAGCTGATCGGGCACCACCATCGAGCCTGGTCCGAGATCGGTGGTGAGGCTGCCCACCGCGCAAGGTCCGAAGATCCGCCGCACGCCCAACGCCCGAAGCGCCCACATGTTGGCGCGATAGGGCACGGTGTGCGGCGAGAACTCGTGGGCAACGCCGTGGCGCGGCAGGAAGGCGACCTCGTGCTGATCGACCTTGCCCACCGTGATCGGCGCGCTTGGCGGGCCATACGGGGTGTCGAGGTTGACGCTGCGAGCCTCAGGACCGAAGAACGAATAGAAGCCGCTTCCGCCGATGACTCCGAGCATTCCCTCATTGTGGTGCATGCACGTCGACCTCGGTTCACAGGTGGCTGTGCTTGACTCCGGCCATGGGAGTCACCGACTCGTCGATCGGGATGCGGCTTGGGTTCGCCGCCCCGCTCGGTGTCGCGGCGGCGGTGCTGGTTGGCCTGACGGCAGGCTGGCCCTACGCGCCTGCGACCGGCTGGATCGTGGCAGCGGTCGTGTATCTGTCGTGGACCTGGCTGGACATTGGTGGGCTGAGCGCACACGACACCTCCAGGCATGCCACCCGGTATCGGGAAGACGACACGACTCCGTGGATCCTCGACCTCACGGTGCTCATCGCGGCCATCGCGAGCCTGGGTGGCGTCGGCTATCTGCTCGCCGCGGAATCGGACGGCGGCGACCTCGTCGCGGCGGTGGTGGGCTTGCTGAGCGTGGCCGCCGCTTGGCTGACGGTGCACACCATCTACATGTTGAGGTACGCGCGCCTGTACTACGGCGGTGACGACGAGGGCGGCATCGACTTCCACGAGTCCGACGACTACCGGCCCGACTACGGCGACTTCGCCTACCTCGCATTCACACTCGGCATGACCTACCAGGTATCGGACACCGACCTGACCGAGCGACGCGTCCGCATGACCGCGCTGCGGCACGCGCTGCTGTCATTTCTCCTCGGAGCGATCGTGCTGGCGATCGTCATCAATTTGGGAGCCAGTCTCGTCGGCAGACACTGAGCGCGTGGGACCATGGGCGCGTGGCCAGTTTCGCGCAGTGGGTCGAGGGCGCACGCCCCCGCACCCTGCCCAACGCCGTAGCCCCCGTCGTCGCGGGTACTGGCGCGGCGGCGTGGCTTGATCAGGCCGTGTGGTGGAAGGCGCTGCTGGCGTTGGTCGTCTCGCTCGCGTTGATCGTCGGGGTCAACTACGCCAACGACTACTCCGACGGCATCCGCGGCACCGACGACGTCCGCGCCGGCCCTCTGCGACTCGTCGGTTCGCGAGTGGCGAGCCCCCGGGCGGTGCTGACCGCCGCAGTGGTGAGCCTCGCCGTCGGTGCGGTCGCCGGCCTCGCGCTGGCCATCGTCAGCCAGCCGTGGTTGATCGCCGTTGGCGTGGCATGCATCGCGGGCGCATGGCTGTACACAGGGGGCTCGAAGCCGTATGGCTATCTCGGCTTCGGTGAGATAGCCGTGTTCGTGTTCTTCGGCCTCGTCGCGGTGCTGGGCACGCAGTACACCCAGGCGCTGCAGATCGATTGGGTCGGTGCAGCGCTAGCCGTTGCCACCGGTGCACTGTCGTCGGCCGTGCTCGTCGCCAACAATCTGCGCGACATCCCCACCGACTCGCAGTCGGGCAAGATCACGCTGGCCGTGCGGCTCGGCGGTGCCCGCACCCGCGTGCTCTACCAGGTGCTCGTTGGGCTTGCGTTCGTCCTGACACTCGCCTTGATGCTCGCCACGCCGTGGAGCGCGGCCGGTTTGATCGCATCGCCCCTTGCGGTGCGTGCTGCGAGTCCGGTGCGCGGTGGGCTAGGCGGTAAGGACCTGATTCCCGTGCTGCGCGACACCGGGCTGACAATGCTCGTGTGGTCGATCGCGATGGCGTTGGCGCTAACGTTCGGCTAGCGCGACCAATCCAGTTCTCAGCAGGGTTGGCCGGGAGGCGTGTAGTACGGAGTGCCTTGCACCGTGTAGCAAGGAACCTCACCAGGAACGTACGGATTGTCCTGCGACACAATGGCTACGGCGGCAGCATCGCCGGCCACGTTGGTGCAACCACCCACCGAGACATGGCGTCCGCCCGCGGCCGCGCAGACGTCGGCCTGAGCTACCGGCGTGAACGCCATGGGCGCAAGGGCCATTCCTGAGGCCAGGACTAACACTGCTGCCAGTTTCTTCATGTCGAACCCTTCGTCGATGAACGGGGACACTGTGAAATTAGCAGTGCCAATGGCTGTTTCATGCGGTGTTCGACGCTGTCCGCTAGCGGCAGCCACTCACGCTGACGTTTCCGCGGCGACCCGTCGCGCCCACGCAGACGGTGGCGTTGGGAGTGAAGTCCTGCGGGAGCGGCGCGTAGTACGCAGGCGGCGGGGCGTAGTAGTCCACCGCAGCGCCTGGGTCGACGCATCCGCTGGCATAGACATGGCGTCCGCCGGCGCTGGCGCACACGTCCGCGCCTGCCGCACCGGTGGGCACGACGGCCGCGATGACAGTGAAGGCGACGAACCCGGCCGCGGCCGCGGCCGACCTCCGCATCAATCGAAGTTCAGTCACTCGTTGCTCCTCGTCGTACTGGCGTCGTCGGCCATCCTCTTGTCAGGTCGCGAATGGCCTCGACTCGAAAGCGCCGCTTCGTGGAGCGCACCGCCGAATTCTGGGATGACGACCAAGGCCTTTCGGATCATCGTTGGCCCCGGTTCGCGGGGAGCCCGGCAGCAAATCGTCTGCCGCGACTGTTTCCGAGACTAGCAGTCTCCTGACAGCGTCAGGCGGCAATCGCCTCTAGCAGCCGATCTAGGTCGTCAGTGGTGTTGTAGAGATGAAAGCCGACTCGCACCGCGCCAGCACGCACGGCGGCGCGGATGCCCGCACGCTTCAACTGATCGGCAGCATCAGCAATCGGGATCGAGACGATCGCCGAATTCGATTGCGGCAGATCGATTTCAGCACGCAACCGATTGGCAAGCCCGACGGTGTGCGCCTGGATAGCCGCCCCGTCCAGCGATGCCAACCACGGCAGTGTGAGCCCGGCGCCCAGAACGCCGAACCACGCGGGCGACGTGTCGAAGCGTCGCGCGTCGGACGCCAACCTCAAAGGCAGACCGTAGATCGTCGACCATGGAGCCTCGCCGGCATACCAGTTTGCGGCGTGCGGTGTCATCACGCGAGACACTCTGTCGCTCAACGACATCCACGCCGTTCCACGCGGCGCCAGGAGCCACTTGTATACCGCCGCCACGGTCACGTCGACCCAGCCCAGATCGAGCTGCATCCAGCCCACCGCCTGGGTCACGTCGATGACGACCCAGGTGTTGGCATCAGCCAGCCCCACCCGCAGCGCGTCGACGTCCAGCACGTCTCCGTTCGCCGACTGCACCAGACTTGCCACCACGACGTCATATTCGGCTGCAGAGGCGATCAACTGCTCCGGCGCCAGCTCGGTGATCGTCACTCCGCGGCCGGATTGGGCGGCGAACGGGAAGGTGGTGCTGGTGAACTCGCCCGTCAACGTAGCGATCCTGGCACCGTCGGGAACCGCGGCCGCAACCAGTCCCAGCAGCGCCGACACGCTGCCGCCCATCGCCACCGACTCGACGGGGACTCCCGCCAGCGCCGCGTATCCGGCCCGACCGCGCGCCACTGGTTCGTCGAAGCCGGTGGCGTCCATCGAACCCGCACTCCATTCTGCGATGCACTGCCTCAGCCCATCGAGCATGAACGCCGGCGGCAGGCCGTACGTCGGCGAGTTGAGAAACCCGTCGGCGCCGTCGAATTCGGCGCCAAAAGCAGTGCGGGTCATTCGGTGGCCGGGCCGTCCGCATCCGATGTCGCCGCCGGCGCGGCTCCAGCATCCGATGTCGCCGCCGGCGCGGCTCCAGCATCCGATGTCGCCGCCGGCGCGGCTCCAGCATCCGATGTCGCCGCCGGCCCGGCTCCAGCATCCGATGTCGCCGCTGGCCCGGCTCCAGCATCCGATGTCGCCGCCGGCGCGGCTCCGCCGCGCAGCCGCGCCCGGAGCTGCTCGCGATCGGCACGCCTGCGTTGGTCGAAGCGAGCCATACTGGCCGTCGCGCGATCCCGAAGCGGGGCGAACACCCAGATTCCCAGCGGCAGCGCTAGCACGATCGCGAAGAGAAGCGCGACGACGATGGGGAACTCGGTGATGCCGATCAAGCGGCCGATCCCGAATATCGCGGCCGTCAACACCACGACGAGTAGCAACCGAGCCACGGCGTAGACCACCACGTCGAGGACCATGCGCGAGCCCAGTCGATCATCAGACACGAGCCCGAGCCTACCGACGGGGCGTAGACTGACCGGAAGGAGGTTTTTCGTGCAGTTCTTACTCCTCGTCATCGTCATGGCGGGCCTGGCCTACGTGGCTTGGCGCATGACGCGGGCCGGTGCCAATCGCACGACCACGAAGGTCGTCGGCCCGGACGACGATCCCGAATTCCTCCGTCGGCTCGGCCACGGTGGCCCCGACATCCGCTAGGACCGCTCAGCGCGTCCCTGGAAACCCGTTCGCGACCAGCGCTGCCATCTCGATTAGCGCGTCTCGCGTCTCAGGCTTGAGCTGATCGAGGCTGATCTCTGCGCCCTCTTCGAGGTGCGGATCAAAGGGCACCTGCACGACGGCTCGACACCGCCGCGAGAAGTGGTCGACGACCTTGCGCATGTCGACCTTGCCCGAGCGCGGCCGGACGGCGTTGATCACGGTGATCGAGTTTTGCACCAGCCGTTGATACCCGTGGGCATCCAACCAATCCAGGGTCGCCGATGCGCTCCGGGAGCCGTCGACCGAGCCAGAGCTGATCACGATCAGCACGTCGGCCTTTCGCAGCACCGCCGACATCGCCGAGTGCAGCAGTCCCGTGCCGCAGTCGGTGAGGACGAGGCTGTAGAAGCGCTCCAGTACGTCCAGCGTCTTGAGGTAGTCGTCAGAGCTGAACGCCTCGGACACGGCGGGATCGCTCTCCGACGCCAACACCTCGAGCCGGCTGGCCCCCTGCGACGTGTACTGACGAACCTCGCTGTAGCTGTTGATGCCCTCGGCATCACGCAGGAGATGGCGAACGGTGAACGGGGTCTCCAACGGCACCTTCTCGCTCAATGTGCCGCGGTCGGGGTTGGCGTCGACGGCTATCACCCTGTCCCCGCGGATTGAGGCCAACGTCGATCCCAACGTCGCAGTGATCGTGGTCTTGCCGACGCCGCCCTTGAGCGAGAGCAGCGCGATCCGGTAGCAGCCCCGCAGCGGCTTGTTGATCTGAGCAACAAGGCCCTTGCGACGCAATACCTTTGGACCCTCGCCGAGGTTGATCAAGGTGCCCGACGCTAGGTAGAGGCCGCGCCGCCATCCCTGTGTGGGCCGCCGCTTCGGCTCGCCGAGCAGGGCCACCGTCGACAAGTCAAGGTGAGAAGGAGGGACGACCAGACCCTCGTCGACGCCAGAGGGCGCGGAGACGACGGGCTCCGGCGCAAGCCGCACCCTCGGCATGCCGTTGGGCGGTGTCAGCGCGGTCCATTCAGGAGGCACCGTCTCCGACGGATCTCTGAACCGCTGCTGCGCGCGGAACCCAAGCTGCTCGACCACCTGCGGACTGGCTTCTCCGAACGGCAAGGTCAGCTCACCCCGGCGTATGAATGCAGCCCGACGGTCACCAAGTTGATGAAGAACAGATTGAAGACCATCGCCACGAACCCCGCGACGTTGATCCACGCGGACTTGCGGTCACGCCAACCGGCGGTCGAACGGGCGTGCAAGTAGGCCGCGTAGATGACCCATGCGATGAAGGACACCGTCTCCTTCGGATCCCAACCCCAGTAGCGGCCCCATGCCTCCTCGGCCCAGATCGCGCCGAAGATGACCCCGAAGCCGAAGACCGGAAACCCGAAGATCGTTGCGCGATAGGCGATGCGATCGAGCGTCTGCGCGTCGGGCAGCCTTCGCACGATCTGTGCGAGCCGCCCCTCTCGGTCGGGCTCCGCCAGTGGCGATTGCTTGACGAGGAACAAGATCGATGCCACGCCCGCCACCAGGAACACCCCTGAGCCGAGGCTCACCACCGAGACGTGAATCGGCAACCAGTACGACTGAAGTGCTGGCATCACCGGCGCGGCGTTCGTGTAGAGCCAGCGTCCCGAGACGGTCAGCAGGATGAGCACGGGGACCAGGACGAATACCCACAGCGCACGGTACTGCGGCCGCCGCAGCACGATCGCCGCGGCGATGAGACCCCAGAAGCAGGTCAGGTTGATGAACTCGTACATGTTGCCCCACGGCGGGCGCAGCGTCGCGAGACCCCGCAACACGATGCAGGCCAGCAACATGGCGATGCCGACATACACCAGGGCGAGTCCGCTGCGCCCGATGCGCTCGTCGAGCGGCCGCTTGGGTCTGTCGAGCACGCGTCCGGGCAGATTCGCGGTTGCGCCGGAGACGTTGGAGCCCGCAGCGACCAGTTCCCGTTGCTCGACGGTGCGGCTTCTGGTGTAGGCGAGTTCGACGGCGAGCAGCAGCATCGCGAGGACCAGCACCACCACCGACGAGGTGAACGCCCAGTCGGAGTACCTGGCCAGTCCGATGTCGATGTGGGTGGTATTCATGCGCTCTTCTCTCGGCCTTCCAGCAGCCGTCGGGTGATCCGCTCGAACTCGTCGCCCCACCCCGAATTGTCCGTCCGAGCGAGTCCGCCTAGCTCGACGTTTACCGTACCCGGCCCGGCCTGTTCGAGACGAACCCAGATGCGCCGTCGTCGCACCACGAGCGATACCAACAGCCCGCCCATCATCGTCAGTGCGGACACCAACACCCAGACCTGGGCCGGGTCGTGGGACACCTGCAGATTCACGAACGGCACTGCGCCGTCGAACCGAACCGTCGTGCCGTCGTCCAGCCGCGTCGACTCGCCCTGGCTCAGGTTGACCCTCACCTGCTTGTTGAGCCGCTTCTGCTCGATGAGGCGCGGGTCAAGCGAGAAGAACGACTGCGGCCGGCCCGTGTCGAGGCCCGTGTCGCCGCGGTAGACGTCGATGGCGACGGCGGGGTCGTTGAGCGCGGGGAAGCTAGACGACAGGAGCGCGCCATCGAGCTGCTCGGTAGGCGCGAACAACCCCTGCACGGCGATCTGATGCTTGCGTCGCTCACTTGCGTCGGGGTACGCGCCGCCTGGCGGGTCTACCCGGATGACACCCGACGACAGCAACGTCAGCGGATCCTCGGGGCGCCACTGCACGGTCTGGGTCCGGGACTGCCCGTCGGGGAAGGTCACGGTGAAGGTCGGGGCATAGCCGTGGCCTTGCAGGTAGATCCGGTCACCGCCGAGGCGAAGTGGATGGTTGACCTCCAGCCGATACTGCCGCCAGGTGTTGGTGGTGAGGTCGCCTCCCGCCTGATAGTCGATGTCCGCCGCGAACGAAGTCGCCTGACCACTCGGGAGGTATCCGGCGTCGAAGTCCTTGACCCGTATGCAGATCGGGTGCAGCGACGTGCCGTCGACGGTGTTGCCCGCCCGGAACGAGTCGAACGCGGCGGGGGACGCCGAGCAGAACCCTGGACCTCCGTCGGCGATGACGATGACGTTGCCCTCGTAGCCGAACAGCTTGCCGACCGCGACCGCGACCAGCAGCGCCAGGAGCGAGAAGTGGAAGACGAGGTTGCCGAACTCGTGGAGGTAGCCCTTCTCTGCCGAGATCTCGGCAGACTCGCCGTCACGGTTGCTGACGCGCCGCCAGCCCTTCAGCCGGGCCTCGATCTCGGTGGCTAAAGTGTCGACGTCGCCGTTGAGCTCCTCGACGTGGTGCTTCGGCAACCGGCTCAGATTCCGCGGCGCAGCAACGGGTTTCGCCCGAAGCGTTCGGACGTGCTCGATCAGACGCGGAGTCAGGCAGCCCACCAGCGAGATGAACAGCAGCGCGTAGATCGAGGTGAACCAAAAGCTGGAGAAGACGGTGAACGCCTGCAGCTTGTCGAGCCAGGGGCCGATCGTCGGGTGCTCGGCGATGTACTGGTCGACCTTGGCGTCGTTGAGGCTGCGCTGCGGAAGAAGGGCGCCCGGTATTGCACCAAGTGCCAACAGGAAGAGCAGCACCAGTGCGGTGCCCATCGAGGTCAGCGTGCGCCACGTGTTGCGGGCGTAGCTCCACGTCTTCCACAGGAGAAGACGTAAACGGCCCCCGACAGGTTGCCTTTCGGGGACCTCTGCGTCTGCTGGCGAGGAATCGGTTTGGGTCATATTGGTAGCCGAACGTCGGTGACGAAGGCGTCGCGCACCCATGACACGAACTCGTTCCACAGCCCCGTGACCAACGCGAGGCCGACGAGGATCAGCAGCACGCCGCCGAAGATCTGGATGCCTCGCGCGTGACGTCGCAGCCAGCCCATGCCCCTTACCGCCTGAGCCGAGCCGAGTGCCAACAGCACGAAGGGAATTCCGAGCCCGAGGCAATACGCGACGACCAGCAGGACCCCCCTTGCGATGGTTGCCCCGTCGTTCGCCGTCGCCACCACCATGACGCCGGTGAGGGTGGGGCCGAGGCACGGCGTCCACCCCAGCGCGAACACCGCACCCAGCAGCGGTGCGCCCACGACGGTGGACACCTGCCGCGGCGTGAATCTCACCTGCCGCTGCAGCGGTGGGATGAAGCCGATGAACACGAGGCCCATGACGATCGTGACGATGCCGCCGATGCGTTCCAGCAGAAGCTGATTGGCGATCAGCGTGGTCGTCATGCCGAGTACCGCGACGGCGCCGAGCAGGAATACCACGGTGAAGCCCGCGACGAACAACGCGGCGGCGCCAGCGACGCGAAGCCGCGCATGTCGCTCGGTCTGCTCATCCTCGACGCCGACGACCGCGGCAAGGTACGACAGGTAGCCAGGCACCAACGGCACTACGCACGGCGATGCGAACGACACCAGGCCCGCGAGGACACTCACGCCGAGCGCCAGCAGAACCGGACCCGCAGAAGCGATTTCAGAGAATCCCGTCACGATCCGGATGCCTTCTCTGCCGCAAGCCGCTGCACGATGGGCAACAGATCTTGGGAAAGCAGCTCGCGCAGGAACACCGCGGCGACCCGGTGGTCTCGGTCCAGCACCACCGTCGATGGTATGACGGTCGTCGGGTAGCGCCCGCCGAACGCGATCATCGTGCGCATCGCGGGGTCGTAGATGGAGGGGAACGTCACCTTGCGATCGGTGACGAAATCCACTGCGGCATCGCGGTTGTTGTCCCGGACGTCGATGCCGAGGAATTGCACACCGTCATTGCGCGTGGCCTCGTACACGCGCTGCAGTTCATTGATCTCGGACCGACATGGCCCGCACCACTGCCCCCAGACATTGATGACGACGACCTTGCCTGCGAAGTCGTCGACAGAGACCGTCTTGGCCGGGTCGGTCAGTTCCGGCCCGGCGATCGGGCCTGGCCGATGACGGCTCTCCGGCGGGTCGTAGAAGATGTCGGTCTTTCCGCCTGGCGCAACGAATTCGAACGTGCCACCCTGCGCGACGGCGTCGTCACCGGTGGCGCAGCCACTCAGGAGAGCGGCAAGCGCCATGCCGACGGCCAACCATTTCACTGTCCCGCCAACTCCGCATAACCCCACCCGACGTAGGCGTCGTCGTGGAAGTAGAACGATGTCACCGACGCCAAGTTGCACAGCCGACGGGTGGGAAAGTGATGCAACTTCTGGCCCGTCATCGCCCGCCGTAGGGTCTCGACGGGCAGCTGGTGACTCACGCACAGTGCCTCGTGCCCGGCTGCTGCGTCGCGTGCGCGATACACCGCAGCGGTCATCCTCGCCGCAATGTCGACGTAGGGCTCACCCCACGACGGCGTGCGGGGATTGCGAAGGTACTTCCAGTTCCGCGGATCTCGTAGTGCACCGTCACCGGGAGAGACATGTTGTCCTTCAAACACGTTCAGGGACTCGATGAGTTCGGGATCGGTGTTTATCTCGAGGTTGCGGAGCTCTGCGAGCGGCTTGGCCGTCTCCTGAGCGCGGTCAAGTGGAGAGGCGACGAGGTAGGTGATGTCGCGGTCCCCCATCCACTCCGCGACTGCCTGGGCCTGGGCGCGACCCCTTTCGGACAGATGGAAGTCCGGCAGCCGGCCGTACAGAATCTTGTCGGGGTTGTGCACCTCGCCGTGACGCATCACGTGAACGATCGTCTTCTCGGTCATCACGCCTCCGGCCGTCGCGCTGATGCCGCCGCGCGCGCCGCGCCAGTCAACGCGGTGCCGATCCGGTCGAACGCGTCGTCATCCAATGCGGTTGACACGAACCATGTCTCGAACGCGCTGCACGGGGGGTAGACGCCGGCGTCGAGCAGGGCGTGAAAGAACGGCGCGAATCGCCAAGTGTCGCTGGCCTTCGCCGTGGCGAAGTCGGTCACCGGGCCCTCGGAGAAGAACACGCTGAACATGTTGGCCGCTCGCGAAACATGGTGCTCGACACTCGCTTCCGTGAGTGCGGTGGAGAGCATTCCGGCGAGGCGATCGGCGTTCGCGTTCAGTTTCTCGTAAACCTCCGCGTCGGCGGCGCGCAACGTCGCGAGACCCGCGGCCATTGCGACCGGATTGCCAGACAGCGTGCCCGCCTGATACACCGGGCCCAATGGAGCCAGCCGCTCCATCACGTCGGCTCGGCCACCGAATGCTGCGGCGGGTAGACCGCCGCTCATCACCTTGCCGAAGGTGAAGAGGTCTGCGGCGACGGGCTCGACGCCGTACCAACCTGCTTGGCTGACACGGAATCCCGTCATCACCTCGTCGAGGATCAAGAGCGCACCCGCTTCGGCGGTGATGCGGCGTAGCGCAGCGTTGTAACCGGGCAGAGGAGCGACCGTACCCATGTTTCCAGCGGCGGCTTCGGTTATGACACAAGCAATTTCGTCGCCGAACTCGGCGAACGCCGCTTCGACGGCGGCGACGTCGTTGTACGGCAACACGATCGTGTCGGCGGCTGCGGCGCCCGTCACGCCCGGTGAAGACGGCAAACCCAGCGTCGCGACACCGGATCCCGCGTCGGCGAGCAGCGCGTCGCTGTGACCGTGGTAGCAGCCGGAGAACTTGATGATCTTCGCGCGACCCGTGAAACCTCGGGCCAGCCGGATCGCACTCATCGTCGCCTCGGTGCCGGAGTTGACCAATCGCACCCGCTCGACCGCGTCGACCCGACCGATGATCTCGGTGGCCAGCTCCGTCTCCGACGGCGTCGGCGCACCGAAGGACAGCCCGTCACCCGCCACCGCGCGGACGGCCTCGACGACCGCGGGATGCGCGTGGCCGAGGATCATCGGCCCCCACGAACAGACCAAGTCGACGTAGCGGTTCCCGTCGGCGTCAGTCAGCCAGCATCCGTTGGCCTTCGTGATGAAGCGCGGCGTCCCTCCGACCGACTTGAACGCCCGTACCGGCGAGTTCACCCCGCCAGGGATGACGGCGGACGCCTCGGCGAACAGCCGTGCCGATGTGTCTGCACGCATGGGTCCAGTGTTCCAGTCGACCCGCAGGCGTCAACTACAGGGTGTAGGAGCAGCGGTTTACGGCAGCCGAGACGACGCCAGGCGCAAGCGACGGGATCGGCCGATCAGCCACACGACCGGCCAACGAACTGCTTCCACGGTGCTCAAACGGGCGCAAGCGCGAAGACCGGATGATCGGCGTCGTCGGGCAACTGCTTCCAGTAGCCCTCGACGACCCTGCCTGCCAACGGCCGGTAGACGGCGATGATTGGGGCCCGCTTCTCGACGGGGACCTCGGTCGCGACGTAGCTCTTCTCGCCGAGCTTGACGTTCGGATCGGCCCGCACGTTGAGCACCCACGCCGACTCGCCACGCGTGGACACCAGATACTTGACGCCGTCGACCTCTGGGACGACGACGGGAATCGACTGCGCTTCTTTGCTACCGCGCTTGGTGACGGTGAGCGTCTCGCTGCCACCGATTCCGAACGCCATCGCGATCCTGTTGAAGACCTTCGCGGTGAACCAAGGGGGCTTGAGGTATGCCATGACCATGAGTTTGATGGTCATCATGCAGGTTCCGCAATGGGTGGCGAAGTTCAACAAGTACGTGACGAATCCCGTGCAACGGCTGTGGGCGCCGTACCTGCCGGGCTTCGGACTGCTGCTACACGTCGGCCGAAAGTCGGGTAGGCACTTCCGCACCCCGCTCAACGTGTTTGCCACCGACGAGGGCCTCGCGGTCTTGCTGACCTACGGTCCCAACCGCGACTGGTTGAAGAACGTCACCGCAGCGGGGTCTGCCCAAATCCGTCGAGCCGGCAAGACGGTCACGATCACCGAGCCGCACGTGATGCCGAAGGCCGAGGCCGCCTCGCACGTGGTGGGGTTTTGGAAGCCGATCTTCGCGAGACTGCCGTTCGAATCGGCCGTGCTGTTCAAGGCAGAGAGAACGAGTTGATACGGCGTTACGAACCCGCCAGCCACGTCAGCGTTGTGCCCTCGCCCTTCGTCATGACGGTGCCCGGCATGACCCGCAATCGATAGGGCGAGAGGCGAAGAACGGCGAAGTCCTCCGAGGTGGGCCCGTCGCGCCACTGCGGGATGATCCGCGGGTCGTAGCCGACGGGTTCGGGGCCATTGGCGAACATGTCCCACACCGACTTTCGCGTGTCGTCGTCCAGGTACCACTGGGCGTGGCACTCGGCGCTACACGTGTCGTGCGTCGGAGACCAGTAGCTGACGGCGGCTTCGGGGTGAGCGTCGAGGTGTGCGCGCTTCAACGGCGTCGGCACGGTGGCGATCCAACCGACGAGATCGGTACCGTCCCACGACCAGATCGGATGGAGGATCCGGGTGCGTGGCCTACCGTCCCCGTCGACCGTGGCAACCGTGGCCCACACGATCGCGTGGGCCATCTCGACGAAGGCTGGCGCGATCCGATCCACCGGCGTCACGGTCTACTTCGCGGTTCGATTCGCGCAAGCACGGGGCCCTTTGCGACCGTGGTGAGTGGTACGTCGACGGGGAAGTCGTCCTCGATCGACTCGATGTTCATCGACCGCACGATCGTGGCGAGCGCGAGGGTGGTCTCCAGCCTGGCGAAGTGCTCGCCGATGCACGGCCGCACGCCGCCGGCGAACGGGATGAAATTCCACCGATTGCGCGCCTTGGAGTTCTCGGGGCTGAACCGATCCGGGTCGAACTCCAGTGGGCGTTCCCAAAGCGTCGGATCCCTGTGCAGCGCATGCATTCCCACCGCCAGCAGCGTTCCCGCCTCGACGCGGTAACCGTCGACCTCCATGTCGCGCAACGCCAACCTGCCGATCCCCGAGGCGGGCGGGCACAGCCGCAACGCCTCGTGGAACACCTGAACGGTGTATCCGAGCTGCGGCATGTCGTTGGGCGTCAGTTCCCGATCCCCGATTGCGGCGACCTCCGCAGCGACACGATCCTGCAGGTGGGGATGATGCCCGAGGGCCCACAGCGCATAGGTGAGCGCCGTGGCGGTCGTGTCGTGGCCGGCGAGAATGAAGATCAGCATGTCGTTCGAGATGTCGGCATCGGAGATGGCCTGCCCGGTCTCCGGGTCGGTCGCCGCCTGCAGAGCGTGGACCAGTGGCGCGTCACGGGTTGGATCGGCTCGGCACGCGGCCAGGATCTCATCGGTGACCTCTAGCAACGCCGCGACGGCGGCGCGAGCACGACGCCGCGCGGGCGTAGGCATCCATCGCGGAACCTTGATCGGGTTGAGTGCCCGATCGGCCGCATAGGACGACGCGACGTGCATGTGCTTCGCGATCGCGTCGGCGCGTTCGTTGAGGTCGACCCCGAGCACGGAGCGGCCAAGCGACTGCATCGTGAGCTTGCGGCACTCTGCGTCGAGGTCGACCGAGCCACCGTCGCGCCAACGGTCGACGAACGCCTGCGCGGCCCCCGACATGTGGCCACCGAATGTGTTGACGCTCTGCTTGGTGAACACCGGTTGCAGTGCACGCTTGCGCGGGCGCCACTGCTCGTTGTGCAGCACCCACAGGCTGTCCCCCGCCGCGTGCTTCACCTCCTCGTGCACAACGCACCGCTCCGAGGCCGCGTCGTTGCGGGCCAGCACGTCGCGGATCCCGTTGGGTGAGAACACGCCGACGATGGGGGGAATGAGCCATTTCGGCCCGACCTGAACGCGGGTGATCGGGCCGCCGGCTTCACGGGCCATCATCTGGCCTGCGTTGAGGTCCCGAACCCCCTTCAACAACTGCCATAGCGGCAACGGGTTCTTCGGGACCAGCGGCAGCGACTTAATTGACGTCGCCGCTGATTCTGCAGCAATGGGGCCGCCTCCGCGGGCAGCGTCGGGAGCTTGCGTCTCGTCGATCGTCATGGTGTCGCAGACAAGGTTAGCGCGTTTGCCACGTCCTCATACGGTGACGGCGCGAAGAGCCGCAGGCAGACTCGGCAGGAAGTGCCTCGCCGCGAAGGCGCGGATGTCGTCCGCAGTCTCCAGCGGTTCGACGCTCGGCAGCAGCAACACCATGCAGGCATAGCGCAGGATCGTGTCCGCCAAGTCGGTGACGGCAGACTCGCCGATCCGGTCGGCGAATCCAGCGGGAAAGATCACCCGCAACGCATCTGCCATGCGCTCGATCGCTGCGCCGTAATGACTGCGGGCGAGCTCGAGCACCAACGCAGGCTCGTCGACCATCATCAGATTGAGCACTCGATGGCGTCGAAACCGAAGAATGGAGAACGTGAACGCCTCGATGTAGTAATTCGACTGCGGCCCAGCGTTCTTCAATTCCGTAGCGATGTCGGCGAAGAGCGCAACGTTCTCCCGCTCGATCACTGCGACGACTAACTCGTCGCGATTGGCAAACCGGCGGTAGATGGTCGTGCGGCTGACGCCAGCGCGGCGCGCAACGTCGTCGAGGGCGACCCGCCTGATGCCGTGACGCTCGAACTCGACGAGCGCGGCATCGAGGATCGCCTCGGTTGCCGCATTGGTTCCCCGATCAGCCGCGGGCATAGCCTGTTTGCGCAAAGCCGTTGTAGCGCAGCCGCATCGGTAGACTGTCCCACACCAAATTGACCGGTTTCGAGCGCCACACCGCGGCGAAGAGTTGATAGCCTCTCTCCTTGCGGTCGCTCCACGGCAAGCCCAACAGAGTTCGCGTGCGCGGCGGCATTCCTCCCGTCGTCAGGAACGCGGCAACGGGGTTGAACACCGGCGCGATCAGCCGCCACGCTCGCGGCGAAACGCCCTTGGGGCACGGGAAGCCCTTCGTGACGTACCCGACGCCGTAGCGGGCCGTTGGATGGGCGACGACGATCTCGTCGATCATGTGGTCCCAATACCGTTGGAAGCCTGCGTAATCCGCGGGCATCGGCCGATCACTGACACCGTAGCGGCGGTACCACGTCTTGGATTCGAGATAGATCTGTTCCTTCTCCGCGTCGGTAAGACGCTTGACGAAGGTATCGGCGAAGTACAGAACCTGGTCGACGAAGGTCGCGTGCGCCCAGAAGTAGGTCTCGGGATCAAGCGCGTGATAACGCTTGGCTTCCCCATTGGGCAGGGTCATGTCTCCCTTGATGTCGCGGTGGAAGTCGCGCACCTGGATGCCCCGGTTGTCGTCATCGGAGCCGTACACGGTCATGAAGATCGGCGGCAGCGAGCGCTTCACGCGTGCCGCCGTGTCGTCGAAGAACACCGAGTGATCGAGCACGCCTTGGCCGAGTTCGGCGAGCATGTTCTGCAGGACGGCGGGTCTAGGGCCGATCAGATACATCCGATTGTCGCCGAAGTATCGCCACACGAGGGATTCAGGCCCGAGAGGTAGGGCATCTGCGTGCTGGGACTCCCGTGGAGCGTTCTCCGCCAGTTCGGTCATGTGAGACAGTGTTACAGAATTCGAACTTTGTAACAACGGACTGTGTGCGGCGTCACCGTCGCCGCCACCGGGCGACGCCGATGACCGCAAGGACGCCTGCGAGCATCGCCAGGAGGAAGGCGATGATCATCCACCAGGGGTCGTAAACCACGGCGGACTGCGAAGGTTCGGTGGGAAGGACGGGAGCGACGGCCACGGTGTAGCTGGCCGCAAACCAGCTCAGAACACATCCGACCGCAGCCACTGCGGCCACCGCCAGCTCGATGATCGCGCGGAACTTGCCTGTCATGGCATGCGCTCGTCGACCAGGGAGGTGAGCGCCGCGCGCAGTTGCCTGTGCCTTCGCGCCCAGGCCTGCGCCGTTCTGTCACTGGTGAGTTTGAGCCCGATGCCGGTACGCCCTCGCGGTACGCCCGTCAGCTCGCCGAGCGCGCGCGCAGCCTGCCACTTGGGCACCTCGTCGCCCGTTGCAGGCGGAAACACCTTCACGATCTCGTTGATCAGGATCGTCTCGGCGCCCTGGCGCAGGTATTCAGGGGTCAGCTCGACCGACGTGTGGATTCGAGCGGCCTTCACCTGAATCAACAGGAAGAAGCTCACCACTGCGAAGAAGATCAGCGGCACCACGAGATTCATCGTCGAACCGCTCTTCGTCTGGATGAACGCCATCGCGCCGCCTGCCGCCGGGCCGGCTAGCAGCCACAGCCAGCTGGCCCCAGGTTCGTGGAACAGGACCGTCAGGGGGGCGTCCGACGACTCGAGGCCATCGGTCAACTGGCGGCCTCGTCGTCGAGCCACCCCTGTGCGGTCTTACCTCGGATCAACGCCGAACCGGCGATCATCAAGATCATGATGGCCGCGACGATGAGGATGCCCACCAAGGAGGCGCCGAACAGCAAGAGCACCGCGAGAAACGCCACGGTCGTCATCGCCAGCGCAACCCCGGCGTAGGCGTACCGCCGCTGGCCCTGTCGAGTTCGGCCAGTCAGAAAGCCGTGTGCGACGCCGACCGCCACTGTCAATCCGCCGACTGCTCTGATGAACGCCGGAGCAGGCGAGGTGATCAACAACAATCCGAACGCCGCAGTCAGAACGTCCCCAACCAGCCAGCACCAAAAGGCGACGTTGACGGCTCGCGGCCGACTCGGCGGCGTTACCGGCGTTGCTGACATGGTCGGCTCAGACTACCGGGTGAAGAATTCGACGACGTCCTTGCGGTGCAGTAGATAGATGCCCCCGACGATCAGAACCGACCCCACGATTGCGCAGGTTGCGTACAACAAGGCCGCAGATGGAGGGCGTTCGACGCCGAAGAGATTCGTGCCGACGTACACCACCGACGTCGCACCGCCACCGGTGAGTAGCGTGCGGGCCCATCGGTATCCCTGGCGCATGAGAAGGAGGAAGGTCACGACGACCGCTGCCAGGCAGAACACGAAGACACCGGAGATCGCGTCGACGTACCACGGTCGCAATTGCGCTGGCGCGTTCAGAAGATCCACGACGTAACCGGTGACGAGCAACGGCAATGCGGCGACCCACAACCAGAAGCCGGTGTCGACGTCGGCCGGACGCGGCTGCGGCTCCGTCGTTTGTCGCCGGTAACCCGGCTCCGGCGTCACGCCAGCCAACCGGCGACGTCGACCGCCCAATACGTGAGGACGATGTCGGCTCCCGCACGCCGAATGCTGGTCAGGGTCTCCAGCGCAACCGTGCGCAGGTCTATCCATCCGTTCGCGGCCGCGGCGCTGATCATCGAGTACTCGCCGGACACCTGGTAGGCCGCGACGGGCACCGGCGAGATGTCTGCAGCCGCACGGACCAGGTCGAGGTAGGCCATCGCGGGCTTGACCATCACGATGTCGGCGCCCTCGTCGATGTCCAATTCGATCTCGTGGATCGCCTCACGTGCGTTGCCCGAATCCTGTTGATAGGTGCGACGATCGCCACTGAGGCTGGATGCGACGGCCTCCCGAAATGGTCCGTAGAAGCCCGATGCGAACTTGGCCGCGTACGCGAGGATGACGACGTCGCTGTGACCGGCGGCGTCGAGTCCGTCACGGATCGCGGCGACCTGGCCATCCATCATGCCGCTCGGGCCTACCACGTGAGTACCCGAATTCGCTTGCGCCACTGCCAATTCCACGTAGCGAGCGTTGGTCGCGTCGTTGTCCACCCTGCCGCCGGCGTCCACGATTCCGCAGTGGCCATGGTCGGTGAACTCGTCGAGGCAGGTGTCGGCCATCAGCACGGTGGCGTCGCCGAGGTCGGCGGCGAGGTCGCGCAGCGCGAGGTTGAGGATGCCGTTCTCGGCGATACCCGCCGACCCCGTAGCGTCCTTGTCCTGATCACGCGGCACCCCGAAGAGCATCAGCCCACCGACACCGGCGTCGACGGCCTCCGCGGCAGCCTTGCGCAGCGAATCACGGGTGTGCTGCACCACGCCGGGCATCGACGCTATGGGTTGCGGTTCATCGATGCCGTCGGCGACGAACATCGGCAACACCAAATGCCTTGCTTCCAAGGATGTTTGGGCGACCAGCCGGCGCATGGCCGGAGAGCTGCGCAACCGACGGGGCCGATGTCTTGGAAAGCTCATCGCTACCGGTCCTCAAACATGCCGAGGCGTCGACGACCGCGCTGCTGACAGGTCACTGGCCCACCTTAGTCCCGCTAGCGGCGACGGCTCTTCTTGCGCGGCGGAGGCAGCGCACCTTCGGCACGCAGTCGCGCGGCGTGCTCGGCGAGCGCATCGACGAGTGGGCCGACCGCTGCGGTCTCCGGCTGAACGTCAACGCGCAGACCGAATTCCGCCGCCGTCTCGGCCGTCTTGGGTCCGATGCACGCGACGATGGTCCGCGCGTGCGGCTTGCCTGCGATGCCGACCAGGTTGCGAACCGTCGAGCTGGAGGTGAAGCAGACGGCGTCGAACCCGCCCGTCTTGATCATTTCCCTGGTGTGCGCTGGCGGAGGTGCGGCGCGCACCGTCCGGTAAGCCGTCACGTCCTCGATCTCCCAGCCCCTGTCACGAAGACCCTCGGCCAGTGTCTCGGTGGCGATGTCCGCCCGCGGCAACAGGACTCGGTTGACCGGATCGAAGATGTCGTCGTACGGCGGGAACTCGTCGAGCAGCCCGAGCGAGCTCTGCTCCCCTGCGGGAACCAGTTCCGGGTTGATTCCGAACGCGCGCACCCGGTCAGCGGTGGCCTGGCCGACGCAAGCGATCTTCACGCCGGAGAACGCGCGAGCGTCGAGGCCGAACTCGTTGAACTTCTCCCAGACCGCCCGCACCGCGTTGGTCGAGGTGAACACGACCCACTGGAAGCGTCCGTCGACGAGACCCTTGACAGCGCGCTCCATCTGCGTTGGGCTGCGCGGTGGCTCGACGGCAATCGTCGGCACCTCGACGGGCGAGGCGCCGTGTGCGACGAGACGCTCGCTCATTTCGCCTGCCTGGTCCTTCGTCCGCGGCACGAGCACGGTCCAGCCGTACAGCGCGCGACTCTCCCACCAGTTCAGCTTCGCGCGGTTGGCGACGGTCTTGCCGATCGTGACGACCAACGGGCCTGCCAACGGACCAGCGGGGTCGGCGCCTGAAGGCTTGTCGAGCACGGTCTTGTCCAGCAGACCGGCCAGCGTGGTTTCCACCGAACGCTGCGTCACGGTCGTTCCGTTTGCCGTGACGACACACGGAGTGGTGTCGGTCAGCCCGTATTCGATGAGTGTTCTGGCGGCATCGGGCAGATGCGACGAGGTCGCGTGCAGAATCAGTGGTCCCGGCGCTGCGGCCAGAGCGGCCCAGTCCACGTCGCCGCGGACGTCGGCCACCGTATGCGAAGAACCGAGTGGCAATCCCGCATAGGTCGGCACCGCGGTCTCGGCGGGCAGCCCAGGAACGATGTCGAACTGCGCCTGCGCGCGGGCGACGGCCGTCACCTCGGTGATGACCGCGTCGATCGACAACGGATCGCCCGCGACGAGGCGGACGACGTCGAAGCCGTTGCGGGCCTCGTTGACCAGGACCTTCGCGACCTCGGCGGGGTCGCCGAGCGCGGGCCGCACGTCCACGCCGTTGGGCAGCGGAGGAGCGACGGGCGTCGTGTCAGGTGTCGCAGAGGTGGCAGCGTCGCCGGCCTCACCGGCATCGGTGGCGTTGTCGGCAGGGGCCGGCGCCTCGGCGGGTCCCGAGGCGGGCGGCAGTTCGGAGCCGATCAGCGCCAGCACCTCGTCAGGCACGTCGGGGTCGACCAGCACCAGCGCCGCATTGGCGATGACGGTGCGTGCCCGCGTCGTCAGCAGACCGGGATCACCCGGCCCCGAACCGACGAACGTGATGTGGCCGGGCTTGTGCCTGCGCCCTCGGGTCGTCATCTTTCGCTCCCGCTTTCAGTCCGCTCTGCCAACAGTTCCCGCGCACCCAGTTCGAACAACTCCGCGGCCACCGAGAGCCCAAGCTCCCGTGCCCGATCGGGGGTCCCGATTCCGGACGCACGGATCACGTCGGATCCGTCTAGCGTCGCCACGCAGCCGCGTAGTGACAGCTCCTCGAAGAGGTTGCCTTCTTCGTCGATGGACTCGACCACTTCCGCGATCGCACCCACCGGCGCCGAACACCCCGCCTCGAGCTCGGCGAGCAGGATCCGCTCCGCGGTGACTGCGGCGCGCGTGTCGGCGTCGTCCAACTCCGCCAGCAGCGCGGCGAGCTCGGTGTCACCCACGCGGCATTCGACCGCGAGGGCTCCCTGAGCCGGCGCTGGCAACATCTGCACCGGCTCCAGAGTCTCGGTGACATCGCCTTGCCGTCCGATGCGGACCAAACCCGCCCGGGCGACGACGACACCGTCGAGATCACCGTTGCTTACCCTGTTCAACCTGGTGTCTAGGTTGCCTCGTAGGGGGCGAATTTCCAAACCGAGACCCAGTGCTCTAAGCTGCGCGGCCCTTCGCGGGCTCGACGTACCGATCACCGATCCGACGGGCAACTCGCCAAGAACCATCCCGTCGCGGGCCACCAACGCGTCCCTCGCGTCTTCGCGCCGGGGTATCGCGGCGATCACGAAGCGCTCGTCCGGCGCGGTCGGCAAATCCTTGTAGGAATGCACCGCCATGTCGACGGTGCCGTCGGCGATGGCCTCACGGAGAGCCGCGGTGAACACGCCGACGCCGATCTCGGCGACGGGATCGCTACTCTTGTCGCCCGCCGTGGCGACGACGACGAGTTCGGCGGCATGCCCCTTGGCAGCCAGGGCATCTCTGATCAGCCCGGCCTGGGTGGTAGCCAACAGGCTGCCCCGGGTGCCGATCCGGATCGTTGAGGAAGTAGGCAAGCGTTACTCGGTCTTGTCGAGTTCCGTTGTGACCAAGGGCAGTTCGCCACCGGAGACGGCTTCGACGGCCTGCGGGTCGAGCTCGAACAGTTCTCGAAGCGCTTCGGCGTAACTGTCCCCGCCAGGCGCTCCGGCCAGCTGTTTGACCCTCACGGTCGGCGCGTGCAGCAGCTTGTCGACGACGCGACGCACCGTCCTCGCGACCTCGTCTCGATGCGTGGCATCGAGGCCGGGTAGCCGATTGTCCAGCCTCAGCAGTTCCGCCTCGACGACGTCGGCGGCGCGCTGCCGCAAAGCAGTCACGGTCGGCGTGACCTCTGCCATCCGCTGCCCGACCAGGTAGTCCGCAACCTCGGCAGCAACGATTGCACGGGCCGCGTCGGCGTCGGTCGATGCCGCACGAGCCGCTGGCTCGCGCTGGATGCGATCCATGTCGATGACGTAGACGCCAGGTAGGCCCGCAACCGCTGGGTCGACGTCGCGGGGCATTCCGAGGTCGCAGATGACCAGCTGCTTGGTCTGCTGACCGTGAGCCAGGCCACGGTGCACGTCGGCCAACGACACCACCGGACGCACCGCACCCGTGCAAGAGACGACGACGTCGGCGTCCGTCAGCACCGGCGGCAGGTGGTCGAACGGGAAGGCTCGCGCTTCCACTCCCTGTTCGCGAAGGTTCTCGACCAGCCGCTCGGCACGGGGCAGCGAGCGGTTGACGACGTGGACCCTGCCGATGCCCGCCCGCACCAGGTGCGCGGCGGCCAGTGCGCCCATGGATCCCGCACCCACTACGACGGCCGTCCGGTCGACGAGGCCTTCGTTCAATTTCTTGTTCGCCATGGCGAGGGCGACCGACACGACGGACGCACCCGCGGCGTCGATTCCGGTCTCCGAGTGCACCCGCTTGCCGACGGACAGCGCCCGCTGGGCCAGTTCGTGCAAGGTGCGACCGACCGTGTTGTTGGCTTCCGCGGCGGCATAGGCACGGCGGACCTGGCCGAGCACCTGCGCCTCGCCGACCACGACCGAATCCAGCCCACTGGTCACGGCGAACAGATGCTCGACGGCAGCCTCGGCATACCGCACGTAGGCGTACTTAGTGAGGTCGCCGAGCGACATCCCCGAATGCTCCGAGAGCACGGAGCCGATGACGGACAGACCCGCGTGGAACGCCTCGACGACGGCGTAGACCTCGACCCGGTTGCACGTCGAGAGCACCATTGCCTCGGTCACCAAGGACGACTGAAGGAGCTGTTCGACGATCTTGGCTTGTTCGGATTCGTCAGTGCTCAACTGTTCCAGAACGGAGACAGGCGCACTGCGGTGCGAAACCCCGAATAGCAATACGCTCATGGCCTCGTCACCACGTCATTCAAGGTACTTGTTCGCCGGGCAGCGCACCAAATTTGCCGGGGCTCTCGGCTCCCGCCCCCGCGATTTCGGCGCGGAAACAGCCCAAAAATGGGTCGAAACCGCGCCGAAATCGCAACTTAGGCCAGGTCTGCGCGCAGGCGAGGCTCGTCGATCTCCCAGTAACTGTGCTCGCCACCGTCGAGCAGCACCACGGGCAGCCGGTCGCCGTACTCGGCGCGCACGCTCGGGTCGCCTGCAGCCGCAAGGGCGTCGACGTCGGTGGTCCCGAACCAGAAGCCCAGCTCGACCGACATCGCCGCCAATCGGTCCTTGGCACGCTCGCACAGGGAACACCCGTCACGCGTCAACAGCACGACCTTATGCTCCACGTCGACCAGTATCGCGTGCCTTAGTGTTGAAGTGTGTCCGAGCCCGAGGATGACGCCGACGTCGAGCCACTCGTCGACGCCATCGAAGCCTCGCCCCCGCCGCCACCTCCGCCCGACCTGACCGCCGCGGCCTTCTTCGACGTCGACAACACCTTGGTTCAGGGCAGCTCGCTGGTGCACTTCGCTCGCGGCTTGGCCGCCCGCAAGTACTTCACCTACGGCGACTTGGCACGATTCGGCTACGCGCAAGCCAAGTTTCAGCTCACGGGCAAGGAAAACAGCGACGACGTCGCCGAGGGCAGACGCAAGGCACTGGCCTTCATCGAGGGCCGAGAGACCGCCGAACTCGTCGCACTCGGCGAGGAGATCTACGACGAGATCATCGCCGACAAGATCTGGTCGGGCACCCGCGCTCTGGCTCAAATGCACCTCGACGCGGGCCAGCAGGTTTGGTTGGTCACTGCGACGCCCTATGAATTGGCGGCGACGATCGCGCGCAAGCTTGGGCTGACCGGAGCGCTTGGCACGGTCGCCGAGTCGGTCGACGGGGTGTTCACGGGCCGCCTGGTCGGCGAGATCCTGCACGGCGCAGGCAAGGCGCACGCGGTGCGCTCGCTGGCCATCCGGGAAGGCTTGAACCTGCGACGCTGTACCGCGTACTCCGACAGCTTCAACGACGTGCCCATGCTCTCGCTGGTCGGCACCGCAGTGGCGATCAACCCGGACGCCGCTCTTCGCGACCTCGCCCGCGAACGAGGGTGGGAGATCCGCGACTTCCGCACCGCGCGCAAGGCCGCCCGCATCGGGGTGCCGTCGGCCCTCGCGCTCGGAGCGGCTGGCGGCGCCCTCGCCGCCGTCGTCTCACGCCGTCAAGGCGGCAACTGACGTCGCGCTGATAAGCTCACCCAGCCGAAACCGCAGGGGAGCAATCCAGTGAGCATCGCCGAAGACATCATCGGTACCCACTACCGGTATCCAGACTATTTCGAGGTCAACCGCGAGAAGGTGCGCGAATTCGCGAGAGCGGTCAAGGACGACCATCCCGCTCACTTCACCGAAGAAGCGGCCGCCGAGTGCGGCCACGACGCGCTGATCGCATCTCTGACGTTCGTCGCCGTCGCGGGGCGCCGGGTTCAGAACGAGATCTTCGAGCAGTTCGACGTGCCGATCAACATGGAGCGGGTGCTGCACCGCGACCAGAAGCTGACCTTTCACCGCCCGATACTCGTCGGCGACAAGCTCTGGTTCGACTCCTACCTCGACTCGGTCATCGAGTCGCACGGCGCCGTCATCACCGAAGTCCGTGGCGAGGTGACCGATGACGACGGCAACCCCGTGCTGACGAGCATCGTGACCCTGTTCGGCGAATCGACCAACGCCGAGGACCACGCCGAGGTGACGGCACAGATCGCGGCAGGCAGGGATGCGGCCATCGCGAGAATGGTTGCGGCACAGAAGTCTTAAGAGCCCAGCTTCGAGTCGCCAGCCCGCTCGACCGTCATGTCGAGCTCAACGGTCAGCGGACACGGGCCGGTGTCGACCGAGCGTTCAGTGCCCGTGACCTTGTCGAACGGGCTCTTCTCCTGGTCGGGCAACGTCAGCGCGCCGGTCCTGGTGCGCTGACCGTCCCGGCCATAGAAGCCTGCCGAGGGAGAGGCTACAAGGCGCGGCAGCTTCCGCGGATCCGCAACTGCCACAGCAGGATTCAGATCGGCGATCCGCTTGATCGTCACCGGGCGGCTGCCTATTCACGGATCGTTCGCGAATATCTCCCACTGCTTACCCGTGACAGCGCCCCGAGGGTCGGCCTCTAGCGAAGTGGCAATCCACAGCGGCGCAGCTAGCCGAGAAAGGCGTTCCTGCGGTTGGCGAGCAGTTGGTACAGCGTCTGCTGAATGGTCTCGCGCACGTGGTCGGTCAATTCGAAGGTGACCATCGGGTCCTCTGCCGCCGACTCGTCGTACTCGTCGGTCGGAATCGGCTCCCCGAACTGGATGTGCCACTTCGACGGCAGGGGCACCAGCCCGGCAGGGCCTGCGAGCGGGAACAGCGGCGTCACCGGGAAGTAGGGCAGTCCGAGCAGCCGCGCGAGCAGCTTGACGTCGGCGATCATCGGATAGATCTCTTCGGATCCCACGATGGAGCACGGAATGATCGGCGCCTTGGCCCGCAGCGCGGCGGAGACGAAGCCCCCGCGCCCGAACCGTTGAAGCTTGTAGCGGTCGCGAAACTTCTTGCCGAGCCCCTTGTAGCCCTCGGGGAACACGGCGGTCAGCTCACCGGCCGCGAGCAACCGGTGTGCGTCCGCGGTGCACGCCATCGTGTGCCCGGCCTTGCGCGCAGCCTGGCCCATGACGGGCATGTCGAACACCATGTCCGCGGCGAGCAACCTCAAGTCGCGATGGGTCGGGTGCTTGTCGTGCACCGCGACCGACGTCATCAGCCCGTCGAAGGGGAGAACGCCCGCATGGTTGGCAACGATCAGCGCCGCGCCCTCGGCAGGCAAGTTCTCGATGCCGGACACCTCGACCCGGAACCACGAATTGAAGAGCACTCGAAGGATGGGCAGGAACACCGCGTTGTTGAGGTGGGGGTCGAATCCGAACTCATCGACGACGTAGTCACCGGTCATGCGCTTGCGAATGAACTCCGAAATGCTCGCGATGCGCTGTGCGAGTTCGTTGGGTTCTTCGGCAGGCGTGGCGGCACCGTCGACGAAGCTGCGGGCCTGGTCGATCTCGCGCACCACGGCGGCGATCTGCTCGGCCGATGCGCGGGTTCCGGGATCGACGAGCAAGGACGGATGTCGACGCGAACTCTCTGTTCGCTGTGCAGCGCGTCGCTGAGCCGACGCCCTACTCGAATTCGAGTGCAGCGGAATCACTTTCGCTTTTGATTCCCCGGCCACGCCGTCACCTTCTCCCCACCGATTCCACCATCGACTACCGTCCCCACCGCTGTGCGATTGCGACCGCTCGGCTCTCCACTGAGCCTACCCATTTTGGGTTCACGATCGGCGTCAACGCTCGACCACGCACGTAATCGTCGAAAGCCTCGGCTGTCGTCCACTTGGGGTTGTAGCCTAGGTCTTTGCGCATTCGCGCGGTGTCCATGACGCGGCCGTAACTCAAGTAGTTCAGCTGTTCACGATCGACCTCAGTGTAGCGAGTCGCGCGGCGCAGCGAGTCCACAGCCGATAGCGCGGATCTCGGCACCGGCAGCGCGATGCGGCCAGACCGGCGAATCGCCTGAGACATCATGATGATTCCTGGCGCCCCGACGTTGAAGGTGCCTGCCCGGCCCGCCATGGTCGCACGCTCCAGAGCGCCGAGGGCGTCCTGCTCGTGCAGCAACTGAAGCCGCGCATCGTAGCCAAGGACCGACGGCACCACGGGTCCCGCGAGATACCGGGAGAGCGCGGTGTCCATCGCCGGCCCAATCATGTTCGCAAGCCTCAAGATAGTGACCGCGACGTCGGGCCGACGACGGCCAAGCCCGCGTGCGTAACCCTCGATGTCGATGCTGTCGCGCGCGAATCCCTCCGCAGGCGGCCGTCGCGCGCTGCCGTCCTCGGTGAACAACACGGGATCCCGCGGACTAGAGCCGTAGACCTCGGACGTCGACTTCAGGATCACTCGCCGCACCGTCGGAGCCTTCTGGCACGCGGCGAATAGCTGCATCGCGCCCATCACGTTGAGCTCCTTCAGCGCGGCCTTCCCACCAGAGCGTGGCGCATAGGACGCCGCCGACGCATGGACGACGGTGTCGACGTCGCCGTTACGAATCACCTTGGCGATGAAGGGGTTCCGAATGTCCGCACGAACGAACTCTGCGCGTCCCATGCGCCGCAGCAAATCCTTGCTCGGGGCAATCGCGTCCACGGCGATGACGTGGTTGATCAGTGGGTTCTGCGCGAGCCGCGCGGTGAGATAGCCACCGAGGAAGCGGCACGCGCCAGTCACCAACACCACTTTTGGGTAGTGCACGGTGTCCTGGGAGTCAGACCCTCCTGGGCCCTGCGTCGGCCGATCCATCCGGTCAGCCTAACGGCAGAAGCGATGCGCTACTTGCCAAGCTTTCTGCGCTGCACTCGAGTACGACGAAGCAGCTTGCGGTGCTTCTTCTTCGACATGCGCTTGCGCCGCTTCTTGATGACTGAACCCATGAACTCCGCTACCTAAGACATCTACGAGACGTTTGCGCCTCTAGAACTGATTTGGTCACCTTACCTGGACAGCCACGGCGAACGAAAAACGCCTGCTGGATCCGGGCTTGGTCGGCCAAGGAATCAGCCAGCGTCGAAGTACGAGGTCTCCAACAGGTCGTGCACGGCCTTGGCGTGCACGCGGAACGACCGGCCGACCCGGACGGCAGGAAGTTCGCCGTTGTGGACCAACCGATAGACCGTCATCTTGCTCACCCGCATCAGGCTTGCCACTTCCGCGACGGTGAGAAATTGAGCACGAGGCGGTTGGCCATCGCCAGCATTGGCGGAAGCGGCGTCACGCGCCGACTTACCGCTAGCCGAATCCCGCGCCGATGGCCCGTTCATAGACGTCATCGCAACCCAATCAATCAGGCACGCCGGCTCCAGCGGCTTCCCCACCGCTGGCGCCAGGAGCGTGCTTACACGAGGAGAATAGCGTGGCCAATGGGGTTATTGCGACGGGTGTGGGGAAATTATTGAGAAATCCATGAACTACTCTGATGTAATTCCTAGCTGCTCAGAGCGTGTTTTCGCGGCGGCCACGGCGTCGGCGACGGCGGCCCGGAACCCACCTCTCTCGAGTTCCCGCAGACCAGCGGCAGTGGTCCCTCCGGGAGAGGTGACCGTCGCGCGCAGCGAGGCCGGGCTGGTGTCCATCCCCACGCCCATCGATGAGTCTCCGACAGACGGTCCGCTGTCGAGCCGTTCCAACAACATTGCTGCCGACCCAGCCATGGTTTGAGCGACGAGATCGGTCGCGACGGGTCTCGGCAGGCCTGAGGCGACGCCTGCATCGACGAGCGCCTCGGCCATCAGGAAGAAGTAAGCGGGGCCCGAGCCTGACAATGCGGTGACCGCGTCGAGCTGTGATTCGGGAACGGTGAGCACTCCTCCGACCGCGTCGAAGATCGTCGATACCTCGGCCAGTTGCTCGGCGGTGGCGAACCGGCCCGCAGCAAGTGCGCTGATGCCCCCACCGACCACGATGGGGGCGTTGGGCATCACCCGCACGACGGGTGAACCCGCTGGAAGCTTCGACTCGTAGAAGGCCGTGCTGACGCCAGCCACGACGGTCACGACGACCTGCTCGACGCTGTCGTTCTCGGCCTTGGCGGCAGCGTCGGCGATCTCGTCGATCACCGACGTCACGTCTGAAGGCTTCACGGCGACGATCACGTATGCCGCATTCTCGGCGGCGTCGATCACCGACGTCGTGAGCACCGAGTACGTCTCGGCCAGAAACTTGGCCCGCGTCGGGTTCTTCTCCGCGACGACCATGTCCTTGGTCTGTCGCCCGGCGCGCAGCAGCCCGGACAGCAGCGCCTCGCCGATACTTCCGCCACCGATGATCGCAATTCTTGGCACGCAGAAAGCATTACACGCCGACGTCGATCACTGCGCGGGCGGCACCATCGCAAGTTGGCGGGACTGGACGATGATCCTGCCTTCGCAGTCGACGACGACGTGATCCTCGTCGAACCACTCCTGGCCGATCTGCGTCGTCGTACACATCACGCGCAGCCAGCCGTCGGCAGGCACCGCGCGCAGGTAGGCGGTGAGCTGGACGGTGGGCGCCCAACCCATCCGGTTCACGCCGAAGGTCACCGGCGCCGAGACGTCGCCGCACAGCAGCGCGAACAGCACGTCTGGCGCGCCCTCCCTTGGTCGTACCCAGTACTCGATGACGGGTGGACCACCGTCGGCTCGCGGACCCATGGTGGTCAGCGACGGTCGGATGTCACAGCCGTGGGCCAGGTGGACGATGTCTGCCATCGGGTGCCCAGGCCCGATCGGTTCGAGGCCAGGTGGCGGGTCGGGCGTCATCAGTGGGATGACCGGGTTCACCGAGAGCAGCGGGGCTACGTGATGGCCCTCTGGGGTGCCCATCGTCATCGCCGCCCGCACCGCAGTACGGTCACCCTGTCGAAGCTCGACGTCGACGAGACTGACCCGCCTGCCTCGCTTTTGCACCGTCGTGACGACCTGCAGCGGCCCTGGGTCAGGCGCCCATAGGAAGCTGCCGGACACCGCGATCGGTTCCAAGCCCGCTGCGCCGATTCCCCGGTCGCTGCGCTCCTGCCCTCCGATCGATTCTCGCGCGCCGTTCGCGCACAGCGCCAGCATCGCGCCGCCGTGCACCTTGGCTCCGATGGTCCAGTGCTCGTTGAGTTCGCCGGCGAAGACGTTCACCGCGCCATCCGACGACACCGGGGTGAGCGCCATCGCGTCGGAGAAGAGGGTTGATGAGGGCACGACTTCTCCCAACTCTCAGCGCAGCAGGTGTTCGCGCGCGAACTCCAGTGATTCGACCAGCAACTGCTCGCGCTCGGCGCTCGTCCGCGCCTGGGACGTCGTTACCTCGAGGATCACGTGGCCGGTGAAGTCGGTGGCAGCAAGCAGCTGGCAGATCTCTGCCGCTGGCTGACTGCCGCGACCGGGGACCAGGTGTTCGTCGGTGGCCGCGCCGCTGCCGTCGCACAGGTGCAGGTGAACCAGCCCCTCGCCCATCCGCTGGGCCATGTCGATGGCGTCGGTGCCCGCCGTGGCCGAGTGCGACAGGTCCAGCGTGTAGTGGGCGTGGTTGCCGTCGAGGGGGTCGTAGGAAGGCGCGAACGCCGAGATGGCCGCGCCAGGGGTGCCTCCGCGCTTGCGCATCCGCTCGATCGACGGCCTGCCCGACCCGAAGAAGCGATCGGTGCGGAAGGGGAACATGTTCTCCACTGCGACCATCACGTCGCTTGACGCCTCCAGCGCGAGAACCTGTTCGCCAAAGCCCTCCGCATAGCGGCGCTGCCAGCGAAACGGCGGATGGACGACGACGGTCTGGGCGCCGAGCTGCTCGGCGGCTCGCACACTACGGTCCAACTTCGGTATGGGATTTGCGCCCCAAACCCGTTGGGAGATAAGCAAACACGGGGCATGCACGCTGAGCACCGGCATGTCGTAGCGATGGGACAACTTCTCGATGGCGTCGATGTCTTGACTTACCGACTCTGCCCACACCATGAGCTCTACGCCGTCGTACCCCAGGCGCGCGGCGTACTCGAAGGCCGCCTCGGTCCTCAACGGATACACCGAGGCCGTCGAGAGGCCAACTTTTATGGCGGGGCGCACAGGGGTCTAGTTTGACGGGTCAGTGCGACCTGAGGAGCACCAGGGGGCCCAACGTGACCATGGCTCCCACCGCCACGGCGATCAGGGTGCTGCCGATGTCCTCCGTCTTGCGCACGACCCGAACCCCGACGACGAGGCCGAGGATCACCAGGACCGACAAGACGAGCGCGACGACGTTGTTCCATTGCCACAGCTGGTCGAAAGCGATGAACAATCCCGCGCCGAATGCGACTGCCAAGACGCACTGGCCGACGATCCACAGACCGGCAACCAACCCGGATGGGCCAGACGATCGCTCTGGGCTGATCGTGTCGAGTTCGTCGAAGTGCTCGATCTCGTCGACGGCCTCTCGCCCAGTGCCAAGATCGCCGTCGTCCTGCTGGCCGCCGAACAGCTTGCCGCTGCTGCGCACGTATGACGGCGGCTCGTCGACCTCGGGGTCCGGGCTCATCTCCTCGGCGTCGCCGACGATCGGGGTGCGACCAGTGCTGGTCGGCAACGGGCCGGTCTTCGTACGGCGCACCGGCGGTGCGAAGTCGAGAGCGTCACGCTCGACGCGGCGGCGTTCCACGTGCTCGGCGTAGTCGAGCTCGGCCTGGGTCATCACCGGTTGGGACTTCGTCGTTGGGGACCTGCCCGTTTGGGTCTGCGACCCTCGGACCCGTTCTTCTGACGTGCGCTTCCTGACGGGCAGGAGCTCTGGTTCGTCGTGGGGTTCGTCATCCTCCAGGGCGGGGATGTCGCCGGTGATCTCGGGAACTTCACCGGTGGTTTCGGGTTGGTCGTCGGCGTAGACCGGGTGCTCGCCGGTCGTGTAGATGGGGATTTCACCGGTCAGTTCGGCGACGGAGATGGAATCGGTATCGCCACGGCGCCGCCGTCGTCGGCCGCCAACGGGTGGCGCCCCGATGGTGCCGTTCTTCGCCAGCAGTTCGGCCACGGAGATCGGCTTGCTGCTGGGATTGTCCGTCGACTCCGTCATCGAGAATTGCCCCTGGCTCTAGCTAAGCCTGCCGATGTCTCCACCAACGCGGTCCCGTCGGCCTCACTATCGAGTTTCCGCAAAATCAACCCCTCTCGCAACGCCCAGGGGCAAATGTCCACCGTATCAATTCCAAGGGTCCGCATACTTGCTTCAGCTACCAACGCGCCCGCCACGATCTGCGGCGCCCGCTCGGCGCTCACCCCTTCCAGCTCCGCTCGGTCAGCCGTCGTCATTCTAGAGATGAAAGCTATGAGCTGACGAAGTCCTGCAGCTGTCAGTGTCCTCTTAACTCTGGGCCCAGCGCCGGAGGGCGCCGCGCCGGTGAGTCGCGCGAGCGAACGGAACGTCTTCGACGTCGCCACGGTGAGGTCCGGTACGCCCGCGTCGAGGACCTTGGCCCCCGACTCCGCCATCTCGGTGGTGAGCCAGTCGCGCAACATCCCCACGCGTCGTCTACCCGGCGGGTCGTCTTGCAGCCACTCGCGCGTCAGCCTGCCCGCCCCGAGCGGCAGTGACAGCGCCACGTCGGGTTCCTCGTCGACGCCGCTCGACAGTTCCAGCGAGCCGCCACCGATGTCGATGTTGATGATGCGGCCTGCACTCCAGCCGTACCAGCGGCGCACGGCGAGAAAGGTCAGCCGAGATTCGTCGACGCCGCTGAGAACGCGCAGCGACACACCGGTTTCCGACTTCACACGGGCAAGCACGTCGTCGGAGTTGGTTGCGTCTCGCACCGCCGACGTGGCGAAGGTCATCAGCTCGGCGCAGCCCGAGCTGGTGGCGATCTTGGCGAATTCGTCGATGGTCTCGATCAGTTTGTCGGCGCCTCTACGGGTCAGCTTTCCCGACGAGTCGATCGACTCGGCGAGCCGAAGCGACGCCTTCGTCGAACTCATCGGAGTGGGGTGGCCGCCTCGCCGCGCGTCCACCACCAACAGGTGAACCGTGTTGCTGCCCACGTCGAGCACGCCCAATCGCACGTAACCCACGTTATCGGGTCTACCGTAAACAGCCGTGAGCGGATCGCGCCCCCGTGAGGTGGGACTGGACTTTGCACGCGAGTGGGTCGAGTTCTATGACCCCGACAACAGCGAGCACTTGATCGCCGTCGACATGACGTGGTTGCTTTCGAGATGGACGTGTGTCTTCGGTACGCCTGCGTGCCAGGGCACCGTCGCAGGCAGACCGGACGACGGCTGCTGCAGCCACGGCGCATTTCTGTCCGACGACGACGATCGGGCTCGCCTCGACGACGCGGTCAAGCAGCTAGACGATGACGACTGGCAGTTCCGGGAGAAGGGCCTGGGCCGCAAGGGCTACCTGGAGCTGGACGAGTACGACGACAAGCCCAACTTTCGCACTCGAAAGTACAAGGGGGCCTGCATCTTTCTGAATCGTCCGGGATTCGCCGGCGGGATCGGCTGCGCGCTCCACAGCAAGGCGCTCAAGCTCGGTGTCGAGCCGCTCACGATGAAGCCGGACGTCTGCTGGCAGTTGCCGATTCGTCGCACCCAGGATTGGGTGACCCGACCCGACGGCACGGAGATCCTCAAGACCACGATTACCGAATACGACCGCAGGGGGTGGGGCGAGGGCGGCGCGGACCTGCACTGGTACTGCACTGGCGACCCCGCGGCGCACACGGGCTCGCGGCAGGTATGGCAGTCCTATGGACCCGAACTCACCGAGTTGCTCGGCGAGAAGGCCTATGACGAACTCGCCGCGCTGTGCAAGAGGCGGGCGGCGCTGGGACTGGTCGCCATCCACCCGGCGACGCGGGCGTCGCCACGCCAGCCGTGACGTCCTGCCTTCTCATCCCTTGAAGGTCATCCCTTGAAGGCAGGACACCCACCTCAGCCCTCTAGCTTGTAGCCAAGGCCCCGAACCGTGACAAGGTGAACCGGATTCGCTGGATCGGCCTCGATCTTCGACCGCAGCCGCTTGACGTGAACGTCGAGCGTCTTCGTATCGCCGACGTAGTCGGCACCCCAGACGCGGTCGATGAGCTGGCCGCGGGTGAGCACCCGACCGCTGTTGCGCATCAGATACTCGAGAAGGTCGAACTCCTTGAGCGGCAAGGTAATCTGCGTGCTGTTGACCGACACGATGTGACGTTCGACGTCCATCCGCACGGGGCCTGCCTCCAACACGCCGTCGCCGATGCCGGAGTCGTCATTGTCGGCACCTCTGCGCAGCACGGCCCGGATCCGAGCAATGAGCTCACGCGCGGAGTACGGCTTGGTGACGTAGTCGTCGGCACCGAGTTCCAGCCCGACGACCTTGTCGATCTCGCTGTCCCGCGCCGTGACCATGATCACCGGGACGCTCGACTTCGAACGCAACTGCTTGCAGACGTCGGTGCCGCTCATTCCCGGCAGCATCAGGTCGAGCAGCACGATGTCGGCGCCCGAACGCTCGAACTCGGCGAGCGCCGAGGGGCCGTCCGAGACCACCGTCGCCTCGAACCCCTCCTTGCGCAATAGGAAGGCCAACGGGTCGGCGAGCGACTCCTCGTCTTCCACGATCAGCACACTGGTCATCCGTGATGTCTCCTCATCAATTAGACGATTCCGTCGTCAAGGTCATCCGATTCGTCATCGGTCTCGAGGTAGGCAGGGATCGACAAGGTGAACGTCGATCCCGTGCCCTGCTGGCTCCACAGGCGGATGGCTCCGTTGTGGTTGGCTGCAACGTGTTTGACGATGGCGAGGCCGAGCCCCGTCCCACCGGTGGCCCGCGAGCGCGCCTTGTCGACGCGGAAGAAGCGCTCGAACACTCGCTCCTGATCGCTGCGAGCGATGCCGATTCCGCGGTCGGTGACGGCAATCTCGACGTTGTCGCCCCTGCGCCTGCGGCTGATCGACACCGAAGTTCCGCTGGGCGAGTAGGCAATTGCATTGGACACGAGGTTCGCGATGGCCGTCACCAGCAGGGCCTCGTCGCCGAGTACCCGATATCCGGAAGGGGCGTCCGTGGTGATCTCGATGTCGGCATTGTCGGCCACCACCTTGTAGCGTGAAAGGGCCTCCGCAACAACCGAATCCACCTCGACGACATCAAGCTCGGGCAGCGGGTCGGCGCCCTGCAGACGAGACAGCTCGATGAGTTCGCCGACCATGTTGGCCAGCCGGTTGGACTCGGCGACCATCTTCGTCGCAAATCTGGCGACGTTTTCCGGGTCGTCGGTCGAGGCAAGGAGAGCTTCGGCCAGAACCCCCATCGCGCCGACCGGCGTCTTCAATTCGTGGCTGACGTTGGCGACGAAGTCGCGGCGCGTCGCCTCCATGCGGGCGTGCTCGGACTGGTCGGTCACGTAGACGACCGCGAACCGGCGGTCCTCCTCGGTCAGCAGACGCACGTAACCGCGCACGGAGAGCCCCGAACGCCCAGGATTGGCGGGCTTGGCAGGAGAGAGATCGACTTCGACGTTCTCCCCCGTGGCCAGAGTGTGCTTCGCCGCAGACCACGCCTTGTCGTCGAGAAGCCGGTCGCGGACCAGACCGAGCTCGCGGGCCCGGTCGTTGAAGTAGACGACGTCACGATGGTTGTCGACCACGAGGATGCCCACTGGTGACAACGACACGATGTGCTGGAGCATCTGCGAAACGGTGATCCCGCTCTGTTCGACCGCTCGGCGATCCCGCCGTTCGGCGATGCGCGGCGTCAGGCCCACCCCGAACGCAGTACCGACTGCCAGCGCGAGGAGTGCGACGACGGCAATCCACACCAGCGCGGACACCACACTCACGAGCAGATCGTACGCATCTGGTGAACGCCATCCCAGCAGCGTGCGGCCAAATCGGGACAAGTCACAGAGGCAAACACAGGAGTTCGGACCCCGTTCACCTGAGTCCACCCAAGAGTTTGCCTCGGACCCGCTTCCCGTAAGGCAGCCCTCGCCGGGACTCGCGGACTACTTCGCCCCCTGAGCAGCAACGGCCGCGGCCCCGGCGGCGGCCGCGTCGGGATCCAGGTAGCGGCCTCCGGCGACGGTCGGCGCAAGGTCGTCGTCCAACTCGTAGAGCAACGGAATGCCAGTGGGGATGTTGAGTCCGACGACGTCGTCGTCGGACATGCCGTCGAGGTGCTTGACCAGTGCGCGAAGCGAGTTACCGTGCGCGGCGATCAACACGGTCTTGCCCGACCGTAGGTCGGGCGCGATCACGTCGGTGAAGTACGGCACGAAACGCGCGACCACGTCGGCGAGACACTCGGTCAGCGGGCCGCCGTCGATGTCGGCGTAGCGCGGGTCGGCGTCCTGGCTGAACTCGCTGCCCTTCTCGATGGGTGGCGGTGGCGTGTCATAGCTGCGGCGCCAGGCCATGAACTGTTCCTCGCCGTACTTCGCCTTGGTCTCCGCCTTGTCCAGCCCCTGTAGTGCGCCGTAGTGACGCTCGTTGAGCCGCCAGTGGCGATGCACCGGAATCCAATGCCGGTCGGCGGCGTCCAGCGCGAGGTTGGCCGTCGTGATCGCCCGCCGCAGCAGCGAGGTGTAGAGCACGTCGGGGAGCAGTCCCTCTTCGGCGAGCAGCTTCCCACCACGCACGGCCTCCGCCCTGCCCTTGTCGGTGAGATCCACGTCCACCCACCCGGTGAAGAGGTTCAGCGCGTTCCATTCGCTCTCGCCGTGACGGAGCAGTACCAGCATCGCCATGAGATGAATCCTCTCACGGGTCGGGGGGTGCGTGCCGAGACCGACGAACGTCGAACCGTCCGATCAGTCGTCTTCGATCAGATGCTCGAAGGCGCGCAGGTTCTTCAGGGATTCGCCCCGCTTTACCCGCCACTCCCATTCTTTCTGGATCGACGAGCGAAAACCCAACTCCAGCAACGTATTGAAGTCCTGATCGACGGCCGCAAGGACCTGGCCGAGGACGAGATCGAGTTCGTCGGGCGTCACCGCGTGCAACGCCATCCGGCCAACGAGGTAGATGTCGCCCACGTTGTCGAGCGTGTATGCGACGCCATACAGCTTTCGGTTGCGGCGCAGAAGAAAGCGGTACACGCCCTCGAAGTTCTCGTCGGGCTTGCGGCATACGAACGCCTCGACCCGCACGGCGTGCTTGCCTACGCTCAAAATCGTGTTCGTCACGAGCTTGCGTTCGCCGGGCAGCTGGACGACGAGGCCCTCGAAGCCGCCGTTCTCGCCGTCGTGCCTGCTATAGGCGAGATCGCGCTCCTTGAGCGTCCCCTCGATGACGTCGTGCAAGTTGCTCACGTGCGGACACCACGGCGGATCGAGAACCGCCTGCCGTTGCGTCGCGTGCCTTCGCGACGTGGGCGTCGGGCCTGGTAGTCGCTGATCGCCCGTCGGTAGGAGACGAGCAGCGCGTCGACCGTGTGCGCCCAGGAGAAGCTGGCCGCATGCTCGATCGCCGCTGCCTTCATCGTCTGCGGCCCTCGTTCGAACACTCCCGCGATTGCGGCCGCCCATTCGTCGATGCCGTGGCCGTCGACCAGGACACCGCTGACGCCGTCGCGGACGGCCACGGGCAGTCCGCCCACCGCGGCTGCCACGACAGGCGTGCCGCATGCCTGCGCCTCGATTGCGACAAGGCCGAAGGACTCCGAGTGACTGGGCACTGCGACGAGGTCTGCGGCGCGGTAGACGTCGACGAGTTGCTCTCGCGACTGTGGTGGAAGGAACGTCACGCGGTCAGACATACCCAACTCGTCGGCAAGCCGAACCAAACCGTCGGGTGCGGCGAGGCCGGGCGCGGCAGGCCGCGAAATGAAGCCGGAGCCCGATGGTCCGCCTGCGACGAGAACACGAACTCCTGGCAGCTTGGCCGCCGCCCGCAGCAGGACGTCGGGTGCCTTGAGCGGCTGAATGCGACCGACGAACGCCACCACCTGCTCGTCGGCGGCAATGCCGAGGGTGGACCGGGCGGCCAGCTGATCGCCGGGCGTGAAGACGGCCAAGTCGACGCCCGGATGGACGACGTCGATGCGGTCCGGATTCGCATGATGTAGCGAAATAAGTTGTCGTGCTTCGTCTTCGGTGTTCACGATGAGCCGGTCGGCCTCGTCGACGACCTGCTGCTCGCCGACGGCACGCAGCGGAGGCTCTGGGCTGTCGCCATTGGCCAGCGCAGCGTTCTTCACGGCCGCGAGCGTGTGCGCGGTGTGCACCAGCGGCACTGCCCAGCGATCACGGGCGAGCCAACCCACCTGTCCGGAGAGCCAATAGTGTGAGTGCACGACGTCGTAGTAACCGGGTTCGTGGGTGGCCTCGGCGCGCAGCACACCCGCGGTGAACGCACACAGCTGAGTGGGCAGGTCGTTCTTGTCCAGGCCTTCGAACGGCCCCGCGACCACGTTGCGCACCAGCACGCCGGGTGCCACGTGAACCACCGGCGGGTCGGCCGACGACGTCGCCCTGGTGAAGATCTCCACCTCGACCCCACGACGCGCGAGCTCGAGCGCGCTCTGCAGAACGTAGACGTTCATCCCACCCGCGTCGCCGGTACCCGGCTGAGCCAACGGCGAAGTATGGACCGACAGAACGGCGACGCGCACACTCCATCCTTACACCGCGTCGCTCACGCCCTCGTCAGCCGGGCCTGACATGCGCGCGCTTTAGGCGGTGGACTCCAGGCGGCGATTGGCTGCCCGACGCATCGCGCCGACCGGATCGGCGTAGAGCCCGCCGAGGGATACGACGCCTGCGCCTGCCTCCTGGACACGGTTGCCGAACGCCGTCAGCCTGATCGCGCGGGGAGGGAGCACGGACCGCTCGGCGAACGCGGCCTCGACGACTGCCATGCCCTCGGGGTACTCGGTGAACGCCTGCCCTCCGACCACCAAATCGTCGGGGTTGAGCATGTCGCGCAGCAGGGCGACCGTCTCGCCGAGCACACGGCCGCGCTCGGCGAGCAGCTCCGTAGCCCGCCCGTCGCCACGCCTCGCCGAGCGCAGCACGGCGGCGATCGTCGACCCTGGCCCCTCTGCGGGGATGATCGACAGCCGACGGGCAGCCGTCAGGACCGCCTCGTCGCTGACCGTCGACTCCAGCTGGCCGGTACCACCCAACAAGGCCGACCGCGTGGGAAGGGCCGCGATGGTGCCAGGCCCGCTCTCCGGGGTGTGCACCCTGCCACCGATCGATAGCGCGAAGCCGACGGTTTCCCTGGCGTAGACGTACAGGCTGGTGGCTCCCGGCTTGACGGGCCTTCTGGCACCCAGGAGCAACTCGGCACCTGCCATCGCGTCCACGTGGGAGGCCAGTGACACCGGCAACCCGAGCGCCTCCGCGAGCACCGGTCCGACCGGGGCGTCGACCCAGCCGAGGCGGGCGTGGTCCAGGTGGCCGGTGGCACTGTCGGCGACGCCGCCCGCGGCAACTCCCACGAAGAGCGGTCGCCTGCGGTGCCAGCGGCTCAGGTAACGGCGTGCGCTCTCGGCGAGCGCAGCCAGCGCGACGTCCTGGGGACCGCGCGGTGTCGGCGTCTCGACGACGTCCAGGGTTCTGCCGAGCAGATCGGTCGCCACGATGCTCGTGGTGCGGGCACCGATGTGCAGGCCGACCGTGAGGTAGGGCTCGTGGTTGACCTCGACGGGGACGCGAGGTCTGCCGATGGCCCCTGAAACCGCCAGGTCGGCGCGCTCGCGGAGGACGCCGACCCCGAGCAATGCGGTGACCTGACGGTTCACCGTGGCGATGCTCAGTCCGGTGGTCTGGGCGATGACGTCGCGGGCGATGGGGCCGCGCAACCGTGCCGCACCGAATACCGACGCGGCGGCAGCCTCGGGGACGCGCAGAGCGGGGGCGACGATGTGATGCCGAGCCAGTAGTGCACGTTTGGCGTGTTCGGCGGGGGTCTGACGAAGGGTGGTGCTGGTGTACATGGGAGTCCTCTGCGTGAAGTCGGCTGGTGGGCTTCTGCCACACCTGGCGACTCAGCGGAGGAGGTTGTCTGCGGTCAGTCAGGCGCGGCTGTACGTACAGCGACAACAACACGCGCGCCGAACGGCGACACGGGACACCCGACTGGTTGACACGGGATGAACTTAGCACGCCAACCTAAGGGGCGAGCGAAGCGACCGGACAGAACTAAAGTTGCCTGAATGACCGGACCAGAATCTTCCCAGCGCGTCGCGGTGGTAACGGGTGCCAGCTCGGGCATCGGCGAGGCCACTGCGAAAACCCTTGCTGGACTTGGCTTTCACGTCGTCTGCGTGGCCCGCCGGAAGGAACGGATCGCAGCCCTCGCCGACGAGATCGGGGGCACCGCCATTGTGGCGGACGTCACAGACGGTGACGCCGTTGCCGCGCTGGCGGCCGCCCTGGAGCGCGTCGACGTCCTCGTCAACAACGCCGGCGGCGCCAAGGGCCTCGAACCGGTCGCCGATGCCGACTTGGAGAACTGGCGCTGGATGTGGGACGTCAACGTCATGGGTACGCTGCGCGTGACGAAGGCACTGCTGCCCAACCTCATCGCATCGGGCGACGGGCTGATCGTCACCGTCACGTCGATCGCTGCGTTCGAGATATACGACGGCGGTGCGGGCTATACGGCAGCCAAGCACGGGCAGGCCGCGCTACACCAGACGTTGCGCGGCGAGCTGTTGGGAAAACCGGTGCGACTCACCGAGATTGCGCCCGGCATGGTGGAGACCGAGTTCTCGGTGGTCCGCTTCGATGGCGACCAGGATCGCGCCGACGCCGTCTACGCGGGCATGACTCCGCTGACGGCGAATGACGTCGCAGAGGTAATCGGGTTCGTCGCGTCGCGCCCGCCGCACGTCAACCTGGACCAGATCGTCATCCGGCCACGAGATCAGGCGACGGCGACGAGGAAGTTCACCCGCCAGGAGCAGAAGTAGCCGGGCTGGGCGCCGTCGTCGTGGGCGTCCCCGAAAGGGTAGGTGCGTCGGTCGGGGTGATGGGTGCGTTGACCGGGATGTTCGACGGCCGCGCCGCCGGCGAGATCGCCGACATTGCCGTCCAATCGTCCCAGCTCACCGCCCAGTCCCAGATGTCGCCGTCGGCGTAGGACAACTGGATCGACGTTCCTGTCACCTCGACGGGATCCCCGTAGATGGCGGTGTTGAAGTACTGCTGCGCGCTCTCGGTCGACAGATTGATGCAGCCATTGGTCACGTTGCTGCTGCCCTGCACGCCGGTGGTGCTCGGGTTGGCGTGGATGAACTCGCCGTTGTTCGAGATCCTCACGGCGTACCGCTCGTGAGCATTGCTGTAACCCGCCGCGGGGTTGGACATGTAGAAGTCTTCGTACTTCTCGGTCACGACGTGGATGCCGCTGCGGGTGATGTTGCGCGGCAGGTCACCCTCGCCATAACTGCAGGGCAGGTCCAAGATCACGCCCTCGTCGGTGATCACCTGAATGCGGTGCGACGACGCCTCGGCCTTGACGACCTGGCGACGGCCGATTTCGAAGTCAAGAGTCAGGTCCTGGGCGCCGAATGCACCGTCGCCGAACGGAACCCCGTAGAGCTTGGCATCGACGTGGACCTTCGTACCCGCCGGGTAATAGTCGCGAGTGCGCCAGTGCGCCCGCGAACCGCCGACCTCGTCGGGCAGCCACGCCCAGCTGCCGACGACGGGCGGAGTCGTGGTCACCGTCATGGCGCGCTCGACGGACGCCTTGTCGCTGATCGAGGAATCGAACTGGATGATGACCGGCGCCGCGACGCCGACGGTCTGACCATCGGCGAGCTGGAACTGCCCGTTGACCTTTGCCTGCGGGCTGACCGTGGTGAAGCTGCCCGCCAGCGCTACGGCCTTGCCGTCGCGACCGACGGCCGCCCCGTCCCAGGTGTAGGTCACGCCGAACCCGAGTGGTTCGCTGGTGACGAACGACGTGCGGTCGCGGTTGATGACGCCTGCGACGGGCTTGCCGTCCGCGTTCGTCAGGCTGATGCGCTGGAGCCACCCGTCGCTGACGTCCACGCCGATCGGCGAAGTCGGGATCACGTCGGTGGCATCCTTGGCAGGCGAAAAGGTGACCGAGGCGGCCTTGGCGGGCGCCGCGGTGTCGGAACCGGCCTGGTTCGACGATCGAGGGGCGCACGCCGCGGCGAGCACGCCAGAGGCGCCCACCGCTATCGCGGTCAGTGCCTGCCTCCGATTGATGCTCACGTCTTCCGAAGATACCTAGAGTTGGCAGCCAATCAGAATCGGTTCAGGTGTGAGATGTATCCCGAACGCCGCCGCAACACCGTCTCGCACCGTCCTGGCCAGCGCAATTACGTCTGCCGTCGTGGCGTTGCCCCGGTTGGTCACAGCTAGCGCATGTTTGGTGGACAGCCGCGCCGCGGCGCCATCTCCAGGGAATCCCTTGCCGAATCCCGCGTGTTCCACTAGCCAGCCTGCGGCCAACTTCACGCCGCCGGGTGCCGGATACCGCGGCACCGGGCCGTCGACGGCGGCGGCAATGCGGTCGAACTCGGCCTCGCTGACTACGGGGTTGGTGAAGAAGGAGCCAACGCTCCACGTGTCGTGGTCGGACTCGTCGAGCACCATTCCCTTGCCAGCACGCAGGTTCAAGACGGCGTCGCGGACCCTCGTCGCCTCGACGCGCGAACCCGCTTCGGCGCCAAGCGCTTTCGCCAATTCCCCGTAGCGCAAGGGCGCGCTGAGTCCGTCGGCGGCCAGCGCGAACTCCACCTCGAGCACGACGGCGTCCGCAGAGTTCTTCAAAACGCTGGTGCGGTAGCCGAAATCCAAGTCGGCTGGCGCCACCCAGCGATCGTCTCCCGTCCGGCGGTCGAGGAGTCGCACCCGCTTGATGGTGTCGGCGACCTCCGCGCCGTAGGCACCGACGTTTTGCACGGGCGTCGCGCCCGCGGAGCCGGGAATGCCCGAAAGGCACTCCAGGCCGCCAAGGTCGTGTGCCAGCGAGGTCACGACCACGTCATCCCACAGTGCGCCAGCCTCGGCGCGTACGACGTCGCCGTCGACGGTGATCTCCGTATTGACCAGATGCACGACCGTGAGGTCGACGATGTCGTCGGCAATCACCACGTTCGAGCCGCCCGCCAGGACGAGGTGGGGTTCTTCCAGGCGCAGCGCACGCACCACGTCGACGACCTTTTGTGTCGTGTCACACGTGATCAGCCGAGCGGCGAGGGGCCCAATGCGCAGGGTGGTCAACGGCGCTAGCGGTACGTCGCGCGCCACTGCGGCGCCCGAGAAATGCGAACCGGCCACGGGCGGTAACGGTAGCCTGGGCGGCTATGCCTCGTTCCTTCGACATGGCTGCGACCTACGACGGCAGCGTCGAACAGGTCCACCGCGCGTTCAGCGATGACGACTACTGGCGTGCCCGGCTGGCCGATTCGGGTGCCGACGACGCGACGCTGGATTCCATCACCCGAGATGGCCACGGCGGCGTCGACGTGATCACGACGCAGACCCTCCGAGCCAACCGACTGCCCGCCGTCGTTGCCCAATTCCACCACGGGGACCTGAGTTTCGTGCGCGAAGAGAGCTGGAGCGCAGTGACCGACGGCCGCGCGACCGCAATCGTCAAGGGGTCCATCCCAGGCGCGCCTGCGACGCTGACCGGCACCGCGCTACTCGCTCCGAGCGACGGCGGAACGAAGCTCGAGTTCAAGGCGACGGTGGAGGTCAAGATCCCGCTCGTCGGCGGCAAGGTGGAGAACTTCATCGGCAGCCAGCTCGTCGATCTGCTGGTTGCAGAGCAGCGCTTCACGACGGCGTGGATCGCCGAGCACGGCTGACCCGATCACGCGAGTTCTTCCACGAACCACGAATCCCATTCGTGATTCCGCGGATTGAGCAGTGCCACCCCGCCGCCCACCAGGCGATCGCTACGATTCCTGCCATGGGCACGCAGGCGCGGCCCGTCGGCCAGCCGACGCGGGGTACCACGGGCTACAACCGCCTACGGCGCAGCGACCGTTGGCTGGTGCACGAGCCCCGCGTGCGCTCGGCACTGCTCGCGGCCGCCGACCCGCTGGTCGTCGACCTCGGCTACGGCGCGCTCCCCGTCACCACCCTGGAATTGGCTGAGCGGCTGCGCTCGGTGCGACCGGACGTCCGGGTGGTCGGCCTGGAGATCGATCCCGACCGCGTGCGGTTGGCGCGCGCGTCGGCTGGCGATGCGACGGTCGAGTTCGCTCTCGGTGGGTTCGAATTGGCCGGTCTGCGACCAACATTGGTGCGCGCGTTCAACGTACTGCGGCAATACGACGTCGAGTCGGTGCCCGACGCATGGGCCGAGATGAAGGCTCGGTTGGCACCCGGTGGGTTGATCGTCGATGGGACCTGTGACGAGCTCGGCAGGCGGTGCTGCTGGTTGCTGCTCGACGCCGACGGCCCGATCAGCCTGACGCTGGCATGCGATCCGTTCGCGATCGACCGCCCGTCGGATCTGGCCGAGCGACTCCCCAAGGCGCTGATCCACCACAACGTCGACGGTCAGCCGATTCACACGTTGCTCGCCGCTGCCGACCGCGCATGGGCGAGCGCAGCCGGGCACGGCGTGTTCGGACCGCGAGTGCGTTGGCGTGCGATGCTAGATGCGTTGCGCGACGGCGGATTTCCCGTACAGCCGACCCGCCGACGGCTGCGCGACGGAGTGCTCACGGTGCCATGGTCCGCCGTGGCCCCGAGTTGATGCCGCCGCGTAAGCTAGGCGGATGCGGATTGCCCTCGCGCAGGTCCTGACCAGCGCGGACCCCTCGTCCAACCTCGCCATCGTCGAGGACTACACCCGCCGGGCAGCCGACCAAGGCGCCCAGCTCGTGCTCTTCCCAGAGGCGACGATGTGCCGCTTCGGTGTGCCGTTAGCGCCAGTCGCGCAGCCGCTCGACGGCCCGTGGGCCTCGGGCGTGCGAGCCATCGCCGAGCGCGCGGGCATCGTCGTCGTCGCCGGAATGTTCTGCCCTGCCGACGACGGTCGGGTCACCAACACGCTGGTGGCGACGGGGCCCGGCGTCGACGCCCATTATCACAAGATCTACCTCTACGACGCGTTCGGATTCACCGAATCACTAACGGTTGCAAGGGGTTACGAGCCAAAGACAATCGAAGTCGACGGCGTCGTCGTGGGCTTGACGCTGTGCTACGACGTCCGCTTCCCCGAGCTCTACGTCGAGCTTGCTCACCGCGGCGCCCAGCTCATCACCGTCCACGCGTCGTGGGGATCCGGCCCGGGCAAGCTCGACCAGTGGACTCTGCTCAACCGAGCACGTGCGATCGACACCAATAGCATCATCGCGGCCGTCGACCAGGGGCATCCGGATAAGGAGATCGCCGCCGTGGGTCCAACGGGAGTCGGCGGCAGCCTGGTGGCCTCACCGACCGGCGAGGTCTTGGCATCGGCGGGCGCCGACCCGCAGCTACTGGTCACCGACGTCGACCTGGCAACCGTTGACAAGGCGCGCGAGACCATCGCGGTGCTGCGCAATCGCCAAGAATTCACCAAGCCGCTAGGGCAGAATCGCTGAAGTGAGCGATCCCTGGGCCGATACGGCCAACGCACAGCCGCACCTGCCGAGACCGCAGGCGCCACTGCCTCCGCGCCCGTCGCACGACGACTCGGCGCCGACGCAGTACGGCGCAGCCGCACAGGATTACGGTGCAGCGCCGACGCAGTATGGCGCGCCCGCGCAGCAGGGCTACGGCGCACCCCCGTCACAGGGTTACGGTGCGCCACCGTCACAGGGCTATGGCGCACCCTCGTCGCAGGGCTACGGTCCGTCGGCGACGCCGCCCTCTACCCCGCCGCCCGCCAAGGGCAGCTGGTTCAAACGCCTTTTCCGCGACCCACTTTCGATCGTGCTGGTCATCGTCATCGTGTTGGCGGTGGCGCTTGCCGGATTGGTGGGCGTCGAACTCTATGCGCGGCACCTCGGCGAGCAGAAGGTCGCCGAAGCCGTTTCGTGCGTCGTGCAGGACGACACCACGGTGTCCTTCGGTGCGACCCCGTTCCTGTGGCAGTACTTCACCGATCACTTCAGCGACATCACCGTCACCACCGGCGGCAATCAGATCCGCTCGCTCAAGGGCATGAAGGCTCAGATCCACATCGACGACATCAAGCTGGAGGACACGGCCGACTCGAAGGGCACCATCGGAGCTCTGGATGCGACGCTCACGTGGACGACTCAAGGCCTCAACGACACCATCAAGGACGAGATCCCTCTGGTCGGCGGCTTCATCGACGTCACCGCAAAACCAGACGACGGCACGTTCGAACTCGACGCCCCGCTTGGCGGAGCGGTCTCCGTAAAGCCGAAGGTCGTCGACGGCGCCATCACACTCGAGGTCACGGAACTCAGCGGGCTCGGCCTCACCCTGCCGAAGGAAACCGTTCAGCCGGCACTCGACAAGGTCACCAAGGATCTGAGCGACAACTATCCCCTCGGCATCAAGGCTGACAGCATCCAGGTCACCAACGACGGCGTGGTGGCACACTTCTCCACCAAGAACGCCTCCATCCCGAAGGATGCCTCATCTGGTAGTTCCGACGGCTGCATGGGGACGATCTAGGAGCCGCCCTCGTCGAGACCGTCGAGTACCGCTCGCGTCGAGGAAAGTCCTAGGCGGGTGGCGCCCGCGTCCAGCATGGCGATGGCGTCTGCCGCAGTGCGGATACCGCCGCTAGCCTTCACCCCGATCTGTGGGCCGACGGTCGTCGCCATGATCTGCACGGCATGCATCGAGGCGCCACCGCTTGGATGAAAACCCGTCGAGGTCTTCACGAAGTTCGCGCCCGATTCGGCGGCAGCGCGGCACGCGGCGACGAGGGTCTGCTCGTCGGCGAACTCCAGCAACGCCGCCGACTCGACGATCACCTTGAGAATCACGTCGTCGGGCAGCGCTGAGCGCACTGCCTCGACGTCGGCGGCGACCGAGTCGAACTCGCCGGCGATCGCAGCGCCGACGTCGATCACCATGTCTATCTCGTCGGCCCCCGCAGCGACGGCGAACACGGCCTCCTGAGCCTTGATGGCCGAAAAGTGCTTACCAGAAGGGAATCCCACGACGGCGGCGAGTGCGACGCCCGCCGACTGTGCAGCCCTCGCCGCTGGCACCATCGATGGGGAGACGCACACCGCGAACACGCCGAGGTCGACGGCTTCCTGCGCGATCAATCCGACGGCGGCTTCGGTGGCTTCGGGTTTGAGCAGCGTGTGATCGATGAGAGCGGCGACCGTGTCGCGTGTCCAGCGAACGGCCATCTAGAACGGTTCTTCGGTGCCGCCGGGGTTGCAGGCGGTCGCGATCATGGTCTGGTCGTCGACGACGGGGCGCCATGGCTCGAGGTTCCAGCTGGTCTTGCCCGGCTGCGCGATTTCCGCGTACGCCCAGTGGCACATGAACTGGGCGCGCATTCCCGGAAGATCGGCGTCCGGCGAGAGCACGAGGACTTCGGACCACGCTTCTTCACCCTGAGTGCTGCCTGCGTGGCTGGCTGCCGCGCGGCCTGCAGGCGTCGGGTAGACCCGCAGGCTGGACAGGTCACCCCAGTGCTCCCAGACGGCGTGATCGACGTACGGCGGGCTTGGATCGGTGTCGGCGGCGGCCGTCGCGGACCAAGAGCCCACGACGAATAGGGCGAGCGCCGCGATCGTTGCGGCGAGCAGGCGCGTCACTGCTATCGCGACTTCCCTTGGACCTCAAGGATCTTCGGCCGAACGTCCACCAGATAGACGCCGGCGGCACAGACGGCGACGGCGGATCCGACGGGTGCGCCCAATAGGTAGGGCAGCGACAGCACCGCGGTGCCGCCGATGATGGCCAGCCAGATCGGCTTGGTCATCTTGCCCGCCGCGGTATAGGCGTCGGCTCGTTGTAGGGCGGCATGCACGAAGGCGTAGGCGGACAGCAGCAAGGCGCCCACCTGAACGGCAAGGAGGACGTAACCCACCAGGTACTGAGGATCCACGTCCTCAAGCCTATGCGGGTTACGTCCTCCCGGTCGAATGAACTACTTCTGGGTGACCTTCTTGGCAGGCGCCTTCTTGGCAGGAGCCTTCTTGGCCGGAGCCTTGGCGGGAGCCTTCGCGGCGGCCTTCTTGACCGGCGCTGCGGTCTTCTCAGCCTTCTTGGGCAGCTCGACGCCGACCAGCTTGGCGGCACGCTCGCCGACCGCGCGGGTCTGCGTCGCAACCGTGCCGAGCGCATCCTGCGTCAGCTCGACCGCCTGGTCGGTGACGCTCTCGACGCGGTTCGCCGCCTCTTCGATCGCCGGCTGACTGCGCAGGCGCTCCAGTGCGGCCTCGCCACGCTCGACGAGCTTGTTGTAGGTCGTGGTGGCAGCCTCGGCGTAGCCCTCGGCGGCCTTGCGCAGCTCGTCGCTGTTCAGGCGGCCACGGATCTCGTCGACCTGGCTGGGCAGCTCCTCCTGGAGCTTGGTCAGGTTGGTGCGGACCTCGCCGACGCGCGTGTTGGCATCGGTGCGGGCCTCTTCGGCGCGCTCACGCAGCGTGGCGACGATCTCGTTGACGGTGGCGAGCGCCAGATCGGCGGCGCCTACGGCGGCGAGCAACGGGGCCTTCAGGTCTTCGATGGTCGGCTGATTCTTCTCGGCCATGTCTCTTTCCTTTCGTGTAACTACTTCGGCAGATCTTGTTTTTCACGTGGTTGGTTGGAAGTCAGTCTTCAGTGGCTGGCTCCTCGTCTGTCACTTCGTTCTGCTGACAGAACGACGTGTAGATGTCGAGCAGCACCTGCTTCTGCCGCTCGGTGATCGCCATGTCCGTGACGATGGCGTCGCGAACAGCATTCGCCTCGCTCGGCTCCAGAATTCCGGCCCTGACGTACAGCACTTCGGCGGACACCCGAAGCGCCTTGGCGATCTGGTTGAGCACCTCGGCAGAGGGTTTGCGCAATCCCCGCTCGATCTGGCTGAGGTAGGGATTGCTTACGCCGGCCTTCTCGGCCAGCTGCCGCACCGAAACCTGAGCCAACTCACGCTGGCTTCGGATGAAGCTCCCGATGTCCTGAGCAGCGTTGGTGACGACAGCGGCAAGATCTCCCTCTTGCGGCATGCTTCACCCCCTTTGCGTCGGGTATCCGATATGCGAACAACACAACCGTACGACGGGGTGCTAACTTTTGCAAGCACTAGTTAGCGCAGGTCAGAACAGTAGTTGGGCTATTGAATAGATCGCCAGACCGGCAAGCGAGCCGACCACCGTGCCATTGATGCGGATGAACTGCAGGTCACGGCCCACGTACAACTCGATGCGACTGCTGGCCATGTCGACGTCCCATCGCTCGATGGTGTCGGTGATGATCGTTGTGATTTCCACCCCATATTGGGAGACGACGTGCTGGGCGGCTCGCACTATCCAGTTGTCCACCTTGTCGCGGAGTTCGACGTCGTCGCGCAGAGACTCTCCGATGCGCACGACGGAGTCGGCCACTCTGCTCCGAAGAGCCGACGACGGGTCGTCGACGGACTCGAGAATGATGCGTTTCGCCGCGGTCCACGCCGTCTCGGCGGCCTTGGCCACCTCGTCGCGGGCCATGATCTCGTCCTTGACCTTCTCCGCGCGAGCGATCGTCGCCTCGTCGTTCTGAAGGTCGTCGGCGAACTCGAAGAGGAACCTGGTGGCCGATCGGCGCAGTTCGTGGTCCGGGTTGCGCCGCACCTTGTCGGTGAAGTCCACCAGCTCGCGATGAATCCGTTCGCCGATGAGGTGGTCCACCCACCGCGGCGACCACGTCGGCGAATCCCTCTCGATGACCCGCTCGATGATCTCGTCGGCGTTGAGCGACCACTGGAAGGCGCGGTCTGCCAGAAGCTGGATGAGCGCCTCCTGACGACGTTCCTCCAGTAGCGACGTCAGCACCCGGCCGACCGGCGGCCCCCACTTCGGCTCGGCGATGCGCCTGACGATCATTCGATCGAGGACCTGCTGAATGTCCTCGTCACGCAACATCTCGACAAGGACCCGCAGCACCGTCGACGCCTCGGCTGCCACCCGCTGGGCATGCTCCGCGTCCGACAGCCACTTGCCCATCCGCCCTGCGATCTCCGCGTCGCGGACCTTGGTCTCGATGACCTCGGGTGATAGGAAGTTCTCCCGGAAGAACGTCCCGAGTCCCTCGCCGACCTGATCCTTCTTGTTCTTGATGATCGCGGTGTGCGGGATCGGGAGGCCCATCGGATGCTTGAACAGCGCGGTGACCGCGAACCAGTCGGCGAGTGCGCCGACCATGCCTGCCTCCGCCGCCGCCCTGACGTAACCCACCCACGCCCCTGCGCCGTGGGACTGCGCCCACGTGCAGACCAGGAAGATCACCGTGGCGCCGAGCAGGAAGCTAGTTGCCACGATCTTCATCCGCCGCAAACCGCGGCGACGTTCCGCGTCGCCTGCGCTGTCCCCGGCCACGAACGTGTTGGCGAGGCTCGCAAGGGAGTCCGATGTCGTTCTGTGCGCCACGGCTCCATCATCCGCTATCACTGCGGCAGCATGCCCTTCCCGACAGTCGGCGAAGCGAAATCAGCCGTATCATCAAAGCGAACTAAGGATTGGGATTGGCTCGACAAGTGACCGACAAGTGACACGGCAGACCACTGACGGTGCGGTGAAGACCGACGGCCGCAAGCGACGCTGGCACCAGCACAAGGTCGATCGCCGTGGAGAGCTCGTCGACGGCACCCTAGAGGCGATTCGCCATCGCGGTAGCAACGTCAGCATGGACGAGATTGCCGCCGAGATCGGCGTGTCCAAGACCGTGCTGTACCGATACTTCGTCGACAAGAACGACCTCACGACGGCCGTGATGATGCGGTTCGCGCAGACGACGCTCATCCCCAACATGGCTGCGGCACTCTCGTCGAACCTCGACGGCTTCGCCCTGACCCGCGAGATCATCCGGGTCTACGTCGACACCGTCGCCGCCGAGCCAGAGATCTATCCGTTCGTCATGGCGAACAGCTCGGCGAGCAAGAGCAAGGCCGTCGCCGACTCGGAACAGATCATCGCGCGGATGCTCGGGGTCATGCTTCGTCGGCGGATGGCGAGCGTCGGCATGGACACCAGTGGCGCGCAACCGTGGGCGTTCATGATCGTCGGCGGTGTCCAGTTGGCCACACACTCCTGGATGTCCAATCCGCGGATGAGTGCCGACGACCTGATCGACTACCTGACGATGCTGTCGTGGAGCGCCCTTCGCGGCATCGTCGAGGTGGGCGGATCGCTGGAGAAGTTCAACGCGATGACGCATCCGTCGCCGGAATTACCTCCGCAGCTGCTTCACTGAGCGGATGACCGAGTCATCCGACCTGCCCGAACTGTGGACGCACGAGCCGCACCGCCACCTCGCGTTCAAGCAAGGCGATTCCGTCGCCGAGATCAAGACGAACGCGACACCGGGATTCAAGGGCTCCAAGAGCGATGCACCGGACCTTCAGGCCGAGCGCAACGAGCGGTTCGCCGAACTACAGGAGATGCTGTACGCCGCCAGCCGCGCGGGCGACAATCGGAAAATCCTGCTCGTGTTGCAGGGCATGGACACCGCGGGCAAGGGCGGGATCGTCAAACACGTTGTCGGATCGGGTAATCCACAGGGCATCAAGTACGCCAGCTTCGGCAAGCCAACGGAGGAAGAGCTGGCTCACGACTTCCTGTGGCGCATCGAGAAGCAGCTCCCGACGGCTGGCCACATCGGGGTGTTCGACCGTTCGCACTACGAGGACGTGCTGATCGTCCGCGTGCACGACCTCGTCCCACCGGACGTGTGGGGTAAGCGCTATGAGCTCATCAACGACTTCGAGAAGCGGTTGGTGAGTGACGGCACGACGATCATCAAGGTTGCCATGTTCGTGTCGCTCGACGAGCAGAAGAAGCGGCTGTCCGAACGCCTCGACCGGCCTGACAAGTACTGGAAGTACAACCCCGCCGACATCGACGAGCGGCTGCTGTGGCCTAGGTACCAGGAGGCCTATCAAGCGATGCTGGAGCGCACGTCGACGGAATACGCACCATGGCACGTCATCCCGTGCGACCGAAAGTGGTACAGCCGCCTGGCCGTCATCGAATTGCTGATCGAGGCGCTCGAAGGACTCGACTTATCCTGGCCACCAGCTGATTTCGACGTCGAGGCCGAGAAGAAGCGGCTGGCGTCGACCTAGCTCTCGCCTCCCCGCCGCGGGACTGCAACATATGACGGATCTCGCGAGAGGGCTCATCATATGTTGCAGTCTCGCGGAACCGTTTCGAGGTTCATTACGCCTAAACCTCTGTGGGGGGATTGATCGTCGGCTCAGAAGCCATGGCATCGGGACTGGTTACGCGACAGGATCTGCGCACGCGCTACGTGAAACTGCACTACAACGTGTACGCACCGAAGGGCCGAACATTGACCGCCGCGGATCGGGCCGTTGCAGCCTGGCTTTGGTCGCGACGTCAAGCAGTCCTCGTTGGACCTTCAGCTGCCGCGATGCTCGGCACACGATGGTTACCCGACGATGGGCCGGCCGAATTGGCCAACGCCGGCGCCCACGCGCCGCGGGGGATCGTCATCCGCGGCGACGCCTTGGCCGACGACGAACTCCGCGTGGCTCGCAGGATGCACTGTACGACGGCGGCACGGACGGGCTACGACATGGCCCGACGAATCCCCAACGACGAGGGCATCATTCGACTCGATGCGCTGTTGAACGCAACCCGCTGTCCGATCGCGGACATAGAGGCCATCGCCGCCCGCTACCCTGGCGCTAGGGGCATGCGGCAGCTGCGACGGACCCTCGACCTAGTCGACGCTGGCGCGGAGTCTCCACAGGAAACGCGCCTGCGCCTACTGCTCGTCCGATCCATCACGCCGCGACCCGTGACGCAGATTCCTGTCGCGGATCATCGCGGAGTCGTCCGTCGTCGCATCGACATGGGCTATCCGCAGTGGATGGTGGGCGTCGAGTATGACGGCGAGCAACACTTCGACAATCCCGGCGACTACGCCAAGGATATCGTCAGGCTCGAGTTCCTGGCCGAACGCGGGTGGACGATCGTGCGGGTCAGCGCGCGACAGATTCGGTACGAACGACCGCGGATCGTCGCTAGGGTCAAGCGGGCTCTCGACGCCGCGGGCGCTAGACGCTCGTAGCTTCTAGCCCGCTGAGAATCTCGACGAGACTACGCATTTCGTTCATCGAGCACCGCAGCCATGGCTTCGCTGTCGAACTCGCAGGGTGGAGCGCAGGCCTGACGCGGTTTACCCGCCCTTCACCAACGTGAACTGACCCACGTTGGTGATGCCGCGACGGAAGAAGTCCGCGCATCCGGTGAGGTAGTGCATGTAGCGGTCGTAGACCTCAACGGACGTGATTGCGATCGCCTGGTCTCGGTTGGCCGCCAGGTTGGCCGCCCACATGTCGAGCGTGCGGGCGTAGTGAGGCTGCAGCAGATGAATGCGCTCCAGCGCAAACCCGGAGCCCGCCGCAAGCTCCTCGATGTCCTCGACGGCAGGCAGTTGTCCGCCGGGAAAGATCTCTGTGCCAATGAACCGCATGAACTTCAGGTCACTGATGGTCAGCTTGATTCCGTTGTCGCGGAAGAACTTCTGCGTGTGTGCCAAGATCGTGTGCAAGAGCATCCGCCCATCGTCGGGCAGGATGTCGTACGCCTTGGCGAAGAATGCCGGATAGCGCTCGGCCTTGAAGGCCTCGAACGCGCCGATGGAAACGATCCGGTCGACGGGCTCGTCGAACTCCTCCCAGCCTTGCAACCGCACCTCGGCGGTTCGTTCACTGGGGATGTTCGCCAACAGCCGCCGGCTGTACTCGGACTGGTTGCGGCTCAACGTTATTCCGATGACGTTGACGTCGAAGCGCTCGATGGCCCTTCGCAGTGCTCCACCCCATCCGCACCCCACGTCGAGCAGGGTCATGCCTGGCCGAAGATCCAGCTTGCCGAGCGCGAGGTCGAACTTGGCGATCTGCGCCTCGTCGAGCGTCATGTCGTCGCGCTCGAAGTACGAACAGGTGTAGCCCATCGTGGGCCCGAGGAACAGTGCGAAGAAGTCGTCGGACAGGTCGTAGATCGATTGTGATTCCTCGTAGAACGGCTCGAGGTCGGATGCTACGTGTGACATACGGCGGCCCTTTCCCTTCGTCGTCATAGCCGTTCGACTCGAAGACGACGGTTGGTATGGGCTCACGGACCGCAGCCAACCACCGACTACGCGCTGAATCGGCGTTAACTTAACTTCGGTATTTAGGGTAACTAACGCCGAGGGCAAACATCATCCGCCCCGCGGGAGGGCCGTGCTGCAAATCAGGTGTGAATTGCTAGTACTCGTAAAAGCCCTTGCCGGACTTCTTGCCGAGTTGACCGGCCTCGACCATCCGCTGCAGCAGCGGCGGCGGCGCATAGTGCGCGTCCTTCAGCTCGTCGAACATGGCATCGGCGATCAGCTTCATCGTGTCCAACCCGATCAGATCGCTCAGCCGCAGCGGACCCATCGGATGCGATAGCCCGGCGACGATCGCGGTGTCGACGTCCTCGACGGACGCGACCCCGGATTCGACCATCCGAATCGCAGAGAGCAGATAGGGCACGAGAAGCGCGTTGACGATGAAGCCGGAGCGGTCGCCGCAGCGCACCACCTTCTTGCCGAGCGTCGCACTGGCGAACTGCTCCACCCGCGCGGCGGCCTCGTCGGTGGTCACGAGCGTGCTGATCAATTCGACGAGCGGAAGCACCGGCACCGGATTGAAGAAGTGCAGTCCCAGCACGCGACCCGGATTCTTGGTCGCCGCAGCAATTTTCATGATGGGAATGCTCGACGTGTTCGACGCAAGCACGGCGTCGGGATCGGTGATGATCTCATCGAGTTGCGCGAAGACCTTGGCCTTGACGGCCTCGTTCTCGACGATCGCCTCGATCACGAGATCGCGATCGGCAAGGTCCTTCAGGTCGGTGGTCGACGTCAGCTTGGCAATTGCCGCATCGCGGTCGGCCTCGGCCAGCTTGCCCTTGCTGACGGCGCGCTCCAACGACGTCGTGATGCGGTCCACGCCTGCGGCGGCGAGTTCCTCGGTGGGCTCGTAGATCCTCACGTCGGCTCCGGCCTTCAACGACACCTCGGCGATGCCCGCGCCCATCTGTCCTGCGCCGACGACGCCCACCCGCTCAATATTCTTCACGCTCAAGGTTTTACTCCATCGCAGATACGCGTCAGGCCCCGCCCAGGGTTCGGGCGGGGCCTGCGCTTCAAGCCGTTGGGCCTCATGAGCCTACTGAGCCTGGTCTCTCGAGCTCAGCAGCTCAGTGGAACTGGCCCTCTTCGGTCGAGCCTGCGAGCGCGGTGGTCGACGACGTCGGGTCGACCGTGGTCGCGATGCGGTCGAAGTAGCCTGCGCCAACCTCACGCTGGTGCTTGGTGGCGGTGTAACCGCGCTCCTCTGCGGCGAACTCGCGCTCCTGCAGCTCGACGTAGGCGCTCATCTGGTTGCGGGCGTAGCCGTGAGCCAGATCGAACATCGAGTAGTTGAGGGCGTGGAAGCCCGCGAGCGTGATGAACTGGAACTTGAAGCCCATCGCGCCGAGCTCCTTCTGGAACTTCGCGATGGTGTCGTCGTCGAGGTGCTGCTTCCAGTTGAACGACGGCGAGCAGTTGTACGCCAGCATCTGGTCGGGGAACTCACTCTTGACGCCCTCGGCGAACTTCTTCGCGAGCGCCAGGTCCGGCGTGCCGGTCTCCATCCAGATCAGGTCCGAGTACGGCGCGTAGGCCTTGGCCCGCGCGATGCAGGGCTCTAGCCCGTTCTTGATCCGGTAGAAGCCCTCGTTGGTGCGTTCACCGGTGATGAACGGACGGTCACGCTCGTCGACGTCGGAGGTGATCAGCGTGGCTGCCTCGGCGTCGGTGCGGGCGATGACGACGGTCGGCACGTCGGCGACGTCGGCGGCGAGACGCGCCGAGGTCAGGGTGCGAATGTGCTGCTGCGTCGGGATCAGCACCTTGCCACCGAGGTGGCCACACTTCTTTTCCGACGCCAGCTGGTCCTCCCAGTGCGAACCGGCGACACCTGCGGCGATCATGGCCTTCTGCAGCTCGTAGACGTTCAGCGCGCCGCCGAAGCCTGCTTCGCCGTCGGCGACGATGGGGGCCAGCCAGTTCTCGATGGAGCGGTCGCCCTCGACCTTGGCAATCTGGTCGGCGCGCAGAAGCGCATTGTTGATTCGACGGACCACCTGCGGCACCGAGTTGGCCGGGTAGAGGCTCTGGTCGGGGTAGGTGTGGCCGGAGAGATTCGCGTCGCCGGCGACCTGCCAGCCCGACAGGTAGATCGCCTTGAGGCCCGCGCGGACCTGCTGCACGGCCTGGTTACCGGTCAGCGCGCCGAGGGCGTTGACGAAGTCCATGTCGTGCAGTTGCTCCCACAACACCTCGGCGCCGCGGCGGGCCAGCGTGCTCTCCTCGACGACATGGCCCTGCAGCGCGACGACGTCCTTGGGCGAGTAGGTACGGGTGATGCCCTTCCAGCGAGGGTTGTGATCCCAATCGTGCTGGATCTGTTCTGGGCTCTTGGGCGTGCCAACGGTGGACATCGTTGCTCCTTTGGTTGCTGTCGCTGTGAGCCGCGGGCCGGTTGGTTGTTAATCGAGCCGTAGCTTCACGTTTGTGCTAACACGACGATGCCACGCGTTATATGCGCAGGTCCACCCGTTTCAGTTGCCAATTTTCGCCAACGCGATAGGCCAACTTGCAAAGATTGCGAAGACGTAAGGTAGCTTGACCGGTTCAGAAGTTACCGTCAAGTAACGCGTTTGCGCAGGTCAGTACGCTCGTACTGTTAAACCGAAACGCTCAGAGCGAGAAGATGCTGGCGACGGCTTTCGTCTCGTCGCCGACCGCATATGTGAGCGTTGTAACAGTCCGGTCGGTGAGCTCTTCGCCGAACTTGTCGGTCGAGCCCGCCGGATACACGTGGCGGATGATCTCCAGCTGGTCGCCGAGCGCCACGGGAAGATCGTGCTCGATGGTCACGCGCAGGGGTCCAGCCGTCAGTTCGGGCTGGGTGTAGAGATAGTCCTCGACGACCGACCAGTAGACCGAGTTGTTCATGTGGTCGAAGATGTCGATGTCGCTGACCCGAACGGGATACGCGCGGATGTCCTCAGCGTCCTCGCGGCTTCCGGGCTTCAGGTACGCCTTCCACCGCAGCCGGTCCACGTCGGTGGTGCGTTGCAGACCCTCTAGGAAGTCGTCGGAGATTCGAGCGGGGCCCTGTGTCTCGCGGTTGATGTTGATCCAGAACGCCTCAGATTCAATGAGGCCTCGATTCCGCAAGCCGTCAATGCGCACCCTCATCTCGCACCACCGGTTCGACGTGCCGGAGCACCAACGTCGCAGCCGCAACATCTCCTTGAACTCGACGGGCCTGATCATGTCGATCATCGTGCGACGGACTATCCACAGAGGATGCGTCTCCTCGAAGCCCATCTCACGCAACTGATCGGATCCGACGTCTTGGATGTGTCGGGTGGCGGCGTCGAACTTCAGCCGCCCTTCGCGATCGATGTCGGCAACGCGGAGTGGCCACTGCGTATCGAACACGTCGGGGTGCGGATCGGGCACGGGCATCATGACTTTGCCCAATCCAAATACCTGACCACTGCTCACGGTTCGAGATACTGCCACATCTCGTCCGCGTGCCAAGAATGCGAAGGTCACCTTCGCAGCCTCGTTATGCTTGCTGACGTGGCCAAGACCTTCGTCGGATCGCGGGTTCGACAGCTCCGCGGCGAACGTGGTTTCAGCCAGGCCGCGCTGGCGCAGATGCTCGACATCTCGCCTAGCTACCTCAACCAGATCGAACACGACGTCCGACCGCTGACCGTCGCGGTCCTTCTTCGCATCACCGAGGTGTTCGGTGTCGACGCCACCTTCTTCGCCAGCCATGACGACACCCGGCTGGTCGCGGAATTGCGTGAGGTGACGATGGATGGCGACATCGGCATCGACGTCGACGTCGCGGAGATCGCCGACATCGTCAACGCACATCCCACCCTCGCGCAAGCGATGGTCAACCTTCACCGTCGCTATCGCCTGACCACCACGCAGTTGGCGGCCGTGACCGAGGATAGGTTCTCCGACGGCAGTGGTGCAGGCTCGGGGTCGGGCTCCATCTCGATGCCACACGAGGAGGTGCGGGACTACTTCTACCAACGGCAGAACTACTTGCACGAGCTCGACACCGCGGCCGAGGACCTCACCGTCTCGATGCGGATGCAACGCGCCAATCTGTCGCACGAACTCTCCGACCGCCTGACCAGGGTCCATGGCGTGCACATCGTCACGCGAATCGACCTCGGCGAAGGCGTATTACACCGCTTCGACCCCGTGACGAGGACGCTGGAGATCAGCGGTCATCTGTCGTCTGGCCAGCTCGTCTTCAAGCTGGCTACCGAACTGGCCTACCTCGAGTTCGGCGATCTGATCGACCAGCTGGTGACAGAGGGCACGTTCACTAGCGACGAGTCCCGCACACTGGCCCGCCTCGGCCTGGCGAACTACTTCGCCGCGGCGGCGATACTCCCCTACCGCCAGTTCCACGAGGTCGCCGAGAAGTTCCGCTATGACGTCGAGCGGCTGTCGGCCTACTACTCGGTGAGCTACGAGACGATCTGCCATCGCCTCTCCACGCTGCAGCGGCCGTCGATGCGGGGCGTTCCGTTCTCCTTCGTGCGCGTCGATCGCGCAGGCAACATGTCAAAGCGCCAGTCCGCTACGGGTTTCCACTTCTCGTCCAGCGGTGGCACCTGCCCGCTGTGGAACGTCTACGAGACGTTCGCCAACCCCGGCAGGATTGGCGTCCAGATCGCCCAGATGCCCGATGGGCGCCACTACATGTGGGTGGCGAGAACCGTGGAACGACGAGCGGCGCGCTACGGCCAGCCGGGAAAGACGTTCGCGATTGGACTCGGCTGCGAGCTTCGGCACGCGCACCGGCTCATCTACTCCGAGGGGCTCGATCTGTCCGGTGAGGTCGCCACGCCGATCGGAGCGGGATGCCGGGTGTGCGAACGCGACAACTGTCCGCAGCGGGCCTTCCCCGCGCTCGGTCGTGCGCTGGACCTCGACGAGCATCGCAGCACGGTGTCGCCATATCTGGTGAAGAAGTCCTAGCTCGAGCGGTCTTAGGCTTGAAGCCATGACAGTCGAGGTCGACCCCACCGAACTTCGCGCGCTCGGTGGGCAGTTCGATGCTCTCGGCAACGACCTTCAGGCGGCGGTCGCCCCGATCACGCCGGGCCCGGACAGCCAGCCGAGTGCGGCAGCGGTCACGGAAGTGGCTGCGAGCGTCGACCATCTCACGCGGGTCGCCGGTTTCCGCCTCGGTGGATACGGCCACGACTTTGCGCGCGCGGCCACCGCGTACGAAGTAACGGATGCGACGACGGCGCGAAGCATCTCACAGACGATGAGGCCCGGCCGGTAGCGACGGGATGGTCGACACACCGACGCGGTCGCAGATCGAGGCCTGGACCACCGCGCACCTCGAACGGGCCGCCGACGTGTGGACCAACCGCGCCCAGCAGTTCCAGCAGAACTTCGACAAGGCGCAGAGCGCACTCAACGGAATCAAGTGGACGGGCGCTGCCGCAGATCAGGCTCGCGACCAGCTCTTCCGAGACCTCGTCGACATGCGGCGCGCAGAAGACCAGCTGCGCAAAGCCGCGCACATCGCACGAATCGGGGCCGTCGCGATCGCAGCTGCCCGGCAGACGGCCCTCGCCGCGATCCGCGCGGCGGAGTTCCAGCTGTTCAACGTCAGCGACGATCTCCGCGTAACCGATAGACTTCCGCCTATTCCCGGTCCGTTTCACTGGCTCCGTGAACTCACCGCAAGGGTGCTGGAGGCGCAGATCCGGGCTCGTGCGCTCGCGTTGGCCTCGGCCGACGAAAAGGTGGCGAGCTTGCTCAAGCCGATCTCGGAGTCGTTGCGCGACTTCAGGTTCGACAGCGAAGGCCCTACGCCGGATCCCGCAGGCTCTGGCGGACCGACCATCACGGGGCCGGCGGGACCGCTCAAGTACGAGCAGGACGTCTACGACTTGCAGGTCGGGTTCGCAGACGGCAAGGGCCCCACCTTCGGTGGCGATCCGCAGACGCATAAGGCCGATTGGTCCCCCGTCGGCGACGAGGTGCCCCGAGATCCTGACAGCGAAAAGGCAAGGGATCCCAATGATCCCGATCACCACACCCGACCCATCCCCACGGGCACCGCGATCGGCCCCAACGGCGAGCGTTTCGCGTTCTTCAGCTATCCCGACGACCGGAAGCCGGCACCGGATGGCGTGAACCCGTACTCGACACCTGGAAAGGCTTGGGATTTCAGCGATCCCAACAATCCAAAACTGCTCGGCGACTTGACCTATCCGGCGCCGGATGGTTCGCGCCAGCCGATCTATCAGGCCAGCGGAGCCTACGACAAGACCACCGGGAAGATGCTGATCGTTGGCAATACCACGGACAAGGACGGCAAGATCCAACGCGTCCTGTTCGAGTCCGATCCCGTCAAGCCAGGCGACCTGCCGGGGCAGTGGATGCAATCACTGCATTCGTCCGGCGTAATCGAGGGCCTGCCTGGGGCGCGGGAGAATCAGTTGGTCGCGCTAGAGGGGGGCGGGTTCGCCCTAGTCGGATCCGACAACTACGACCAGAACAACCCGTCTGCACGGCCACCAGTCAGCGCGATCACCGCGTCGTCGGCCGAGGGGTTGAAGACAGCGATTCCCACCACGATCGTCGCACCGACGAACATCTCCGGGACGCCCGCCGCGCCATATGGGCCGTCTGTCATCGGCACGACATACGACCCCGTGACGGGGCGGGAGGTTCTCGACATCCGCGTGAGCACTTGGGACGGCATCGTGAAGGACGGCTTTCCGTACGATCCGAAGACGTACACCACGTCGATCACCGTTCAGCATTGACCGATCCGAGAGGATGACAACTTGGCCAACGCGCAGAATTTGTCGGCCGCTCTCGGCACCCTGGTGCTATCGGCGAACGTACTTGCGCCGCATGCAGTTGCGGAGCCACCGGAGTTCCCCGATCTCGGTGGTTTCACAGCCGTCGACGCCAGCACCTACCAGGTCGCTCGACGCTGGGGGAACACGCTGTACTTCAACACCAGCGGCGGCCTGCATTGCCTACTGGCCGGCTACACCGGCATGAGCTGCTCCAACATCACCTACGAAGTGCCCACCATCCCCGCCACCAAGAGTGGCTGCACCTTCGTGAGACCCGCCTCGACACCCGCGCCCACCGGTGACCCCGCCTACCAATTCCACCACCAAGCCGAGCCCTGTCTGGCCGGCGACCCCAACACACTCCTACCCACCGGCAGCAAGATCAGCGCGGTCGTCGACCAGACCACCCTGTTCACCTGCGCCGCAATACAAGACGACGCCGTCGCCTGCATCGACCACGATCGCCACGGCTTCGTCCTACAACCCACCCACAGCTGGACCTTCTGATGGCGCTACGACGAGCGACCGGATGTTTGGCCGTCGCGGGCATCGTGGCGATGTCCCTCACTGCGTGCTCTCATGACGTCGATGGCAACGCTGCGCCTGCACCTGTCACGGAGTTCCCCGATCTCGGTGGTTTCACAGCCGTCGACGCCAGCACCTACCAGGTCGCTCGACGCTGGGGGAACACGCTGTACTTCAACACCAGCGGCGGCCTGCATTGCCTACTGGCCGGCTACACCGGCATGAGCTGCTCCAACATCACCTACGAAGTGCCCACCATCCCCGCCACCAAGAGTGGCTGCACCTTCGTGAGACCCGCCTCGACACCCGCGCCCACCGGTGACCCCGCCTACCAATTCCACCACCAAGCCGAGCCCTGTCTGGCCGGCGACCCCAACACACTCCTACCCACCGGCAGCAAGATCAGCGCGGTCGTCGACCAGACCACCCTGTTCACCTGCGCCGCAATACAAGACGACGCCG